>Ga0265316_10000001_pt1 | contig 461400 bp, 835 predicted proteins | sample 4522metaG_FD_202092 | JGI IMG/M metagenome (GOLD analysis project Ga0265316, IMG submission 202092) | Rhizosphere microbial communities from Carex aquatilis grown in University of Washington, Seatle, WA, United States - 4-5-22 metaG | ecosystem: Host-associated > Plants > Roots > Rhizosphere... | reverse complement strand
ACCCGGTGACCTACGTCGATCTCGAGTCGGACGAGCCCGCCGAGCCCGAGCCCGAGCCCGCCGAGCTCGCCGAGCCCGAGCCCGCCGAGCCCGCCGAGCCCGAGCCCGCCGAGCCCGCCGAGCCCGCCGAGCCCTCCGAGCCCTCCGAGCCCGCGCCCGTCGAGCCCGCGCCCGTCGAGCCCGTCGAGCCTGACGCGCTTGCCGAGTCGGACGTGCCGCGTGATCTGCTCGAAGCACGGCACCGCGATGCACAGGTCTCCGTCGCCTCGTCCGACGTGCCGAGCGAACCTGCCGAGCCCGACGAGTCGGACGAGTAGCGTGACGACGAAGGCGTCCATGACCGCGGCTCCTCCTGGAGCCCTCAAGTGCGCGCTGCTCGTGATGTGCGTCGAGTGCGGCGACGGCGTCGATGCAGTGCTGCCGATCGATCGCCGATCGCTCTCGCTCCTCCTGGCGCAGCGCAGCTGGTTCATGTCCGTGCTGTCGCCGCCCGGGGAGGGCCCCGAGGCGCAGGCCCTCTTCGGCGCGCTCTGCGCGGGGTGCGCGAAGCGCGTCTACCCGGCGGAGGTCTTCGAGCTGGCTGAAGAGAGGCGTCTGCTTCTGCTGCGAGACGGCTTGAAAGAGGCTCCGTGACGGCACGTCGCGACTCGATGCCGGGCATCTCCTCCGCTGACGCTCGTTGGGATGCGGAGGCGGGCAAGGTGCGCTACTTCGCGTGCTTCGAGGGAGCGGAGGAGGACGCGAGTGTCGAGATCCCCGCGGAGGACTTCGATCGGCTCACGCGCATGCTCGCGCACGAGGCGATCGACTTTGTCTGCGCGGCGGTCTCGTCGACGCTCGACCGCGTGAACGACGCCATGGAGGAGATCATGGGGCTCCACCAGGAGATGGAGTCGATGGTGCCGCAAGACGCCGGGGCTCCCGAGGACAAGGAGAACTAGGTGGCGTTCATCAAGGAACAGCCCAAGGACGGCGACACGATCATGCACTGCGGGCATGTCGAAGGCTCCATGCACTGGTACCAGTACGCGAAGCCGATCGGCTTTCAGCGCCTCGACGGCACGGGCGGTGAGGCTTCGTGGTTCGCGGCCTGCGCTCGGTGCGTCGACCGCCACGGGGATAGAGTCGTCAACTTCGTGCGCGGCGACGCGACCTGGACGGGTGACGCGCCCACGATCGAGAGGACGTCATGAGAGCGCACGCGCAGGAGATCTTCGTGCCCAAGGCGCTGGCGCTTGTGGGGACGTTCGTCGCGAAGACGTACCACTTCCGCCCGCAGGCGGATGACCCGCGCTTCTGGTCGGAGTGGGCACTGTGCACGGTAAACGACGGGACGGGCGAGCTGACCGTGTGCTCGGACTGGGGGAACTTCACGTACCTCTGGAGCGCGCGCCCGGAGCATCTCGGCCAGCCGTCGCTGACACACTTCATCGCCAGCCGTAGCAGCGCCCACTACCTGGCGGACAAGCTGACATCGAGTGACCCCAAGCTCCGTCACCGCTTCTCACCTGAGGAGACGGTCCGGTACCTCTGTCGGATGGTGGGGAAGCGCTACCGCGACGGCGACATCGACAAAGAGACGTGTCGGTGCCACGTCGAGGAGCTGCGCGATCTGCTCTCGCACGACGTCGCCGATGCGCGCGACTTCGTTGACCGGTTCTTCGAGATCGAGGAGCACGGCGCGATCGCGAACGAGCCCTGGCACTGCTTCCAGCACGAGGAGACCACGGCGTACCTGGTGCTCCTGCACGCGATCCTCCCGGCGCTGATCGCGGCGTGCGCGGTGACGATTGCCGACGCGACGGTCGCGACGGTCGAGAGGACGGACACGTGAGCCAAGACCAAGAGCAGGGACTGCGGATCCTGGACAACGCCCTGTGGCGCATCGCGCGGCGCGGCGATTGCGAGTACAACGACACGCGCGAGGAGGAGCGCCCCCGGCCGTGCGACTGCCCGCGATGCCTCGCGATCGCCGCGCTGGGCGCCGCCAAGAGCTGGCGCTTCCACGGCGCGTTCCACGCGCGGACGCAGAGTGGGAACTGGCCGCGAGAAACCAAGATGCAAGCGGCGTGGGTGAAGCTCGTCTCGGACCGCGACCCCGACACGGTCCTCTCCAGGATCCTCCAGGAGGAGCGCGTGCCGACCGCGCGCGACTGGTACGTCGCGACGAGCGTCATCCAGTGGCTCGCCACGAACGTGGGGATGACGGTGCTGGAGGCCGCGGGCTTCAAGTACCAGCAGTGGGAGCAGGACCACGCCGACGGCCCGCTGTTCCAGCGGCGGCAGGAGCAGGAAGTCAACGACGCGAAGCGGAGGGCCAATCCCGCGACCGATCCGACGACCGCCGCGATTGCGGCGCAGGGTGCAGAGCGCGACCAACTCCGCGCCGACGTGACGCGCCTCGAGCGCGAGCTGGTGGCTGCGCGCGCCGCGGTCGAGGTCGTGAAAGCCGCGCAGGACCGGCTGGCCGCGGAGGGCTACGACAAGGCCGTCCGCGAGGTTCGCGAGCACTTCGTCAAGCAGCAGCAGCCCTCGGTGGTCGGCGAGATCGACAAGGTCTGGGGCAGCCCGTGACGGTGCCGGTCCGCTACCGCGTGTGGTGCCTATCGTGGGAGGACGACGAGGAGGCAGGGTCGGACATCGTCAGCTACGACCCCATGCACCACGACTACAGCAAGCAGGAGCGCAGCGCCATCTACGTGCCGTACGGCTCACGGGGCACGCCAGCTGCTGCGGCCGAGGAGTACGCCGACTACGCCCACGACCAGCGCGACGGCAACGAGTCGAACTGGCCGCTCGTGTTCCGTGTCCGCTGTCCGGACGGCACGACCTGCGACTTCGAGGTCCACCGAGCGTACGTCCCCGAGTTCCGCGCGAAAGCTCTCAAGCACGCACCCGTCGAGGATCGCACCTCGTGAGGGCACTCGCGCTGACGAGGGGCGATCGCGATCGCACGGCGCTCTTGCTCCGCTGCGCGGCCGAGGCGGCCGTCACGGGCAGTTACGTCATCGGGCCCGGTTGGACGACGGCGTCACGTCTGGGCTTTCGCAAGGACGTGCGCAAGCGGACCTGCCGCCTCGCGACGCGGGCCGCGCAGCACGTCGCGCGGTCGACGGGCCGCGATCCGGACAAGGCCCCCGACCTCGCCGAGTACCTCGTCGTCGTACTCGAGGCTGCGCTGCGCGTGGAAGGAGGATCGTGACCGTGAAAACCAGCGCTGAACTACTGGAACAAATCACGCCCGAGGAGCGGGCCGAGTGCCTGCGTTTGTCCCCGCCGGGGCGCAGCCGGATTCCGGGCTGGCGCTACTTGGACGCACTGCGGAAGCCGGGATGGAACTTCAGCGACGCCATGGTCGCGCACGACGCCCTGTGTGATCGCGTCGAGCATTATCCGAAGGAGGCCCCGATGAAGAGCTTGCAGATCGGCGACGAAGACTTCGGCCTCATCCACGACCAGAAGGTCGTGCAGCAGTCGAGGATCTGGCTGACGGTGAAGTCCGACGGCACGTGGTGGATCGTCGTCGAGGGGCACGACCAGCGGCTCCGCACACTGGGCTTCGTGCGCCCTCCGCAGGAGCAGCGTGCCCGCGTCACCTACGACGATCTGAGCGAGCAGCACGTGCTCGAAGCCTTCTTGGCGGGGCGTGACTCGTGACCAGTCCTGTTGACGAGGGCTCGTTCACGGTCTGGCGGAAGGAAGACTCCGACGCTGAAGCACGCGTGGTCCGCGCGTGGTCCGCCAAGCATGCCGCCGAGAAGCAGGCACGCGAGGACTGGCTCGGCGGTCTCGCGCCGTGGCCGATCTCCTACTGTGTCCGCGACGGTGCGAGCGGTACGATCTGGGTGGTCGACGTCGCGCTCGTGACGCAGCCCACGTTCGTCGCGCTCGATGCGCGGGAGGTCGAGATGCCCGCGGCCACGCACGTTCTGTGGGGAGGCCGTGCGCTGTGCGAAGACCTCCGGCTCCGTACCGTCCCGGGCGATTGGCCCGCGGGTCAGCGCTGGATCTCGCTCAAGGACGTCGCAGATGTCGCCGAGCTTCAGGCGCGCCACGCCCTGCCGGACCGCTGCGCGGCGTGCTGGGTGAAGGCGCCCACCCTCGTTGAGGGGCTGCGGCAAGTCGGAAAGGACGCCGAGCGATGCCTGTGAAGAAGGCTGTTCGTGCGTTCTGGCATGCTTATCCGGTTAACACCCAAGGAGTGAATGGTATGAGCAAACCAATCGGAGACGAAACGGCAAAGCCCGGATCGCCTGAGTCGCGTGGGCGTTAACCGGATAAGCATGCGTTCTGGCTCCAGCCCACCCGCGGCTTCCCCGACGGCGCCCCGCAGCGCGAGTCGTACTGGACCGACGAGGATTGGAAACGCGCCGACGAGCAGTATGTCAAAGAGTGGCGGCGCGAGTACACCTGCGCCGGGTGCGCAGACGTTAACTGTCCTCAGTGCGGGGCGGGAGGATCGAAGTGAGCGCCACCGACGTTCTCTGCTGGAGCCTCGTCGGGGGCTTCATCTTGTGGGAGGTACGCTTTTGGAAGCGACGCCGCGTTCGGCGGCAGGTGCCCGAGCGTGCGTTTAATGAAAGGACCAACGTTCCATGAGTCCGTCCGAAGTCCTCCAGTTCGTCTTCTTCTGCGCGGGGGTCGTCGCGTTCGCGTACGGCGCTGTGACTGTCGCGAGGCGTCTCCTCGCGCGGCGTCGGCAACGTCGCGCCGAAACTTTCTCCGCCCCGGGCGTCTCGGTCGAGGTCGACTGCCGTGCGTGCGGCCAGTTCAACCGCGTGGCGAGCCACCGGTTGCGGGACCGTCCCACGTGCGGGCGCTGCAAGGTGCGGCTCATGCCCGGTAAGCGCGTCGTCCTCTGCCGCGTGAGCCCGATGCAGGGCGCCCTGCGCGCCGAGTTGGACGCTGTGTGGAAGGACGAGGATCGCCTGTGGCAGAGCCTGGCCGACCACGTCGCGATCGAGTCCAAGGCGCGAGCAGTGGCGCGGGGCGAGCAGCCGCACGTGGTGAACTGACGTGCCTGTACACAGCGGCCTGCGGAAGATCGCGCTCGGGCTCACCGTCGTCGTGGGGCTGAACGCTTGCACCGCGCACGTCGACTTCGCGGCACCCGCGGTGCGGCTGACGCCGTATCAGCGCGTCGCGATGTTCAACGCGCTGCGGGGCGTGGCCGAGACGACCGTCACGACGACCACGTGCCGCGGTACTGGCGGGTGCGCCCGCTACACCACGAAGCACATGGCTCTCGCCAACGGGGCCGTGGTCGACGCGCCGGAGGACCTCTTGCCGTTGCTGCCGTCCGACAGCGAAGCGGCCCAGCACGTTCGCGCCGCGGCGTCCGCGGGCGACCACGCGCTGTGGTGGTCGGTCGGGACGCTACTGGTCGCCAGTGTCGGCGGGCTCGCGTACGTCTACGAGTCCGAGAGCGCGACCACGAGCGTCGAGACCCGACGCATCAGCGGTGGCGTGACCATCCTCGCCGTGCTCGTCGGCGGCCTCGCGTCGTTCCACGCGCGGTCGATCTCGCTCGACGAGACCAGCCTGGCGTTCCACTACTACAACGAGGGTCTCGCGAAGCGACTCGCGATCTGCGTCGCGGGTCTCGCGGTCGTGCCTTGCGAGGGCACCCCCGCACCCGCGGGGCCCGGCGCGCGATGATGTCGTTCGATCGCGGGCAGGCGGTCGTTTTGGGAGCCCACCGTGATCTCCCCCTTCCCTCAAAAACGTTCCTGGGGGGAACAGTAAAAAGGCTATGAAGATTAAAGACCTAGATGGGTGTTCTCCCTGTTCCTCCCCTTATTCAAGGAGTACCTGTAGAGAGCGCCGTGGCGCCCCTCGCGCGATGAGCCCCGGCCCTATTGAACACCAGGGGGAGAACACGTGATCGGGGGGAACAGCACGACCGCCTCACCTGCCGAGTGCTCCTGCTACGGCTGTGAGATCCAGCGGTTACGCGATGGCGTCCACCCCCCAGACCGCTCCGCAGAGCTGTGCTCCCCCCCAGGGGCCTGCTCGACGCACGGCCGGTGCTGGACCCACAGCTCGTGGGTCGACGTGGCCGCGTGTGATCCGCCCGGCGCGTGCGCCACGGGCTCGTGCTGCTGCGCGCACGATGCCCTCGAAGTAGCGGGGCCTCCGGCGTGAGTGCCCCGCGCATAGAAGAAGAGCTGCCAGCCGCGGCCCAGGTGCTGCTCGACCGGCTGCGGAAGCTCGTCGTCAGTCGGCGCGTGCGCGTCGTCTGGCTCGCGTGCGCGACGCGCGTGGCGCTCGACGCGCTCCCACTGAAGGAGCGTGGACCGGGGTTCGTGCTTCGGACGTGGGACCTTCCGGAGATCTCGTCGACGACGCAGGAGGCGACGAGGGCCATCATGAACTCGATCGAGCGGATCCTCACGAGCGCCACGGGCCGCGCCCTCTTGCTCTCTCGCGCCACGCGGTTGGCCATCGACGACCTCTCTCCTGACGAGCAGTCCGGTGCCGTGGCGGAGGCGACCCAGATCATCGGGACACCCCCGTGACGGTGACACCCGGCAAGGGCGATGTCCGATCGCAGCGCCAGCGGCACCGGTCGCGCTACCGCGGTTGCCGGGTGTGCGGGGAACCACGCGAGAAGTGGTGCGTGGACTGTCGCGCCGTCGAGGCCGTGTTGGCGACCGAGTGGGCGCCGAACCTGTCGTTGTTCGTCGACGGCGGCTACTTGCCGGCGGGGGTCGACCACCGAGATCGCCCACGCTTTGGGCGCGCGCGGTACGCCGCGCTCAGGGGCCGGATCGTGACGGACCACCCCGACTGGGACGCGGGCGCCGTCGAGGTCGAGCTGGCGTCGGCCCTCGGGGTCGATGTCACGGTCGACGAGGGGCCCGGGCACGGTGGCGCGGGCCTCGTGCTCGTGGGGGCTGCCGGCACGGTCCTCGCGGCGCGGTCGTGCGCGTTCCCCGCAACCAGCTCGTCGGACGCTGAGTTCCAGGCCGTGGTTCGCGGCGCGCGCTGGGCACCGGGGGCCGTTATCCACACCGACTCGGAGTCGACGTGCTGGGCGACGATCTCGTCGAACCGGAACCTCGACGTCCGCTTTTTGCCCGAGCGCGATCGGGGTGACGCGCACGCGCTTGCGCACCGGCTGAGCGTCGAGGGGAGGCTGCGCCACGCCGCCCGCGCTGCGATGGCGACGACCCTCACGGAGGCGGGGTGAAGGTCTCTTCCACCTGCGCGACGATGACCGGGATGCCGCCTCCGACGTTCGTGCTGTTGGTGAGCAGGACGTTGTCGCCCAGCGGCACGATGTACGCGAGGGTCTGGCGGATCCTGATGAGGTCGCCGGAGGTCCCGATGAAGTTGAGACGCGCCGTGGCGCGGACGGTGGTGGGAGGGTTTGCCGCGTCCGAGAGCAACTCGACGATGATGTCCGTGCCAGTCGGCCCAGCCGCGGTCGGGCCCCCGAGCTCGATCGTGTACGAGCAGAACGTGTTGTTCGTCGGGCTCGGCGTGAACACCTGCTCGAGGATGCGCGTCGTCGTCGCCGGTGTGACCGTGAACCCCGCCCCGGTGCCGGTCGGTCCCGTGAGCCCGGGCCCGGTCGCGCCGGTCGCGCCGGTGGGGCCGGTCGCTCCGTTCGCTCCGTTCGCTCCGGGGGGTCCGCGGTGCCCGCGCCTGCCGCGCTCCTCGCGCTCTTCGTCGTTACCATCGGAGGCTAGGAGTCGGATGTCAGCCATGGACTACCCTAGGTGACGCAGCGGCCCAGGTCCAAGAATGTGCCAGCACATCGCGCATTGCTGGGACACGCTGAACCGCTGCCGACGAGCGCGCCCCTACTCGATCAAATGACCGTCAAATGAGATTGCGCCCGCTAGCGCTCGGGAACCTCTGCGTTCTGCTCCATTTTCGGTACTCAAAAATGCACTCGTGCAAATGGTCGTCAAACAGCCTTCGCCCACCACACCCGCTGCTGTTGACAAGCATGAACATGCCATGTACATGTTGTGTTCGTGGCCGCTCGTTCCAGAGGAGATCTCCACATCAGGCCCTTCTCGGGGGAACTGCGCGCGTGGAAAGCGACTGCTCGGCGCGAAGGAGAGACCCTGACGGATTGGATCCGTAAGCACCTTAACGCCCTCGCGGCGCCAGTGCCTTCGGTGGTGCCCCAGCTACCGGCAACGGCTGGAGTTCAAGGCGAATGAGGGTGAAGCGTATCAAGCTCGTCGGCGCGACCTTGCCGAAGATCAAGCTGCCGGACCCCGGGGTGCGGCGGGTCAGCCCCGAGGACTTCGCGCGGGTGCTGGGTGCCGTGCCTGCCGAGCCGCCCGCGGTCCGCGGCGGACGTCGGTGACGCGCCTCGCCCTCGACGAGGTGCGCGCGGCGCTCCGCGAGCACTGGGGACTGTCCCTGCACGCTGGCGGCGAGTTGACCGACCTCGGGCGTGACGGTCGCTGGGACACCGCGTACAGCAAGACCGGCTACGTCGTGGGTGGCCAGTTACCAGGTCACGGCTACGGCTACCGACGGTTCCGCTCGCTCGCGGTCGTCGCCCGCGTCTTCGACCTGGCCGCGGTCATCGCGAGGCGGCGTCGGTGACGGCCTCCCCGCGCTCTCCGCTCTACCGCGCGGAGAAGTACACCTACCGCGTGGTGTGGTCCGCAGACGACCGCCAGTACGTCGGCGTGTGCACGGACGCGCGATGATCGGGCGCGTCGTGGGCCTGGTGCGTGAGCTGCGCGGCGAGCGCGCGCGCTTGCGGGGCGCGGTGGCACGTGAGGAGGGCGCCGTGACCAGCCGTCAACAGCTCCAAGGGATCGTACACCGTGGTGGCAGAGGCACGTGCCCCGCGATCGGGACCACCTGATGACGCACGCCGAATGGATTACCGACCTCGAACGCCTCGTCGCCGATCTCACCGCGTGCCGGCGCGGCGCTAACGATCAGCCAACGCTCGATACGATCAACGCGCGCGCGCGCGCGCTGCACACTGCCGTCGAACGCCACTACGTTCTGAGCGATCGCGGCTTCGTGTCCGTGACCACCGGGTCCTGGTACAAGTCGCCCGTGACGCGAGTGACGATCCGCGACGAGTCGCGGTTCCAAGAGTGCACGATGACGGTCGACGAGGACGCACTGACCAAGCTCTCCGCGGACGAGAACGCGGTCGCGTATCGCATTCGCGACTTGATGAATCAGTGGATCGCCGGGACGCTCGCGGAGATGCCCGCTGGCGTGACGCGCGAGGAAGCGTACGTGCCTTGGCGCCTGTGATCGTCGAGGCCAATAGTGGCGGTGGCCCGTTGGCGTGGGGGCGCATGCTCGGCCAGCTGATCCTCGAGATCGGTTGGCAGGTGATCCTCCGCAAAATGGCGAAGTGGTCGGTGACCGAGGTCGCACGTCGATGAATCCTCGCGACAGCACCACGAAGCGGTACGCACGCGCGACGGTGCCGCGAGTGCCGCGAGAGAAGAGCGAGCTGGCCGGCCCCTTGCGCGACGTCGTGTACATCTTCGAGCGCGAAGGCGTCCGCGGCGGTGGGTTCTGGTTGCTCGTGCTCGACTGCGGCCACTCGGTCGCGCGCACGCGTAACGTGTCCAAGAGCTTGTCCGCGACCGCGCAACTGATGTTCCGTCCGCTGGAGGAGAAGCTCGCGCCCAAGCGGTGCCAGTGCCACTACTGCGGATCGGGGCTGCCGCGGCAGGACCCGTGGCCTTTCATCAAGGCTCTTGGAGGGGTGTGATGACCGCGGTCTACGTCACCGTCGAGCACCTCGGCACGATGCCGACTGCCGCGCGTCCGCCCTGCCAGGGCTGCTCGTCGCCCGCGGCCATGCCCTCGTCCAGCGCTGGGCGGTCCGAGATGGTCGTGTCGTCGGAGTACCGGCTCGTTGGTGCGTCCGGGACGATCGCATTCTGTCGCGACTGCGCGGTCCACTCAATCAAGTCACTGGCGGCGCGCTTCATGATGTTCGACCCGAGCGCGACGCGGGATCTCATGAGCTTCTTCGCGGCCGAGGCGCCGAAGAAGCGACCGGCGGGCAGGAAGCGGCGCACGCCCAGACGGCTCGCCGTGATCGACGTGGTCGACGCGACCAAGCAACTGGCAGCGCCGAGCGAGCCCGGTGGGAGGAAACGTGGGCGCTGATCAAAAGAGAAGTCACGATGAAGCTCAAGCCGCTCCGACAGCGCGATCAGCACAGGTGGAAGTCCCGCTGTTGGAGACGCAGGGTGCGTCGCTGGAAGCCGACATCGTCCTCGCAGACACGGCCCGCGCGGCGATCCTACTGTGGGAGTTGAACCCCAAGCGACAGTCGCTAGCGAAGATGCTCGGGCTGCCTCCCGGGGAGGTTACGGACGAGATGATCGCGCGTGTGGAGCGCGGACCTGGTAACCGTGGACCGAACCTCCAGCAGATTCCCCTCGCGCGGCGCCGCGATCCGGGTAGAAGGGCGTCGTGAAGAAGCTCCCGCCGCTCTCGAAGCTGGGGCTCGCGCACCACGTCTACGGCTGCGGCAAACGTGTCACGTGGCTCGTCGTGCGTGACCCCTTCGCTGGACGGCGGCACGTCTACACCGTCTACCGGATCCCACTCGGGGGCGACGAGGCGACGCGCGTGATCGGCCGCGAGCTGGACCTCCCGCTCGCGCGGAGGATCGTGCGGCAGGACATGGAGTCCGTGCGATGAGGGCAGCCGACGTCGATCCGACGATCCGCGAGTGGCTCTACGCCCGCGAGGTGCTGCGGCGCTTAGGATTCTCACCGGACGAACTCTTCTTCGCGGTGGTGCCCGACGGCAAGATCGTGACGCCTGGTCAGCCGATGACGCCGGGCGTGCCGGTGGTCGTGCTGGAGCTTCGCGCGCAGGGCAAGCAGTTCCGGTGGACGATCGGCCCGACCGCCGTGCCCCTCGCTGATCTTGAGGCCGCCTATGAGGGCGCCTGCGCACTGTGGAACTCAGGATCGGACGCAGCGAGCTTCGACGCGGAGTTCGGCTCGTCCCAGCCAATGCGGCAGAAGGTGCACCTCCTCGCGACGTTGCGCGAGAAGGGCTTCGTGTTGCCCGATAGGGAGGGCGATCGCTAGATGGGTACCTACTATCGCTACGTCAACTTCACGCTAGGCGAGTTTGTTTCGCTCTCTGACCTCCGCGACGGTGGGGACAAGGAGAATGCTGCGATCGTCTGCGCGCCCGCGCTCGCTCATTTGATCGTCCGCCCGCATCTGTGCGGCGACGGCTACCGTGGGCGCTGGTGCTCGTTCGGGGCAGATCAACCCGCGTACGACGTGCGGATCGTGACCGACGGAGACTTCGACTTCTATGAGATGGAGGAGGGTGGTGTGTCCTGGGCGAAGGAGCCCTTCCTCAATATTACGCCGGGCCTGCTCCAATCGCTGCGTGAAGTGTGGCCGGGCATCATCGAGGACTATCGGCCGCGCGTCCACGACGTCCGGCTTCTTACACATGTCAAGATGAACGGCACCTACAAGCTGATCGATACCGTGTCTGCCTCTTGTAAGTGCGGGTGGAGGGTTGGACTGATCCACGGCGAGAATCGCGAGGCGACGCTCGTGCGAATCGTCTCGGATCACGTGAGCGCGAAGAAGACAGTCAGCCACCCACGAGAGGCGCTCTCGGGCGTGTACCGCACTGAGCTGTCGAGCGAGGACGTCAGCGCCCTGATCGCGGGCCTCGATGAGATTGCGGCCCTTGTCGAATACAGCGGCGAGAACGAGCCGAGGCTGCGCGCGCTGCTCTCGCTGCGCGCGCGCCTCGCGAACTTGCGGGGGACCCGATGACGCTCGTGCCCGAAGACGATCTGACCTCACAGCTCACCGCGAGGCTCGACAAGGCACGATGGCGACAAGACCTCGCCAGGCAAGGTCAAGAAAGGAAGGACGGCGTGTCCCCAGAGCTCGCGGAAGCCCTCCGCAAAGAGATCCGCACGGCGTTGGACGCCGACGGTAAGCCGTTCGACGTCAACGTCGCGCGGCGCGTGTACGACTTGGCGATCGCCGCGCGGGACATGTGCGTCGCCGCGACTGGCACCGTCAAGGAGGCGATCGACCAGATCAAGGACACGAACGGTCCGATGGAGACCCTCCAGGATCCCGACGCCCCGGAGTCGGCCGTCCAGGCGTCCGAGACGTTCGGCGCGCGGATCATGCGCGAGCTACTCGCGGTGATGCGGCCCCCCAGCAACGGGGAGGACCCGCGCAAGCTCGTCCACGCGCTCGCCGAGGCCCGTCAGCAGGACATGCACGACGTCGCCGCGGAGCTGGAGGTGAGGCTGTTTGGCCGCGTGCTCTCGGGGCCGCCCCCGGTAGGCGGCGCGCTCGCCGCGGCGTCGAACGGAGTTTCGCCGTGAAGGCTTGGTACGTCCCGTCATGGAACGGTGACTTCCGCCTCGTCGCGGGTGAGGAGGAGGGGACGTCCAAGCTCCTCGTCATGCAGCCGACGCCGCACGAGATCCAGCTGCTCAACAGCTTCTTGACCAAGGCTCACAAGAAGAAATGGACGAGCGAGTTGCTCTCTGACGACGACGTGAACGACACGCGGACGATCGTCCTCAAGGCTCCGATCACCAAGGTGGGTCCCTTGCTCGTCCGCGCGACCAAGCCGGCCGACCGAACGCTCACCGCGGTCAGCTACAAGGACGGCAGGCTGGAGGTCGCCGAGACGGGCTCTTTGGAGACGATCGTCGCCAGGGCCGAGGGCGCGCCGGAGGCCAAGGCGGTGAGCGTCGCGCGGCCGACGCCGTGCTGCCCCCGGTGCGAGGTCGGGTCGATCACGCCGGCGCGCGAGGTCCTGCTCTCGTTCCTGTCGGAGGAGGAGCACGCCGATTGGTCCCAGCACCGCGCGATCATGGTGCGCGGGGGCCTGTCGGGGCACCGGTACTTGCTGGCACACCGCAAGTCGCCGACGGCCGCGAGGCTCGGCAAGATCTGCTACGACCTCGACGATCACTTCGTCCTGCACTTCCACGCCAGCGACGTGCCGCCAGAGGAGGAGATCTTGGCAGCCAAGCTCATCCTCGAGCACCGCGAGCCGTGGCTGCGTAACGAAGCGACGGTGCTCCAGGAGAGCAGCGGCGGCAGGTGGGTCGACCTCGGCTTCTCGCGCTACAAGAACCCGTTCGGAGACGCCTCCGACGGGCGCACGGACGCGGCGATCACGGCGGCAATTGGGATCTTCGCGGAGGGCGCCCTGAAGGCCGCGAAGCAGGACGGAGCGTCGTGAAGCGTCTCGGGGCAGACGTAGAGGCGTCCGGCCAGCTTGAGGACTGCACGTCGCGCCCGCACAGCTCGTTCTACGTCCTGCGCGGCCACGAGGACCTGTGCCAGGCGGTGCTCGCCGCCGCGGCCCAGATCGAGGCTGAGGCCCGGAGGTCAGCCGAGAGCGCCGACGCGCCCGCGCTGGGAGATGCCACGTGAGCGCGCGGCACGACGAACACGCGGGTCTATCCGATGAATCAACAGCAGCGCGCCGCTGTCGATCGCGGTCACTGTGGTACCTCCCCGCTCGACCACGCAACCACGAGCGCAGGTACCACGCGAGTTGGGCGCGCAAGAACGGCCTCTCGCCGCTGGCGAAGCTCGGGTCGTGGATGACCCAGCACCAGGCCAGACTGGCCGCGGCGCCGCGAGATTTGCTCTTGGACGCCGCGGCAAACGTCGCTGGGCGCCTGCCCTTGGTTGCGGCGCGTGAGCCCACGCGGCGGCACCGCAAGCACTTCGCGTGGCTCCTCGGCTGGCATGCGCGCCTCGTCGAGGCGCTTGGAGCGCCATGAGCGACGGCGAGGTGGAAGCCCTCTGGTTGAAGGCGCGCGGCGGCGCGAAGTTCGTCCGCGCGTTCTGCAAGGTGCACGGATGGCGCTGGACCAAGCAAGGCGCCCCCGAGGAGTGGTTCGTCGCGTGGCGCGGCGGTGTCGACACACAACTCAACCGCGTGCTCGAACGCGAGGCCGGCGGGCGATGATCGAACGGTACACGCTACTGACCAACCTCTATCACGTCGTCGTCAATGACGTGCGGACGTACTGCGCGGCGTTGCTGCTGTGCTCAGAGCAGTCCGTCGTCAATCCGAAAAAGAGACGCTGTCGCCTCCGCGGGTTCGGCGTCGATCCAAGGTGGCCGGTATTCGACCTGGACGTCCCGACGCTCACGCACACGGTCGTCGATTTTGAGACGCATGGTGTCGTCACCGTCGACGAGAGCGGCGCCACGAAGCCGCTGTGCAGTGGCCAGATCCTCGCCTTCGCGAAGGACGGCCCCCGCGTTCAACTCTACTGTCACGACCGCGATCGTCCGGTGCACGTCGACACGTTCGAGGGTCGGGCGGACGATGACACGGACGACGACACGATCTCGCGCGTCTGGGAGAGGCTGACGGCGCGAGCGAGCGAGCACTGGACCCGGCCGTTCATGCCGTCGCTGTCGTGGGAGCCGCGATGATGGGAGAGGTGCCCCGGCGAGAGACGGCACGCGTCGACGCCCTCGCGGCGGAGATCAGGAAGGCCGCGGGTACCTGATGCAGCCAGCGTTCGAGGTCGGTGAGGTCGTCAACCCCGAGGACTGGGGGCTGCGCGTGCGGGTCACGTCCGTGGAGCCGCTCGAGGTCGTCGTCATCAAGAACGACGCGCCGCCAGGGGATGCCGTCGGCAAGTTCTTCCCGGTCGGCAAGACGCTGCGCTTCGTTCGTGCCCGACCCGATGACCTCATGAGCTGGCGCATCGACGCCAGCGCCAGCGACATGCCGTGGTACCTGCTCCACATCTATGGGGGGCGCAAGCGCTTCGAGCACTACCGATGACGCTCCCGCTCGCACTCAAGAGAGCGCTCGCGATCGTGAGTTGCCAGCGTGTCGCCTACCTACAGGCGGGGGGCAGTCGCTACCGGCTGATCCCGAGCGAGGGGCACTCGCGCGGCTACGCGATCTGCTTGAGCGTGCGCTACAACGACGAGTGGCAGCCGTGGGGTGACGTCACGGGTTTCGGAGTGGACGACGTCCTCTGCGACAAGTGGGCGGTCGTGTGAGGGCTCGCGCAGGTGACGACAACGCACGGTTCGAGCGCCTGTACCTGCTCGCGTCGGCGAAGGCTCAGGTCGTCGCGGCGGAGCACCTCTTGCGGGAAGCCGTCTCGAACATGAAGATCGCGGACGTGTCCGTCGCCGACGATGAGGTCGTCCTCGACGTCGACAAGGACGTCGGCGTGGGCGTGGAGGCTCTCCGCGCGGTCATCGCGCTCCGCGAGCAGGTGTTCCAGATCCTGAAGGAGGAGTCGCCGTGAAGCTGCCGTCTTACTACAAGCTCGACGAGGCCGGCGAGCCGGTGGCGTGCGAGAGCGCGCGAGAGTGGGCGGTCTGGTTCGAGGGGAACGACGCCGCGCGCGTTGTCACGAGGACCGAGCTGCCCGCCGGAGTCGTCGTGTCGACGGTCTTCCTCGGCATCGACCACGCCTTCGGTGACGGTGGTGCCCCGGTCCTGTGGGAGACGATGACATTCGGTGGCGAGTACGCCCAAGCGTGCGCCCGTTACCAGTCGCGTGACGAGGCCCTCGTCGGCCACGAGCTGTGGGTCCTCGTGGCCAAGGGCGAGATGACGCCGTTCGACGCGCGACGACTCAGGTCGGAGGCGCAGCCGCTCGTGACCGACGACCAGGCGCCCGGCACGCTTGTAAAGAAGGAGTTGTCATGACGAGCCCTCGCTGCATCGACTGCGGACAGCCCCTCACGAAGGGGCTCACCGACCATGCCTACCGCTACGACCGCGGCGCGCCGATCCAGCTGCGGGCGATCACCAAGTGGTCGTGCGCCTGCGGGTACTGGGACGTCGAGATCCCGCGGATGGGGCCACTGCACGAGGCGATCGCGGCGGCGCTGCGAGTGCTGCGCGTGAAGCGTACGGCGCTCGTGCTCTTCTTCAAGGAGGGGGCTCGGGGCGTGGAGGACGGGGAGTGGGGGATGGTGGTCCCGCGCGTCGGCGAGGACGGCAGCTCGCCGCTCGATGACGGTGACCCCACGCCGCAGGTTGAGACTCCACGTGAGGTCGCTGCGAACCCCACCGAGGTGGAGCACCACGCAGACCTCGTGGTGGCGAACGGGGAGACGATCAAGAATCGGTACGGCGCGATCGGCAAGGCGGTCTCCTTGCCCGATGGCTGCTATGCGCTGACGCGGATCGGGGCTGCGGACGCGCTCGTCCACGTCTCCTCGCTGAAGCACGATCACCCGTACGAGGGGTTGATCATCTGCCGCGACCACCTGCGGAGCGTCTTTGACGAAGATTTGCTGCCGGCCGTCTTGACGGTGCTTCCCGTAGAGGTCGTCGCGTTCTGGCGACACCGCTGTCTCATGTGCGGCGTCGACGCGGTGCCCGGGAGGCTGTGCGAGAACGCGGGATGCCGGCGCCCGCTGCACCCGCAGTGGCCCGCCGTCTACTGCAAGAACGCCTGCGCGCTGGAGGATGCGTGAAGCCCGTGAGCTGCACCGAGGTCGCCGACCAAGTCGTGCCGGAGTACCGGGACGGGAGGCACCGCTACTCCTGCGCCAGCCGCGTGGCGAAGCGCTGGCAGGCAGCGTGGGACGGTGCGTGCGTCGCGCTCGGCCACGAACCGAAGAACTTCCGAGGGCGCCCGTGACGACGAGCACGTTCAACGCGAGCGCTTGGGTGAAGAGGCGCCGCGCCGTGGGCGCGTGCACCTGCGGCGAGTGCCAGTGCCGCGCGCAGGTAGCGTTCGAGTACCGGATCGCACGTCGCGCGTGGAAGAAGGGCCAGCCGTGAACGAGACCCTCCTCAAAGAGGTTCTGGGGGCGTTCGGTGCCATGCAGGTCAACGTCGACGACCTGCCCGAGAGCGACTCGACCGCCGAGGTCGCGAAGGTGTGCGCGCGCTTGTTCACCGAAGGTGTCGAGACGCTGCGGTCAATCGTCCCAAACGACCGCGTCCGCGCGCTCGCGCGTGTCGTTTGGGACCTGGTCGGGCACAAGCGCGTGCTGGTAGCCCTCGGGCCGAACGTCCCGACGCTCTCGTTCACGGCCGTCCAGCGCCAAGGCAACGGCGTGGTCCAAGGGATCGTCCTGATCCCCAAGCTCTGGTCCCGGATGGTCGAGGACGACCCGTTCATGCAACTCGGCGCGATCCTGTTCGTGGGGGCGCAGGTCGTCGACTTCCACAACGATCGCTTGTTCCATGACCCGGGCGCACGCAGCCGCTGGCATGCGTACGAGGCGGAGTTGCTGCGCACGCTCGGGCAGAAACTGCCGAGCTGGGAGCCCAACGGCTACCAGCGCGAGGTCCTGGCGAAGTTCCCCGCCGGACTCGACTCGCCGGGCGTCGCACTGTACCCCGTGGAGTCCTACGTTCCGTCGAAGGGAGAAGCGTGAAACCACGCAAGCTCAAGCTGTCGTCTGGCACGTGGCGCTACCTCCTCGACGACGGCGTCGTGACGCTGTGGTCGCCGGCCGGCCGGCGCTACCGCGTCGGTCCGCAGCACACGTTCACCATCCTCATGTGCAGCTGCCCACCGGAGCACCAGTGCTTCGGCAAGGGCTTCAGCCCGGGCTCCTTGCGCCGCTTCATCGAGGAGCACTTGCTCGTCGCGCCCTCCGCGGAGGCCGCGTGAGCGGGAGCATGAACTTCGACATCCACGTCGAGTGCAAGGCGTGCAAGGAGCGCCTGGCGCTCGTGACCGCGCCGCCGGGCCACGAGCGCCACCTGCACTTCCATTGCAAGTGTATGCCCCCCCCGACGGTGCGATCTGCGTCTTGATGAGTTCGTCGTGTGGTCGAAGGCGCATCCGACCGCTCCGTGCCCGACCGCGAAGGACCTCGCTCTCGCGCTCAGCGATGATCACGCGCTCGACGACGCCTGGGGACGCAGGATGACGGTGACGTGCACCGCCCAGCCTGGCGATCAGGTCATCGGGCTGACGTCGGCGGGCACCGACGGGATTGCCGGCAATACCGACGACGTCGCGTCGTGGGACCTCGGTCATGAACTGACGGACCTGGTGCACGGCCCGCGCTGGGCACCGATCGTTGTCAAGGCGCCGTCGGACGGCCCTCGCTCCCCCGTGACGCTGTCTGCACCGCTGAAACACACAGTGAAGCTGCGAGACACGATCAAGGTCAAACCAGCACCGACCCTTTCTGGCGGCGACGGCATCCCGGATGTCCGGTAATACGAACCCAAGGAGCCCCGATGAGTGAAGTCTCGACGCAAGTGGAAGCAGATCAGCGCACGCAAGAGGGCTGGGCGACCGTAGCGGCCGATCTTGAACGACTCGCGGAGCAGTGCTGCGACGAGTATCACGGCGAAATCGGGACGTTTCAAGACTTCGCCGATGATCGCCTACGGTGGCGTGAATTCGCTCAGTTCCTTTGGGGGCTCGGTGCCCGTCCACGGAGCGAACAACAGCGCGTGCCACGCTGATCGAAGCGCTGCCGGTTGGCGTTTTACGATTGTCAATACACCAGCACTCGTGCTACCCAACGCCTTCCGATCACGTTCGCCGCGGCGAGGCGGCGAGGTGAGAGACGGTCATGAGGAATGACAAGCGCAGCGACAGACTCCTGACCCGCGACGAGTTTCGCGAGGGCGTCTTCGCGCGCGACGGGCACCGCTGCGTCGGGTGCGGCGCACCCGCCGTCGACGCCCACCACATCATCGAGCGGAAGCTCTGGCCCGACGGCGGCTACTTCCTCGACAATGGTGCTTCGGTCTGCGAGGCGTGCCACCTGCGCGCGGAGTCGACCGAGATCTCGTGCGACGACCTGCGCACGGGGTGCGGCATCGCGCGGGCGCACCTGCCCGACCACTTCGCTACCGACGAGGTCGTCGACAAGTGGGGCAACCCGATCCTGCCGAACGGCCAGCGCCTCCGCGGCGAGCTGTTCGACGACGAGAGCGTGCAGAAGGTCCTCGCGCCCGTCCTGCACCTGTTCACCGCGCGTGTGAAATACCCCCGTACTTTTCACCTGCCTTGGTCCCCAGGCGCGACCTCCGACGATCGCGTGATGCCCGACCCTGACCAGGCGCTCGGCGGCGGCGAGGTCGTCGTGACCGAGAAGGTGGACGGCGAGTGCACGACGATGTACCGCGACTACCTCCACGCGCGGGGCGTCGACTACGCGGCGCACCCGTCGCGCAACCGCGTGTGCGCGCTCCACGCCGCGCTCGCGCACGACATCCCCGACGGCTGGCGCGTCTGCGGCGAGAACCTCTACGCGCAGCACTCGATCGCGTACGCCGAGTTACCGGCGCACTTCCTCGTGTTCTCGATCTGGGACGACCGGAATGAGTGCCTGTCGTGGGACGACACCGTCCTGTGGGCGAAGCTCCTGGGCCTCCACGTCGTCCCGGTGCTCCACCGCGGTCCGTGGAATGAGCGCTCTGTGCGCGCGCTCGATGACGGCTCGACGAGCTGTCTCGGGGGCGCTCGCGAGGGCTACGTCGTTCGCAAGGCGGGCGGCTTCCACTACCGCGCGTTCCGCCGGTCGGTCGCCAAGTACGTCCGTCGAGACCACGTCCAGACGGACGACCACTGGAAGGCGCGAGAGGTCGTGCCGAATCGTTTGCTCAAGGGCGAGTGAAGTCGTTTGCGTGTTCATTAGCCGAAGGGAGAGAAACATGTTCGTTCCCAAGATTCCCCTCATCGCGTGCTTCGGCGAAGAAGATCCTCGCACGTGGGTTAGTGAGAAAGCCGTCGTCGCGATCGACGATGAGGGCGTTCCATGGATTGTTCCCACGAAGGCGGAAAAGGCGTTGGTCCCTGCGACGCGGTTCAGTAACTATCGGGCGCTTCGGCAGGTGAACTACGCCCATGCAGCGGAGATCATTCCTGCACATGCCGGCTGGCGTGCGATCTACGCATGCATGTGTCATGTCGACGGCGGCGGTGAAGAAGTTGAACTCACAGTGCTTCCGATCGCTGCTTGGAAACGCAGTGTAGGTGCAGGCGAGGCGCTCGTGCCGCTCGTGCCTAACAGCATCGACTATGGAGTTGCACAAGGATCGGCCCGTGGGCGCACTAGGATCGACGATCCACTTGAGCACAGTCCCGAGGTCCTGATCGCGATCTTTGGTCCTGGCGAAGAGCTTCCATCTAATGACGTCCTGTTGACCGTGGCTGCTGAGGAGCTGGCTCAACTGTGCAAGGAGACTCCATGAAGTCGACAGTTCTCGACCCCGTCACGGGGGAGACGCTCTACCCGTGCGTCGACTGCGCGACGCTCCGCACGAAGGCGGAGGGCGGCACCGTGTTCACGGTGTGCGACGACTGCTGGGACAAGCACCATCCGCGGCGGGCGGCGTCGATTGACACTCCTGTGATGGAGTCGGCGTGAAGGCTCCCAACGGGCGCAAGAAGACGGGCGTCGTCCCCCTCGATGACGTGCTGGGAGGAGGCGTCGTCCATGGGTCCGTGATCCTGTTGGTCGGCGAGGCCGGCATCGGGAAGTCGACGCTCCTCATGCAGGCGGTCGCGGGTCTCCGCCTCCGCGCGCTCTACGCGAGCGGCGAGGAATCGGCTGCTGCCGTGGGTGCGCGCGCGCGTGCACTAGGGGTGAACGATCCGAACATCTTCTTCGTGCAGGAGTGTGGGGTCGAGCGCGTGCTCCGAGGTGCCACTCGCGCGACGCGAGTCGTCGCGATCGACTCGCTCCAGACGCTCTGCTCTGAGAAGCGCGAAGGTCGCGGCGGGTCTCCTAGTCAGATCAAGGCGTGCGTCGACCAGCTGGTAGCGTTCGCCAAGCGGTCTGACACGGTGGTGATCATGACCGGCCACGTCACGCTCAAGGGTAAGGTCGCGGGTCCCAGCGCGCTCACGCAGATGGTCGACGTCGTCGTTAAGCTCGAGCGCGCCGACGCAAGCTCGGACCGCAGGAGACTCCGCTGCGTTCACAAGAACCGGTTCGGGAGCACCGACACCGTCGGGCACCTGACGATGACCCCGGCCGGTCTGGTGCCGTGACGAAGCGTGACCCTATGACGTGGGGTGAGCACTGCGAGAGTTGCGGGTTCACCTGGAGCTTCACGTCGAAGACCCGGAAGGCCGGTGACGAGGCGGCCCGCAAGGCTGTGCGACGGCACGCTCGAAAGCATCTCAAGGCGACGGGGCAGAGGCTGGGGAATCTGGGGGCCTTCGCGCCGTGAGCCTCGACGCGCTGCTCATCTTCGTCGCGGCTTTCTCGTCCGTGGGCCTCGGGTGCTTCCAGACCGTGAACGTGGTCAACGGGTGGCGCTGGCGCACGGCGGGCACCTCGATCGTTCAGGGTTCGGCGGCGCTCACGCTGTACAAGTACGCGCCGCACGTCTCGACGTTGAGCGCTGCGGTCGCGTTCTTGCTCGGGGGCGTCTGCGGTGGGCAGCTGTCCTTGTTCGTGACGCACAAGCGCCGTCGCGCTAACACCCCAAACGTGCCCCAGATCTATGCGTGACAAACCTATAACGCGCTTCGCTACCAGCGCGTATGCGCAGTCGACCGCATATCGACCTCTCAAGCACAAGCGGAAGTCAGCGACCGGCACGATGACAAGCGACGTGCTGTTGTCGGCCGCTGTGGGTTGGAACGAGGATCTATTCCCTCGCATTCTTGCTCTCCACGTTCCCGATGGAGCGCGAATTGCGGACGTGACGTGGGGGCGCGGCGTCTTTTGGAAGAATGTGCCGAAGGGACGCTACAAGGTCACCGGCACGGACATCAAGACGGGGGTTGACTGCCGCGACTTACCGTATCGAGATGGCTCGTTCGACTGCGTCGTTCTCGATCCTCCATACATGGAGGGGTTCTACCGAAATAACGTCGCAGCGCTCGCCGGCAATGGGCGCCATCACTTCTTCCGAACGCACTACTCGGATGGAAAGGCGACCGCGGCAACTGCCACCGGACCTCGGTGGCACGCTGCCGTGCTGGACATGTACTTCAAGGCCGGGCTTGAGGCGTTTCGCGTTCTCGGACACAACGGTGTCCTGATCGTGAAGTGCCAAGACGAGGTGTGTGCCCGCTCTCAGTTCCTAACGCATCTCGAGATCATCAACGAGTACGAGAAAATGGGGCTCTACACCAAGGACCTTTTCGTCTTGGTGCGCGAAGGGAAGCCTGTGGTTGCGAACATGCGCACGCAGATGCATGCGCGTAAGAATCACTCGTACTTCCTAGTCTTCGTCAAAGCGACGAGTCGTTTTGCTCCCCATCCGATCAAGAGACCGAAGAGGCGCGGGGCGCGGGCGGACAAACGTCATGCCCGCAGGTCAACCAACAAAGGAGAACATCCTGTGAGGGGTGACAACCGGATAAGCATGGGATCACCTACGAAGACGTCGGCCCCCCTCCGCGAGCTTTCGTGAAGGAGCGCCCGATCCTGTTCAACGAGCAGATGGTGCGCCAGATCCTCGCGGACCGCGACCCCAAGACGCAGACGCGACGGGCCGTCAAGCCTCAGCCTGTCGAGCCGGTCGCTCGTCCGCTCAAGCACGCGGCGACGCACCCCGGCGCGTACTTTGACTCGTACTGCTCCGAACGCAGGACGCCTGAGAACCCGCGTGGCATGAGCGACCGGTGGTGCTGGTGGACGGCCGACGACCGCCCCAACCCGCTGAGCGAGGTCCGCTGCCCGTTCGGCGCGCCCGGCGATCGGCTGTGGGTCCGCGAGGCGTTCGCGTACTCGGTTCGCGATCACGATCTTCACCACGAGGGTTTCAGCGACGAGACTCACCACGCCGTCTACCGTGCGACGCAGGAGAGCCAGGGCTCGTGGACGCACTACGACGAGCACGGCAAGCAGACGCCGACCTCCCCCCAGTGGCGACCGAGCATCCACATGCCCCGATGGGCTTCACGCATCACGCTCGACGTCACCGGCGTGCGCGTCGAGCGACTGCACGCAATCACGGAGGCCGACGCCTGGGCCGAGGGGATCGGGGCGGTGGACGGCGAGATCGCCGCCGCCGCGATCTGTCGTGCCGCGAAGGTCATGGCGTGTAGCCCCGAAGACGCGCGCGCGACGTACGGCGCGCTCTGGGCTGAGATCTACGGCGCGCAGAGCCTGGTCGACAACCCCTGGATCTGGGTCGTCGAGTTCCGGCGCGTCGAGTCCGGCGCGTCGATCATTGGGGACCACGGTGACGCCGGCGTGACCCCGCCCGTGGCCGAGGCCGACGGCGCTTAGCCGATGGCACGCACGTTCAGGACGCTCTCGTTGTCGCTGCCTCCCGCCGTCGTTGAGGAGCTCGTCGCGATCGGCAAACCCTCGGGGCGCACGGGTGCGCGTGTGGCCGCCGAGATCGTGCTCCGCGCGGTCGCCGAGACGCCCGGGAAGGAGGAGACCCGCTACCGCAAGTCGTGGTGCTGCTCGAGCGGCGTGGTCCCCGTGCAAGGACAGCTCGTCATGCCGGAGAAGCCTGACGGCAAGCGCTGCTGGATGCCGGTGATCGCGCTCTTGTGCGCCGCCTGCGGCAAGCAGCTGCACGGGCGCGAGTACGAGGGGTGGATCGGCGGCGATGCGTGACGTGTGACGTGTGACCTGCGCTCGATCCCTGAGCCCTTCTTCTGTCCTTTCTGCCTTCTGCCACGACGTGCTCATCCATCGGAGGGCGGACGACTTCAACCACTTCGTGCAGTGCCTGGTCGTGCACGCGCTGTGGTAGACGCTGACGATCCGCGACACGTCGCGGGGCGTGGGAAACGGAGCCTTCCGTCAATAGAGGGCAGCGGGTAGGGGCAGGCGCTTACGCGCTTACCAGCGATGCGCACGGGGACCGATTTTTTGCCCTACCTCACGAGATCCTCTAGGTTCTCGGATGGCCGACATCAAGATCCCCTTTCCCGAGCGCGACGAGGGAGAGCGCGGCCACCGCGGGCACCGCGGGCCTCCGGGGCCTCCGGGTCCCGCAGGCATCGGCACGACCGGGCCCACCGGCCCGAGCGGCGCCGCGGGGACGGGCGGAACGGGTCCGACGGGTCCCGCGGGCGGTAGCACCGGCCCTGCGGGCTCGACGGGTCCCACGGGTGCGACCGGGTCGACCGGTCCCACCGGAACCACCGGGATCACCGGTCCCAACGGCATCACTGGCCCGACGGGCCCCGGGCCCGCGGGCCCGACGGGTCCCACGGGCAGCGTCGGGACAACGGGCAGTACCGGACCGACTGGCGGGACGGGGCCGACGGGTGCGACGGGGCCGACGGGTGCGACGGGGCCGACGGGCGCGACCGGCGTGACCGGCGCAGCGTCGACGGTGACGGGGCCGACCGGCGCGATCGGCGCGACCGGGCCGACCGGCGTGACGGGGGCGACCGGACCGACGGGCGCGACCGGCGTGACCGGCGCGGCGTCGACGGTGACGGGCCCCACCGGTACGATCGGTCCCACGGGTGCGACCGGGCCGACGGGTGCGACCGGACCGACCGGACCGACCGGGCCGACCGGCGCAGCGTCGACGGTGACGGGGCCGACCGGCGCGGTCGGAGCGACCGGACCCACCGGCGTGACGGGCGCGACTGGGCCGACTGGCGCGACCGGCGCGGCGTCGACGGTGACGGGCCCCACCGGTACGATCGGTCCCACGGGTGCGACCGGGCCGACTGGCGCGACGGGCCCCACGGGTGCGACCGGCGTGACCGGGCCGACCGGCGCGACCGGGCCGACCGGCGCGGCGTCGACGGTGACGGGGCCGACCGGCGCGACGGGTCCGACGGGCGCCACGGGCGCGACGGGACCCGTCGCTCCGATCCCGACGCTGACCATCACGCCTGCGTTGTCACCGCCGGCGATCGCTTCGACGCAGAACAACTACGCGCCGACGGGTGGTGCGGCGGCGTCGGTCTGGTACTTGTCGACGTCGAGCGGTGCCGGCCAGAACATCTCGGGCCTCGCGCTCGACGTCGGCGGCAACGTCGACGGGCGCGTGCTCCTCCTCGAGAACACGGGCCCCGGTCCGCTCACGTTCATCAACCTGTCGGGCGCGAGCTCGCCGGCGAATCAGCTGAACAACGCGGCCGGTCTGACGTGGACCGTCCCGGTCGGCGGGTCGATCGCGTACATCTACGACGCTGCGGCGACACTCTGGCAGATGCTGTGGATCTCGACGAACGCTTTCCCCACGCTCGAGGTCTCGGGGTTGGCGACGTTCGACACGAACGTGAACGTCGGAGGCATCGCGACGATGCAGCCGGGCTCGACGCTCGACCTCCAGTCGCAGGTGCTGCTCGACAACGTCCTCACGCCTGCCGCGTTCACGGGTGTCGCGGTCAACAACTACGCGCCGACGGGGCTCGGCAACGCGAACACCATCCGTCAGGGCGCGAGCGCGGCAACGACGATGACGGGATTGCTGGCGAAGGCGGGCGGCGCCGTCATCGTGTTCGAGAACATCTCGACGACGGCTTCGATCACGCTGACGAATAACGACGCGGGCTCGACGGCGGCGAATCGATTCCTCACGCCGAGCGCAGTGCCCCTCGTCATCCCTCCAGGGGGCTCGGTCGTGCTCGTCTACGACGGCACGTCGCTCGTGTGGCGTGCGGCAGCCTCGTCGACGATCACTGCTGGGCAGGTGCTCAAGACGTCGTACCTCACGGCGGGGACCACGCTCACGCTGACCGCGGCGACGTCGTCGATCCTCGTCAAGCTGCAAGGAGCGGCCGGCGGTGGCGCCGGCATCGGGCCGACGACGACGGCGATCGGTGCCGGCGGCGGCGGCGGCGGCGGCGCCTACATCGAGAAGACCTACTCGGTGACGCCGGGGCAGGCCGTGACGTTCTCGCTCGCGACCGGTGGCGCGGGCGGCGCGACGGTGACGAACAACGCGGGCGCGGGGGGCGGCAACGGCGGGGACTCGACGTTCACCGCCAACGCCGTCACGATCACCGCGCACGGCGGCGGTGGCGCCCCGCAGCCGACGCCACAGACCACCGGCAACATCACGAAGGGCGGCGCGGGCGGCCTCGCCGTCGGTGGTGACCTCAACGTCAACGGCACGCCGGGGGGCTTCGGCATCGCGCTCGCGTCGCTCGCGCAGGGTGGCGTCGGTGGCGCGGCGCTGTTCGGGAGCCCGGGTTACGGCGGCAACCAGGGCGTGTCGCCGATCGCGCCGACAGCGGCAACGGGCGCGGGCGCGGGCGGTGGCGGCGGCGCGAACGTCACGGGTGGCACGGAGAGCGACGGTACCGCCGGTGCACCCGCGCTGCTGATCGTGGTGGAGTTCTCGTGACGTCGATCCCGAGGCCGGCCCTCTTGAGGACGGCGTGAGCGCGTAGCTCGCCTGAGAGGCCGTCCAATTCTTTGCCCTTCCTCACGGGGGGCTTTAGTTTTTCTGTATGGCCGACATCAAGATCAACCTCCCCGAGTGTGATGAGAGAGGCGATCGCGGCCCTCGTGGCCCTCGCGGCCATCACGGTCGGCGTGGGCCTGCGGGCACGGGGGCGACGGGGCCGACGGGTGGAGCTGGACTGACGGGGCCGACGGGCACGACGGGGCCGACGGGCGTGAGCGCGGGGCGCTTGCTCAAGACCACGGTCTTCACCTCGGGCACGTCGGGCAGCTTTTCGGCGGAGACCCACTCCGTGAGCTGGAGCCAAATCGGTGGCGGCGGCGGCGGCGGTGGTTACGGCCCGAGCGCGACGGTCGGCGGGGGTGCTGCCGGCGGTGCGTCGGGCGGCTACGCCGAGGTCGAGGGACCTGTCACGGTGACGCCGGGCGCGACGTTCACGTATTCGATCGGCGCGGGCGGTGCGGGCGGTGCGACGGCCACGACTGACGCTAGCGCTCCTGGTTCTGCTGGTGGACCGACGACTGTCACGATCAACGCGATCACCGTCACCGCTTCCGGTGGTCCGGGCGGTGTCGCGGCGACGTCAACGACGGCGTCCGCGTCGTCGGGCACCGCCGCAGCCGCGGCGGGCACGAACGGGGACATCAACGCGACCGGTGCGCCGGGCGCGGGGGGGTTCTGCTTCACCGCGGCCGCGGGACCGGCCGTGGGTGGCGTTGGGGGAAGCTCGCCGATCGGCGGTGGCGGTGTTGGCGGCGGTGGCTCGGGTGTCGTCGGCGCCGGGCACGCGGGTACGTTTGGCGGTGGCGGCGGCGGCGCGGCGACGGCGATCAGCGCGTCCGCGTTCGCCGGTGGTGAGGGCGGTGCGGGCGTGTTCATTCTGAAGGAATTCTCGTAAGCGTCGGGCTCGACGCTGGCGCGCCTTCTGCTACTTTGGGCGCATGTCCGTGGTCAGCGCGTCCGTACTTCGTAGGAAGTTCCCGCGCATCGTCCGCGAGATCGGTACGTGCGCGTTCTGCGACAACGGCGCGATGATCCCGCTCGACGCCATCGCCTCCGCGCTCGACGCCGACCGCGGCGCAGGCTTTCGCGATCCGGCGCCCGACGAGGTGGGCACGCTCGTCCAAGGCTGGGAAGACGACGAGCGCTTGCCGGCGTTGCGCGCCGCACACCCCGCGCTCGACGCGCTGCTCAACCAGGAGATGACCTAGTGAACGACGGCACCCCGATGTTCAAGAGGTTCGAGAGGGGCCTCGCCGCCTACGCCGATCGCGAGAGGGCGTGGTGGTCGCATGATCGGCGCGGGCGCTGGGTGGTGCTCGAGCCTGGACCGGGGCGACTGCTCAAGGAGGCTTCGCCGCAGGTGCGCGATTACGTCGATGCCCACGTCGAGCAGCGTGGTCGACGGTTCAGCTCGCTGTCGCGCGCCCGCGCGTTCGCACGGCAGATCGACGGTGAGGTGCGGCGGTGGCGCCGTCAGATGCCGGGCCGTGGGGCGTGGCGGCACGAGACGAACCCGTGGGCGAGGGTCGCGCGCGGGGTTTGGTGGGTGGGCGGTGTGCCGTGCGCCGCTAGTGCCGCTGGATCTGTTGCTGGATCTGCATCCAACGGTTCCAGTCGTCTGGATCCAGCCAGCTGTTGCGACCCTTCACGCGCGCAGCGCTGAGCTTGCCACCGGCCTCGAGGTAGTCGCGCACCGCTTCCTTGGCCAGGTCGAGATCGTAGGCGTGCATGCGGTCACCACGTTCGAGGGCCTGCTGCACGCGGTCCTGGTAGCGCTCCCAGAAGAGCGTGCTCGCCGGACCGCGGAGAGGCATGTCGCCCATGGATCGGATGATCGATCCTGGCGGACCGTTCGCAGGCGCCGTCTGAGGGCGACGCTTGAAGAGCTTCTTAAACAGGCTCATAGGCCCTCGTGATGGTTGCTGGTGTCGTGGTTGCCGGTTCTCTAGCGGATCCCGTAGCGGTGCAGCAAGCGCCGGAAGTTGGTGCGGTCAAGGCCCGCCACGCGTGCGCCTTCCGAGACGGAGCCCCCCGCGCGCTCCATCACGCTCGATAGGTAGCAGCGCTCGAACTCGGCGCTCGAACGCCGTTTGGCCTCGGTGAGTGGGACCGTCGTGAGGCCGTCCGTATCGATGCCGTGGCAGACCGGCTTACGGGTGACGGCGAGTGCGGCGGCCTGCTCGGAGGGTGTCACACGGATCGTGGCGTGACGTCGCCTGGACGCGAGCACTTCGGCGATGTCCCTGTCGAGCTCTGCGGATGACTTCGGCATCGGCTCTCAGTCTACACGCTCTGGGGCGACGCTGGCGTGGTCCTTCGTGACGTGGAGGGCGTGGGGCGTGAGGTCGTGCAGTGCGATCCGCACTTGCTCGACCTCGCGCTCTTCATCGCGCGTGAGCGCGGGGTACGCCAGCTCGACGCGCACGAGCACGCACTTGCCTGTGCTGAGCACGAGACTCCCGGACAAGGAGCAGCTCCCTGGCGCGCGCGCCGCGGGCGCGGCGCGGTTCACAGCGCCTTGCCGCCGCGGACGGTGAACGTCCGGCCGGGCGCGACGCGCGCGCGGATGCGGTCGAACTCCTTCTTGAGGTCGTCCGGCGCGAGGCTCGGCGCGGCGGCGACGATTTTCGGCGTCTGGCTCGTGCTCGGGGTCGCGGGAATGCCCGTGGTCGTGCTCGTGCTCGTGCTCGTGCTCGCGCTCGTGCTCGTGCTCGTGCTCGTGCTCGTGCTCGTGCTCGCGCTCGCGCCGTTGGTCATGAGGTCGTCCCAGACTTGGGCGACGGTGCACCCACCGTACTGGAGCCCGAGGTCGACGATCTGCTGCTCGATCGACGTCCAGTTGACGCTGCCATCGGCCTGCCGCGCGCCGCCGATCAGCTTCGTCACGATCGGCGTGGCGACGGCAACGGCGGTCGGCAGCGACGAGACGCCCGTACAGTCGACGGTTGCTCCGATCACGGTGCACTTCGTACTGGAGGCGTTCTGGGGATCCTGGCAGTTCACGTTGCAGGAGGGGAGCGCGAGCGCGGCGCACAGCACCACGGCAACCGCGGCGATCCGCGGCCAGGTACGCGCGCGGCGGGATGGGACGAGGTCGGCGGGGGTCACGGAGTCAGTCATGCCCGTTTGTCGCACGCCTCCCAGCACCGGGCCAGAAATCAGGGGCGCTTGCGCGGGAGTCCTCGGTGAGCGTAGGCTGTCGTCACCCCCCGCGTCGCCTCGGTGGCGCGGCGCGCGGCCCCCGCGAGGGGGCCGTAGCATTTTTCGGGGAGTCGCGAGCAGCTCAAGGATCGTGCGACGGCGGCGTCCTGGCCCAAGCGTTCGCGCTCGTCTTGAGTGCGTCGAGCGCCGCAGGGCGCTGCGCAGGATCCGCGGACGCGAGCGCGCGGGTAGCGTGCAGGAGGTCCGTGAACTCGCGCTCGCGCCAGTGCCTCGTCGGCACCGCGTCGCGCAGCCACTTGTCGCGACGCTGGGTCCGCGGGTGAAGGCGCTCGACGATCTCGTAGGCGTTCGCCAGCGACGCGGCGCCGCCGGACCACGCGAGATACCACGCAACGGCGAGGGGCGAGCGCTCCTGGGCGTGGATGCAGTGGACGAGCACCTTCTTGCCGTGGAGCATGCGCCACCAGATCGTCTCCGCGATCAGGTCGAGCTTGTGCCGATCGGCGTGCCATCCGCCGGGGCGATCGGTCATGAACGGAAGGTCGAGCGATCCGTCAGGCTCGCTCGGCAACTCCTCCTTGCGGCCGTACCTCGAGCGGTACTCGGTCACCGACACACATGCCCAGTCGTCCGGGACCCGGACACCGAGCGCCTCGGCATCTTCGCGTGTGCCCAGGAACAGTCCCGGAATGATCTCGGTGGGCGGCATCAGTCGTTCTCCTCGACGACCCGTCGTCCGTCGTGTCGGTTCAGAGGTGTCGCATTTGCTTGCGGGGTAGCGCCTCAGCCGCGTGAGTAACGCAAGCCGTCGTCACTGGCTACGAACCATTTTTTGGGAACGCGGGTTCCAGCAAAACAGCATTCCTCGACAGGGAACGTCCGGTAATGCGTTGCTCCATGCCCAAAACGGATTTCACCGGCGGTGGGCGGGCGGTGGTATTCTAATTCTGTCACCTCATCCCGCACCGGCATTCCTGTCTTCGGGGCGAGGGCCGATTTCTTCGTCGAGTGCGACCTGCGCCCCGAAGAGGTCTTCGGAGTTGCGGCCCTCTTCGGCTTCACGACTTGGACCGTGACCCATTCTCCGGAGGGGAAGCGCTCCTGGATCTCCATCGGACTGCCCACCGCGCTGGTCCAGTACGAGGCGGAGGCACGGGCGTCCTTGAGTGTTTCGTCGTGAGAGGCCACGCCGCGCGAGCCTGGTTGGAAAACGCGAAAGCTTCCCGTCGGTTTGGCCCTGCTGAAACGCACGCCGCTGCTGTAGCTCATGGGCTGAGGGTAACAAAACGGGATGCGCTACGCCTGTTTTGTTACCTGTCCCGTTGTTTCTAGAACCTGTCGCGATCACCAAGGTCGCCGTAGGGCATCAGTCGTCCTTCTCGACGATGGCGCGGACGCCGTTGGCTCCCAAGATGTAGAGGGCGAGCGACCGGTGGTTGCCCTCGACGAGGTAGTACGTCTGATCGAACCCGGGCGCCACGCGAATCGCGTCCTTGAACGCGTACATCGCGTCATGTCCCTTGTCGACGAGCCACTGGAGCGCCGCGCGCTGCGCCGGCCAGCCCTTGTGGTCAGGGACGTGCCGTCCCTCGTAGGCGGACTTGACCTTCTTCGCGAGTTTGGTGAACGGGAGGCCGTGCAGCGTCCGGAACCCGAACACATCGCGGAAGCCGTACTTGCGACCACGATGCACGCCGATCTCGCTGTGGGACAGCACGAGATCGTCGAAGGGTACCGTGACCAGGGCCCCAGGGTCGTGCTTCCTACGAGACACGTAGCTGCTCCACTGCCGCAATCATTCTGCCACAGAGAGCGGAGCGCCAGGGCGAGGGCTAGGCTTTCCCGTTCGTTGACCCCACGTCCACAGGGCTGTCGGGCACGTGACACCGACGTTCCGCGACCGCTCCCTGGCGCTCCTGATCGGGCATGCGCGCGAAGCAGTCCGAAAATTTCAGCGTGCTCCTCTTACCTCTTTTGATGTCGGCAACCGGCAACCGCGTCTCCGTGGTGTACGTTACCAGCGTGACCTTTCGCGAGTCTGTTGTGCTGCTGTCGCTACCACCTGATTGGGATCCACCAACAGATGCGCTTTCGATCGTAAACGCGCTGATGGAGCGCCACGCGGCGACCCAGGCCCGCAAGAAATTGCCGCGGTTGCGGAGGCCAAGTTCGAGGCTCTTCTCAAGAGGTTGATCCTCGCGCCCTCGTGAGCCGACGCCGCACTTCAGGTGATTTCGGCGATGAGCTTGCGAGCTGCGTCGGCGCCGATGTCGCGCTCAAGTCTCGCGAGCGCGCGCTTCGAGAACGCGGCGCGGGCTGGAATGAGTCGACGCCCCGCGTACGTGGAGGTCAGCAGCCCGACGAGTAGGTCCTCGTCGAGCCGGTCGACGTCGACCGACACGAGGAGCAGATCGCAAGCCTCCCCACCTGTCTTCTTGAGGTCCTCGTCCACCCACCAGAAGAGGGCGCTGAGCGCTTGCCTCGTCTTCGACGCCGCGTGGAGACCGTAGAGTCGCTCGACGAACGCGGCGAGGACGTCAAGGCGCCAGCTCGTCGAGGATCACGTGGTCTCCGGCGAACATTGGGCCGTCCGGTTCGTGAACCTCGAAGCCCCACGTCCCACCGAGCAGGTCCTTCGACCGCAGACCCAGCGCGCGCATCCAGCTGCGCAGCAGCCGCCGAAACGTGGTCCCCTTACCGTCGTACGGCGCGCGGGCGAGGAAGAAGTTTTCCGACTTCCCCGTCGGCGTCTTGACGTCACGGTTGAGGATCACGAAGAAGCCGGTCGGGATGCTCGCCCCCGTCGCTGCCTCGCCTTCGGCGCGGACCCAGTAGACCTCGCCGCGGGCGGCATCGTAGCGCTTGTTGATCACCCCGCGCGCGGCGAGATTCTCGGCAACGCTGCTGTCGCTGCCGTACACCATGCTGGCCTTCTCGCGCGAGAACGCGGTGTGCTCGCTCAGGTGGTCGAGCACCTCGCGCTGGCGTCGCGTGATCGTGGACTTCGGGGTCAGCTGCACGGGGCCTCCATCATCGCTCATGCCCTCGATGGGCGTCCAGGCCGCCGCGGGCGCGCGCGGACCACCACCAGCGCTCCGCACTGGAGACACACGCGCTGGTGCTTCTTGAGCCGGCCGTGCGTGCGGCGTTGCCCGCTGATCGATATAAAGGCAGCCGTTCGTGGGCAGTGATCTCGATTGCGAGGCATCCCAAGGCTTGGGCTTCTCCACCGTCGCGAATTAGAGGCGCTCCGCCGGGCCGATGATCGCGCACGCTACCGCGCTGGCAGAACGAGCCTCGGCTTCCACGGAATCGAGACGGCGATGCTCGGTCGGAGGTCGGGGTACGCCCTCCAGATGCAGGCAACGACGTGCTCGACGCGGCAGCCCTGGATCGCGATCCGGGTGCCTCCGGCCTTCACCTCGGCGAGCGTGATTCCGACGAGCCGAATGTTCTCGAGCCGCCAGCAGCGCAGACCGTTCCTCTCGAGCAGCTGCCACATCCCGCAGCCGCTGATCCCGGATAGGTCGGGCAGGACCGTCGGCTTGCCGTCGAAGCCCATCGGGTCGTCTGGCGGGAGGCTGAGCGCGATCGTGAGGCCCTCGGCCTTCTCGGTGAGCTCTCCGCGGTACGGCGTAGTCCCGTAGTAGAGGACGTCCGACTGGATCGGTGCGACGCCCTGCCGCGTGAGCGCTCCCGGGAAGCCCCCCACGGCGAACCAGCCGTCGCGCAGCGGCCCGGTCTCTCGGTCGAGGTCCGACAAGCGAAGGAACTCTCGGTGGGGTCGCAGCGCCTCGTCGATCTCGCGTGGAAGACGAACGAACGCGAGGTCAACGTTCGTTTGGTCGACCGTGTGCTGCACCTCCACACCGTGGAGCGGGATGACCTGGGCACCGCTCTCGACCGGGGACACGTAGAGCGTCACGCCGGGCTCGGCGGCGACGCTCATCACGTGAGCGGCTGACAATAGGAACCCGACACCCGCGATGCGGAGCAGCACGCCGCTACCCAGCAGCTCGGGGATTGGATCTTCCTCTCCTTCGGGCGACTCCTCGTCGAGGGCGCCGTAGATCGCGACGGTGCGCGCGAGTAGCCAGTCCCTGCTCGCCTCGCGGAAGGCCGCCATCGCGGGGGACGTCCAAGCAGCCGTGACCTCGTCTGGGCTCAGCGTTCGTTCAGAAGCGCGTCGAGGCACGGCAGACCAACCTAGCATCTCGTCGCCACAGCGCACTCGCGTGATCGCCGAGACACACGCGCGCCGACGCGACCGCGCTGCGTGATCGCGCTGCGTGATCGCGTTACGTCGCTCGTAGCTCTGATACCTGGAACCAACTCTTCGGGTCAGCGGCCGACATCGCTGCGTACCCCGAGAGCTGAACGAGGTATCGCCAGATACCTTGCTCGTCGACCGCGTAGTCGAAGACCTCGCCGCTCACCCACTCTTGGGCGCGCTCGCGCCAAACCTCGACCTGTGCACCGTCTGGGTACGCGCGCCGTCCGGGCTTTGAGTCCTGCATCTGCATCTGCGCAGGCTAAGGACGGGTCGGATCTCGCGCAAATTCTCGCCACGGATCGGCTACCGGCGGACGCGGCCCTGCGCTCGCGCGGTCGACAAGCTCGGCGCCGACCGGCGTTGCTGTCACTTCTTGGGCTTTCTGAGCTGAATCCCCCAGCGACTCGCGAGCATCCTCCCGATGGAATCCACCTGGCGGAGCGTGAACAGCGCCGCCTCCCGTGAAGCCAGCTGGTTGGGGTCCGTCCGAAGTTCTTGGGCCCAGCTTTCGTCGCGGTGGTGCGATCCGAGGAAGCTCGCAAGCGCAGTCACGCCCGACTGGTTGCCCCCGGTGTCTTCCCCGTCCCCGTCGGCCACTTTCGTCGTCCCAACTTCCGCCGGATGACAGACCGCGTTCCTGACCAGCCGAAGCCCTTCCACCGCGACCCATTGTTCAGACTCGCCGAAACGCTGAAGAAGATTGGTCTCCCGAAGAATTCCTCCCGGTTCAGCACACAGGAGCAGCTCGCCCAAGACGGCCAACACGAGCGTGCACAGTATCGAGTCGTCCGGGTTCGGGCCGAGGGCGCCTAGCCAGCGCGCGGCCTTCTTGATGGTGAAGGGCGGAACGAACGACGGCGCCTTCTGGTGCCAGTGCGCCGCCAGGTGTGTCTTGACCTTCTCGTCGATCGCCTTGCAGTTCCATTCCGAGCCAAGCCATGTCCCTTGAAGTGCCGGCGGCCACGCTGCCATCGTCCGAGATGGCGCGGTCATCGACTAACTTGCCGTAGGCGTAGCTGCACCGCGGGCGCGTCTTTCCGCGCTCGAAGAGGTGCCTCGGGGCCCCATTCCTTGAGTCGTTCCAATGCCAGCGAGGGTGCGTAGGAAGCATGGAAACGAACCGGCCATCTACCTTCAAGGGCATCAGGAACAGGAACGAACAGCCACCGCTCGCGGTGAAGCATCCCGCTGGTGTGGCGGTAGGTGTAGCGGCCGAGATCCGACAACACCAGCCAGTAGTTCTGGACGGGAACAAGGTCGAGGCAGTCGAGCTCGACGTCCTCCGAGAACGACGAGTTGATTCTGGGGAGGACGGCACCGGTCGGCGGGCCGACCGGGCGTTTGGAAACCGGCTCTCCGGGCCCGAACCAATACCCGAACACCTGACGAGGGAGTTCCGGATCAACCTTCACGTGGCTCCTCGATGCCGGCACAAGAGGAGGGTACCGCATTGTGACGATTCGTCGGTGACGAGGCGTTGACGCGCGCGGGGCCCGCGGCGCGCTGCGTGACCTGGCCTTGGCCAATGCTGGAGCGATCTGCGTTGCCAGCTTCGACCTGAGTAGCCATGCTGATCGGCCCGAGACCCGAGATGTTGACGGCGCGACGAACCAACGCGCAGCTGCTTCGCGACGTCGTGCGGTGCGCGCTGTTCGCGTGGGAGATGGCTGGCACGCGCGGGCGCACCGCGCGCGATCGCGCCGTCGCGCGCGACGCGATGCTCTACAACCTCGGCGTGGTGGGGGTCGCCGCGAGAGGGATGAGCAGGGCCTTCCGTGCGCGTCATCGTGGCGTGCCGTGGAGCCGGGTGATCAGTTTCCGGGCGATCTTGGACACGCCGGATCGACGGCTCGACGAACAGATGGTGGATGACGCGGTCGGCGAGCTGGTGCCGCTGCTGCTCGAGCGGTTGTCACGCAACGTCGGCACGACGCTACCGCCCGAGCGCGGACACCGTGACCATCGTTGCTCTCGGTCGCAAGGCCGCGCTACTCCGACGGGATGTACGCGGTGTCTAAGACACCACACGCGACGATCTCGGGTGATCTCGGTTGACCGTCTGGGCTGGCAATCGCACGCGATCGACGAGAACGCCGCATGCACGGGCCTGACTAGTCGATGTCGTTCCAGACCGGAGAAAGCGTCCAGTTCTCAGGAATCCCCATCGAACGGCGCGGCACGTTGGGATAGAGGTCCAGGAGCGCTTTGACTTTCTTCGCCCAACCGCAACCAGGTGCGATCTCCGTTAGGAGGTGGTTGCACATGCTCAAGATGACGAACGTGGTCGGACGAATTCCGGTTCCCTTCACGAACGGCGGGAAGATCTCGACGGGCTTGTGCCAGTAAGCGTACCGCTTTTCGGGCGGGATCATTGGGGGGCTGCCGATCGCTCTATTCCAGAACCGGCCATGGTGAGCACACACATTTCGCGCCGTGTTGAGCGTAAGCAGCCACGAGCCAAACACGGGGTGCGGAAGTCCGAAGTGCGCAGATATTTTGGTGCGAACGTCGACGGGGGACCCGTCGAAAACATACAAAACTCCGCCGAGCGTCAAGACTTCTGATCCAATCCAAATCGGCGGATATGGGTCGCTGTACTTTTCATAGAAATGCTCGATGAACGGCGCGTTGCTACGGCCAAGATTCTTGTCGAGGTCTTGAAGGAATTCGATTCGACGGCTCACGAACGTTCCGTCGTCACGTTCGCGCATGCCGATATCGGGGAGCGACTTCGGATCGATCGCGTATGCGAACGCGCCGAATTTATCTGCATGACAGAATGAAACCTGCGTCCGGACCGCGATTTCGATCCGTTCGATGGCTTCAAAGATCAGACAGCGCAGGCAACTGTCAAATGTGTACAGATCCCAGATCCGATCGAAGTGCGTGCCGGCCTGGAATTGCTCGCCGAGATGACTGCTTGCGCCTTGGTGCTGCCGGAAAAAGTAGAAGTACCCGGACAGGCGATAGTAGTTCGCGATCTGGAGCTTCTTCGCGATCGTCGCGATGTCGCCACCCATGCCACGCGATACAAGTAACTGAGCTTGCTGCTCGAACGTCAGGAGCGGCTTGAGATACGGCTTCTTCGTCACGTTCACCCATCCCCGAAAACGAAAAACCCCCCGTAGAAAGCGTCATCCGCACGTTGCGGAGAGAGGCTCGGGGGGAGTGTTGTTCACACCGTACAGACGAGATCTTGGCTTCGCAAGGTCTTGTGATCAGGGGGATCTCCCGCGGGCGGCCCGGGGCGGCGGAGCGGGGCCCATAGCTATGGCGATCCTCGATCATGATCCAAAGACTTACGTCTCGTCTTTGCAAGTCCGGGTACATCCCGAACGCTTGGCGTGCCATTTTGGCGGTCGTTTTTGGCGGTCAAAAATCGACCAAAAAGATTTCGTTAAGCAAAAACTAATCGGGGCGGCGGCTCAATTCGTCGAATTTGAATTGCGGCCCCCCGCATCCTCTGCGCAATTTTCGGATGCACTTATTGTCCTATGGACACCTTCCGCAATGTGGGTACGCCCGACGCGCGTTGCCTCCTGCGATGCCCGAACGCGTAGCGCTCATGGATCGCGAGTTCTTGGATCGGTTGGCCGTCGAGGCGAGCCGCTCCTCCTCTCCTGCGAGCACGTCCTGAAGGAGCGGGACAAGGGCGCCACGCTCTACGTGCCTGGTGCGGAGGGCCCCGTCGATCACGACGGCCGGCGCTGACCGCCAAGCCGCTCGTCGCCGTTCGCGGTCACCTAGATGCAGTCACCGAGATGCTCTCCGCACTCGCCGCACGTCCACGTCTCAAGTGTCAGACGCCCGCTGCTCTGGCTCCGATGGATGACCTTCTTCGAGCCGCACTTGAAGCAGCGACTGTCACCGGGCTTCATCCCGCGACTGAGGAGTTCAGCTCGACGGGCCTCAAGGCCGGCGATGGCTTCACGCACCTCGGGCTCGCTGCGCTCAGGCGCTGTGAGCGCGTCCAGTACCTCCGGCACAGTCCGATGATGGTCGATGTCGAGGAACTGCTTCCTCACCAGCCGCATTGCCGGCGCGTCGAGTACCGCGCTGATGCGTTCCAGGTGATAGATTTCGACGACGATCCTGGGCAGCAGCGCCTTCAGCGCGTCCCTCTCCGCGAGCGCTACCTCCTGGTTCGTGACGAACGCGAAGCCCTGGGCGTTGTTCGCCGAGAGCCCCTTCGCATCGTGCAGCAGCTTCTTCTTGATTTCGGCGATGGGCTGCTGGCCGCGCGGAAAGTAGACTGCCATCAGCCACCGTAGACCACCCTTCTGGCACAGCGCGTCCTTGCCACCGTCCTTGCCGCCGAGCGGGTGGCTTGGATCTAGTTCGACGTACCCCTCGTGCGTCAGGACTTGAGCGGCCAACCGCTCAGACGCAGCTTGGCCGTTCGTCCACTCGCGCAGGCGATGCCACGTCTCATCCCAGCGTGTCATCGGCGCAAGTTAGCACGCGACCAAAGGCGTCGATCCCGTCGCTGTTCGGCGCGCGCGGCGCGCGACGCGCACGAGCCCCACGATGAGCACCATCGGCTCAGCCGTCCTTGTTAGCCTTGCGGTAACCGCCGGCAGCCCATCGACGGTACGTCTCGTCACGGCCGAGGTCTCGGGCCTGCTTGGCGAGCGCACGTCCGCGCACGTCGTCGCCGACCATGAAGGAGCAATGGGCCGCCTGGTCGAGGGCGTTGGGGTACGAGGCGTAGCCCTCGTCGGACAGCACCTCCTCAAGGAGCGTCAACGCGTCGGCGAAGGCACCGCAGCGCCACCGCGCTGTTGCGACGTTGAACTTGAGGTGCGTGCTCGGCGACGTCGACGCGGAGTGCACGGCGTCGAGGTGCTCCCTCGCCTCGGCGTACCTCCTCGCGTGGATGAGGGCGATGCCGATCTCGACCTTCGGCAGCTCCCAGTCGGGCTTCAGACCGACGGCGATCCAGCACTCGGCGATCCCGCCTTCGACGTCGCCGGCCTGCCATAGCGCTGCGCCAAGCTCGAGGTGCGCGGTGTCATGCGCCGGCACCAGCTCGACGGCGCGCCGAAGGTGCGCGACCGCGACGTCGAACCGGCCGTGTGACGCCGCCACCCCTGCCTGCATCCGCCGGTTCTCCGCCGCGATCGGCGGCGGCTCCTTGATCCGGATGCACTCCCACCCGTCGTACTTGCCGGGCGGCGCCAGCTCCGCCGTCGGCGCACCGAGGATGTGCGTCGCCACCATCTCGCGGAACGACGGGTCGCTCGCGAGCTCACGGAGTTCTTCTGGCAGACCATCGGGCAGCTTCACGTTGGCGACCGACTGTCCGATCCCGGCGGCCAACCAGAGCCGGTCGGTCCAGTTCGGCCCCGCAACGAGGTCCGACTGCCACGCGTCCGGCGCTCCTGCTCGGAGGTCGTTGAGCAACCGCGTCGAGAGGGGATGCTCCGAGCCTCGCATCACGAGCCCTGTAAGGGAGCGCGACCAAGTGTCGTCGTCAACCTCGTCCTCCTGCGAACGAAGTCGCCACGCAACGCCGCTCGCGATCACCCAGAACGCCGGCCAGAGTTCGGCTGACCTGCCCACGAACCACTTCGTCGCGTCGAGGTCCTTTAGGATCTCGGCGACCGCCAGGTTCCGGCGTAGGAGGTGCCACCAGCCGCGCTGCGCCCACTCCGGCTCTCCCTCGGCGAGTAGCTTCGAGACGAGCTCAATGTTCGCCTCGCTCGGGCGCGATCCTTTCCGCCAGTCGTCTACGGCGGTCCGCTCGACGCCGAGCTTCCTCGCGAGGTCCGGCGCCGTGCGACCGCTTTTCTTGACGACAAACTCCATCACGGCTTCAGTCGTCGGAATGCCAGGCGCGTCACGACCGGGCTGATCGCTGAGCACGAGCCAGGCGCCGCCGCGTACGGCGAGGTCGATCACGACGAGTTGCGCGGCGGTCCGCATGATTGGGCCGAGCGAGGCGCCTCGGAGAGCGCCGCCTCGCACGCGGACGCACGCGAGGTCCCAACGCGCGCGGAGGTCTCGGAGCGCGAGATGGACGAGCATCTCCGGCGTTGGGAACCCGAGGTCGGTCGGCCAGTAGGCGGTCTCGAGGTACCCGTGATTCACGAGCACCGAGGCGAGCGCCGACAGCACCGCGTCGACGACCTTCGGCGACTTGGTCTCTCCCGCGAGGAAGCGTTGGTGGTTTCGCTCGCGGAGGACGTCGGCGTCCCGCGCGTCGGGGAGCCCGAGTCGGCTCACGACGCGGCCGAGCAGCTCGGCCGCGTTCGGTAGGGACTCGGCCACCCGGCTCGGTCCCTTCGGTTTCCGTTTTCTCGCCACGCTCGTGCTCCCCTCGCTCGAATCGAACGTCAGAAGATAAGAAGACGCCGGCCCCGGACGAATGCTTCCGCCGGGGCCGGCGTGCGGCGCCCGCGCTCAGCCGGGCTTCTGGTCTCCTCCGCCTTCAGCCGGCGTAGTGCCTCCGCCGTCACCCTCCGGGCGGCCCGGCTCGCCGCGGGAGCGCCAGTAGGCGTCGTTCTCGGGGTTGAGCTGGCGCGAGCGGTTGTCGTCACCGGACTTCTCGGACTTCTCGTTGCTCTTGGTACCTGCCATGCGGTGCCCCTCCTTCAGGGCACCAGGACGATGGGTTCGGTGGTGGCTTCTGTCGACGAGGGTCCAAACGACAGAACCCGTAACCCGTGACGTCACCTGAAGAACTGGACGAAGCGCCGGTTGAAGATGGATCTCCCCGAAGCATGCAACGCGCCACGACGACGACGCCCGAGCCCAAGCACCGTGACCATCGTTTCGCGCAGCCGCAAGTATCGCTACCCCGACGCTTGCCCGGCGCCTTCGTCGAAGCGTGCGTGACTTCGCCCACTGCAACGGCAACGAGCTTGCGAATCACAGATTCGCCGAGCTGATCGCCAATACCGCGAGCGGCCCGGAAGTTGAGCCGAGAGATCTCTTGCCCGGCTTCGCCAAGTGGACGTGGGACGATTCGATTCTTTAGGGTGGATCTATGCAGCACCCGATTCCGCTCCGCGTCGTCCCGCACGACTGGCTTCTGCTTCGCGCTGGCGATCTCTTCCCCGCACTGCCGGGCGAATGGCTGCCGGACGCGTCGCATCGCGGCCATGCCCTCACGGACGTGCGCACAGAGGTCGTGGATCCAACAGGTCAAGATCCACAGCATTGGTTCAGACTGATCTGTTCGTGCGGCACGACGATCAGCGGCCTCAGCAACGCCCACGAGTTCGAGCTTCGTCGCCAACAGATGGCCGTTGCCGGTGATCGAGACGCGGACGACCAAACAAGCTAGCGCACTGAGCAGGTCAGCCCCAAGACCCGCGGAGCACCAGCGCCTCGATCGCCCGGCCCATCGCGAGGCGGAGGTCCGACGACACGAGCTTCTTGTACCGCTTCGAGCGTGCTCGCGCGAAGTCGAGCCGGTCGCAGAAGCGCCAGATCTGGTCGATGAGATCGTCGGCCGCCATGTCGTTCAACGCGCGCAGCGAGGCGAGCTCCGCCTGGGTCGCGCTCGGGTCCCACTTGGTGAGGTCGGGGCGAACGACGCCGCGTCGTTTGCGTCGACTGCGGCGCGCCTTCGGCCTCGCGTCTTCGTCGCCTAGCAGCATCGCAGGATGCGATAGCACGGAGTGATCAGGTGCGATCACGCGAGTTAGGTGCCTCCATTTGCTGCGCGACGACGTGCGCGCTCGCGCGTCGAGCTGGTCGCCTTGTCGAGCGCGATGGCCTCGTCGAGCGACTTGTAGGGTGGCGGCTCGAACAGCTTGTCGAACGCGAGGTCAGCGTGCAGCGCGTACGCGATCCGGAATGCAGTCTCCAGCCGCGTCGGCCGCGCGATCTCCAGCCGCCGGACAGTCTGCGTGCTCACGCCCGCGCGCTCGGCGAGTTCATCCTGCGTGAGCTGACGGACGAGCCGTAACTCGCGCACGCGCTTACCGAGTGCAACGAGTGCGTCCGCTGGGCGTCGACCGCGAACGTTCACACGGTCACACCAAGCTGCTCCAAGTCACCGACCGCGCGGTTCGCCTTGAGCACGACGCGATTCGAGATCAGTAGCGTGTGCCTCGGAACCGTTGCGCGAGCTTCATCGACACGGTCCGCGAGCCTCTTCGCGTGCGCGATGAACTTCTCGACTTCTCGATCGAGCCTCGCTCGGAGCTTCTTGACCTGCGCGGGCGTCGGGGGCTGCGGCGACTTGGTGCGGGTGTGCGTCCTGCTCATCGTGGGCTCGTTGTGGGCTGGGGTTGCGGTGCCGTCTTCTTCGCGAACGGGTTCATGGTCTGCGCTGGTTCGATGGGAGCCGGTCGCCCGCGGTGCGGATCGCGATCGTTGAGCGTTGCCGCCGCTCGGACCGGTGCGGGCGCCGGCAATGGCGGCGGATCGGCGGCGTCTCGTGCCTGGGCACCGGCTCCGACGGTGACCGGCGACGCGTCGACCTCGGAGGCGACCGACCGCGCGTCACTCGCGACGACGGGCGTCGCGGACGTCGCGGCGTCGCGCGGGGCCACGCCCGGCGCGACGCCATCGCGTCGCGACCGCGACCCGATCGCGGCGCCCCCGATCGCGACGCCGACGATCAACGCAATCGCGGCGACCGCGATGGTCCTCCGGTCGATGCCGCGCGGCGTGCGCGGTGCGGTCTCGGGGCGTGCGACGGACGGCGCCCGCGCGCCCTCGACCACGGCTCGGACCTGCGGCAGCGTCGGGCGGTGCGCCGGATTCTTCGCGAGCATCGCGACCAACAGCACGTCGAGCGCGGGCGGGACGTCCGGGTCGATCGACCGCGGCGGCAGCGGCGCGTCGTGGAGGTGCGCGGCGATCAACGCCGTGACCGTGCGCGCGTGCGGGAACGGCGGGGTGCCGAGGATCAGCTCGTAGGCGACGCAGCCGAGCGCGTAGATGTCGGTGCGGTAGTCGACGTCGGGCCCGCGTGCCTGCTCGGGTGAGAGGTACCGCGCTGTCCCGAGTACGACGCCGCTCTGCGTGCGCTCGATGCGTCGGTCGCCCTCGGTCAACCGCGCGAGACCGAAGTCGAGCAGCTTCGCGATCGCGCGTGCGTCGTTGGGGACGCGCGCGAGGAACACGTTCTCGGGCTTGAGGTCTCGATGGACGACGCCTCGCGCGTGGGCCGCCTCCAGCGCCCGCGCGACCTGCGTGAGGACGTCGAGCGCCTCATCCCTGCTGAGCCGCCCGCGCTCGAGCCGGTCGTAGAGCGACTCGCCCTCGAGCCGCTCCATGACGAAATACGCGCGGCCGTCTGCCAACTCGCCGACGTGCTCCACGGCCACGATCGCGGGGTGCCGGACCTGCGCGAGCGTCCGGGCCTCCATGGCGAAGCGCTCGATCGCCGCGCTGTCCTCGGAGAGGTGCGCGGCGATCACCTTGACCGCGACGCGCTTGTCGAGCCGGACGTGCCTGGCCGCGTAGACCTCCCCCATCGCGCCGGCCCCGAGGCGGTGCTCGACCTCGTACACGTCGTCGATCATCGAGCCGGCCGGCAGCTCGATGTGCGACATCGCGCGGCGCACGATCTTCGTCGGCGGGTCGCTCGACCTCGGCCCTGGCGGTGTGCCGAGCACGTCGAGCTCGGGGCGGTGGGTCGGGTCCGTGCCCGCGTCGTCGACGCGCTCGGCGAAGGGCGGCGGCTCGCTCGGGTACGCCTCGGCGTCCGCCACCGTGTCGGGCTGCGCGCGCGGCGCGTGCGCGCGGCGCACGTCCAGCAGCATCGTCTGTTGCGCGTGGACGTCGTCGACGACCGTCGCGCCTCCGAGGTCGGCGCTGCACGACGCGCACGCCGCCGCTCCCAGCGACCGCGTCATCCCGCACCGCGCGCAGACCGCGCGGACGCCGCTGTCGCTCGCTCGCGCCTGGCCGCCCGTCGTGCCCACGCGGGTGAGCGTAGCCGCGCACTCGCTGTGAGTGCAAGACGCTTCCTCCTGGAGCATGGCCCCACAGCCGTACTCCTTGCAGATTCGCGCCACGGTGATTGCTCACGACAACTTCTACCGCCAGCTCGGGAAGCGTGTCGCCGTGCTGCGCCGCGCGGTCGGCCTGAGCCAGGAGCGCCTCGGCGAGCGCGCCCAGGTCGGTGCGTCGTACGTCGCGCACATCGAGATCGGTAACCGAAGACCGACCGTCGACGTGCTGCGCCGCATCGCCGCCGCGGTCGACGTGCCGCTGTGGCGGCTCCTCACCGAAGATCGACTCACCACTGACGAGAAAGTCTGGGATGCCACCACGCGCGAGCTCGGCGAGCGCGTGCGCGGTCTCTCCCAGGCAGACGTCCAAACGCTGACGTACCTCGCGACGCGGCTCCGGGCCGTCGAGACGCCGCGACGCGCGAAGAGCAAGCGGTCGCGCTGATCCAGCCTGCGGCGCGTGCGAGCCGCGACGAGGAAGTGATCGCAGCGCGTGCCATCGCGCCTCCGTCACACGTCAACGCACCTTCGTGACGGGATCATCGGGCTGGAAACTCGTCCAACGCGCGGTCGTCGGAAGTGGCCGCGTGGTCGCGCGATCGCGGTGCGCCTTGTGTTTGGTCGCCGCGACGAGGATCTCGTCCAATTCTGAAGATCGAAACGGTTTGCGCAGCACCTCGTCAGCCGCAGCGGATGGATCGTCTTCGGAGCCGGTCATCAGCACGAGCATCGGCGCGTCCGCACCCAACCTGGCGCGGAGCGTTCAGTACCTCGGGCATCGCCAAGTCGCACAGGACGAGCTCGAAGCGGTCGCCCCTGTCGATGCGCTCAACACCTCGTTGTCGTCGATGATCAGGATCCACATGCCGCTGGAGAGAGCACCTCGCGTGCCGCCCACACGAGTTGGACCGCTTCGAGCGAACCGGCACGACATCGCCGCGGCAGCCGGACCCTAGTGAGCGCTCGACGAGAGCGACGACGACGTGCCTAGCGTGCTCGACGACGGCACGTACAGATACGACGACGCGCGCGACCGTCGCAGCTCAACTACGCTGCGACAGCGACGCCGTCGCGGACGCCGCCGCGCGCGCGGCAGCCTCGCGCGTCACGCCGAAAGTCGCGAGCAGCCGACGCCGCTGACCACACCGCCCAACCATCCAGCAAGTGCCCTTGTGACCGATCGCGAAGTCCAGCACGCGCGTCCGCGTGGCGCGTATGATCACGTGACCGCGTGGACATCGTCTACCTCGATCAATGCCACCTCAGCAGGATGGCGAAGGCGCGACTCAGGAAGGCGACTCAGCTTCCCGAGATGGAACTGCTCGGACTGCTCGAGAGGCTCGCAGCCGTGGGAAGTGTCACCTGCCCGTACTCACTCTGGCAGATCGTGGAGACGGCCGCCTACGATGCCGACGACGAGCGCGATGAGATCGTTCGCATCGTGGAGACGCTCTCCGGCGGGCGCTGTTTCAAGTGGGCCTACGACCTGGTGCTGGACGAGATGGCCGTCGCCGTAGACGCCTCGATCATCGGCGGGCGCGCGCCTGCGGTGGCGCCGCTCGGCGACGGCCTCGACTGCTTCCCGCGGGACGTGATCTTGCCGCGCACGCGCGCGCTCGCAGCTGCGCTCGGGCGTGCCAAAGGCTTCGCGGCGAGTGTCGCGATGGGGCGGGAGAGCGAGGAACTCAGGAACGCCGCCGCCAAGATGAACAACGCACTGTTCGGCGCGGAAACGGCCGCCGCGGCTGCTCGCAGCGAGGTGCGAATCTCGCTCGCGGCGGCGCGGAAGCTCGAGGCCCACGCCGTCGTCAACGGGGGCTTCGTGACCGCCTGGGTCACTCGCACCGCGAGCGAGCAGGATCTTCCGAGGCACGAGGTCCGCAAGCTGATCCTGCGCGACAGCCTCGCGCACGTGCCGACGCTCGCGATGATGGTTGAGATTCGAGCGCGACGCGACGTCCAGTTCGACCGCCCACCGAAGGAGAACGACCCCTCCGACGTCGGTCACCTGCTGACGCTGCCGTACTGCGACTGGTTCCTGACCGACAACCACGCGGCGGCGCTCGCGAGAGACGCCGGCAAGCCCCGCAAGATCGTCGTGCTGTCGAAGCCGGACGCCCTCGTCGACCAACTGCGGAAACGGTATCCCGACTGAAGAACTGTCGAACAACGGGCTGAGGACGGGCGGGTCGGCGCGTCGCGGGCCGCGTCGTGCGGCCGAAGCGCGACGGCGTTGGTTGCGATGCGAGCCGCGGTTGTCGGCTCAGCAGAGCAGCCGTGGCGGCGTGCTGGACCAGTCACGGCGGCGTTCAAGCTCGCGACGGTCCGCTCAAGGCCCGCTCGAGCAAGGGACAGCAAGCGATACCGTAAATGCATTCTGTCCCCTCGTAACCGCCCTCGAGAACGCCCTCGCGATCGAGTTACACGAGGGAGGTCACGATGTCGCTGCAATCGAACCTCGACCTCCTCCGCAAGCTCCTCGAGCAGTGCGACCGCATCCACGAGCTGGAGCGCGCCGACCTCGGGCGTCGGATTAAAGAGGCGGAGCGGGCGAGGCCGCTCGCGCGCTCGCCCCAGATCGCCGGCCGCGCGCACACGGAGGCACTGCTCAAGGTGATGCAGGGAACGAAGGAGCCGCTGCCGGCACGAGAGATCGCGCGGCGCCTTGAGAGCGACGCTCACACCGTTCGGCGCTGGCTCGCCGCCGCGACGAAGCGCGGCTACGTCGAGCGCGTCGACGGCGCGCGCTACGCCGTGAGGAAGGAGGTCCCGACGCTGTAGACCGACGACGAACCCACCACACCGACGACAAAGGTTGGCCCACCGAGCTGGAACTCGGAGGGCCGGCCATCAAAGCAAAGGACTGCTTCGATGACGACGATCACGACACTAGCACTACTTCTCGCGGGGGCGTGCTGCCTCTTTTTCGGCGATGAGCGCCTGGGCCTTCTCCAGGCCAACCATCCGCAGCCACGTCGACAGCGGCACGCTGGCGTACTTCGCGGCCTTCTTCAAGTCGCCGTGCTCGGCCACGTTCACGAGCACGCGGACCAGCGTGTCGCGCCGCTCGTCCGCGCTCAGCTCTGGCCGACCGCCCTGATTGTTTCGGGCTTCGGGGGCGCTTCTTTTTGCCTTGCGGACCATGGCCTTAACTATGCCGTCCTAACCCCCAGGTCAAGCCTGTCATATGGGGTTGATATGGTCATAACAACCCCATGCAGTCCTCAAACTCCGCCACCATCGAGTTTCAGCCGCTGGCCACGACGCGCGAGGAGCGCGGGCGGGACATCGCCAAGCGCGGCGGCATCCGACAACTCGGCGCTCGCTACGTCGTGCCCGCGCAGAGCGCCAACTCGAACGCGCCAACCTACTTTGTCGACGTCGTCGAGCGGACTTGCACTTGCGCGGACTTTCGGCAACGTCACCAGCCGTGCAAGCACTACGAGGCGTGCATGTTCTGGCTCGCGTGGGAGGGCGGCGTGAACGTGGAGACCTGCGAGGCCGCGCCCCCGAAGAAGCAGCAGTCGAAGCAGCACTGGCCCAGCTACAACCGCGCGCAGACCACGGAGGGCCGGCGCCTCCCGCAGCTCCTCCACGCGCTGTGCCTCGGGATCCCCGACGCCGAGCGCGCGCCTGGCAAGTCGGGACGCAAGCCGATCCCGGACCGCGAGGCGATCTTCGGCCTCATCGCGAAGGTGTACTCGGGCCGCTCCGGTCGTCGTGCCGAGTCGGACATGCACGCCTACGCCGAGCGCGGCTACCTCTCGCGCCCCTGGGACTCGAACACGCTGTTCCGCGCGATGGAGAGCCCCGACATGACCCCGATCCTGACGTGGGGCGTGGAGGAGAGCGGTGGTCCGCTCGCGCAGGTCGAGTGCGCCGCCGGTCAGTTCGCCGTCGACGCGACCGGCTTCCGGACGACCGTGCGGCGCGTGAAGGACGGGAAGGAGGTCTCGATCGAACGCTGGCACGACCAGAAGTACAAGTCCGAGGACGAGCAGGCGATGCGGCAGTTCATCCACGAGTGGGTCAAGCTGCACGCCGCGACGGGGACGCTGACGAACGTCATCACCGCCGCGCGCGTCACCGCGGGTGTCGGCGAGGGGACCGGCGACACCACGCACTTTCGGGACCTCGTCAACGCGAGCGCGCGGCGCTTCATCTTGAAGGAGATCAGCGCCGATAAAGCCTACCTCGGCAAGAATAACCTGGCCGCCGTCGCGGCGGTGGGCGCGCAGCCGTTCATCCCGTTCAAGATCACCAACGAGCGCGCCGCTGAGCGGAACATGCGGAACCCGTCGGAGCACTGGCGGAAGATGTGGGCGTACTTCGACCTCAAGAAGGAGGAGTTCTTCAAGCACTACCACCGCCGCTCGAACGTCGAGTCCACGTTCGGCGGCCTCAAGGCGAAGTTTGGCGACAGCGTGCGTTCCAAGCACTTCGTCGCGCAGCAGAACGAGGTGCTCGCGAAGGTGATCCTCTGGAACCTGACGTGCGTCATCTCCGCGATCGAGGAGTTCGGTCTCGACGCCGAGTTCTCGCGCATGGTGATGGCGTGAGGCTGACGGACAGGGAGCAGCACCACGTGCGCGTCGCGATCCGCTTCCTGCGCTTCAAGGTCGGCGGCTGGCAGCCGCTCGCCGACGCGCTGGGCATGAAGGCAGGCACGCTCGTCAAGATCACGAACGCGCGCGGGCGCGACGTGACCGCGCGGCTCGCGTACGGCGTCGCGCGGCTGACCGACACCTCGATCGACGACCTGCTCGCGGGCGCCGTACTACCCGCGCGCGCGTGCCCGCACTGCGGCAGGCCGCCTAGCGAGGGCGACTTCGTCCACGAGGAGACGGTCGTCGAGTTCCCGACCGACGCGGCGGGCCAGGCGCCTTCGGTGCCTTCTTCCTCACGCCTCGGCGCAGCCGGTGCTTCTTGATTCGGTCCAGCAGCAGGAGCCGGTTCTCCGCGTTGTCGGCGACGAAGTTGACCCGCAGGAGGCTCTCCCTGACGTCGTCGTCGGAGATGTCCCATCGGGCCTGCTCGCGGACGAGGTAGTCCCAGGCGATCGATCGCCCACGCCCGGGTCCTCTTTGTTCGGCACGGGTGAGTCGTTTGATCTCGTGCTCGTAGAGCACGACGCCGACGCGCAGGGACTCGACGCGGTCCAGGATCATCCCGCCTTGCTCGTGCCAGTACCTCGACAGGTACCCGATCTTGTCACTGAGCTCGGCCAGTCCCGCGAGGGCGAGGTGCTCTCCCGCGAACGTTCGACCGAGTTGCGTGACGATCTCCGACCGACCGTAGCGCCTGCGCAGCCAGTCGTAGTCCTTCGGCGTGAGGTCAGGGTCCTCCAGCCGTCGCGCGATCCGCAGGATCTCCAGCGCCTCTCGATCCAGCGCGACCATGAGGCGCCGCACCTGTCGACGAGCCGTCTTGCTCTCCAGCGGGATCATCCGCATGAAGTAGTCGACGGACTCTCGCCACTCCTCGGCCGATGCGGGCGGCTCGACCGCCGGTTCAACCGCCTCCGGTTCCGCACGCCTTGCGCGCCGCCGCGGGCGCTCCCTGCGCTTCTTGACCACGCGCTGAGATCATCGGCTCCTTCGATCTCGCGTCCAAGAAAACACTCGACGGAACAAGAGGCAGTCGTTACTGCCGCACTAGATCAGAGACGCCGCTTCCGCCGTTCCGAGGCAGGCTCCACCAATCGAGAGGCACGCCGAAGTCTTGAGGCAACGCCCGTGCGTGCCGAGGCGGTGCTCGGGGTGCGGGCAGGGCGCCAGTGGCTCGTCGGCGTCGACGTCGGTATCGGCGGGGACGTCAGTCGTCGACTTCGGCATCACCCTTGGTGAAAGCAACTCACGTGCCGCCCGCGCCGCGTACTGCGTCGAACGACGGCGTGGGGGTAAAGGGCTACCCGTCTCTGGCCGGTGCCACTGGGACCCTCAAGATACGGGTCATGATCTACTCGGAGCACAACACAGCGGCCCAGCTGCACTACACTACACTTTGATGAACTGCGATCCGGCCTGGCCGTCACCCCCGTCGCTGCGGCGCGCGCTGTACTGGGGGAGCACGCCCGGCGCGCGACCGCAGGACTTCGTCGACGTGACGGTCCCCGCGTGGTGCCGCGCGGCCGTCGCCCTCGTCCTCAAGAACGGTGTCGACGCGCATCCCGGCACCCAGGCGATGGGCTGGGCGGACTGCCGGCTCTGCGGAGCGCACCTCGGATCGATGGACCTCGAGCGCTTCGGGTTCGTGTGGCCCGAGAAGGCCGAGCACTACGTCGTCGCGCACGGCGTCTGGACGCCGGAATGCGGGCAGCTCCTGGACGCTGTCCTGTTTTTCACGCCCTCTTCAAGAGGCGCGTGACGCGTGCGAAGCAGTCGGTGCACAGCCACCCGAACGCACCGCAGTCGCTGGCGACGTCGTGCCCCGCGCCTGCATGGCACCTCCCCGGGGCGCCCGCGAGTTGACTCGCGGCGGTCGCGCGCCGCGCCAGGTTCGCCGCGGTCCCGCTGCGCTCGCGACCCGGGCGAACCCAGGCGATATCGGCGTCGGAGACCGCGGTCATCGCCACGTCGCGCGCGTCATCGCTGGGAAAGCCCCCCACCGTGGGAGAGCCGCCCTCGTTGTTCCGTGGCGCGCCGAGCCTGTGGAACACGCGCACGCGGTCCGCGTGCACGTCGCAGAGGTAGCGCTGCGCCATGCGATCGCAGCCCCGCGCGTCACCGACGACGAAGGCTGCGTCGGGATCATCTGCGAGAGCCGCGGAGAGCCGCGGCGCGTAGTGGTCGCGGAACTCCTCCTCCGTGAGGTCGAGGTGCCCGCTAACGAAGTAGGTCGTCACGAGTCGTGCGCGCCGTCGACGGTCGTCGACGCTCCCAGGACGCCGCCCCGTCCGTACCACTGCCCCGCGAGCGCGGGCCCGAACGCCGCGTGGTCTGCGCAGAGGTCCGCGACCAGCTTGTCGACGACGACCTCGATGTCCGAGTCGTCGAGCTCTGCGTCACGCTCGGCGTTGATGCGTGATTCCGCGGCGCGCAGCTCCGCGGCGATCGCGCAACGGGGGCAGTCAGGCTTCTGGCAGCCCCGGCACGGCGCCTCGACGGTCCGCGCGCACCGCTCCACGATGCGTGTACCGCGGCTCGGCAGTTGTAAGCTCTTGAGGCTGTCTTTGCTGCTGCGCAACCCCTCGACCATGCCCTGGACGAGGTCGCGTGCGACGAGCGCGAGGGCGCTCCTGTCGTTCATGGACAGTCCTCGGAAAGCAGCGTTCGAGCAGACGATGCAAGCGCTCATGGGGAGCCTCCGTCCTGCACCCTCGCACCCTTGCGCGCGTTGCAGGGCGCGCACATGACCTGAAGGTTGTCGATCGACCGGGGGCCACCGCGGCTCTTCGGGAAGACGTGGTCGACGGTGAGCATCACCTCGAGACCGGTCGGTCCTGCACCGTACAGGTTGACGTGCGGGCGCTCGTCGAGAGAGCTGCCGCGCTCGGCCCTGAAGTGCGTCCCCGTCAGGCCGCACGAGACGCACGTGCAGCCCTTGGTCAAGAACACGCGCAGGCGCACGCTGTCCACGTTGACCCGTTCGTCGCCGACCTTGATCTCTCTCTCGCCGGCACGCATCGGCCCGAAGACGGTCTCCGTCGGGTAGCGCACGATCGAGATCGAGCGCCTTCCGACAAGTGATCGGGGCCGCTGTTGCATCAGGCCCACGTGCGCGAGCTGGAGGTTCCTGTTCCTGTTATTCGTCATCCGCGAAACGTCTTACTTGGTACGTGCGCCTATACCGTGTGCCAGGCGCGCCGCGGCGCGCAGTGTCGAGACCCGGCCACGCACGGCCAAGATGGATCGCTGGTGACGACGAGCGAGCTTGATCCAATCGACCTGGGGCGCGTGCTGCCACGGCGCGACCGCGCGGTTCTCCATGCGTTCCACGGCGCGCAGGAGGCGTCGATCTTCTGCCGGTGTCCACGGAGACCCCGCGCGCGGACTTCGGTCTCTTCGCTGCTGCGCTTGGGACCTCGTGCTCCACCACGGCCTCGTGCTCCACCACGGAAGCTCCATCGCCTAGTCGCGCCTCGGCCGCCCGGCCCCGATGGTAGCGTCCCCCTCCAACTCCAGCGCCGTGGCCAGTCGACGCAACCTGAGACGCCGCCGCTCGACGAGGTGCTCGATGAGGTGCTCGACGCCCGCGAACGCCACCGACATTGCGAGAACGGCGCCCAGCAGGTAGACGTCCAGGACCGCGAGGGTCACGAAGATCGCGGCGAGGTACGCCGCGTACAGGAATCGCGCGGTGCCGTAGGTGAGCCCCTTCACGGCGCGCTCCCGCGCCGCAGGTTCTGCTCGACCCACGCACGCGCCTCCTCGTGCCGTCGGTACGTCTCGCTCGACTCATGTCGGAAGAGACGCTGCTCGCGACGCCAGGTGTCGGCGCCGACGGGCCAGATCTCCAGCACGAGTCCCTGGCGACCGCGGCCGACATGCCGGAGGCGCGTGCCGGCGAGCTGGCGGTCGGTGTTTGTCGTGACGCGGTCGACGCGGGCCTCGACCGGCCGACCGCGGTCGTCGACGAGCTTCTGCACGTTGATCCAGTCCGCGAGCTGGCGGTGGTTGCGCGTTGGCGGCGGCACCACACGTCCCCTGTTACTTGTCGTCGTCATCGTCCTCGGGCCCGACCCAGTCCTGCTCGCCCGCGTCCCACGTCACCGGCTCGATCACGATGAGGAGCCCCTGCCGATCGGGGGTCTGAAGCGGCGCGTAGCCCGTCACGGATTGGAGCGTGTCGCACAGCCGCTCGTGGTGCTCGTGGGCGATCCGCGTCATCACGTCACCCGCGACGCCCTCGTTGGGGACGTCCACCACGAACTCGATCAGGACGCGGTGCATCATGGCGTCGCCTCGATCGCTTCGAGCGTGGTTCGCTTGATGCCGAGCGCGTTGACGCGCGCGGCGAAGTGTGCGCGCGCGTCGCTGCGCAGCTCGACGTCGTGGCTGTAGATGGCGATCATCAGCATATCGAGCAGCCGGACGTCGCGGTTCGCACGGTAGTGCTGGCGGATCGCGTCGTCGGTGATGGTGGATGCGGTCAGTGTCTTGGCCATAGCTGCCCTCTCTTGCTGCGGAACGCCGTCGCGCATGCGGCGAAGAATCTCACGATCACGCGGTGCGCGCAGCAGCGAGCACCTTGCAGATCGCGCTCATCGCGGCATCGCGGACATCCCACGAGTGCGCGTGGGCCATGTGGACACGGACGTGCTCAAGCGCCAACTGGAGGGCTGAGACCTCGGCCGGCGACAGGCGGACACGCAGCTCGCCGTCGGCGTTCTCACGCGGCTCACGACACGGCACCGTCTGCCACGGCCCCGGCGTCGCCACTTCCGAAAGCTTCTTGGCGGTGTGAATCGTCGCGTACGCTTGTTGGAGCGTCTTCCCCTCGACCTCGGGCAGTTTCGGCGCCAGTGTCAGGCGGAGCTTGTCGAGCGTGGGGCGCAGGAGGTCGAGCAGCATCTCAGCATCTCACCCTTACGCACGTACTCCTGCGGCAACGGCAGCGGCAGCAGCGCGCTGTACTCCTCGGCGAAGTCTCCCTCGCTGGTCTGGACCCTGATCCGCAGGCCCTCGGCAAGCTCCCAGGAGGGCGTGAAGAAACCATCCCAGTAGGGCGAGAAGAAGACGGTGTACGGCAACTCCGGGTGGCTGAAGGAGTAGCCCGCGGGCGTGTGCGTGAACGTCCAGCCGCGGTACGACGGCAGTGCCGCCATCTCGGCAACGAGGCGCTCGTTCACGGCAGCACCTCTGCGCTGCGCCGGACCCCCGCGAGGGCGGCGAGCTTGTCGAGCGACGGGCTCACGAGGCCGAGGAGCTTCTCGCCCGTGCGCCCCTCGCGCGGCAGCGGCAGCTCCGTGCTGTGCTCCTCGACGTAGTCGCCGTCGTCGGTCTGGACCTCGATCGGCATGCTCTCGTCGTCGTTGTAGTCGGGCGTGAAGAAGACGCTGTACGACAGCTCCGGGTGGCTGTAGCGGAAGAAGCCCGGGTACTCGTACGTGAACGCCCAACCGTGGTACGGCGGCAGCGCTTCCATCTCGGCGACGAGGCGATCGGTCTCGGCCTTCTTCGCGTCGGCCGCGGTCTCGGCGTCCTCGACGACCGGGGCTTTCTCCACGACGGGCTCCTCCACGCGCAGGATCCCGGCGAGGCCCCTCGCGGCGAGCCGGATGTCGCACGCCTTCTCGCGGTACTCCTCCAGCTTGTGGCTGACCGCGAGGAAGAGGCCGTGCTCGCGGTCCTCGACCAGGTCGGCGAGCAGGTTGAGCGCGGCCTGCACCGACGCCATCGCCGCGGGCGTGATCGGCGCGATGTCGTCCGCGCTGAGCGGCGCGAGCATGTCGCCGAGAACACACGGGACGCGGCGCTGCGGGTTGGTGTGGTGGAAGTCGTGCCCCCAGCCGCTGAGCTTGGGAGTCTTGTCGCGATCAGAGAGTGACATCGGGGTCTCCTTCGGTTACCAGCGCAAAAGTGACCAGAGCCTTGAGCGCCGCGAGCTGCGGCGCGGGCAGGTGCTCGCGGTGCCCGCGCAGCAGGTGCTTGGCCGTTCCGACGAGCGCGAGCCATTCGATCCGTGACGCTTCTTCTCGACTCGAAGAGAGGCTCTGGATCTCAGGCGCCGGACCCTCGTCGCTGTACAGCGTGATCTTGATCGAGGCGCTCACGCCGCCGCCTCGTAGGCCGATCCCTTGGCGTGCTGGACACGCACGTTGCTCGGGTCTACGTGGTAGAGCGCGCCAGCGAGGCGCACCGTGTAGCCGCGCTCGTCGACGCAGATGAAGACCCCGCGCGCGCCGGTGCTGGCGCGGACGTTGTTCAGCCAGTCGATGGCCACCGTGATCTGGCGATTGAGGAGCACGCGACAGGCGCCCTCCGCGAGGTGCACGCGCTGGACGACGTGGAGGCGTCCCCGCTGCACGAAGGCGGCGCACCAGCCGATGGTGAAAGCGTTGCGGTGGTCCAGGAGCGCCTGCACGTTCCCGCGCGCGCGCTGGGCAGCCTTGCTGATCTGGGCTGGCGTCATGCCCTGACTTAATGCGAGTCGCGCGCCAATCCGCGAGGCTGGTAAGTCGGGTGAGCACGCGACGGCGCTCAGCCCGAGCGCCGTCTGCCGTGGCGCCGCGTCGACGGGTAGTGGCGTACCCGGATACCCGCCACCTCAGGACAGCGCGAGCGCCCCGGGCGCGCTTTGGAGGAGAGTCCCGTCGTTGAGCGCGCGGAGCGCGCTGAGCCTGTCGACGATCGCGTTGTACGCGCGACGTAGGCGCTCGACCTCGTGCGACGCTTCGCCGTATAACGCGCAGAGCCTGTCGACGATGGCGTTGTACGCGCGACGCAACAGGTCCACGTCGTATGACGACTCGATGAAGCGTCGTCCAGCCTCGCTGTGCTGACGCAGTAACTTCTCGACGGCAATGTCCATCATCCTTAGTCCCCCTCGCCTTGACTGGCTTTCTCACACTACCTGCTGCTCGCGCCGTCGACAATGCAGCCAATTGTTGCACCCCCTGCGGCGCAACTCCCGGTGTCAGAACATCAGGGCTTCCAGCTTGCGGTCGATCTTGGTCAGTCGCTCGACCAGGTCTTCCACGCGGCGCTCGTAACTGTACGGAGGCAGGTCGAAGCCCCGCTCGCGGTAGTGCTTGCCCCGCCAAGCGGAGAGGAGCGCTTGGCGGCGCTCGGTGTCGAAACCACGGCTGCCGGCGAGGGTCCACACACGCGCGTCGTCCATGCCCCAGACCTGGCGTGTGCCGCGCTCCTCGTGGGTCTCTTCCAAGAGGCGCGGTGACGGTGCCGCGAGCGCCTGCACCTCGCGCCATGCGTGTGCCGCGCGAGCGTGCTCTTCACGCGCGACCGCGAGCTCGGCGCGCAGCCGCGAGCGCGTCTTGGCGGCGCTCACCGCGCTCTTGAGCCGCGACTGCACCTCCAGCGACTCGCCCTTGGCGCAGCCGGAGCCGACGTTCGCCCGTCGGCCGTCGGACAGCTCCACGTCGACGTGGACCTCGTGCTCGCGCCCGCAGCGGTCGCACGCGCGCAGGTCGCCCGACCCGGGCACGGGTACCCAGCGATCTCCGACCTCGACGCGGTCGCGCGTGTCGCGCACGCCAAGGATGCGCGCGATCGTGGGAGGCTTGGAGGCGGGCACGACCCCGAGCATACCGGTCCAGCGTCGCTGCTCCTTCTACGCGAACCACTCTTCCATCGCACGTCGCGCAAGATCGAGGAGGCGCTGACGCTCGCGAGGGTCTCGCTGCCGCGCGGCCTCCAGCTCGGCCAGCTCTGCCGTGACACGAAAGTCTCCGCGCTGCGGAGCGCCGTCGAAGAGGCGCTCGGACGCCCGAACCCAGTTCTTGCGCTCCTTGAAAGGCAAGCTCGTCTCCGCGGCCTTCCGATCGGCGAGCCGTGAGAGCGCGTTGAGGTCATCCCAGGAAAGACGCATCGGTTGGGTCTACCGTTTCACGTTCCAAAACGCGACTTCCACTTGAAACCGGCACGAGCCGACGCCGACCGCCAAATTCTGGAAGGACGGACCGCCTGCACTGTAGAGTCAGGCGTGACCGACATCAGGAAGGCTCCCGTCGATCGAGTGGCCGTAGGCGTGCGGGGTCCTCGTGGGCGCAGAGGTTCCACGGGTTCGACGGGCGCGACGGGTCCGACGGGCCCGACAGGCACCGCCGGATCCTCGGGCACCGGGTCGACCGGTCCGACGGGCCCTGGGAGCGGCAGTACGGGTGCGACCGGCCCGACGGGCCCAACGGGAGCGACCGGAGCGACCGGAGCGATCGGGATCACCGGTTCGCTCGGCGGTACGGGTCCGACGGGTCCCGGCCCCGCGGGACCGACCGGAGCGACCGGCGTCGCAGGCGCGACCGGTCCGACGGGGTCGGCAGGATCGACGGGGAGCGGCGGGGCGACCGGGTCGACCGGCCCCACGGGCAGCACAGGTGCGACCGGCAGCACGGGCCCGACGGGGAGCGCCGGGGCAACCGGCCCCACGGGCAGCACGGGCGCGGGCGCGACCGGCCCAACGGGCAGCACGGGCCCGACGGGCGCGACCGGTGCCGGCGCGACCGGCCCGACAGGGAGTGGCGGCGCGACCGGCCCGACGGGTAGCACGGGCCCGACGGGCGCGACCGGTGCCGGCGCGACCGGCCCGACAGGGAGTGGCGGCGCGATCGGCCCGACGGGTAGCACGGGCGCGGGCGCGACCGGGCCCACAGGCAGCGCGGGCGCGACCGGCCCCACGGGTCCCACGGGCGTGACCGGCCCGACAGGTGCGGGCGCGACCGGCCCAACGGGTCTGACTGGCGCCTCCCTGCCCGACATCACGGACGTCGCCGGCACCAGCGTCACGTTCACGCCGACGACGAACGGCACGACGATCAACCTGGGAGACACCCAGGTGCTCGGCCTCTTGATCAACGCGGGCAACAGCACGAACCCCACCGCGTTCGCGACCGTCAGCAACGTGTTGCCGGGCGGAATCTCGAGCGAGAACGACCCCAACGAGGCCGCGCTGGTCACGGCGATCGGCTTCCCGCAGTTGCAGAGCGTGCTTGGCCTGGACAACTCCGTCGACCTGCCGTCGGTCAGCCTCGGAGCGACCGGCACGCTCAACGACGTGCAGGTCGGCCCGGTCGACGTCTCCGACACGCTGATCGGAACGGGTCCGCTCAACGTCCATCCGGGCGTCGCGGGGCTGACGATCACCGGGTGGGTCGCGATCAACGCGGTCGGCAACCCGGTCGCGCCGGAGACGGTGTCGCGCTCGTTCCTGATCGTGAACCGCGGCACCGGGAACCTGACGCTGGTCAACCAGTCGGGCCTCTCGGCGGCTGCCAACCGCATGAGCCTGCCCGGCGCGACGAACATGGTCGTCCCCGTCAACGGCGTCGTGCGTCTGTACAACGACACCAACGTCGGGACGCCCTCCTGGCTCGTGCTCTCGAAGAATTTCTGACACCGGGGAATCTGGATCGATGCCAGCCTCGACGTCGCTGAGACCGCAACTGGCGCGGTTGTTCCGCGATCCCTCCATGCTCGAGTCTCGGGGCCGCTGGCAGTCGGCGGGCTTCGACGTGACGGGTGAAGGACGCGCGAGCAACATCATGGTCGCCAGCCACCCGTCGGTGCCGGACTACCTGTTCAAGAGGTACAGCGCAAAAGAGGTCTCGCTGAAGAAGCAGCTCGAGAACTACCAGCGCCGCATCGAGGGCGCGGGGAGGTTGAGGCAGTTCACCGCCCAGCAGCTCTCCCGCATCGCCGCGCCCGTGAAATTTCTGCACGCGCTGCCGCAGTCGTCCCAGAAAGGCGCCCCCGACTACGTGCTCGTCGTTGAACGGATGGAGCTCTTGGATTCGAGCGACTCCAAGAGGCTGTATCGCGCCATGCCCGACGAGGACCTACGCCAGCTGTGCACGGTGCTCTTCACATTCGGGGGCCTCGATTCAGGCACGCGAAACGTGTCCTTCACCAGCACGGGTCGGATCGCCTTCATCGACACGGAGCGCTGGAACGAGCCCCGGAAAGACTTCCTGCACAACATTCGCAAGTACCTGTCCGACGACCAGCGCCGATTCGCGGACGCTTTCTTCAAGCGTCGACGCCCGGTATCCGGTATCAGCGCGGTGCCGTCGGCAACGCCAGCCCGAGTCGCGCGACCAGCTTCCCCAAGGTGAGGCACGCCTCCGCGCGACACGCACGCGGCATCGTGAACAAGTCCTCGCAAGCGTCTTCGTCGACGACCACCAGGCGCCAGAGCCCACGGCGCCCGCTCCAACCGAGCTTGCCCCACGGCGGGAACGACACGTCGACGGGGTGCTTCATCGAGCTGCGCGCGCGGAGGACCCGTTCGATCGCCGCCAGCGCGTCCGCGATCCGGTCGTCCAGCTCGTTCAGGCGTCGAGTCTTCGTCGCGAGTTGGGCGACGACGTTCTGCAACGGCTGACGTTCGTGCTTCATGATGACCCCTGGCAGAAACGGTAGCTCGGGCCGCGGCAGCTGTCGGTGAGGTAGGCGACCAGCGTCCGCACCGTCGCGTGCGGCGCGACGTCCTGAAAGTCGTGGTCGTCCAGCACGTCGTCGAGCTGCATTGCGACGAGGACAGGCGTCAGCCTGAGCGCGTGCGCGGCGGCGAGCCGGTGGGATCCTTCGAGCGCGATCCAAGCTTGCCCGTCCCACCACGCGCGGATCGTGGGCGCTCCGCGCGCTTCCATCTCGCGGCGCACAGCTTCGAGGTGAAGACCCACCGGTTTGTTCGGTGCCTTGATGATAGTCAGTCGTGGCTCGCACGCTGAACGCTTCAAGGTGCCGACTCCCACGGCCCTGCGACCACCAGGAGCATGCCTTGGTCGAGCGCCTGGATGCGGCTTCGTCGAACGGGGGCGTCCCCGACTTCCGCTCCCACATCCACGTAGCCGACCCAGTAGAACTCGGGGTCGCCCCACCGCGCGTACGGGACCTTGAACAAGTACCACGTGCATCGACCTCTCCGCGCGTAGATCAAACAGCTGCCGTCCGTCAGGATCCCGTGCGTGAACGCGACGACGCCGTCCGGGTCCGGGTGGCGTCGGCGCACGTCGCGCTTCCAAGCATCGTAGATCTTCCAAGAGCTCGTGAAGCAGTTGCCGAGGTAGGTGCTGACCTCGAAGCTTGAGCGAACCTCGGTGACGGCTTCGCTCACCACAAGGTCGAGCGCGGCGGCGATGTCTTGCCTTCGATTATCGCTCCACCAAGCAGGGGCCGCGAGGCTGCCGACCTCGTCGCCGATGCGGCGGCGCAGGACCTCCTTGGCGCGGCGATCTTCCGCGCGGCGCGTCTCCTCGATCAGCCACTTTGCGCGTTTGATCCTCTCAGCCTCCTCGGCCCTCCGCGCGGTCTCCCCGATCCTTCGGCTGATCTCGGGGACGACGTGCGGACTCAACACCATGCAACGCGAGGGGTGGCGCATCTTGCGAAGCGCCTTGGCGACGATCTGGTTGACGCGACTGCTGCTGATGCCCAGCTGCCTGCCCAGCTCGTCGGAGGTGCACCCGTCCCCCTCGCCCTCAAGCCCGAAGTAGCGACGAACGATCAACGCCTCCCTGGGCATGAGCGTCCCCAGCACCCGATCGATGGCCTCCTGGAGTTCATGGAGGGCCGTGATATCGTCCGGCCCGGGGACTTCGCTCGCGAGCGAGCGCAGCGCCTGAGGGGTCACGACGCGCCGCTCGACAGCGCCTGCCGCAGCGCCTGCTCCGCGTCCGGCGTCAGGCGGTACTCGTAGGCCGCGTCGGCCTCCCCCTCGTTGCCACGCCACGCGCGGCGCGTGAGTGCACCCGCGCGGTAGAGGCTCGCGAGCGTGACCCGCTCGCCGCTTCCTGCCGCGCGGTACCACAGCCCTCGTAGGTGGTGCGCGGAGACGACGCCGAAGACGTAGCGCTGGAGCTTGGTCATGTGGGTCCTCGATGCATCCCGCGGACCACTCGTACGAGCTGGCGATCTTCGACGGACGCCTCGTGGCCGTTGTCCCAGCGGACGCGGACGCGCGCGCGCGTCCCCCCAGAACCGTGCGGCGTCGCCGTCACCTTGACGACCGTGCCGACCAGATCGCCGAGGTCGACGCGACGCGCGCCGGATCCGCCGACGGCCTTGTTCCGCACGACGCGCGCGCCGACACGGAATACGATCTTCTTCACCCGCCGTTCCACGCTGCCTCCAGCTACAGCCGGGCGTTGCCGGTCTCCATGATCGAACCCTCGTCGCGCTTGAGCTTCACGTCGAGGAACTTCTGCGCGCAGTCCTCGCCCACGAACATCCCGTGCGTGACGCCGTCGCCTCCAGTCGCGTGCACCGGCACGCGGTGCGACTTCATGACGAGCTTGTTGCAGAGGTTGCAGTGCAAGCCGCCCGCAAACCGGCTGTCGAAGCGCGTGCCGGGCGGGAACTTCGGGTAACCGACCATCACCTTGGCGCGGACGACGCCCTTGATCTTGCCCTGCGGGATCATGCCCCAGCCGCCCTTCTGCTTTCCGCACGTCGGGCAGTTGCCGTAAGGCTTGTGCGCCTTGGAAGCGTCACGATGCGCGTCGTTGCTGTACGCGAAGCTCTCGCGAGAGTTGATCGGCGGCGGCGGGATGACGCGACCGTCCTCGATACGCACGAACTTGTGGCCGTGGCAGGTCGGGCACGTGACCAAGCCCGGAACCTCGCGCTCTTCCTCGATCCACTCGATCGGTGTGAGCTGCCACTGCGACGGCGCCGTGTGCATCAGCGCCAACGTTGCGAGCGCCTTCGCGCTGTGCGGCGTCGTGGCGCCCGCGATCGCCAGGGACGCGGCAATCTCGCGGTCGAGCTGCGCGGGACTCTTCTTGGGCACGGTTAGTAGCCCATCTCGTCGTTGTACGCCTCGACACCGTGAAGCATGCCGGCCTCCATGGCGCGCTCGCGGCGCCACTCGCCGTCGGAGCGATCCAGCTCACGGCGGTGGCGTTCGCACGACGGGCGATCGGGGTTCTGCGTGACCTCGTGCGCCTGGGGCCCGTCGATCAGGACGTACTCCCACGCGCCGCGCGGGCCGCACGCCTTCGCTAGCGAGCTGTGATCGGGGAACATCACGACCTCGCGGTAGGCCGCGGTCGCCTCCTCGCGCGTCGCGTAGTCGTCACCGGTCCAGCAGTCGTCGTTGTCGGTCTCGTCAGGGTTCGAGCCCCACAGCGTCACGCTGTACGGCTTGTCGAGACCAAGACCAAGGGTGGAGGCGCTGCGCTCGGTGCTCGTGGTCATGAGGCTCCGTAGATGCGAGTACCACGCCAGCCCGCGAGGGCGTCAAGCTCGCGATCGCACGAGCCTGGGTAGGAGGCGACCCGTGTCGACGACGATGGGGTGCCTGGATACCCGGATACCCGTTGCGGCAACGAAGGAAGAAGGAATCGAACTCGGGAAGCGCGGTTCGACTCCAAACGCGGGATCAGTCATCAGTCACCCCGACGAGTTCCCGCGCAGCGTGTTGGCGCGATCGAGCCAATACTGCGACTTGGCCAGCATCTTCTCGGCGCCCTTGGAACGCCCTGCCTCCAATTCTTCGTTGTAGTTGCCGAGGTAGCGCGCGGCCATCGCTTCAGCGTGCGCGACCCGATCGGCGAGGGGCCTCTTGCTCTGCGCGGGGGTGTGCGGAAATTGAAGCTGACCGGAATCCCAGGGCCCCTCGCGATTCGCGCGCGCGGGATGAAACGTCAGGTCGTTCAGGCGCGGGCATGGGTGGTAGAGCGGGACGCGCCGCTCGCCGTTGTTGGAGTTGCTGACTCTGACCGTGCGATAGCCGCGCACCGTCAACGTCGCGTGGCAGACGCCGCACCGCATCTCACTCGACCGCAGTCGGCGTCGGAGCCGATCCACTGGCCTCTTGAACGGTGGCTGCCAGGTCGCTGAGGAGGTCACTGAGGTTCGAGTAGCCGAACGTCCCATCAGGAAGATGAAGACCACCGCCCCAGCCGTCGTCCCGCGGCGGCGCGTCCGCGAGTTCTCTGGCTTTGTCGAGAAGTTGCGCAAGTGATCGCAAGTATTCACGGTGTTTGGTGGTCATCACGAGACTCCGGCGGGCAGGTGCTCCTCGTCCGCGGTGACCTCGCCCGCGAGCGCCGCCATCGTGTCCGCGATCTCATCGATCGTGTCGAACGCGGCGCGCGGCAGGCCCTCGACGAGCGCGCGCGTCACCACGATCTGCCGCGCTGCCTCCTCGTCGTAGCCCTCGGCCATCGAGGCGCTTGCGAAGTCGAGCGCGCGCTGGAGCGCCCCGACCGACGTCTCGTACTGCGCGCGCGCGCTGTGCAGGAGGTCGCGCGCGTCGAGGAACCGCTTCATCTGCTTCACCGATTCGGGCTTCATGCCGATCTCCATTGCCAGTCGCGGGCCAAGTGCACTGGCCTGCAACCGTGTGATCTCACGTGCGCGCGCGACGCTGCCCTGTGGCAACAGGCTGGAGGGTAGTCCGCTACCCGGATAGCGTTCGCATCAGATCGGTGCTTGGTACTCGGTTCGACTCGTGACGGTTTCTCGGGAAGCACGGTCCGACCAGACGCGGGGTTCTCGGGGCCTGTGCCTCAAACCCGGTACTAGCGCGGCTTTGTCTGTTTCGTGACTTGGTGCTCGAACACCATCGCGCGAACCGTGTGTTTGCCACCGCAGCACGGCGGCTGACTACGTTCCAGCGGGCTCGGTTTAGGTGCGAGACGACAGCGGCGTTTCGCAAAATGTCCCGGATCGGACGCGAACCGCGCGTGACTCCTTGCATCACCAAGGTTGTGATAGGGGAAATGTCGAACGCTTCCGTCGGGACACACGACTTCCCACCCTGCGCATGCGCGACTCTTCACGCTCGGGATCGATGCACGTTTCATGACGGTGCAGAGTAGCACCTCGGACCTCGGAACCGCCCCCTTCTGAGGCACAGCCCCACGATCGATCGGACACATGACGTAAACTGCGCGGATGGAATCCATGCAGTCACCGTCACCGCCGATCGTTCCATTGTCCGCTGAAGACTTCCTCTCGATCCAGGAGGTCACCATGGCGGATCTGCGGGCCGCTGAGACCCCTGCGCAATTCGACGAGACGGTCGCGGTGACCGTCCTTGTCTTGCAGGAGCGGATTCCCGACCCTGCGAGTGCAGCTCGTGTGATCGCTGCCTTCGTCCGCGGTGTCCTGGAGGGTGCGGGCTGCCCGTTCCCGTGGCAGCAACGCGCAGCTGTCGAATAGGTAGACGAACGCAAACAGACGCCGGTCCCCGTAGCGGCTGACCGGCGTCCTCCAATCCAAGTCCACGCACTCCGATAGGTCGCAATTTACTTCCGCATGAAGTCCTCCTTTCGCCTTTCGACGAGCTGGTCCGGTCCGGTCCGGTCCGGTAAAGACGGTCAGTTGAGGTCGAAGTCGTCCGCGTGGCTCGTCACCGCCACCGTGTCTCCAGGTCCCGAGGCCCCGGGCACCAGGATCGCCAGCTCGTCGCCGCTCGCCGGCGCCTCGTCGAACGGCGCAGCCAGCGTGAGCGTGTGCTCCGTGTTGCCCTTGATCTCGCGCCACTGCCCTCGACTGCGCCCGTTGACGACCACCAGGTTGCAGCCCGCGTACTGGTTCTTGACCGGGCGGCGCCCGAACAACCAGCTCCACAGCCGACGAAGCCACCCGCCAACGCGCCTGAAGCACGTTGCCACACCCTCCACGGGCCTACGGCTCCGTTCCGTGCTGGCGTGAGATCGCGAGCAGGTCGTCGATGACCTGCATCGTAGTCGCCGCAGGAAGTCTTCGTCGTTCAGGTTCACGATTCGTCCTCCTGGCCCCCGCCGTCGCCGCTCGACAAAAGCGACGGCATGCGCCCCTCCGCGATCGCGTCGAGGCCCGCAGCGCGGATCGCGTGCGAGACGAACGCCTCGACCTCGGCCTTCGCCGCCGTCGCGATCTTCGTGGTGGCCTCCTGGAACTGCTTGACTACGAAGGGCACGTTGGCCCCGAGCTGGTCCTCGATCACGTCGAGGGCGATCCGGACCTCATCGCGCGCCTTCGCGGAGAGCTTGTTCGTGAGCTCCTCGATCTTCTTGCGGTACGCGCGCGCCTTCGCCTTGTACTTGTCGAGCGCACCCTCGAAGTTGTCGCGGATGTGCTCGGCCTCGGTCGCGTGCTCGGGCGGGTCCTGGATGCGGGCGCCCGCGAGGTAGCGGATCGTGCAGGGCGTGCCCGCGCCGACGTTGAGGCTCGTGATCATGTCGGCGAACTGCGCGGCTGACATCTCGACCTCGACGTGACCCTGGAGACCGCCGTGGTAGCGGTCGTGGTGCAGCCCGTGGATCCACTTCGCGCTGCCGATCGTGAGGCGGATCGTGCCGTAGTGTCTCGCGAGCGGAGACCCGAACAGGCGCAACGCGCCGGATCCGCCGCTCACCCGCGAGATGCGGATGAGCCCGTAGCTCGGGTGCTCGCGCTCGAATTCGTCGTCTGCGTCCATGCGTGTCTCCTAGGCAGGGGTAACGGTCGTAAGCTTTTAGGGTGCGCCGTACTTCTTCGAGAGGCCGATGATGTCGTCGAGGATCTGGATCGTAGATGCGTGCGCGACGCCCCCGTCAAGCAGCCTCGCGAGTTGGTGGTCGAGCACGCCGCGCACGTAGTCCAGCGCCCTGAGCTTCTCGGGCTGCGAGAGGACCCCGAGCGACGTCGGCAACGCGGGGACCTGCGCCTTGAGGAGGTCGCAGATCTCACGAAGCGCGGACGCGCGGCACTCCTCGTAGCACTCGCCGACGTGGGTCGCAGCCTCGGCCAGCGCGAGCAGGTGCTCGGCGACGGGCTTCTCGAGGGTGACGTACGCGGTGCTCGCGCTGATTGCGCGCTCGACACTCGCGAGCACGACGGCGTGCGGGGATGCGCCGACGGGAACGACGGCGTGCGTCCGGGACGTCGATGTCTCATCCATGGCAGTGCCTCCTACTTGTTGTACCAGCACACGTGCGTCGCCCAGCTCGGCCGCGCGTAGAGAAGGTTGAGCGCGTCGCTCGGGTCGACGCGGACGTCCGAGACCTGAAGATCGGTCGCCAGCTCTCCGTACCCGTCGTTGACGGTGAACATGCCGTCACGGCAGGCGGCGACGAAGCCTCCCCAGTCCATGCAGTAGTCCTCCGCCGTGACCGCGCGGACCCTGGCGTCCGGCGGGACTTCGCTTCCGACACGCCGGGCGGGGACGACGTCGACCACGCCGGAGTTGACCTCCGCGTCGACCTCGCGAGCCTTTTGCTCCCACGCGAGCAGCACGTCCTCGCGGAACGGGTAGCGCTCGCGCAGCGCGGAGGGGAGCGCGATGGCGGCGATCGTCGCGACTCCGAAGTCTCGGCGCGGTGCTCCGTGGTCACCGACGTTCGGCTCCTTGAGCTTCACCTGCCCGTCCGCCACCTCCATCGCGACGACGGGATGCGTGTCGTCGTCACAACCCTCGCCGCTCATCAGGGTCACCGTGAGGACCAGGAACGGGAAGGCCGTCGCGAGCGTCTGCCAGTCCGCACGAATCTCCTGGACAGACGGATACTTGCCGACGTTGTCGCTGTAGTAGATCTGGCCGTCGGGGCGGCACCAGCCGTACGGACCGAAGATGAAGGACGACCCGACCCAGGTGTTGTGCACGTACTGGGTCTCGACCACACCCCACGCCTTCTTCCAGCGCTCGCCGCGATCCCAGTGCGCGCGCCAGTCGAAGCCTTCGGGCTCACGCACGCTGTAGTCGCGGAAGTGCGGCATGCGAAACCGCTGCGCGAGCCGACGGTCACCGTCGCGGTCGTTGCAGCCATGCCCCGACACGAACCACGAGTCGGTGCGCCGGACCACCTCCAGCGCCAGGTCCTCGCGGAGGCGCGGGCCGGTGACGATCATCTGGGGCCACTTCGGCAGCCCGCGGTTGAGTAGGTCTTCGTCGCTCACTTCAGAACCTCCTGAGGGTAGGACTGCCACTGGTACGCAGCTTCGAGCTGCGCGGCGCGCTGGATGCGCTGCCTGTAGAACTCGTGGACGACGAGCGCGACGATGCGCGCGTCGAACATCTTGCCGGGGCGCGCGCCGCGGACGTCACGGAACACGCCCTGGAGCAGCGCGGTAGCGCTGCACGTGATCCGACGCTTGTCCTCGTCGCGGGTCTTGCCGGGGTACCACCAGATGATCTCGGCGTCGCCACGGAAGTCTTCGGGGACCCAAATCGTCAGGGAGGAGACCCCGATCGTCTCGGGGAACGGTTCGGGGATGCAGAGGCGCTTGCTGGTCATGCCGTGATCTCCCTCGCGCGCAGCTTGGCCTCGGCGAGCGTCGGCCACTCGCCGCGGTACGCGCCGCCGACGTAGAGGATCCACGCCGTCACACGGCGTCCCGTGCGACGACTCACGAGCCGCGCGGCGTCGTTCTGCTGCTCGTAGAACTCGCCGCTGCTGTGACGGCGCCACCACGTAGGGTCGAGAGGCTTCACGCTGATGCCTCAAGCGCTGCCAGTCGACGCTCCTCGTGCGCCAGCTCGGGCCCGACGTCCCAGCCCGCGGCGATCGCGTCGCGCAGGCCGGCGATGCCCTGCCGGGTCGCGCGGATCATGCGGCGCCGCGCGGGAGAGCGCCCGACGTAGCGCGGCGCCGGGGCATCTCGGAGGTCGTAGATCGAGGTCGCGTCCGGGGCGGGCACTTCCTCCTCGAAGCGGCGGAAACGGAGCGTGTCCGCCGCGTCGTCGTTGGTCGTGGTCGTGGTGTCGAGCTTCATGACGCGCGGTTCCTTTCAGGTGTCCGACGTGCCGGTCGAGGGACCGCCGCACGCCGCACAGACTTCGTCGTAGTCAGGCCGCTGCACGGCGACCTCAGCCTCCGTCAAGCGGGTGCTGCACTTCACGCAGTGGGGCCCTAGTCCGGGGTGCAGCCCGCGCGCGACGCGGCTCTCCGCGCTCTCCTGGAGGACCTCGCTGCACTCGTAGGCGAACATGTCGCCCGGGGCGAACTCCACGACGACGTACTCACCGATCCGGCTGTGTGCGTCCCCCGTCGCGCAGAGCGCGGCCCCCGCGTACTCTCGTGCCGAGGGGCACGCGAGGATGCGAAACGTGGCCGCCCGCGACCCTGCCGAAGCTTCGATGCGAGCGATGGCGCGGATCATGGGGTGTCCTCCAAGAGACGATGGTGCGAGTGGAAGAAGAGGCGGCCCGCGAGCGCGTCGGGCGCGACGTCCCCGTCGAGCATGAACAGCGCGTGGAACTGGAATCCAGGCCGCGTCCCCTGGAGGCAGCGCGACAACGCGCAGGCAGGATCGCGCTCCGCCACCAGCGCATGGTGGAAGTAGCACTCCCAGTCTGCGCGACCGATCGTGCCGCGCGTGAGCGCGTAGACGACGGTGAACACGACGAGCTGCATGTCCACCGTCCAAGTACACGAGGCGTGCCTGAATCAAGCACGCCTCAAGGCATGTAAGCCCGCGAAGACGCTCCCTGGGTAGACGACCACCCGTGTCAACGCGACCACCGGGTAGGCGTGCACCCGGATACGGCTGGCCCACAGCGCAGCGCGCAGCGCGCAGCGCGCAGCTAACTGTTGAGCGCGAGCCGCACGCCGCACGCCGCACGCCCCGCGGCGCAACTCGAGAAATGTCTTGGCTGACTGTATTTTCGGGGACCGCGATTCGATTCGGCGGCGCGATCTGCACGGCGGCTGAAAAATTGCCCGTGGGACTGCCCCCCTGTAGGGTTTTTGGCATGAGTGATAATTGCGACAACCTGAAGCCCCTCGCCGCCGCCTCGATCAACGCCTTCGCCACGCCGACGCCGGGGATCGAGTTCAAGAACAACGTCGGGTTCTCCACCGCCACGCGGTCGGGCCCGGGCGCCTACGACCTGGAGCTCAAGCACGAGCACGACTCCAACAAGCTGGTCGTCCAGGTGACGCAGAACAACGCGGCCGTCGGCAGCATCTCGGCGTCGCTGCCGAGCAAGGGTCACGTCCAGGTCAACAGCCTCGACACGGCCGGCGACCCCGCGGACTCGGCCTTCTGGATCACGGTCTACCTCGTCGAGGACTGACCCCCAGTACGATCGTCGGAGCGTCGACGCGAGCGATCGCGACGCACTCAGACGAGAGTCCTCGCCGCACGATCCAACCGTCGGACTCGGAGCGCGACGCTCGTCGGCGCCCTGCAAGCTCGACCGCTTTTTGGAGCGACCTGCGGAAATCAAATAGAGTCAGCCGTGGCCGACATCAAGATCAACCCGCCAGGTTGCGATGACGACCGCGACGATTGCGAGCGCTTCAAGCGCGGCCACCGCGGCAAGCGCGGCCACCGCGGGCCCACCGGTCCAACCGGTCCAACCGGTCCCGGCTTCGCCGGAGCGACCGGAGCAACCGGAGCGACCGGCGCCAGCGGAGCGACTGGCCCGACTGGGCAGACAGGAGCTGGCGCGACCGGGCCCACAGGACCTGCGGGTGGCAGCACGGGGACGACCGGCCCGACGGGAGCAACCGGCCCGACGGGAGCGACGGGAGCGACGGGGAGGACAGGCCCCGACGGCACCACCGGCGCGACAGGTCCGGGCCCCGCAGGCCCCACGGGAGCGACCGGCGCCAACGGGGCGACCGGCCCGACGGGCTCGAGCGGAGCGACCGGTCCGGTGGGTCCGACGGGCGCGAGCGGCCCGACGGGTTTCACGGGTGCGACGGGCGACGGCGGCACGACCGGGTCGACCGGCGCCGACGGCCCGACCGGCGCGACCGGCAGCACGGGTTCAACGGGCGCGGCATCGACGGTCACCGGACCCACCGGATCGACCGGCGCCACCGGCAATGCGTCGACGGTCACCGGCCCCACGGGCAGCACAGGTCCGACGGGCGCGGCGTCGACGGTCACCGGACCCACCGGATCGACCGGCGCCACCGGCGATCCGTCGACGGTTACCGGTCCCACCGGCCCGACGGGCATCACCGGTCCCACCGGGGCGGCATCGACGGTCACCGGTCCCACCGGATCCACCGGCGCTGCGTCAGCGATCACGGGCCCTACGGGCATCACCGGTCCGACGGGCGCGGCGTCGACGGTCACCGGTCCCACTGGATCAACCGGCGCCACCGGCGATGCGTCGACGGTCACCGGCCCTACGGGCAACACCGGTCCCACCGGTGCGGCATCGACGGTCACCGGCCCTACGGGCAACACCGGTCCAACGGGCGCGGCGTCAACGACCACCGGACCCACCGGCAGCACCGGTTCGACAGGTGCTGCGTCGACGGTCACCGGGCCCACCGGATCCACCGGACCCACCGGCGCAGCGTCGACGGTCACCGGACCCACCGGACCCACCGGACCCACCGGCGCAGCGTCGACGGTCACTGGACCCACCGGCAGCACCGGTCCGACGGGTGCTGCGTCGACGGTCACCGGGCCCACCGGATCCACCGGACCCACCGGCGCAGCGTCGACGGTCACTGGACCCACCGGCAGCACGGGTCCGACGGGTGCTGCGTCAACGGTCACCGGCCCTACGGGCGCCACCGGTCCGACGGGTACTGCGTCGACGACCACCGGTCCGACGGGGCCGACTGGCGTCACCGGTCCTACCGGAGCCGCGTCGACGGCCACCGGCCCAACGGGCGCCACGGGGAGCGCTGGAATCTTCGGGAGCCAAGCCATGTCGACGCAGACCGTCCCGCTCGCCACCCCAGTAGCCGCGCTCCGCAACGCCTACTTCTACTGCACGCAGGCAGGGTCCCCAAACACGCCGGACACGGGGCTCACGTTCGCGGCGGCCGACATCCAGATCGTCAAGAACGGGACAGCGGCCGCGAACTCGGCGGGCACGGTCACCGAGGTCTCAGCCTCGGCGGTCCCCGGACTCTACTTCTACCAGTTCACGGCGGCGGAGATCTCGACCCCCGGTCCGGTCACCATGTACGTCGTGAAGACGGGCGTGGTCTCGTCGCCGCTCACGCTCCAGGTCCTCATGCCCCCGGACACGATGGACGCGGGCACCGCGCAGGGCGGTGGAGCGCAGACCATCACGCTGCACGCCGCCGCATCGGCGACCGACAACCTCTACCAGGCGGCACGCGTCGCGATCCTCGGCGGCACGGGTCAGGGGCAGTCCCGTCAGATCATGGTCTACAAGGGGTCGACCCAGGTCGCGACGGTCGACCGTGCCTGGGTCACGAACCCCGACAACACCTCGGTGTACGTGATCATCTCGGACCAGTTCCCGAGCGAGGTCGTTCGCGTCAACATCGCGCAGGGCGGGTCGTCCAACACGATCACGCTCGACGCCGGCGCGAGCGCGATCAACGAGGCGCCCGGCGTCTCCCCGGGCACCGTGTACATCGTCGCGGGCACCGGCGCCGGGCAGTGCGCGATGGCGCAGTCGTACAACGGCGGCACCAAGGTGCTCACGATCGCGCAGGGCGCCGCGTGGTTCACGAACCCGGACGCCACGAGCGTGTTCGTGCTGCTCGCAAACACGAGCGGCTACATCACGGCCAACGCGATCACCTCGTCGAGCATCGCGTCCGGCGCGATCGTCGCGGGCGCCTTCGGCGCGGGCGCGATCACCGCCGCGGCGATCGCCGCGAACGCGATCACCGCCGCGGCGATCGCCTCCAACGCGATCACCGCCGCGAAGATCGCCTCGGCCACGCTCACGTCGGCCAAGTTCGACAACACCGTCAACATCGGCGTCTCGCAGACCGGCACCATGCAGGCGGGGTCGACTTCCACCACCGCCGTGCTCGCCGCCGGGGCCTCGGCCGTGGACAGTTTCTACAACACCCAGCGGCTCTTCATCGTCTCCGGGACGGGCGCCGGGCAGTCCGAGGTGATCGCGTCCTACGTCGGCGCGACCAAGACCGCGACGGTGGCCGGCTGGGCGACCACACCCGACAACACGTCCGTCTACCAGATCCTGCCCAACAGCTAGTAGCCTCCACCCATGGACGAGACGGATCAGTCTACCGAGCTGCCGGACGCGGCCACGGACGCAAGGAGCACGGACGTGCCAGCCCCCGCGAAGTGCGCTCTCACCGCGGAGCGCCCGGACCTCCGGCAAGCGTGGTTTCGCGCGAACGCCTCCCAGCTCGCGCTCCATGCGCAGAACCTGGGGTTCAGGCCCGGTGAGCTCGCGCAGGCGATGATCTCGCACGCGGCTGGAATGCTCTTGAGTGGGGGCGCCACGCCGGATCAAGTCGTCGCGACGTGTCGTCGCATCGTCGACGTGATCGCGCTGCTGGCCCCCGAGGTCAAGGGCGACGCCCCCGAGGACCACCATCCTGGCGTCTGGTACAGCACGCTCAAGTTCTGAGTACGCCACGTTCGCACGTGCCCAGAGGTCGTTACCGATGAAGACCGGCAAGACGATGCGCAAATGCTCGACACGATCGTGTCGACGCATGATCCGGCGCGAGGTCCGCGGCGTACCGCAGCGCACGTGCTCGAAGTGCCGGTGTGCGTCAGCGGCGTTCGAGGCCGAGATGCAAAAGGGGCTCGCGCGGTTACTAGCCTGACTTGCGAGCTTCCCGCGCGATCGCGCTCCGTGCCTCGGCTACGCCGACGAGGCGCAGGAACTCGCGCGCCGCACGGTCGGCGCCGCCGTAGGCACGTAGGTCGCTCTCGCCAGCGGGTGGCGGCGTCACGATGAGGCCGTACTGCCTCTTCGTCGACGCCGCGGTCCGGTAGGGGCCCACGGAGATCGCCCGGCGGTGCCCGGCGCGGACGCGCTCGGTCAGGATCACGTGGCCGTGGCTGATGCGGTCGACGATCTCGCGGACGGTCTCCTCGAACTCGCGCGCCATCGCGTCAAGGCTACCACGGCGTTCATTCGCCTGTGCCAGGCCCGGGCAGCTCGACCGACAGCACGTGCCGTACGCCAGCGGCGCGCCCCCACTCAGGATCCAGGCCGACCCGCGCCCGTCCGGCGACTGCTGCCGGCAGCGCGGAGAGGGCGTCATGATCTCGACGTTGAGCGCATTGGCGGGGCGCCGCTCGAGCGCGACGTCGATCCGATCGGTGCACGCTCCGCTGTACGCGCCGAAGGTCTCGACGCGCCCGCTCGTCACGACACGTCCATGTACTCGATGTTCTGGATGCGCATGAGTTCGAGCCATTCGCACAGGCGCCGCCAGTTCGTGAACACTTCCATGAAGACGAGGTCGCCGCGACTGGTCTCCGTCACGCGGAACGCGGCCCCCGGCTGGAACACGCGCTTCGCCTCGTAGGTGCGGGGCTCCCAGGTCGGGCACATGCTCGTACCGACGTTCACCTCGCAACAGATGAGCGCCTCGGTCTTGGGCTCCCACTCATGCATGCGGAACGGAGCTGTGAACTTGACGACTTCGGGATCCATCATAGCAGTCCTTTCGCGCATCACGACCACGACGGGTAGACCGGATCGCAATGGTGCTCACCCTCGCTGTACGTCTTCGCGATGTACTCCGCGATCTCGTCGACGCTCTGACCGCGCACCAGCATGATTCGCGCGTACGCGACGTCGTCTGCGTGGTGAAACGCGCCCCGTGCGAAGAGCGCCCTGATCGAGGGCTGCTGCTCGTCAGACTTCTCCATCCACTCGACGACCTCACGCAGCTTCGTTCGCGCGTCGTTCGTGCACACTCTTCTCGTCACCGGCGCTGGGCCCCCACCTTCTTGAGCCAGTCTTTGACCGTCTTGCCGTCCGTGGCGGAGGGCAGACCGGCGACACGAAACACCGCGACGTACCGCGCCCCGGTGCCGTCGATTTCATTCAGCTCCCAGCCCTTGGGCAAGGGCGCATGCCAGACACCGTTCGGCCCTGTGTCATCGAACGGGTCTGGGTTGTGGATCGAGAAGGCGACCTTGCAGTCGTCCCATGGAGCAGTGCTCGTTTTGGCCATCGGCTTGTCCTGGCAGTCTAGCGACTAACGAGGGCCGTGGCGGTGGCGGTGATCGTTCAGGATCATGAGGCCCCCCAGCGGTGCGACCGGTTCGTAGTTCAGTAGCACCTTGGCCACGTCATCCGCGCCCAGGCACTTCAGGAACTCCTCGGTCGTGGTCGTGCCGTTGCGCCAGCGACGACACGCGGCGATCACGGGGAGCTTCTTGTTGTAGTCGTCCTGGAAGAAGGCTGCTAGCTCCAGCACGGCGGCAAAGTCGGGGTTGGCAGCGAGGGGCGTGCCGGGGGCGCCATCCGACGCGGCACCTTTGGGCGAGCACGACCACCCCGCCGAGTTCGGCCCGTCCAGGCTGTCCCAGTGATCGCCCTTGCGGTCCGGCTTTCCGCAGTGCGTGCAAAGCGCGGAGGGCTTGGCACTGCCCTTCGGCTGTGGGGCCCCCTCCGACTCCAACGCGGCACCGACGCGCAGGCTCAGCTGCAAGACCTGGCGACACGTGTCGACCGCCAGCGATGCCGTCGGCGATGCCGCGCCTGCGAGCTGTTGTTCGGCCTCACCGAGGGCGCGGTAGGCCGCCTGCACGAGCCCGTACGCGATCGCGAGTTTGTGATCCTTCATCAGCGTTGTCTCCAGCTGTCGACGATCACCGTGATGCCCAGCTGCCCGTCCCACGGGTACGGCGACTTCTCACGCCACAGGTTCTCGGGGGGCACGCAGATCTTCACGGCCACTTCGTCGAGGTGCGCCTTGGCGCCTTCGAGCGTGGACGCTGGACGCTCCCGTCGTGTGATGCAGCTTGCTGCGCAGCCGGACGATCGCGACGTCGCCAACGTCCTGCACGGGTCCCGGCGGGGGAGCCTCCTCGAAGAAGGCCGCGTGGTACGTGCCTGCCTCCACGTGGTGGAGGATCAAGAGGACGTCGAGGTGCCCGGTCGTGAAAGTGCCATCAGGGCCGTTGCTGATCAGCATGACGCGCCCTCCAGCCCCGTGGTCTTGTGCGTGACGTGGGCTTCGTGCGCGCGCACGACTTCGGCGCACGCCTCCAGGAATGACTCGCGCCCGCGCGGGATCGGGAAGACGTCGGGGTTATCGACGCGCAGACGATCGAACGCCTGCGCGGGCGAGTCCCCCGCGGCACAGCCGTGGTCGATGGCAGCGAGGAATCGACTCTTGAGGTCCTTCGTGATCGTTCTCCTAGCGAAGACCGTGCCGCTGGAGCAGGCGGCGGAAGTTGGTGCGGTCGAGCCCCGCCACACGCGCGCCCTCCGAGACCCGACCACCCGCCCGCTCCATCACGCGCAGGAGGTAGCGCCGCTCGAACTCGGCGGCGACCAGGTGCTTGGCCTCGGCGAGCGGCATCGCCATCAAGGCGTCCTCGTCGACGAGCGCGGGCGTAGACGCGGGGCTCTCCTTGATGAGCGCCTCCTGGTCGGCGGTCAATGCGAGCGGCTGCATGCCCACGGGTAATGCGGGGAACATGCCGACCGTCAGTGTCGCCAACAGCGCGACGCCAAAACCTGGGTAGCCCACCACCCGTGTCTCAGGCTCCACGCTGCTCGCGCCGAAGACGCTGGAGTGGCGTCGTACATATCCGGGTGGCTGACTACCCACTACCCACACGCTTGGTTACCCGCTGGGCGCTGGGCGCCCAGGTTCCCTATTACAGCTTCGAGGCTAGTGGCTGTAGGCGGCGTGCTCCGGTCCAGTGAAACTCTTCTGGATGGAACCAGTCCGTGTTGAAGGTCAGGTCTTCTGCCTGGAGGTCGTGCGCGATGCCAGGACCGGCACCGAACAGTCTTCGCGCGAGTGGCAGCGCTTCTCGAAGCGGTAACACGATGAGCGCGGCGGCGAGGTCCGTCTCGATGGGCGCCTCGGGGGCGTCGGGAAAGAAGGATCGGATGAAGGAGACGAGCTTGGTGAGACGCTTGATGACAAGGTTGTAGTAGCGCTCGTCCCAGAGACCCTGGTTATTCGCTTCGACCCAGCGCTGGATTTGATCGATGATCTGTCGACGCCAGGACGTGCCTGCTTCAGAGGCTTCTTGCGCGCGTACGAGGCGCGCTTCTTTCTGACGCTGCTTTGCAGCGCGCTTCGCGAGGGTCACGTCGATCTCGCGCTGGAGTTGAGCCGCAGGTTTTTTGGCCATGCTTTAAGTGTCTCTCAAGCATGCCTGGAGTGTCACTTGAGCAAAAGCTTCAAGTCTCGGGGCAAGTCCTCCGCGCGCCGGTGAGGTACCGCAGCAGGTCGAGGCGCCCGCCGTAGCTGACGTGGATGGTCCGCGCGCCCGCGAGGTGCGCCGCCGCCAGTCGGTGGTGCCCGTCGAGCAGGACGGGCACGGGGTAGATCTTCCCGAAGTCGCACTCGTTGTCGACCTCGATCGCGTCCAGCCTCTCACCGGCCAGCAGGCGCTCGTAGAAGTGGCGGATCCGTCCGTAGTCCCACGCGCGTGTGGGCCGCTTCCTGGTGCGCTCCACGTCACTCACGTAGTCGGGCTGCGCGCGGTACGTGAGGAGCTTCGCGACCGTCATCTTGCGCATGGGGAGCCCCCGCTCGGGCCACGCGTAGAGGGCCCAGAGACGCTCGACGATCACGCTTCGACCCCTCATGGCTGCCCCCGCGTGGTGAGGTTCCGCATTCGGTTCGCCCTGCACTGGCAGGCGATGAAAGCGCCCGGGCTCGATCCTGCGGAGCTGCGCTGACTCCAACGACGCCCGCAGTCCCCGCAGCGGTGGTTGTCGCATCGACACACGAAGTAGGGCAGCCCCGAAGTCGGGCAGTTCCCGTTTCTAGGAAGGACGACGCGCGGCGTGCGCTTGCTCGCGACGTACGCGCTCATGGCCTCGCGAAGGCTCACGGGGCTCACGTCGTCTCATCTCCGGGCGTTGAGCACCACTGTAGGATCGCTTCGACGTGCGCCCACAGCTCGGGCGTCCGCGTTGGAGTGAGCACGCCACGGCTGTATGCTTCGACGACTGCGGCCAAGAGGTAACGCAGCAGCAGCCCCGTTACGTTGTGGACGATCATTTCTACGTATCCCAGTCGATTCCGCACGCACGGTCGACCATCTGCTCGATAGGAGAGCGGGGGCGGCGCGGCGCTTTCTTGAGGCGCTCGATGTCATCGAGCGCGCAGTCGATCACGGTTTCGTCCCAGGCAGCCCACACCATCTCGATGTCGGCGCGGTGCGGGTTGTCCGCGAGGCATTCGCCAAGCCACATCTCGATGTGGGCCGTGTCGAACGTGTCGTTCGACGGACCAAGCCTTGGAATGGGCAATCCGTCGCGTGCTCGGCGAGGGGTCATGTTGCTCGGCCTTGGTTCTTGGGCGGTAGATCACCGAATACACCAGACGCGCGGATCCGGCGCAGTGCCGTGACGAACGTGTTCCTGTCGCACTCGATCGCACCAGCGGCGACCGCGCGCGCCCGTGCGCTCTTCGCGACGTCATAGTGCCAGAAACTCGCGCGCGGCGGCGTCTGGAACCAGCGACGCGCGACACCGATGCGGTCCGCCATCGCGTGCAGCTCGGCAGGCGTGTCCGCGAGCATGTGGCACATCACCATCCTGCCGAAACCGTAGATCGCACTGTCGACGTAGACCGCCATCTACCCGGGCTCCGCTGCGACGGCACCCGCGCTCCGCGTTGATCTCCGGCGCAGCACGTCTTCGGCGAGCTTGCGAATGTGGTCGTTGGAAGCACCCACCAGGTGCGCCACGCCTGCGCGATCTGGGTCGATGACGCCTGTCGCCTGCGCTTCCTTGAGACCGAGCACGTCAGCGATGACCGGATCACTGCCCTCGTCGGCGACGAGGTAGTACGCGACGCACGGTTCTTGCTGCCCGTCGCGGTAGACACGGCCGATATCCTGGTGGTGCACCATCGGGGACCAGTCCAGCTCGCCGATCACGACCGTGCGACTGACGTGCTGCAAGCCGTCGAGGCCCGCACCGGCCCGGAGGCTGATGATCAGGACGCGCGCGTCCCCCCTGGTGAACGCCGCGACGCTGTCGACCTTCGCGCGCTCGCTCTCCTCACCGGTGTACATCGCGTACGGCACGTCGTGCTTGTCGAGCGCCGATCGCCACAGCGCGTAGACCTCGTGGTGCCACCCGTACAGCACGACGCGCTCGCCGGCCTCGACGAGCAAGCGCACGAAGTCGACCACGCCGGCCGCCTTGCCGATGCCGGTCGCCTGGCGCATGCGGTGGTCGATCTCGCCCGACCACTGCATCCGCTCGAAGTTCGTGCCGGTCCGCTCGAGTACGCGCCGCGCGAGCTCGGCGACGTCGGCGACCGCCTCGTTGATGCGCGTCGCGTCGACGTCGACCGCGTGGCGCACGACGGTCAACGCGGGCAACTCACGCCCGACCTCCTTGCGCGTGCGACGGATCATCAGGCCCGCCTCGCGCAGGTACGTGCCGAGCGCGACTGGATCAGCGACGCGCACCTTGCGGGCATCCTGGTCACTGCCGAGGGCCACACCGCCGCACCACTCGTCAAAGAACTCGCGGTGCGTGCCGAGGCACTCCGGGCTGATCGCGTCGAGCACCGCGTAGATCTCGGCGCCGTAGTTGTAGATCGGCGTCGCGCTCAGGCCGATGCTCAGCTTGACAGCCCCGCCGATCGCCGCGGCGCTGCGGTACTTGTGCGTGCCCATGTGCCGGAGTTCCTGAACTTCGTCGAAGACGACCGTCTTGACGATCGCCGCGAGCGTGTCAGCCCAACCGACGAGCTTGTGGTAGTTGATGATGATCACGTCGGGGAGACCCCAGGCGGTACGGCGACGCCCGCCGACGTGGTCGGTCTCGACCCGCGGGACATCCAGCGGGTACGGCTGCCCCTTCCTGATCCGGTGCACCCGCAGCGTCGGCGCGAAGCGCGAGAGTTCGCGCTCCCACTGCCGCGGCAGGTGCGTCATCGTCACGACGAGCGCGGGCAACGCGCCGGGCGCGGTCAGGGCGCAGATCGCGCTGACCGTCTTGCCCAAGCCGAGTTCGTCTGCGATCAGCAGCGCGCCGGTGCGCAGCGCGAGGTCCGCGGCCACGCGCTGGTACTCGCGCGCAGGGATCGCGAGGTCGAACGCGCGCGGGACGTAGGCGGGCTGGTCGAGTTCCTTGATCGCAGCGATCCGCTTCACCTCCGCCTTCACGAGCTTGCGGAACGCGCGCTCGCAGTCGACCAGCTCGAGCGGGTAACGCTTTCGAAACCAACCGAGCTCGTGCGCGGTCGCCGGGGTCGCCGACAGCGAGAACGAGCCCGCGCGCAGGCGCTGCACACCACCGAACACGCGACGCAGCTTGATCGCGACGTGCGGCGCGCACTCGATCACGAAGCGGTCGTCCGCGATCCGGATTGTCCCCGCGCGCATCAGAAACCCCGGAGTGCGATCACCGCGAAGGGCTTTCCCCCGAGGCTCTCGCCCCCGGCCCGTACCAGCTCCCGCGCGAGCCGGTTCGAGGTCGTCACGACCGCGACGGCCTCGACGCCTGGGGTCAGCGCGTACCTCTGCGCTTGGCGCTCGACCGAGGGAGCTGACCCGGTGACCTTGAGTTCGAGGACGACGCTCACGCCTCGCGCGCGCACGAGCAGGTCGTAGCGCCCGCGCGCCGTGAGGACCTCCCGGTCGACGTCGACACCGGCCGCGTTCAGCACGGTCGCGACCTGGTCCTGTAGGTCAGCCTCGTGCAGCGGCGTGAAGGCGTACGCGGCGAGTAGTCCGCGTAGGTAGTCGAGCACGTCAGTCCCCCGAGAAGCCTCCTGCCCCGTCGTCACCGCGTGGACGATCATCCCTCCTTCTCCTCCTCCGCAACTTGCCCGTCCACACCACCCTCACGGTCAACCGCCGATTCCCGCCGCTCGCTGGCGCGCCACCACTGCACGGCCCCGCACAGGCACGTGTGCGCACGACGAGCGCTCACTGCCCGTCGCGACGCGCCCGTCATCGGCCCCGACGAGAACAGCCTGGTGTGCGTCCAATGGCGCCCGCAAGCGTCGCAGAAGTGGACGTGGACGTCGAGCAACCAGACGAGGGCGCAGGCCCCCGTGAGCAGGGCTACCGTGAGGTGAAACATCAGCGCGCCTTCTTCCGATCCGCGTAGCGGACCGCGATGGGCATCTTCTCGGCAGCGGCCTGCTTGCTCTTCTCGCCACGGCGGTCGTAGATGGCGGTCGTCTTGACGTCGGCGTGCCCCATGAGTTTCTGCACCATCAGGATGTCCGCACCGTTCTCGAGCAGGTCCGTAGCGAACGTGCGGCGCAGGTCGTGCGGCGTCAGGTCCGCGAGGCCGGCCAGGTCGACCAGCTCCCCGAGCACGTGGTCGACGCCTGCACGAGACAGTCGCCGCGTCGTAGGACCCGCGTCCTTGTCCCAGCGCACGAACATCGGAACGCAGCCGCGGTCCCGTTGGAACTCCACCCAAGGTTCGACCCACTCGCGATAGCCCTCGGCGAGGTACGTCTTGCGGAACTTGCCGCCCTTGCCGCGCTGGACCGTGATCGCACCCGCATCGAAGTGCCCGACATCGAGCGCGCTTACCTCCTGGCGACGCAGACCGCCGGCGAACATCGCGACGAGCATCGCCTGGTCACGCCAGCTCTTCGGCGGGTCCTGCTTGGTCGCCGCCGCGATCAGGATGGTGCTCACCTCGTCGATCGAGACCACGCGCCCCGACGGCGGCAGGTCCGTCGTCTTCAGCCCCTTGAAGTCGACCGCACGCTGGTAGTCCGCCGTCTCGATTTGCCCGAGGCGCCACGCCGTCTTCAGCACGCCACGCAACGCCGATAGCATGCGGTTGACCGAGCGCACGCCGTAGCGCGACACGAGCGCTGCCCGGATCGCCATCGTGTGCTGGAAACGGAGCTGGTGCCACGGCAGCGTGTCCGCCGTCGCACGGGCGTCTGCAATCGTGGCGATCTTCTCGAGCGACGACCGCATCGCGGGTCGGCTGTCGACGCTCGTGAGCTGCGACAGGTAGACCGCGGCGGGCTGCTCCGAGGCCGGGCGTACTTGCACGAGCTCGGCGGGACGAGGGCTGAGGACGAGGGCGTCGAGTTTCGTCGGCGGGCCTAGTCGTCGAGCTTCCTCGCCGGCGAGCACGTGCGGCTCGGCGCTCTCGGGCAGCTTCTTCATCTCAGTCTCCCGCGGTCGCGCGGACCTCCTGCATGCGCTCTCGAACGTACGCGAAGTTCGTCCCGTCGAACCTGACGACGTTCTTGGGAAACTGGTCGTCGATGCCGACGTTCCACCGATGCGCCACCGCGACCACGAGTCCACGCGGACGCCAGGCGAGCCACCGGGCGATGTACTCGGGCCAGTCGTCGCAGAGCAGCTTGCCGTAGACCAAGCCCTTGTCTTCGGAGAGCACGATGGGCAAGTCGGGCACGTGCTTGACGCACCACTCGATCTTCTCGGCAGCTGCGGGCGGAATCTTGCGCGGGCTCCTCGAGAGGATCTGGCACAGGAAGCGCTGCTCCCGCGCTTCTTCGAGGATCTGGAACCCCAGCGGGATCCGCTCCAGGTCGCGCCAGAAGCCCGGCTGCGACTTGATCAGCCGACGGCGTGCCTTGACGTAGGGCACGTCCTCGAACGCCGTCTCGTCCGCCGCCGGATCTTCGCCGGGGCTGCGCAGCTCCGCGAGCTTGCGCTGCATCGAAGCGTCGAAATCCGCGAGGCTCCCGTCCAGGTCGAACAAAGCGATCGGCTCCGCGGGCTTGGTCTCAGTCTCAGTCATGTCAGTCCTCCGTGGTTTCACGCGATGGTCTGCTCGTCGCGAGCGTAGCTGTCGTCGTCCACCAGGTGGCGGTAGTTGCGATCCCTCACTTGGAGGGACCGCATGCCGACCACGATCCAACACGGGTCGGGTTTCTCGACGAAGCCGAGTGTGCGGTAGTTGTAGCCGTGTCTGCCGATGAGGTGCACGCGTGCGATCGTCCAGGTCCCGCGCCAGTCGCCGGCACCCGTGAACAGATGGACGCCCGCAGCGCCTGCTGCCGGGACCAGGCCGTCGCGGAGCCAGCACAGCAGCAACTGAGGGTGCGTCTGCGCGGCAAACGAGGCGAGGTCGCGGAGGAACCACTCCATCGGGCGCCTGATCATCGCGCCGAACTGGGTCTCCGCGACGAGTACCTCAGGGTAAGCGTAGAACAGTGACGCGTCGACGGTCACCTCTTGCGTGCGCATGTCGGTGACGTGCGCGCGAGCGTCGAGCGCGAGAGCCTCGAGCGTGGGCGCTGTCTTACGCACCGCGCGCTCCCCGGTTGCGGGCGCAACGCCGCTCTTCGCTGATGACCAAGACGGGCCGTCCATATTGATCGGACACCTGCCAGTATTTATTGAGCTTGTCCTCCACGTAGTCGAGCGTCACCACGCGCGTGGTGCGCACGTTCCCGGAGCCTTCGCCCGCGTCGTCGTAGCGCACCATGTCTCCCAGGATGGAGATCGCCGCGTCGAGCGACGGGATGCCGCGATGGATGGGGCCCCCACCTTCACCGATCGTGTACGTGATCACGGTGAGAGCACTCCCTCGGGGTCCGCGTCTCTCGCGCAGTCGTGCTCGATCTTGCTGCCGACAAGCAGGCACTTCTTACCCTCGCGGTCGAGCAGGCACCGGTAGCGAGCCCCGCGGTGGTCGACGTCCGCGTATTCGCAGCACGTGCACCCGCCGCACGTCTCGCAGACCTCGATTCCCTGGTCGGCGAAGGCGACGTAGCCCGCGCAGGTGCGCGTGTACACCTGCGGGACCTCGTTCACGTCTGGACTCACTGCGCCTCCGTGCAGCCGCAACGCTCGATCTGGCGGCGCAAACGATCACGCTCGGCACGCGCGCCGACGCCGCTCACGATCACGACGACGTAGACGATCGCCGCGACCATGAACAGGGTCAGGACGCGACACATGCGGAGCACTGCGAGGTCGCTCGCCGACAGCGAGCGAATACGATCGTGCGGGATCCACCACAGATGCCCGTGCAGACTCAGCATGTCGCCTCCATCGTCATTCCGAGTCCCTACCAACGGCTCGATCTGGACTTCGAGACGCTCTTCTTCGGCGCCTCTTTCTTCGCGGCTTTCGCAGCCTCCGCCGAGACGGGCGGCGGCAGGGTCCCGGGGACCACCATCGAGCCCGCGATCGCCGCGAGGTCGTTGCCGCCCTTCTGAACAGCGGCCTCGAAGCTGCTCGCCGTGCTGGACTGCGCAGCGTTCGCCATCGCGAAGTCAGCGCTCAGTCCCGACGACACGAGCTCGTGCTCCAGGTCGCCGTCCATCTTCGAGACGCTCATGCCTCGAGCCGAGTACCCCTTCGAGCTGCGGAGGTAGCCCTGGCTCGAAGCGTAGTTCGTCTGGCAGATGACCCGCGATTGGATGCCCTTGGCGAAGGCCCCGAGCTTGTCGTGCCCGCGGCCGTCGAGCGCGGCGGCCATCGCGCCCATGCGCGCGACCGCACTCTTGAAGTCACCCTTCTTGGCGAACTCCTCGGCCTCGACCTGCGCCTGGCCGACCTGGGCGAGACCGACGATCTGGTCGACCTCCTGCGTCGGCTTCTCCTGCTCCTCGCCTCCCTTCACGAATCGGAGCTTCGCCTTCAGCTCCACCTGGCGATGCTCGCGCTTGCCGTCGACGAGCAGGTCGTAGTCGACCTTCACGTCCGCGATGTTCATCTCGCGGGGCAGCGCCTGGGCCTGCTCCGAGAGCTTCATCGCGATGACGACGTGGCGCTCCTCCTCGGAGAGGAGGTCCCCGAGCTTGATGACGACCTTGCCGTCCTTCTCCTCGACGTCGACGTCGCTGATGACGCCCTCGATCTTGTGGCCGTTGTGCGGCGCGAGGTCGATCACGATGCTCTGCGCGTACGTCGAAAGCAGGCCGCCCAGCTCCTTCCCGAAGGCCGAGAGCGCCTCATCCGGGTGCTTGATGAAGGCATAGTTGCCTCCACCCCTCTTCGCGAGGTCCGCTAGCAGCTCCTGGTTGGCGTCCGTGCCATAGCCGAAGCAGGACACCGTGGTCTTGCCGCGGGTGTCGACGATCTTCGCGAGGCCCTCGGCGCTGGTGACCCCGTGGTTCGCGCAGCCGTCGGTCAGCATGATGACGCGGACGAGCACGTCCTTGCCGACGTCGACCTTGCCGCCCCACTTGAGGCCCAGCTCGAGGCCGCCCGAGAAGTTCGTGGTGCTCGTGGAGCACAGGTCTCCGATGCGATTCTTCAGCGCGTCCTTCGACGCCTGCGTCATCTCGACGGGGGCCTGGATCTCGTGGACCTCGGTCGCGAACGCGCCGAGGCCGCAGTAGTCGCCGGGACTCAGGTGATCGACGAGCTTGAGGATCGTCTTCTTCGCGAAGTCGAGCTTCTCACCCATCATCGAACCCGAGACGTCGATGATGGGAATGATGCAGACCCGGGGGCGCTTGGTCTCCCAGTCGAGCTTGGGTGCCTTGAGGCTCACCACGAGGTGGACGTCGTTGGTCTTGTTGAAGCGCACCTTGTCGTGCGTGAAACGAGCTTGGATCTTCACTGTGGGTTCTCCGTCATGTCGAGTTTGAAACGTCGAAGACGCGGAAGTTCGGACATCCTTCCCAGGAGTCTTCGACGGGTCACTTCGTCCGATGAGGAGGAGCCCAGAACCCTGCGGCGCGGCTGCCCTCGGTGTCTCGATCTCCCAAGCCGAAGCGCGGAGTGCGAGCTAGTTTCACTATACCTCATTAGCTGTCCCAAGGGCACGCTCTCTGGCCAGCACGATGCCTGCGGCAGATCGCTCCAGCAGCCACTTCGCGCGCTCGACGTCCGGGTCGTCGAGCCCGTCGATGGGGTGCGTGAGCACGAGCCATGGCTTCAACTCGTCCATGTCCGAGCAGTCGTCGAGGATGACGAACGCCGTTACCTCGGGGTGCGCGGCGATCCACTCGCGGATCTCCCAGCCGCGCTCAAGGTGCTCGAACGTGAACGGGGAGCCCTCGCGCAGGCGCCAATTTTCGAGCCAGGTTGCGTCATTCACGAGGTACGGAGTCTCGCCGACCACGTCGGCGACCAGGCCGTGGCGCACGAGCGCCGGTCCAAGATCCTGCCACCGGGCGAACAAGCGCCAACTCGACGAGATGACGATCTTCGCGCCCGTCTCGACGACCAGCCGGTTGAGCCGCACCATGCACTCCGGGGCGATCGGGATCGGCAACGGCTCTGCGGTCGTCGGTGAGCTGTGGCGCGTGGCGCTGTGGTTGAGCACGCCGTCGATGTCCAAAAAAAGGATCTTCATGTGCTAGGTTCTGGCGGAGCAGTTGATGCTCATCTTGAAATGTGGAACTTGCCCGAGCAGTTGACGCTCGGAACTCGAACAGCGGGCTCGTCCCGTTCTCTCACGGTCCTCGACAGATCCTTCACCGCCTCGGCGCGCTCCTCATCCGACATGCGCTATGCGTAGGCGGTCTTCATCTGACGCCCGACGACTTCCGGTAGTGAGAGTCTGCCGCAAGAACGACAAACGCAACTCATCGCCGTTCTCCACGCAGCGATCGCTGGTGCGCCGTGATTCGTCCAGCGTGGACGAGCGGCGCGCACTCCACTTCGACGACGTGCGGGTCCGGTTGCCATGGAGCCCCGACGACGTGCAGCGCACCCTTCCGCTCGAGCAGGGGTGCGCCCTCTTCGTCGAGGCACGCCTGACCCCGCGTCGCCGCGCAGACGGGGCAACCCACCGCGTACTCCTCGCGACGGAGGGGCACCCACGCACCGATCGTCGGCATGTCCGCACGCGCGCCGATCCAGTAGCGGACGCAGCGCGGGAGGTCGCTCCGCGCGCGCTCGACCGACACGAAGCGCTGCGAGAGGAGACGCTCCTGGATCCGGCACGCTGCCCAGACTTCCCCATCGGTGACGCCGTACGTCGGCAGGTTCTCGCGAATCGACACGATCACGCCGTCGACGTCAGCCATGTAGAAGCGGGCGTCCGGACGGTCGTCAAAGTAGCTGGTCGTCTGCATCGACGGGGTCACGCATCCGACGCGCGACGCGGGGACGTCTTCGTGGGGTCGTTGATCACCCCGGTAGCCACTTCCTGTTCCTGATGCTGATGGCACCTTGTCGCGACCCAGCGCAGGCGCACCTCCCGCAACTCGGGGGGCAGTGCGAGGATGTCGGCGTCGTCCACGAGGTCTGCGAGGTCGCGCAGCTCGGCCAACTCCGCGTCGCGCTCTTTTACGCGCGCAGTCTCCGCGATCAGCGCAACGGCGATGCGTTCGACCTCCTCCTCTGCTGTCGGGCGGTACCCGTTGTAGATGATGCGCTCCGCGAGGTCGTACGCGGAGGGGTCCGGCGGTCGGACGGTGACCTCGTCCGCCGTCGGCGTCAGATCGTGCCCATCGCAGATCATGACGGCGTGACCGTTCACGTCACGCGCGAACCAGCGAGGGTCCGCCGCGTTAGGGCAGGTCAGCACAGCGCACTTCGGCAGCGAGTCCTTCATCGATCTCCTCTGAGTCACGGGGGTTCCCCCGGCATGAACGTGCCGTCACAAACGCCCTGTCCGTAGTCCGTGCGACGCCCGCGGATGACGGGTGAATGCTTGCGCGGGTGTCCGTTCTTGCTGGCGCGCAAGACGCGCCCGCAGGCAACGCACGCCGTCAGTGGGCCGCCAACGGGGTTCTTTACCTTTGATCGCCCTTCGGACCCCTTGACGTCGCGGAAGGCTTCGCGCGCGACGGGCGTCACGCGGGCTCCTCACGGGACGACAGCAACGGCCCGACGAGCGCTTCGACGTCTCGAAGGAACGCCTCGGCCTCGAATGAGGCCGTGACACGACCGCTGCCGTCAGGATTCTTCGCAATGGTCGCGAGGAAGACCTTCCCTTGCGGGACTTCGAGACGGGCCATGTTCGCGGCGATGAAGAGGTGCGGCAGCACGAGCTTGAGGCGCTCGACAGCTTCCTTCTTCTCGGCGGCCGTTGCTTCCGCCGTACGAATGACGAAGCCCTCAGGTTCGAGGCTCACGTGGGCTCCTTGCGGAACACCAGGTCCGCCGCCGCGTGCGCGTACTTCGAGACGTAGTCGCTGTGCCCGACGGCCATGCGCTCGGCACGCTCGACGACCCCAATCCCGACGGGGTCGTAGGCCAGCAGCCCGCGCTGGCGGTTGACCTCGCGCATCACGCACTCGCGCTCGGCCAGGATCCACTCTTCGACAGAGCGCCCTGCGCGCACCGCCGTCTCGGCAGAGAGCTTCGCGCGGATCGCCTCGTAGACCGGTCTGTAGTCGATCACTCGACGACCACACGCGCGAGCTGACCGTCGCGGAGGTACCCAATCGAATCGCCCTCGTACCGACCCGGCTGCACGAGTTGTTCGAGGACCGCCCGGACAATGGCCGTCTTCCCGGGACCCTCAGGTCCCATGATCGCGACGCGGACGCTGAAGTCCGGCAGCGGAGCGTCGTCCGCGTGCTCTCGCGTCGCAACGAGCGAAGCGTTCAGCTCGCGCACCTTCGCGATCAACGCCAGGACGACGGTCGGACTGGCAGCTGCGACGAACTCGGCGTTGGTAGGGGAGCCGTTCGGATCCTCCAGGGCTGCTCGGGCGCGCGCCTCGAGCGCGACGATCACGTCCATCTCAAGGGGCGTCAGGCGAATCGCGTCCTCCCGTACTTCGAGACGAGAGTGCGTCGACGAACTCCTGATTCCGGCGAACAAGTCCATCGGCATCGGCAGAACCTACCAGAATCATCAGTGACTTGAATACCGATTCAATTGAGTGTCCTGGTTTGCTGTAGGACGTCATGCAGCCCAAGTTATTGATTGCTGGTGACAACAGGCCCCGTGTTGTCACACCACAGGTGGTCGAGACCCCTCCACTTCGCTAGGATGACCTTCGTGCCTCCGCAGCCGCTCGGTCTCACTGAAGGCGAGATCGCCGCCGCGAGCGCCGACGAGCTGCGCGACGCCTACCGCGAGCTCCTCGCCGAGAACCAAGCCCTGCGTAAGCTGATCAGCACGAGCACGATCGCCGCGGTCGAAGGGCTACGTGCGAAGGGCCTCAAGTTCAACGGCAACCTGCCCTACGGACTAGACGCCGACGAGGACACCAAGAAGCTCAAGCCCTCGCGGTACGAGCAACGCTTGATCACCGAGGTCAAGAAGCTCCACGCCGAGGGCCGGGGGCTCCGCGACATCGCACGCACGCTCTTCGAGAGAAACTTCGTCAACCGCAAGGGGCACCCCCTCGACGCGAAGCAGATCTCTCGCATCCTCGCCGCCATGAAGGCCGCCGAAGCAGCTGAATAGCCCTACCCACGCTTGCACTCGTTCTGCTATCACTTGCACCCGAGCGAGCGTGCGCCCCGTGTTGATCTACATCGATAACCCGATCGATCGACGAAGCTCGTCGGCAATCCGGCAGGTCCTGGGTGACCCCCTACCCGTGTCTCGAGCACCCCGCGGTCCTCACGATCCGCGACCGCGTGGAGACGGGTGCGCTCCCACCCAGGGTTTGCCCTCAGCCACTTGCGCAACACCGCTCACGGCACGCGAGCTGCTCTTACCCCCACACATGAGCGACCCCCAGTTCAAGTTCCGCATCGTCGTGGCCCACGGCGTGCGGTACCTGCGGTTCGACGACGTCGCCACCTTCATTCGCGAGCTGGGCAGCGGCGAGGAGACCGACGTGCGGAACCGCCTCAACGAAGCGGCGCGTCGGATCACGCTGGCGGGGAGCAAGGCATGAAGGAGCCCGTCGCTCTCGGATCGTCGGTCCACCGCTTCGGCCACGACACCTGGGAGGTCAAGCGCGAGCGCCTCGACGCCGAGTGGACGCCGCTGGTCGACGAGAAGCGCCGCAAGGTTCACGGTTGGGCGTGTGTCGAGGAAGTCCCCCCGCACATGCTGGGGCGCACGATCGATCACGGCACGGCGCGCCTGATCTTCAGCGCCAAACCGTTCAGCGTCCAGCTCATCGCGACCCGCGACGGTCAAGGGTTCGGAGCATTCTCTGCTCAGACCTGGTACGCGACCCGCGAAGAGGCTCTCGCGCACGCGCGCAAGGCACTCGTCCAGCAGGGCAAGCGCTACGCGAAGAAGTACGGGGGCGCGTCGTGACCGCGTCCCCCTTCAGCGACTCGCGTCTTGGCACCCGTGACGACGGCGTAATCACCGTCGACGAGAAGGCCCTCGTGTGGACGTTTAACGAGGACTCACCGCTCACCGCCAAGCTACGTGGCAAATGCGTCGTGTTTCACGGCAGCTTCCACGGCGTGTTACGCATCAACGCCACGCGCAGCTCGGCCGACCGCGTGGTCGCGCACTGGCAGCGCTACGTGATCACGCACTGCAATCGGCACGCCCAAAGATCGCTCAAAGAGACGGTAGTGCCCGATAAGGCGCTCCTACCGAGCTTGTTGTTATCGACGTTTTTTGAGCGCACAGCGACGGCGCTTCGTGAGCACTGCGAGGCGGAGTCGGCACGCGCGTTGCTCATGTCGAAGGACATGGACAAAACAAAGGCTCAAGCCGTCGTCCTCAAGGCTCTCCAGATCGCGCGGCTCATGGACGAAATCTGCGAGTTGGCGGCGGACTCGGAGATCAACCAGCTCATCTGCGAGGCGTACCCGTTCAGCGGATCGCTCGACGAGGTGTCCTGTCAGGTGATCGCCTGGCGCGACGAGATGGCGAAGAAGGCGGAGGTGCCGCTGTGCTGAGGATCAACTGGCACGGCGGTGCAGCGATCCTGTGCCTGACCACCGATGGGCGCTGCAACTGGGCGTACTGCGGTGGAGGCCCGAGCTTTCGGAATGTCCGTCGGGATCACTTCGTCGCCTCGATCGAAGGGCTGCTCGGCTGGGACCACCCGGCCGCCCGTGACGCCCGCGACTTCGTTCGGAGCGCCCGGTGACGCTCGACAACAGCAAGGCCCTCCATGGCGTGTGGACGCCGTGGTCGCTGGTGCTCTGCGTCGAGTGCGACTACGCGGCGCTCAAGGACAGCCCCCGCGAGCAGCACTACGCCAAGCGCCTCCAGACCCTCACCGCGATGGACCTCACCGCCGAGGTCGAGCGCCCCGAAGGGCACTTGATTGGCGTGTGCGCCACTTGCCACCGCGAGTGCTGGGTGCGCGACGACGTCGCCCTGATCCAGCAGGTCGGCTTCAAGGCGTCCGAGATGGACTGGGAAGGTCCGTTCGGCTGGGCGCTGGAGCAGACCGGCGGCATGTGCGCGGCCCTCGTGTTCACGACCGACGATCGCGAGGTCGTGGTCACCGCGATGGACGGCGAGTTCTTCGTCGGCGAGTACAAGCTCGTGGGCGATGACGATGACGACCGGTGGACCACCCCGATCCGCAAATGGCAGTCGACCACGCTCTACCGCGACGACGCGCTGAAGCCCATGAGCGAGCTGACCGCCATGGTCGAGGAGTGTGCACACAAGGTGATCGACCTCATCCGCAACCCCGTCGGAGTGACCCCGTCATGACAACCAGGCCCAAGCGCAAGCGCCCGAAGCGTGAGACAGCACGCGAGCGCTGCGATCGACACCGCCTCAAGTCCAAGTTCTTCCACGTCTACAAGTCAGTCGGGGACCCGCCGTGCGCGGCGTGCCGCCGCGCCACGAAGGAAGCGCGAGCGAAGGACTCAAATCATGGGGGCCCCCGCTCGTGATGGACGTCGACGAGCTGAACAAACTCGGCCGCAGCATCAAGAGCGCGCTCAAGAGCGCGAAGCAGCCCCTCACCCTCAGCGAGATCGCCCACCACATCGGAGCGTCCATCTACGACGTCCACGACGCCCTCTCAACCAGCCTGCACGGCTGGGTCGAGATGCGGAACAACAAGTACAAGCTCCTGTGACTCGCGAGGACCACCGCCCATGATCTCCCCAGGACAAATCTGCCGTGACCGCGCGTGCAAGACGTTCAAGGTCGCCATCGTGCTCGATCCCTCGTGCAAAGAGGGCAAGCTCCGCGCCTGCCGCTGGCAGCCGTCGGACGAACCGTCCGGCGGTCACTGGACTGCCCCACGAGCGTTGTTCGAGCGCGCCCTCGAACCGCTCGCGGCGGACTTCGACCTGACTTCACGGCACGGGCAGGTCGTCTCCGCGGCGAAGCGGTCGATCGTCGACGGCATCGTGCGCTGGCGCGTTGGCGGTCACCACGCCGTTTTTACCGAGATGCACTACGTCGAGACGGTGCGTCCGTAATGTCCACACTCCCACACCAAGGAGTTCCTATCGTGGCGATCCTTGCTCCGGTGATCATCACGCGCGTCATCAACAACGACGGACGCGCCTTCAACGTTCGTCTCGTGCGTGAGGGCGACCGCTACGGGCGTGACGCTCACATCGAACACGACAGCGCAGAGCCGCTGATCGAGTTCTGGGACGCGACCTACGAGCGCGATCCCCACTTCACGCTCGGGCTCGGGCAGTTCGCCGCACGCTACGGGTTCGGCACGCTCATCGGCCTTGACGGCTACAGCCTCGACCACCGCAGCGGCTCCCCCGGGCTCAACCTGTGCGACCACGTACCGGAGTGGAAGGTATCGGGCGAGAACGTCATGACGGCGCTCGCCTCAGCCGAAGCGGCGCTCGCGCAGGTCGACTCCGACGACGCGGAAGCCACCCGCTGCGCGTTGTGTGATGAGGGGCATCGCCGCTACGCGGGTGTCCACTGGACCCCTGCTGGTTACAAAGAACCCTGTGCCCGCGTGGCCGTAGTCTACGACGACGCTGCGGGGCACGACGGAGAGCGGTGGCTTGCGTACGTCGACGGCAAACCGCTGCGGAGGCAGAACGGCGACCCCCGCCGCTACGCTTCCGCAGACATCGCGCACAAGGCCGCGCTCACGGCGGCCCCCCAGCGGCGGGACCCCAAGCCTGGTCGCCCACCGCCGCGTGCCGGTACAACGACGGCCCTCGTGCTGGAGATCATCAGCCACCCGCGAGACTTCCCGTGGCTCACAACGAACGCGATCGTGCAGATCGCCGCCGAGCGCGGGATACCGGTCAAGTCCAGCACCGTCTCTGTCGCGCTGTCGCACCTCCATTACGAAGACCTTGTCGAGGTCGATCGCACGAGAATGCCCTTCCGCTACCGCCGGGGTCTCAGGGAACTCGCGCCACCACGTCCCAAGATCACCGACGAGATGCGGCGCGTGCTGCTGGGCATCAAGAGCCGTCAGTGGGGTCTGTGGGGCAACCGTGCCACGCTGCTCGCCCTCGTCCGCCGTGGCCTCGTGAACGAGACCAACGACCAAGGAAGCGTCCACTACGAGGTCTCGGCGGCGGGTGCCGCGCTCCTGGAGGATGCGTGATCCGGACTCACCAAGACCTGCGCGACCTGTTCACGAGGCACTGCGCGTGCACACCGTGCAACGTCTCGCGCAGCGCGGATGACCACGTCCCCGCCTGCGTCACCGGTGTCCTCGACGACGTCCAGCGCGTCCTCCGCGGAGAGCGCGGCAGTCTCGAAGCCTACGAGGCGGTCAAGCGCTGCGATCGATACGCGAGGGGGGACTACACGCCGCTCTGCGGGAGGAGGGCCTTGTGATCTCCGGGTACCCCAGCACCCGTGTCCCGTGCACCGCGACGTGTGAAACGCGAGCTCACGGGTGCGCGCCCACCCAGGCTTGGGGCCCGCAGGCTTACGACGGTGCAGTCCCAATCCACAGGTCGCCGGCGTCGGCACGAGAGCTGCTCTAAGAACCAGCATGACCGACACCTCCGCAACGTCCCCCCTCGCCGAGAGCGCCGCTCTCGTCACCTCCCTCAAGGAAACGCTCATGACGAAGACGAAGACGCACAGCAAGCGCGCCGACAACGCCCCCCGCAAAGAAGTGAAGATGTACGACCCGCACGCGGTCCTCATCATCGGCATCGACACCGACGACGGCCCTTCGCACTGGGGCTACGACGAGGCGAGCAACAAAGCTCCGGTGCTGGAGGCGGACGTCCTGTTCACGTACAAGTACGGGATCATCCAGAACGTGCTCGCCAAGCGCGACGGCGACAAGCTCGTGATCGTGGCGGGCCGCGGGCGCACGCGGCAGCTGCGCGAGGCCAACAAGCGTCGCGTCGCCGACGGCTTGGCGCCCTGGTTCCTGCCTGTGAGCATCGTCCAGGGCGACGCGCGCCAGATGCTGGCGCTCAAGCTCGGTGAGAACTCGCACCGCCGCGAGCAGAGCCCGCTCGCCCGCGCGCAGCAGGCGTACGAGCTGAAGCAGCAGTACCCCGATGACGAGGCCGCCGTCATCATGGGCCTCAGCGTCTACCAGTTCCGGGACATCCTCAAGCTGCTCGACCTCGGGCCGGCCGCGCGGAAGGCCATCATGACGGGCGACCTCAAGCCGACCGGCGGGATCGAGCTGGCGGCGCTGTCGGAGGCCGAGCAGGAGAAGCAGCTCACCGGGCTCCTGGCCGCAGGCGGCGGCAAGGCCCCGACGACGCGCGACGTGAAGGCCAAGATCCGCGAGGCGAGCGGCAAGGCGCCGCTCGCGACGCCGTCGACCCGGGTCAAGAAGGTGGGCGAGATCCTCGACAAGCTCGACGAGAACACCAACGCCACCAAGGACGACCTCTGGGCCGCGATCAAGAAGATCCGCAACGCCTTGAAGTAACCGAGCACGAAGCACGAAGGAACGAACCGAGCGCAGGGAGAAGGCCATGCCGGCGAACGTCACAGCGAAGCTCGGGCTCAAGCTGAATGAACGGCTCATGCGACTCCTACCGAGCCGTATCGAATACGGCTTCCACGATGATCTCTTCGTCAGCTTCGAGGTCTCGAACCCATCAGGCGGTTTTTCCGCCACGCCGGAAGAGCAGTTCGCGGCGCATCCGGGTGAGCGTCTGATCGGCATCTTTGGAGTCAGCAATCCAGTCGAGGTGCTGCGTGAGCTTCTCAAGGCGTATCCAGACGCGACAATCTTGATGCGCCGCGACGGCAAGAAGCGCCGCGACAGCAAGAAGCGCCGGGCCCCTAGGGCGCCACGTGTTGGGACAAAGGCAAGGAGCAGTCGCGCACGGGGGCGTACCGAAGACCCCAACCGGAGGTTCGTCGTGAAGACCATGGCGCTGCCGCAGTTCCTGACTGCGGCGCAGATCTACGAGGCGGACAACCTGTTCAAGGTCTACGGCGACCGTGCCGTGGCAAAGATCCAGGCCCTCGTGATCGAGCCGAACCTAGCGACGATCAACGTCAAGCTTGGCCAGGAGAACGATGCGCGGTACCTCGCGTACGCGGTCGTCTACGTGCTCACGCAGACGCAGGAGTCGGGACTGTCATGAAGGAGATCGTCACGAGCGTCAGAGGACACCGCGTATGAGAGATCTAGAGCGCAAACTACGCACTGATCTCTCGCGCACAATCCTCGAACTCGAAGCGCCAACACCAGCGCAAATGAGTGCTCGGCGCACTGAACTGAGCCAGCTCTCGATCGACGACCTACGAGCGATAATCCATCATCTCCGCGGCAAGCGCGTTGGCACGCGTGGCGAAGTCCGTCCCAGCGTTCAGCAGCCGCGAGGGGGACTGACCGTGCACACCATCGACGATTCGGCGAACAAGATCATTCTCAACCACAATTCCGACTGGAGTGGTGACGTCCTTATTACCTGGTGGGGCGACAGCACGCACAAGGCGCAGCCATGGCGCGAGTGTCATTGCGACGGCGCGGACCTCATCGCCGGCCGCTTCACACTCACCGCCGGGGCTGAGCCGCCGATCGACGTCATCACGCGCGCGGTCGCGCTCGCCGTCGAGAGGTATCTACGTCGCACGCTGGAGAGCGCCATCGAAGATCTCGAAGATCTCGTTCCTGCCCAAGACACGCTGCGTGGAATCGAGGAGTAGATGCACTGCATCGACGACAAGCCGAACGGGATCATCCTCAGCCACAACGGTGATTGGTCCGGCGAGGTGCGAATCACCTGGTACGACGCCAACGGGCGCCTCGATCCGGGGCCGAAGCTGTCGTTTCTGCGCGGTTGCTGGTGTGTCGGCGCTGACCTCGTCGCCGGTCTCTACACACCCGTGAACAAGCCAAGCAGCGAAGCCCCTCACGAGGATCCACCGGTCAACGTCCTCACGCGCGGGGTCGCGCTCGCGGTCGAGGGATACCTGCGCTTCAAGCTAGGGCGTGCCCTCGACGATCTCTTCATCAAGCGAGGCCCGTGCGGGGAAGGCAGCGCCACGGAGATGGCACCCGTGACCGCCCCCGCGGACGAGCGCCTTGTGATGAAGCGCCTGCTCACCAAGCTTCAGGCGATCCGTAGCGAGATCTTCGACCTCAAGAAGACCTACGTCGGCAACGTGAGCCTGCGCTGCCAGAGTCTGAACGACCAGTGCGACCTCCTGGAGAGCATCCTGGACCTGCCGCTGTCGTTCCCACGCGCGTCACAGGCGGACCGATGACGCTCGTCGGCAAGTACGTTCGTACGTTCACCGAGGCCACGCACGCCCTCCCTGACGGCATGTCCATGAACGCCGACTACCCCTTCATGCTGCCGAAGATCGTGGATCGCTCCACCGGGACGATCACGATCGAGGGGCGCGGTGGCGCGAGGACTGTCCTGTCGATCCAGTGCGCGCAAGGTTCCGAGTTCTGCGTGCTCGCGCAGTCGAGCACCTTCGAGCGCCTGTACCGACAGCTGCCAACAGAATTCAAACTCCTGCCGTTCAAAGAAGGAAGCAGCCTATGACGACGCCAATAACCGACAACCTCCGCTGGGTCTCGTGGGCGCAGCACGGCAACGCCGAGCACGAGCCCGACAGCCGTCCCGTCGCGTGGCCGCCCCCGCCGGAAGTCCTGGCCTTCTGGGAGACGGGCCTGGGCGGCGGCAACGGCGCGGACGCCTACTGCACGGTTGTCGCGCTCGTACGCGCCGACAGCGATCACGCCGCGAAAGCCGTGGTCGAGGCCGCGTGGGCGCCGGGCGTCGGCGAGTGGCGCTTCAACCGCGAATACGACGGCCCGCGAGCGCCGGGCGACCGCTTCCCGCCGCCGAACTGGTCGGTCGAGCTGGGCCGCTGGCCCTGGAAGGGGCAGTCGTGACCACCGACGACCTCGGCCTGTCCGTCGAAGAGGAGACCAACGACCGCGCTGAAGCAGGCGCCTTCCTTCGCAAGCTCGCCGACAAGATCGAGTGGTCATGAGGCTCACCACGAAGGAGCACGACGCCCTAGAGCTGTTCCGCGACGAGGCCGCCATCGCGACGGCCCGCGTACCTCGCGAAGAGCGCCGCGCTCTTGAGCACAAGGGCTTCCTCCGGGGTCCCGACCGTTACAACCAGTGGTCCTTGACCGCCGCAGGCCGGGCCGCCCTCCTCGGAACGCTTGTGCGCCTCACCGACAACGAGCGCCGATCGCTCCGTCACTTCCGAAATCGCGAGCAGCACGCCACGGTCCAGGTCCACGGCAAGACGCGCCACGCGCTGGAGCACAAGGGTCTCCTTCGCGGCGGCCCCAGCGGACGGGTCTTGACCGCCGCCGGGCGCGCCGCGCTCGCGACGCTCGACGTCCCCAACATCTTCGACGACCTGTTCCCCAAGAAGAAGGAAGCCTGACCCATGTCCCTTCGCAAGCTCCGCCGCGTCAACCGTGGTCTCCTCTGGATCGTCGGTACGCCGGACAGCAACAGGCCGTGCATGGACTGCCGCGACCACTCCGCGCGCGTCCAAGTCATGCGGCGCACCAAGCGCGACGGGTCCGCCTACGAGGTGAAGTCACGCCCGCTCCTGCACCTGTGCGAGACCTGCGCGCTGGAGTTCATCGAGCAACTCGTCGGAATGCTCCAGCACCTGACGCACGCCCGCGTCGACGCAGAGCTCTCGCTCACCACCGCCGGGCACGCGCGGGTTGCCCGGGACACCGGGGATGCGGCCCGGCACGACCGCCGCGTGCGCGCGCGGGTCCGGCGGCTCAAGCGCGACAACGAGCAACACGCTGCGAGGCGCGCGTGACCGGAGACGACCTCAAGCGCATGCAGGACCACTTCCTCGAAGGGGGGAAGGCGATCCTGCGCGAGAGCGGGCGGCTCTACCCCATCGGCTTCGTCGTCACGCTGCACAAGCACGTCGACAAGCTCTTGGAGAGCGGCGGCTGGGGCCTCGAGATCATCGACCCCCGAACCTGCGTGCTCGACAACCAGGACGACGACAAGGTCGCCACGCTCGTCGTCGACCTGCTGATGGACTGGAAGCGGCTCTACCACGCGGTGTTGAACGTGTACCCGCAGACCCGCGGCGTCCTGCCGCCGATGATCAAGCTCGCCAAGGACATCGGGGCCGACGACCCGTACAAGCGGACGACGCGCGCGTTCTTGAGCGCCACGCAGCTCGACACCAAGGACGTCATCGCCGCCACGATGCGCAAGATCTGCGGAGAGGTCGAAGCGTTCGCCAGCATCATGCAGTGCGAGGCATGGCAGCGCTGCATCGATCTCACGGACAAGGCCGCCATCGAGAAGGCCAATCGGGAGGGCCTCACCCAAGACGCGAAGGCCGTCGAAGTCCTCTTCAACTCGATGGAGACCTACGACTTCACGCGCCTGATCACGATCCCCATCCAGCGCGAAGCGGCACCCCCCGCCTCGAAGAAGCGTGACGAAGGCCGGGTCGTCGGCTTCGGTGAACCGTCCGAGGGCCTGGACACCACAGACAACACGAACGTCGCAGAGGGCCGCTTCGTGCGCTTCCTCAAGCCGCTGGAGACCGCGTCGTGAGCCCCAACGACCCGCACGAGCGCCTCGCCACAGTCGTCGAAACGATCGTCGCCACCGGGACCTCGGTACCCCGCGTCATCAGCATGCTCGCGACGGTCCTCCGCAACTGGAGGTTCAACCACGAGGCGAAGCTGCTTGAGGCGGCCGTCGCTGTCATGCTAGATGGCCCGACAGACGAGGAGCGAATCGCCGCATGGTTCGACGCGCAGGCCGTCAAGGAGCGTGAGCTACTGAACTCCGGACGTTGCAACAACCTCATTACCACGCAGGAGCGCTGGCTCGTCTACAAGGCGTCCGCTCAGAGCGTCCGCGAGGGCGAGTGGAGGAAGCCGTGACGATCGAGGAGTACCAGCGGATCTGCGACCAGCTCGCGCGCAAGGCCGTCCGCTTCGCCGCGGAGAAGGTGGCGAACGAAGAGCCCTCCGACCTCGACGCGCAGTGCGAGCACTGGATCGGTGTGTTCCTGGACGAGCAACTACCCCCCGTCGATCCCGCAGGACTGAGCGCTGTGACCTCCCACGTCAACGCCTACCAGGCGAGCACCGGACACCCAGCACCGAGCCCCGGAGTCGCCGCGCTCCACGCTTTCCAGGCGGACGTATGGGACGCGATCAACCGCATGGAGACCACCGCGGAACCCGGCGAAGAGGAGACGGTCGCACGCGGCATGCTACGCCGCTACAGGTCCACCGCCATCGCGATGGAGATGGCGCACTGGCACGCGATGGACCACGCCGAGGGGAGTGCTGAGCGCTCTCGGTGGCTGCGCGTACGCGCGACGATCGAACGCCTGAGCAAGGAGACGAAGTGATCCAGAAGCGCGTGGAAGCACGCCCCTACACAGCGCACGATCGCGTGCGCACGATGGGCAAGAGCTCGGTGGTCGCAGCGTGCCCGTTCTGCGGCGCCTCCATCGTGATCTACCTCTGGTCGATCGCGGGCACCGGCAAGAAGCTGTGCGTGTGCGGCGCCGCCCTGCACGCCGACCGCGTCGCCCGCAAGCTCGTCGAGGTTCCTCACGATCCGAACAACCACCACGCGCCAGGGCGTGACGCGGACGGTGAACCAGGAAACGAGAGCGAATGACCGGCGTCAAAGAGATCACCACGCCGCGTGCGAAAGGGCCGACGCAGCTCGCGCTCGAGTGCCTCGAAGCAAAACCGTCGGCCGCGTGGGAGGTGGGCCAGGCGGTGTGGCCGGACGGCAAGTGCAGGATCCCGTCGACCGGCGGAGGCCACTACGCAGCGCAGATGCTGCTCGGGCGTATGCGCAAGCAAGGGCACGTGCAGACCCAGCACAGCGAGGGGTCGTCGGTGTGGGAGATCACGACGACAGGCCGCGGCTTCCTGCGCACGTTGCGAGGGACGCCGTGACCGTTGACCCCCGCGGACTCCGCACGCTCGTCGCGAACCTCGCCACGGCAGCAGCGCTGTGCGAGGCGCATCGGCTCGGCTACGCCTCGTGCGGCTGCGATCAGGGAGCGCCGTCCGACGCCTGGACCCCGAACGTGAGTGGCCGTCGCCCGCCGCGGATGTGCACGCACGCCTCGTGGTCGCGCAAGGCCCGCAACACGCGGGACGTCGAGGACCCGCCCGAGGTGGAGTGCGATGACTGCGGGACGCGCGCCCCTGCGCCCGCCGACCCCGTCGACGAGTGCGTCGTGGCGCGCTGCCCGACGTGCACCGGCTGGACGATGTTCCACAGCAAGCCCGACAGCGAGGTCGCCAAGGAGTGGGCGTGGCGACGCGAAGAGGCCGGTGACCTCGTCACGCGCGAGGTTGTCGGTGCCTCGCCCGGCCCCGCCTGCGAGCAGGCGGACTGGTATGCCTCGAAGCGAACATGCGTGACGGAGACGCGATGAGGCCGCAGTCGGGCTCCGTCACCAAGGTCTGGAAGAAGCTCCGCGTCTCGATCGTGCTCGAGCTGGAGCTGTCGTCACCGGACGAGGTGATCACGGCGCCGCGCGTGCACGAGGCGATCGTGGACCAGGCGTACGCGAGCATGACGGTCACAGAGGTCACGAGCGCCGACGCCGACGAGCCACGATGACGGACGAGGCGCACAAGATCCGATGGAAACGCGCGACGGGCGACTTCGTGGAGTCGCACTGCGGACGCTGGTGGATCACGCCGGTCTACGGCGGGCTCATGCGCCCGGAATCCTACGAGTTGCAATTCAAGAGACTGCCCAACGCCTGGTGCGTCGTCGGATCTGGTTCGACGCAGCGCGAGTGCAAAGAAGACGCCGACCGCCTCCACGAGGAGCTGTCGAGCAAGGAGCCAACGGATGGGTGACTTCTCGATGACGTGCAGCCTCTCCGGCCTCGCCATCTCTGGCGGGACCCCCGTGCGGTGCTTGCTCCTGACAGCCTCGCCCTACAACAGGTACTCGGACCACCTCTCGATGTGCCTCGCGGACAAGCTTGAGGTGCCGCGGGCTCTGATCGACACGATCGCCGAGCTGACTGCGGTCCGACACACGATCGCGGGCATCGGCGTGCTGTGGAAACCTGCCGCCAGCACGGGGCCCTCGTACCCCGAGTGGGACCAGCACCTGCGCTTCGCGCGCACGCTGGTGCAGATCGCACAGGCCGAGGACGTGAAGCACCAAGCCTCCTGGGGCACTGATGCCTCAAGCGGCGCGTACGCGACGCTCGCCGAGGTCCCACGGTAACCATGGTGGCTGACCTGAACGAGATCCTGAACGAGGCCGTCCCTGCGTGGGCGGCGCTGACGGGCACCAAGCTCGGCACGAACAAGTTCACGTTCACGATCGGCAGCAACTCCGAGTTCCAGAGCCACGACCTCCAGAAGTACGTCGAAGAGCTGAACGACGCGCGCGCGCTCGACATGTCGGGCACGACGGCGATCCTACTCCTGCGCGGGTTGTTCGAGGCGTACGTCGCTGAGAAGTCGTTCGGGGCCCACGCCCTCCTCTACGCTCCGGCCACGGTCGAGAAGGCGTTCGCCAAGCTCCGCACGTTCCACGCGCTCGTCACGCAGGCCCCCTGCGAGGACGCCGTCACCTCCTTCAAGGAGGCGCTTCGCGCCGCGGCCGTGCACTACGGCTACGACCTCGGCAAGCTCAAGGAGCACCTCGCGGACGAGCGAGCCCTCGGGCAGCTGCGCCTCGCGGCGTCACGGAGCCTTGACAGGCTCGCGACGCACCAGTTCACGCAGGGCGCGCGCGATCCAAAGCCCCTCCAGTACAACCGGCAGATCTTCGAGTTCTCGAGCATCAACTCCTTCGTCCACGCGTTGCGGCGTCAAATGGTCTCGGGCATCACGCTGGCGCTGGTCCGCCCCGAGGACGTCTGCCAAGCCTACTTCGTGCTCGGGCTTCGCAACGGCGAGACGACCACGGTCCTCACCGACTTCCAGGAGGGCGCGCACCCCGAGTACCACAACATGACGAGGCGCCCCGACCGGCGCCTCAAAGAGCGCGCCCGCATGCACTGGTTCCCGTACCGCCTCCTCGACGAAGATCCGGTCAAACACAAGCACCTGCGGGGCAAGAACAAGACCGCGCTCATCCCGATCGACGCGAAGGCCGTCCCGATCGAGGAGGTCCCGAACCTGGAGCCCTCCGAGTTCGTCTGGCTCACCCTCTTGTTCGACCTCGTCGCCAAGAAGTTCGACCACGACGACTACAAGACGCCCGAGCTGTCGTACACGGGCGAGATGGTCGTCGCGCCGCACGCGCTCGTGGACGCGCAGAGCGCGCTCGTGCTCACGGGGCAGTACCAGCCGCTCGTCCTGCCGAGGCTCACCGTCGCCACCACGACGCCGGAACTGGCCGACAACCACACGCCCGTCGGACACAACGCTTGGCTGGAGGAGCGCTACCGCGACCGCGTGCCGGAGGTCCTGCTCGACGTCGTCGGGGAGCGCCAGGCGCTCGCCGTCGGAAAGGAGGCTGCCAAGCTCCTGCCCGGCGAGGTCGAGACCTCGCGCCTGCCGCGCGTCCGCAAGCAGCCGAACGTCATCGGCTGGGGCCCCGACCACCGCACAGATCCGATCGAGCCCGGCGCGCTCGACCCGAGTTACTTCGGGACGGCGAAGGCCGTCGAGCGCACGCGCGCGTGGTACGCGCGCAACAACCTCATCCTGGGCGTCCAGCGCCTGGCGACCGCCGAGTTCGCCGCGAAGCAAGCGATGATCCTGTCGTGGTACGGCAAGCGCATCGCGCGCAACATGCCTTTCATCTGGAAGGCCGTCGCGTGCGGCGAGCTCGTCGCGCCCGTGACGACGTGGAAGAGCCACGAGGACCACGGCTTCCCGGCGCACGACGAGCTGCGCTGGAAGGAGGCCGGCATCCTCAAGCAGCGCCAGGGGCGCTCCTGGTACGACGCCTTCAAAGGAGTGCCTCGGGGCATCGGGATCGAACTCGGGACCTGGGACACGAAGCGTGGTGTGCGCACGTGCGCGATCGATCCCACGCTACGCGCGAGTGTGTTCACGATCATCCAACCGGACAACCCGCGCGCGCTCGCGCTGCTCATGGGCATCCCCGAGAAGCGGCTGCCGTGGCCGCTCCAGCACTGGACCACGCGCGAGCCGTACACCGGCAACAGCATCCTCGCGCGCATCGACCCGCAGGACTCGCGACTCGACGACCCCTGGCGACACCTCGAGCTAGGCATCACGATCGCGCTCTCGAATCGAGCCTTCAAGCGGCTGCGCAAGGAGCACGGCCTCTCACGCACACCCAGGAAAGACGCTCAAGATGTTTCTCAAGCGTGACTTGTTGATCGGCATGGGGCTCGGTGCAGCGGTCGGGCTCGTCGACCAAGCGCTCGACTGCATCGCGCCGACGACACCGGGATTGCATATCGCATATCGCGTATTGCGTGTACCTCGGTGTCGCGGTCTGGTTTTCGATGGCGCTGCCCTTTCGCCTCGACAGCATTCCTTTCATGCCCCCGTGGCGGCGCGTCCTCGCCGGGCTCGTCTGGCCCGTCGTCATCGTCACGGCGCTCGCGGCCCGCTGTCTCTCGTGACTCGTGACTCACCCACGAAGGAGCGCAACGAAGATGACGCGATCAAAGCACGCGCGGAAGCCGCGGGTCGACCGCGCAGCATGGCGCCACTCCAGCGCAGGCATGGCGGCGTACAGCGCCGCTAAGAAGGACGCGCAGGAGAAGGCGAACCTAACCGGTCACGACTACGGCATAGAGCCGAACGACCTGTTCAAGTCGTGGCACGTGTTCATTCTGCCGATGCCGATGCGGCAGAACCGTTACGGCCACGAGTTGACGTGCGAGGTCGTCTGGCCAACCAAGCTCGACACCTGCAAGCCGGGGCACGGCCCCCTGGCCGGGTGATGCGCTACCCGTGTCCTCGGCACCTCGCGCGTGACCCCGCGGAGACAGGGTGCGCGCCTACTCACGGCGTCTCGACGACCACTTGCGGGCGCGCCACGCCAGGCACGCTACCTGCTCTACCTCGGGGCATGACCCGCAAACACTCCCGGCACGAGGCCGACCGCGCGGCCACCGTCGACATCGTCTCGCAGCTGGAGTGCGCGATCCGCCGCCCGCAGGCGACCCTGATCGGCGCGCTCGTCGGCGGGCTCGTCCCGTGGTTCGCGCGCACGCTGGCGCACGCGGAGATCCCGACGACCTGGTTCGCCGGCAACCACGGGCTCGCCCTGGTCATGATCGCGGTCGTGCTCGGCTGCGCGTGCTTCTCAGGGCTGACCGTCTACAAGTTTGGCTGCTCCGTGTTCGGCGACGCGCGCAAGGCCCTGGGGTTCGTCCTCGCGATCGAGGGCGTCATGCTGGTGGCCCACGGTGCCACGAGCGCCGTCGCGCTCGCCGTCTTGATCCTCATCAACGCGGTCGGCAACGGGGCGACGATCGCGCTCGCCCGCGACGCCGCGTGCCGTCGCCGCGAGGCGGACGCCCGCCGCGCCGCGACCCGCGCGCGGCGTCGCACGCCCCGCAGCACGACGACCCGCGCCCCCGCCCCGACGCAGACCCGCCCGACGCAGGCCCGCTCGGCCGGCACCGCCTTGGTCAAGGCGCCGACCTGGTGGAGCCCGGTGGACGACGCCGTCGACGCCGAGATCGTCTCCGAGGAGGCGTACTCGTGAAGTCGATCAACCAGGTCGCGCAGGAGACCGGCGACAGCTCGGCGAACGAAGCCGCGAGGATCCTCGCGCGAGAGGCCGCCGTCGCGCGCGCATGGCGCACCGTCGCCTACCACGAGGGCGAGGCCGTGTGCACCGCCGACCGGATCGCGACGATCGCCGAGCTGCCCCTCCCCTTCGTCCAGGACGTCTGCGCTCGGAAGGGACTCCCCCTCCAATGAACACCCGGTCTGCCCACCCGGATCACTTCTTCGCAGCGGTCGAGCACGCGCTGGCGCTGCTCGCGGCAGGCGCGCCGCCCTCCCTGCTCTCGACGATGGCCCGTGGCGCCGCGCGGCGGGGTTGCACGGACGCTGCGTCCGGCTACGACCACGTTCGTTTGATGACGCTGGGCCGACAGGAGACCAAGCCCATGACCTCCGAGGAGGCGTCGTCGTGACGTCGCAAGATCCCACCGCCCCGGTCCAGGACAGCTTCACGTACGAAGTGCGCCTGAACGTGTCGATCCCGATCGCGTGGGCGCAGCTGCTCAAGGAAGCCAGCAAGCATCACTACGACGCCCGGTGCCGTGCACTGGGGGACCACGGCGTGATCAACGGTCTGTTCAACACGGCCCGCGGCACCGAGTGGCCGAGCTTCTACCCGGTATCCCACACGGACCTCAACATCACCACCAAGGTCGCCGAGCAGCTCGAATACCACACGCACGACCACGCGCTCATCCGCACGATCCGCTCGTGGCTGCGCGAGACGATGCGCGCGATCGAGCGCCAGCACAAAGAGTGCATGAAGCTGCCGGGGTCGGAATCCCCTCACGACCAGGAGACCACGTGATACAGGTCGCGAGCGTCTGCACAGTCAGCCCGTCACTGCGGAGCGAGATCGACGGCTGGACGTTCGAGGACGCGAGCTTGCTCGTGAAGAAGTCGCGCCCCGGGGACGAGTACGCAGGGAAGATCTTCATCGGCTACACACCTGCGCCCAAGAACATCCCTCGCTACACCTGCCTCCTGGAGATGCTGGCGGACGGCTGGGAACTCCTCGGAGCGCCCCAACGCGAGGCGTGGGAAGCGGACGGCAAGCAGCACGAGCAGTGGGGCTGGTGGCTCCAGCGTAAGCCTCAACCTCAACCGGAGCCCTCCGAATGAGCACGTCGCCGTCACCAAAGGTCGAAACGTTCGACCCCGGCGCGCAGCTCTGCGGCCACGGAGATCGATCCCAGCGCGCCCACTACCTCGGCGGCGGCCTGTGGGTCTGCTTCACGTGCATGGCGAAGCTGCTGATCGGCGACCCGAGGCGCCCATGAGCAAGCAGCCTGTCCGCGCGCGCCTGCTCGACGCGCTCTTGTCCGGCATCATCGTGCCGCCACTGCCGGCCACGGACGTCGCGCTGGACCAGGAGATGGTGTTCCAGCACAACGCGGGGATGCGCCAGATCCTCGGCGGGGCGGTGTGCGTCGAAGCGACGAACGTCGCGCGCTTCTTCGACGCCAACTACCTGAGCGGCGACGGCTCCAGCAAGAGCGCCAAGGAGGCCCACGCCGCTTTCTGGAGCGACCTCAAGTGCCTCGTGCCCCCGCACACGAAGTTCTTCGTCGAGTGGGACCATCCCCGCCTCCCGACCGCCAAGCGGATGGGCATGCTGTTCGTGGCCTGCGCGCCCGCACAGGCAGAGGAGATCGCGAGAACGATCATCGGCGACGGCGCGCAGGCGACCCCGACAAAGATCGTCGAGTTCTCGCGCGACGTTCGCTGCCGGTGGATCTACCTGACGCTGGACTTCCTGGAGTTCGCCCACAAGAACGACGGCGCGCACATCTCGGGGCTGCGCGGTCCCTACCATGTCGGCACGATCTCCGTCGCCGCTGACGGCACGCTTCTGAACTTCTGGATGAGCCACGGATCGATCCTGTCCCAGGACGAGTCGGTGCAGGTCGGCGCTGCGTCACTCGTCGGCTGGACGACGCTCGCGATGATGAACTGCGCCAACATCGACACGATCGAGCACCGGGCACCGGACGCTTTTCAGAAGTCCCGCGTGAAGAGTGGCAAGAAGCCGCTCGTGTCGTACCACACGGTGCGCGTCGACCTCGACAAGACGCCCCGCACGATCGCGTCCGAGGGGCTACCCGGTGACGGCTCGACGCCGCGGCGCCACCGAAAGCGCGGGCACATGAAGGACTACCGTGCCGGCAAAGGGCTGTTCGGGCGCTACAAGGACGTCTGGTACTGGGGGCCGACGCTCGCGGGCTCCGAGGAGGAAGGCTTCGTCGTGTCGGACTACGAGGTGACGCCGTGAAGCGCAGCGAGACGCCCACATGGTGGCCGCCGAAGGTCGGCACCACGCTCCGCCACGCCACGCGGCACGGCGCTGGCGGCGGTCGCGTCAAGCAGGTGGACGCGCTCCTGCACGTGGTCTCCGTCTTCAAGGACAAGGACGGCGAGCAGCGCATCGTCACCGCGGAGTGGTTCCCGACGAAGCGTCGCTGGAGCTATGAAGTCAGGACGTCGTACGAAGCTGTGCTCGGAAGCATCTGGCCTGACGGCACGGAGAAACCGCGATGCCCGTGAAGCTCAAGATGTGGGTCGGGAACCTCGACGGATCGCGCCAGGGTCTCGTGATCGCCCCCAACAAGGAGCGCGCACGGAAGGTCGTCAACTCCAGCCGCAGCGACTTCGACGGCTACTGGGTGCAGCAGCCCACGGTCGATCAAACACTGGATCCTGAGGTCCTCTACACCCGCGCGTTATCCGGACACCCATGGTACCGGGGCCGATGTCCGCTGACCCGCGAGGAGCCCAAATCGTGAGCCCCCGTTGCGTGACCTGCGGTGACAGCCATCGCGTGTGGTTCCCGGCCCTCAACCGGTACATCCCCTGCCGCCGCTGCCCGAGCCCGTGCAGCGCCTGCGCCGGTAAGGGGCCAGCGACCTTGCTCGACGCGGCAGCGGGCGTGGAGCTGAACGCCTACTGTGTGATCGCCGACTGCCGCTGCGCGTGTCATCAGCTCAGAAGGACGAACGCACGGCACGTCCCCCCGTCCGAGACCCCGCCTCCGCCCGAGCCGCCAACGCGCGACGAACTGGTCGACCTGCTGCGCCGCTGGCGCGACCTCGACGGCGAACCGCAGCCCGGGGAAGGGCTCGTGTCCGACGACGAAGTCCTCACCGCGCACGCCGCGTGGCGCGAGGTGTACGACGCGCTCACGGACGCGACCGACAAGGCGCTCGCGGCCGAGGGGCGCCAGCCAGGCGGCGAGGTTGCTACGCCGTGACACTCACGATGAAGGACATCACGGACGCCTGCGCCGCCCTGAACCGCTTCACGTACGAGGCGGGGCCGTACGGCGTGACGTCGCCGCCGCCCGAAGCGCGGGGAGCGGCGCGTGGATCACGCGGGTTCGTGCGCATCGAGCCTCTCAGCGGCATCGCCGGTCCCGGGCGATGGCGGATCAAGCGACTGCCTGGGGGCGAGCCGATCAGCGGCGTCCTCTCGACCAAGCGCCAACTGCGAACCGCGCTATTGGAGTGGCTTGCAGAGGAAGAATACGGTCCGCGCCCGCCGCCGCGCGACGGATACACGGTCTACGCGCACGACAATGGCGTGCGCACCTCTATCGGCATGGCTAACGCGATCGTCTGGAGCTACCGCAAAATACGCGCACGCCCGGAGACGAAGTGATGCGCCTCGTCTGGCACCAGCGCGAGGACGGTCTGTGGAACGCCGCCTGCGCGTGCAACGCGACGATCGTCGGCGTCGCCTTCGAGCAACGAGCGGACGCCGAAGCCGCACACTTCGTACTCGCGACCATGGAACGGGCATACCGCCCGGTGTACCCGGACCGCTTCGCAGGCAACCAGATCCCCGCCTGCGGCCCTGCGCTCCCCGCGCCGAATCCCAACAACCCCAGTCCCCTGGTGCTCCCGTGATGCGGTTCTTCACGAACGGCACGTGGCGTCCGCGCCTCCGTGAGATCGCGGAGGTGCCCGTCCCCGTCGGTGAGCACTGCCTCGCGTGCTCCCAGCCCATCGAGGCCGACGACTGCGGCGTCTCGATGGAGCACGCGGATGAGAGCGGCACCGCGTACCGCCCGTGGCACCTGAGCTGCTTCCGCCGCACGCTCGGGATCGAAACGAAGGAGCCTCGATGCTGACCGCCGCCACGATCACCGACGAGCAGATCAAGGACCTGTTCGCGGAAGCGGGCCGCCGCGCCGACGACGGCGACGTCACGTTGCTAAACACATGCGGCTTCGCGCTCGGTAACACGAAGCGGGCGCGTGCGGAGGCCCGCGCACGAATCGCCGAGATCCTCAACGCGCGCACGCTGACTCCCAGGCAGCGTGACCTGCTGTACCACCAGCTGTCCGACGATTTCTGGTGCACGCCTCGCTTCCTCGGCGGCACCGACGGGTCGCACCACAGCGCGACGCTGGCGCAGCTCGTCCGCAAAGGTTTGGCCGAGCGCCGGGCGCGCGGGGGTCACACACGCTCCGCCTGGGAGTACCGACGGACATCGGCGGGGGAACGCGCGGCGCAAGAGATCGGTCGTCAAGGGGCCGTCTATGGCACTGACAATGGCGGTGAAACGTGACCCTGGTCGAGCGGACGACCCTCGTTGCGCGCGACGTCCGCGCCGAGCTGCTGCGCGACGCCAAGACGCCGCGCAACCTCGCGGGCGAGTGCGGCCTCGCCGCGATGCGCGTGGCCACCGCGATCGACGACCCCCGCGCCCTGCGCACCGGCTTCTACATGAAGCACGAGTTGTTCCTCGGCAAGCGCGGGCGCTTCCCGAACCGACACGCCTGGTGCCGCGTCGGCGCGCTGATCGTCGACGCCACCGCGACGCAGTTCGACCGGAGCAACAAGGCCGTGCACGTGGTGCGCTTCGACGAGGGCGCCCGCTACATCGAGACAGCAGACGGTGCCGACGCGATCGATGACATCATGATCAACTGGTGCGGGCGCGAGTTGCCCGCGTACAAGAAGTTGGCCAGGGGCCTGCGGCGGAGGCTGTGATGGACAGAGCGGCTGCCGTCAAAAAATACCTTCAAGCGGGCAAGAGCGTCTGCCCATTCGCCAAGGCGTGCCCCTTGGAGCTAGCCGCGGTGTCAGTAGCGAACCCTCGCGCGGATCGCGCGGGCATTCTCCGCAGCGTCACGGCCTTCGCCGCAGCGCGCGGCAACGCGATCGTCCTCTTGGCGAAGGCCGACAAGGGCTTCACCTCCACGGCCGCCTGGGCAGCCGAGTCATTCCTGGAACTGGCGATCTGTTGCGCGCGGGTCAGCGAGCCGACCGTCCCGGTCGTAGAGATCGAGCACTACGTAGAGCGGGTCGTCCGATCCACCCTCCGCTCCTCCGAGATCCGTCCCCACCTCGCATTGCACGCCAAAGCGCTGATGACGATCTGCATGGCCCCCGTCTACCCGTCAACGCACCCCCGCTACGCTCCCCACACGATCCTCGTGGTGACCTGGGTCGAGGACGTCGACAAGGCGTCAGGCACCGGGGCGGTCCCCAAGATCCGAGAGGCCATGACCAAGGCGCATGGCTGCGTCTATGACGCCAACGAGTTGATGCTGCCGCTGCCAACCGCGGCAAGTGCATGCAAGCGAGGGCCGTCGTGACCTCCGTCTCCATCGCGCTCGTGGGCTGCTCGGGGCCCAAGCTCAAGCACCCCGCGCCCGCGCGGCAGTTCTACACGTCGCAGCTGTTTCGATCGACGCTGGAGCTCGCGGAGCGCCGTCACGACGTCGTCTACGTCATCAGCGCCAAGCACGAGTTGGTAGCTCTCGACCAGGTGGTCGCGCCGTACGACCTCACGATGGGCAACATCGCCAAGGAATGGCGCGTGATCTGGGGTCTCCGCGTGTGGGGTTCAATCGTGAACCGTCACCAGGGCGTAGATCGTCAGATCCACGTCTACGCCGGGAAAGACTACGCGCAGCCGATCCGGAGCGCGGGATTCCACCAAGCGACGTTCCACGAACCGCTCGCCAAGATGCAGGTCGGCCAGCGCCTCCAGTGGTTGAAGCAACAACTCGCCGCCACCGTCGAGAGAGACACCCCGTGAACCAGCGCTGGTACCAGCGCCTCGGCACCTGGCGCGACCCGAGCGAGATCATCGACACGCGGGCCCACGAGGTCGTCGAGCTGCTCGACGACACCACGCCCAGGACCTTCGTCGAGGAGCACCACTACAGCGGCAGCTACCCCGCCGCCCGCGCGCGCTTCGGCCTCTACCAGGGAGCGCTGCTCGTCGGCGTCGCGGTGTTCTCGCACCCACCCAACGAGGCTGTACTGCGACGGCTGCCCTGCGAGCGCATGGCCGGCATCGAGCTGGGGCGCTTCGTGCTGCTCTCGAGCGTGGCCGGCAACGGCGAGAGTTGGTTCCTCGCGCGCTGCTTCGATCGCCTGCGCGCCAAGGGTATCGAGGCGCTCGTCAGCCACAGCGACCCGTGCCCCCGCCGCGCGTCCGACGGCACCCTGGTGCTGCCCGGTCACGTCGGGAACATCTACCAGGCCACGAACGCGGTCTACGGCGGCCGAACCCAGGCGCGGAAGATCTGGCTCCTCCCCGACGGCACCGTGCTCTCCGATCGCACGCTGTCCAAGATCCCCGCGCGCGCCCGCGGCTACCGGGCCGCGATCAACAAGCTCGTCGAGCACGGCGCGGTGCCCCCGCTCGACCTCGGGCAGGACCTCGGAGCGTGGCTGACTGCGCAGCTCCCGGGCGTCGCCCGCCGCATGCGTCACCGCGGCAACTACCGCTACCTCTGGGCCTTGGACCGGCGGCTGCGCAAGGACGTCGCGCGGCTCGCGATCGTCGACGCGAACGGCGACCCGGTCGCCTACCCCAAGAAGGTCGACGAAGAAGCGGTGGCCGCGTGAACGTCCACGAGGAGAGGTCCTGGAAGCTCCTGGTCGAGTTGGGGGCGCGCGCGTTCATGCTCGGCGGCAAGCACGCGCTCGACCTCAAGCCGATCCGCGCAACGAACGAGCGCAAGCTCCGCCTGCTCGTGGGGGCCGTGCTCGGGGTCGTCGGGCGCAGCGGCGCGAACCGGCGCCACGTCGACCGCAGACCGCAGTGGCTGCCCGGTGTACGTCGTCACCGACTACTACACGGTCGACAGACCCAACGACGCCGAGCGTCACGAACCAGAGCGGCGAGCCCTCGTCGAGCGCGTGAAGCGCCAGAAGGAGGACGTCAAATGACCAGACCGTTCAAGCTCACCGACAACCAGGCGCGGCACTTGCTGATGATCCTCGAGCGGCGGCTCCTGCGCGCGATGGCGGCTGCTGGGGGCGGCGTACGATGAGTGAGACCAAGCGCGGCACCGTCGGGCTCTCCGGGCACTTCCTGGCGATGGACGTCTACGATCGACCGGACGGCTCGTGTCGTGGCGACGTCGTCTACGTGGAGTCTACGACGACGCGCACGACGATCATGTCCGTGGAGCACCCCTCGATAGACGCGCTGATCGACGCGAACGTGAAGGACGGCGCCGACTTGATCGCGCGCGCCCGCGAGCGGTGCCCGGCGATCGGCCTCCGCGAGAGCGCGGCGCTCGCGGTGATGGGTCTCCTGCCGTTCAGACCGAGCGACGTCGCCTGCGAGAAGTGCCACGCGCGACCCGGCGAGGGCTGCGACGGTCCGCGCACCCACGAGGACCGCGCAGGCGCGCTGCGCCACTTCCTCATCTGGCTCTTCGAGCGCCCAGTCCCCACAGTGATGACCAAGCAACTCATCAGCGACGTCGTCGCGAGGATGGGCCACGACGTGAACCCCTACGACGACCGCCCCGTCATCGTGGAGTGCGCGTCCACGGGCGAATGTCGCAGGTCGGATGGACGCCACGAAGTCCGCCTGGTTGGCCAGCGGCGGTGACCTGTCCGATCCCGAACGCGGGCCGTTCCACAACGAGATCGAAATTGCACTCGCCGCGAGTGCATGGGGACGCGGAGAATGATCTACAACAGCCACGAAGGAGAACGCGCGTGACCGCAAAGCGTGAAACGAAAACGAAGACGAAGACGAAGCGTGCCCCCGCGTGGACCAAGACGATCAACCCGCGCGCCTTCTCCTCCCTCGACGCCGGGCCCCCGCACGCGGAGACCATGATCCACGTCTACTGGTCGGGGTACCGCGACGCACGTGACGCACGCGACGGCGGCAGGGGACACCTCATGCAGCGTGACAAGGTGGTGGCCAACCTCGGCCTTGACGAGGCCGTCGAGCCTGGTTTCACGGAAGCCGAGATGCAGACGATCGCGTACGCAGCGAAGATGGCCGCGTTGAAGTGCCTCACCGCAAGACGCCGCGGGTAACAACCGGAACGAATCCAGTTAACGCCTGCTCAAGGAGTTACGCTTGAATAATAACGACGAAGTGGTCGACGAAGTGGTCGCGCGGATCCTGAGGTCTCGGCGTCCTTGGTCGAAGCACCAGGACCAGCAGACGTCCACCGAGGTCATGCACGCGGCGCTCGCGACATCATTCAACCGCGCGATCCCCGACGCAGCCAACTGGCTCCGCGCGTGGGTGCCGAGAATCGTTCGACTCTCCTCGCTCCGGCGTGCCTTTGCCGAGAACCATCCGGCTGGCCAGCGCTACTGCCCCTCGTGCGATGCCGGCCTCGTCCCCGATCCGATCGGCGCTTCCCTGCGCTGCAAGCACTGCCGTTGGCACCTGGTCACGCAGGGCTACGGGCTCTGGGCGCCGACGATCGTGATCCGCCAGGGCAACACGCTCTGCACGATCGTCCCGCGCGAGAACGCCGAGGCTTTCCTGCACGCGAATCCCGGCTCTTGCGCCTTTGAGGGGCTTGACGAGGTCATGATCCAGCGTGGCCGACAGCGCGCTAGCGGTCACGCGCGGGTTGGCTTGCAGCGCCTGGTTGTTACGACCGGCGCGAACGCTGGCGACGATCTGGCGACGCTCATCCACGAGTTGGCACACCTCGCCGCACCAAACTATGAGCAGCATGGCCCCATCTTCCAGACGCTTCTGCACGACGCGATTGCCGAACTGACCGGCGAGAAACAGGTCCGCGAAGAGACGCGAGAGAAAGCGCGCGAGGAAGCGCGCGTTGCCGTGATTCAGCGCTGGCTAGACGCTCAGAAGGGCTGGTCGACGTGACGTGCCCACGAACCGTGCGATCACCCCACTGCGTGCCAAGGCGCTGCGCCTCCAAAGCAGTTGAGTTCCATCACGAAAACAACTTTCGGTTGACGGCCGTCGCGACCGTACCTACGGGGGTGACGTGCTCGCGATAGACGTCGCCGTGGTGGTCGGCGCGGTGGCGCTGGGGCTCGGCACGCTGCTCGGGCTGCGCGCTTACTGGCGCAAGACCAAGCCCGAGGTGCGCGGCGAAGAGAACGCGCGAGCCGAGGCGGCCGAGCGGGCGCGATGCTGCCACTTCTGCAAGAAGCCGACGGACCCCGCCGTCGACCTCTTCATCAACCCGTACTGGTACCACCGGGGCTGCAACAGGAACGAAGGGACACCATGAAAAAATTCGTCGTCATCACCGTCATCAGCCTCGTCGGCCTGGCAGCCATCATCACCGGGGCCGTGTTGCGAGCCAAGATGGAGAAGATCCGCCCCGGCTACGTGGGCGTCTCCGTCAAGAAGTGCGGCGGCGGGGGCGTCTCCGACGACCCCATCCCGACCGGCTACTACTGGCGCGATCTGTTCTGCGAGGAGGTCGAGGAGTACCCGATCTCGATGCAGTCCCTCATCCTCACGAAGAGCCTGCACGAGGGCGCCAAGGAGGACCAGTCGATCATCGTGACCTCGTCCGAGGGCCTCGGCATCGAGTGCGACGTCGCGCTCAACTTCACGCTCGACCCGAAGAAGGTGCCGCAGATCTACGCGAAGTGGCGCGACGACATCGAGAACATTTCGCACAAGTACATCCGCCAGACCATCCGCGAGGAGCTACAGAACACGTTCGCGAAGTACACGGCCGAGGAGCTGTACTCCACCAAGAAGGAGACCGCGCGCGCCGAGGTGCAGACGCTCCTGGAGAAGGCGCTCGGCCCGCTGGGGTTCGTGATCTCTCAGTTCACCATCAACCGCATCGAGCCCCCGCAGCAGGTCATCAACGCGATCAACGCGAAGGTCGCGATGGTCCAGCAGGCGCAGCAGAGCGAGCAGGAGGTCCGCAAGAAGCAGGCGGAAGCCGCGCAGGCTGTGGCCGTCGCGAAGGGGCAGGCCGACGCGAAGAAGGCGCAGGCCGAGGGCGACGCCGCGGCGATCCAGACCGTCGCCGACGCGCAGGCGAAGGCGAACAAGGAGCTATCCGACTCGGTGACACCGCAGCTCATCGAGTACGTCAAGGCGCAGAAGTGGTCGGGGTACCTGCCCACGGTCACGGGCGGCTCGATCCCGATGATCCAGGTCAAGTGAACCTCGTGACCACGACCTACCCACCGATCAAGAACGGCACGCACGTCAGGGCGCTCGTGCGCCGCGTGGGCACGGGCGACTACACGGGCGACGCGATCGCCGCGAGGGTCCGGCACGACGGTGAAGTCGGCGTCGTGCGCGAGCACCACGACTCCCACGGCCTCTGCTACGGCGTGGAGTTCGAGGGAGGCCGCGCCTTCTACGACCCGGAAGAGTTGGAGGTCGTACCGTGCGCTTGACCCTAGCGAACGCGGTGCTGTTCGCCGCTGTCGTGTTCGCCGCGGTCCTGCCCCCGTGCAACGAGTCGGCGCAGCACGCCGCGGCCTACCTCCGCGCCCGCGGGCTCACGCCGGTCGCATGCGACGAACCAGCCAAGTCGTCTTCCGACCTCGTCACGTGCCAGGCGGGAAACCAGCACTTCCGCTGCGTCGCGCCCAAGGAGTCAGAGGTCGCCTGCGAGGTCGAGACGTTCGGGTCGGCCCCGTTGGCGGAGAGACCCGCACCGTGACCGTCAAAAATCCGAACATCATGACCGAGGCCGACCTGCACGCGGTGCTCGACCAGGTCTCGTTCGCGCCGTCCTGCGTGAACATGCAGTGGCAGTGGCAGGTCGAGGAGTTGCGCCTCGCCGGAGGCGAAGTGCGCGGGTGGCTCGTCAACACCACGTTCCGCCGCCCCGACACGCGCACCGGCGAGGTCGGCGTCGGCACCGGCCGCAAGGAACTGGTCGAGCGCGGCGCGAGCGAGACAGCCGTGGTGAAGACGTGCTGGCTGCTCGCCGAGTTGATCGTGCGCCACGAGCTGATGGAAGCCTTCCTCTTCCGGGGCGTGCGCCTCTTCGACCCGCACCACTCAGTGGCCGAACTGTCGATGCCCGCGCGCGCACGGGCGAATGAGCAAGGGGCCCGGTGATCCACAAGCTCGACATCCTCGACCCGACCAAGACCCCCGTGAAGTGGCTCGCTCGCGTCGACGCGCTCGCGAAGCCCAGGTCGTTCGAGTTCAAGCCCGGGCTCAACGTCCTGTGGGGGCGCAACGGGTCCGGCAAGACGTCGCTGACCAAGGTGCTCGCGCGCCTCTTCCACTGCGAGCAGGGCAACCACCCGATCGTGACCCAGGAGTCGCTCACCGAGCTGGTCGGCGGCGGCCACGAGCCCGTCGACCTCAAGAAGGGCCTTGCGATCACGCACGACGGGCAGGGCGTGCGCCACTTCGACCCCAGTCACGCCGTCGGCCTGGTCGGTGGTGGTGCGGGGTTCGACTGGGCCTTCGGAATGGAAGGCGTCGCCAACGCAATGTTCAAGGGGTCCGCCGGCCAGACGACGATGTTCCGGTTCGAGCGCCTCGCGCACGAGATCGTCGCGGGAGAGGTGCCGGAGGTCGCGTGGAAGTTCTCACGCGCCAACGTCAACGGCGTCTGGCGCGAGCGCGCAGAGCTCGCCGAGCGCTTCCTCAAGGGCACCAGCACCAGGGGCCAGCCGACGATCCTCCTCGACGAGCCCGAGCGCAGCTACGACCTAAACGCGCAGGTCGGAATCTGGCGCTTCCTGCGCGCCTACGCCGACCAGGTCCAGTTCATCGTCGCGTCTCACTCGCTGTTCGCGCTCAAGATCCCCGGCGCCCACTACGTCGAGCTATCCCCGCGCTACCTGGCCGGATCCGAGGGTGTACTGGAGATCCTCAAGACGTGGCCCGAGGAGAAACCGCAAAAAACCTCCAAGGAAGCAGTCAAGACAGCGCGGGCATCCCTGAAGAAGATCAAGGAGACGTGATGAGCACAGACTTCCTCGCAGCGGCCCTCGGGCAGGCACTCACCTCGGCGCAAACAGCGTTCACGATCTCCAACGAGAGTGCAGACATCAAGCAGAGCACGGACGCACTTCGCGCGCTCCTTCACGAATGGCAGACGCACCACGACCGCGTCGAGACACTGGTGCGCGGTTTGCTCGAGATCGTGCAAGCGCGCTGCAAGCACGACGGCGCAAAGCGTGGCCACAACGAGCGTGATGGCTCGTGGATGAATCCCTGCCCGACGTGCGGGGCCAGCGAGTGAGCGCACCAAAAGGCTGGGTCGTGATCGGGACAGGCATGATGGCCGACGCCGTGCGCGCGGAGATCGACCGCGACCCTGACCACTACCGGCCTGAGACGTGGAGCATCGAGCCCGTCGGGTACTGCCCGTGCTGCGACCGCGACGTGTTCCGCTGCACGACGCGGCACACGGGTTGGACCGAGGGGTGCGCGACGCACCGGCATGTCGTCCACCCGCGGATCAACGTGGAGACCCACGCGCCAGACCCGAACGGCTCGGGTGTCGGGTGCTGCTGCGTCGCTCCCCACTTCGGGTCGAAGCACGCGGAGATCGACCCGCCGTCGAAGGTAAAGAAACCCGGGAAGAAGCGCGCGAAGGCGGTGACGAAGTGAGCGTGTCGAAGTCACCGCATGTCGTCATCGGCAACGACGAGTTCCGCTGCGTGAACTGCGGCGTCCGTCAGGCGCTCGCGATGCCGATCTCGATCAACGTGCTCATCGCGGCTGGCGAGGCGTTCCGGAAGGACCACGCGCGCTGCGTGCCGACGCCAGCCAACCGCCCAGAACCGGTCCGCGAGGGCGCGTCGACCGCGGAGCGCCTCCAGTGGTGGGTCAACCACGGTGAGCGCGGGTCCTCGAGCAACGCGATCGCCCACCACCTCGGTGGCAGCACGATGGGCCTGAGCGATCGCGACAAAAAGGCCCACCCGTGGGACGCGGACGACCTCCGCCGCTGCGTCCTTTTGACCGACGCGGTCCCGGAGTTCGAGGCGCGGATCGGCGAGATGGCGACCGTGAGCCCCCGCTGGGCGCGCTTCGCCGTCGCGTGGCCCACGCTCGTCGCCAAGCTCCGTGAGGAGATGGCGGTCGGCGCGACGGCCCCTCAGACCTACGCGTTGATCCGATCGGTCATCGAGACGACGGAGGCGACGTGAAGCACGTGCTCGCGTGCATGACGCCGCACTGCTCTCGCGCTCATCAGAACGCGCGCGAAGCGGTCGCGTTCACCGCATGGGTGGTCGGGTGGACGTTCGGGAGCGAGGCCCTGCTCGGCATCCCGATCGTCACGCTCGTCGTCGCCGGCCTCTCGACGCTCTTCTTCGCACGGAGGCTCACGTGAAAGGGCCGAAGATCTACGTCGTAATCGACCGTAACAACGACCGCGCGCTCCGGTCCTGGCACTTCGACGAGCGCGAGGCGGAGGCCGTCGCTGCGGCGCTCAACGCGGGGAAGACGTGGGACGTGCACACCGTCGAGGAGGTCCCGTCGCCGGACCCCGTCGAGGAGCGGCACCGGTGGTGAGCCCCAACGGACCGCGGATCGGGCAGCGCGTGCGTCGCACGGTGCCCCACTGGGCGTTCCCCGTGGGCCAGCTCGGCACGATCGACGTCGTGAACGCCAACGGCCGCGACTTCTGGGTCGCCACCGACGAGGGCGGCTTCTGCGGCTGGACGAGCTTCGACCAGTGGACGGTCGTCGCGATTGACGATCACGTGTCAGCCCCATGAAGACCTACTTGTTCGTCGGCGACACGCACGGCGACATCGCGTTCGCCATGCAGGCCGTCAACTGCGCGCAGCAACACGGAGCCGAGATCGTGCAGCTGGGTGACTGGGGCTACTACTGGCCGGGCGACTCGCGGGTCAAGGCGCTCTCGAAAGCGCTCGTCTCCCACGGCGTCACCATGCGCTTCGTCGACGGCAACCACGACCAGCACCCACGGCTGAGGAAACACGTGGTCGCCTGCACCGCGACCCTGATCGCACCGGCCGTTATCTACCAGCCACGAGGCTCCGTCCACGAGGACGAGGACGGCACCCGCTTCCTGTTCTTGGGTGGCGCCCCGTCGATCGACCGAGATCTCCTCACCGAGGGTCAGGCATGGTGGCCCGAGGAGAGCATCACGGCAGCCGAGTTCGACCGTGCGCTGTCGGCCACCGGCCCCGTCCACGTGCTCGTCACGCACGACGCCCCTGATCTTCCGCCAGGCTTCCTCCCCAAGGGATCCCCCGACTACCAGCGCGACCAAGCGCTGTCGATGGAGCGGGTCGACGCACTCATCAAGAAGCACCGCCCGACGCTGCACATCCACGGGCACTGGCACACACACTACAGCCGTCAACACGAGGTCGGCACGCGCGTCGTCGGCCTCCACTACAACGAGGCGCCTTTCAGCGACGCAGTGCTGCTGTGGTCACGCGCGACAACGGAGTCGCCGTGAGCAACCGAGACGACCTCAACTTCTACGTCAACTTCGCGCTGCACGCGGTCTACGGCAAGCTCGGCGAGGCAGACACGATCATGCGCTTCGCGGGCGACGCCGTCCGTCGAGTCGCCGACGACCTCGTCGCGACCTTCCCGATCGACCCCGCGCCGCTCTACCGCGGCATGTTGCTCGATCCCGACGTGCCATTCGTCGTCGACCCCGAGCTCACGTTCCTGTCGTGGAGCGAGGACCCCGACGTCGCCGCGTGGTTCGCGTGCGCTCGATCCGTGGTCAGCGAGCCGCTCGCGCGCCTCAACCCGCGACTGCATGGCTACGTCGCGACTCTCCCCGCACCGCCATCGCGCGTGCTGTTCCACCACAGCTGGGCGAGCGCGCTCGAGGGGCTCGCGTGTTTCGCCCTGATCCACCCGCACATGGGCGAGGAGGGAAAGCGCCAGGTCGAGTGGTCGCTGCGCACGCAGCGCGAGGTCATCACCGAGCCGGTCGCCGACCTCCGACCCGAGCGCGCTGCCGACCTCGACGCTGACGCGCTCGAGGCGCTGGAGCGGCGGCTCTCGCCGCCGTGGGTCATCGCGGAGGAGGGTGCCAGGCGATGACGAAGAAGCCGCGTGTCCCTCGAAAGAAGCCCTCTCCCAAGCGTACCCGCGCCGCCGCTACTCCACGCGAGCCCGCGGAGCGAGCGCTCACGCGGTCACCGCCGGCCCGCGAGGTCCGCCCCATCGATCGCCCGACGACGAGCGAGGAGCGCGTCAAGCCTCCGATCGATCCGCTCACCGGTGACCTGCCCGGCATCACCCTCAAGGACGCGCGCGCGGTCCTCCTCCACTTCGAGCGCGTCGACCCCCGTCTCGCGGAGGCGTGGAGGCGCGACGTGGTGGTCCACGAGGGACCGATCACGCTCCGCCGCATCATGTACCCCGCGAGCTTCGGCGGCGCGACGCACTACGCCTACGTCGACCGACGGCTGCTCTGGTACTTGAAGCACGACCCGTCGGACCCGATCGGCGCGCGGTGGGACGGCTACCTGGCCCACCGCGGCGACGCGCCGCCGGGCACGGTCGCCGTCGCGGTCGGCCTCGACATCGTGGCCAAGAAGGTTGCGCCGCGGCTCGGGGAGGGATCCCGATGATGAAGCTCTCCGAGATCAGGGACCTCGCCTACCGCTTCGTCCCGGGAGCCGCGGCAGACGAGCGCCTCTACATGGAAGGCCCGCGATCGTGGTGGCCCGCGCACGAGATCGGACACTTCCTCGTCGCCACGCGGGCTGAGTGTCGGCAGTTCATGTTTGGGCTCGACATCACGAGTCCGCGCATCGGGCGTCGCTACCACTATGCCGTCTCCAGGGAGATCGCCGCGATCTCGGTCTCGCAGCGACTGCTCCGCCGGTCAGGGCACGGCAAGCTCGCCGACGAGGAGATCCAGTTCACCGACGAAGACACGATCGAGTGCTCGTTCGAGCGCTGGTGCAAGCGCTCCGTCAGCGAGTTGCTGCGCACCCACCGGATCACGCGGTTGCCGACCACGCCTGAGAGCTTGGCGCGCGTGCTCGCGCGCAAGGCGCGCGAGGTCGGGACGAAGACCTACCCCTCGCGACACGCCGCGGAGGGTCGAGCGAAGAGCGCAAACGATGCTGTTCAGAGGGGGCGCGCGCCGTGAAGAAACAAACCCTCAGGGAAGTACGGCTCGCGCTCGACGCTGCGGCGATACGCGCTGTTGAGGCGGACCAGGACGGGTCTCAGATCGAATTCATCAATGAGGAGATCCTCAAACTCACCGCCGCGCTGGGCCGGCGCCTGCTGTCACACCAACAATCAAGAGCGCTGACCGAACGCTCCAAAGGAGCGCGATGAAGACCTACCCCTCGATCTCACGCGCCACAGGGATGACCTTCCAGGAGATCCCAGACGCTTACGTCTTCGACAAGCTCGACGGATCGAACCTTCGCTTCGAGTGGAGCCGCAAGCGCAAGCAGTGGACGAAGTCCGGCACGCGGACGCGCCTCTTCGACGCGAGCGACTGGCAGTTCGGGCGCGCGATCAAGATCTTCATGGACACGCTCTCGGAGCCTGTGGCGAAGGTCGCCGTCGACCAGCGCTGGGAGCACGTCGTCGCGTTCGCCGAGCACTGGGGACCCAGCAGCTTCGCGGGCTGCCACCACGACGCCCAGAACCAGCCCCTCGATCCTGACGACCAGATGCGCGTCGCCCTGATCGACGTCGCGCCGTACAAGCAGGGACTGCTCGGTCCCGCCGCGTACCTGAAACTATTCGAGGGGCTGCCGATGGCGCGGTTCCTTGGGCGCCTCAACTGGACGCGCGGGTTCGTCGACCGCGTCTGGAACGGCGACGTCGAGGGTGTGACCTTCGAGGGCGTCGTCGGCAAAGCGGGCCACGGCAAGACGCACGACCTCGTCATGGCCAAGGCCAAGACCCGCGCGTGGGTCGACAAGGTGAAGGCGCGCTGCACACCCGACGAGGCCGAGGCACTGATCAACTCATGACGCGCCACCGCTGGAACGAAAACGACGCTTGCGCCAACTGCGGAACTGTTCGCAGCGGCTATGGCGGCGGCCGAACAGGCCAGCTGACGTACTACACGGCGGAAGGCGAAGCGAAGTCGCGTGCCGGAAGCTGTGTCCCGCCATCGCCGATGCTCCTGGAGACCGCGCGGCTGCGAAGCATGGGCGCTAACCTGTCCCCTGTCGAAAGGTCCTGTTGAATGACGAAGTGCCTCGCTGTTTCTCCTTTCACGATGCCCGCAGCCCTCGCCGCGGCCGACGATCTCCTGGGCAGCCCGACGTGGCTGGGGAGCCCTGACCGAGCTGACCAAGCAGCGTGGCTCAGCAGCTTCCGGCGACGCGCCGAGCTGGCCGCCACGATGCCCGAGGTCCACCGCAACGCCACCGCCTCCGCCGAGCAGCACGTCGCGTGGTTGAAGAGCGAAGGTTGGGAAGCCCAGGTCACGCAGGGCACCCCCAACGACATCTTCCTCGCGAGCACGCTGAACATCATCGCCAAGTGGCGCGCGATCGGACAAGCGTACCGGGAACGCGAGGTCGACCGCGTCCTCTTAAAGAAGGGCGCGTACACGTCCACTTCAGCCCCCCGCGAGCATCCCGTGGTGGAGGTCGTCACTCAGCACGCGAGCTTCAGCTTCTGCTTCCAGCAGGCGGACACGGCACCCGTGCACGCCGCCGAGCTAGCTGAACGCGCGCTGGCTATGGTCTGTCGTTCGGCGCGCGAAGAAGTCCGACTCGACTTCCCGATGGTCGACCTGCTCGTCCGCGACGACGCCAAGTACATGCGTGGCCTCCGCGCGGGCACGAACGTGGTCACGCAGGCGGTCGAGCAGCTCCGCCTGGAGCTGAACGAGGTCGGCGGGCGCGCGAGTGCCGCTGCGGAGATCGCGGTGACCAGGGGCGTCCGTACGGTCCGCACGGTCAAGATCGACGGGCCCTTCATCGTCGCTATCAACCGCAACGGCGCCCCCAAGGACGCGGACAAGATCGTGTTCGCGGCGTACGTCGACCGCGACGCTTGGAAGAAGCCAACCGCTGGTCGCATCTAGCATCTAGCGAGGAGGTCGCGTGCTGATCAAGATCACCAACTACTGCTCCATGGGCTGCTCGCACTGCATGGAAGACTCGACCGTCACCGGTCAGCACATGACCCGCGAGACGTTCACCACCGCGCTCGCTCTCACCGCGCGGCTTGAGGGCCTCGCGTGGTCGTGCGGGGTCCCGCGGGTGCTCCTCCTGAGCGGCGGCGAGGCGACGGAGCACCCCGACGTCGCGTGGTTCCTGGAGACCGCGCTCGCCCACGCTCACCAGGTCATCCTGATCACCAACGGCCTGTGGCTCGACGACCCCGAGCTGCGCGCGAGGATCCTCCGCCCCGACTGGCCTGACCTGATGGTCCAGGTGACCAACGACCCCAGGTTCTACCCGCGAGCGCCCAAGGCCGTACCTATGGACGACCCGCGCGTCGTGTTCGAGCCGGCTCTGACCCGGCTCGTCACGCTCGGTCGGCTCAAGCGATCGCGGCTGCCACCCTCGCCGCCGATCCACCGGGCCCCCACGTCGTTCAACATACGGTCGTTGACCCGGTCATTCGGCGACGTCCGCGAGGCGCTGTTCGTGATACGCGCCCGGGCCGCGGTTGGGATGTCCGGCAACTGCGCGCCCAGCATCTCGAGCGACGGCACGATCGTCGCCGGCGAGACCTCGAACTGCTTCCCGATCGGCAACGTGCACTCCAGCGCCGAGGACGTTACCCGCGCGCTCCTCGCCATGGAGTGCAACAAGTGCGGCCTGGTCGACAACCTCAGCCAGAAGGAGAAGCTCGCGATCGGCGCGACGCGCATCCTCACCCCGGGAAGTCGTTGAGCGTGCATACGTCTTACTCATCAGCTCATCAGACCCACGTGCTACGAGGAGACGTGCCCGACAACAACGACTCCAACGCGACACCGTCACTCGACAACGTCACCTACGTCAGTGCGTTCGACAGGGCCCATCCGCCCACCAGCATCGACGCCTTCCACATCGAGGAAGACAGTGGGCGGCTCCAGCGCAAGCGCGACATCGTCATCCAGGCTTTTCGGAAGTTCAGCCCCGGCTCAGCTACCGAGGTGCTACGAGCCGCAGGTCTCAGCGAGAACCTGAACCTGTGGCGCGCACGTGTCGCTGAACTAACGAACGAGGGCGTGCTCAAGAAGATCGACGATCGCCGCTGTTACGTGACCAACCACGAGGTGGCGATCCTTCAGTACGTGGAGCCGAAAGACCGCGTGCGCCGCGTGCGCGTCGAGCCGCGCGATGCGGTGATCCTCGAGTTGTGTGATGCCCTGGAGCGCATCGCAGAAGAGCAGCGCCTCTCCCTCAGCAACGATCGATTGGCCGAGGTCCACGCCATGATCGCCCGCGGCAGGAGTCTCGCGCTGCGCGATCGCCCACGGCAGGAGCCTCACGCGGCACATGTGGATCAGCCGCGGGTAGCCGCCGACGCGCACTCCCCAGCTACGTCAATGTGAGAGGCCGTTCCGACGTTCCGACGAGAGACCTGTCCAGATCCGGTTGAGACCCAATGAGTAAGATCGAAGACAACCTACCCACCGAAGTGCTCACTGCACTGGCAGAGGCTTGCGGTTTCCAAGTCGTCTTTGATCGTGCGCCTGGCACAGACGAGTGGACCCTAACCGCTGGACGCTTCGCAGGACCCCTCCAGTACGACGTCCAGTACGTCGGGACCCGGCAGAGCGTGTGCGCGTTCCTGACGGGCTACGCCTCCATGCAACTTCAGACAACGCAGATCCTGAACGACCTCGACAGAGCCCATCAAGGGCTCATCCTCGACATGAGGGAGCGCCTTGGGCGCTAACCAAGAAGCTCCGCCGAGCCAGATCTGCACCTGCGATCAGGACGGCGACTACTGCCCTGCCCACCCAACCTGCGCGTGCGGGTGCCAGAGGCACGCGCACCGCGGCGGCCCGTGCATCGCCGGCAAGATGAGCTGCCACGGCTGCGACGGCTACCGCCCCGCGAGGCTCGCGCGCTTCCACGAGCTCGACGACGACGCTCTCGAGCACGCGACGCTCGACGACCTGCGCCGCGCGTACAAGGACCTGCGCGCGCACCACGTCGAGGAGACGACCGCGCTGTGGACGAGGCTGTCCACCCGTCACCGTGAAGGCGTTCCGCGGTAGGATCACCCATGCCCCTCGCACTCGACCAGCGCCCGGCGACACGCGCGTATGACGGCAGCCTCTGCGACGGCGCGTGCGACCACTGCGGCCACCGGCACTGCCACGACCACACGGGGCAGTGCTTGTCGGGATCACCGCTCCCACTCGTCGGGGAAGAGCCTCCCGCCCCGTGCCCGTGCCCGTACCCGCACGGGATGCAGAAGATCCCCTAGGAAGTGCCATGGCGACGAGCAAGCGCAATAGCAAGGAGGACTACTACTACGTCGGCAACATGCTGCGCGACGCGCTGATCGAGTCCATCGACGCGCTCGGGTGGGAAGGCGAAGACAAGGCGCGCGCCGCCAAGATCAAGGTGTCCCTCCAGAACGCAGCCCCCCACCGCGGCGGGTACCTGTTCAACGTGCACGGCTGGGGCTGGGAAGACTTCGACTTCCTGAAGTCCATCCTCGTCGATAGCGTCGAAGAAGACTTCGGGCACATGGCGCAGTCGCGGGGCTTCTCCGTCGGGAACACGCCGTTCGGCCGGCAGATCCGCGCGCTCCGTGCAAAGCTGTGAAGAGCCCGAGGAAGGGTACAGAGCGCGGAGCCTGCACTCAGCGGGTACCGGTAAAGCCGCAGCGGCACTACAGGCTGTCTCGGACACCTACCACGTCCACAACGCGAACAGCTCGTCGCTGGGCGGCGACCTCCGTCGCGTCTGGCTGGCCGTCAGCGAGGAGCTTCACCCGATGAAGAAGGGACACTGACCATGGCCGAGCAGCGCCGGACATTCCACGTCGGTCCCCGCGGCGCCACGCACCCGATCGTCCTCCACAGCGTCTTGCCCGGGTTCTGGTGGACGCCCGACAACGACCTGTTCCAGCACGTCGGCCACGCCTGGCTGGGCCCGAAGGGCAGGCGCTACCGGATCGAGAAGTGGCTCGCGCCGCACACCGACCGGGCGTTCCCATCGACGTTCCCCTCCCTCCAGTCAGCGCTGAACGCTTGGTGGCGCGCGAGGAAGGCGCCCCAGGCCACTGAGACGAAGACCCCCGCGCAACTCGACGCCGAGATCGCCGAGGCGCTCGGCGAGGAGTCTCCCCGATGAAGGCCGCGTTCTTGCGCTTCAACCACCCCGACACGGCGCGCGCCTACAGGGACACGCTCCGCGTACGCATGTACGCTGCCGGTTACGAGCCCCACCAGGTCACCATGATGTTCCGCGACTGGTTTCCTCCCAAGAAGCTGACGGCCTACATCGCGGGGACGGCCGACGCCGAGCGCGCGGCCGACGTCGCCACGGAGGTCCGTGGCGCCGCTTGCAAGCTCAGGGACGAGCCGTGACCGTCGACGAGGTCGTCACGACGCTCCTGGAGCTGGGCTTCACTCCGGCGGGCGCGACACGCGAGGAGGTCGTGCGGATCCCGACGAGGCGGTCGCCGATCTACGGCGGAACCGGCGGTGAGCACCGGACACTCGGGGGGCGAGCGCGCTACGCGCTGCCGAGCACCGACCTGCGCGTCACCGTCGGCCCACGCACGACCAACATCTACTTCGCGCGCGGCGGTAAGACCGAGTTCGTCCTGAACGAGGGCACGAGGGACCTCACGGCGAGCGAGCTGCGCGACGCCGTTGGAGCCGCGACGGGGAGGCCCGCGTGAAGCGCGTCGAGCTGCGCGTGCACCAGCGGACGTCGCGCGTCCCCTTTCGATCGGGCGAACGTGACGCGCGCCTCTACGAGGTCGACGATCGCAACATCGAGACCGGCGTGGTCCTCTACACGACGCGCGGCCACGAGACATGGGCCGCCGCGGCGCGGCGCGCCCTCACCAAGGCGGACCGCGAGGGGTGGGCGGTCCTCCGCCGAGGGCTTGTCGAACGCAGGATCGCCGAGGAGTCACCATGAGCACCACGCAAGCACGCACGCGCAAGAAGAATCCACCTGCCGGTCCCAGCGGCCCGAGCGCGCTTGAGGTGGTCCGCCGCCTCATGCGATCGACGGGCTTCGACGAGGAAGAAGCTTACGACGATGCGGACAACCAACTTCACTTCACGTCTCGCGACGAAGGCGACATCGTCGAAGGACGTGCCGACCCCGGGACGGTCCAGTTCGCTAGGACGAAGGCCAAGGAGATCGAAGCGGCGGTACCTGGCGCGAAGGCCCGCACCGAGGTCGTCGACGAGTGGGTCTCGATCACGGTGACCCTGCCCCCAGGATCGCCACCGATCCCAAAGCACGCACACCAAGAGCCCATACCCACCACCCGCGTCGAACCTGCGCCCAAGGTGGCCCGTACGCTCCGACCAGGCGACAAGGTCAAGTACACGAACTTCACGATCGGGAGTTCGTACGAGGGCACGGCGATCGTGACCTGGGACCACGGCAAGAGCGTCGAGGCACGCACGCTGTACAATGACGAGAAGATCCGTCTCGAGCGCGCAGCGGACGGATCACTCCGCCGCTTCACGTAACCCTCAAGGAGAACCACGCTTGTCATCCCTGCAAGAAGCCCTGCGCGCAACGCAGCTCGTGTCCGCGACCAGGGCCGACGGCGCGAGGCGCGCGCAGCGCGCGCGCCTCGCGAACGAGGAGAAGCAGCGCGAGCGGCGTGCTCTCCTGCGCGAAGGTCACGACGAGGAGCAGCAGCTCCGACTCCGACAGGAGAGCTTCCTGCGCGGGGCCGGCCGTGAGACCAAAAAGTGACCCTCGACGACCTGAACGCGATCGGTTGGCGGGACTTCGTCCTGTGGGCGTGGAACGAGCCGCAGATGCGCGAGCAGTTCACCGCCGCGACCGGCCTCGAGATCTGCGCCGTGACAGTGCCGATCAACGCCGCGATCGACGCCGCGACCGGCGCGGGCAAGAGCCTCGCATCTCAGTTCATCGAGTGGGTGACGCGCGCGCACTGGGGCGTCGAACACGCGCCCGAGGCGTACCAGCGGGCGATCGCCACCAGGAGCGTCGAGCCATGAGCTTCATGCCGAGTCCCGGGACGCGCGTCCGCATGCGCGACGGGCGAATCGCCGTCGTCACCAAGGTCACGCCCGACGGCGAAGACGACCGCGTGCGCTATGCCGACGGACCCGAGGAGCAAGTTACGCCCTGGGACATCGGAGAAGTCCTCGACGACGAGCCCGATCAAAAACCCGCGGTGCAAACGATGTCAGACCAGAAGCTCAAGTTTGGCGCCCTGGCGCGTGGGGAACACTTCATCTATTGGCCTGTGTCGGGCGACAACGCAGGCCATGGCGGTTACCTCGGCGCACAGCGCTTGTTCGTGAAGACCGGAGAACTGACTGCGAACAGCGGCAGCGGCATCGAATCGTCAATGAACGCGAAGACGGACGTGATCAAAGTTGTGCTGCGATGAACGCCTCCGCCCATGGAGCAAAAGCGATGGGTGACAACCGGATCAAGGACCTCTGTGCCCACGACCGCCCGAGCTGGATCGCAGGCACGTTCTCCCTCGACACCGTCCCACCCGAGCCGCTCACCGGGCTCGCGATCCTGTGGTGCCCTGCCTGCGGCGCCATACAGCGGCACTACGACGGCGAGCCCGCTGAGACGCTGCCACCGCTGCGGGATGACACGCCGCGCACGTACCTCGTGAACGGCTGGACACTGCCCTCCCGATCAGGGACGCGTGCCTCGTGATCATCAAGGAGAAGCGCTGATGGTGGAAGTCACTACGAACGCCGACGCGACCGAGATCGACGTCGACGGCGTCGTCGACGAGTCAACTGGCATCCGCTACGTCGGCAAGGCGCTGAAGACGTTCGACGGGCGCTGGTTGTGCCTGGCGAACGTCGGCGGGGCGCTCTGCCGCGTCGAGCTGCACGTCGCACCGACAATCCACGTCAACAGCGACACGGGCGACGAGGACGACCGCGCGGCGAAGCGCGCGCGACTCGAGCGCGACCTGGGCAGGGCCCTGCCATGAAGTGCGCCCTCTGCCGCGAGGACGGGCACAACCGGACGACGTGCTCCAGGAGTCCGCGCCAGCGCGCTGTCGGCGAGCGCTCACGATTCCCGCCCGCCGAGGCGCTGAGGCTACTGATCGACCCGGACCACGCGCTCGTCCTCGTCACGAGGGGCCAGGTTGCCGAAGCCCTCGCGAACGCCACGCGCCAAGTCGGCGCCCTAGATCGCGACGGCCTCGGGCACCTCGCGTGCCGTGACATCCTGACGGCACTCGCCGAGCTGGACCTGCGCGCGCGGAGGCTGCCCGCCACGGCGCTCCAACGTCTCCAGTCGACAGCACGCGCGATCGAGGACGCGAAGACCACTCTTGCCGTGGCGGAGCAAGCGCACCGGGCTGCCGAGGCCGAGGTCCTCTGCGCGATCGGCTACCAGGCGAAGGACACGACGACGACGAGGAGCGTCGAGGCAGTGGCGGAGGCGAAGACCCCATGATCACAGTCGTGCATGGCGGACAGACGGGTGTCGACCGCGGCGCGCACGAGGCCGCCCTCGACAACGGCTGGCTCGTCACGGGCTACATGCCGCGCGACGGCCGCGACGAGCGCGGCAAGATCCCGGAGGCCGTCGCGCGGTTCCTCACGCTGCACGACAAGACCAGCTACGCCGCGCGCACCGAGGCCAACGTACAGAGGGCGAGCGCTGCGCTGATCGTGGTCCACGACGCCGACGACCCACGGGTGACACCCGGCACCGCCAAGACGATCGACCTCGCAGCCGGACGTCACCTCCCCCGCCTGATCGTCGACCCGACGTGCGATCCGGCGCGGGTCGCGCGCTGGATCTGGAGCGACCTGATGATGATGACGAAGACGCTGCCGTTGCCTCTGCTCGGGGCACCTCTCAACCCCATCCCGACAAGGCTGCTCATCGCCGGGCCCCGCGAGAGCAAGTGGTCCGGCGCGCGGGTCGAGACCGCGGGGCTGCTCCGGCGCGTCGCGCTCTCCCTCGCGGAGGTCGCCCAGCCGCCTGATCCAAAAAGAGACCTGGCCCGGCCTCCGCGGTAAGATCCCCCCGATGGGCGCGCTTCGAGCCAAGACGGGCTTCCTCAACTACCGTGACGGCAGCGCCGCCAGGGCGCGCTTCTACTACGGTGCCGACGAAACCGAGCCGCAGAACCACGCGCAGATCGATCCAGAAAGTCACGCCACCTGGGTCGAGGACGACGGCGCCGTCGGGATCCGACGCGGTACGTCGACCTCGGTCGGCGCGACGGCGGCCTACTCGACGAACTACGACGCCCTCGACTGGGGTAACTAGGTCATGACCAACACCGAAGCCGACAACCTGATCGCAACACTCCCCAAGCCCGGCGGCCTCCAGCTCTACCGCAAGGGCGATCAGATCGTGATGGACGGCGGCAAGTGGGGCGCCCACGCGCTCAGCGCCTCCGTGTCGAGCGCCGAGCGCCTGCTCGTGCACTGGAAGGGCTACGTCGAGAACCAGGGCCTCTCGCTCGGTGCCGGCTACTCCGCCGCGAACCCCTCGCCAGCCCTCATCCCGCACCTGAAGAGCACCGAGCGCGACTACCAGCCTGGCGACAAGGTCTCGTTCAAATCGCCGAGCTACTCGGGGAAGAGCGCCCACGGCTACCGGCCCGGAGTCGTCGTGCGCGCGACACCGAAGCGCGTGCGCGTCGAGTATTCGTTCAAGTACGACCTCGAAGAGGCCAGGAGGACTGGCGAACCGCCGCGTCGCCACGAGATCTGGAAGAAGCGCTCCGAGGTGCGACCGCGCTGATCACCGATCACGCTTCTCAGGCTCGAATACATAGCGAGGTGAAAACATGAATCGGAAGCCACTTGATTCATCGAGGATCGAAGCGCCTGCCAGGACACTACGCCAATGAGCGCCGAACCCGCGATCGAGATCGAAGAGTGCCTCGAAAGCATCGATCACACCCGTGCACTGCTCGAAAGCCAACTGACTACGCTGCACAGGCTGTGCGTGATCAGCACCGATGAATGCGAGGCCCGCAGCGACGCAGCCCCTTGCTACGACCTCTTCGGTTTGTCCGGACACTTGATGGGGCTGGCGATTGTAGCGGCACGCCTCAATGGAGCGACCGACGACAATATCAGGACACTCGTGGACCTGATCCTGAAACCCTAGACGTAAGCACCGCCTTACCGTGCTGGTAGCGTGACGCCGTGAAGCGTAAGAAGACCGCCGCCCAACTCGATCGTGAGATCGCTGCCGCGCTCGCCGCGAAGCAGCCAGTGACGATCTCGGTTTCGGTGCATGCGGACAACGACGAAGACGACGACGAGGACGACGACGAGGACGACGACGAGGACGACGACGAGGACGACGAGGACGAGGACGAGGACGACGAGGAGCGCTACACGATCTCGGACAACGGCGGCGAGTTCGACGACGCCGAGGAGACGCCCACGCCGGACGTGCAAGACAACATCGACGAACGCCGTCTTCACTACCGTGCGATGGGGCGTGAGGTCGCACTCGACGTTCCCGGCGGAAGATGACCGCGCGCAAGCACGCCGACTACGTCTACCGCGACAGGCACGACTCGCTGCGGGTGCGCGTGCACCGACGCTTGAACGGCCGGTGGGACTACGACGTGTTCTACCCGTCCGGCAAGATCACGACGTACGCTGACGAGGCGGGCGACGATTTCGCGACGAAGCGCGACGCCGTCGCCGAGGCCAACAGTCAGCACGGCCCGCTGCACGCGATCGCCGTCGAAGGCAACGTCGTCGACGCGGCGTGGTACCGTAGGGCCTCCGAATCTTCCAGATCGCACAGTTCGCTGAGGAAGAAGACGTCCTCCCAACTTGACCGCGAGGTCGCCGCCGCACTCACGGGGCAGCCATCGGAAACAACGCTCAAGCGCGAGACCAAAGTCCTCGTTAGATCACATCCCCGCGTCATCACCGCGTATCACGGCAGCGACGTGCAGATCCGACGCTTCGATCCGCGCTATTCAGCGCAGGGCGTGTTCTGGTTTAGCACGGACAAGGACAAGATCTTACGCGGCGAAAGCGGTGCCGTGAGCACGAAGCATCTGATCAAGGCACTTCTGCACGTTGACAAGACCGCGGGTTGGGACGAGTACGACCGGCATAGCCTCGATGAGTTGGAGAGCCTCGGTTACGACAGCATCCATCTGGACGACGACTGGGTGATCTTCGATCCAAAGCGGATCAAGATTGTCCCTGGGAGAAGCTGACAATGAACAGGCGCTCGAAAACGTCCGCTACACAGCTCAGCCGCGAAATCGCCGCAGCGCTCGCGGGATCCGCGTCCACGTCTACGTCTGACGATGACAGCGACGACGAAAGAGTCTTCTACCTCACCGACACCAAGGAGCAGCCGCTGGAACCGGAATTTCGGTCTCGTCTTGCGGCGAAGCGCGCCGCAATGAAGCTCGTGCGTCAGGGGGAGCACTCGCGTGTCGAGGTGTGGCACCGCTGGCGTGGCGGTCGCTACATGCAGGGCCTCGCGAGCAAGGAAGGCTGGTCCGATGTCTGATCGTCGGAAATCCGCCCAGCTCGACCGCGAGATCGCCGTGACGCGCGCCGCGCAGGAGTCCGGCGCAGGCAGGGTGTCCTACACCGACCGCCGCGACCCCCTGTCCACGGCGGCGGAGGTCGTGACGGACCGCGTCCGCGCCTCCGAGGCGTACCGCCTAGGGCGGCTGGAGGTCGTCCGCGCCTCCGTCGAGGCCGTCGGTCCCTCCCCGACCGCCGATCGCCTGAGAGCGCTCGGCGGCCTCACGAAGGTCGTGAACGACCAAGTCGACAACGTCGAGGTCCCGGGCCTCGACGCCAACCTGGGCTCCCCGATGTTTCCTCACACGCCCCGGTCACAGCTGCACCGCGAGGTGGGCGCGCTGCGCGCCGAGGTCCAGCAGCTCCTCGCGGCCCAGGGGCTCACGTGATCCGCTACCTGAAGGTCACGCTCGACGACGGCACGCGCTTCATCCTACGCGTCACCAGCGACTCTGTGCTCTTCATCCGCGGCGTCGAGGTCAACGCCGAGGGCGACGAGGTCGAGCCCCCCGGTGCCCACCGACGACTGCGCATCGTCGACCGCGGGCGCGTCGCGAAGACCGTCGAGATGCGCATGAACCCGAAGTACGCGACGCTGGAAACCGTGCCACGGACCCCGGTGCCCCCGGTGAAGAGGACGCGGGCCCGCCTCGACGCCGAGATCGCCGAGGCTCTTAGGAGATCCAAATGCGGGACAGACTAAACTACGGGGACTTCGCCCGAACCGGCTACCAGGACTGCGCCAACGTATTCAACACGAGCGACCACAACGACGCTTGGGAACGCCTCGGCAAACCGCAAGGCAGCGGAGCTGCCAAGAAGATCGTGCGCGAAGCGTGGGGTAACGACGAGGACCAGTACGATCAGTGGCTCTCTCAAGCCGACGTTGACGGGATCCTCAAGAGCGGTCTCGAGCTGAGAGCCGCTTACAGAGCGTGGCGTGATGCCTGGCAGAGTTGCGCGGAGAGCGCTGTGAAGGCGGACATGCAGGAATGGATCGCGTCCGAAGCAGAAGACCGATGACACCCAAGAAGCCCTCGCAACTCGACGCCGAGATCGACGAAGCCCTGAGCGCCCCGGAGTGGCTGGTCTCCCTCCACAGAGAGCGCGTCGACCCAAAGTCCTACGGCGCCCTGATCAAGAAGGCCGTCAAGTTCCCCGAGTTCAAATCCCCGTCTAAGTACACGTGGGACCTCGTTCGCGGCGTACCGATCCACGACCTGGACCCCGGGTCGAGGTTCGACTACGAGGTGGATCCCGACAGCGACGCCAAGGAGGTCCGCCAGAACCTCAGGCGGTACGATCAAGTCGAAGGGCTGATCGTCTACCAGCACCAAGAACCCTGGCCGATCGTCATCGACCAGCACGGTGGAGTGATCGACGGGAACCACCGGCTGTCAGTTCTCGCCGACCACGGTGTCGAGGAGGTGGACGTCCTGTGGGTCCGACCGAAGAGCAAGCAGCGGTGACCAAGACTTCCCAACTCGACGCCGAGATTGCCGCAGCCCTCACGAGGCACGCTGCACGAAAGCGGATCCCCGACGCCGTGCGCACGGCAATCGAGGCCGGCGCGACGGAGATCATCGAGGGCGCGTACAGACGACACGCGACCGTCGGGGGCAAAGAACCATGCGTGACGGTCGGTCTCGTCGCCGACTACCTGCGCCAGGCGCACATGCCAGAGGACTTCCGCTGGGCCACCAAGGAGCGGCAGCGCACCTGGACGCGCTCGGTGCTCGAATCGATGCGGCGCCGCGGGCAACTCGGGTCGTCGCTCGGAGCCGGAGGGCGCTGCTACGAACCGAAGCGGTGAGCCCCCCGTCAGCGCGTCGGCGGTCCGCGGAACACCACCGACGAGTACGTCTCGTCACCGCGCTCGTCGATGAACCGCTCGGTCAGCGTGGCGCCGTCGATCTCGAGCGTGTAGAACCCGTTGAGCGCGCGCTTCGCCTCGTCGCGATCATCGGCGAGGCGCGTTTCCGCCCAAGCATACGTCGCCGCCTCGGCCGCAGTGAACGGCGAATGCGGCACACCTCCGTGGCCGACGCAGCGTGCGAACACCGGGAACGGGAACGGCCGCGGTTCGTGCGCCACGCCGGCGTGGATGTGTCCCCACACCCACAGGAACGGCCGGCCGACGGCGCCGAGCACCTGGCTCCACATCCGCGTCGGCGCGTTATCGAGGTCGAGCCCGTGGTGGTGCGTCAGGATGACGATGTTGCGGGTTGGGTTTGCCGCGGCGAGCTCGCGGACGAACCGCAGCTGGACGTCGTCGAGGTTGCCTTGCTGGTACAGGAAGTCGTCAGCGTAGTACGCCGAGTCGAGCCCGATGATCAGGAAGTGCTCGTGGCGCATCACGAAGTAACTCGCGTGCTGCTGGAGCGCGAACTTCGCGCTCCCGAGAGTCGCCTCGAAGTAGCCGTGACCCCCGCTGTACATCTCGTGGTTGGAGTTGAGCGACAGTGACTTGCCGGGCGCGCCTGGCCACAACTCGACGTAGCGCTCCTCCTCGGGGACCGTCCCGGCGTAGTAGACGTCGCCGAGGTGGATCGTGTAGTCGGGATCGGTCGCGAGCATGTGCGTGCCGATCAGGTCGGACTCCGGCAGACCGGTTCCCCAGTCACCGACGATCGCGAGCCGCACCTTGCCCGCGCCGATCGCGAGGTCGGCGGGAGGAGCCGTCGAAAAGGCGGCCTTCTTCGCGGTGAGGCGCTCGGCGAGTGCTTCAAGCCAGTGGACGTCGAAGTCACCGTAGCGCTGAGCGTTGGGTTCGGCATGCCCGAAGATGCGGTCACGAAGTCGCTGCAACCAGCTGTCGGGCTTCGGGGGGACGTTGTTCGGCGCGGCGAGCGCCGCTTCGGCGTGCGCCGACTGGACGAGCGCGGCGTGCATCTCGATCATGCCCGCGGTCCGTGGGTCAACACCGACGACCGCGATCGGCTCGCGGTGCAGCGGGTTCGCGACGAGCGCCTCCGAGTGCGCGCGTGCGTTCGCGATGATCTCGAGCAGCCCAGACGGTACGTGGGTCGGGTCCAGCTTGACGGCGCTGGCGAGCCGGTCCAGCTCTCCAACGAACCAAGCGTGGTGATCTGCGACACTTCGGGTCGCGTCGAGCTGTTCGATCTGCTCCGGCATCTCCTGCTCCTCGTCGGCCAGCACCGCGCCGGCTCAAGGTCGCTTATACGCGATCACGCGGCACCCCGCTGACCGCTGACCTCCGAGGCGCCAGGCGCCAGGGCGCAGGGCGCCTCCAAACGTGCACTCGGTGTGATGGCAAGGCCCAGGATCGAAACGATGGCGGTGAGGCGCGGATCTGTGTCAGGTTCCCACCCTCCACCGAGTAGACTCCCCAGCAAATGCCCGCCTGCTCCGACCCCCCAAACCGCCCGTCGCGCGAGCTGATCGATCGCCTGATCGACGAGGTCGCGTGGGCCAAAACCTGCATGCTCATCACCGCCGCGACACCACCGCGAAGCGCCGAGCGAGACACTGAGCTGGCGAAGCTCCGGACCGCCGTCGTGGAACCCCGCCGCCTCGTCGACGAGGTCCTGAGCAAGGCGCAGGTCGTGCCGCAGAACCTCCTCATCGAGCTGCGCTCGTGCGAGTTGGCGATCCCCAAGCTCGAGGCGGGAGCGGTCCTCCGCCAGCCGCAGGCTCCCGGAGGCACGGCGTGAGCACGTCTGCGCCTCGCGACCTCTACGAGGTGCTCGGCGTCCCGCGCGCGGCGACGCCAGCCGACCTCAAGAAAGCCTACCGCCGCCTCGCGCAGCTGTACCACCCCGACAAGTGCCCGGGAGACAAGACCGCCGAGGAGAAGTTCAAGGAGGCCGCGAACGCCTACCAGGTCCTGTCCGACACCGACAAGCGTGCTGCGTACGACCGCCACGGCTTCGACGGGATCCGCCGCGGCGGCGCTGCCCCCGGCGACGGACCAGGGGCGGGGTTCAGCGGCGGCTTCAACAACGTCGACGACATCTTCTCGGCGTTCGGCGACTTGTTCGGCGACTTCTTTGGTCGCAACTCGCGCCGACCGACGCGCGGTGCCGACCTGCGCCTCGACCTGAGGCTCACCTTCCGCGAGGCCGTGTGGGGCGTGCGCAAGGACGTCGAGGTCACGCGCGCCGCGGGGTGCGCGGCGTGTCGCGCGACCGGCGTGCGCGGCGCAGCGCAACCCGAGCCTTGCCGTGCGTGCCAGGGCAAGGGTCAGGTCACTCACGCACAAGGCTTCTTCATGGTGCAGACGACGTGTCCGCACTGCCAGGGCGCGGGGAAGACGATCAAGGACCCGTGCCCGGACTGCCGCGGGCGAGGCACGCGGACCGAGAAGTCCACGCTGTCCTTGACGGTCCCAGCCGGCGTCGACGACGGCCAAACGCTCCGCGTCTCCGGCAGGGGCGAGAGCGTGCCCGGCGGCGCCTCCGGCGACCTCCACGTCGTCCTCCACGTCCAAGAAGACGAGCGCTTCACGCGCGACGGCAGCGACGTCACCAGCGAGGTGACGATCAGCTTCGCCCAAGCAGCGCTCGGCGGCGAGGTCGAGGTCGACACGCTCGACGACGACTGCACGGGGACCGCGATCCTGGAGTTGCGTCCCGGCACGCAGCCGGGCGACGAGTTGCATCGTCGCGGCCAGGGCATCCCGAGCGTCGGCGGAGGAGAGCGTGGTGACCACGTGGTCCGCTTCATCGTCGAAGTGCCGCGGAAGCTGTCCCCCAAGCAGGAGGATCTCCTGCGCGAGTTCGTGGCGCTCGGCGACGATCGACCGCGTAAGAAGAGGTCCCGGAGGTGAGCCTCTCAGCGGAGAAGTGCCCCCACGGCTACTTCACGCGCTGTCCGTCCAACCGCTGCCCGTGGTGCTTCGGCTTCGATGACTCCAGTCGCGACGTCGTCCCCGTCGTCGGCCACGGCAACGGGTGGCTGCTCCGATCGCACGACTCCGTCTGCACGAGCTGCGGCGGACCGGCGACGGCGGGTTGGGGCGTCGACGGTGGGGACGGGTCGCCGCGACCACCGCCTCCAACGTGTTACGTGTGCCGGATCGGCGACAACACGAGCGAAACGATCGCCCGCCTCGCGGCCCACGAGGTGGCCCGCGGCCAGAAGAAGCCGCGCGGAGCGAAGGCGCCGACGTGACCACGAAACCGAACTACTGAATGGAAGGGGACTTGGTCGTGCAGTTTCCGTCGATGAAACTTCGACACATCCTCTCGACCCAACGCTAGTATGAAAAAATGAACGCACGCGGGTACTACGGCGCCACTCAGGCCGGTCAGGTCGTGGAGGACCCGCAAGGGCACTCCGCGAAGAAGCCCGACGTGCTCGTCGAGATGTTCGGCATCCTTATCGGCTTCGGAACCCTGGGGATCCTCGGAGCCCAGCTCGTGGCGAGCGCTCGCGCTCCCAGCAAGTCCCACAGGCCGTACGTGTCGAACCCGTACTACGAGCACGAGCATTGCCAAGGGTCCTGATGTCCTCTCCACGTCAAAGCACGCCGCGCGGCGCGTGCGAGCGCTGCGGTGTGCCCGTCATCGGCCCGCGCGCGGACTCCCGAGTGTGGGCGCACTGCTTCTGCGTCGGCTGCCTGCCGCCGGCTCCGCGACTACCACTCACCCCGACGCGGTCGGCACGGCCACCGAGACGCTCGTGGCTCGTGACGAGACCGGACTACTGGATGGAAGGGTGCCTGGTCGTGCAGTTCCGATCCGGCGTGCGCGTGCTGCGCATCCCCCATTGCACCGCTCGCTGCGGGCTCCCGGGCTGCCCGCAGAGCGACGACTGCCGCAGTTTCTACGTCTACCAGCTGCGCTTCTACGACGACGGCTCGCGCGAGTGGCGGCGCGCCAGCGGCGCCGGACTGCCTCGAGAGCAAGCGATCGAGGAGGCGACGCGGCGCGCGATCTCCGCCGAGACCTTCGCCGCCCATCGTCCCACCGAACGCGCCGCGATGAAGCGCTGGGACGCCGAGGGCCGCCCGTGAGCCAAGAGGGTCGCCGCGCGAAGCGTGCCAGCAAGGTGGTGCTCCAGCTCTACCGCGAGCACGCGCCGCTCGTCGCAGAGGCCGTGGCCACGATGGGCGTGACCTGCAAGGAGGGCTGCGCCCACTGCTGCACGCTGCCCGCGACCGCGACCATCCCGGAGATGGTCCCGGTCGTCGAGTACCTCACGAGTCGCTGCGATTGGGAGCAGCGGCGCCCCGCGCTCGAGCGCGAGCTGGTCAAGCAGCTCACCGCGTTCGCCGGCGTCAACGTCCTCGACGAGCGCGAGCGCGTGGCCTTCTTCCAGCGCCAGCTCCCGTGCATGTTCCTGACACCGGACCGACGCTGCGAGGTCTACGCGGTCCGCCCCACGGTCTGCCGCTACCACATGGTGGTCTCACCCCCAGAGAACTGCGAGCTCGGCCCGGGCGCGGAGCCCAAGCCGATCGCGCTGGTCGACCTGCGGAAGATCGAGCACGCGACCGCGCTCGCGGGCGCCCAAGCCTTCGGCTCGCTGACCGGCGGCCCGATCCCACTGGTGTTCGTGCTCGCGGCAAAAGCCCTCGGCGTGCGGCTCGACGTGCCCGCAGCCCTGCTCGACGGCGTGACGATGGTGCACATGCGCGTCGAGGTCCGCGCGTGATCTTGGACCTTGCGATCAGGATCGGAGCCTCGGTAGGGTGAGCGTCGTGGTGGTGACAACGATCTCGTGCGACGCGGCGCTCCTGCACTGCACGGACTGCCAGGCGGAGGTCGCGACCTCCTCTGCGGTGACCGGCGTCGCCTGCCGGCTCTGTGGCGGCACGATGCTGTTCGACCGTCGCTGCGAGACGGCCTTCTCGCTACACCGCGACGCCGTCCTGATCCGGTGCATCGCGGAGAACAAGGACGGCTGGCGCTGCGAGGACCGGGGAGGACGCGACTTCTGCCCGGCGCACGCGCACCTCACGGAGGCTGACGCTTCGATCGCGCCCGCGCCCCGTGACGCCGACGCCGAACGCGCGGCGAAGGCGCGGGTCGCTTCGTGAGCAAAAAATGTGCGCTTTGTTACCGCCTTCGATAGACTCGACGGGATAACCAATGACGGCCAAGAAGACGCACGCCCAGCTCCAACGCGAGATCAACGAAGCTCTCGCGGGAAAGCCCACGAGCCACGCGACCAAACGTTCGACACCTCGGAGCGTGTGGGGCCCCGTCGTCGGCAGCCACGCCCTCGGCACGGCGGACGTGCGGACGAAGGACGGCGCCTACTGGATCGTCACGGTGCCGACCGGGCACCGCGTCGACTACAAGTCCTGGGGACCGAGCAACGAGGTCGATCTCGGCACGTTTCCCTCCCGTGCGCGCGCCCGCGCGAAGATCACCGCGCACGCTGGTGGCGCGGAGAACCCCCGTGCGCACGCGACCATGAAGAAGCTCTACGTCGTCACGGTCCCTCCGACAGCGGAGGTGGGCAGCTACACGACGCGAGTGCGCGGCCCCCTGCCCAACGCTCGACGTGACGCTCTGTGGGACTACAACTCGACGCGGGGCCACGACGGTCTACCCCCCGTGGACCGCATGCCGCGCGGGACGAAGTACACGAAGGAAGGCTGAGGCTGAGCGCTGAGCGCACGACGTTGCCCTTTCGATAAACGGGCAACAGCTAGACCCGCATCAGACTGTTCGTGAACCGCGCCGACGCGGGACCATGACCGCTTCTGGAGCAGCGCTCTTATCGCGCCCTACGGGGGCTTCTTGACGGGCGGACAATGCGTGTCGTGGTCGCGCTTGGTAGCCGTTTGATTGAAGTGGCGCTGATGCCGGGACCGGGACCGTGTGCAGGCTCGTCGCAGGGATCTTAAATGCGGGGGCGCCGCGGGGCGGTATCAGGGAGAGACGACCAAGGGCGACGGACGTGGAGATCTTGAGCCACTGCGGTGGTTCAGACCAGACGTCTCTGACGTTACTGGTCACATGCGCTCTCGCGTGACCCGCAATGCGCTCTGTCACGAAGGGTCCGATCCAGGGATATCCCTCAGTCAACCTGTAGTACCAGCCGTCCTTGAATCCCCGCATGCCCTTGAATTCCCGCACAAAATTCGAGACTCGTGGCACGACCTCAGTTTCGCGTGAGGGGGTTTGACGGTCAAGAAAGAAGAAAGATCCGCGCTTCCCGTGCGCTTCAACCTTCAACGGCCATGACCCGGACGATGTCCGCGTACCAGGTCCAGCCCTGCGCCGCGTCGAGCGCCCGCTTGAGCGACTTGAAGCGCCGCGCTCCAGCACAGCGCGTGACGACGGAGCCACGCGCTCCCACGCCCTCGATGAGGTCTCCTGCGTAACCGTGCTCCATGTCGACGTGCACGAGCGCGATGATGAATTCTCTGGCCTGCATGCCCGTGAGACGCCCGGATCACGGCGGGTCTGACAGTCAATTAGGCGGAGCGCGCGCGGCTGCGCAGCGGGACGACCTTCGCACGACGCACGGGCACCTCGCGCAGCATGACGTCGACAATAGCGAACGCTTCGCGCAGGGCGTGCGCGTCCGCGTGGACGTCGGTGATGACCGCGAGCTGCGTCACGAGTGCGTACCGTAGCGCGTGCCACGACGGGGGCACGCCGTTTCTAGGCCCTTCACCACGTCACCACCTCACCTCCCAGCCACCCGGCGCCCAGCCCTGGAGCACGATCGCCGCGACGCAGTGGCGCTTGGCGTCGTCGAGCGACACGGCCACGTCGTTCTCGCCACCGGTACCCTGCTCGTCCCACGTGTGCCACGTGAAGCGGTCGGCCGCATTCTCCCAGATCGTTGCCCGATCGCGTCCGCGCCCGTCGACCAGCTCCCACCGGCCACCACGGATCGAGAAGCCGCCCGTCCGATCGATCCAGCGCCACGGTTTGATCACAGGTGCCCCTCGTAGTAGACGATCCCCGGGTTGTCCTGGACGGTGCCCGGCAAGAGCGCCAGGCGAACGCCGGTCGATCGAGCGACGTAGTTCACGCTCACCTGGTCGCGGCAGGAGTGCCGGCAATACTCCGACCACCAGGCGTCGTTGAACGCGGCCGTACGCGCGTTGTGCCGCCGGAGGATCACCGCGCACTCGTTGAGGCCGTTGTCGGCCGGGTAACCGACTCGACGGTACTTCGCGACCTGGTCGGCGAACGTCTCGGCGGCGTCGTACCCCGCGCCCGCGAGACCAGCCGCCTCCACGTAGAGGCAGCTGCGCGCCGGGTGCCTGAACATCGCCACGTCCGCGTCGAGCAGGTGCGCGGCGACGAGCGTGCGCGGCGACGCGCGGAGCCAGACCGATCCGTCGATCCACAGCGAGTAGTCGTACTCGTCGAGGTACTGATGCGCGAGGATCTTGTGCGCCCGCGAGTTCCGCCGCGGGTCGGTGAAGAGCGCGCACGCCGGCCGCGCGTCCCAGACGGTGGGCCCGAGCTGGTCGCGCGGTCGGTCGGTGAACAAGATCCGGTCGACGCCCTCGTGGACCGGCGGATCCTTGACGGAGTCCCTGCCCGCAGTGATCGCCGTGTAGACCGCGACCTTCATGCGTCTGGGTAGCTCGTGAACTGCGTGTGGTCATGGTCGGCCTGGTACCACCGGATGGGCACGGTCCCCCGCCGCTCGACCTCCGCCCAGTCGTTCACCTCCCACGTCACCAGGCGATCGCGGGAGAGCCGCGCGAGCGTCACCGCGCGGACGGCGTCGTGGAACGGCTCGGCGAGCTGGCGCGCGACGACGAGGGACGACCCCAGGAAGCGCCAGTCCGGGTACTCTGCGGAGGCGGAGACGGAGGCAGCGACGTCCGCGCGCTCCCACGCGCCGGGGATCGCGACCTCTTCATCGGGACGGACGCGGCGCAGGAAGGCGTCGAGGACCTCCACGGTGATGCCGGGCTGGTGGAAGATCCCGTAGTCAACCCAGACCATGACCTCCGCCCACGGGTACGCCTCCGCGGCCTCCGCCAACCAAGCCGTCTTCTGGTGCTGGACGCTGTGGTAGGCGAGCGAGTTCTTCGCGGGGTCGCCCCCGTCGGCGGCCCGGACGCCCACGCCGCGGGCGTGCACGTCCAGCCAGCACTCGTCGAGCGCGCACCGGGCGAGGCTCACCGGCGCGGCGCGCAGGTCAGCGAGCCGCGCGCCGAGGCCCTCGTACTCCTCCCGACCACGAGGGTGGTCTGGGATCTCGACGTAGCCAGTGACGACGACGGACCTCATCCGCGTGCTCCCGACGCTAGCAGGAACTTGCGCAGTTTCGCGATCGCCGCCGCCTGGATCTGTCGAATGCGCTCGCGTGACACACCCTCGTCCTCGCCAACCTCCCTGAGCGTGCACCCCTCGCCGTCATCAACAAACCCGTACAGCCGCTCGACCACGAGGCGCTCGCGTGGGGCCAGCTTGGCGATCGCGGCGTGCAAGACCGCACGGTCTTGGCCCGCGATTAACACATCCACCGCGGACTCTGCCGCGTCGGGCAGCTTGCCGAACAGGCGATCGGTCACCTCGGGCGACATGCGTGCTTCCCCGACGATCCCCTTGCCGAGCTTCTGGATCACGTCGACCTTGATGCCCGTCGCTGCACTGAGTTCGGCGTCCGATGGATCGTGCCCGTGCTGCGCGCGAAGATGCGAACGAGCTTTGTTGATCTTGTACAAGCTCTCGTGCGCGTGGACGGGGATACGCACGTTCTCTCCACAATCGTGGAGTTGCCGCACGATCCCCTGACGGATCCAATTCAACGCGTACGTCGAGAAACGGAAGCCCTTCGCACGGTCGAAGCGCGGAATCGCGTGCATGAGCCCGAGCGTGCCGTCCTGTATGAGGTCCGCGAACGGCGTGGCTGACCAGGCGTACTTGCGGGCGATGCTGTGGACGAGGCCCATGTTCGCGGCGACGAACCGTGCGCGCAGCCGCTGCGCGGCGTCGTGCGCTCGGCGCAGGGGCTCGACAACCTGACGCAGCCTCTCAAGCTCGACGACCACCAGCATCATCAGCTCGAGGTCCAGGTCGGCCGCGCGTAAGGAGGCGCAGGTCATCCCGTGGCCGTCGTGGGCTGCCAAGATCGAGCGCAGCGCGATGATGTGCGGAGACGGATGACTGGAAGACGCCTGTGCGGCGACGTACCGATCGATCACACGACGTGTCGCGGTCGATGACTCCTCGGAACCCAGCGCCAGGCGCCAAGTCTCGACCTCCAGCACCTCGATCGACTGGTGCAGGTCGTTCACCTCGTCGGGCGAGAGCACCCCTTTCGACGACACGCGATCGAGGCAGCTTGCCGCCTGCTGGACACGCGGGTCAGTCGCCGCCGCAACCGCGGGGGGCTTCGCAGTCTCAAGCGACGACCGCGATTGAAGTTGGAGCGGTGCCGGGGGGACCAGTACCGAGGGCGCAATACTCTCGGCCACGAAAGGGCTCACTTGAGGAGAGCCCTTCACAGCAACTCCTTTCACAGCCCCCTTCACACGGCGGCCTTCGACCTTCGATCCCCTGGCCGCGGCGCTGCGCTGGCGCCCAAGCGTTACTGCGTCTTCAAGCACTGCATGTGCAGGAGTTGAAACAGGTGAAGCGACAGACTTACCGTCTCGATCATCAGTCGGTCGACGACCGACGACTGCAATCTCCATTTCGGAGGCACCCTTGGCCGGCTGCTGCGAAGCCAAGGCTCTTGGTGCGAGTCCTCGAACCGTGAGACGTAGCGGTCGCCGCGTAGCCACACCCACCGCCGCAAGTGAACGCTTCAGCGGGAGGCGCGATCGCACGCGGGGCGTGACGAAGCGCGCGCCTTCAGTAAGGACCATGCCGCTCGTCGCACATGCCGCGACCCTAGCAGAGGTTGCAAGCCTCCAGGCGCCAAGCTGCGAACCGTAGAGTGATCTCGCTAATGATCTGACGGACCGCGAAGAATACAGGCCCAGCCTTGCCATGCCGCGCCGAACCGCGCCGAACCGCGCCTGCCGTGCCGAACCTTGCCGCGCCGCACCGTGCCTGCCGTGCCCAGCCGAGCCGAGCCGAGCCGAGCCGAGCCTTGCCTAGCCTTGACACGCCTGCCAAGCCCTGTCTTGCCTTGCCTAACCAGACCTTACCCGGCCACGCCTTGCCTGCCACGCCTCGCCCAACCGTGCCGAGCCCTGCCCCGCCAAGCCGGGCCTCGCCCTGCCCCATGCCAGCCTTACCTCGCCAGGCCTTACCTCGCCATGCCCAACCAAGCCGCGCCTTATCTACCGAGGACCTGTCGTCATGCGGTCACGGTCACGCCACCCGCCGCAGCGGCACGAGGAGCGCCTTCACGTCAGCAAGCATCTCGCCAAACTCGGCGCGAAGCCCGAGCGCGTCGGCGAGGTCGCGCGCGCGCTCGATCGCCGCCTTGACGCGCTCGAACTCCACGCGGAGCGTCTCCACTCCACGCGTGCGCACGTCGACGACATGCGCCGTGGGCACGTAGCTGCTGCTGCCACCTGAGGCGTGGACGTACGCGACGACCGACAGTGGACGCTGGTCAACGGTGACCGTCACGCGGACGGATCGGATGAGTTGGCGGGCGAGGTCGAGGCGGTGCTCGTGGGCTGCCTCGGCGTCGGACAGCCCGAAGATCCTCGCGTGCAGGGGGCTCGTCGAATTTCGCGCGTCCTCGACCACGGCCGCCGCCGTGAGCGTGCCGCCGCCGCGAGCGGTCAGTTTTTCCAACCTCTGCGCGATCGCCCGCCGCTCCGCGCTCGTCACGACGGCGCCTCGCTCGATTTGCCGCGCCTCTTGCCCTTCGCCGACGCCGACGCCGACGTGAGCGGCGCGAAGGATCGGTGTTCCGCCACCGCACCCTCAAACCACGTCAGGAGCTCGGCCGTTTCCTCGTTGAATGGTTCGGGCGTCTTCATCGCGGCCTCCTGCACCTTACGACCGGCCTTCCGGATCCGCACGTAGTCCGGATCCTTGTCCGCGCAGACGCGGAACAACCCGTAGTTGCCGGCCCCCTTCTCGTTCCGATAGTCGCCGATTCCGATGTAGAGGCCGGCAGCCGTGATCAAGTTCGCCACGGCTTGCTCTTTGAGCTGGGGCTTGGTGAACGACACCGTGATCGCGCACGCCCACTCGGGCATGATGCAGCGCGTGCGCACGTCGGGCGTGCGGTTCATGCCGGCCTGGCGGACAATCCGCATGTCGATCTGTGGGTGGCCGTAGATGTCGACGCGGTCTCCATCCACCCAGAGCAGGCGCCCGATCTCGGCCTTCGTGACGCCGGGCAAGTCGAGCGCGGCTGAGCGCATCGCTCCGCGGAACGCGCTCGACAGGTGCTGCACGAGCGTCGGACCCTCGGGCCGATGATTGAAGTAGATCGAGGAGCGAAACTCCTCGAGGGGCTGGTGCTTCAGCGTCGTCTTGCGCTCGGCCTCGGTCTTGCGACCCGACGGCAGGAGCAACTCTTGCCGGGCCTTGTTGTTAAGGCAGTTGTGCAGTAGGGGCGCGGTGCCGATGAGGTGGAAGGTGACCCTGCCGCGCTCGACGTTGACGATGTGCACTTCGGTGGAGTCGGATTGTTGCTTCGCCATGCGTGTCGTCCTTTGTAGAGCGCTCGTAAAACCGAGTGCGCCGGCCAAACGTCTATCATCCTGTTAGCTGTTCGTCAATGCAGCCGTGGAGACGTCAACAGGAACGTCCTCAATCCGACGCTGGGGGCAAAGAGCCGAGCACACGCGCCTCGCCAGCGCTGGTCATCCGCGCCTTGGGCCCCAGGGTCGCCGCGCCCCGTTTCTTGAGCACCAGCGTGCAGGCACGATTGCACGTAAGCCTCTTGGCGAAGTCGTTATTCGGCTCCAGCGCGCGACATACCAGCAACTTGGCGCACGCCAGACAACGCCTGTTGGGATCGACGACCAGCCGATTGCGAACGCCCTGGCAAGTCGCGCCACACACCGTCTGCACCGCGAAGTTACTGGCATTCTTCGGCGTACGCGGAAACGGGATACCGCAAACACTGCACGTCTTGACCAACGGGCCGGAATACTTTTTCTTGGGTGCTGCGACCGGCGCGCTCGCAATCCAGCCGACGCCTGGGATCCTGCCGCGATCGATCGCGCGCTCTACAGCCCACTTGCTCTTCCCTTCTATCTCAACAACCTCTGTGAAGGCCAACGTCACGCCATAATAGTCGACAAGCTTCTTGGGAAGGCGTGCCTTGCGCAAACCGCTGCCACAACGGACTCCGCAGGTCAGTCGCTCCAAGAATTCGCGGGTGCTCTCTTTGGGACGCTGCACGAGCACCGCCGCACACACGACGCAAGTACGCTCAAGATCATCAGCCGTTGTCGCTAGCCGAAAGCTCGCTTGATGGCACGCGGGACTACAGACACGACGTCGCGCGAAGGCTGCCGGCGAAATCCCGGGCTGCCGGAAGAAGACGTCCCCACAGTTACGGCACGCCTTCGACAACTCCCTGCTATGCTTCGAGTTCGTCTTGGCCGCCTGACGTCTCCCACAAACACGACTACACGTCGCCCGCCGCAAGAATTCTGACGCCTTCTCGTCAGGACCACGCGCGAAGTCTTCGCCACACTCAGCGCATCTTCGGAAGGCGGGGACTGGGACGCCAGGCACTTCCCTCAACGAAGCTAACAATGCATTCCGACACTCCCAGCTGCACGTCTTTCTGCGCCTGTAGTTGGTAGCTGCTTCATCAACACGCCGCTCGAATAGGCGCTCGCAGTTTTGACACTGCTTAGTCGGCAACTCAAACTTCAGGCTCCCCATCAACGTCAGCGCCCTCTCCCACCGCGCAGGACCACAGCTTCAACCACGGTGTCCACCCAGCTCGCAGGTGCTCCGACTCTCCGCGCCACCTCCTCTGCACGCTGACGCACGCCCCTCCGCAGCGCTTCGATGCGTGCACGATCGAGTTCGACCAGCTCGGCCTCGTGCTCCTCGACGAGGCGCTTCGTGCTCCGGGGCTGCGCCGTGCCGCAGTGGAGGCACACCTCGCAAGTCTCCCGTAGGACGGCGCAGCACGCGACGCAGAGACGCACGCTCGGGGGTGCTCTCCTCTTCAACTTTCGAGAGCCTCGTGCGAGCTTCCAGTCAACGTCCTCGCCAGGGAAGTGTTGGAGCCGGTCGGCGTTTCCGCCATGGTCGAGGACCAACTTCGGAGGGCCGCTGCCGGGCCGCTGCACACGACCGACCATCTGCATGAAGCGCCCGAGGCTCCACGTGGGCCTGGCCACCACGACGGCACCGAGGACGGGGAGGTCCCAACCCTCGGTCAAGATCTCGACGTTGCAGACGACCTCCAGCTCCCCGGACGCGAGCATCGCCAAGGCGCGCGACCGATCGTCCGTAGGCGTGTCCGCGTCGATGTGCGCGGCGCGGACCCCGACTCCCGAGAAGCGCTCCGCAATCTCTCTCGAGTGCGCGACCGTCGCCGCGAACACGACCTTGGGCACACCAGGCGCCAGGCGACGAGTCTCGCTGACCACGTCGCCCACGAGGTCTGTCGTGTTCACGGCACGACCGAGCGCGTCCAACTGAAAGTCACCACCCTTGACGCGGACCGATCGAAGACGCTGCGCAAGCAACGCCCGCGTCTCCGGGCCGGCCGCGTAGGTGACCGGCTCCGCGAGGTAACCCTCCGCGTAGAGCTCACTCGGTTTGGCGAGGACGAGCAGCGACTGGAAGAAGTCTCCCAGCTCGCGCCCGTCCATCCGAAGCGGCGTCGCGGTGAGACCGAGGACCTCCGCGCGGGGCCGGAGTCGCGCGATCGCCTGGTACGAGTCGGCCATCGCGCGATGGGCCTCGTCAACCACGATCAAGTCGACGTCGAAGACCTCCTGCCGCGACACGGTCTGGACGCTGCCGACCTGCACACGGGCCTCGCGATCGACGTGGTCGGGATGCAGCGCCTCGTACGACGCACACCGCACGCCGCACGGGACGCCGAGGGAAAAGAGGCTCTCCCGCGCCTGTCCGACCAGCTCGGCGCGGTGCGCGAGCCACAGCACCCGACGCCAGCGCTTCTCGACCGCGAGCAAGAGCGTCGCGATCACCGTCTTGCCCGCGCCGGTGGGCGCGACGGCGAGCACCCGCTTGTACGCCGGCAGCTCGACGCGGAGGTCTCGGACGGCCTTCGCCTCGTACGGACGCTCCTCGAGCCGCATCGTCACCGTCACCGCTGCGCTGCCCCCGCCTCTCGGGACACCAGCGCGGCGCCCTCGCTAGCGCACCTCCCGACACAGTCACAGATCCTGCGCAGCCTCCCGGAAACTGGGAACAGTCGGAGAATCTGCTCCTTCAGCCGCTCACCTTCGAGCTGCGCCTCGTCGGTCATTCCCTCGTCTCCTCGCGTCCGAGAAGCGTGCGCGCGGCGAGCGCCGGCAGCTGGCTCCGCCGGATCGTGTAGACCTGACAATCACCCGCCGCCACCGTCCAAGCACGCCCGTCGCCGAAGTAATCGTGGAACAGCACCTTCGGAACGTCACCGCCGAGCGCGGCCTGGACCAAGCCGCAGCCGACCTTGTGACGCTCGACGTCGTAGGCGATCCGGTATTCCGGATCAGCCGTCATGCCGCCCTCGTCGGGCAGCGGGGTCCGCGGCCACTCAAGAAGTGGGGGTCCGTCGCGGAGATCTGGAACTCCTCGCCGCAGAAACCGCAGATGTTCGTGGGCTCCTCGATCCAGACCTGGTGACTGCCGTCGCAATCCTTACCGAGGTTGCACCAGCACGCCTCGCCGGGGTCGAGCACGAAGGCGACGGGCTCGATGAAGCGTTGGTTCGGCGGACGACTCGTCGCGGTGCCCTGGCCCGTCACGGACGTCGCGGAAGACGACCCCTCGACCACACGACTGCGCGGACCAAAAGCGTCAAACGCCGCGTGGCCCCCTCGATCCTGGAGGTGCCTGAGCACGCGCTTCTCCCGCAGCGCCTCCCGACAGCGGACCATCTCGTCGAGGTCCAACCCGTGGTACGCGGCCTCCACCTCAACGCACGCGGGCTTCGTGCAGTAGCGCCACTGCGCGCCGGGGTTGGCGCAGCAGAGCCCCTCGTACCAGTCGATCGTGGCGCCGCAGGTCGAGCACAGGAAGTCGCGGCACACGTGGCAGACCGTGAGGGCCGAGCTTCGGTGGTTCCCGATCCGACGCTTGTGATCGCACGCGTCGGCCATCAGGCGGCCCCCGCGTCGGAGACTTCGTTCCAGCTCATCGTCACCAGCACCATCAAGGCCGTGGCGCCACGGTCGAGCGGGTTAGCCCCCGCGCGCTCCCACGCGACCAACCGCTCGTCCTCCGCGTCCTGGTCGACGACCGCCTCGACGACCATGCTCCGGGGCGTGAACGTGACCCGCAGCTTGGCGAGGTCGTCGAACGTCACCGGCCCGGGGTGCATGAACTGCGCGTCCCCGTCGGACCAGTGGTCGAACTTCCACCCCTTGAGGCCGGCGAACGCGAGCGCCTTCTCGACGTCGGCGAGGGTGTACTCGTCACGCCACGACGCCCACTCGTGCATCTCCTTGCACTCGATCGCCAAGGTCACCCCGTCTTCTTGGAAACGAAGAGCTTGCCGAGCGCGAGGCGCATCAAGTCACTCATCGTGATCTTTCTGCGCTTCATCTCGGCGCGGAGCCACGACTCTTCGGTGTCGGTGACGCGCGCACCGATGTAGTGGCTGAGTTTCTCCGCGGCTTGTTGCTTCGGCTCGAACATTGCGTCTTGCAAAACGTCTATCATCCTGTTAGCTGTTCGTCAATGCAACAACAGCACGTGCGACAGCGGGGCGCCCAACAATGACGATGCGCGTGTACAAGTTCCTCTGTCTCCCGGCGACGGCCGCCGACGACCATTGCTTGCGCGAGCAGGTGCGCCTCGGCGCGCGCTACCGCCGACAGATCGCGCTCATCGAGAACCGCGAGCGCTTCCTCCGGCGCGCGCTCATCGACTACCCGGCCAGGGACGTACCCGTCGAAGCGCGTGGCGCGTGGTGGAAGTCGGAGGCTGGGAAAGCTGCCCGCGATGCGTGGCACGCCTCTGACGAGTTCAAGGCCCTCCGCGAGCGCGTGTTCGCGGGGAAGAAGCGCGCGCTCAAGGCCGTGCGCGACGCGACGATCGAGGCGGGAGCCATGTGGGGGACGCTCGGCAAGGCGGACGACGCGGCCGACTTCGCGCGGCGCACGATCGACAAGGCAGGGCTCATCGACGAAAACGGCCGGACCACGTTCGTGGGGACGGACTTCCCCCCGGACGTGGGCCGCATCGCCGTCCAGTTCCAGCGGCAGAACGCGCGCATCGACGCGCGGACCGGCAAGACACTTCCCGCCAAGAAGTCCGTCTACGCCGACGATCTCATCGGCGGCGAAGGGTCTTGGCTGCGCATCGGATCGGTCGCGTACTCGCTGGGTGCCCCGGTCGACCACTTCCGACCCGCCGCGGTCGACGCCGAGGGGCGCGCGATCGACGTCGCCGGGAACCCGGGAGACGTCATCAAGATCGGGCCGCGCGCGGGAGAGGCCGCCACGAAGGGCAAGCGCTTCCACGCGCTCGCGATCCGCGTCGGGACTGTGCCGGGCACCATCCGCCCGATTTGGGCCCAGATGCACCTGCTCCTGCACCAGTCCCCGCGCACGAAGAACCGCCTCCAGCTCGGGCACGACGTCGTCAAGTGGGCCGTGGTCCGGCGCGAGCGCACCGGGCTCCGCTACCGCTGGTACCTCACGCTTGAGGTCGAGGGCTCCGTGGCCGTGACCACCCCGCACCCGCACCCGCACGACGCGGTCGCCGTCCACATCGGCTGGCGTCAGCTCTTCGACGAGGAGGGCAAGAAGGCGGGCATCCGCCTGCTCACGTGGAGCGCCACCGCGCCACTCGACCCCAACGACCCCGCGAGCCCGCTCTGGGGGCAACTCGTGATCCCCGAGGACGTGCTCGGTGTGAAACCCTGGGCCGACTCGATCCATTCGATCCGCGACCAGAACCAGGACGTGCTCCGCGACATGATCCTCGCCTACGCCCGGTCGCTGCCGGCGACGTCGTGGCTCCGCGAAGAGAGCCGCCACATGCACAACTGGCGGGCCCCCAGCAAGTACGTCCGCCTGCACCGGCAGTGGCGAGACCAGCGCATCCACGGCGACCAGCCGGCCTTCGCGGCGCTGGAGGCGTGGAGCAAGCAGGACGTCCACCTGCTCCACCGCGAGGTGCCGAGCCTCGAGCGCATGCAGCGCCAGGTCGAGGGCCGCGTCACCGCGGTCGCGGTCCAGCTGGCCAAGCGCTACGGGGTCGTCGCCCGCGACGACTTCGACGTGACCGGCCTCGTCGAGAAGGACGACCAGCACGACGAGGACGAGCAGAAGCTGCGCAAGAAGACGGCGCGCCGCGTGAACATCCTGGGGCCCGGGCGCGCCCGCGCCCGCGTCGGCTACTTCGCGAAGAAGTACGGCAGCGTCGACCTGGAGGTCGACGCTGCCGGTGGGACGCTCGACTGCGCGGCCTGCGGTCACCACCGCGACGTCTCGCGGGAAGACCGGGTGCAGCGGGTGATCCGCTGCGAGAACTGCGGCCACGCCGAGGACCAGGACATCACGATGAGCCGAAACCTGCTCGCCGCCGCGAGCGCCGTCGCGCGCGGCGAGAGCGGGTGGCCGCTCGACCCCAAGGTTCCGGCACCTTCGACGAAGAAGAAGGCCCCGGCGCGGCGGAACCGGCGGAAGGACCAGCAGCCGCTCGCGCCGAGCCCCGCAACGCCGTAGGATCGTTCGTTCCATGCTTATCCGGTTAACACCCCAAACGTGATCAGGGAGACATCAAATGGCATCGCGACTCGAACGTGAACTTAAAATCATCCGCTCCGAAATGGGCGAGCTTCTTTCCGCCTCTCTGGGCAAGCGACCGTCCGTGATCAACGTCGGCGGAACGATTCAAGAATTCACCCCAACGGAAGCTCTCGCTGAATGGCGAGCCTCTGCGAAGCGCGCCGAGCGAAAGATCAAGGAGATCCGTCGCGCCCGCGAGGGGTGACAACCGGATAAGCATGGTTCGTTCTCTGACAATCGAAGGCACAATCGATGCGAGACCTCGCGGTGGTCTCGACATCCTGAAGTCCTGGTCGCCACCGGACAAGCGGCGCGGCACAATCGATGCGAGACCTCGCGGTGGTCTCGACGCACGTCGAGTGGGTATTGCCACGAGACCACGAGAGTGGGCACAATCGATGCGAGACCTCGCGGTGGTCTCGACGTGCGAATCCCGAAGGGCTGGCACGAGACGGTCGAGGGCACAATCGATGCGAGACCTCGCGGTGGTCTCGACACGCAGCCCTCCGCCCCGGCGGCGTACCGTCAGGCGGGCACAATCGATGCGAGACCTCGCGGTGGTCTCGACGACGAGATCGTGTAGCGCGGATCGAGCCCAAGCCCCGGCACGATCGATGCGAGACCTCGCGGTGGTCTCGACACCTACGGATTGTCCTCGGCGGAGGAATTCGGGTTCGTCGGCACGATCGCGGGCGCGCTATGGTGAGGTCATGGCACCTCGCGGTGGTCTCGACACATCGAACGTAACGCTCTTGGTCATGCGTCCGAGCCGGCACGATCGATGCGAGACCTCGCGGTGGTCTCGACCTTGAGCCGATCGACAAGGCCGCTCAGATCAGGCACGATCGATGCGAGACCTCGCGGTGGTCTCGACGCCAGAGACGAGCGCTGCTTCAATCGCGGCGGCGATCGGCACGATCGATGCGAGACCTCGCGGTGGTCTCGACTCTCGACATGGGTTCGAACTCTCTAGCCCGGGTTCGTTGCTGGGCACGATCGATGCGAGACCTCGCGGTGGTCTCGACATCTCGACATAGACACCTCGCTCGCTGCGGCTGAGATCCTGAACAGCACGATCGATGCGAGACGCGAGACCTCACGGGGGTCTCGACGCGCAGATCGCGCCCGCGCCCGACCCGGCCGCTTTCGGCACGATCGATGCGAGACCTCGCAGCGGTCTCGACTGCCAAGGTCCAGCCCGACCTGGCACGATCGATGCGAGACCTCGCGGTGGTCTCGACCAACGGGCGATCACGTCGTCGATGCGAGACCTCGCTGTGGTCTCGACCCATTGGTTCCTCCGTGGATCCGTGTCTACTCCTGTGGCACGATCGATGCGAGACCTCGCGGTGGTCTCGACGTGACGTGAGCATCTATGAGGACGACGAGCTTCGTCGCGGTCGCGCAGCGGCACGATCGATGCGAGACCTCGCGGTGGTCTCGACGAGCGACTGCTCGAGGGCATCTCTGCTTCGCACGCGGGCACGATCGATGCGAGACCTCGCGGTGGTCTCGACGACAGATGCGTCGATGTCGCGACCTTCGAGTCGTTCGGCACGATCGATGCGAGACCTCGCGGTGGTCTCGACGACACCGGCGTCGTTACGGCAAAGTGTCTGCACAACGGCACGATCGATGCGAGACCTCGCGGTGGTCTCGACCATTATGGCGAAGGCGCCAACGGCAAGAACGTGTTCAGGCACGATCGATGCGAGACCTCGCGGTGGTCTCGACCTAAACCTCCGCCTGTTCCATCGCACGTTTGACACCGGCACGATCGATGCGAGACCTCGCTGTGGTCTCGACGAGAGGAACCGCTGACGGAGGTCTTGGAATTCCCGAGGCACGATCGATGCGAGACCTCGCTGTGGTCTCGACAGCGAACCACGGCTCCGGTGAGCAGCCACGTTAGACGGCACGATCGATGCGAGACCTCGCGGTGGTCTCGACACGCAGAACGGCCATCGACTCATGTGCAGCCTACTTCCCGGCACGATCGATGCGAGACCTCGCGGTGGTCTCGACACGTTGGGCTCATCGATATCGGGCGAGCGCGCGACGGGCACAATCGATGCGAGACCTCGCGGTGGTCTCGACTTCCGGTTGCGCCAACGCGCCTCCACGTTCCACGTCGACGATCGGCACGATCGATGCGAGACCTCGCGGTGGTCTCGACGAGAACGGGCACTGCGACAACGAGGGCGCCATAACCGGCACGATCGATGTGAGACCTAGTGATCTCGACAAAAGGGCAGCTCGGGATCGGCAAGTCCGACGATAAGGCACGATCGATGCGAGACCTCGCGGCGGTCTCGACAAGCTCATGCCGCACGCTTGCCGCACGCTTGCCGCACGATGCGCGCGGCACGATCGATGCGAGACCTCGCGGTGGTCTCGACCAATGGAACGAACTCGAGCCCGACGCGCCCGCGTTCGGCACGATCGATGCGAGACCTCTCGGTGGTCTCGACACAGCGTCGTAAATGCAGTGGCGAATTCGGTCGGCTGGGCACGATCGATGCGAGACCTCGCGGTGGTCTCGACAACGATTGGGGCTCTTAGTTGGACCGACTTGGCGCGCGTGGCACGATCGATGCGAGACCTCGCAGTGGTCTCGACCCGGCGCACTACGGCCGACGCGGCGAACGACGAACGAGTCGCGGGCACGATCGATGCGAGACCTCGCAGTGGTCTCGACCACCTCCAACCCCCGCTGAGCGAACCGCGCGTTGCAGGCACGAGCGATGCGACGATGCGAGACCTCGCGGTGGTCTCGACTGCCCTAGGAGTATCGCCTGCCGCTCAGCAGTGTTCGGCGTTCGGCACGATCGATGCGAGACCTCGCGGTGGTCTCGACAAAGTTGACTCGACGTTCAACTTCCTGCCCTCCTGCCCGGCCGCGGCACGATCGATGCGAGACCTCGCGGTGGTCTCGACCCGCTGTCTTGTCGCCGAACGCCTCGGCGGCTAGGCAAGGCACGATCGATGCGAGACCTCGCGGTGGTCTCGACAAGAATGAACGACGAGCGGCACCTCGACGAGGTCGCGGCACGATCAATGCGAGACCTCGCGGTGGTCTCGACGGCCGCTATGACGTGGTAGTCTCGACTACGGTGCGCCCAAGGGCACCACGGCGAACCTGTACGGCACGATCGATGCGAGACCTCGTGGTGGTCTCGACCAGCCTCCGGTTCCGTGTTTTCGGTCACGCACTCTCGACCGGCACGATCGATTGCGAGACCTCGCGGTGGTCTCGACCACCGGAAGTAGATCGGCCGTCCGCAATTGCACGGCGGCACGATCGATGCGAGACCTCGCGGTGGTCTCGACCTCCTCGGTCAACGGTCAACGACACCGAGCGCGCGCCCGCGTGCGGCACGATCGATGCGAGACCTCGCGGTGGTCTCGACCCACCCGGTCCGCGACTACCTCGACTCGCTCGCCTGGGAGCACGATCGATGCGAGACCTCGCGGTGGTCTCGACGGGTTCGGTGTGCCGGCGAGCATGGCGAGCGACGAGACGGCACGATCGATGCGAGACCTCGCGGTGGTCTCGACAAGCAGCTCTATCGGCTACACGGCTGGGTCTACAAGAGGGCACGATCGACGATCGATGCGAGACCTCGCGGCGGTCTCGACAAGGCCGGCGGGCGCTCGACGACCGAGGAAGACTTGGCCGGCACGATCGATGAGAGACCTCGCGGTGGTCTCGACTGAAAAACCAGTTTCCGTTTCTCGGGTCCGTATCGAGGGCACGACCGATGCGAGACCTCGCGGTGGTCTCGACACATTTTTGAGGTTAGCCATGGTCAAGCGACCGACTGGCACGATCGATGCGAGACCTCCCGGTGGTCTCGACGAACTGTCTAGTCTGGGCTCGCTGCTGCTGTGGCACGTGGCACGTGGCACGGCACGATCGATGCGAGACCGCGCGGTGGTCTCGACTGGCTCGCGTGGGAGGGCGGCGTGAACGTGGAGACGGCACGATCGATGCGAGACCTCGCGGTGGTCTCGACCAGAGCCGGAGCCATGTGGTCGAGACCTCGCGGTGGTCTCGACTCTCGGTCCATAGGGGCCTCGTCTTAAGGACAGCCAGGGCACGATCGATGCGAGACCTCGCGGTGGTCTCGACCAATACGACGTAGGCCTGCCCAACAGCAACAGGCTCATCCGTCACGGCGGTGGTCTCGACCGAGCGTCTTGTGCTTGCCCGAGTGCGGGTTGAACGGCACGATCGATGCGAGACCTCGCGGTGGTCTCGACACGGCGAAATGGTCGACACTCTGACGCTCCTGGGCGGCACGATCGATGCGAGACCTCGCGGTGGTCTCGACCTCGTAAGAACGCCGTTGGCACCTCGCTACGCGAGCGGCACGATCGATGCGAGACCTCGCGGTGGTCTCGACTACAGCATCGCGTCCCGCGCGACGGCGCGACCGCGCGGCACGATCGATGCGAGACCTCGCGATGGTCTCGACAACCTGCAAGGAAGAAGGAAGAAGAGGACACATGACAGCAAAGGGCACGATCGATGCGAGACCTTGCGGTGGTCTCGACGAGCGCCCGTGCAAGCGTAGCCTTGATAGATGCCTGGGCACGATCGCTGCGAGACCTCGCGGTGGTCTCGACCGCTCCGAGTATCGGCGCCGTCACGAATTCTGTTGCGGCACGATCGATGCGAGACCTTGCGGTAGTCTCGACCAACGACCGATCCCAACGTCGCAGGGGCGAGACCTCACGGGCACGATCGCTGCGAGACCTCGCAGTGGTCTCGACGACCTCCCTGCTTACCGTCTTAGCAGGTAACGGCATGATCGATGCGAGACCTCGCGGTGGTCTCGACCAGTCCGAGGTGTGGCCCCACGCGCAGACCCGCCGAGCCACATGCGTAGTCGTGGCAAGGCACGATCGATGATCGATGCGAGACCTCGCGGTGGTCTCGACAAGGGCCGACATTTCTCGACGACGTCCGCGTCCGTCGGCACAATCGATGCGAGACCTCGCGGTGGTCTCGACAAGATCGTGTCACGGCAGATGGTGGGTGACCCGAGCGGTCACAATCAATGCGAGACCTCGCGGTGGTCTCGACCAGTTGACGATCGGTGCTGTGCTCGCGGGGGTCTCGACGACGGGTGTGCCCACGTCCACGACGTCGGCGCGATGCCGGCAGGCCGGCAGGCCGGCAGGCACAATCGATGCGAGACCTCGCGGTGGTCTCGACCAGACGACACCGAAGCGCGCAGCGCACGGTGCGGAGGCACAATCGATGCGAGACCTCGCGGTGGTCTCGACAGGGTCGGGATCGGAGGTCGACTTCGGCGAGTGTCGCGGCACAATCGATGCGAGACGCGAGACCTCGCGGTGGTCTCGACACGCTCTACGTCGGTCAAGGCGCGCTCGCGGCGGTACGGCACAATCGATGCGAGACCTCGGTGGTCTCGACACTGGCATCGCCCCGATTCTTGGCGCGCTGCACGGCGTCACAATCAATCGATGCGAGACCTCGCGGTGGTCTCGACACCCTGACGGCTGGGATGCGGCTCGCGTGGCACGTGGCACAATCGATGCGAGACCGCGCTGGTCTCGACTTGGACGAACGGGAATAGCAGGACGCGGAGCCTGAGGCTGGCACAATCGATGCGAGACCTTGCTGTGGTCTCGACCCTACGGTGCTGAAGCTGACGTACTCGAGCCTGGTCACGGGGCACAATCAATGCGAGACCTCGCTGTGGTCTCGACTCGCCGTAGTTTGGGGTCACGGTTCTTCAGCTTAGCCGGGGCACAATCGATGTGAGACCTCGCTGTGGTCTCGACCCAAACACCCGGTGCGCACCTGTTACCTGTTACCGCCGCAACACGTCGTCATCGGCGCGCGAAGAGGAAGCGAGCAAGCGCTGGGCACGATCGATGCGAGACCTCGCTGTGGTCTCGCCTAGACTGTCCGCAGTTGGGCCGACGGTCGACGATCCCCGGCCCCCCGGCACGATCGATGCGAGACCTCGGTGGTCTCGACTTAGCGATTGCGTAGGTGAGACGCCTGCGCCTAGGCGGCACAATCGATGCGAGACCTCGCGGTGGTCTCGACTCCCAGCGCGACAGGGTGCTTGGGCTGACGGGCACAATCGATGCGAGACCTCGCGGTGGTCTCGACAATGCGAGTCCGCCGCGCGGGGACTACGTCTTCACGGCACGATCGATGCGAGACCTCGCGGTGGTCTCGAAAACCTGTGCGCAAGCTCGATCGATGCGAGACCTCGCGGTGGTCTCGACACGCCGAACGGCCATCGACTCATGTGCAGCCTACTTGGCACGATCGATGCGAGACCTCGCGGTGGTCTCGACAGCTTTACCAAGGCTCTCGCTCCACTTGGCGTCCACGGCACAATCGACGCGAGATCTCGACACCGGGATCTCCATCCTCACGTCGAATCACGAATCACGAGGTCGGGCACAATCGATGCGAGACCTCGCTGTGGTCTCGACTGCGGCGACGGGGTACGGACAACGAGATCGCCGAGTGACACAATCGATGCGAGACCTCGCTGTGGTCTCGACCACGCTCAATGTGCCGCAATGCCGCAGGTCATCTACGGTCTCGACAACATTGAGCATTGAGCCACCACCGCGCGCCCGCGCGATATCGAGGCGCGATCGATGCGAGACCTCGCTGTGCTGTGGTCTCGACCACTTGACGGAGGACGCCTGCTGGCCCAAGAAGGGGGCACGATCAATGCGAGACCTCACGGTGGTCTCGACCGTTGGTCGTTGGTCCACCCCGACGCTGCCATGAGGAGCGGTGGTCTCGACTCTCGACGTCCCCTCATCAACCTCACGTACAAACGGCACAATCGATGCGAGACCTTGCGGTGGTCTCGACAGGTGGTTGCGAATCAGTTCCGGTCAGTGCGAGACCTTGCAGGGGTCTCGACGAGCAGCCGAGCACCGAGCATGCCCCCAGGGCACAGAGCAGCCCTGGTGCAATCGATGCGAGACCTCGCGATGGTCTCGACCAGAACGCGACGATACGGACGATAAGGCGCACGAGGGACTTGAAACTTGAAGCCTGCCAAGATCAATGCGCGCCGTCTTGACTGTGAAGCTCGCCGTTCGCAGGTGTGATCGATGCGAGACCTTGCTGTGGTCTCGACTGCCCATGGTCCAAGTTTCGCGCAAGCCCCCGACAAAGACACGATCGAAGCAAGTCACCGACGCACGATCGATGCGAGACCTCGCTGTGGTCTCGACCCACAGGTCACCGTTGTCAGCCCTTTTCGTCACCACAGGCATGATCGATGCGAGACCTCGCTGTGGTCTCGACCGCTTCGCCCCGAGCTCGTCGAATCAGACACGATCGACGTTGCGCGAATCGATTGGCACGATCGATGCGAGACCACGGTGGTCTCGACGAGGTTCGACGAGTTCTCCTCAAGGTGACGGGTATGGTCCCGAAGAAGTGCCACGATCGATGCGAGACCTCGCGGCGGTCTCGACGAGCCGGTCGATCAGCCTACGAGCGCGTGAGCTGGGGGCAGCTCCGTTCGGCCGCTCGGCCGCTCGGCCCGATCGCTGCGAGACCTCGCAGCGCGCAGTGGTCTCAACGACCGCGAAAACGGCGAGGGAAAAGGGGTACGATCAATGCGAGACCTCGCGGTAGATCCGCTCGTCGAGACCACTGCTAACCCGGCGAGCTGGCGAGCGGGCGGGAGGCCCAATCGATGATCGATGCAAGACCTCGCGGTGGTCTCGACGGATTCACATTTGGGCTGGGATCGATGCGAGACCTTGCGGTGGTCTCGACCAGCCGGTACTGGGAGTTCCGGCCAATGAAATTGCCGGGCCTGATCGATGCGAGACCTCGCGGTGGTCTCGACCCGAAGAAGTCAACGTAGAACTCCGCGCCGACTCTCGGCACAATCGATGCGAGACGCGAGACCTCGCTGTGGTCTCAACCGACCGACGAATCGTCCGGATGAAGGCGCCGACGATTTCAGGTTGGTGCGATCGATGCGAGACCTCGCTGTGGTCTCGACGTGTGCAAGCGCTTGCTCACCTGGCACGGCAAGGCGGCACGATCGATGTGAAACCTCGACCAACAGGCGATCACGCGATCGATGCGAGACCTCGCAGTGGTCTCGACGTGAATCGGACGCCGTGTACGCTCCGGGGTAGTGACTCTGTCCCAGGGGGACCGCCGTCACGAAGCCTTGCAAAACGTCTATCATCCTGTTAGCCATTCACGGATGCCGCGACAGCCCAGGAAGAAGACTTCCGACGTCCCGACCCGGATCTACTCGTACCGCTGCCTGCCTCCGATCACCGAGGTGAACCGCGTCGAAGAGCAGTTCCGCCTCGCGCACCAGTACCGCAACACGCTCGTCGAGATCGAGCACAAGCTCTGGGACGACCTCCGCGGCGTCCAGCTCGCGGATCCGATCGTCGGTGCGGCCCTCCGCGACTACGAGGACGCGGCGGGTGCCGTCGACGACGCCTACGACGACCTGCGGGCCGCGAAGTCCGGCGTCGCTGCCCCGGACCTGACGGCGGAGCGCGAGGTGCTCGCCCGCGCCAAGGACCTCCGCGCCCTGTGCGGCGCGGAGCTGCGCGAGGCCAAGGCGTCTCGCGCGGCGCAGCTCCAGCCGGGCTACGAGGCCGCGCGCGCGCTCACGGCGCTGCGCCGCAAGGAGGCCCGCCGCGCCTTCATCGAGCGAGGACTGCGCACCGGCACCTACGACCGCGTCGAGAACTCGGTCAAGCAGGCCGTCAAGACGGCGAAGCGCCCGCTCCACTTCGAGCGCTACGACGGGACCGGATCGATCGGCACGCAGCTCATCGCGCGCGACGGCGCCCCGGGAATCTACGGCATGACCGTCAGCGAGCTGCTGTCGCAGCAGGACTCCCGGCTCCGGCTGGGGACCCCTGGTCTCGCCGACAAGCACCCGCGCGCCGAGGTCGGAGCGTGCGCCACGTGGGAGGAGGCCGCGTGCCTCCCGCGCAACCTGCGCCGTCACGCGGCACGGACGTACGTCGACCTGCGCGTCGGCAGCCACCCTGACCGGAAGCCGATCTTCGCGCGCTTCCCCCTCACCCTCCACCGACCCATCCCGAAGGACGCGGTGATCAAGTGGGCGTACGTCGTGCGCAAGCGCGTCGGCCGTCACTACGAGTGGAGGTTCCAGCTCACGCTCGAGAGCGAGCGCTTTCGTGCCTGCCCGGTGGCGATCGGCGAGGGGACCTGCGCGATCGACCTGGGCTGGCGGCGGCTGTTCGACGCCCAGGGCGTGCAGGTCGGTCTGCGCGTTGGTTACCTCGTCGACGAGCACGGGCACGAGCGCGAGATCCGTGTGCCCGACGATCTGCTGACGGGAATGGCCAAGGTCCACGACCTGGCGTCGATCCGCGACAAGGAGTTCGAGACCGCGCGCGACCGCCTCGCGGCCTGGCTGCTCGACCGGGAGACCCCCGCGTGGATGGCCGAGCGCGTCGGCAGCCTGGCGCAGTGGCGCGCCCCCCGCAAGCTCGCCTCCCTCGTCGACGCTTGGACTGGGATCGACTGGGACGCCTGGCGCGTCGCTCGCGCCGAGGGCAAGAAGTGCAACCCTTCGGACTTCGGCTCGACGGCCAACCGCATCGACGGCGACGGTCCGATCCTCGCCGTGCTCCAGGCGTGGGCGCGCCAAGATCGACACCTCCAGAACTGGGAGGAGCACCAGCGCGATCGCTTGATCGCCCACCGCCGTGAGGTGTGGCGCGTGATCGCCGCCGAGCTCACCGCCCGCTACGCGACGATCCTGATCGAGAGCGGGTCGAACCACGACACCTCGATGAAGCTCACCGAGGTCGACGGCTGGGAGCAGCCCGCGCCGGAGGACGGCGACCCGTCCGACGGGCGCGAGCAGCGCCGCATGAGCCGCCTTGCAGCTCCCGGCGAGCTTCGCGCCGAGATCCTCAAGGCCGCCCCCAAACGCGGCGCCCGCGTCGAGGCCGAGCAGGCCGCGGACTCGACCAAGGCGTGCGCGTGGTGCGGCTCGGTCGAGGCGTTCGACGCGGCAGCCTCGATCGAGCACACCTGCTCGTCGTGCATTCGGACCTGGGACCAGGACGCGAACGCCGCGCGCAACCTCCTCCACAGGCACGGCTTGTCGAGCGGTCCGGTGCCGCAGGTGCGGCGTGCCGCGTAGAAGAGGTTCATGCGCCCCCGAAACCTCAGGCCGTACAGCAGCATTCAGAGGGGTCCTCCCTCGCGACACGCACGAGCGTGGAGTAAAGCTACCGGTGCCTGCATCGAAGGATGCAAGTGCCTTCTTTGACAACTGAATAAGAAACTCCGGTGATCGCACCTGCTCGGACGGTTGACGTCCGAGACATCGGCCGCGCCAGCTTGAGGATCGCCTGCTGCGAGTGATCGCACCTGCTCGGACGGTTGACGTCCGAGACTAGACGGGCAGACCAGCTACGCGCAGCGCCGAGGGTGATCGCACCTGCTCGGACGGTTGACGTCCGAGACGAACCGATTAGTCATCGCTAGATCGGTCACGACGTGTGATCGCACCTGCTCGGACGGTTGACGTCCGAGACCCGATCTCCAGGGACTGGCCAGTCCGATGGGTGAGTGATCGCACCTGCTCGGACGGTTGACGTCCGAGACAGCCAACGCCTGTACACGCAGCAAAAGGCGGCACCTGTGATCGCACCTGCTCGGACGGTTGACGTCCGAGACCACACTCGATAGTTGAACGGGTAAGCTTCGCCCGGCCGGTGATCGCACCTGCTCGGACGGTTGACGTCCGAGACGCTGGGAGATCGTGATTCAGACGGGCACGGCTCTCGCATGATCGCACCTGCTCGGACGGTTGACGTCCGAGACGACGGACTGATTAACGAGGCGACGCGCGTGATCCTGTGATCGCACCTGCTCGGACGGTTGACGTCCGAGACTGAGTGCTGCCAGCCGCGAGCACATGCGTCACAAGTGATCGCACCTGCTCGGACGGTTGACGTCCGAGACCCGAAGGCGCCGCATTTGGGACACCGGCTGACCTCGTGATCGCACCTGCTCGGACGGTTGACGTCCGAGACCCGGACCATTTCGGTGCGCTACCCCGTCGAGACGCGTGATCGCACCTGCTCGGACGGTTGACGTCCGAGACCACAAGTACCCGAGCGCTCGCGCTACCGGTCGAAGGTGATCGCATCTGCTCGGACGGTTGACGTCCGAGACAGACAGATCTTTGAGGACGCTCCCTGCCCGAACTGCGGGTGATCGCACCTGCTCGGATGGTTGACGTCCGAGACGAGCGCGCAGCCGCGCGCAACTGATCGCCAATTGTGATCGCACCTGCTCGGACGGTTGACGTCCGAGACAAGCGATCGCGCGTGCTGATCAGCTGGCCGCCGAGCGTGATCGCACCTGCTCGGACGGTTGACGTCCGAGACGAGGAGCCGGCCGTTCCGTTCGCGCGTTCGCGCAACGGGTCACGGGTCGCGTGTGATCGCACCTGCTCGGACGGTTGACGTCCGAGACCGGAACTTCTCGCCGGGGCCGATGTACAGCGCGTGTGATCGCACCTGCTCGGACGCTCGGACGGTTGACGTCCGAGACTCGACGCTCCATCGCGTAGGCGTCGCGGGTGGCTTGTGATCGCACCTGCTCGGACGGTTGACGTCCGAGACTATAGGTGGCTCGAGGTCGAGGCGTGCCAAGATCGAACACGAAGATGTCCGTCCCCTGTGATCGCACCTGCTCGGACGGTTGACGTCCGAGACCAGCAGTTATCCTTGCCTGCTGATTCGTCGTCGTGTGATCGCACCTGCTCGGACGGTTGACGTTCGAGACCACGCGCCGCCCGCCGCCCGCGGCATGCGCGCGCACAAGTGATCGCACCTGCTCGGACGGTTGACGTCCGAGACTTGAGCTCGATCGACGGCTCACGGCCTCACGGCTCGCGCGCCCGTGCGAGGTGATCGCACCTGCTCGGACGGTTGACGTCCGAGACAAGGGATCGGGCCGCTGCCGCATGGGATGCGGCTCGGACGGTTAACGTCCGAGACTGGGCCAACCCGAATCCCGAATCTGTCGTCGTGCGTCCAGAAGATGATCGCACCTGCTCGGACGATTGACGTCCGAGACGCATTGTTTAGAGAGGGCCAGCGCCACCCGATGCTCGCGTGTGATCGCACCTGCTCGGACGGTTGACGTCCGAGACACCCGCTACGATCGGCCGCTCACGCTCACGCTCAGCGAGCGGGTGATCGCACCTGCTCGGACGGTTAACGTCCGAGACACCTTGGTTAGGTGGAGCCGGGAGCCGGGAGCCGGGAGCCAGGCGAGAACCTGCCTGTGATCGCACCTGCTCGGACGGTTGACGTCCGAGACTGGCGAGAGAGTTCTTGCGCCTCTGCGGCCTCTGCGGGGGGCAGGGGGGCAGGTGATCGCACCTGCTCGGACGGTTGACGTCCGAGACGAGCCTGATCCGACGTCTGGAGGCTGGAGGCTGGAGGCTGGAGGCTGGAGGCTGGAGCACGTGATCTATGAGAGTGATCGCACCTGCTCGGACGGTTGACGCCCGAGACGGAGATTGTTTCCATCTCTCACCCTGGTAGGTGATCGCACCTGCTCGGACGGTTGACGTCCGAGACAGAGAATCCCGAGTTTGCGCTCGACACTCGACACTCGACACTCGTGCGGATGATCGACACCTGCTCGAACGGTTGACGTCCGACGTCCGAGACAGCTATGCCTACGGAGCTTCGGAGTGATCGCGCCTGCTCGGACGGTTGACGTCCGAGACCAGCCTTGAGCTTGTTGCAGCTCAGACGCTCAGACGGACGGTTGACGTCAGTGAGTGCCAGTGCGCGCATGTGCATGTAGCGAGAGTACCTGCTTGGTCGGTTGACGACCGAGACAGCAAGGGGATTACAGCGCAGTGCCATGAGACTCGGTCACTCGGCCGGTTGACGACCGGGACTTGAGCAACGGCACACGGCACACCGGCACACCGGCACACCGGCACACCGCAAACCGCAAGACTTGCTCGGTCGGTCGACGCCCGAGACGAGTGGGAGTCCGTGCATTCTCCCCGACCCCCGAGGCCCGAGGCCCGAGGGGCACAAGCCCGAGGCCCGAGGCCCTTGGTCGCACTTGCTCAGCCGGTTGACGGCTGAGACAGGAAGCTACTGCACTGTCTAAGGCTCTAAGGGACACCCTATGATCGTACCCGCTCGGTTGGTTAACAACCGAGACTTCTTGACCGTGTAGTGTGTAGTGCCGAACGATGCGAGACCTTGCTGTGGTCTCGACAACGCTTACGTTCTTGAGGTGAATCGGTGGATTCGCCAACGCGATCTCGATGCGAGACCTCGCTGTGGTCTCGACTGGATCATCGCTGAGTCGACGGAGACGGAGAGCGGAGAGCGAAGAGCCGCTACCTGGTGCCTGGCGCGATCAATGATCAATGCGAGACCTCGCGGTGGTCTCGAAGACGACGTGCGCACGAAGATCACCGCTGCGAGACCTCACTGGGGTCTCGGGTCTCGACACTCGACAAAGTCCACAAGGCGTCGGGCGTCGGCGTCGGCGTCGGATAACGGGACACAGGACACGGGACCCCGGACCCCGGACCGTTCTCGCTTCTCGCTCAAGCACAAGCACGTAACGATAAATGCGCGACCTCGCTGTGGTCTCGACGTAGAGGGATGGACGCACGGACGCACAGATCAGCGCAAGCGCTGCGAGAGATGCGAGACCTCGCGATGGTCTCGACGTCTCGACGTAGAGGAGACACGGAAGCGGGCGTGCTCGATGCGAGACCTCGCGATGGTCTCGACCTCGGAGTGGGGACCGGTGCGCTCGGCGCCCGGCGCCCGGCGCGATCGATGCGAAACCGCGCTGTGGTCTCGACAGAAGTACCTGCATAACAAGCTAGAAAGCTAGAACGGCGCAATCGATGCGAGACCTCGTCGTGGTCTCGACAGCATCACCTGATCTGATCAGCTGACGATCCTCGCTGATCGCTGCGCCACGGCCACGGCCACGGCCCGACTTCGTCCCAGCACCAAGACTACAGCGATGCCGCGCTCGTGCTCGTGCGCGGACCGATGGCCAGCCCCGCCGCAGAAGGGACACGGCAGCACGCGCACAGGGGCCCTTGTCACCTCGTCGGCCGTCACAGCTCCATCTCCGCGGCGACGATCACCTCACCGTCGGCGAGATGGTGCCAGCCCCGACCGCGGCACGCGGCATAGCCGACCAACACGGACAGCGCCCGCCGGACCGCGTAGTCGTAGAGGGCCCGGTCCCGGTCGTAGTCGCGGCTGGAGGCGCTCACTCGTCGGGCTCCGCGAGCCAGCGCAGGTACGCCCGATAGATCGACCGGCCGGCGAGGCACAGCTTGACGAGCACGTCGTCGGGGACGGTCCGCCGAAGCGCCTCAGGCTGCGCGACACGGACGCTCTCCGGCTGGACGCTCGCGCACTGCGAGCACACTCCGAAGTGCCTCGAGACGTCGTCGTGGACCCCCGATCCGCGCGTCACGAGGTCCTCCGGCTCCGGCCGCTCCCCGCGTACTCGGCCACCGCGAAGGCGAACTCCGGGTGATCGCGCAGACAGTCGGGACCGACCGGCAAGAGCGTCGGCGCGCGGCTACCGTTGAGCTGGGTCTGGAAGTCCTTCCACTCAGCGCCCGCGAGGTCCTCGTCCGCGGACACGAGCCACCACTCGCCGTCGTTCGTGCGCGCCGTGTACAGGCGAACAGCTTCCGGGCGCACGGGACGCCCACAGTAGGCGCACGAGTCCTCGCCGTAGACGTCCGCTCCGCCGTCGATCGCGCGGCTCCAGCGCTCAGCCTGCGTGAACACGCGGCGGCTCACGGCAGGACCCCAGGTGCGTGCTTGGTCACGTGCTCGAAGAGCCTTCGCACCTCAGTCGACGTGAGCCCGTCACCAAACGACGAGCGCGACCACAGCCCTCGAACAGCGTCGTAGGTCCACGTGTCAATGAAGAGGCGCCAACGGTCCGGGTCCCCGACGTCGACGATCTGCGCGGTGACGGCGACCGGGTAGTGGTCTCCGTAGGAGTCGACACGGACGCCGGGAGGTGGGGGCAGCGGCAGCGCGTCGTTCATGACAGGACCTCCAATGCCAGTTTCAACCGGGCGCGAATCTTCAGCACCTCGGTGTCCGCGTCGGAGCGGACCTTCAGAGCCTCGGCGTCCGCGTCGGCGCGCGCGTCAATCAAACCGCAGAGGGTGTGAACGTCGTCCTCGAAGAGCTCGACGAAAACGTGCTTGCGATCGTGGCCCTCCTTGCGCCACGCGACGTCCATCGCATCGTCCCAGGTGGCGACGAGCATGATCTCGATCGTGGCCCGCGCCTCGCCATCGACGATCGTCGCGCCGATCGAAAGACTCCCCCCAGCCACGGTGGTGTGGTCGAACATGTAGATGAGGTCGACCCCGATGTGGATCCCGCGCGGCAGGACGATCGACACCGAGTTCCGGTCGATCCGGACCTCGGACGCTTGGTACACGTACCAAGCAAGGCTGTCGCGGACCTCGTAGCCGGGCTGCCCGCGCTTGTCGGGATGCTCGAGCAACACCGCCTCCAGCTCGGCCGCCTCACGCGCGCGGTACGCGACGTTGTGCGCCTCGAAGCGCGCGCGGACCTCGGCACGGAAGCTCTCGGCGACGACCTCGTCAGACCACTGGGGCCGCGATTCTTCAGTCACGTGAGTCCTCCTTCTGTGCGTCGACATGCCTGATCACGCGCCTCGCGATCGCGTTCCCCGCGTTGACGACCGTCACGACGACGGCCCCCTCCCACAGACCTCGGACGTAGTCCGTGCGGCTCGCGAGCAGCGGCTCCATCACCCAATAGGTACAGGTCACGGCCAGCACGATCAAGGCACCGAGCGCGAGCGGCAAGACGAACGCGCGCAGGACACCGCCGATCACGGAGATGCCCCCGTCGTGCCATCCGTGCCCTTCGGACGATAGACGGTCGTCACGACCTCGACCGCCTCGACCTCGACCGCCTCGGTCAGCTCGTTTGGCCGACTGAGGCACGGGATGATGCCGTGCTCGTCGTCGTAGCGCACCTCGAACTGGTAGAGCTTACCGTCGGGGTGCTCGACGACGACCTGCGCGTGCTCGTACCCGTCCGAACGTCGGCCGAGCACCTCGCGGTGCAGCACGAAGTCCCGATCGTGCCCCTCGGCCCAGCCCATCAAGAACGCCACCTCGTGTCCGTTGAACGATCTCGTCACAGCAATTCCTCGATCATGTGGTGCACAGCTTCGGCCTGACGATAGAGCGTGTCGAGTTGGTCGACGAGCAAACGAGCGGACTGCTCGTCGAGCCGCAGCGCGTGCCCACAGTCTGCGTGCCAAACAGGGCGTGCCCGCGGATCCTTCGCCACGTCCTGGGCCATTGTGTTTGCCTGACGAGGAATGTCACTCGAAGTGCTGTGTCTTTCGAGGAAGCTCTGGCCCTGTTTACTAGCGTGCATTTTGTTCAGCTCAGCACGCGCGCGACGCTTCGCTTCTTGGATCGCGTCGTTGGGCTGGGTCGTTTGCGACTGGACACGCGAAACGCCTCTCTCCCACGCCGCCAGGTAGTGACGCCACGCCCCACTAGTGGACGCCTGCACGACGATGAAGCGCTTCACGCGGCGTCCTTCTTCGCGGGCGGCGGCAGCTCCGGCAGCACCTCCGGCGCGTGCTCCGTCAGGAACACGCGCCACGACCCGGGCTTCTTCTCACCGCCGCGCGTGCCCTTGACGCCCGTGCCCCACAGGCCCTCGATCTTCGTCAGCCCCGGGCGCGCCCGGTCCTCCATCTCGACGGCGCGGCGCGCGAGGTCCGGGTGCCGCCGCGCGAGCTGGATCAGCTCGGCGGGTTTCGTGGAGGGGCAGAACCAGCACGCCGACTTCGGCGGCACCGGCAGCCCCGCCCTGGCGATCTCCTCCACGCAGCGGTCGCGGTCCCAGCCCCACTCGCGCAGGGGGTAGGCCCACGTCCACGGGCCCTGGGTCTCGACGCCACCGCGTCGCGAGTCGCACGGGCCCGCGTCGTAGCCGATCGCGCGGACGACCTTGCCGCCCGCCTTGATATGGCCGGCGAAGTAGTCGGCGCACGCGGCGTCGAGCGGCTCACCCTTCCACTTGAGGCTGCACTTCTTGTAGCCGAACGCGAGCGACGGCAGCGTCTGGTTGACCAGGCAGTTCTCCTCGAGCGTCGCGTAGTGCCCGTGCTTGGGGCGCTTCACGACGTACTGCACGTCGGTGATCGTCGGGAAGCCAACCTGGATGAGCCAAGCGTCGATGACGGGGCGGTACGCGTAGGTCTCGGGCCACTCGTTGCCGACCTGCGCGTGGCCGATCCAGTGCGGCCGGATGCCGCGCCGCCACCAGCCGACGAGCACGGCGGTCGAGTCGACGCCCATGCCGTAGGAGAGCGCGAGGGGGTCCCTCATCGGGATGCCCCGTCGACGCTCTCGACACCGAGGACCTCGCGCGCTCGATCCGCGTCGAGCTGCTGCCCGAGCACGATGTAGGGCGCGTGATAGTAGCGAAGCACCTTGCGCAGGAGGACGTCGGCCCATCCGACGTCCGTGCGATCCATGCGCTCGATGTCGAGCGGCAGATCGTTCGCGAAGTCGGTCGAGAGCATGATCTTCGGGACCTTTCCGACGAAGCAGAGCGCGAAGGACCTCCGGTAGGTTTGCGCCTCGATCGTCCAGTCGAACGAGGGCAGCGTCAGGTCGAACGTCGGATTACCGGCCTCGTTGTGAAAGCCGTGCATGCGGTAGCGCGCCCCCGTTCCGTCCTTGGGCCCACGGTCAGAGAGCACGAGCGCGTTCGTGGGCGTGCGCACGCTCCCGAAGCCCGTGTCGATAGAGACGTCGAGCAGGTTGGTGATCAAGACGATCCGCTCCATCTACAGCTCCGCCACTTTCTCGAAGGCTCCGAAGACCTCCGCCCGGGGGACCAACTCGTCAGGCCGGCAGCCGTGCGGGCAGCGCAGCCCCTCCGCCGAGCCAAACGCGCGGCAGATCAGCGGTCGCTGGTCGTAGACGCTACAGCGCCCCATCACGAGCAGCGGGCAGGCGTCGCCGACGGCAACGCCCAGGATCAGGGTGTCCCCGGCGGAGATCGTCGGCAGCCGCCGGCCGGCCACGGCCTCAAGCTGCTCCAGCTCGAACGGCAGCACCGGGATCGACGCGCACGCCTCCGTGCACAACCCCTTGCAGCCTGCGCTCGGGATCGTGGCGTAGATCTCGTGCAGCACGCGCAACTTCTTCGACTTGGTCACGACGATACCTCCGGTGGTTCTTCAGCGTTCACTTCCGCCCAGATGGTCAGGCACTGCTCGCGCGTCAGGTAGCACTTCGCCTTGTCGATGAAGCGCCGTTCATGAAAAACGGCTGCCCGCGCATTCATCATCAGTGCCAAGCCCCGCACGCGCAGGGGCCGCGAGTGACGTCACAGCGCCGTCCACCGTTGACGCCGACGGCCGCGTGCGCCTCGTGCGCGTCCAAGAGCTGCGTGTCCAGCGCGCCGGCGTGCATGCAGCAGCGTTGCAGCTCCTCGAACGTGTGCCGGTGCCTCTCGGGGTGAGCCTTGATCTCCCGCAGTTTCTCTTCGCGTGTCACGATGCCTCCTTCGTTGCAGTGGAATCGCCGTACCGACGCTTGAGCGTGCTGAACGCGAAGCCGACGAAGAAGGCCACGCCCGGCGGTGTCAGGCGCACGGGTGCCGCGCCGTAGTAGATCAAGGCGTACGCGCTGCCGTTGGTCGTCGCCTCGTCGGGGCACACGACACCGTAGTCCACCCAGTACATCACTTCGCGTCCGCGCTTCGTCCAGCCAAGCAGGGTCTCCTGATTCCGCTGCCCCTTGCGTCGATCCCAGCCGACGCCCGGGCGCTGGTGGTTGCTGTCCCAGGACGCGCTCACGCTTCGGTGGCCTTCCTGATCGCGGCAACGAAGGCGTCAACGCGCGCCTGGACGACTGTGATCGCCTCGGCCTTCGCGTCCTCGATGCCGATCGCAACGAGCTTCTGGCGCTCGATGTTGACGCCGCGGCAGGTGACGAACCAGGCGTCCCCGCTGCCCATGTAGTGGTGGACGGTGATCGCGTCCTGGTGCAGGCGCCCGAGTCCGAGCACGAATTCATGAGGCACGCGCTTAACGTCCCCTTGCGCGTACGAGCTGGTGTCCTTCCACTTCATCTTCCGGGCTCCTTCCTCGTTGAGCGTCCTGTGCGTCGCCGAGACAGTCACCAGTCACCTCCATCGAGGCGCAGACGGCCCGCACTGTCGATGACGTTGCCTTGCTGCGCGCGCCCGCGGTCGTCGTGCGACGGCCCCTTCATCAGGCACAGCGTGCCGTTGGCGACGTAGAGCGAGAGCTTGGGGTCGATCGAACGCAGCAGCTCCACCGCCTGGCGAAACGCGCGGATCGAGGACGCGCGGCTCACAGACGCCTCGATCTAGCGCTCTGATCCTCAAGCGCTGTGACGAGCCGTTGGAGGTCCGCGCGGTACCAGCCCGCGGAGTTCAGGTTGTTGACCTCCCCGACCTTGAGGCCGTCAGCCGTGTCGGCGACGTCGAGCACGTAGGCTTCGTTCGGTGACCAGTGACCGGCCACGCTGTTCGCGAAGTCGATGACGCGCGAGTCGACCTGGTCGGGCGTCGTGTATCGCTTGAGGGTCCCGAGCTTGAACCCCGAGCTCGTGACGACGCGACCGTCGACGACCCACGTGCGCGTCTCGGAGTAGATCTCCTTCTTCGCGCAAACCATGACCGGTGTGCTGAGGGTCATCAGGTTGACGCCCAGCGGGTCGTTCTCCGGATCTGGTGACTCAGGCAGGCGCCGAAGCGACGCGAGCCACTTCGAGTACCCGTCCCAGTCCTCGACGTACCCCGTGAACGCCTTGGTGTCGTGCACCGGGCGGATGAAGAAGGGCTCGGGTTGGAAGGGCACCGCGTCGAACGCGCAGACGTGCGCGTCGGCGTTGAGCATCCACTCACCCCACGCGCGGTGCTGGACCTCGAAGTCCAGGTTGTGTAGGAACGCCCCCGGCACCCAACCCATCTTTTTCGCCTGGCGAGCGAGCGAGTACGAACCCATCACGATCGCGTCGCCGCCGGACGATGGCAGGGGTGGCCCGTCTGTCCCGATGATCTCGCCGACGAACGGGACGACCTTGACCAGCGTGCGCGTGAGGTCGAAGCGGTCGAGCGTCTCTAAGAGCGTGGCGAAGCCCTCCTCCTCGTAGATGTTGTTCTGGATGATCCAGTGCATCAAGCGTCTCCCTGCTGCCCCACGGGCACAGCCTCCGCGCCGTAGAACTGGTCACGGGAGAGCCCGTGGTGCTTGCGGTAGTGGGCCTCCCACGCCGCGTAGTCGTCCCGCGTGAGCGACGCCTGCCCGCGACAGCCGCCCCAGACGCGCGCGGGACAGTCCTCGAAGAAGTGCTCGTCGCAGCAGCAACGGCAGCCGGCCAGCTCGTTCAGCTTGGCGAGGTCGCCCTCCCACAGCGCGCGGGCGAGCGCCCCGTCGACCCTCACGTCGATCACGACCGCACCAACCCGCGCGCGTCGCGGTACGTGAAGGGCACGTCGTGCCGAGCGACGCGGCGGAGCAACTCGACCGCCTCCTCCTTCGTGCGACCGGGCGCGTCGTTCCAGCGCGGGATCAGGCCCTTGCCTCCGCCGTGCCGCATGCGCGTGGTCGCGCAGATGACGGACTCCGCCCACACCCACAGCGTCCAGCGGTACTTCTTCGCGGGGTCGGCCTCGGCGATCGCGTCACCCACGCAGAGCCCCGGCCCGCGCTTGCCCCGGCGGAAGCCCCGCTCCTCGATGAGCCGGATCGCGCGACGTGCAGCCTTCTTGAGCGCTCGGTCGGCCAGCATCACGGAGTCCTCTCCGCCAGCAGCGGCAGCGTCAGCAAGTACGACAAGACCTGGTCGGCGCGACGCAGCGTCCAGCCGCACTCGTCGCGCAGCATCCGCATCGCGACGGCGCGCGTATGGACGGCGTCGGTCGCGCGGGCGGCCTCCAGGGCCGCACCTCCCAGTTCGACCTCTTCGAGCGTGAACACGTTAGGGGACCCTCCGCGTCCGAGTCGACGCCGGTTGCGTGTCCCACGCCTCACCGAAAAGACCCCTGGTCCACGTGTCCGCACAGGCACCGTTGAGACAACGGTACTGGGGCCGACCGTCCGCGGCAGCCCCGTCCCGGATGGCCGTTTTTCGACCGCAGCGTGCGCAAGGACCACGCTCTCCGGCGCGCGTCACGGCATCACCCGACCCTGGGCGAGCGCGATCGCACGCGCGTCGCACTTCTCGCTCAGCGCGTCGTACGGCGCGGCCGACTCACCACGCGCGTCAGCCCGCGCGCCAGCAGCAACCGCGATCTGCGCGAGCAGCAACCACTCCGCGACAGTGAACGGCTTCTCGGCCGGGTCACTCACCGCTTCCTCCGACGGCGAGGGGCCGCGAGGCAGTCGCCCACCACGTAGCCGACGATGCCCGCGCAGACGCCACGCTCCTCGCCGGTGAGGGCCACGAACCGCAGGACATGCAAGAGGAAGTAGGCGGACACGATCGCGACCACGATCGCGAGGCAGCGCCGCGCGGTGTCGCTCACGACGTCACCCCACGCTGCACGAGCAGCATGGCCTCGATCGCCGCGTCCTCGGCCACACGCGCGGGCACCATGCCACGGCGCGGGCGCATGAACGCCGGGTCGTCCAGCACGAACAAGACGGCGACGCGGCCCACGGGCGCCAGAATCCCCGGCGACAGCACCTTCAGCATCTCGACGGCGCGCTTGGCGACCTCGCTCCGCTTCCAGATCCGGCCCTTGACGGACGTGATCTCGTAGAAGTTCTGCCACTCGCTCTCGGTCATGGGCGCCGACATCAGAGACGCCTCGCCTGCGGGTCGCGGTCACGGCGCGAAGGCGCGAGCCAGTCCCCCCCCACGCTGACGATGTGCGAGACGAGGCCCACGCCCACGGCGGTGAAGATCGCGAGACACAGGAAGTACAGGAAGTAGTAGGCGCCCACGAGAGCGACCACGGCGGCGACGATCGCGACCAGGATCGCGAAGCACTTCCGTGCGATGTCACGCACCGTGTGACCGCGCGCGGCGCGTGAAGCGCTGTACCAACGGTAACGGTCACGCGCGTGAACCGTGCCGCACGACGGGACGCAGCTCTGCCACGTACGATTGGACAAGGGCGCCGACATCAGAACCGCGTTCCATTCTTGCGGCGACACTCTTGCTGGTCACGATAGCGCTTCGGCTCCTTGCCCTCGCGGTAGAGCGTGGTCAGCTGACGCTCGTAGTAGACCTCCGGGCGGTTGCTGTTCCACGAGACAACGGCAGTGCGCTTCGCCGCGTCAACGGAGATCACCTTGACCTGCCAGCAACCCAGCTCGCTCATGGTGGTGTTACCCATCTTCTCGGCGTGGATGTCGAGCAGGGTCATGCCGGGCTCGATCTTCTCGAACTTGATCGCCATGGGATGCAGTAAAGCAGATCGCGTGCCCAGGTCGGTAGCGCCGCAAGTACGCGGACGGTTAGCCCGAGTGATCCCGCACCCGGCTCCGCACGGCGACGGTCGGGGCTCACGAGACACGGGTGCCCCACTACCCGGGCGACGCGTCACGGCTTGCCGATCTTCACGCCGCCCGCGAGGTTGATCGCCTTACCCCAGGCGTAGCGCGGCGTCTTGAGCGCCTGGTCGAACGTGGCGCCGCGCGGCGTGATCCGGTACTCGCAGCCGCACGTCGAGCACCACGGCATCAGCTCGTTGAGCGCCTGCTCTCCACGCGACGGACAGAACGGACAACGGACAAACGGCCAGAAGCCGTGACGCTGCGCGCGCACCCAGCGCTTCACGGCTCACCTCGACGCTCGTGGCCCCAGATGATCGCGGCCAGCCAACCGGCCTGCCACGCAGGCGACTTCGGGTAGCTCCCGCGCTCGCGGTTGTCTCCGCGGCGCATCCAGCCGACGACCTCCTCGATGGTCATGTCGTGACAAAGCTCGTGGACCATCTGCGCAGCGATCTCCGCGGCACGCACCTCGATCCACACGGCTTCACGGCGCCTCATCGCCGCACCAGGGGCCCGTCGAACTGGTGCTTGCACTCCAGGCACTGCCAGCGCGACGTGCCCGGCGACTCACCAACGATCGGTCTGCCGTAGTTCCGCAACGGGATCGTGTCGGCGTGCCCGCAGTGCGGGCACGGCAGGTCGGGGAGTCCTTGGCGCTTCTCGGTCACGACGCCCCCCTACAGCAGCGCCAGGATCGCGCGGTACTTGCTGGCACGCGCGCGCGAAACCTTCGTCACCTTGTCGCGATCTCCCGCCGCGTCAGCGAGCGCTTGCAGCTGCACGACCAGACGATCAGGCGCGGACGTTGCCCAATTCCGGCAGAACGCCTCGACGGTGATCGTCCGCTCCTCGGTCGTCCAGCCGCAGCGCGATCCCTGCCAGTTACTCCACGACCCGGAGTAGGCCAACTCGACGAGCTGGCCGTCATCGCGCAGGAACACGTCCCTGCCCTCGTAGGTGCCGTCGTTGTCGTCGCGGCGCAGCTTGTCGCGCGACGGCCCCAGCTCCTTCGTCGTGCACGTGAGGATCAACCCGCGCCAGCTCGCGCGCGTCGATCCTACGTCGCCCTCCCCGGCGATGTAGTCGTTGGACGTCTTGGGGCGCGAGCCGAGAGCGCGCACGGCGGGGCGCGCGATCTCCAGGATCCGCGCCACGAGCGCGACCTGCGCGGCCAGCTCGTCAGTCTTGGCCTCCTCAGAAGCGGCGTGCGCGGCGACGAGCGGCGCGATCGTGTCGGACAACTTGGTGAGGGAAGCCTCGAGATTCGTGGTGGTGTCGGTATCAGTGACGGTCATGACGTTGGTCCTTTCAGCGAGGGTCAGTGGCGACTCAGCGTCGCCTGCAATCTAAGAGTAGCAACCCGCGTACCGGTCCCATGCCCCCGGTAAGTCCTCCAAGAGACGACGGCGCCAGGGCCAGGGCCACCTAGCCGTGGCGTCGCCGGCACGCCGTGGCGCTCAGGAGTCGGGTGTTCGGTGACCCGGGGGACCCGGGGGCGTCGACGATCGACGCTTAGCTTCACATCGCGCACATTCGTAGAATGTGAGGAGGTCACGTCCTCCGTGACCGTTCGGCCCGCGATCGAACACGTTGCGTCGCGCGCCGAACTTGCCACAGAACTCGCAGCGTTCAGAGGGCACGACTACGATCGGCCCGGCGGAACCCTTGGCTGACGTACGTGGCCGGTCTCGGCGTCACCGCGTGCAGGATGGTCCCGAAGCCCGGCCGCGCGTCAGCGCGTACGATCTCCCAGGCGTGCTCTTGGTCCCGCACACCCGGCACATCCCGCAGGAACCTCTGACCCGTAGGTTTCCCGGCGGAATCGCCCCAGACCTCCCGTAAGACACCGGGCGCGAGGGGGAGGTCGTCTGGCCAGCACGTTGTCGGCCACGTGTGCTCGTACTCGAGCGTGAAGATGCGGGTCATAGCGTGCTCCAAGTTCTCAGTCGAGTGGGATTGCGGCGACCGCTTGACTGACATGCTCGCGAAGGCGCCGGACACCGTCGCGGTACTCCTCCGGAGTCAGCGTGACCATGCGGTCGAACAGCCGGTAGTATTTGTCGCGGGTCTCGGCCACCTGCTTCCGACGGAACTCGACGGTGGACCCCTCCATGGAGCGAAGGTTGTCGAGTCGGTCGCACGCCTTCACGAAGTACGGGCGCCAGTCGGTGCAGACGGCACCGTGACGAACGTCGTCACGAGCGCGAAGGTGTCGCCGGAAGCGGACTGTCCGCTCCTGCCCGAGCTACTCGTCGCGACGGCGCAGCGGTTCGCGGTCAAGGAAGTGAGTGCCGACAAGGCATACCTCAGCAAGAAGAACCTCGAAGCGATCGACAAGGTCGGCGCGGTCGACTCGCTCGTGAAGGTCACGAACGCGCGCGGACGCGACGTGACCGCGAGGCTCGCGTACAGCGTCGCGCGGCTGACCGACGTGGGGATCGACGACCTGCTCGCGGGCGCGCTCCTGTCGCCACGGACGTGCCCGCACTGCGGGAGACCGCCGAGTGACTTCACCGACGAGGAGACCGTCGTCGAGGATCAGCCTCGCGAGGCCGTCCTGAAGCTCGTCAAGTAGCCGGGGACAGAATGCGCACAGAAGTCGCATTCTGTCCCCAGCGCCGGTAGACTGGCGTCATGGTCAAGACCGCGCGCGACTCGTACGGAGATCCGGTGACCGTGGTTTCCATTCCGGCGACCGATCTGCGGCGTGGTGACATCATCCGCATGGCATCGGACAGCCTCCGTATTGAAGAAGCGCCGATCCTTGAAGGCGCCAGGGTCAAGATCGTGGCCCGTAGCGCGAAGGAAGCTGGAGGGATGGTGCGACGTTCCTACCTTGCTTCCAAAGTGTTCGACGTTGAGCGTACAGAGACATCGACGCATCACGCGACGAGGAAAGCGTCACACGAGGATGATCCCGTCGGGCACGCGCGTGGCGTGAGAGCGCGAGAGATCGTGCGGCTCGCGGCTGAACAGGTCAAAGACCCAAGCACGCGGTACTGGCTATTGGCGGATGAGCGCGGGACCTTCGAGAAGGCCGCCCGCAAGTACCTCGAAGAAACTGCGGACAAGGCAAGGGCGTTGGGGATGTCCAACGCGAAGGTGAACGAGGAGATCGCGGTGATGCTTGCTCTGTCGGCGGTCGAGGCGTTCCTGAAGCGAGCGCGGAAGCGATGACGGACACGCTGCGCTGCGAGGAGACCGTTGTCGATCGGTCTCCGTTTCCACACAAACTCGGCCGCGAAAAGCGCCAGTGTTCGCGCGCTGCGACGATGTGCGTCGTAGCTACGTCAACGCCTGGTCACTCGAAGTGGCTGTGTCGGCAACATGCCGAGGCCGCTCTAGCGAGACGCAACTTGTTGGATCAGCCAATCTGGCGACCATGCTAGCTGCCCATCAATCAGACGTGCTGCCCTTGAACACTTGCCTCGTTATCGATTCCTAGGCAACGCCGTGCAGACGTAGAAGCGTTCCAGGTAGCCCTCCTTCGGATCTTTCGAGAGCACCTTCACGACCCCGCAGACGTCGGCGCCGAAGACGTGCTCGATCATCTCGGGGCGCAGGTCGCGCGTGTCCTCGATGCCGTCGTGCGTCGTGCAGGATGCTGGCGATCACGGTGTCGGGCCGGACGATCTGCGCGAGGTCGATCCCGATGAGGGTGGCGCGGCGCACATGCTCGAAGTACCGCACGGGCTCGCCGAGATCGTTGAGCTCCTTGCGCGTCTGCGATCGGTGCGCGGCTTTCGCGAGGATGTACGCCAACTCGATGTCGCGCAGGATCTTCGGTGAGAAGAAGGGGTAGAGGCGCCGCCACCGAGCGGGTGGTTGCGGTGTTCATGCGTCATGGGACAGACGAACGCGCCGAGGTCTGCTCCTGTCGAGGGACTCAGTGGCTTGGCCATACCTGCCCTCTCTTGACGCGTGCGCCGGTTCGGCGCTCCTCGCGTGCGGCTGCGGCTTCTTTGCGGAGGTGTGTCGTCTGGTGTTCCTCGTCGCCGTGGAAGTCCGCGGCGGTCGCCGGTCGCGTCGCGACGTTGCCATGTTTGTGGCGCTCGACGTAGCCGCTGTACGCGACCAGGTCGAAGGTCTTCGGTCCGCATGCGAGCACGCACCAAAGCTCGCGCTCGTGGCCATGCTTGAGCATGACGACGATGTCGTCGCGCTTCACTGAAGCGCCCCGTTGAACGCCCTGCACTGCTCGATCGCGTCCTCCAGGACGTCCGCGGGCTCGAACGCTTCGTAGGCGCGCCAGCGCTCGCCATCCCACACGTGCCGGACGTCGCCGTCTGCCTCGACGAACACCTGGACCTTGCACGTCGCCTCCGCGCCCTTCGCCCGGAGGTAGAAGAAGCCGACGTTGACGCCGCGGCGCTCCTCCAGCCCTTCCATGAGGTCCATCACGCTTCCGTGCTCCTCGGGTTGAGCAGCGCGTCGATGAAGCGCATCGCTTCACCCATGCCGACTGGCGCGACGGCCCGCAGATAGAGCGCGCAGAGCACGATCTGCTTGCGCGCCAACTCCTCGGCGACAAGACGCTCCACAGGCGAGATGCGGCTCAGGGCATCCACCCTCACCAGCTCGTCCGCGTGCAGCGTTCGGCCGAGCACCCCCTCGATCTGCGCCTTGTGCGCAGGATCGATCTGCGTCTCCGCGTTCGGGTCAAACGCCAGCCTGACGAGCGCCCCGAGCCGGTAGAACTTCCCGGGCTCGATCGCGCGTACATGCGGCACGCATCGCCCGCGTCCCGCGTCGGCGAGCTGCTCGATCGTCGGGTACGCGGCACGGGCCGCGGCCTGCTCGTCGGGCGCGTCGACGACCGCGAGCGCGATGTCGGGCTCGCCGTAGAGCGTCTTGTCCTGGATCGTCACAACGTAGATCATGCCAGCTCCTCGGGAAGCGCCTCGTAGTCGGAGGAGCACCACCCGCGCCAACCCTCGGGGTCGAGACCGCTCGCGAAGCACCAGAGCCGCGTCTCCAACTCGTCCTCGGCGCGCGTGCGCGACTCGATGTAGCACCCACGCGCGTCGTACCGCCACGCGCCGAGCACCACCCACGCGAACCACTGGCCGGTCGTCACGCCACGCTCCTGAGCACCAGGAACACGCCCAGCACCACGAGCATGACCACACCGCACACGTCCAGCGCGTCCTCGGCGCGAGCGCAAGGTTCCTTGCAAACGCCGCGCGCGTCACGATGCCCCGCGGCGAACACCGCCAGCCACTGCTCGATGGTCACGCCGCGCCTCCGACCTGGCGGACCTCGAATGTCACGAGCTGCCCGCGCAGGTGCATCGTCGTCTGCACCGCCATCAAGCATGTGCGTGCCTTCCCCTCGGTGTCGGCCGCGACAACGGCGGTCGCCGTCTGACCATCGCCGGTCTTCGCGGTCACCTCGTAGAGGTAGCGCCCTTCCAACTCGATGGTGCGGAGCCCCAAGCGCTCGTGGCGCGTCTTCATCTTCACACTTCCTCCGTGAAGCACTCGCGGACAAGCCTCCGGGCGCTGCGCCGCTCGTGGCGCTCCTCGACCTGCCGCGCCGTTCGCTCACTGCGTCCGGGACGGCGGTGCCGATGCGCGGTGAAGCGCTCGGCCCGACGGAAGCTGCGCTCGCGACGGTGCGCCTTGCGGTTGCTCACTGGTCCTCCACGGCGGGCGAGAACTCGATACTCCAGCCGGGCGGGATGTCCCCGTCGCGGAGCAACGACGCTGCATGCAACTCGGCCGTGGCGAGGTCTTCGATCGACCCGCAGACGCCGTCGACCCAAGCGTAGAGCTTCTTGAGCCGCAGCTTCGCGTCCGACGTTTCGGCGTCGGCAATCTCCGCTGCGCGCTCGTTGCGCGTCGTCGCGATCGCGTTGCTGGCGCAGAGCCAGAGGTCGTACGCGCCACCCGAGGCGCCAAGCGCGGACGCAACGCAGTCTTCTTCAAGCGGGTGCCCGCACCCCTCACCGAGGCAGATGGTCGGGGCGTCCGCCATCGACGCCTCGCCGACAATCTGCCCGATCAGCGCAGCGTCCCGCACGTCCTTCAGCGTCACGGAGCGCGCGCTCACGACGGCTCCTCGTCGAGCACGACGATCTGCCCGCAGCGGATCTGCGCCTCGATCGCGAACCACGCGACGCCCATCGCGTCGGGCGCGGAGCGTGCGTTCGTGGGCGGTCCACCCTCGTCCTTGAGCACACGCACGGTCCGGTACTGCGGACCGGACAGGTCCTTGTGGTCGAGGACCATCTCGCAGGCGTGGCGGTGGACTCCAGCACCGGCCTTCCCGTGCCAGTCCGCCTCGAACGTGGCGATGATGCGGGCGGGCGCCCACAGGTGCCCGATCACGGGAGCCAGGAGCGCGTCCCGTGCGCCTGTCGCGCGGGCGATCGCGCGCTTGGCGGCGGCGAGCTTCGCCGCGTCGCCCCGCTTCTCTGCGCGACGCTTATCGCTGTCGGCACGCGCGAGCCGGGCCCAGATCCGATCATAGGTCGCGCGATCGGCGACCGCGAGCTGGGGCTGCCCCGCGAGCGCCTTGGTGATCGGGCAGTCGGGACCGAAGAGCGCCGTGGTCGTCATGCCCTCTTCCAAAGCATCGCCCGTGCCGATCCGACGCCCGTGCAACCACGCGATGACGCAGCCTGGGTAGCGGCCCACCCGTGTTCGACCCGCGACGATCGACGTCGCCACCGTGCCGTGCAGGACACGCCTCGCGGCACGGCGCTCACGCGGCCTCCGTCACCGCGCGGCCCTCTTCGAGGTAGCCGCAGCCCGCCGCCTTCGTCGCGCGCTGCGCGGCGCCGCACACGGTGCACGGCACGACCTTCGCGCGGTACGGCCGGCTCACGAACACGGGCAGCGGTCTGCCGGTCTTGGTCCGGCTGTCGAAGTCCATGATCGACAGCTTGATCCCGTTCTTGGTCGTGGGAGGCTTCTTCGCCTCCAGCTCGACCGCGTACGCGAACACCGCCGGGCGCTCGGCGGCGAGCGTCTTCCAGTCGCCGCGCGACCCGTACGGGCACGCCATACACGCCGACTTCCGCGGCACCGGGTAGCCGCTCGCGCGAGCCAGCGCCTCGCAGCGACAGCGGCACAGCCCGCGCTCCATGAGCGGGAAGCGGTTCACGCGCCCCGCGTGCGTCATGGCGAACGCGAGCACCTTCGTCCAGCGGAAGGCGTTGTGGAGCTGCGCGCCGAGGGAGTCTCCCGCGCGCGCCTTGAGCCCCGTCGCACCGCGCGGCTTGCCGGCGTTCGGGTCGTTGTCGACGCGGGCCTGCTCGGCAGCGTCGAAGCCGATCCAGACCTCGACCTCGCGACCGGCGAAGCGGTCGTCGAGCCACCGCTCGAAACGCTCGACCTTGGCGATCCGCGTGCAGATCCGGTTGGGGCCCGCGACTGGGATCTGACCCATCGTCCAGAGCCAGCCGAACAGCGATCGCGACGCCTGGTTCTCGGGACGGATCAGGTAGCCCGTGCGCGCGCTGACCTCGACGAACTCGATCCCGCGCGCCGCGCACCACGGCCGGACGACCTCCTCGACGTGACGGTACGTGCCGTCCCACTCGCCAGGGTGCGTGGCGCGGTCCTCGGGATCACCAACGTCCACGAACGCGACGACGTCGGGCAGCTCCCCGCGGACCTCGGCGTCGAGCAACATCGCCCACGAGTCGAGGCCACCGCCGAGCGAAAGGACCTTCGGGCGCCTCACCGCGGCCTCCCGAGACGCCGCGCGACCTCGGCCAGCTCGGCCTCGACATCCGCGCGTTGCCGGAAGAAGTAGCCCCGCGGGCGACCCGCGCGCTCGTACGCAGCGCGCTCGATGCGGAGTCGCACGATCGCCGCGGGCTCCCAGGGGCACTGCGCCCGCGCAGCGGGCATCTCACCGACGTTGGGGTTGGGGTCAGGCATGGAGTTCACACGGAGATGAGGGTGACCCCACCGCGGGTCTCGTGCACGGTGTAGACGAAGTCGGCTTCGAGCATGCTCTTCCACTGCTCCTTCGAGAGGAGACGGCCGGCGACCGAGTGCCCCTCCGCCCACGCGCACAGATCGTCGAACGTGCCAAACACCGGGGACACCGGACTGCCTTCGGAGACCTTCTCCCAGAGCTGGTAGCCGGGACCCGCGGGCGGCTCGTAGTCCTCCCACTCCTCGTAGAGCTTGCCGACGACGTCGGACGGCACGAGCTTGCCGACGGGCTTGATCGCGAGGATCTGCTCCGGCTTGAGCAGCCCCTCGACCAGCCGCGGCAGGTCGTCGTACTCCACGTCGGGCCAGTAGCTGCCCTTGCCGACGCACGTCGGGCACTCGACCTGGACCCCCTCGCGCGCGCAGCGTGCAGCGAGGCAGACCCCCTGGTTGATCGCGTCGTGCCCCATCCCGAATAGTGCCCAAGCGTTCACCTCGTCGGCGGTCGGGCAGTAGCCGTTCGGCTCGTCGAGCCAATAGCCGGAGCCCCCTGCCACCCCCTGGGCCTTGAGCTTCTCGACCTGCTCCTGGTTGACGGGCCGATGCGTGAATTCGGGCAGGCGACTGGCGGCGACGAGCGCGTCGACGTCGTCCTGGGTGAGGTGGTGGCACCAGTGCCCCTTGATGCACTGCTCGTAGAGGCGCCGGACCTCGCGCTCGATGGCGGCACCACGGTGACCGCCGATCCTGACGAGCCCCGGCTGCTGGAGGTCTTCGAGGTCACCGGGCGGTGCGTCAAGTTCGGCCTTCAGCTCCTCGGTCGTCTTCATCAGCTCGATGAGGTCGATACCCGCCTTCTGGAGGTTCTGGCGCTCGCGACGGCGCTCCTCGGGGGTCATGTAGAACTCGGGACTGCGGTTGACCTGCGCCGTCGCGTGCGCGCGGATGCGCGGGTGGTCGACCGTGATCGGCTTGGCGCCGTAGGCGACCGGATCGAACGCGACGTAGCCGTACCACTCCTGGTAGAAGCGGTACGCTCGCGGGGAGTAGCCCCGGGGGCCGTGCTCGCCGTACGCGCAGTCCGGGCAGTGCTTCGAGAGCTTCGCGTACGGGTTGACGTAGCCCTTCCAGACCTTCTGCTCGGGCCACGAGAAGTCCAACGGAACACGCTTGAGGGTGCGACTCACGGCATCGTCTCGCTGTCGAGGCACTGGGGTCCTTCGCCGCCGAGGGTGCCTTCATCCTCGCGCGTCGTGCAGGGCGCTGCCAGCGGAGCGAGGGCCACTACCACTCTCCCCGCTTGATGTCCCGGATGTAGTACCCGAGGCAGGCGTTCGTCAGCCCGACATCGAGCATGAGCAACTCGCGGATGTTCGCGGGCAGGTCGTCGTGCGCGACGTAGTCGTCCTCCCTGTAGTAGGGAGCGCCGACGGAGGACGGCTTGGAGATGAACCACTGGCCGTTACCCGCCGCGTAGTCGTAGTCGTGCGCCTTAAAGTACGGCAGAATCTCGGAGCGCGCCTGCTCGGCGAGCTTGTGGATCTCCTCGTCGAACGCGCCCAGCATGTCGTCGAGCGTCTTCGCGAGCTTCTTGAGCTTGGGCTTGGGAAGGTCCCTCATGGGAGCACCGCCCAGTCCTTTGCCGCCGCGTGCGCCCCCGCGTCACCGAGCACGGTCGACGGCATCCCGTACGGACGGACCCGCGTCCGATGAAGCACCCGGCGCGTGCGTGCATCCAGCACGAGCCCTTGGCACCCGAAGCGCTGACCGACCTCGCACCATTCCAGGATGACCCGGCGACTCACGACGCGCACTCCTCGGCCGGGGCCGGCGTCGTCGCGAGGGACTGCCTTGCGCGCGCCGCGACCCGCGCGGTCACACGCGCGTCGCTGGCCCAGCGCACCACCGCGTTGCGCAGCTCCTCGTAGTGGGACGCCTCGGCGCGCAGGCGCGCCAGCTCTTCGAGCAGGGGCTTCGCAGGGTCGAGGCGCGCTGCGCTGCGCATCGCCGTGAAGCGTGTGTCGTGCTCGTACGCCGCGCCGGGCTGCGCGAGTTGCGTCCCGAACTCCCAGTAGAAGTGGAAGTTGCCCTCGTAGCCATCCCAACTCCAGTCGGCGACGTGAAGCGGGCACTCATGGGCGAGGAGGTCCCTCAGCGCATGCCCGTAGAGGTCGAACGCTGAGGCGTAGCGGGCGCTCGGGCCCAGACCGTGGAGAGGCTCTCCCGCCTCCTTGAGACACGAGGCCGCGTGGGTCACCGCGTCGAGCAGCTTCTGCTCCTTCGAGTGTCGCTGCTTCTTCGTCTGCGCCATGACTCGTTCCAAGAGCAACCGCCGCGCCATCCTGACAGCAAAGTGAGTGCAGGCAAAGTCCCAGAACAGCGGTACGCGAGAGCTCGGGTGATCACCTACCCGTGCCCGCCGTTCACGGTTCGCAGCGCTGCGGCGTTCTCGAGACACGGGTGCCCCGTCACCCAGGGACGACCCTCCGCAAGCTTGACGCATCGCGAGAGACCTAGGTCGTCTCCTCGTAGGACGTGTCAGGTCGTGGAACAGCCGCTGCACTTACGACGTGGCATGACGACGAACAACAAAGCGCCGCGGATCGCCATCCAGTCCTGCTCGGCCGTCGAGGGGCCGCTCTACGCGGTGCAGTTCGAGGACTCCGTCGGCTACTGCTACGACTGGTCGTTCGAGGTACGCGGCACTGACGGCAAGCGCTACGTGCTGCGCGGCCACCGCATCGAGGGAGCCGTCCGCTGCGACGAGGGGTTCTTCTGCCCGAACCACCAGGCGCGCGGGCAGGCAGAGCGCTTCGCTCAGCGCGTCGAAGCGCGCGGGTCGATCAACCTGGCCCTGTGGGACGAGGTGCCCGACCGCGACACGCTCCGCGAGCTGATGGACTCGTGGGGCGCGGAAGAGGCCGAGAGAGAGAAGGAGGACGTCCTCTTCTGGGAAGCGTCGGGTCGACCGGCCCACACCTCGGTGCGCCGATGATGAGCGGCGTCGAGAAGGCCCTCTCGAACACCGGCTGCCCCTGGCCCGGCGGCGCCGCAGTCACGTTCGAGCAGGCCGACGTCGCCCAGCTCGGCAAGCTCTACTGCTGGGGCAGCTCCTGCGTTCAATTCATCGTCCGCCTGCAAGACGACCGCGAGGTGTTCGTGCGCGCCGACAGGCAGAGCAAGGACGACGAGCGCTTCCTGCGGCGCCTCGCCAAGCCGATCCACAGCGGCGGAGCACCAGGTCGCTTCGAGGGCTTCCGCACGGTGTGGGGAGAGCGCAGAGCCTGATCCCCAAGGCAACAAACAGGCGGAGTCGACGCTGTTTTGCTACTGTCGGTCCATGAGCTACAGCAGCGGCGCGCGATTCAGCAGGGCCAAGCCGACCGGCAGCTTTCGCGTTCTCCAGCCGAGCACGCGCCGCGTGGCTTCTCACGACGAGACGCTCAAAGACGCCCGTGCCTCCGCCGCATACTGGACCAGTGCCGTGAGCAGTCCGATGGAGATCCAGGAGCGCTTCCCGTCCGGAGCGTGGGTCACGATCGACACGGTGCAACCCAAGTCCTCCTCGGCGAGGAGTGCTCCGAAACGTGTGCACGCAACACCGCGTCACGAACACGCGACGAAAAAAGACTACGACTGGGAAGCTTTCACCAAAGGGGCCGCGTTCGCTTTCTGGGCGAGCCCGTACATCTCCGAGGTCGAGAATCTCGCCGAGGACGCGCGAGAAGCTGGAGATGCACGCAAGGAAGCCGCCTTCATGGCTGCGTACCGCGCGCTGTCTCCGGGACCCGGGGGTCACTGGGATCGTGTGCTGGGTGATCCGCCGCCGGCCGTTCGCGCTGTCGCGAAGAAGTTCACGAAGCAGGTCCGTGATTCCCTCACCGACGATCAGTTGGCGGAGATCTTCGCGACGTTCTCCGCAGAGAAAGCTGGCTACAAGGGCGCAATGCAAGCGCAAGGTGAAGGCGTGGGCTGGTTCGACGAGGGTGTGAAGATCGATCCGCCTCGCGGCTTCAGCTATGACGTCAAGATCGCGAACGCTGTCGGCCGTGCGATCACACGTGATGCCCGCGAGGCGGGTGCTCCACTTCCTCGACGATAAGCCCTGCGGATAGGGGCCGAAAATAGCTGGAGCCGCCAGCACGACGGCTCCGGAACTCCTTCTACGCTTGGCAGACGAGCTTCCCCCATCATAGCAGCGACGCCGTCCTAGATGTCTTCAATGCGTGCCGTGCGTGGTACCCCTGCGCAAATGAAGAAGAGCCTCCGCCGCGACCTCCTGCTCTCGCTGGCCATGGCCGTCACGGTCATCAGCACCGGCCTCGCGTACCACCAATGCGCCTACGGCGACTGGACGTGCGCGTTCAAGCAGTGCGTGCACGTCGGCAACGTCAAGCCGTGAGCTACTTCGCCGCCGCGGAGGCGGCTGCTGCCACCGGGTCCGCCGCGATCGCAGCCTTCGCACCGATCGCGAGCTGCACGCCGATGCTCACCGTCCCCCCTCCCAGGTACGCGCTGGTCGGCAACGTCGCCGGCGCCCCCATGCCCCAGTCGAGGCCGCCGAAGTACCGCGCGTGGTAGGCGACCTCGACGAAGCCGTTGACCCGCCGGTCCGCCGCGTCTCGCCCGAGGAGGGTGGTCGCGAAGCCGACGACCCCGGACAGGTCGATGGTGTCCCCGCTGACCGCGTACCGGGACGTCCCGTTGTCGACCGAAGCGTGCGCCAGGGACGTCATCCCCGTGCCGATCCCGAGGTACAGCCCGTCGTGGAAGGTGACGTAGACGGTGCTGCCGGGCAGGTCGCGCAACTCGCCGGTGAACACGTAGCCCCCCAGCGTGCCGCGCTCGAACACCTGCGCGTAGCTGACGCCGATCTCGACGAGGTAATCGTCCTTGGCCACCACGGTGAACGTCGTCTCGAAGCCCCAGCCGAACGTGCTGAAGGGCCCGACGCGGTGAGCCGGGGCGATCGCGCGACTCTCGAGGTCCCCCACAGATCCAAAGAAGTCGATGCCGTCCAACCGCGGCAGCGGGACGGCCTGCGCGGCCGCCGGCGTCTCGAGCGCGAGGAGGAGCGCGCAGGTCATGAAGACGAAGAAGCGCATCCCCCGATCGTAAGATCACCGACGGTGCCCACGCGAGTTTCTGACCCACGGGGGCATCCACTAGCGGATCGATCGCACGTAACCGCCGCGCCGGGATCCTGGTGACTGTGCTGGGGGTGCAGCGGCAGAAGCACGCGGCGCCGACAGTCGCCGACGTTGGTCGTGCTGCATGCCGACCAGGACGATCGTGCAAGGTCGACCCACCTGCTGACCCACCACCCTCGGACGATCACCCATCATCTGCACCACCACGGTCGGCAGCGCCCTCCGCGCTGCTGGCTCCTGAAAGAGAGAAGTCTCCCACAGCACACGCGGCACAGGATCCGGTTCAGAAGCCCGCGATCGCGACGCGAGAGACGCAGCCTCTGAATCCCACACGGTCACGACGGGAGCGTCTAACCCAAGGGTGACACGCACAGCTTCGAGAGCACGCTCCTGATCGTCGGGCGGAAGATCGGTGAGCACCTCACAGAGGGCCCTCACGACAACCTGTAGCGGGATCTTGGTGCGCGCCGTCATCGTTCACCGCGTCCTTCGCGCTAAGGCACGATCAGTGTCCCATGCCAGGCAGCCCGCGGGCGACCACGCCGTCGCCACTGCGCAACTGCGCGTGACGACGACGCCAGGTCGGCAGGTAGTGGTCCAACGTCGCGTAGAAGCGCGCGTCGTGCCCAGATCCGGCCTCCGGGTCACAGCCCGCGGCCCTCGCGCGGTCACCCACGTACAAGTGCACGAGCTCGTGCACGACCACGTACTCGAGGTCCGCCCGGGGCATACCCACGCACGACTGGCTGACCCACAGCCTGCCGTCGCGCACATTGAGCGACGCGAACGCACGCATCTTCTTCACGCGGAACTCGTTCAAGCGCACGCCCAGGATCGGCTGCCACTTGTCGACGATCCTCTGCACCCGGAGCCTCAACCGATCGCGCGCCTGGTGGTCGGCCACCTCATGATCGAGTTGGCGTGCCGTCTTCACGGGTGCACGGTCCCTTGGTCGACGGCGTCCGCATCCGCATTGGCTTCATCGTCGGAGCCGTCGTCGGAGCCGGGCAGATCCGCGAGGAGCCCGACCTCTACGATCGTGGCAGCGGCGCCCTTGGCGGCGAGGTCACGCGCGAGGTGCGATCGTGCTTCCTCGGGGGAGGTCGCCTCGATGGCGACGAGCCACGGCGCGATCCCCGGGCCGAAGTCGACGTGCACGTAGTACCAGCGCGGCTCCAGAGGCTCCAACATCCAGCGGATCGTACACGTCGTGTACCTACGGGCAACATCAACGCCGCGCGCGCGCCCTGATCTGCGCGACCTCTTCCTCAAGGTCTGCGGCCATCTGCCCGAGCGCGATCGCCTCGGTCTGAGCGTCGTCGGCCTCCCTGAACTGGCCCTCGCGTGCGTAGGCCCCCGATCGTTTGGTCCAGCGCGCTGCGGCCCCGCGTGCCTGACGCGCCTTCTCTGCCAACGTCAGCGCGTCGCGTGGACGAGCGCGGAACTCACGGTCCACCGTCGTCGTCGTGTCAATACCGGTCACGCGGTGGGCTTTCTCGCGAGATAGTGCTTCAGCGATCTCACGGTTCAACTGGACGGCGGACTTCGACTTCAACATGCCCGTCGAGTCTACCGTCAGAATTGCTGACGGCTGCGACCTGAAGTACAAACGCGGCTTGAGGACCACACAGCGCATGAAGCACTCATGAACGGCCGCCCCAACTCCGGCCGCTTCGACCGCCGCCGCCCCCAGACCGGGCACCGCGTCAACCACCGCATCCGCGCCACCGAAGTGCGCGTCATCCACGAGGGTGAGCAGCTCGGCGTCATGCCGACGCACCAGGCGCTGCGCCTCGCCGAAGACAAGGGCCTCGACCTCGTCGAGATCTCGCCGACCGCGCTGCCCCCAGTGTGCCGGATCATGGACCACGGCAAGTTCAAGTTCGAGGAGGCGAAGAAGAAGCAGCAGCAGCGCAAGAACACGACGACCTTCGAGACGAAGGAGATCAAGTTCCGGCCGAAGACCGAGGGCCACGACATGGACTTCAAGGTCAAGCACGTCCGGCGCTTCCTCGAAGAGGGCAACAAGGTCCGGCTCGTCGTCGTGTTCCGCGGTCGCGAGATGGCGCACCCCCAAGTGGGCAAGAGCGTCCTCGACCGCGTGGTGGAACGCTGCAAGGACCTCTCCGCGGTGGAGGCCGCGCCGAACCTCGACGGGCGGCGCATGACGATGCTGATCGCGCCCAAGCCCGGCGTCGTGCAGAAGGCGATCGCGACCAAAAAGGCGCAGGTTCAGGCCCAGGCCCAGGAGCAGCTCGCGCGCAAGGACGCCAAGACCAGCGCTCCACCGGACCCCCAGGAGCTCGACGAGGACGCGATCAACGCTGACGTCGATGATGCCGACGACGACAACGACGTCAGCGATAGCCCCGCGCTGAATAGCGCCTGAGCTACTCCTCGATCATCGCGCCCGCGCGCTCCGCCGCCGCCCGTCCAGCCTTCGTGAACGGACCGACCACGACCAGCTCGGGCGTGACCTCCGATCGGTAAGCGTCGAACAAGACCTGAGACAGCCCGCGCCCGCGCGCCTCGGGGTCGACCCACACGTGGTGGACGTAGGCGCGCCCGTGCTCGACGGCGTAGGCGAGTCCTGCCAACGGATCGGTCGGTCCACTACCAGGAAGCACGATCAGGATCCGGCCCGCTCGAGCCCCGCCGAAGTTCTTGCCCGCGGTGAAGACCAACTCCCAGGGCTCGGGACCGACATCGGCGAGCAGCGTGACCTCGACCGGAGTGCGACGTGCGACGCGCTCGCCGACGAGCGGCTCGTGGACCCGATCGCGCGTCGCGCGCTCCATGCCGCCGCCGTTGCCGTTGCCCTTCGCCAGCACAGCCGCGACCTCGCGGTCGAGCTGCTTGGCCGTCTTCTTCTTCGGCCCCGAGCGCGCCACGTCTCTATTCCTCGCGCTCCGCGCTGCGGATCTCGGCCTGCACCACCTTCTCCAGCGCGGCCTGCTGCCCCTTCGTCAGCTTCTTCCAGGCCGCCATCACCAGCGGTCCCGGCGCAGACCACTCGAAGGCTGCGATCATGTGCGTGAGCGCCGCGCTGCGGTTCATGCGCGGACTCTTCAGGATGCGCTTGGCCATCAGCATCGACCCGTAGCCGTAGTTGCCGTCCAGGAGCCACCGGAGGCGCTCTGCGACCAACGCCGGGTCGTCGCGCATCGCCTCGAAGAACTCGTCGGCGGCCTCCTTGCGGTCGGCGAGCGGTGCCTTCTCGACCTCGCGGAGCTTCCGGTTGGCCTCGTCCAGCTCGCGGCGCTCGTAGTCCGCCTGGCTAGGGATGCCGGACGACTGCGGCTTGGCCTTGGGCGCTTGTCCGCGAGCCTCGCGCTTCTGGCGCGCCGCCAAGATGTCATTGACCTCACGGTCGAGTTGCGCGCCGCTCTTCTTGCCGTTGGCCATCACGTTCTCCTCTCGCGAGTCTCACCCAAGACCATGCCTATCCGGTTTTCACCCCTCACAGGATGACCGGAGTTGTTAGCGGAGCGAAACCGTGCTCCTCGATGATTGCTCGGGCGCCCCACGGCCAGCCGTTGTTGCGGTTGATGGCAACGGCTAAGGCGTCCTCAGATCGCGCGTATCGCAGCGCCTTGAGAACGTCGTGAGTCCAACCACCTGCGCACTGATAAAGCGGTGAGCCGGCCGGCCAGTCCTCCGAATCGGAAACCGTGCCGGTCCCATCACGCACCACAACGAGCCAAGCAAACGTTCCCTGTGGATCACTCATGGCATTGTCCTCGCAGTAGGGGTGTTAACCGGATAAGCATGCCCAAGACGCCGCCGGGGCGGAAGGTCTGATCTTGGCCTTCTCAGCGCTCCTCAGCACTCCTCAGAAGGCCCGCAAAATTCTGGACTATCAGGCCGCAAGTTCCTCGGGCCAGAACTCTTCGAGCTGGCCGTCATCGAAGCGGACACCGATCATCGGATCTTCTGGGAAGGTCTGCTCGCAGCCGCAGTCGTACTCGTAGTGCTCGATCACGCCGGACCGCCCCATGAACTCGGGCTTGGCCGTCTCGTCGGACGCCGCGACGACGGTGACTCGGAGCCCGATGGCGAACGGGGCGCCTTCGATGTCGTGCGTGCGCAGCCGCGCCTTGGCAGCGACGAGCGCGACGAGCGCGTCCTGCCCCACGACGAACTACGCCTCTCCGTAGAGCTTGAGCGCGAGGTCGTAGACGACGCCTCCGCGCGTGCGGTAGGCCGCGAGGACCGCCGCCTTGACCGTGGGCCCAGTGCAGTCCTCGCCGCCCGGGTCACCGAGCGGCGGCGGGCGCGGCACGACCGGCGCGTCCGGGTGCACCGTGCAATACGTACCGTGCGCGTGCAGCGCGGTGCCCTCGGTCCGGCAGCACGTGCAGACCCAGATCGCCACCTACGCCGCCTCCCCGGGCGCGCTGGGCAGCGCGCCGGACAGCTCGGCGTGCACGTAGCGCGTCAGCTCGCGCTCGATCGCGCCGTCCGAGAGCGTCGACGCGGCGCGGTCGCCCGTCTTGACGCCGAGCCTGTCCTGGATCACCGCGCACGCCGCGTCGACCGCGCGCTCGACGAGCGCCTCGATGGCCACCTCGCACGTACGGATCGCGTGCTGGCCGACGTGTCCGTGGTCACCGCGGAACGATCGCAGCGCGTTGTTACACGTCGCTTGATCGATGACGCCACGCGCGTAGAGCGTGTGGACCTGCGCCTCACTGAGGGCTCTGTGCTTCTCCTCGTCCTTCATGCGCCGTCTCCCTTCTTCAGTGCCAGTCGAGTACGATCTTCGTGTCCGACGGCAGCGCGCGGACGTACGCCACGATCGCCGTCTGGTACGGCCCGTATCCGTGATGGCCGTCGTAGCGAAAGTGGATCTCCAGCCACGGCAGGAGGTGCTCCGCCGTGACGACCTCGTAGGGCTCGCCGTAGGCGTCCTTATCGCGGATCTGCCCGTACCTGTGCTCGTCCTTGTAAGGACCGTCCGGAACGCGCGCCCCCACGAAGGACGTGATGCTGTGGTCAGCGGGCAGCGCCACGAGGTGGGGCTTCACCCGTGTCTGGAAGGCTTCCCACGCCTCCTCGGCGAGGCGCCCCAGGTCGAGGATCGTGTGGGAGTAGCCCCACAACCGGCCGTCCACCTGGTGCCAGCTCTCACAGGGCAAGAGTCGAAGATCGAGGCCCATGTCAGGCTGCTTCCTTCTTCAACGGCTGCTTCTTCATCTTCTTAGACCCCGCTGCTTTCTTTCGCTTAGGAACCTTAGGTTGTCGTTTGGTGGCCATGGCCTACAGCTGCACGTGCTTCGTCATCTTCGGCGACCTCTTGCGAGCCGCCTTCTTCGCAGCGACCGCTTCCTTCGCGGCCTTCTTCACCATCAGGTCGGCGTAGCGGTCAAGGATCAACTGCGCGTCGGCCCACTCGATCTGGAAGCCGCCGGCGTCCGCGACCTCGCGGCGAACCTCGGCGAGCAACTCAGCTTCCTCGCGTGTCGGCATCACGGTGGGCCAACCCCGGGTGTACAGCAGGTGCTTGGGAATCCGCTTCTGCGCAAGCTTGACCCGCACCGCGCGCTCCTTCGCGCGGAGAAGCCCCGTGAGTTGGTCGGTCGTCAAGAGGTGCGGCGCGACGTCACCAAGCCAGCGGGACCCCTGGAACGCGAACGCGCTCGCAATCTCCAGATCGACCATCTCGCGGTAGAGCGCGGCATGCGCCGGGTTCGATGCGGAGGACGCCAGGTCACTGCCATTGGCCATGATGCAGAACGCGCACGAGATGCGCGACATCCCGAACCGCGCGTAGCCCTCGTGCATCTCGAAGCCCCGTGCCGCGCAGTACGCGAACACATCGTCCGCCGTCCACGCCGCGATGGGTTTCCAATCGACGCCGCTCGTGCGGAGCTTCTTCTTAGCGAGCAGATCGTTCTCTTCGGACGTCAGCGCGCCACTACGCTCCTTGGACTCGTCGCGGCGAACACCACAAGCGCTGATGATGCGCTTACCCGGAAAGCGACGCACGAGTGCCGCCGCCATCGGCTGCGACTTCAACTCGCTCGTGCAGAACCGCATGCTGGGCGTCGACCACGGCAGGATGATCGTGACGCATGAGAGCTGCGCGTAGCGACGCACGTTGTCACGCCAACGCTGAAGCCAGCGGTCCATCATGTCGCCCGCCTTGCGACGGACGACGAGAAGCTCGACGCCGAGGAAGGTCGCGAGCCGCTCGCAGGTCGGCAGAGAGTCGTCCCACTCGACGCGCCCGAGGTCCGCGTGCACGAGCACCACCGGGCCCTTGTGCCCGACCGCGCGCAGATGCTCGACCGTCGCGATCGCGGCGGCGCACGAGTCCTTGCCTCCGGACACGCCGATCGCCACCGGGGCGTCCGCCGCGATCAGATCGGCGATCGTCGCGTCGACCTCGACACCGCGGTCGACCAGTGCAGGCGCAGGCCGGCGGACACGGAGTGTCACGAGCGGGGAGCTGTCGATCATCTGCATACCCTGCTGTTACTCCACGCCGGATGCCAACTCGTCGGCCGTACCACCGAGCGTAACGTGCCGACCTGACGTCGCGGGGTACCCACGCACCCGGGCGCGCCGTTCACGGCTTCACGCGCTCGTGTCACCCTGGACACTGAGTGCTAGCACACCCTCCCCGCCGTCGCGGCGGCGATGCGCCCCGCGATGACCGCGCTCGACTCGCCCGCGGCGCCACCGCGCAAATCGGAGAGCGTCACCGGGGGGACCGTCGCGGTGATCGTCAGGCCGAGCTTGGCGATCGCCCCCTTCACGCGCGCGGCGTGACGCGAGACGCTGGCCTCCGAGCAGGTGCACGAGCGGACTTCCGACCCGCGCCAGCCGCACGGGCACGGGTTCACGCTCGCCACGACGATCGGGCGCGAGGCCGCGGGCATCTGGGCGAGCGTGGCGGCGAGCGCCTCGATCGCCCCGATCGCGAACTCGGCGACCTCGTCCAGGAACAAGACGCCGTGCGTCGCCAGCTGCGCCTCACCGGGGCGACGTGACGACGTGCCGCCGCCCACGAGCGCCGCGGCCGAGATCGTGTGGTGAGGCGCGCGGAGCGGGCGCTGCGTCACCAAGCCATCGGAGAGCCCAGCCGCGCTGTAGACACGGGTCACCTCCACCTGCTCGTCGCGCTGCATCCGGGGCAGCACCCCGGGGATCCGACGCGCGATCATCGTCTTCCCGGTGCCCGGCGGACCGACGAGGAGGAGCCCGGCGTGCGTCGCGACCGCGCGCTCGACCACCGCGAGCGCGTCGGCCAGCCCGCGCACCTCGGCGAAGTCGAGCGTCGGCGCCGAAGGCTTCGCGCGCGCGGGCCGGGCCGCCTCCATGGAGAGCGCGTGCCCGATCTCGGAGAGGTGCCCGACCGCGTGGACGGCCAGGTCGGGACCCGACGCCTCCAGCACCTCGCGGACGCTCTGGGAGGGGACCAGCACGCCGCGCAAGCCCAGCGACTGCGCGAGGAGCGCCGCCTGGAGCGCGCCGCGCACCGAGCGCACCGAGCCGTCGAGACCCAGCTCGCCAGCGACGAGGAGGCCGGCCGTGTCGACCCCCGCGATCGCCAGCGCGATCGGGAGGTCGAGCGCTGGCGCGTAGAGCTTGGCGCACCCCGCGTCGATGCTGACCGTCACGCGCCCCGCGGGCCACGCGCACAGGGCCGTCGACGCGATCGCGGAGCGCACGCGCACGGAGATCTCCTTGCCCTGCGCCGGAGACAGCGTCACGCCCTCCACGAGGAAGCAACTGGGCTTCACCGCGTCGACAGAGCACTGGATCGAGACCGGGTGCGCGTCGACGCCGACCGGGCCCGCGAGCGTGAACGACGTCGTCGTGATCATGAGGTCCCTGTAATCCACGCGGAGTGCCAACACTGCGAGCACCTAACGCTCGGATCTGACGCCCCGGGTAGTGGAATACCTGGGCGCGACTTTCACGAGCTCGTGGCCCCGCGGACACTGGGTCGCGCAGTACCCCGCCCCGATCGAACCTCGAGCCAAGGACTTAGCCCCCCGTGTTCCGGACCCGCGAGACGGCACGCCGCGAGCAAGGTCTCCGAGTCATGTCGAACACTGACCTCTCCGCCACCCTGACGAGCCTCCAGGCGACCGCCAGCGCGCAGGTCTCCCAGCACGCGCAATACAAAGGACGCTTCGCGAGCTACCGCCTCGTCCGCGTCAAGTGCGACGTCAAGACGAAGATGGGCCTGGCGTTCGCGCGCGGCGAGTTCGCGATCGCGATCGAGAAGAAGGACGAGCTGCCCGGGCTGCCGTCCAGCGGGCGGTTCGTCACCGTCTGGTCGCGCCGCAACCAGATCGACACCAGCGTCCGCGTGACGGACGTGGAGTGGCTCTAACCAACGTCATCGATCCATGTGCAAGAGGTTCTTGCAACATCACGCAGTCTCGGGGCATAACTTGCGCATGCCTCAGACCCCTCGACGCGCGGCAAAGGCCAAGCGCCCTCGCGCGCCCGTCGTCATGTACGTGCGCGTGAGACCGGAGGACCGCGCGTTGATCACGAAGATCGCCGAGGAGCGCGGCTACCCCCACACGGCGGCCAGCGTCGCAGGCGAGGTGATCGCGCGCGGCCTCAAGACCGAAGCGCCTGCCACCACTACGGAGACACCTGCGTGAGCAAGAAGAATCCCAAGCACCTCGTCGTCACGTTCGACGTCACGGGCCTCTCGAAAGAGCAGGTCGACGCGCTGAGCGGCGACGCCGTCGTGCAGGGCGAAGCCTCCGACGGAGCGGGCGGCAAGCGCTACCACAAGGGCGAGACCGCGGGTCACCCCGACGTGCGCGTCCTCGAGATCTCGAAGATCACCAAGCGCGGCAAGAAACAGTCCCTCGTCATCACGTTCGACGTCACCGGGCTCACCAAGTCCGAGGTCGGCGCTCTTGCGAGCGAGGTCGAGGTGCAGGCCGAGGGGAACGACGACAGTGACGTCGCGTACCCCGGCGTGCCCGTCGCGAGCGAGGTCATCACGCCCACGCCCGCAAGAAAGTCCAAATGACCGCCAAGGCTGCCAAGAAGATCCCCGCGGTCACCACCGTCGGGAACCAGCAAATCTTCTCGTCGCCCAAGGCGACGACGAAGCCACTTCCCGCGATCACCGGCCCTGTGACCGTATCGTTCAAGCACGAGGACTCCGTCGGCGGCATGGCCGTGGGGCCCGTCGTCGTGATCGACAGCGCGCCCCACGAGGCATGGCTCAAGGTCCACGGCAGCGCGTACACCAACAGGCGCGGTGAGACGCACTACCTGATCCCGTACGGGGTCTCGCCCGAGGGCCTCTACAACCTCGGTTGGGTGACCCGGCACGTCGCGGGCGAGATCGCGGCCCACTACGGCGTCGCGCTGAAGGAGTCCTAGTCGGTGGACGACGGCCTACTCCAAAGGCTGAGGGACGCCGAGGCCGCAGGGCTCCCGGCATCGACGGTCAACGGGTGCGCGTGCGACTTCTGCACGGGACGTAAGAAGTACGACGACAACTGGTGCACGTACTGCGGCGACGTCCAGATGACGACGCCAAAGTGGTGGGAGAACATGGACGTCTGTGACGCCTGCGACGCCGTGATCGCAGCGCGCGCAAAGGAGGGCACGGCATGAAGTACAAGAAGCACGAGCCGCTCAGCGCACGCATCCCGTCCATCTCGACGCGCCCCGAGCGTGAACCGCCCGGGCGCTTCGGCCTCACGCGACGCCAGGTCGATGCCCTGCGCGACCTGACGCAGCTGCCCGCGATGTGGGCCTCGGTGTGGGCGTGACCGCGCCACGCCGACCGTCCGCGGTCGCCGTGACCGCTGTGGTGGTCACCGTGATGGCGTTGGGGATGACCCCCGGCCTGATCATGCTCCTCTGCACGCGCGGTGAAGCAAAGGCCGAAGCCAAGGTCAGGAGCCTCGACGACTACTGCCAGTTCGTTCGAGCGGCGATCCGCGAGGACGTCGACGCACTGACCTTTCAACGCGGATCGGCGAGCTACCCGGACCAGGCCGCCGAGCGCGTGGAGGCGGAGCAGTCCGGCCACAGCTGGCGCGACGTCGCGCTGTGCGCGCCCGGCGTCGACGACCGCGTGCGCCGCACGTCCTGTGCGATGACCCGCCAGTACGACTGCCTGGCCAAGCTCGACGCTGCGGCGCTCGCCACGATGGGGGATGAGTAGATGACGTTCAAGGATTGGTGTGTCGAGTTCCTGGACAGCCGGGGCATGTTTTCCTCAGAGGCCGCCGAGGTCGTGGCGCTGCTGATGGCCGCACCCGTGATGGCTCCGATGCAGGGCCGTTGGGACGAGGACGTCGCCGGGTACCCGCCCGCCATGATCGTCACGATCAGCGTCCCCCTGAACGCCATAGCGCTCAAGTACATCGACGAGCACCAGCCGCAGGCTTGGTACCGGCCCCTGTTCGCGAAAGCAGCTGTGCCGTGAGGCGGAACACCGGCGACGACGATCGTTCACGCCCGAAGCCCACCGAGGGCGACGCCGCCCTCGCGATCGCGCGCGCCTGGCTCAGCAAGGCAGGGTTCCACGAGGACCCCGACCGTGAGAGCCCCGAGCGCGTCGCGTTCCAGGGCCCGGGATGGGACGGCCGTACGGGCGAGCACTACGTCGACGTCCGCTTCTACATCCCGGCGATCGACGTCGAACGCGTCGTCGACGGCACGCACCCCGACGGCGTCACCGCGGAGTCCGCGTGAGCACCGCGCTGAAGGCCGGCGACCTCGTCTACCGCGTGGTCGAGATCGACCCGCCCCCACCCGATGCTTCGCCACACACGTGGGAGGTCGCCTGCATCGCCGTGGAGAAGGCGAGCGAAAAGCAGGTCAAGCTCCAAAAGCGCTTCGACGGTCTCGCGAACATCCTGTTCGAGCCGAGCGCGCTCGGGCGCTCCTTCTTCGAGACTCCGCTGCAAGCGATCCAGTCCTTCTTGGCCGCGCGCCGCCTCGAGTTGGAGGCGCTCGAACGCAAGAAGGCACACGCAGCCCGTGCGATCGCATGGGCCGAACAGCAAGACGGCATGCGGTGACGGCACCCGTCCTCAGCGCCGTCGACCGCGGCGTCCACCTCCTCACGAGGGTGCCCGTCGGTGACCTACCGCCCGAGGCGATCATCTACGCGGGCTACCTGTGCATGAAGGTCGGGATGTGCGGAGAGGTCATGCTGTCCGCCTACGTCGTGTACGCGCAGATCGTCGAGGGGCTGGCGTGCGACGACGCCCTGTACGCGGTCACACCCTTCATCCGCGCGGAGTGGAAGCGCGCCCAGCGCGACTACGAGCGCGTGGTCGACGAAGCCGGGCGCCTCCGGGTCCGGCGAAAGGTCGCGGAGAACACGGGAGCCCCGTGCAACTGACGATCACCGACACCGACCGATCGCTCGCGGCCGAGCTGGGGCTGTTCCTGGTCCACCAGGCCGAGACCGCGCGCGACCGCGAGGAGGCCACCGACCCACGCGCCACCCGCCGCCCCGAAACCTGGCTCGTGCGGAGCGTGCTCACCAAGCGGCCCGTCGGGCGCCTGCGCTTCACGCCGGCCAACTGCCTCTACGCCACCAAGCTCGCCTCGGGCGAGAGCGTGATCGAGGAGACGATCGCCGACGCGATCCGCTGGGTCGCGCCGGTCGTCCGCCACGTCCGCACGGGCGCCTACGACGGCACGGAGACGATCGTCCGGCGCTTCGGCTCGATGATCGAGCGTCCACGCGCGATCACCGCGTGCGGGGCGCGGGCCACCGGCGCCGACTACGCCCCGATCGCGGCAAAAAGCGAGCTAGTCAACGGACGTGCGCACGAGATGTGCCCAGCGTGCCGCGCACGGCTCGAAGGCGACGGCGCACGCGACCTGTCGCACCTGCCCGAGAAGCACGGCAGCGCGACCCCGCGACAGCGTGACTACATCCGGCGACTGCTCGACGAAGGCGCGCAGAACGCGCGCCCGCACCTGCGGGACGCAAGAGACGTCGACCGGCTGTCGAGCCGAGACGCCTCCGCCACGATCGACGCGCTCAAGGCGCTCAAAGAGCGCGACTGGAAGGGAGCCCTATGAGCAAGAGCCTCATCGACTTCGTCACCCCCAAGGAAATCACGACGACAGTCGACATCGTCGTCCGCCTCCAGGTCGTGGGCGAGCAGGCCGACGTCGAGCCCTGCCGTCGCGCGCTCGAGCACCTCGCCGACGTCATGGCCGCGCAGGCGGCGGACGGGCTCTGGTCGCAGGGCCACCACGACGCGGGGAGCGAGCCGATCGCCAACGTCACCAGCACACACGCGCGCGCCGTCCTGATCGGCGAGGCGCGTTGCGAGCGCCTCGGAGAGATCGCGAGAGAGTTAGCGGCCATCGCGAGTCACGCCGTCCACGTGCCCGGCAAGACGACCGCGATGGATGATCGCGTCGCCGCGCTCGTCCGCGAGCTGGACGAGCTGGAGACCCCGTGAGCACCGCGCTCCGCATGAACTGCTCGATGGTCGCAGAACTCGACGAAGGCACCGCGCGGCGGTTCCCGCTCGCGAGCCTCGCGATTCACGGCCTCAACCTGTCCGACGACGTGCGCGGCGTCGAGAACGGCCTCGTCGGCTGGGTCGATGGCTGCGCCGACACGCTCGCGCGCAACGGGGACATCAGCGACTACTACCGCCACGAGCTCGGTTTCCCGCCCGGTTTGAGCGTCGGGCGCACGCCGGTCCAGACCTTCAAGGGATCCCTGCGATGAGGCCCGTGCGCAAGCCATCCGCGACCTCGCGGATCGTCGGCTACCGCTACGAGGGCACGATCGTCGACCTACCCCGCGTCGACGCGATCCTGCGGCGCGCACAGGAGGCGAACCTCGTCACCCAGTACGTCGCCAAGCAGTACGGCCGCCGCGGAGACGGTGACGACGTCGTGTGGTTCAACGGGCCGCCAGGTCGCGAGCTTCGGAGGGTCCGCGACGCCGTGCGCGGGCTCGTGGGGGCAGCCCCGTGACCGTCGGATCAAGCGACCCAGATCGTGAACGTCTCCACCACGCGACCGTCGCGAACGACCGCGATCCCGCTGCTGCCCGAGAGCGCGCCCCAGGGGCCGTCCCAGTAGTAGAGATCGTCGCCAGGCCGACAGACACGGCGGATGAGGCGCGGCGGCTGACGCTTGCCCTCGAAGTCGACCCAGCCCGCCTCACCACGGGCCAGGATCGCCTCGTCGCGTCGCCAGGGGTCGAACGTCGGGTGCGTCGCGATGAAGTCTGGCGTGAGCGGATGGAGCGCCAAGCCCTCGTGGAAGATCGTCCTCGTCATCACGCCATCATGCCACTCGACGGCGTGGTGTGTGCGACGTACGCATCCGCGATGGCCGCGAGGGCGGCCCCCGCATGATCCTGGGTATCGCAGCACCCGTCTCTCGAGCGTCACGTGCCCGTGGCTGCCGTGGCTGCTCGGCACCGGGTGACACGCTACCCAGGTTTTGCGATCGCGGGCTTACGCCTGCGATCGGACGGCACGCCGCGCGCAATAGGTCCTGGTCGTGAAGATCGAGCTGAAGCGGTTCACGACCAACGCGCGCCTCTCCCAGGAGACCACCGCGTTCGCGGCGGACGTCTGGGTCGACGGCAAGAAGGTCGGCCACGCCGAGAACGACGGCCACGGCGGCTGCACCCTGGTGCACCTCGACCCGTCGGTGCGCGACCAGGTCGAGGCCCACGGCAAGACCCTCGTGCCGATCAAGTACGCGAACTTCACGAGCGGCGCCGAGTGGGTCGTCGACCAGCTCGTCGAGGCCGAGCTTGCCAAGAAGTCCGACCAGGCGTTCGCCAAGAAGATCGCCAATGCCGACGCGAAAGAGAAGGCCAGGAGCCAGGCGCAGGGCCTGCGCGCCGCGCGGCTGCGCCACGGGGACACGTGGCTGTGGTTCGCGTTCAAACCGGACGCGGACCCCAAGGCGCTCGCGGACACCATCGCGGCCAAGCGCAAGGCCGTCGTCGCCGAGTTGGTGGTGCTGTGATCCTGCCCGAGGACATGCGTCACCTCGCGGCGAGGTTCACCGCGGCGGGCCTCACGGCGCGCTTCGTCGAGTCTACCGATCCGGACGTCGAGGATGACCAGATCGAGATCTTCTGCGGCGACGTCGACACCCGCGTCACGATCCAGGTCGCGCGCATCGGCGGCGACTACCACGTCAACGAGCACCGCGGCGCGGACGCCTCGCTCGTGATGATCCTGCGCGGCAGCTTCCGCTCGCTCCGCAAGGCGATCGACCGCGCAATCGAGACCGTCAAGGCCCAGCAGGGCGCAAAGGAGACCTCGTCGTGACCCCCTTCATGCCGAAGCGCTTCCCTCGCACCACACTCCCCAACGGGCGCTTCCTCTCCGACGCCCAGCAGTACCAGTACGACGTGCTGCGCACGGTCGGCGGCAAGCTCATCAATGCCAGGGGCTCCTGGTACCGCGAGGTGCCGTACACCGACGTGAACCACGTCGTGGGCACGGTGCGCGAGAAGATCTACGGGCTCAACGTCACCGCGATGTTCAAGCTCGTCACGTTCGGCCTCGCGGAGTGCGTGCCCGATACGGTGACCGGCGGCTACCTGTTCCTCTTGCCGTCGCTGGCCAAGGAAGTCCCCGGCCCGCGCTACGAGCGCATCAACCAGATCGACAAGATCAAGCCCTCGCAGGGTACGAAGAAGGCAACGTGATCCTCCCGGAAGACAAGCGGTGGATCATCACGCGCCTCGCAGAGGTCGGCCTCGCCGCGCACCTCGTCGAGGCCGCCGATCCAATCGCCCAAGATGACCAGGTCAAGATCTTCCGTGACGACGTCGACACGCGCGTCACAATCTTGATCGGCCTCACCGGCGGGGGCTTCGTCAACGAGTGCCGCGGTGAGGGGCCCACGCGCCAGATGATCGCGCACGGGGGCTCCCGCTCACTCGACAAGGCGATCGACCTCGCGATCGCAGCCGTCAAGGCACAGCAAGGCGCGAAGACGGTCGCCCCCTACGACCTGGTGGCCCGCGCCATCAAGGGCCGCGTCGAGGCGTTCTCCGATCGTCGCCTGAACGACGGCGACGACGTGTGGCGCGAGCGCGAGCTGGAGCTACGCTTCGGAGTCGCGGCGACGGCGAACGCGATCGCCGTCGAGTTCGCGGCCAGCGACGCCGCGTTCGACCTCGCGGCCTTCGCCGCCGCGTGCGGCCTCCACGTGTCCGACGGTCGCGACACCTACAGCGACTGCCACCCGGGCGAGCTGACGTGGGAGCGCCCCCGCACCGAGGAGGACCAGTCATGAAGGTGCCCACTCGATACCTTCGCTACGTCGTCGAGCCCTGCGACAACCTCGGCTCGCTCAACCCGCCACCGCCACGCGACCGCACGTGGGTCGTGCGCGATCGCGAGACCGGCCAGCAACAGTCCGAGCACGACCGTCGCGCCGACGCTCGCGCCGAGGCGTCCCGCCTCAACAACGTCACGGCGTCTCCGATGGACGCCACGCCGCAGGTGCAGTCGATCACGGACGCCACGCCGCGGGTGCAGTCGATCATGGAGCCCTTCGCCCAACCCTGGCGCTGGTTCCACGACGGCGCCTGGGTCGTGCTGGAGCCTCCGCAGAGGCTCATCACCTCGGAGACGATGCACTACGTCAGCCAGTGCCCGGGCACACACTCGGTCGAGGCCGTGTTTCGTGCCACGCCGTCCCCCGGCGTCTACCTGCGCTTCCGCCTGCGCGACCTCGCGCTCCCGGAAGCTCCCACCCGCGCGTTCGCCGCGCAGAAGGACTCCTGACCATGCTCTCGATCGTTACCGCTATCTTCCAGTTCGTCCTGCTCGCCTGCGACCCGCACGAGACGTGCGCGGTCACGCACCGCGAACCCGGCGTCGCCGGGACCTTCTACCTCTACTGCGCGCAGACGCGCGACGACGGGGTCGAGTTCATCGACGTCGGACACTTCGTCCCCGACGTCCCGCGCTCGCCCAAGGCGACGCCGTGAAGTTGTACACGAGCACGCCGTCCGGCAACGGCATCGGCCTCAACGTCCTGCTCACGGGGCGGACGGTCGAGCACGCCGGCAAGCTTTGCAGCGTCGAGGTCAGCCTGCCGGTCGGCTGCGACGCGATCATCGAGCGTGCCGTCGCGCCACTGCCCAAGACGGCGCATGGTCACGCGCTACTGTGGACCGACCCCGCCGACCTCTGCGACGACGACGGCAGCTTCATGAACCACGCAGCGCTGCGCGACGCGATCAGACTGGTGGTCGACGTGCACGGCGTGATCGACCGCGCGTTCGGCAGCCGCGAGGGCGCGACACCGTGAGCGCCAAGGCCCTCGTCGAGGTCCGCGACACGCTCCGCGTCTGGATCGAGTTCCGCGCCCCCAAAAAGGGCGAGCTAACCTGGGCCGTGCCCGACAGCTCCTCGCCCGAGGAGGCCCTGGAGCACGTGCTCGTGGGACGTGACGTCTGGTCGTCCGGCGAGGCCGGCTTCGGTTACCGCACGTTCCGCGACGTCACGCCGGAGTTCGAGGTCGAGGACGAGGCCGAGGACCTGCGCGTCCGCAACATCGTCGTCCACGTCGACCACGTCCGCACCGAGCCTCCCATCAGCAACGTCATCTCCCACGTCAAGCTGCTCTAAGGAGAACCTGTGAGCGAAGCCAAGAACTGGTTCGAGATCGATCGTCGAGGGCTCGCCAAGCTGATCGAGCGCCGCGGCAAGATCGCGCTCGTCCACGAGCTGATCGGCAACGCGCTCGACGCCGACGGGGTCACCCGCGTCGAGGTCGTGCTGGAACCCGAGGAAGGCGTCCCGCACGCCACCATCGTCGTGCGAGACGACGCGCCGGACGGCTTCACCGACCTGACCCACGCGTGGACACTGTTCGCCGAGTCGAGCCGCAAGGCGTACCCGACCAAGCGAGGGCGCTTTAATCTCGGCGAAAAGCTCGTGCTCGCGCTCTGCACTGAGGCGTCGATCATCTCGACCAAGGGCGCGGTCATGTTCGACGGGCGCGGGCGAACGAACATGCGTGCCCGCCGCGAACGCGGCACCGAGTTCATGGGCATCGCGCGCATCACCCGCGCCGAGCTGACGGAGATCAAGGACGGTCTGCGTCGGCTCATCGCCCCGTCCGGCGTCACGATCACCGTCAACGGCGAACCCCTGCCGGCCCGCACGCCGATCAAGACGGTCGAGGCGACGCTCGCGACCGAGGTCGCCGACGAGGAGGGTGTCCTCCGCCGGTCGTCACGCAAGACGACCGTGAGCATCTACGCTCCGCTGCCAGGTCAGGTCCCGATGCTCTACGAGCTGGGGATCCCCGTGGTCGAGACCGGCGACAAGTGGGACGTGTCGATCGAGCAGAAGACCGTCCTCAACATGGACCGCGACAACGTCACGCCCGGCTACCTGCGAGACGTGCGCACGGTCGTCGTCAATGCGATGCACGCGGAGCTCTCGACCGAAGACGCCAACGCCACGTTCGTGAACGAGGCGCTCGCCGACGAGCACGCGGCGCCCGAGGCCGTCTCCAAGGCGCTCGACCTCAAGTACGGAGAGAAGCGCGCGATCTGGGACCCTTCCGACCCCGAAGCGAACATGAACCTCGTCGCGCAGGGGTACATGCTCATCAAGGGTGGCCAGCTCACCGCCGACCAGTGGGCGAACGTCAAGAAGCACGACGGCGCCAAGACGCGGCCCGCCGGCCAGATCGCGCCGACCAAGAAGGCGCTGTTCGCCCCCGACGGCAAGGACACCTGGGTGCCGCGCGAAAAGTGGACGCGAGAGATGCGCGCGGTCGTCGAGTACGCCGAGGTCGTCTGTCGCGAGCTGGTCCAGACGCCCGTCAAGGTGTCGATCCTCTCCGACGTCACCGAGGGCTGGGCCGCCTGCTACGGCGACCAGGGGCTCGTGCTCAACCTCGGTCGGCTGGGGCACGCCTTCTTCGAGGCGTGTGTGGACGGCCCGCTGGAGGAGGGCGACGAGGTCATGCGGCCGACCGTGGACCTCAACCAGCTGCTGCTGCATGAACTCGGGCACAGCGAATCCTCCAACCACCTCGACGCCGAGTTCCACGAGGCTCTGTGCCGCCTCGGCGCGCGGCTGACCCAGCTCGCGCTCACGCTGCCCCACCTGTTCTGTCGTCCCCTCAAGAGGGTCCCATGAAGAAGATCTCCTCCCTCTTCGCCCGCGACCCGAGCAACCCGCGGGTCCTCACCGACGATTTCCACCCGGGCGCCGCGTGGGTCGTCGCCGGCGAGGGCGTCGCCACACGGAAGTGGGACGGCACCGCGGTCCTCGTGCGCGACGGGCGCCTGTTCGCGCGCTACGACGCCAAGCGCGGCAAGGCGCCACCCCCCGGCTTCGAGCCCGCGCAGGACCCCGATCCGAACACGGGGCACCACCCGGGCTGGGTACCCGCGGAGCGTCCCGAAGACCAGTGGATCCGAGCCGCCGGAGCCGCCTGGGTCGCAGACGGCACGTACGAAGCGTGCGGACCGAAGATCGGCGGCAACCCGGAAGGGCTGCGCGAGCACCGCCTGATCCGTCACGGCTACGACATCCTCGACGCCGTGCCGCGCGACAAGGCCGGCCTCGTCGAGTTCTTTCGTACGCACGACATCGAGGGCGTCGTGTGGTGGCGGCGCGCGCACGACGACGCCTGCGACAAGGTCAAGATCACCGGCGCCGCCCTGGGTGTGCGGAGGCCGCCGCGATGAAGACAGCCCCCGCGCCCGTCGGTCGGCGCGTCCGCCTCGTCCGCTACGGCTACGCGGACGAGCACTCGTCCAACCTGCCCGGCCTCGAAGGCACGGTCACGCTGGTCGACGACCTCGGGACCGTCCACGTCCAATGGGACAACGGCTCGACGCTCGGGCTCATCCCGGGCGTCGACCGCTGGGAAGAGGTCGGAGCCTCGAAGGCAGCCCCATGAACAAACCAAACGAAAGCGATCACCGCCTGCTGCGCGTACTGTGGTGCGGCGACAAGGCGCGCTACCAGTGCTCGTGCGGGCACGATGGTCCCTGGTGCCGTGGAGCACCGTCGAACACGCACGACCGCCGTCCGCTGAAGTCGGCCGCCACCGAGGCGCGTGAACTCCACGCTTGCCACCGAAGGGCAAACGTGTCGCGTGCGACTCGTGCAAGGCGGTCATCGAGTACCTGCCCGAAGAGGTCGAGAGCCAGCACGGCAGGGACATCGGCGGCGGCCCCGACGGCTACAAGCGCGTGAAGTGCCCGCGCAAGGGCTGCCCCGGGCACGGTTACATCGAGAGGTGGTGAGTGGTGCACAAGGTCCCGGTCGATCGAGAACACATGCAATGGCTCATGGCGCGCGTCGAGGAGCGCTGCGCGGACAAGGACACCGCGAACCTCCTGCGGCACCACGGGCGCTTCGACCTCGAGATCGTCATCGTCGTCGCACCGAAAGACCTGCCGGCGATCACGGACGAGTTCCTCGTCGACATGAAACGCGCCATGCGCGATCGCACGAAGCTCTCCCCCGTCATCTACCTCGACGGTGACGAACCCCGGGTCGTCCGCACGTACGACCCCTACGACTAGGAACCCACCATGCCCTTGCCAACCGCCCAACGTGCGAGAGTCGTCGAGCTGCTGCGCCACGCAGCGGCGCTGGAGTTCTACGAGGAGGGCGCGCGCACGTTCCTGCGCTCTGCCGCGATCCAGCTGGGGGCACCCTGGGAGATCGAAGAGCTGGCGCGGCGGGCCTGCTGCCACGTCTGCGACGGCGACGGGACCTCGCGGGGAATCCAGCTGAAGGCGGCCGAGCGCGTCGAGCGCGGGGACTGGCCGCACGGGGACTGGCAGTGACCGTACCCTTCGACGAGTCCCTGAACTCCGGTGACGATAGCCGCAAGCCATGAGCGCCTTCACCTCCCGATCCGCCCGCGCCCCCACCCGCGCGCACAAGCGCCGCCTCACGATCAGCGAGCACGCGATCGAGCGCTTCCGCGAGCGCGTCGACGAGGAGTTCCGCCACCGCAACGACAACGACCTGGGCAACCTGCTCGACGAGCGCCTCGGCTACGCCGAGTTCAACTACCAGGTGCTCGACCACCGCGCCCCCGAGGCCGTCACGACGCTCCGCTCGGTCGCGTGCCACCACGCGACGTACTACGCGGTCGTGCGCGACGAGACGGTGATCACCGTGCTCGACGAGGCGATGGCCCGCAACAACTTCGAGGCGTGGACGCCCGTGCTGATCACGGCCAACGGCCCGAAGATCCTGCCAGCTCCCCCGCCGCCACGACAAGCGTCCCTGCCTGCGCCCGCGCCCGCGCCGAGCACCGAAGATCCGATCGCCGCGGTCACCGAAGACCCGCGCACGGAGGTCGAGGTCGAAGTCACGACCACTTCGCCACCGACCGCCGAAGATCCGCTCGCGGAAGCGGGCATCGCGTACGCCCGCGCGCGGAGGCATCAGCACGAGTGCGAGGTGCTGGTAGCCACGATCAAGGCGGAGCTGAACCGCGCCTTCGAGGCGCGATTCGAGGCGGAGCTGGCCGTTGAGAACACCCACCGACGCCTGGTCGACCTGGCAGGAAGAGAAGATCGATGAAGGCCACGACGATGAAGACGCCCAAGAAGGTAAGCGCGCCGCGGCACCGCGGCGCCGCGACACACTTCTCCGTGCGTGACTGGCGCGACATCTACGACGCCCTCATGGACGCCGCGGACATGCACCACTCCGGTCCACGTGCCGACCGATTCGCAGCGCTCGCGCAAAAGATCCGCAAGGCCGGCCTCCGTGAAGGAGCCGCGTAGGTGGCGAAGCCGGCGTTCTACGTCCGTCGCGTCTACGGGCCGATCACCACCCACGTCGGGCAGATCCTCACCAAGAAGCTGGAGAGCAAGGAATGATCGAAGACAAGGTGTCGCTCGCGCGAACGCGCGCTGAGCTCGTGGAGCGCCTCGCGGCGCAACTACCCCCCGCGGAGCGCGTGCACCTCCAGGGTGAGCTGTCCATCGTCAACGCCAAGATCAAAGCCCAGAACACGCTGGAGGCGGCGCAGCTCAAGGCGGCGGCGGACCGACGGAAGGTCGCCGGCCTCGCCGAGGCCGAGGCGAACGCCGCGCGGGCGAGCGCCCGCGCGCGCGCCCAGGGACTCCCAGGGGACGACGGCGACGGGGACGAGGACGACGACCCCGGCCAGACCGCAGCGATCGAAGCCTGGGTCGACGCGGTGCTCCTGCACCACGACGTCGGGTTCACACGCTCGCGCGCCGGAAAACGCACGCTCAACGTCGACCCGGAATGGGCCCCCGTACTCGAAGCGCTCATCAACGGCGTGCGTGCCGCGGCGCGCGGTCAAGAGCTACCGGACTTGCCGCGGGCGCCGAAGGCGTCACCGCTCAAGCCCCCGAAGAAGAAGCCCAAGAAGGGCTGAGATCGCCCCAGGAGCCCGGGGGAGTACGACAGCACCCATTACGCGAGGACGCGAACACCGCTACGAAGGAGGGGTAAGCACGTGACGACGAAGAGACCAAAAGAAGAAGACCTCACGCCGGGCTGCGCGTGCGCCGCCTGCGGCCACGAGCAGTCGAGCATGAGTCGATGCACCAAGTGCGGATCGGTGCGCGTCGTGCTCACCACGGTCCTCCGCGACCTCTTCGGAGAAGGCTGGCGGAACGCTTTCACCCAGGGTGCTCCGGCGCCGACGAAGGTGCCGTGAAACCCGACGAGCACGCGCGGGTCACGCGCCGCGGACAGCAGCTCTTCCACATCGCGCTGTGCATGGAGGTCGGGTACGCGCGACAAAGCGCGGGCGGCGCCGAGGCCCTGCTCTACCTCGCCAACGCGATCGCCCACGTCGCGGCGCTCTCCGCGAAGCCGCGGCTCGCGATCGAGTCCGTGGTCAGCCTATTCGACACGATCGACGACGGATGGCTGACCAAACAAGGGCGACGGCACCAGGACACCGTCGCAGCGGAGCCCCACCTGCTCGCGGACACCGCCCTCGAAATCGCACTCGGCCAGGACGTACCCGGCGAAGACACTGGGGGCGTCGCCGCCAGGGCCCTGGCCGACCTGACCGCCGCGATCGTGCGCGTCGCGTCACTCAACAGCGACCCGCGCCGGATCATCGAGCACGTCGTGCGACGCATCGACGAGGCCGACGTCGACGACGCCCGAAGGGAGCAACTCAAGTGACCAAGCGCCACGTAGATCAGAAGGCCGCGGATTACAAGCCGACGCGCGGCAAGGTCGACGACCCCCTGCGGACCAGCGCGGACAGCATCATGCGCGCCGTCGAGAAGGGCGGCGAGATCCAGATGGGCACGCTCACCGAGCTGCTCGATCTACTCCGCACCAAGACCGACTACGGCTTCCACATCGAAGTCGCGATCCGGCCGACCGGCAGCGCACTGCTCAAGACGATCGACAACGAACGCGACGCCAAGGAGACGATCCGACGGCTCAAGGCGAAGAAGCCGTGAGCGCCTTCACCATGCCCCCGGGCAACCGTGCGCGCCTCATCGCGCTTATCGCTGCCGGCACCAAGCTCGACGCCGCCGCGCGCCTCGCCAAGGAAGCCGTGATCGAAGTCCGGCTCTCGGGCCTCCTCCCGCTTGAGGACGTGCAGAAGATCGTCGACGACCTCGACGCCTACGTCCACCGGATCATCACCGCCGTCGAGTTAATCCCATGACGCTACGCGAAATCCTCGCTGCTACCCAAGGGGCTATGATCCACGCAGAGCGCAGCGAGTCCGAGCGCGCGTTGCTCGCGCTGCGTGACCTCGTCGTCGACTTCCTCGACGCCACCGACAAGGGCTGCCCCGACTCCATGAAGGCGATGTCGATCGACCAGGCACGCCTGATCAACCAGCTCCACCTGGCGGTGGGCCTGTGAAGCGCAGCCGCAGCCGCTCGTGGAGGACGGTCAACGTCGCGGGCGTGGCCTACCGCTGGCGCTACGGCCGCGGGACCATCGAGGTCCGCCACGGGCGCGACGTGGTGCTCCGCGTCGCGGACAACGTCCTGCGCGGCAACACACCCGACTTGTTCGAGCGCGGTCAGCGCAAGGGCACCAGTGACGGCTACGTGACGCCGGCCATGGTCCGAACCGCTATCACGAAGGGCGTGCGCGCGTGAGGGTCCTCGCCGAGGAGACCGTCGTCCGCTACCACGTCGAGTACGACGAGGCGGAGACCCTGGTCCTCAAGCGGATCGGCTTCTTGCCGCCGTACGCCGAGCCCCGCGCGCGCCTGTGGTCGACGCAGGCCGAGATCGACTCGACGACCGAGATGCTACGCCGTGGTATCGGGCCATTCGACGAGGAAGAGGTCGCCCTACTCAGGAGCTTCGGCGTCACGACTGCCGAGATCGAGATCGACGTGACAGCCGAAATGCGGGCCAAGGCCAAGGAGCACCTGCCGTGAAAGAGCAGCCCAAGAAGCGCCAGCACCAGCGCGTCATTCGGATCAGCGTCGTGCTGCCGGTGAGCGTCGAGTTGCTCGTCGGGACCGACGACGACGAGCCGGACAAGCACAGCGACTGGGAAATCCTCTCAGCCCAAGACGTGCGCTGCGAGGCGTCGGCGCGAAGCGTCGCGGAGAACATGCACAGCGCGGACTTCGCGGCGCTGGCCGAGCTGGCCGCCTGCGCAAAGGACGTCAAGTGAAGCCGCTCGAAGACGCCGAGAGGCGCCTCGCCGAGGCCGCCGCACGCTTGATCGCACAGGCTGGAGAGATCGGCTTAGCCAACGCAGCCACGCCCGACAAGCTCGTCCCGCCGCACGCGATCCAACTGCTCGCGCGCGCATACGTCGAGCTGCTCGACCATCGCGCGGACCTCCACGACCGGATCGAACAGATCGCACGTGTGGCGATCGAGGGCGCAATATGGGAGATCGCGCGGCAACAGAACGGTTTCGCCACGGGAGCGGGGGCGATCATCGACGGCGCGCGAACAGAGGGCGTCCAACGGGCTCAGCCCTTCATCGAAGCCCTCCTGCGATCGGCTCCTGCCTCTGAACCCGCACGCGCACCGAGCGGCCCGCGGCTGGTGCTCGCGGCGAACGAAGTCGCCGCGCTCTCCGACGCCGACCTGCTCGCAACCTACTGCCGCGTCATGCGCGAGACGGAAGGCATCTTCGTCAAGTACGAGAGCTACGTCGTGCGCCAGTGGGATGGCATGGACGGCTGCTGGACCGACTGCACCGGCGCGGTCGGACGCGACGAGGCCCTCCGCGCCTGGGCCAAGATGACCGACGGCGGCACCCACCACGTCGCGTACGCGGAGATCGACTACTACCGAATCTTCCCCGGCGACACGCACATGGTGTGGGACGGGGCCGAGGGCCAGGAGATGCACCGGTGAGCCAGAAGTCCAAGGACCCTGCCAAGCCGTCCACCGAGTTCCGCGCGATCGACCACGTCGAGACCACGCTCCACGACCCCATCCGCGATCGCTGGGACCCCGGCTGCGACAAGGACGGCGTGCGCCTCTGGTGCACGGCGAGTGCACGCACGCACGGTGAGGAGAACGCTCGGTGGGGGCTACAGGTCCGCGCGAGAGTGAAGACGCGGCGCGGCGCACCCGGCAAGCACTTCGCGATCGGCACCGCGTCGATGTCCCGCAAAGACCTCCTGTGGCTGCGGGACCAGATCAACGCGGCGCTTCGAGGGAAGTCGTGAGAACGCACGGCCCTCGCATGAACCCGCGCGCACACGCGAGGTCCTCGACAAGCTCACGATCAGCATCGTGCGGGCCAACCGCTACGGTTTCGAGGTCCACCGGCCCATGGGACCCCGAGCCGGAGAGATGCGCACCGAGCGCTGGCGTGTGCGCACGAGCGGCGGCATCGTCGGTAACTCCGACCAGGTCTGGCTCTCGCCCATCCTGCGCATGCACGGTGAGGCGGAGCGCGGGCCGTACTGGAACAAGACGCAGCTCGAGAAAGCCCTGCGTGCTTGGAGACGTGGCGAATGAACGCTCACCAGACCACGTTCCAACCGCACGTCTGTTGGCGCGGCGCGAGCTGCGAGACCAAGCTCGAAGTCGACTGCGCGTGCGGCTTCGGCCAAGGCGCGATCGGCCAAGAGCACGCCGACGCGATCGCGCGTGGGCACGCCGCCCACCCCGACCTGCCGTGCATCGCGTGGCGTCCGCAGAGCACCCTCGACGCCATCGACTGCAACACGCGAGAGGCCCCATGATCGACGCCACCAAGAGCGACGTCCCCAAGGATCGACTCACCCGCATTTGCGACACCCTGATCGAAGCGTTCAACGCCCACCCCGAGAAGCGGGAATCGGACCGCGCGATCATGTTCCTCCTCGACGAGACCAAGGGGGGCATCGGCATCACAGGCTACGACGACGCCACCGAGGCGCTCGCGGACCTGATCCTCCACCTGCGCGCGATCTTCCGCGCACGGGGCCAGGACCTCCACTTCGTCGCCGCCGGTGCCACGCCGCCGGAGGACCAAGCGTGAGGACCGTGTACCAGGTCCGCGTCGAAGGGCCGAGACGGGCACTCGACGTGAAGGGGCACTTCGTCAGCAAGCGTGTGTTCGTCTCGCTGGAACAGGCACAGGCGTACGCGCCCGTCTTCGCGGAGATCTGCTGCGGTGAGGGACTCTACGATCTTGAGGCCGTGACCAGCACGAAGTTCACGGAGCTGGCGCTGTACGAGGAGGGCGACGCCTGATGCGCATCAACCTCCGCAAGATCAACAGACTCATCCGCGAGGCATGGGACAAAGGGCAGGACGCGGCACTCCGCGGCGCCGGCAAGTCCTCGTGCTACTCGTGGAGCGACAAGGCCGCGCGCGAATTCTTCCCGGACATCCTGCCACTGGCCGTCACCCTCATCGCGAAGGGCGAGGCACGCCTGCACTGGGACGCCGAGAAGCGCGAAGTTGTGGTCGTGCCGACGACGACCGCAACCGACGCGCCCTCCAAGACTGATGCGTGTGAGGTCGTACCGAACACGATCGTCGGGTACAACGGCGCGTTCGACCTCGACATGCTCCAGTCCAAGGACGCGGCTTACCGTCTGTGCGCTGTCTACTACGTCGACGACGTGGAGATCGCGAACCTCGTACGCTTCGACGCCATTCCCGACCTGCACTACCGCGTGACCGTCGAGGCAAAAGGTCCACCATGAGCATCGTCGGTCGCTCATGGGACCTCTGGGCCTACCGCTACGAACGCGGAACGTTTCATCACGTCGGCTCCCGCCGGTGGGTCGAGCTCCACCAACTCGCCCACCCGCTCATCCCCGTCCTAGTCGAGGAGATCCTCGGCGACCCGTACGCGCCCGAGATCACGCACTACGGCTGGCAGTACGCCGAGGGGAGCCTGTACCGGCACGGCGACGCCCCCACGATGATCCAGGTCCGCGCCGGGACAGATCCGAAGGACCCCCGGCGCTCGATGATGCTGCTCAGCATGTGCTTCCCCTACGGGCTTGAAGGCGCGCTCGCGAAGGGTGACGGCGCCGTCGTGGCGATGCGCATCACGGAGCGGAAGGAGCACGCTTGAAGAAAGAGCAGCCCGCGCCCGAACAGCCCCTCGCCGACCCGGAGGAGCTGACCGCGGACACGATCACCGACAAGCAGATCCGCGCGTTGCAAAACCGGCTGCACGCGGGACCCGCCGACGACCGGCAGCTGTACGGCGTCGTGGCCTGCATCGACGCCCGCGGACGCTCCCACCGCCGCCGCGCCGCACGCACGCTGTGCGCCGAGATCCACAACGCCCTGCGAAAAGAGACGACCCAGTGAAGCCACGCTTGCATCTCATCATCGAGCGCCCCGACGGTCATCGCTCCGAAGCCGAGATCGAAGGCCCCAAGGTCACGAGCGCCATGCTCGACTCCGCGGAGGACCTCCTCCACACCCTCACGACGGGGGAGCGTCCTGTCATCAAGAACCTCTACGACCTCGTCGCACGAGCGTTCGGCACCACGCCCAAGGAGGCCAAGGAGCGGCTCACTGCCGCGGCGTACGGGTGGTCCGCTCCTAAAGACACAACCTCGCCGCACGACCTACGGCGGCTCGCGGACGGCGCTCGAGCGCTGGCGCTCCCCGCCCCGCAGGACCCCGCCGAGATCCGCGCGCAACTCGAAGTCATCCACGCCGGCATGCTCGCGCTCCAGTCGCTCGACGACCTCGGCGAGGAGAGCAACCGCCGTGCCCACGAGGACCTCCGAGAGCTGGAGAAACGCTACGCGGCGCTCAAGACACGTCTCGGCGGGACCCCGTGACCGACGAACAAGACAAGCCCAAACCCAACAAGCACGCGCAGCGGCTCGCCGAACTGCTCGGCACCGACTCCCAGAACTTCCTCGGCACGGGGCTCACGATGCGCGAGTTCATGGAGCTCCACAGCGCCGAGCAGGTAGCCGCCTCATGGGCGCTCCAGTCACAGGGCGAGAGGAAGCGCCGCCGCAAGGCGGTGATCCAGCTGTCCATCGAGTTGGGCCGCATCCTCGAGACCACGGGGTTCTCCGCGGGCCTGGCGGAGCTGGCGATCGAGGCCGTGATCGAGGGCGACTGGAAGATGGTCGCGGAGTGGGCGGACCACTTCACGTTCGAGGACGAGAGCGCTGACCTACGCGCCAGGCACGCGCCCATGTTCGCCGTCTTCCGCGAACTGCTGCTCCAGGTGCTGCGCACGCAAAAGGATGCACCGACGTGAAGGTCATCGAGGCATCGAGGCACCCCCGATCCGATTCCGGTGCTCGTGCGGCGCACTCAACGAGGGAGCGCCGCACGAGTTCCACGAGCAGCCCACGATGCCCCCGAGCTTCCTGGCACGCTGCGCCTTCTGCAAGATCGACAACCGCGTGTTCCCGACAGCGCTGATCGCCCGCGTTGCCGGCGACATCCTCCAAGGAAAATCCTCATGAAGATCGACGGCACCGACAAGTCCGACGAGGCGATCGGCCTGACGCACCAGATCGAGGTCGCCCTGGCGTCCGGCGCCCACCTGAAGCTCCTCTACTTCTCCGACCGAGAGATGCGCTGGATTTTCGCCTACGACTACGTCGGCGAGAAGAAGCCGGGCGAGGCGCCCGACGTCGTCAACAAGGTCCAGCTCACGGCCGACTACGCCGAGGGACTCCTGACGCCCATCTTCATGCTGTCAATGCACGTCATCATCCCGAGTCGCCTCGGCCAGAGCTACTTCGCCGGCGTGGACGTCTCCCCGGGCGGCAAGACGAGGACGCTGCGGTGAGCACCGGGTGGGCCACTCGAAGATCATCAGGTCACAGACACACGCTGCTCGACGAAAGGATGCCATGAACGACGATAACGACGACCAACTCTCAGGTGACGGTGACATCGACGCTGACGAAGTGCTCCGCATGGGAGCGCTGAGGTACGCAGGAAGGACCATCACGATCGCGAACGGGACGCCTCCTGGACCGCAGGCACTCGCCGCGCTCGACGCCGCACGAAAGGACATCCGCCCCGGGAACGTCATGCCGCCCGTCGTGGCGGACGCCCTGCGCGACCTCCAGATGGCCGCGGTCCTGCTTACCCTATACCTGGCGGAGGATCACGTGCCCCCCCGGGGCCTTGCAGCCCGTCGAAAACGACCTGATCGCGGCGCTCAAGCGCCGAGGAGCCGCGGGCATCGTCCACACGCACGACGACGCTGCGGCGACGCTGAACCTCAGCGACCGCGCGCTCGACTATGCGCGGCAGATCATCCTCGCGCAGGAGAGCGACGTCCCGATCGGATCCGACGCAGTCGCGCGCGCCCTGGGAGACTTCCAAATCGCGGCTGCTGCGTTCACCTCGAAGCTGGCGGCGTCCGAGGGGCTCGATTCCAAGATCCCGCGGTGGGTCGAAGAGAACCTCGTCGCGATGTTCACGCAGGAGCAGGGGGCCTCATGACGCCTCCCAGTAAGACGCCCGTGAGAAACCCGCAGCCCATGCAACCCGTCAGCAAAGACGACCACGGCGATCTCCGCTTCCGCCAGAACGCGATCATCCGCTACCTCGTCGACCACGCCGGCGACGTCGTGCATCCCGGAGCGCCCGCGATCGATCCCGCCACGGGCAAGCCCTACCACCAGGGTCGGCTCGACCTCGGCAAGCTCATGACGATGGACTTCCCTCAAGAAGATCGCGAGCAGTTCGCCCAGCTCATGGGCTACTCGGTCGCCGGGTACCACGAGCTATCGTACGTCTCCGACGAGAGTTGCGCGCAGGCCAGCATCCTCGCCGAGCAGATCGAGCCGGGGGCAGGCGGCTGCCGCGACAACGGCTGTCCCGTCCACGGTGGGCCACTGTTCGATGACACAGGCAGGAGGATCAAGTGAGCTACGACGACGACCACCCGCGCTGGTCCCCCTTCGACCGCGCCCAGACCGCCGCCTCCGACTTGCGCTTCATGCTCTCCATGCACGCTTCGAAGGCTCAGGTCTGCGCTGCAATCGGCCCCAACAACTACGCCCGCGCCTTCGAGTACCTCGACAGCATCGACAAGAACCTCCCGGTCCTCCAAGAACACATCCGCGACCTGATCCAGCTCGCCGATCGCCTCTCCGGCGCACTCGCGCCTCCGGACGTCGCGCTGATCGAAAGAGCGCGCGCCGACGCCGGGCTCATCGATCGTACCGAAGATGGCGACGGCGTGACACGCGCGGTCCACCAGGTTCTCATAGGACTCGGAGGCGACGGCTTCCGAGCAACCTGCACGTGCGGCTGGCGCTCGTCCACGAGCGGGGTCCGCGCCGTCGTCGCCCACGAGCGCGACGAGCACAAACGCCGATCGCAGCTGCGGAGCGTGCCATGACGAAGACCCCCACCTGTCCCGCGTGTGGCGCACCACTCGTCTCCGAGCCGGCCGGCACGCCGCTGCGCTGTACGCGCTGCGGCTGGCGCCTCATCACACTCACGGAGTGGCGGACGCTGCCGCCGTTCCGCCAGGGCTACGCACACTACATGCAAGCAGACTGGCAGACGAGTGATCTCCGAGACGAGAAGAACCCGCACGCGAAGGATAGCCCCGAGTGGACGGCCTTCCGGCAGGGAGAGCAGCGCGCGATGCTCGACGTGCAGGACGGCGAGGAATAACCCCAATGCCGAAATTTCTCGTGATCTACCGCCAAACGGGCGGCTGCGACTACACGATCGGCTGCGGCGTCAGCGTCGTCACCATCGAGGCACCGAGCATGGATGCCGCGGTCGCGATCGTTACAGAGGGTCTCACCCGCAACGACGGAGACACCTACGACGACGACACCGTCGAGAGCATCCACCAGGTCGACGTCTACGAGATCGCAGCCCACGAGAACACGCACGTCGTGCTCACGACAGACACTTGGCTCGAAGCGCGCCGTAACGCCCGCGCGAAAGCCCGAACCGAGGCCAAAGAGTACGCGGAGCACGCGGAGTTGGAGCGCCTCAAGAAGAAGTACGGGCCGTGAACGCCGCAGACTGTGCGAACGGAGTTTTGCCGCGGAAGGGTGAAGCGTGAAGAAGCCCCCGAAACGAACGAAGCGCCAGCTCACCAGCACCACGCCCCAAGAGCGCAAAGCGCAGAAGAGCGCCGCGCGCGCCTGGAAGGGCATCGTCGACGCAACACTGTCCCCCGAGGTCACAATGAAGAAGCAGTACGACTTCAAGGGTGCCAAGCGCGGACGCTTCGCGAAGAAGTCCCCGACGCTCGAGGGTCGCGGCGTGCAGACCTGGCACCCACGGGTCATCAACGTCAGCTTCTACGTCAGCCAGGAGGTTGCCGCCGCGCTGCGCGCACTGCGTGGCACGGGCCTCTACGGCAACGGCGTCGATTGCGCGTCGGTCGCCGAAGAGCTGCTGAGGCACGCGCTGCTCGACCCGAAGGTCCTGGCGTACTGGCAGAAGCCCCGCGACCGCAACAACAGCACCGGGCCCTTTCGCTGCCGTACCTGCGGCTTCCCACACGCTACCTGGGCGCCGCGATGCACGCGCTGCCATTCACTCGAAGGGTTCTTCATTGGAGCGTCCGCAAAGAAGCTACACGTGAAGAAACCGAAACGACGGTCCCCATGAAGCTCCACACGCGCACGTGCATCGTCGAGAAAGCGCGGCACGCTTTCGTGACGTTCCTGCTCGAGTTGAGGCAGGAGTACGAGCTGACCTACGGCGAGCTGTTCCAACTACTCGGCAACGCCGTCACGGACCTCGCGAAATACCAGATCCGCGCCGAGCGACACCCCGACGACCCCGACAAAAGAGGAGACGACGCTTGAGCACGACGGTGAAGACGAAGTTCCCGTTGACCGTGAAGCTCCTCCGTTGCCAAGACGAGGGACTGACGAGTCGCGAGGGGCGCCAGTGGACCGACATGATCACCGACCTGATCGCGCAGGGGCGCGCCAACCTCGTCGGGCACACGGTCGCCAGCCTGCAACGACACCTCTGGCTATTCCCCGAGGATCCTGTCTGGGACGACGCCCAGCAGCGTCACCTCTGGTCGTTCGCTGGCACGCCCGCGCCCGCGCGCCGGACGGCGCACTCATGATCTTCGGCGAGCACCTGAGCGCCGACGAAGTGGTCGTCCAGTGCAAGTGCGGGATGGCCGCCATCATCGAGGTCTTCGACAGAAGCCGGACCTCGTGCGGGTGGTTCTGCCGCAACTGCGCCTGCAAGGAAGAGAAGGCCCTGCGCCGAATGGAGAAGATCGCCCGCGCGATCGTCAGGAGCCCCCGATGAGGCACAGGCACCCCACAGACGACCAAGTCCGCGAGTGGGTGGACTGGCTCGCCGCGCGCCCCGCTCCGATCCGCGCCGCCGTCGCGCGCTACCGGATCGACCCGTGGACGCTGTACCGACTCAAGACCACGGGGCAGCGCGTCTTCGTCCTCGCCTTCTTCGAGCCCGGTAAAGACGACAGCCGGGTGCTGTGCCGCGTGGCGGTAACCGGCCAGTTCAACGTCGTCGCCTTCGAGCGCAGCGTGTTCGGCGTCGACCCGGGAGACCTGGAGGAGTGCGACCTGCCGAGACCCGACGAGCGCGTCGGCGCGCTTGACCTCCCCGTCGAGGTCGTCAAAGCACTGCGCGAGAAGTACCCGCTCCACCTGCCCCCAGCTGCGGTGGACGCCCTGATCGCCTGCTACCCCCTGAAGAGCCCCGGAGAGTCCCGATGAGCCGCACCCTCAAGCGCGTCCCTCTGTCATTCGACTGGCCACTCGGTCAACTCTGGGGCGGCTATGTGAACCCGTACTACGCGCTAGCCGTCGAGTGCTCCGACTGCGACCACGGCTACGATCACGCGGGAGGTCGCCCGGACGCCAACGCGGCCCTCTTCCACGCCCAGTGGTACGGCAACGCCCCGTTCGACCCGGTCGCATACGGCGCCGAGCCCCTGTCGATCGACCACCCCGCGATCCGTGCGTTCGCAGAGCGCAACGTCGACGCCGCACCCGACCACTACATGACATCCGCCGAGCGGAAGACCCGCGAAGCGATCAGGCTGTTCAGCGACTTCCCCGCCCTCGTCGACGCACCGGGCGTCCCGCCGCTGGTACCGTTCCCGACGTTCGACCGCGAGGCTGCGATCCGCGCCGAAGTCCGTCGTCTCCACGCGCTATGGCGGGGAAAGTGGAAACATCAGCTGATCCAGGCAGACGTCGACGCCCTGCTTGCCCACGATCGCCTCTGGGACTTCACGCGCGTCCCGACCAACGAGGAGCAGGAGAAGGTCGTCGCAGAAAAGCTCGCGCGCGGCGAGAACTCCTGGCTGCCGTACCCCAACGGCTACCACCCGACCGCAGCCGAGGTGAACGCCTGGTCGATCTACGGCAGCCTAGGGCACGGCGGCCTCAACTCCGGGACCTGCATCGAGGAGCGCTGCAAACGCGAAGGCGTCCCGTACACGTGCGCACGCTGCGCCGGCAGCGGCCGGATCTGGCCGACGCCGGAGATCGAGCGGCAGTACGAGGACTGGACGAAGACCGATCCTCCAACAGGCGACGGCTACCAGCTCTGGTCGACCACCTCCGAGGGCAAACCGATCTCGCCGGTGTTCCCCACGCTTGAGGCCCTGTGCGCGTGGGCCACCGACCACGCGACGACGTTCGCCGACTACAAGGCGTCGGCCGCGGAATGGAAGCAGATGCTGGAGGACGACTTCGTGCACGCCACCGACGGAAAAGGCAACCTCTTCAGATGACCGCAAGCACTGTTCGCCCGATGAAGGACCTGCACGACGGCGTGTACAGGTACAAGACCTACCGGTTGGAAGACCTGATCCCGCCGAAAGACGCGGGCGACCTGATCGCCGTCGCGACCGACGGTGCGCGGCGCGTCGTGACCTACGTCGCCTCGCCCCAGGGCCCCGAGCTCACGTGGCGCGCTCTCCAGGTGCTGGAGCTGCCCCCGCCCGAGACCCCGGAGACACCATGACCCCCAAGGTCCACCGCATCGTGCTCGCGTTCGATCACCCTCCCTGCGAGGGCGTCAACGTCGACGTCACCGTTCCCCTGCCCGACCCGATCCAGGAGAGCGCCGAGGCGATGGCCGAACGCTACCGACACACATGCCCACTCTGCAAGGAACCCGCACGCTACGTCGGCTTCCACTTCGACGTCCACTGGCGCTTCAAAGAGGAAGCCACCGCGGCCGACCGCCACCTCTGCGACTTCCCGCGCGACGCGCTCGACGCCACGCATTCGATCGTGCTCCGCCCCGTCATTCGCCAGAAGCCCGGCGGTCGCCTGCGCGAGTGCGCACGCTGCGCCAAGATCGGCAAGGAGCTGGGCATCCCGTGACCCCTGCCGCCCTGAGCTTTCACGCCGAGCTGTACCGCCAACTCGAGGGCCACTACCACGTGCCCTTGCACCCGGAGCCTCGCGCGCACGCACCCCTGATCAACCACGCGCGAACGTGTGTCGTTGGCTGCACGTGCGGCTGGCGGACGCCACCCGACACCACCGACTCCGACACCACGTTCACCTGGCACTACGCGATCGCCCACGTCACGGAAGGACGACTATGAAAGCATTCAACGGCGTAAAGGTCTTCAGCGCCACCATGCGAGACCAACGTCAGCTGCTCGGCGAAGAGGTCACGCGGTGGTTGGAAGACGCGCGCGCGCGCCGACCGGGCTTCGAGGTCGTCGACATCGTCGTGAGCCAGTCGAGCGACGACGCCTTCCACTGCATCGCGATCGTCCTCTTCTTCAACGAAGGGGTCACCACGCCAAAGCGCTCCAAGAGGTCACCGTGAAGCGTGTCGAGTTCAGTGGGCACAGCGACGACACCTTCGGGTGGGACCTGTTCGACCACGCCGAAAAGCGCGTCGGTGGCGACGACCACGACGACTGCGCCAACAGCAGACTGCGTGCTTTCCTCGTCTCGTCGTCGACGGGCCGCGTCGTCATCACCGGCGTCTACGGCAAACTCCTCGGAGCGACCTGGGCGATCGGGCTGGGGCTCGCCGAGGAAGACGACCCGTGGCCACCCTGGGCGCAACCGGTCTGGAGTGCCCGGGGCTACACGCCCATCCTGTCGCTGCTCGTGCCCGACGACGCGAAGGTCGAGTTGTGGGCCATCGACGGTGAGCCCTTCAAGGGAGATCCAGCATGACGGCCTTGAGCGTCATCACCGACTGGCGCACCTGCGAGGACGACCTGCCGGACGTCACGCCGGGCGAGGAATTCGAGCGCGTGATCACGCCGCAGAAATTCGTCGTGCTCCACCAGATCCTCCTCATCAACGCACTGACTCTCGGGGACATGGTGCTCGTCCACCTCAGGATCGGGGGTGTCGAGGGCGTCCCCTTCGAGTTGAAGAGCAACGAGCGCGCGTGTGGCGAAGGTCCCGTGCTGACCTACCGGCTCAAGGGCCTGGACAACAAGGACCTCAAGAGGCGCCTCGTTGACACCGGCGCCGCCGTCGCCACGAGGGACTCGATCGCGATCTCCCCGGGACTCGACGTCCGCCTGCTGCTTCGGAACGAAGGCCGTCGCCCCGCCAAACCCCGGGCCGCCCTGGTCGTCCAAGAGGAGGTCGCGTGAGGCACCTGATCCAAGCCCGCCACGTCTTGCCCTCCGCGATCAAGTGCTTCTTCTTCGTGTACGAAGAGCACCTCGGCAAGTACGGCTTGCGCGTCTTGAAGCACGTCCTCGTCTACCCGCAGCCGCTCGCGCCGTCCGAGTTGAAGACGGGCTGCGACTGGACCCTCGATCCGCACGACCGCGTCATCGTCACCAGCGAGGTCGTCGTCGACCGCGACTGGTGCAGGACGTGCGCGGCGGCCGTCGACGCGGAATCGCGGCGCAGGCACGGGCACACACCTAACCCGCAAGAAGAGATCCTCCAGCCCCTCACGAAAGAAATCCTCTGATGCCACGCCACAAACGAGTCACCGCCTGCCGCAAGGGCGGACCCGTCTCTAAGCACTGCTCCTGCGAGCACTGCACGCTGGCCGTCTGCTCGGTGTGCGGAGGCTTCGAGGGCGCCCTCACGACCGACTGCCCGGGCACCAAGGTCGACTCCGACAAACTGAAGGAAGTCTTCGAGACGAGCCTCGACTACACCGACGATCGGAGTTGGCACCTGGCAGATCCGACCAAGCGCCGCGCCGCGCGCTTCGAGCACACCGAAGTACCCCCTGAGCCGCCGCGCGCGGACCCCCGCTCGCAAGTCGCCCCGTCGATCGACTGGGCCACGGTCGACCACTACGCGGTCCTCCAGCACGAGCTCACGAAGAAGGCCCTCGCGTGGGTCCTCGCCGACCGATCCTGCGAGGAGCACTCGGCCTCGCTCGCGCGCGTCGAGGATGAAGGGCGACAGGCGATCCTCGCGGGCTACGTGATCGACCGCGAGAGCGTGCTCGCCAGGCTCGAGCGCGCGAAGGTCGACTTCCACCTCGCCGACCAGCTCGCGCAGCGCTGCGACGACGAGTTCCGGCAGGCCGCGCGTCAACTCGTCGACGCGCTGGAAAGCTCGAACGGCCTGCCCACGCGCGTCGACGCTGATCTCCACGCGCCAAAAGGGAGCACGTAGATCATGGATCCGGACTTGAACAAAGCCGTGCTCGACCACCTGTGCGCGACGAACCCGGTCTGGAGCGGCGCGCGCCAAGTCGTCCAGCTCGCGAAGGCGCAGACCAACGACGACCTGGTGAACGCCGCCGCCCAGCTCGTGTGCGCGATCGTGCTGCTCGCATCCGAAACGCCGAACCCGCAGGCGTTCCTAGACCACTGCGCAAGCAGGCTGCGTGACGCCGTCTGACGTCTGACCGGGATTGGCCCTGTGACCGTGGATCAGCGACAATGCCCCGGATGCCGAAGACACCCGCGCAACTCGACCGTGAGATCGCCGAAGCGCTCGCGCGCCAGCCCGCGCATTCGACGATCCCAGCGTTCTACTCCCCGAAGCCGCCCCTGACCGTGCGAGAGATCAACGCCGTCGTACGCGCGGCGGACGGACGCAACGTCTACCTGACGCGCACCCGCCTCGGCGACGAGACCGTCCAGCGCGTCACGAGCGCGCGGACCAAGGGCCGCGAGACGGAGGTGCGGTCCCTCGCTACGGGACACTGGATTCCCGTGCTTCCCGAGCGGGGCGACAAGCTCGAGATCCGCTGATCCGCTGAGCTAGGGGCCCGTCTTCGCCTTGAGGTGCACGGTCGCGTGTTACTGCGGGTAGACCTGCCCTGACGATGCCGCAGCGCCCTCGCCGTCGTACACGTCCCACTCGACGCGATCGACGACGTACACCTTGGCGCCGACCTTGGACGAGCGCCCCGTCCGACGGCACGACGTGGACGGCGCCCCTCTCGACGTAAACGCCGGGTCCCTTAGCAATCGATCCTTGGCGCCTTGCCGCACCGCCTGTGCCGAGAACGTGCGGGTGTGGATCTCAAGACACGGGTGACCGGTTACCCACGCCACGAAGATCCAAGCGTTACGGGGTCCCTCCATTGGCCCAATGCAAGCAAGAAGCTGTTGCAGGTTCTCATGCGTTCTTGCAACATCACACCGGAGAGTGCCCCGTGACCGGAACCGCAGCCGTCCTGTACATGCTCCTCGGCGCAGCGCTCGTCGCGAGCGGTATCCTCGCCTCCGCGCTCGCGGACCGCATCCGCGGCGTCAAGCTCGTGCAAGAGGCTCCGAGCGCGCGGCCGATCCGCGAGCGCCTTGCCCCGATCCGCGAGCGCCTTGCCCCGACCGTCGCCGCCATCCCGGTCGTCGAGGTCGAGGTTCACCCCGCGCCTGCGCCTGCGAAAGCGCCGCGGGTCACGCGCCCCGAGACGAAGACCGAGGATGGCAGCGCGGACGTGATCGCGGCTCTCATCGAGGCGGGCTACAAGAAGTCGATCGCGACCGACGCCGCGTGGGCCTGCACCGCCGCCGAACGCGCGACGGTCGAGGGCTGGGCGACGTCCGCCCTTCGCCGCTGCGCGCGGGGAGGGCTGTCGTGAAGGTCGTGCAAGCGGGGTCGCTCACCAAGCGCGTGGCGTGCAAACGCTGCAAGAGCGAGCTGGAGTACGAGCCCGAAGACGTCAAGTCGACGACGTACCTGGACGACGGCGACGGGGTCAGTGACATCACGTACCACGTCCAGTGTCCGCTCTGCCTGACGAAGCTGGGCCCAAGCGGCTGCTTCGTCTACGTGGCGCGCCCGAGCGCGGAGGCTGCGTCCGTGAGCTGCGACGGCCCGCAGCGGATGGTGATCACCGCGCACCACGGGCGCTCCGTTCCGCACGTCACCCTGATCGTGCCCGTCATGGACTCGAACGCGCCGTGCCCGTCGTGTGGCCACACCGACATCGCCGCATGGGCGGACGACGGGGAGTCGGACGCCGCCGACTGGTGGGAGTGCGAGAGCTGCGGACACAGCGGCGCCTTCCTGCACACAGATCCGAACAAGCACACCACGCCGAACGGCCTGGAAGTCCCGGCGTGACGAAGTTCCACCTCTCGATCGACCTCTTCACGCCCGACGTACGCGACAGCGCCGACGTCGCGCAGGCGCTCGGCGACGTCGCCGAGCACCTCACCAAGTTCACGACGCTGCCGTGGAGCCCGTACGCGCTCAGCGGGACGATCTACGCCAAGAACTCCAAGGACCCCAAACGCGCGATCGGGTCATGGCGCGTCGACCCGGGAACCAGCGACGACCCCACCTCGCCCCCTCGCTGTGCGCGCTGCGGCCATGTTGACAGCCGCGCGCAGGTCCTCTGCACCGTGTGCGCCTCCGAGGCGGTGCACCCATGAGCATGGACGCCCCCGAGAACGGGTCGCCACCTACTCCCGAGGAGATCCTGGTCGCCCTGGTCAGCGAGGTGCGCAACGCACTCGTGCCCGCGCGCTACTTCCTACAACACGCCCCACCGGACGAGCACACCGCGCACACCCAGAAGGCGATCCTCGCGATCCAGCGCGTGCTGGAGTTCACGACCACCTGCGTCGACAAGTTCGACGAGCACCTGCGCTCACGCCTCGCGAGCACCGTCCTTGGAGGGCGATGATCACTCCCCGGGTAGCGCGCCACCCGGATTCGGGCCGCGCCAACGACGAGCACTCCGTGCCCCCGCGGACACGGGTACCCGACCACCCGCGCCCTGCCATCGCGCGGTTAGCCCCTGCCGCGACCGGCACGGCGGTCGCAATACCTGGGACCATGACGCACCTCCACCTCGTCCGCGACGGCGCCGCCCCGCAGACCGCTGCGCAGGCAGACGACCCGGCCCTCCGACCGACCTCGTTCGACGACTACGTCGGCCAGGCCGAGGTGATCGCCAACCTCCGTGAGGCAGTGCGCGCCGCCAAGCACGGTGGCTGGCAGCTCGACCACATGCTGTTCGCCGGCCCCGCGGGCCTCGGCAAGACCTCGCTCGCGGGCGTCATCGCCGCCGAGCTGGGCGGCAAGCTCCGCGTGACCTCGGCCCCCGCCATCGAGCACAAGGGCGCGCTCGCCACGCTGCTCACCACGCTGGAGGACGGAGACGTCCTCTTCATCGACGAGGTCCACGCGCTGGACCGCGCGGTCGCCGAGTGCCTGTACTCGGCGATGGAGGATCGCGTGATCGACCTGCCGGCCGGAAAGCGCGTCATCCGCGTGCCCCTGCCGAAGTTCACGCTGCTCGCCGCGACGACCCACGCGGGCAAGCTGCCCAAGCCCCTACTCGACCGCTTCGGCTTCGTCTGGCAGCTCCGGTCCTACACGCTGCCGGAGCTGGCGACGATCCTCGCGCGGTCGGCCGAGAAGCTCGGCGTCTCGATCGACGCGGAGGGCGCCGCCGCGATCGCCGCGGCCTCCCGCGGCACGCCGCGCGTCGCCAACCGCAACCTGCGCCGCGTCCGCGACGCCGCAACGAACGCGGCGGCGGATGGCGGCCTCGTCGTCTACGGCGACCGCGTGGGCAAGAACGGGGCGATCAACGGGCCGCTCGCCGTCGCCGCGCTCGCGCGCCTCGGCATCGACCACAAAGGGCTCGACACGCTCGACCGCCGCTACCTCGCGGTCGTCGCCGAGCGTCCGGTCGGCATCGAGGCGATCTGCGCAGAGCTTGCCGAAGATCGCAGCACGATCGAGGACGCGGTGGAGCCCTGGCTGTTGCAGGCGGGCTTGATCAAGCGAGGCGGCAAGGGCCGCCTCGCCACCGAGGCCGGCCGCGCACACCTCGCGGAGGTCACGTCGTGAAGGTCGACGGCAAGCCGTGCACCGTCGAGCAAGCCTACGACCTGTTCGTGAGCGACGGGGCCCTCGTCTCCAAGCTCGAAGCGACGCACCGAGAGCGTGAGAGCTTCACCACCTACGCGGTCCTCCGAATGCACCACGACTACCTGCGCGACCTCGAAGCCGCGCACCGCGGCGGACGGAGCGTCCCCGAGGCCGCACGCCGCGGCGAACGGAGCCACTAACCATGTCGACCACAGCCCCCATCGTGAGCACGGTCAAGGCCGGTGACCTGCTGTACGCCGTGGGTCCAGGCCCCCACGATCCGCACGGTCCGACAGACCTGCGGGTCTACAGCGCCGTCGTCGAGAACGTCCGGCTGGAAGGCTCGTACAGCGCGAGCGCCACGCCCGCGGACCTCGCAAGCGCCACGCTCACGTTCGAGCTGGCTAATCGTCCCGTCCTCGGCTTCCTGCGGGGGGCCTACAGCTCCGACGAGGTTGGGGTCACCGTCCACCTCTCCGCCGCAGACGCGATCCGCGCATTCATCGAGCACGTGAAGTGTCAGCGCATCGAAGCCCTACGAGCGCTCGACCGTACCAACGCGCAGCTCACGTGGGCCGTCGGGCAAGCCAACGCACTGGCCACCAACATGGGAGTGACGCCATGAACCGCCTCACCAACGGGCAGCGTGACGCCCTCGTCAAGCTGCCGGTGTGGACCACCGAGGCGGATCGCCGTGTCGCCCTGTCGTACGCTCACCGCCACCTCGACGGTGTCGAAGAGGCCCTCGCGGCGGTCCGTGCCGGGCAACCCACGCCCGCCAACTTCGGCGAGATCCTCGCGGTCGCACGCTACGAGAACGCGGGCTGGATGCCCGACGGCTGCTTCGAGCAGTGGCGGCGGTGGGTGATCGACGCACCCCGCGGCGTCGAGCAGAAGACCGCCGAGACGTTGGTCGCATGGCTGGGCGACGTCGAGCGACGCATGCAGCAGGACCTCACCCTCGCCATGCCAGCGGGGCTCGACAACGCCGGTCGTCGCGCGCACGCGATCATCGTCGCATACCTCAAGCAGCACGAGTTGACCCCCACCGGAGGCAAGGCGTTCTACGCGCCCGCCGAGTGGCGCGAGCGCGAGGAGTTGTACGGCGTCGAGTCGCACCTGGTCGTTGTCTACGACGGCGGCACGATGCGCCCGGCATTCTCGATGGACGCCGCGTACGAACGCGACTGCGACCACTACCGGCAGACCGGCGAGGAGCGCGAGCCCTACGCCCTCTACGAGGGCATGCAGGCGAAGCTCCGCGAGGCGGGGCTCTACTTCGAGGAGTGCACCGGCTGGTACAGCGCGGTGTACAGCACGGGAGCCGCGCCGCCATGAACGCCCACGGCATCGACCTCCTCTTCACCAGCGCCGCCGAGGTTCTCATCACGCCCGGGGCGCGCCAGAAGTACGCGCACTGGGCGGACACGATCGAAGCCCCCGCGATCAAGCCGTCCCCGCCCACGACGCGCGCCGAAGCTACGCCGCACGTCCTGCTCCGGGGTCCGTTCGAGGGTGACCCCACTCTCCTCGGGGTCGCCTTCTACGTGGGCGTTGGTCTCATCGAGGTCCGCGCGTTCAACGACAACGACACGCGCGCCACCTACGAGACGCGCGTGATCGACGGGGACGGCGTCGAGGCGCGAGGCACGTTTCTTCTGGCCGCCCGCGACCTCTTCTTCCACGACGTCGAGTTCTGGCCGGAGGTTCACGCTTGATGATCGCCACGCTGATCATCCCGAGGGAACCGTGACCATCCCGCGGGTCCCCCTGCGTGCGCCGTTCGATCCGCGCCGCACCGACCGGATCATCGCGACCGCAACGGTCGGCGCGATCGGCTTCGTGCTCACCGAACACGCCTTGCTCGTGCGGTGGATCGACTTTCGCGTCGAGCAGATCCGGAGCGCTGCGTGAAGGTCCGCATCTACCGCGAGTGCGGCGAAACACGCACCGCGCGCCACGACAGGCAGGCACCATGACCTCCAGCCCCTCCAAGACCCAGTCCCAGTCCATCATCGAGTTGAGCCTCTGCGAGCAGGAAAGGCTCATCATGCGCGCCGACGTGCTGTACCTCCTGAAGGTCCACCCCGGCTGCACGCGATGCGCCTCCCTGCACGCGGCCTACGCGCACGAGCGCTCCTTGGGCCTGATCGCTACCGCCACCGCCGCCACCGAGCTGCTCGTCCTGGCGGGCCGCGGCGTCCGCACGGGTGTGGTCAGACACTACGGATTGTTCGACGCGAAGCCCACGCTCGAAGCCGCGATCACCGCCGCGCGCACCAACCTCGCCGCAGGTCACGCGCGCGCGTTCGTCGCGATCCGAATCGAGGCCCGCGTCATCGACGGCATCGGCGACGGCACCGAGCGCGAGCTGGTCCGTTTCGAGGTCTACCCCGACCGCGTCGCGGTCGTGCCCGACGGTCAGGGCGGCCTGTCCGACGAGCAGAAGGCGAAAGCGCAAGCGCTGCCAAAGCCGAAGGAGGGCCTGCTGTGACCGTGACCGCGATCGCGATCACGACTGCGGACGCTCAGGGTAGCTGGACACCCGGCTCTCGAGCGCCACGCGATCATGGCAGCGACGCGACGGGTAGCGCGCTACCCCGGTTTTGTCGTCGCACACTTGCGCTCACCGACGATCGGCACGCCGCACGCAGTAGAGGTTGGTCATGAAGCGCCGCTACATCGGTCCCACCTACTACGGGCATCCACGCCTCGACGCAGGCGGCATCTTCCTCGACGGCCACCCCATGGAGACTCCTCCCGGCGACGAGGACCTCGCGCGCCACGAACCCCCGTGGTCCAAGCAGTCCCACCCGTACGCCTACGACCCGTTCACGATCTGGGGAGAGCCCTGCAAGAGCAAGGCGTGCAACGGCTCGGACTACACCGACGGCCTCGACGAGTGGGACACCTCCAAGTACGAGCGCCTCGCGAAGAAGCACTACCGGAGCGGCGAGAACAGCTACGAACGCCCGTTCGACGCGCACAACTGCAAGGGTGCCCTCATCGAGGCGTTCCTGCGCGACTGGCACGACGACCCCGAGCTGAAGCTCCTGCGCGTCGTCGAATACTGCAACGCGCACTCGGGCTACTCAACCTGGCGCCTCGACTACGCGAGCCCCAAGATGGCGAAGGCCGCGAAGACCAAGGACGCGAAGACCAAGGACGCGAAGGCCAAGCGCCGAGAGGCAGCGCCGTGAGCGCCGTGGCGGACGAGATGCTGCGCTGCCTCGACGCACGCCTGTGTGTGCTGACGTTCGGCAAGCGCCACCGACCGGAGGAGGTCGCCAAGCTCGACGCCGCGCAGGAGCGACTGCGTGACCTCCAGGCGGCCTACCCCGCGTCGTGGCGCGCGCTGCAACGCAGACTGGGGGCCCGATGACCCCTCGACAGATCGCGGAAGGCGCCTTCAACCTCCACAAGAAGGGTCTCATCACGCGCAAGGAGTTGGTGCACATCCTTGAGGTATGCATCGACGCCGCCGCGGTCGAGAACGGCTACGCCGCCAAGTACGGCCTCCCCAGCGAGCAGAAGCGCGGCACCCCGAAGCGCAGGAGCACGTAGGTGGCGACGAAGCTCGACCACCTGCGCACGCTCGCCCGCGTCTGCCGCCAGTTCGGCGGGCGGCTCACCGTCCTCTCGCAGTCGACGTTCGACAACCTCGTCGAGCAAGCGTTCGACAGCGCGGACGATCGCATCGGAGACGGGCTGAACATGGCCCCGTTCACCGACGCGCACGCCCTGCACTGGCGGAAGAAGGTCATCTACGTCGTGCGCGGACGCGAGCAGGTCGGCTCGATCATCCACGAGATGGGCCACGTGTTCGCAGCGCCGCACAACCCCGAGCACATCTGCCGCGAATGCCGCGAGTGGGACTGGTTGGGCTGGGAGATCGCGCTGGCGCGCCAGATCGGTGCCGCCCAGGTGTGGTCACGCCACAACGCCAACTACCATACCGGCGAAGGCGGAGGAGGGCAGTGGAACAAGCTCTCGACCAAGCGTCGCCGTGCCGTCGTCGCCGACAGACTCACCCGCGCGCGCAAGATCGGTGTCGTCGACGCGGACGGAGCACCAAGGAGCGTGCGCTGATGCCGTATGACCACTGTCCCCCGTCGCGTCGTGGCCACGCTTGGCGAGAGCTGACCCTCGCCGACCAACACGGGCCGAAGCTGACGCGCACCGCCCTCAAGGCCATGCTCACGCTACGCCTCTGCGCGCGCTGCGGCACGCTCGGGCACGTCAGCAACCAGGGCGTGGTCCACGTCATGGAAGGCACCACCACGCACGCGACCCCCGCGAAGAAGGACAGCCCATGACGCTCACGCCCTACGACCAGGAGGTCCTCGACATCGTCAACGCACTGCTCAACAAGGTCGATAAGGGGGGTGACGGCGACGGCGTACACCAGCGCGTGCGTCGCCTGCGGCACCGTGCGGAAGCAGTCTCACAGCACCTCCCCATCCTCGATCACTACCTGGCGATCGTGGATTCCACATGTGACAGAGCCTCTGCCCAGCATTGCACCGACGCCACGCTGCGCCTGGTGCAACGGGCGCTCGTCCTCCGCGCGGAGTTCGGCAAAGACGAAGACTGGCGACGCCTCGTGTCCAGCTTCGGTGCCGTGTACGTCCGCAACCTCGCCGCCGCCTTCCACCCACACCAGCACGACGAGGAACCGGCCCGATGGTGAAGATCTACATCGACCACTCCGACGGGCGCTACTACACGCGACAGCTCACCGACGCGGAGGCCGCCGACCACGTCGACGCCGTGCACGTCGAGGACGACGTCTGGGCGACGTACCTCCGCGACTGCCAACGCGACGGGATCTGGCAGGCGCTCTGGCGATCGATCGAGAACGCGCAGTACGTCCGCCGCCGCGAGCGCGAGCTGTTGCCGCTCGAGGACGCGGCGCGAGAGATCGATCGCCTCAAGGCGGAGCTCGCCCGCGCCGAGCGGCAGAAACTCTTCTTCGAGGACGAGTGGCTGCGCGCGACCGGGCGCCAGACCCGCGACGAGCACGTGAACGACGACGGCCTCACCTGCGTCTACCCGCAGCCGGGCTGTGACATCAGCACTCTGGGGAGCGCCACGTGGCACGCCGCCGCCACCGAGATCCTCAAGCTGTACGACGTCGACCGCGGCAAGGCAGGCAACCGCCACCAGGGCTGCTGCTGCGGCCACGCGCACCGCCTGATCGGCCCCGAGGAGGCGACGACGCTACGCGCCGCAGGCTTCCTCGTCGAGAACGACGCGGAGTCCGAGGAGTCTCCATGAGGCTGGCGCCAAAGGCCGTCGGGGACGCGAGAAACGTGTGGTACCGACGACTCAAGAAGCAGCGCAAAGGACCGCGTCCTGCTCGTCCCATTCGGCGCCGCGCATCGATGACCCCTGTACCCACAGCCTGAAAGAAGACTCCAGATGATCACGTCCTTCATGACAGCCACCCCCAAAGAGTTGCACGCCGTCCGCACGATCTTCCAGAAGGGCCTCTCGATCAAAGCGCTCGCCTTCTGCAAGGCCGACGGCGACGCCGGCCCGGGCGTCCACCAGGTCGCCGACTGGGCGTTCGACGGTCGCCCGAAGTACGGCGACATCAGCGTCTGCCAGAAGTGCGCGCAAGAGGTGATCGCGCTCGCGAAGGCAGCCACCCGCGGCTCCGCCGGATGACGATCACGGGACCGGACAACTTCCAAGAGGAGATCACCAGGTGATGACAGCGGCAGGTCGGGACGACGAGTGCGTGCGTGAGGTGGAGGTGCGGGTGTCCGACCTGACCGCTGTCGATTCGGCCGTCGAGCAGCACTCGACCCAGCCGTCCGACCCCCCGACCGCTCAGGTCCAGACGAGCCCCTTCGTCGAGCTGCCGGCCGGGTCGATCGTGGGAGACACCTACGAGGTCGACGCGAAGCTCGGTGCCGGCGCGATGGGCGAGGTCTACGCTGCCAGGCACATGAGGCTCGGCAAGCGCGTCGCGATCAAGGTGATCAAGCACCGACTCTCCAAGGACAGCGCGGCGATCGAGCGCTTCGCCATGGAGGCCCGGACGCTCGCGCAGATCCAGCACCCCTCGATCGTGGCCGTGGAGCACGTCGGCGAGCTGGCCGACGGTCGCGCCTACTTCGTGATGGAGTTCCTGCGCGGAGAGTCCCTGCTCGACCGCCTCCAGCGCGGGCGCCTCCCTCAGCCCGAGGCGCTACGCGTGCTCGACCAGATGGCGCGAGGGCTCGACGCCGCCCACGGCCAGGGCGTGACCCACCGCGACCTCAAACCAGAGAACACGTTCCTGGTCCACCTGCCGGGGGAGCCGCCGGCCATCAAGCTACTCGACTTCGGCCTGGCGAAGCTCGAAGCAGGTCGCGTCGACCTGCGCGCCGAATGCACGCAGAGCGGCGTTGCGATCGGCACGCCGATGTACATGTCCCCCGAGCAAGCGCGCGGGCCTGACGTCGACTACCGCACCGACATCTACGCGCTCGGCTGCGTCGCCTTCGAGCTGATCCTCGGCACACCCCCGTTCCCGCACGCGCGCACGGCACCCGAGTTCTACGCGGCACACCTCCACGAGAAGCCGCCCCTGCCCCGCGCGATCTGGCCCGAGATCCCGCCGCCCCTCGACCTGTGCCTCTTCGCGATGCTCGCTAAAGATCCAGCCCACCGGCCCACGCTCGAGCAAGTACGCGCCGTCATCGCGTCACTGCGCCCGAACGACCCAGCGCGACGTGCCACCGTGCTCGTGCGACCGCTCGTGCCGCGATCCAGGCGGAGCCTCGTGCTCGGCGCGATCGCCGTTGCGATCGTCGCGAGCGTCGCAATCAAGTCGATCGGGTCGGGACCCCGGACGCCGCCGCCCGCTCCCGCGACCACGACCGTCGCGCACCCCGCAACCGTCGTCCCGCCTGCCCCGACATCACAACCTCCCACGGCTCCTGCGAGCGCGCCCACAGCTCCCGCAAGCGCGCCCGGCCACGAGCCAAGCGTGGGCTCCGCGGGGCCCCCCGCGCGTCCCGCACGCCGCGTCGACACTGTACGCCCGCGCCCGCGGGCAGGCAGCGGCAGCGCTTCAGCGGCGATCGTCGTCCCCGCCCCGGCCGCCCCGGCCGTGAGGGTCGAGGCACCCGAAGACACCGCGCGCACGACGCCCGCGCCCGTGAAGCTGATCGACCGCAACCAGACCATCAACCCGTTCGCGAAGCACCAGGTGCACCCGTGACCTCCGCCTCGACCTCGACCACGCCCTACGCCCAGCTCCTCGACCGCGTCATCACCGACGGCATCGCCGAAGTCCGCGCGGCGTACGCCGCGCCCGAGGACCACCACAAGCGCGACGGCGCGATCGAAGGCTTCGAGGCGTGCCGCGGCAAGACACCGAGCGAACTCGTAGAGCTGTGGCGATCCACCGCGACCGAGGCACGCCAGAACATGCACGACGCCGAGGTCTACTGGAAACAGCGCTGTAAAACGTTGCAAGTCGAGTGGGTGTGCAACGTCATCTCCGTCGGCCTCATGAACAGCGGGCATGCCCCCCTGCTTGAGCACTTGCCGACCGCGCGCGCCGCGATGAAGTGCGCCCAGCTCGTCGGCGTGCACGGCGACAGCGACAGCGACAGTGCGGTGCTGTCGTGAAGCTCGTGGTCTACCGCGAGGGTGAACCACCCATCGAGATAGAGGCGTCCCGCCTCCGCGTGCTGTGCGGGCGCGACCACTTCGAGATGCGCGAGAAGGGCGGGCTCCTGATCCGGCTCGAAGAGCACGACGGCGAGCTCGCGATGGACCTCGCCGTGTTCCCGAACGGCGGGAATGCCGTTCGGCTGAAGGGAGGTGAGCAGTGACGGTCTGCGAACAGAACCACTCGTACTTCCACGCGGCCGGGATCACGACGACGCTCAAGATCCTCGGCCGCGACATCTACCTCGTGACACGGACCCCGCAAGTCACCCGGTTCGTGCGCTGCTGGCCGGAATCTCCAAGCGCTCAGGACCTCGGACCGCGTCTCATCATGTGGGACTACGTCGGCGGAGTCCCGTGACGGTTCGCGAGCTGATCGCCGCCCTCTCGAAGCACGTCGACGCGAACCCCCGCGTGGTCGTGACGTGGGAGACCACGATCCACAACGTCGACGAGGACGCGGTCTACCTGTCGGCCGACGGCGATCTCGTGATCGACGCGGACGCGAACAACTACAAGGAACAGATCATGACGCGACCCGGCTGGACGCGCTCCGAGGAGCGCCCATGAAGTCCCTCGTCGGGCACATGAACGTCTGCCCGTGGCCGTGGTGCCGCGGCCTGATCCGCGGGGGCCAGCACCTGACAAAAGCGGAGGCTCACGCCTGCGACATGTTCACCCCCGTGACCGCAAAGAGGCGCGGGGACGCACTCATCGTCAACCTGAAGGACTTCGTCGCCTGGGAGAAAGCTGCGTGAAGCACGCCCTGCTGATCATCACCACGATCGCCGTGCTGCGTGGCGCCGCGCGTGCCGATGCACCAAGCGCTGAGCGCCTCTACACCGAGGGGCAGTCCGCCTACGACAGGGAGGACTACGCCGCCGCGATCGCGAAGTGGCGCGAGTCCTACCGGCTCTCCGGCGAGAGCGCCCTGCTCTTCAACATCGCGCAGGCGCTGCGCCTCTCCGGCTCCGATGAATGCGCAGCACTCGCGACCTACGAGAAATTCATCACGACCGACCATGATCCCACCACCTCCACGCAACACAACCTCGCCGAGGACTACGTGATTGAGTTGCGGGGTGAAGATGGTCCCACGTGCGGACCCTCACCAACCGCACCGACCAATACGCAGCCCGCGTTAGGCGTCGGGCTAAATTTAGTCGATCGACGAACGGACCCTAACGATCGCGGCCGAAAGCTTCGGGTCGCAGGGATCGTGACGACCGCGGGGGGGGGCGCGACGATCGCCATCGGCCTCCTCCTTGGGCACCACGCCCAGGCGCTCGCAGACGAGGTCACCCAAGCGTGCCGCACAAGCTGCGACTGGGGAGCGCAGAAGGCCAAGGACACCGCAGGCCGCAGCGACGCGACGATCGGCCGCGTGCTCGACGTCGCCGGCGCCGTCGGGATCGCGGGAGGCGTAGTCACGTACTACCTCGGTCTCCGAGGAAGCCACATCGACGTCGCACCGTCGGGCAGTGGACTGTCCGTCTCGTGGAGTGGATCATGGTGAAGCTCGTCGCAGCCGCAGTCGTCACGATCGTTCTATCGGCCTGCACCTACGACGTGCAGTACGGCGCCTGCGCCGTCCACTGCACGGACAACTCGGGGTGCCCCGACGACCTCACGTGCGGGGCCGAGGGCGTGTGCCGCGCCGCGGAGGCGCCCGCGTGCCTGCTGCCGACCGACGGCACCGGCGGCACGATCACGCACGTCGGCGGGAAGACGATCCACACGTTCTCCGCGACGCAGTCCGGGTCGACGTTCGCGCCCGCCGCCACGGGCGACGTCACCGTCGAGTTGCTCGTCGTCGCGGGCGGTGGTGGCGGCGGCGAGACTCGCGGCGGCGGCGGCGGCGGTGGCGGCGGCGTAGTCCACGTGGAGAGCTACGCGATCACGCAGCCGGCCTACGTCGTGACGGTCGGCTACGGCGGCGCCTCGGTGTCCGACGGCGGGGACTCCTCCCTCGGGACGGTCACGGCGATCGGCGGCGGCGCCGGCCGCGCGTGCGCCGCGCCCAACGGCGGCAACGGAGGCGGCGCGAGCCACGACACGAACGACGGGCCGGCCGGGACGGGGACGCTCGGCCAGGGCCACGACGGCGGCAGCGGTGGCTACAACTCGGGGAGCGCGACCTTCACGGGGGCCGGCGGCGGCGGCGCCGGGGCCGCGGGCCAAGATGGGAGCCCGAGCGCGGGCGGCGCGGGCGGCTCCGGGATCGCGTGCGCGATCACCGGAGAAGCGGTCTTCTACGGCGGTGGCGGCGGCGGCGGTGCCCAGGACCTCGGGACCCACGGCCTCTCCCCGGGTGACGGCGGCAGCGGGGCCGGCGACGGCGGGCTCAACGCGCCCGGCGACGCCGCGGTCAACGGCACCGGTGGTGGTGGCGGCGGCGCGGGCGGCGGCGACGCCGTCACCAACTTCTTCAGCGGCGGTCGCGGAGGGGACGGCGTCGTGGTCGTTAGCTACCCGACGACGTGGTGAGCATCCACCGCATGGAGAAACACCGAACGTACCGGTCGCGCGGCAGGGTCTACTGCATGGACAGTGGAACCGTGGCACATCCCTCCGACATGCGTGGACAGCTTATTAAAGGACGCTTCACTCGTGCTTGGTGTTCGTGCTGCGAGCGCGAGGTCGCACTGCTACGCAACGGCTGCCTGGCACACCACGGCCCGAACAAAGACCGAACACGTCGTGAGAAAGGCCTGTGAGCGACATGGACGAAGAATGGCGCCGGGCGATCGCCGCTGCTGTTGGCGTCGACGCTTCCGACCTCAAGACAGTGAAGGAGTTGCTCGAATGTCGCCCCGTCGGCGCGTGCGAGACGCGCCAACGCTGTTGGACACACAGTGAATGGAAACGCTGCGGCTCGCTGCTTCGCTCCGTGAGCAGTGACCCGTGCGAAGCCGTTGTCGACGGGCTGGACGGGCTGTGCAGCAACTGCCGTGAGTTCAAGGTGCTGTGCGAACAGCACGACGAAGGACTATGACCGAGGCCCACAACCCACGCCGCTGTCACGCGTGCACCAAGCCCGTAGCCACGTGCCCGAAGCTCGCCCGCGAGACCTCCGTGTCGTGCGGCTACTACGGACTGCACGGCTACATCTTCTGCACTGACTGCTTGCGCCAAGCGTACGACGCGCTCGCAGCCTTCGTCGCGACGAAGCACCTCGAAAACGAGAGCGCTACAGACGATGGAAAGCCGCAGCGCCATGAGTAAACGACCGCCGAAATCGCACATCGTGCGTGCCGGCAAAACAGCCTGCGGTCGAGGTGCCAACGGGCTGCTCGCATCCGAGGTGCTCGGTCTGATCAACTTCGTGCTACTCAAGGCTGAGAAGCGCGACGAGATCATCAAGCGCACCACGTGCGCGAAATGCGTCAAATGCCGGTACAACCTGTGACCGCGTGACCGCTCCTCGTCGTCACCCGCTGCGCGGACTGCCCCTTCTTCGAGGAGAGCCCCGTGAAGAATTCCTCACGGCGGCGCTCCTGAACGACGTGCAGCACGGCCTCTGTAACCTGCTACCGTCCGGCGAGTTCCTGCCGGGTCACGACCTCAAGCTCGGCCTGCGCCCAGGACCCGAGCGCGACGCCGAGGAACTCAGGTTCGCCAAGGCGCGTACACGTCGCGTCGTCATCGACAAGCAGACGATCCCCACGGACTGTCCGCTGCGGCAGAACGACTGGACGCTCACGATCGCAGGGGGAAACTGATGCGCGCGGCACGCTCACCGCGCGCGCGATCTCCAGCTCGACGGCGAGCAACTCGAGCAAGACGATCTCTTCGGGGGTGGCGACGCGCATGACGGTGTCCAAAAAGCAGAAGACGCCCGTTCTACCACGGACGACCGACGACCATGCAGCGGCGAAACTCTCTGACCGGCAGCGCGCCGTCCTGAAGTCGCTCGCCGCGTACGGCGACTGGGCCCAACCGATGGACGTCGGCGGGCCGCAACGGCAGCCACCACTCGGCGACGCTAAGCGGACTCGCCAGTCACGGGCTCGTCGAGCGCAAGAAGCGGCACGCGATGTACTGCTACCACGATTCGACGCAGCGCCAGCAACTCGTCGACAACCGCTGGGTCGTCACCGACGGCCACCCCCCGTCGCCCAAGTGCTGCTGCAAGGGCAGCTGCCGCTACAGGATCACGCCCGCCGGGCGACAGGCGATCGGCAAGGCGTGAGACGCCCTCCACCACTCCTGCCCGCCAAACTAAAGGACGGGCACTACGTCAAGCCGTACGACCTCCTAGCTCCTAGAGGTCGGGCAACTCTGGTGCGGCCACCGCGAGGTCTGGACCGCCTCGCACGGGCGGGCGACCAGCTACCACGTCATGGTCGACGGCGGCCTAGCCGCGTGCAGGGCCAAAGAGCCGCGTCGCTGGCAGTCACGCAGCGTCATCCTGCTAAGCAAGCTGATCCCGATCGCCGAGGTGCCCTCGCACATGTGCTGTCTGCGAAACGGCTGCCGGCAGATCTACGAAGCGTTCCTGGCGTGACTCGGGACGCGGTAAGCGCCAGAAATTCGCCCGCTTCCGCACGTTCGTCGTAGGATCCGACAAGACCACAGCGCCATGTCCAAGAAGAAGTCAACGCTTGTCCTCGGCTACACGCGCGCTGGTCACGCCGTGCTCCTGCCGAGCCACCAGGCCCCGGACATGGGTCCATTCGAGAGATGGGAGCCCGGTGACCACCTCGACGCCGCGCGCATCCTCACGGAGCACGGCGAGCGCGAGGTCGACCCGATCGAAGCCTGGTGCGCCCACTGGGCCGAAGCCCACTGGACCGTCGGGAAGTCGACGAAGCGGAGTGCGCGCGATGCGCGGAGGACCGCCAAGAAGGCCAGAGCCAGGAACACGCTCGTGCGCGGCGCCGCCGAGGCCACGATTCGCGTCGGCGGCATGAAGCGGTGACACGGTGACACGCACACGCACCCAGGACTATTTCGAGGGGCTGAACGAGCTTGAGGCACAACGCCTCCAGGCCGGCGTCGAAGCACTCCCACGCGAGGAAGAACTGGCGTTCGCTGCGCGCCTGGGGCGCCTGTGGGAGGCGCTTTCCGAGTCCGAGCAGGACGCGGTTGAAGACGAACTCGCGAAGACGCCCAAACGCTCGGTGTAGGATCACCACCGCATGGCGAAGAAGCGATCCGCACAGCTCGACCAAGAGGTCCGCGAAGCCCTCGCGCGGATCCCGAAGAAGTCCGGGATCAAGACGCCCGAGCAGCTCGACGCCGAGATCGACGAGGTCCTCGCGGGCGGGTTGCAGGCAGAGCGCTACGAGGTGGCGCAAGCCCTCGGCTTCCGCTACCCGAAGCGGCCGCCGCCGAAGAAGATGACGATCACGGGCACGAACATCTTCGCGCTCGCCGAGCTCGTCCTGAACGCGGGCGGGAAGTCGACGTTCCCGAACCGACTGCACGCCACCGATCGCCCTCACATCAAGCGGACGCTCGACGCGGGCCTGGTGGAAGTCAGCTCACCATCGACGCTGACCCTCACGCCCGAGGGTCGCGCGGCCGTCCTCCGCGAGTTACGCCAGAGCTACGAGGCGCACCGCGCCGGGTTCGAGCGAGATCCAGCCCGCTACGACGCGCGCGCGCGCCAGCGCATCGAGCAGCAGCGCGCCGCGATCGACAACCTCGAAGGAGAGGAGCACTAAATGTTGCAGAGCGGTGGACGTTTGCCTGCGGATTACGAGAGGGTGCGCGAGATCATTCGACTTGCGGCGAAGCAAGTGAAGAACCCCTCAACGAAAGCGTGGTTCTTGGCGGACGAGCGCGGGACTTGGGAGAAAACCGTGGGCGACTACTTGTCGAATACTGCCGACAAAGCGCGCGAGCTTGGGATGTCCACAGCCCAAGTGAACCAAGAGATAGCGGATCGCATCTGCTATCTGGCGCTTGCTGCGGCAATCGAGAACGCCGAAAAGCGTGGGAAGAAGCGCCGCTGACACAGCTGTGCAGCGGTGCAGCGGTGCCAACCCTCATAGGGAAAAGGAAGACCTGACGATGGCTAAGAAGCTTTCCGCGCGCTCTTTGAGTCGCATCGATCATGACCTGGCATTAGCCCAGGATAAGATCCTCAACGCGCACGGCGGTCCGGAGGGCACGTGGTACGAGGATCCGCTTAGTCGCAAACTATTCCTAGCTATTCAGCGCCTGCGCGCGGACCTTGAGTTCGCAAGCGCTGGCCCCCACTAGCCGCGACCGCTTCGCATCACGCAGATCGCGGCTCGCAGATCGCGTCCCAGCTCGTGTGCCACGGGAAGATCTTCATGAAGTCCGCCGCGCTGTCGTAGCGTTGGCCCCCGTTGATGTTCGTGAGCACGTAGCCCATGTCATAGAGGTCGCGGATCATCGACTCGCAGTCGTCGCCGAGCATCTTCGGCAGCCCCGAGACCTCGATCATCATCACGGGCAGTCGTCGCGAGACGTAGCTCCGACCGCCGCGAAGGGCGCGCACGTCGTAGCCGTCAACGTCGATCTTGATGAAGTCGGGCGCGAAGCCCGTCTCCGAGAGCAGGTCGTCGATCGTCACGAGGTCGACGTCGAACGGAGGCTTGTCCTTGAACTCCAGCGCGGCGTCGAGTTTCGTCGAGCCTTGTGGCAAGAGCGACCAGCAGTTGTAGATGTTCTGGTCCTTGATCTGCGCCGGACGGTCGCTCACGCCACGCCGGTGCAGGGTCACGCGATCGTCGTCCTTGTATGCCTGGTGCAGCACCTCGAACACCTCGGGCACGGGCTCGATCGCGTGCGCGCGCCGAGCGCCGCTTGCAAACCACGTCGCCAACCAGCCGCCGACGTTGGCACCGACGTCGAGCACGTCCTTGACGTCGTACGTCTGGAACAGCCGCCGCGCCCAGTCAGCCCCGGGGAAGTTTCCGTCGTGCCGCGGGATAACGGGGCCGCCGTCGGAGTGCGTTCTCATTGCGCCTACGCTACCACTGTGACGAGTCGCCACGACGAGCCCTTGTGCGATGTGAGGAGGTGACGTCTCGTCCCGTCCCATCACGACCTCACACGGTAGCGCCACGGATAACAGGCTGAAACGAGACCATCCACTTCTCGAAGTTCGCGTTCTGAAACGCGAAGCGCAGCAGCCACCGGACCTGTCGTGCCTTCGGCAAGATGTCGGGGTTCGTCGCGTAGACCTGTTGCAGGAACCCGTTAAAAAAGGCCGAGATCAGCAGTGCGGGTGGTAACCAGCGCACGTCGATCTCTAAGTCATCCCAGCTAAGGTCTGGTTGCTTGAGGAGGGCACTCGCGAGCCTCTTGCCCGCGTCCGGAGGGAAGGCGTGCCCCACGTGCTCGTTCGCGTTGATCTTCATCAAGCTTCGTCCAATCGTGCTTCGCGCTTGCGTGCAGCGCTTTACCTCGCCGTCGCCGTCATCTATTCGCGGTCGGACCCCGCCAAGATCGTGGCGACATCGCTGGGCACCGCTCCCTCAACGCCAGTCTCCTCAAGGTCGGCGCCGGGCCCGACCTGGTGGCGGGCGCCGACCGCCGCGGCGTCCTCGGGTCCCAGCCCCATCTCGATCGCCGCCGGCCGCGCTCGCCGGATCAGCGCTCTCAGCTCGACCTGTCGGATGCGCTCGCGGGTCAGATTGGTGACGACCGCGATGTCCTCGAGCGTCATCGCGCCGCGATCGGACAAGTCGAGCGAGCAGCTCTGGTGTGCCGGCATCTGGCCTGGCTCGAGATGCGGGAAGTTGAGGATGATCGACCCGGTCTCGGACACGTCGAGGTAGAGCGAGTATTTGCAGGCCACGTAGGGGCACGGGCGAGGCACGCTCGCACAGTCACCCCGCGTCTTGGGCCGCGCGTACGGCGCGTCGGCCCCGAGCTCGCGCAGCTCGGCGCGCCCCGCCGCCAGCTCGACCTGCGTGATCCGACGGACCGCCAGCGTCTTCTTGGGCGGGATGCCCCGCCGCCGCGCCGCCGCGCGACTCCACCGCTGCTCCTCACGCGCGGGCTTCGCCCCAGGCTCGTCGACATCAACGTCGACGTCACCAAGGTCGTCGTCCGCCACGGCCTCTGCACCGTCGTCCACATCGTCGACGGTCTCGTGCCCGCCGTCAGCGTCGTCAGCGGGCGCGCCGTCGTCGTCCAAACCCGCGGGCGCTTCATCGTCGTCGGAGAGCACGTCCTCGGCAGGCGCCTCGCAGAGGTCGTGGCGATCGCGCTGGAAAGCGCGCCTGCCCACCCAGCCATGACGGCTGCACACCTCCCGCTTGTCGTCTACCGACAAGCTCATCGCGGGCCATGCGGCAAATTTTCCACCTCCCGTAAGGTCCCGTCGATCCAGGCGACGGTCAACGAGAGCCCCCAGACGTCAAGCAGTTTGCAGATCTCTACCGGTGCAGATCCTGCCGCTGCACGTAGCGGCGCCAGCCCTGGTGAGCCGCCTGCCGGCTCACACCGACCCGCCTCCCAGCCTCCGCGAACGAGAGGCCCTGCTCGTAGACGAGGCTGCCGGCCTCCTCGCTGCGCGTCAGCGCGTCACCGTGGAGCTGCCGGTTGTGCCCGGCCGCCCCGCAGATCGAGCAGCGATTCATGTCCCCGTCGTGGAGGCCGGTCGTCGTCATGTCACAAGCCGACCCGCTGCAAGATCGCCTCGGCGACGTCGACCGCGATCTCGGCGATCGCGTCCGGCGTCGTCACCTTCTTGCTCGGCGCGCTGACGACGCTGGCCGCAACGTGCGCGGCCACCTGCGCGAGTAGCTGCTTGCGCGCGAGCTCGTGCTCGTCCACCCAAGCGTCGACGGCGGCACCCCTTGCGTCGTCCGCGCCACTGCCCTCGGTCTTCTTGCCTTTGGTCTTCGTCATGGTTCCTTGTCCTTTGTCTGTTGGTCCGTGGTCCGTGCCTATCGGAGTGGCGTCACGGCGCCGCTCCACTTTTTCGAGATGAACCCCCGCGCGAGATCAACACGCTCCACGGCCCAGGCGTCGTCGATCGCGTCGGTGGGGCCCGCGCTGCCCGGCCCAAGGAGCAACTGCGTCAGCTCGCTCACGGGCGGGAGCCCCGCCACGCTGGCGGACTGCGGATAGAGAGCTACATCGCACAAGAGAAGGAGCTGACTGCCGAACGACTCTTTGGTGGTCGCCCACATCAGGGGCCGCGCGCGCATGCTCGCGAGGCGCTCTTCCACGAAGGCTTCCAAGGACCCTCGTCCACCAGGAGCGGAGGAGGACTCTCTCGACTCCTTCTCCTTCGCTAGCGCCGCGTCGACGACGTCAGCGAACGTGTCATCGATGGGGGTGTCTTGCATCGTCAAGAGGCGCCACACCTTCGCCGCCTCGTACACCGTCCGCATGCGCTCGATCGCGACGTCGGCTTCACGCACGGAGGCCTCAGCCGAACGAAGTTTCTTCACGAGAACGTCGATCTTCGCGCCGGCATCCTTCTTGATGAAGAGGTCTGGCTTGTCATCGACGACGAACATGAGTGCGTCGACCACCTCGTGCATCTGGCACTCCAGCTCATTACGGGACTCCAGCAGGATCGCCTTGTCTTCGGAGATGACCTCACGCAGCTCCGCGTTCTCGGCCTCAACCCGGTCGTTCTCGTCGGCGAGCTTCAGGTTAAACTCCTCGCACGGCGTGCAGGCCATCGGGGGTCGCTTGCGAAGGCGCGAAACCTCGGCGCGGAGGTCCGCGTTCGTGTCGGACAGCGTGACCATGTCTCCGACGTTGCTCACGTCGATCGCGCGCAGGCGCTCGACCTCGTCGAGCAGCGCGATGACGGTTCGTGGGTCGAGGATGACCTGACGACCGTCGGCACGCGGGGGTGCAGCGTCGCAGGCTTCGCGAAGACGCTCGATCTCAGCGGTCACGATCACAGATCCTCCTTGCGACGATTGATAGGGACACGCCACGCCTGCCACGCCTGCGCCTTGACGGCCAAGCACCCCTGCGCTTCCTCGCGATCGGCGGGCGACATCTCCGCGCGCCAGAGCTGGTCGAGTCGCGCGTAGAGACTCGCCTCACCCTCCTCGGCGAACAACGCTTCCACGGCGACCCGCTCGCGCAGCTCGATGTACTCGACAACGACCGACCTACTCACGATTTCACAGCCAGATCTTCTTGCCGTGGAACGCCAGCGACTCGCGCGCGTCGTGGACGACCGGCTTGCCCTCCTCGACCTTGCACGCCTGCCCGGGCTGCTCGCGGCAGACAGGACAAGCGATCGCGAGCGCACGCTGCACGCTCTTGGCCGCGTACAGGTAGATGGGGTGGAGCCCGCTCACCGCCGAGGACCTCTTCGATCGTGGATGGGGCACGCGGTAAACTCGTCGTGAACGAGTGACCCCGTACACACGGCCTCGTCCGCGGATTGCGCCCCGCCCCCATCGTGCAAGGGGCACGCGGTGAACTCGTCGTGGACGAGTGACCCCGTGCACGTCATGGGCGCTTCCCAGGGCTGCTCGCCGAGCGCCGCCTCTCCGCACTCGTGGATCGTGACGTCCGAGGCACCCATCTCGGCAAGTGCGAGGACGCACAGCTCGAAGCCGTCGGCCGTGATCCTCTTGACCTGGTCGCGCGATCGGAGCTTCGAGCGGAGCGAGTTCGCCAGGATCGCGTTACGGCAGTCCGCGACGAGGTCCTCCGCGGTCGCCGACGACCCCACCTCGTGGAACAGGTCCGCAGCACGCCGCAGGGCCTGCTCGAACGGACCTCCCGCACCCATGCCACGACGGGCCGCGATGTGCATGAACACGCGCTTGACGAGGTCCCGGTCGTCTTGCGTGACGGCGTCCGGCAACTTGTCGAACAGCACCGAGGCACCGGCCCCGTATGGGTCGCAGTCGGCCGTGAACACCGCCTCCCAGTCTACGGACTTCCCGGACGACGTCACTGGACACTCCAGTGCACCGGGGTCGCGCGACGCCCCACGTCTCGCCATCCGCGCACCGTCGACACCGCGACGCTCAGACGCCGGGCGACGACGTCGTCGCTCTCGGGCACACCGAGCACCCTGCGGCAGAAGTCGATCGATGGCGTCCCCGATCGCTGCGTGAAGTAGTCCACGGCGAGTTGCTCGAGCGGCCTGCGCTGCGCAGCGTCGATCCTCATCATGAAAGACATGCTCTACTCCATCTCCTGCGCGGGATCTCGGCGATCGTCTTCGCCCGCTTCATCTTCTTGCGCGGGGAGATCTCCCCGCGGGTCCGGGTAGCAGCGCGTACACAGGTGCTGCGACGGCGCCCCGTCGACGTGGACGCCGTCGCAGCCGGGCTCCACAGTGATCAGTGTGGAGAGGGGCCCCGCGGCGATCAGCGCGTCGAGGCGAGCGTGAGCCTCCTGCGAGAGGGGTGCCGTGGGCGCCGTCGGGACGACGACAGGCCAGTACCGCCGGTCGCCAGTCGTGTCCTTCAAGTAGTCCGTCGACCCGCTCGTGCCAACGATCACGAAGGCGCGTCCCTTGAGCACGGGGACGGCGGCAGCGGCAACGACGTTCTTATCCTCGACGAGCCACTTGCCCGCCGTTGTTGCCTCCAGGAACCTCCGTACATCGTCGGTATCCCTGTTCTCACGAGTCATCGCCTACCTCCAATCTTTCGGATCCTACGGAGCCGCCGGGCCTCGGGCCGGAGCACCCAGCGCACGGTCTCGACACCGAGCGCTACGAGGGCGGCGAGGGCCGCGATGACGACCACTGCGGTCACGAGAGCGCGTCCGCCCGCCGGCACTCGTCGACCACGCGCGCCGCGATCGCCGGATCATTGAGCGCGGCCGTAACGATCGCCTCGACGTAGGCCGCCAGGCCCCCGGAGGGCCGCGCCGCGCGAAGGCGGTCGTAGGTCCTACCGGACACGCTGATCGAGGGGCGGTTCACCGGGGTCAGCTTTGTCTTTGCCGGAACGTTGTGCACCTGCGCCATCTTCTCCTCTCAAGCGTTGACGAACGCGAGCACGCGCTTGCGATCCGTCGGCGACAGCGGTTCGAGGATCTTGGTGATCTTCGTGATCGCTTCGATCGCCTGCTTGACGTTGCCGTTGGTCGAAAGGGTCCCAGTCTGCGTCTCGGGGGGAACGCTGTCGATCGACGCGCCCGCGGCCTCGGCGACCGCGGCCTCGGCCCAGAGCTGGTCACGAGCCGCCGCCAGGCGCTCGAGGTCGAAGCGGCGCACGCGCACCGGCCAGAAGCGCCGGTTGCCCGTCGCGTCGCGCAGGTAGTCGTCGGTCGCGTTGGTCGTCCCGACGACCACGAAGCTCCGCGGCACGCGCGTGCTCTCGCGCTGGTACGCGAGGCGCGCCTCGTCGTGCGTCGCCGACAAGAACGCCTTGAACCCCGCAGCTGCCATCTTGGCCGCCAACTCGGAGTCCTCAACGATCCACTTGCCCGCCGTCGCCTCGATGACCTGCCGGGCGTCCTTGACGGACGGCAGGGCGTCGGTGAACCAAGCGTCGTCCGCGGCGAGTACGCGGAGCGCCGTCGACTTGCCGCAGCCCTGCGGCCCTTCGAGCACCAGCACCTGGTCGAGAGGGCTCCCCGGGTGACGAGCGCGACGCACGGCCGCGACCAGCATCGCGCGCGACACCCCGCGGACGTAGGGCGTGTCCTCGGCGCCCGCGTAGTCGACGAGCCAGCGATCGATTCGCGGCGTACCGTCCCAGGTGAGGGCGTCGAGGTAGTCCGTCACGGACTTCGGCTGCGTGGCTGCGATCATCTGCGTCTGCATCTGCATCTTCTCCTTCGTGTTGCTGTTCTCGCACTAGTTCGGGACGGGCGGCTGCTGGTGCGCGTCGACCTCGATGCGCACGCTCCGCATGTGCGGGTCGTACTCGACGACGAGCTCCACCTCGCGCTGCGAGGCGTCCCCCTTGACGTAGGCGTACTCGAGCGCGCCGTCGAAGCGCTTGCGCTTGCGCTCCCAGCCCAGCTCGCGGATCGCGCGGCCGAACCGCTCGATCTGGTCCTGGTTGACCCTGCCCGCCTCCAGCCCACAGATGAGGTAGGCGTCGGACACCTTGAGCTTGCCCGTACGGTTGCCGAGCGCGCGGTGAAGCACGTCGACGAGCGGGTCGTCGCCGCGCAAGCGCGCCTCCTGCTCGACCGCCGCGGCTTCGTAGAGCCGCGGGTCGAGGCGGATCGACTCGCCGAGCCGCTCGGCCTCGGCCGCCTCCGCCCAGAGTTGGTCGCGGTCGGCCCGGAGGCGCGGCAGGTCGAAGCGCTGGATGCGCACCGGCCAGAAGCGCCGGTTGCCCGTCGCGTCGCGCAGGTACCCGTCGGTCTCGTTGGTCGTCCCGATGATCACGAACTGCCGCGGCACGCGCGTGTTCTTGTGGCCGTACGCCATGCGTGCCTCGTCGCGCTGTCGCGAGAGGCACGCCTTGAGCGCCGCGACGTCGCCACGGCCCATGCCCTTCAACTCGCCAGCCTCGACGATCCACTTGCCGACCGTGCTCTCCATGAACCGGCGCGTGTCGCTGCCGAGCGGGAGATCGTCGGTGAACCAGTCGTCGTCGCACGCGAGTGCACGCAGTCCACTTGATTTATCAGTGCCTTGAGGGCTCTCGAGGATCACCATCTCGTCATACTTGGACCCAGGCTTCCGGATCCGCCGGCACGCCGCGACGAGAACGATCCGCGACACCGCGCGCACGTACGGCGTGTCGGGCGCGCCGGCGTAGTCGATGAGCCAGCGCTCGATCCGGGGCTGCTGGTCCCAGGCAAGCGCGGTGAGGTAGTCGCGCACCGGGTGAAAGCGGTTCCGACGCGCGATGTTGCTCGTCACGTCGCGGAACAGCTCGCGGCCGGGCAGGAACTTGAACATCGAGTCGACCTTCAGGCGAAGATTGATCGTCGCCGGATCATCGAAGCGTGGGCCGTAACCGCGCAGGTTCTCGACGATCTCGTCGCCAGAGAACTCGTCGTAGCGGAGGCGCACGCCCATCTTTCGGATCGCGACTTCGAGGTTGAACTGCGTGTTGTACGGGGTGCCGTACTTGTCACGCAGGAAGTCCGGATCGTCAGCCGCGTCTCCCCCGTCATGACCGTCGCTGTCACTACCGCCGCCGTCGCCGCCGCCACCGCCACCGCCGCCACCGCCGCCACCACCGCCGCCACCGCCGCCCTTCGGACGGTTCGTCATCGGCTGCTCGGCGGCCCAGCGCGCGATCGCCTTGACCTCCGCCACAGACTTGGGCGGGTGGCAGCGCGCGCTGTTCGCGGCCAGGAGCGCGTTCTCGATCTCGGCGAGCCCCGCACCGCGGAAGCGGAGCGCCCCGGCGATCGACTTGAGCATCGCGTGACGCTGCCCAGGCTCGACGACACCGTCGGGATCGACCTGGAGCTGCTCGGCGACCGACGGCGCCTCCGGCGGCGCGATCGCCAGGACCGCCTCGACGTCGAGCGCACCACCGTCGTGCGCCTCGAAGAAGAACGTGCTCGCATCGCCGGGCCTCGACGGCAGGTAGTAGAGCCGGTTCGCGTCGCAGGTGGACGGGTCTGCGGGCTGCTTGAGGAAGGCCATCGCGGTCGGCCAGAACCGCGGCCACTCGTCGCGGGTGACCGGACGCGTGAGCGTGATGATCGCGCGCACGCAACGGTCGACGCGCGACGGGCAGTCCGGCCCGTGAAGCGCGCCGGGCTCGCTCCCGCACGTGCAGACCGTGACGCCGGACGGACGGTCCGAGTGGCTTGCATGCAGGATCCGCTGGTAGGGAACGAGCGGCGCGAGCGCGGCAGCGAGCTGCTCGTCGCTCAGGTGGTCGAGGTCGACGACCAGGAGCGAGACCTCCTCGACGAACTGCTTCTGACGCGGCGTCCCCGGCGGGTAGACGGCGGGCGACCACGCCTTACCGTTCTTGTGCGCGCACAGGTGGTGCTTGCAGTTCGCCACCACGCACGCCGTCTTGCGCACCTTACGGAACGCCTCGACGAGCTTGCCCCACGGCACCGTCGACCGCCGAGGAGCGGAGTCGTGCTTGTCGCGAAGCGCCGAGATTGCGACGTGGTCGATCACGCCGCGCGGGGCCTTTCGATCGCGGTGAGAATCTTCGGAAGCTCCGAGAGCTCGCGCTCGGCGAGGACCGCGCGCGCGTTCGCGCGGTGATCCGCCGCGTTCGCGCGCCCCACTACCCTGGCGGCAACATCGCCGTCGAAGAGGAGCCACAGACCACTCGTGCGCACCTCGAGCAAGAGCATCGTCGACCCGGGCGCGTACTTCCAGCGCCGGAACAGCCAGACGCGCTGCTGCGGAGTGAAATGATCAATCCGGACGATGCTCCCCGCGCGCGCAGGCCAGCCGAGGAGGTACTTCAACTCGATCCACAGCCCCGTGCAGAGGTTGACATCAGGTGTGCCCGGATGGATCGGGTTCTCGACGCGCACCGGGTCGAGCTTGGCAGTCACCAAATGTGGGCGGAGCTTCCGCCACATCGCCGACTCGGGCCTCACGCGCAGACCTCCGTGCAGCGCACGCGCATGGACGCGCGCGCGTCGAAGACGCGTGACGCGCGCAGGCCCAAGCGCGCGTCGATGCTGCGCACCGACCTGCTCACGCAGGATCCTCCTCGCACGACGGAAACGTCGGTTCAGCTTCCTGCCGGTCCGCTTGCAAACGTGCGTCGGCGAAAGAGTCGATCACCGCCGCGACGAAGGCCGTCGCCACCGGCAGCACGATCGCGTTGCCGTACCCCCTCAGTCGCTTGGCGCGTGTGCGTCCCACGCCGGGGGCAGTCCCATGAGCCAACGCGACAATTCGGGCGCCAGCTGGCCGCCAGCGCCCGTCTTGGTGCCCCGGCTCCGGCCGGCAATAGATCCACTCGACGTCGTCGGCCCAGTATCCTCGGACGGCTCCTCCCCAGGTGGGATCATCGGCGCGGCGGATGCGGTCTCCCGGTCGGAATCCTCCAGCGTCCCCGGCAGCACAAGCTGCTCCTCGTACCAGCCCGACTTCTCCACGGGCGGATCCTCCGCCGAACTCTCCGTCGGGCTCTCCGTCAGGCTCTCCGTCGGGCTCTCCGTCGGGCTCTCCGTCAGCGCACGCGCCTCCGTCAACTGCGCCTGGAGCGACAGGCTCGTCAGCGAGATCCCAAGCTTCGATCCGTTCTCCTTCGCCATCCGCTTGCGCTCGAGGAATCGCTCCGGCGTCCCGCCCGCCTCGTGCGAGGCCGGCGTCGCCCAGCTCGTCGGCCCCTCCATCAGCTTGACCGTGTCGATCAAGTTGGACCTCCGCCCGTCCATGTGGTCCACCGATCCACCCCGCGTCCCGCACGAAGCGTTCGGCGTCGGGTACGGCGCCGGGATCATCTGCATGACCACCTCGTTGAGGTTCGAGATCCCCGGTGGTCCACCGCCCGAGCGCATCGGTGCACGCGCCCGCATCTCGACGATCTGCTCCGGCGTCTTGGGCGCCGCGTGGTCGTGCGCCTGCGGCGTCGGGTACGGCGCCGGAATCTCCGCCGTCAGCCTCGCCGCGTCGAGCAGCGTCGTCCCCGAGTTGCCCTCGATCATGTAGCCATGGCGCGCCGAGGATCTCGCGTCCTCTCTCACGGGCGTAGGCCACGAAGTAGAAGCGCTGCCGCGCATGCGGAGCGCCACAGCTCGCAGCTGGGAGATCGAGCGTCCGAACGGCGTAACCCGCTCCCTCCAGGTCAGCGAATACAAGGTCGAGCCAAGCGAGGCCGTCCTTGCTTGCCACTTGTTCACCAATGACGACAGGGGGTCGACAGGCGGCGATGAGGCGGAACCACTCTGGCCAGAGATGCCGCTCGTCGGCGAAGCCGCGGCGCAGACCCGCCTGCGAGATCGGTTGGCACGGGCAGCTTCCAGACCACACGCTGACGTCGGCGGGCCACCCGGCGTCTCGCAGAGCGCGGGCCCAGACACCGATCCCACTGAAGGCGTGAAATTGACGGTAGCCAGCGACGTCGGCAGGCTTGATGTCTCGGATGGATCGCTCATCGACGACTCCTGCCGCGATCTCTCCCGCGGCGATCAGGTTGCGGGTCCACTGCGCAGCGTACGGCTCGTTGTCGTTGTAGAAGGCCGTTGGCAGCGCACCCTTGAGCACGAACGCGCCGCGGTCCACGCGCAAGAAGCGCGACGCCGCTCCGCGATCCCGCACGTCGATCGCGAGGTCGCGCGACACCACCGTGTGCGGTGTGCGCGACGCCGACGGCAGTCGCGAGCCCGCGTACGCGACGATCTCTCGCGCCTTGAGCGCTCGCGGCGCGACCTCGCGGAGAACTTCGGCGACGACGTCGAGCGTGCTCATGCCCGACCCCCCGCGCAAAAAGGACACAACCAGCGCCCGCTCGCCTGACGCCACCCGAAAGAGGACAACCACGCAACGACGTCGGGCGCGACCCTCGAAGCCACGCGCACACCGACCCCCTCAGCATCGGAAGCAATCGCCTGCTCGCGCCCGCACTGCCCATCGTCACTGACGCCCGAGCAGCGGACCACCGTGTGCGCCGCAGCGCCATCATCATTCAAGATGTCGCTCACGCTTGTGCCTCCATGCGACGACGGATGCCCTCGACGACGCGGCCAGTGTCGATCGGCGTCCCCGCGATCACGTGGTCCTTGCACGCGCGGTCGAGGACCGAGCACAGGTCCGAGTGCCCCAGCGACGTGCTCGCCGCGTAGATGGCGTCGTAGTCGAGGGCCCCCGCGTTGAAGCCCGAGAGCGCGCGGTCAACGAGCGCCATCAACTCGACCTTGGCCAACGGCGGGAATACCACCGCCTCGTCGAAGCGCCGGAAGATCGCGCGGTCGAGCATCTGCGGGTGATTGGTCGCCGCCACGAGGAGTCCCTCCGACCGATCGTCCTCGATGAACTGGAGGAGCGAGTTAACAACCCGTCGCATCTCCGCGCCTGCGGACGACCCGTCGCTGACCGACGCCCGGTCGGCGCCGAGCGCGTCGAACTCGTCGAACAGGTACACCGCGGGCATCGCGCTCACGTGCGCGAAAACCTTGGCCAGGTTCGCCGGCGTCTCGCCGAGGTGCGACGCGACCACGGCGTGCAGCTCGACGCGGAACAAGGGCAGCCCGAGCGAACGCGCGAGCACTCCGGCCGTCATCGTCTTGCCCACGCCGGGCGGCCCGGTGAACAGGAGCTTGCGCGCCGGGCGCAGGCTGTGGACCATCAGGACGTCGCGTTGCGCGTACTCGAGGAGCACGCGGTCGATCACCTCGCGGACGCTCGGCGCGAGCACCACGTCGTCGAGAGACGCGAGATCTTGCCGCACAGACAGCAGTCCGCTCGCGCTCGGCAACGGTGCGAAGGAGACGGCCCGCGGACGATCCACGAGCTTGCGCAACTGGTCGGCCCCGCGCTCCGACCGTGCCTCGACGTGCGCGGCGATCTGGAGCGTGACCGTCCGAAAACGCACGTGGTCGTGGTTGACGTGCGCGTCGACCAGGGCCGTCACCTGCGCCAGGGACGTCGTCACGGTGTACACCCCCTCGCCGCGAGCACCATCCCGAAGACGACCGCCGCGAGGACCTCGATGAGGACGACCCACGCCAGGAGGACCCTCCAGAGCGAGGGCCGAGTGGTCGCCATGGACACACGCTCGCTCGCCGCCGTGTGGTCCGCACGGCAGGCCGGACAGCGCAAACGGTCACCGATGATCGGTGTGGCGCAGTCCACGCACGTCGAGGTCCTCACGGTCGCACTCACTTCAGGATTCTCCTCACCGCGGCGACGAGGCGCCGCAGCTCGGCCGGAGGGACCCACGCGCCGGTCGGCGCGTCACCGCCGCCGGAGATCACCACGAACGCGGGGGAGCGCCGACCGAAGCCTTCGATCACGAGGCGTCGTCCGCCGAGCGCGCGGAGCGTGCGCCGCGACGTGGGACGGACCTCCTTCTCCGGGGTCCTCTTCACGGGACCTCCGCGCGGCAGGCCGGGTCACCCGCGCAACAAGCGTCACGCGCGTCGCAGTAGCTCGGGTTGATGCAGAGCGCGTCGTACGCCCGGCACCGCTTCGGCGCCGACAACGCGACCAACCGTGCGCGGAAAAACGCGGCCACCGCCGCGTGCGTGTCCGCAAGGCGTGCCAAGCAGTCCGGACAATCGACAGCGCCGAGCTGGTAGCCCTCGACGACCTCATGCGCATCGACGTTCGCCGCGAAGGGCGACTGCTGACAAAGCTTCCCCGCGCTGACGCGATGAGCGTGCTTCGCGCTCACGCGGCGACTCCCATCGCGTCCTCGCAGTAGTGGTGGATCGCGTAGAAGGAATGGATCTTCAGCTTCCGCATCATCCCCAGCACGCCGTGCCGACGCTTCTGCCGCCACCAGCCCGGACGGTTCGGATCCTCCTGGTCCCACAGCATTCGACGCACGTCCGCGAACGTCATGCCGAGACGGTGCTCCGCGTATGTGCAGCCGCACACGCATGGCCCTGGCGTCCTGCGGCTAGCCACGGTCGCCCCCCTTGTTCGGCATGCCGTTGAGCCCCTCGAACGCCAGCCCCGCGAACGTCGCGCGGAACGCCGGCGCGTTGACGATCGAGATCTTCACGCGGCACGCCGACGCCCGCGGCTGCGGGTCGTTCTCGCTGCACACGAGCACCTCGGTGCCGCTGCGCGGCAGAAGTCCCTTGCGAAACTGCCGGTCCGCCCACGCCCGCGCCGCGTCGAGCATCGACGCGCAGGAGACCGTCTCGAGGCACTCCGGTGGCGTCACCGACCACACGCGCCACGTCGGCGTCACAGCAGCACCCCCTGAGCAGACACCTGAGCAGACGACGACATTTCCGACGACGTCTCCGCTGCCGCGGGAGCCTTCGACGAGGGGCGCGGGTAGTAGGTCGTCACCCACTCGCCGAACTTGCGGCGACGCTCCAACGCGACCTGGCAGATCTTCTGGACGTGGGGAGGGAAGTCCTTCGCGAGGACCCACTTGAGGAACCCCGCGTCGGCGTGTGCCACCTGCTCCCCCTTGTACTTCCCGAAGCCGAACACCACCGCGCCGCTCTCATCCCACTGGATGTGCGGCGAGGGCCCGAGCCACGTCGAGCGCTTGGCGAACGGGTCCGAGATCGCCGCGATCTCGGGCCACGTCTTGTCCGCGAGGCCGAACGTCGCCAGCATCGCCTCCAGCACCCGCGCGGTGGCCGCGACGTCGGCCTCGGCCTGGTGCGCGTCGACCAGCTCCGTGCCGCAGAACTTCTGATGCGCCGCGACGAGGGTCCTGGGCTCCACGTGGTGCCAGAGCCGAAGCACGTCGACGACCTGCTTGCCCCCCAGGTCGAGCGGCGGGATCTTCGCGCGCGTCAGCTCGGCCTGGAGCATGTCGAGGTCGAACGCGACGTTGTAGCCGACGATCACGTCCGCCCCCGCGATCAACGGCAGGAACTCGCCGACCAGGTCCGCGAACAACGGGCACGCGGCGACCGCCTCCATCGTGATGCCGTGCACGGCCACCGCCTCGGGGTGAATCGGAACCTCGGGCCTGATGCGCCACGTGCGCGACGCGGCATCGGGACCGACGCCGAACCGCACGCACATCTCGATGATCTGGTCCGTCGCCCGCTCCTTGCCGGTCGACTCGACGTCCAGGACCACGATCCGGATCGAGCTGTCGTCCGCGCGCGTCACGACGCGACCCCCGCGGGCAACACCACGCCCGCCGGCCCCGCCCGTCGTCCTAGCTCGTGGTCATGACCGCTCAGGTAGTGAAGGAGCGCGTGTGCATCCTCGCGCCAGTCCACGAGGACTGCCGTCTGATCTTCTTCGTCCATCTTGGCCTCGATCGCGTGGAGTTGGTCGTGCGCGAGACGCGCCGAGGCCACGAGCTCGACGCACGCGCTCATCGCGTACAGCGGGTTGTGCCCGCATTCCCACGCCTGGTGCCCCGTGTCGTGACAGATCCGGCAGCTCCGCGCGTCGGGCACGAGTTGCCCTCTGGCCGCGACGAGCGCCTCGATGGCGGCGTCGTACTGGGCGGCCGAGAACCTCACGACGCCTCCTCCACCCGTGGATCGTTGGCCCAGCGCGCACGCGACCCGCAGCGCGCGCAGTACGCGCGCCCCGTCTCTCGCGCGTACGGCTCCCACAGGTGCTCGCAGTCCATCGGATCGGCGTGCGTCGCGAGGAGGCTCGGCCGCGATCGCAGCTCGACGTCCTCGACGACCATCGTGGGGACCGTGGTTGCCGTCACGGCGCACCCTCGGACGTCGCGACGAGTTCAAACGTCCCTTGCCGCGGACCCCGGGCCACCTCGAGCACGACCTGGTAGAGCACGTCCCACGAGTTGATCGAATGCGCCCCCGCGGGCACGGCCTCGCCGCTGTTGTGCTGCGTGCGCCAGAACACCGACGTCCGCCCCGGCCACGCTGCCAGCCACGCGCGCACGTGCGCCGCCTTGTCGTCGACGAAGACGTCCGCCTCGTAGCCGGTCTTGTCGTCGTCCTCCGCGTGGTGCACGAGGTCGATGCCGAAGTGGAGGGCGAGCCACGACTCGCGCTCCGCGCGCCACCAGGGGTTGCTCTTCCACGGCGTCGTCACGCAGAACACGTCCCCCAGCTCTCGCAAGCGCCGGACACCCTGGCGCGCGTCGGGGTACGGCGCCAGCCCCGTGGCGAAGCCACGGCGATCGCCGATCGCCTTCTTGACCGCGCTCCCTTCACGCGCGGTCAGGCCCAGGGACTTGATGTAGTCAAAATCGGTGACATCCCCGAGGGTGAACTTCTTGCCGGTCACCTCCTCGATGACTGCGAGCGCCCCGGACATGAAGTTTCCGAGCACGCCGTCGCAGTCAAGCGCGAGCTTGAGCCTCCTCACGACGACGCCTCCGGCGACAGCGCGTACGTCGAGCGCCCGACGCGCGTGAGCTTCTTCAGCCGGACCAGCTCGGCGAGGCGACCACCGAGCGTGGCACGCGGCGTCTTGCTGGCGTGCCGGAAGCCCGCGGCCTCCATGCGCTGCCAGATCTGATCGATGCCCAAGGGCTGGACGCCGGCCGCTTGCATCTGCAAGACGATCGCCTGGTGCCACACGTTCGGGCGCTTCACGACGCGCGCTCCTCGATCATCGTGCGAAGGCAGAAAGCCGCACGCACCTGGTCTGCGAAGAGTTGCTGCACGACGTGCAGCTGTTCGCGAAGCTTGGAATCCGGCACGAGGGCGCTCGTGATCGGCAGCGACGGTCCAACACCGTGCTCGTCGAGATCATTCACCAGGTAGACGCACGCGTCGAGTACCTCTTGGAAAGCGTCGACGAGGTGGTCGCGGCCGTTGCCACTCGTGAGCGGCGTCCCGTAGCGCTGGCGCCCGACCTGGTCACGATCACGCATGTCGGCGATCAAGAGGTCGACGACCGGAGACGCGCCGAAAATGCCCGCCTCCCGCGCGCGCGCGACGTGGTCGATCACGACCTCCCATACGGGTTGTCGATGCTCCTGCGGTACTGGCGGGGGCTGATCGACGATGGGCGTCATGCGAGCGCCTCGTGGCCGAAAACTTCGCACACGAACGGCTCACCGGTCGGGTCATCGCCAACGTACGTCACTGCGATCGTGAAGTCCTGGCCCACGCGACATCCAAGCTTTTCGAGGTCTGCCAGATGGAGGCGCTGCGCGGGGATGACCTCCGCTGACGGGAACAGCGAGAAGTTGCCGACGCTGATATTGTGGATGTCCCAGTGCTCGGGATTCGAGACCACGAAGCGCTGCCAGTAGAAGACCCCCACGCGCTGCTGCGGACGTCGCGTGATGAAAACCGTCTGCCCCGGCAACACGCGCAGGGTGTCCGAATCGAGCACGAACCTCTCTCCGTTACTGGTCCTCTCACTGACGCTCATGGGAGCGCTCCTTCCGTGCGCTTGGCAACCCCGCCCACACGACCCGCTCCATTCGCCAGCGCTGCGATCGCAGACATCGCCAAGGCAGCGTCGACGTCGAACGGCTCCCCCTCGTTCACCTGGACGAGGTACCCCGCGTCACGGGGGACGCTCGGCAAGAAGTAGATCCGACCCGCGTCGGCGCAGGTCGAATCCGCGATCGGGCCGATCGTCTGCTGCGCGACGGCCCAGAACGCCCGCCACGCCACCCGCGGGACCGGCCGCGAGAGCGTGACCACGACCCGCACGAAGCGGTCGTCCGGTCGGTCCGCGTGCGTCGCGTGGATCAGGTACCGGTGACCGTCGAGGCGCCCACGCAGCGCGTAGACCTGCGCGTCGGTCGCGCGATCGACGTCGAAAACGAGCAGCGAGAGCGCCGCGACCTCGCCGCGCCGGGTCCCGTCAGCGGACACGGCCGGTGACCAGCACGCCCCGCGCTTGTGCGGGCAGGCCGACCGCGCGCAGCTCGCCAGCGTGCACGGCGTGATGATCGGCTCCGACAGCAGCGTGACGAAGTCCGACCAGGACCGGTCCTCCCGGGCGGGGTGGACGTCGTGCACGGACGAGAACCGTGAGATCGCGACGTTCACAGCGCGACTCCAACACCAGCCCAGAAGGCTTGCTGGCGGCTCGCCGCCTCGATCTCGGCGCGCTCACCCTCCATGAGCGAGGCGCACTCTAGGGCCTCGCGCACCTGCGCGTCGTCCGGCGTGTTCACGCCCAGGCGGACCCGCTCCGCGATCCACGCGCGGATCGCGGTGGGCGCCGCCGGATCACGGGCCAACAACACGAAGAGGCGCTCTCTGTCGCCGGCCTTGTTGAAGCAAGACGCGGTGTCCTCGATCTCGTCACGCTTGATCATGCAGTCTCCTCCTTCATACCGCTGTTAACACCAATCCTTTTCTTGAAATGCCAAACAAGAATTGGATTGTAATTGTGCCTCTCAGACACCTGTGCAACAGAGTCACCACGCTTAAATTCCGCCATCAGCGTTGCAGTGGCCGTTAGGTCGTAACGACGACGATCTGTAGGATCGCGAGGAATCGCGGCGTACGTCTTCTCTTTGAAGCCTGGTCTGTAGCGCTGCCGTAGATGCCAGACCAAGATCGGATTGAAGTTGTATCGGCGTGCGATATCGGCGGGTGTCTCACCACTGTCGATCGCTGCCAAAAGCTCCGCAAGGATCTTACGGTCAAAGCGATTACGCTTCTGTGTGTCACGCGGGATCGGCGTATAGGACTGCTCGTCCTGCATTCTCCGTTTCTTCGCGCCTTCATTACGACACGTCCTACAAAACGACTGCCAGACTGAATTTCCAAGTGTTTCGGCAGCAAGCACGTGTCCCCTCGGACAGCGCTCCTTAGTCCCACTCTTGTAGGAAAGTGCGCGCCGAATGTTCTCCTGCGGAGTGACTGGTTCAAGATGCTCAGGATTCACGCAGCGCGTATTGCGACACAAATGATCCAGGTCCAAACCGTCTGGGATCTGTCCACGATGAATTGTGTAGACTAAACGATGCGCCGGGATCGCCCTAAACCAATTAAATCCGTCAATGACGCACTTGAGCGAGTAAACGCCGTAGCCGGAGTCGTACGCCGCTTTTTTGATCCTCTTCTTCCAGTTCCAACAGCCTGTGAGCGGATCTCTGTCGAACAAGACTTCCAAATCGCCGATGGACGGCCACCAGATCTCGCCGATCACGCTTTGCTTGTTCACGCTGCCGCCTTCGAGAGCAGCGTGTGCCTGCTCGCCACCGTGAACAGCTTCGTCAAGTCGCCGTAGCTCAGTCCCGCCTCGATGTCACAACGAAAGGGCACACGAATCACGACGGCGTCGCAGGTGATCTCTCCCATGCGGCGCGCTTCATTCTCATCGTCCCCCGAATAACCGAACTCGTCGTGGACCGTGAGTTGGATGGGAAATCCTGCGGCATCCAATTCGGCGAGTGCCTTCTTCGTTTGGTGCGCTGCACTTCCTTGGATCAGCTTCGAGATTGCCTTGTGCTCGTCACGAATCTCGCCGTTCTCGTCCTGCTCGAAGCGCACACGACGGTTGCCAAGCGCGATGATGTACCCCTTCGCCTTCGCGCTCTTGGTGCAGAGCCTGGCGAGCGCCTTGACGTACGGAACACCGCGGTCGAAACGATCGATCTTGCCCTGCGCCTCGGGACCCGCCGCCTCGTAGGTGAAACCTGTGCTCTCGTTCGTCTTCCATACCGTCGGCAGCCTGAGCTTCTTTGAGATCTTGCCGCCGCCCATCCCGTAGCAGCGCGCGAGGTAGACCTCCTTGAGGTCATCTCGCAGCTGCTTCAGGTCAAGATCCAGCGGCGTCTTGCACAGCTCGACCATGAGTTGGTACGGGTCGAAGCACGGGTCGTCACGGAAAGCGTTCCCTGCCTGCGTCGCCCCCGGAAGCTTGCACAACTCGGCGAAGTGCACCGTCAGCCGCGGTTCTTGTTGCCCAAGATCGCATTTGAACCAGCGCTTCCCCTCGTCGGGGATGAGCACCTTGCGCCAGCGCTTTTGGATCTCTTTCGAGCGCTTCATTTGGGCCTGCACATTGGGGTGCTTCGCAGCGCAGCGCCCGAAGCGCGCGCCGCTCGAGTCGCCGTCCTCGTCCCCGTTGTCCTCGTCCTCGTCCGAGGCGCCGACAAGCTGCTTGAATGTCGGGTGGAGGCGATCCTTGACGAGGTGCTTGCGAAAGCCCCCGACGTAGGTCCCCAAGAGCTTCGCGAACTCGCGGCCCACGATCACGGACTTCGAGACCTCGTCCGTCTGCTGCTGGAGCCACAGCTTGACGACCGAGTACATCTTCTTGCCCGTGCCTCCGTGGATCTTCGTCGGCACCTCGACGCCGTGCTTCACCAGCGCGCGACCGACCTCCTCGGCGTTGCTGATCGACCCGATCCGGACACCCGTCAGGGAATGAATCCGATCGAGGTACTCTCCCAAGCGCCCCTTCGCCCACGTCTCGACGCGGTCCATCTCGTCGAGGTCGACGCGCATCCCTCGGCGCGTCATGCGCACCAGCGCCGGAGTCACCCTCGATTCGAGGTCGTACGTCTCGCGGAGGTTCTGCTCCTCGATCTCCTTCTCCTGCACGCGCAGAAGCGGCAGCGGCGCGACCACGTCGCCGATCGCGTAGTTGCCGACCGCGCCAGCGTGCAGACGCCAGAGGTCCTTCTTGGGATCGATGCCCCATGCCTTGGCGTGCTCGCGGAGCTTGCTCTCATCCTTGCCGACTAACCCGCGGCGCGCGCAGATCGCGTCGAGCCCGTACTTCTTCTGGAGCTCGTCGAGCAGCGGCTCGGCGACCTGGACGTCGCGGTGGAAGAGGACCTTGGTGAACTCGACCTTGTTCTCCCATAGGTAGTCGAGGTCGTAGGGCGCCGAGTTGAACACCACCTCGCCGCAGAAAGCGCTCGCCTGATCGCGCAGGTACGCCCAGACGTTGTCGGCGGACAGGTTGCCGCCACCCTCGTGACGAATCGGCAGGTAGTGCGCAGGGCCGTCCTCGATCGCGAACGAGACGCCGCACACGTAGCCGCCACGACGGACACCCGGGCCCAGCTCGTAGAGATGGTCGTCGCGACACTCGACGTCGACGCAGACCCGCTTGGCGTCGGTCCACGCGGGCATCTGCGAGACCGGCGTCGGCGTCCACGTCAGTGCCGGCTCGAAGAGCGGCGTCTGGAGCCACCCGGCCGTCTTCTGGGCCCTAGTCGCGCTCACGCTTGGCCCCCACGCACCGCGCGGCGCAGCTCTGTCGCGAACGAGCGCCCGTCAATTCTCCACCACACGATCGACGACCACGCACCGCAGCACTTGCTCGGCGTGATCCGACGATCGTTGACAGCGATCGCCCAGGACTGGGCGTGCTGCGGGCAGCGGAGGACCTCGACCGTCACTACGCCTCGCCTCCATGGTCGATGTACTCCGGGAAGAGTTCGCGCTCACGCCGGTACACCTCCGCATGCACGCGCTCACGGATCCGCGCGACAGCCTGACGGTCACCCGGATCGTGAGCGTCATGCCCCGCGAGGAAGTCACGAAACACCTGCGCGGACGCAGCCGCCCGATCTTGGAGCGTCTGGTCTTCCATCACGCGGATGCCTCCTCGGCGGGGGAGCCCTCCGCGTCGATGGATCCCCACGGCACCTCGGGCGCCACTTCACGCAGGATCTGGCGTGCGCGCTCGCGCGCCTTGGGATTCCAGAGCGCCACGTTCCGGCCACTGGGGTGAGGCAGCGAGACAAGCGTCCTCCCCGGGCAGCAGCCCCGCGTCGAGAACGCGACGAGTGGCTCACCACTGAGCGCAACCTTCTCGAAAGTCTCGGTGACCTTGCGACCGAGTAGCACCAGCACGTCCCACTCCGCGAACGGCGAGAGCAGCTCAAACGCGCGCGCGCGCGCTTCCTTCGCCGTCCACGCGTCGTCGCAGAGGTTCTTGCGGTGGAGCGCGAGGTACTGGGACTCCGGCAGTCCCAGGATGCGGCGCAGCCGGTAGCCCGAGCAGCCCGCCGGGTGGCAGTAGAGCGCGAACTCGGGCGCAGATCCGTACGGATTGTCCTCGCCAATCAGTAAGACACGCCCTGAGGTGCGCGCGCGATCGACAGCGTCAGCCACGGTCCACCTCGGAGCGGATCTCCACGACGCGCGCGGGCTCGTCGACGTCGACGCTGTGACACGTCGGGCACTGGTGCGCGAGACTCGCGAAATTGCACGCCTCAAGCGCGAGAGCCTTGAGACGGATGATCTCGACGCGCGCAAACGCGAGTTTTGCGTCACGATCGCACACGGGGCAGATCCCAAGGTCGATAGGTTCACGCCCAGCGCTGTCACGATAGATCTGCCCGCAGTTGCTGCAACTAGCGGCGTACGCGCGCCACTTCTCACCGTCCAGTCGCGAGATCTCATCGAGAGCGGCCGGCAGCAGCGCGGCCATCGCCGTGCGGCTGCGCGCCGGTGGGCAGCAGTCCGCACACGCCATAGGAGTGTTGACGGGAGCGGAGGCCACAAGCGCTCGAGCCGCATCGATGTCGAAGGGCGCAGTCATCACACCACCACCGTCAGCGTCTTGGCTGCGCGCGTGATCGCCGTGTAGAGGTGCTTCGGCGCATCCTTGCCAAACTGCCGCGACTCATCGAACAGGAGGACGTCGTCGTACTGCGAGCCTTGAGCAGAGTGCGCCGTGATCGCCCAGCCGTACGAGAACTCGTCGTGCGCGCGGCGGTTGTGCCCGAGCAGCTCGTCCTCGCGCGCCATGAAGTGGTGCAACCACGTCGAGCACTCGACGCGATCACGATCATCCTCGGAGGAGATGACCTCGATCGTCGCCGTGAGCCTTTCCATGTCCGGCACGCAGTGGCCGATCGTCCACGACGAGCCGTTGAGCAGCCCCAGCTCGTGGTTGTTGCGCCGGCAGATCACGCGATCACCCCGCACCGGCGCGGGCGAGTCTCCGCGCCCGAGCAGGCGCCGGATCTTCGCGTTCGAGGCGTGGCGCGTCTTGTTGCGCCCGACGATGATCATCTCCGCGGCCAGGGCCCGCTCCTCCAGCGACGGGTCGCCGTAGCGACGTACGTCGACACCGTCGCCGACGGGCCCCACGGGGAGTCGCTGTCCCCGACGCGCGAGGTCCGCGAGCCGTAGGATCGGGCTGTCGAGCGCCTGCCGGTGGATCTCGTCGATGTAAGCGTCGGGCTCGCGGCTCGTGAAGTAGCCCGAGCCGTACACCGGAGGCAGCTGGTTCGGGTCGCCGATCACGAGGAGCTTGGTGCCGTACGACTCCAAGTCTTTGCCGACGAACTGATCGACCATGCTGCACTCGTCAACGACGCCCACCGCCGCGCCCTTCAGGTCGCTCACGAGATTCAACGAGAAGCGCGGGCCCTTGCGCTTGGAGTCGGCCTCGGTGCGCTGGAGCTGCTCGACGAGCTTGTCCGCCGTCGCGCGAGCGCCCGCCTCGTTGACCGCGTAGAGGCGCTTGATCTCCTCGCGCAGCTTCTCGACCACCTCGGGCGACGGAGGGTCACCGGCAGGCGTGTAGATGACCTGGTGGATCGTGCGCGCGCCGAGGCAGCCCTTGCGGCGCATGACCAGCGCGGCTTTTCCCGTCGGAGCGCAGTACACGATCCGCCCCGTAACGTTGGCGACAGCGTACTTGGTGATCGTGCTCTTGCCACTGCCGGCCGGACCCGCGAGATAGAACGTCGGCTTGCCGTTCGGGTCGGCGAGCCACGCCGCGATCGCGGCGAGCGCCTTGGCCTGCGCGGGTGAGAACTTCACGCCACGCCCTTCTCACGTGCGTACGCGACCCGCTCGACGTGGACGCCGTCGATCGGACCCCCGACAGATCCGACCCCAAAAGTCGGCACCGTCGAGACGCAAGGCTTACCGACGCGCGCGCCGCAACGCGGGCACACGACGCCGACGGCCGGGATGAGACTAAAGGCGTGGTCACGGTCGCGACCATGGCCGCGACCAGCCGCGGCAGCCGACGACTGTTGCTCGGGCGAGAACTTCACAGGCACCTCAAGGATTGAGGCCGACAGGGAAATGAGGGACGACCCCGCAGCCACCTGTCGACGGCGGCGGGGCGTTACCAGTACCGACCCTGGGCGATGACGACACCCACGGTGTCGTCATCCGCCAGGACTACGACGCGATCACGCGGCCAGCTTCGCGACCTCGACGGCGCTGAAGCCAGCGTCGACGAGCTTCTTCGTGAGGCGTTCGATCACCACGTTGCTCTCGCGGAGCTTGGTCTCGAGCTTGACACGCTCCTCGGCGGAGCGGCGTTGCAGCTCGCGGTACGCGTCCGTGCGCTGGTCGCGCTTGAAGTTCTTGCGAGTCTCTGTCGGGTACTGGGACGTGTTCACGATGTCCGTTCCTTCGTCTCGATCGTTTGAGCGACCGAGCAGCTCGTATGTCGACGCGGGTGCCGTGCCCGCACGATGATCCGTGCGGGCGTCGCGAGCAAATTTTTAGCGCGCTAAACGTTCAGACGCTCAGAACGGAACGCCGCTCTCGGGGTCGGGACCCGCCTCCTGCTTCGTCGTCTCGTAGGCCGCCTTCGCGAGGCCGCCGAGCACGTCGTCGTGGAGCTTCTTGGCCGCGACGTAGCGCGCGTCGGTCTTGGGCAGCAGCGAGTTCTTGAGGTCGTCGCCACCCTCGGCCGGCTGGAGCACCGGGATCATGTACGTGTTCGTGCCCTTGGTCTCGGACTCCGAGGTCATCTTCACGCGGTGCGCGAAGATCGGCACCGCTCCCGGCGCGAGCTTCCTGCCGCCGATCGTCGGCGCGAAGTTACCGATCGCCGAGTTCCACGCCCGGTACACCTTGATCTTCGTCGACGTGAACGGGATCATCGCGAACCCGAGCACCTCGTTCGTCTTGGGGTCGTAGAGGATCGCGTAGATCTCGAAGCTCTCCACCAGCTCGTGGTCCGGCTGAGGCTTCCCCGTCTTCTGGTCGGGCGGCTGCGGGACCTTCAGCTTGCCGATCGCGCGGCCGTCGTTGCGCGCGACCGCGTCCGCGACGATCTTGGCGTTCTTGGGGTGGCGCCCCTTGAACCCGCCACCGTCGTCGCGCGGGACCCACTCCGTCCAGCAGTGATCGGTGATCGCCGGCGTGAAGAGGACCTCCTCGTAGAACTCGCCGGTCACGGTGTTGCGGAACATGCCCGCCCACACCTTGCCCTTGCTCTCGGCGACCTCGGGCGAGTTCGACTGGAGCAGCTCGATGAGCGGCAGCTTCCGGTCGGACATGTCCTGGTTCTCGAAGCCCTGCCCGGCGTCGTCGCCGTAGTCGAGCTCGACCAGCGCCTGGTTCTCCGGCGGCGGCGTCATCGCGGTCGGTGCCGCGGCCACCGGCACCGTGGGGCCAGGAGTGCCCGGCGGCGCGGCGTCGACCTTCTTGTTGTTCTTGCCCGTCTGCGTCTGCGTCTCGTTCGCCATGTGCGTGCGTCCTTTTTTTCGTGCGTTCGTTGGTTCAAGCCGCGCCGAAGCGCGGCCAAAGCGCCGTTACTTTCGAGAGAGCCGCGCGATCCTCATGTCAAAAAGATTGAAGAGATCTCGGGGAACGATTTTGCCGTCGGCCATCAACTCGCGGACGAGCGCGCCGAGCGTGGAGGCGTGCACGTCCTTCTTGGCCTCGACCTCGAAGCCCTTGGTGCGCAGCTCGACCACCAGCTCGTCCGCGCGCGTGTCCTCACCGCGCTCGAGCGCGACCGAGACCTGGTTCTTGATCACGCCGCCGTGCCCGTGCTCGATGAGCCAGCGCAGCGCTCCCATGCGTGCCTCGACGCGCTCGTGCCCGGGCAGCGACGCCTTGATCTCGCGCTTGACCTTGACCTGAACGCCCGACGCGGTCGTGCACTCGTCGAGGCGCATGCGAGAGAGCAACTCGGGGATGTCCTTGTTGAGGAGCTGCTCCTCGGCAGCCTTCAACTTCTGGAGTTGCTCCTCGGCCTTCTTGCGCTGGTCGGTGAGCCGCTCCGCCGCCAGCGTCATCCGATCGAGGTCGGCGAACGCGCGCGCGACCGAAGCGTCGTCCGGGACGGCGTCCGTGCCGTAGTCGAAAGCGTCGTCCGTCACCGCGTCGGGCGCGGTCGTCGTTGCCGCCGGAGAGCCGGACGGGATTGCACGGTCAGCGAGACGAGCGGCGACGTCGGAAGAGCTGTCCATGGGAGGACGCTCGCATGCGGATGTGACATCACCGATCGAAGTGTCCGACACGACTTGGACCTGTAGCGAATCGGAGATCGATCCGTCAAGCGGGAGCGGGCGCCGACGTCGCACCGTGCGCGCACGGTCGTGGCGATCGTGCGATCACGCAGATCGCACGGACCTCTGTGGACCGCTGTGGACAGATCCCGCCGACGCGCTGCGCGCTCGTCGGGAACGAGCGGTCAACGCGCGCTTTCCACAGCGTGAAGATCCTGTGGACAACCAGCGCAACTACGCGAAGTGATCTCGGAGAGATCCCGGGGCGTTTTTCAGCTCACCGTGCGGGAACGTAGTCGACGCGCGCACCACAACGACGCGGAGCGTCCAACGCGCGCGTACTGCATACGTATGAACATGAGCCGCGTTTCGACGCGCGTCAGCCGTACGTTCAACGAGCACAAGCCCCAGCGGGCAATGCTGAAACCGTTGCGATCCAAAGCCCACGATCAAGCCTTCTCTCCACGGCGGCGCAACGTGTGATCGATCGGACCCGCAATGCCCGCGGAGAACGCCCACGAACGAACGATGCCTGGTGTCACACCAAGAACCTCAGCGAGCACGGCGTACGTCAAACGCGGTTCCTTCCGTAAGATCGCACCCACGCGGCGCTTGAAGTCCTCGGTAACGATGCACGCCGCGTGGCCCTCAAGACGACTGCCGAAACGGAGTTGCCAGCGCTTCCCACAGTACCTGCATGTGTCAACGGGCATCTTCGGATCGGTGCACGACCACACCGCCTGCTGTGCCGCAACAGCCTTGGAGGTACAGAACGCCACGACCAACGCGGCACGATCGGTAGCGTCAAGCACGCGCTACCTTTGCATCTCGGCGACGAGCTTCTTGACGATCGCGCGCCGAACGTCCCGCCTCCGCGAGCCCTCGCGGTACGCCCCTCCGACAACCGCGTCGACGATCTGCACCGACGGCAGCCGTCCCGGCGCGTAGGCGTCGAGGATCGTCCCGTCAGAGAAGAGGAGCCAGCTGTGCTCGACCATGCCGCAGTGACCGTCGACGATGCGGAGCTTGCGATCGCCCAACGCGCGATGCACCGCGCGAGCGAGTTCGTGGCAACGAAGCTCGTTGCCCCACGTCGCAGACACGCGCGCGACGAGCGCCTGGGCGCTGGCGAGTACCCTCAGGTGCGCCGGGTGGAAGCAAGCGCGCTCGGCGTACGTGATCACGATGCGACGGCGGAGCTGTCAGACTGGACTTGGACCGACGCCCACGCGCGATAGTCGTCGTCCAACCTGTGCAGGAGCTTGTTGAGGTTGCTCGCACCACGCTTGAACGCCACGCCCTCGATCGTCAGGGTCCCAGTCCACTGCACCTGCGTCGCGTCGTAGGTCGCAGCGAAGTGCGCGCCGTCGGGCAACCGCGGCTTGAGCGACTTGGCGAACGTCGTCGCCTTCTTCGCGCGGCGCTCCTTACCCGCGATCGCTTCCGCCTGCACGCGCGCCTGTCGGCACGCGGGACAATCGCGGATCACCGTCTTCGCGCGGCGTTGGTCGCGGAACGTGTCCTTCACATACAACTCGAACGCGATCGTGTGCCCGCACTTGACGACGAGGGCCTCCGTGCCAGCCGTCGGCGGCCGCGGCTTGGTGGCGCCTTGCACGGGCGGGGTCACGGCAGAGATGGTGATGGGAGACGAGTCCCTGAACTTCAAGCGGATGGCAGGCTTCTCTGTCACGCGGTACTCCTGGTCGGGTAGGTCCACGAACGAATGACCGCCGGCGTCACCCCGATCGCGTCGGCGATCGCCTGGTACGTCACCCGCGGCGACCGGAGGACTTCGCAGAGGCGCTGCTTGAAGTCGTCGGTGACGATGCAGGCGGCGTGACCGTCGAGCGTACTGCCAGCCCAACGCCTCCAGCGCCGACCGCAGTAGCGGCACGTGTCCAGGTCGGCACCAGGATCGTCGGCGCACCAGCGCGCGCGCTGCGAGGCGACGCGGTTCGCGCTGTGGAACGCTTCCCGTAGCGCCGCGGGGTCGAACGGCGGAGAACTCACGAGGGCACGGCCCAAGGGCACCGGCAGAGCCGATGCTCCGGCCAGACCTCGCAGCCCTCACGGTGCACCTTGCGAGCGATCCCGAACGACGCCATGCGCTCGAGGACGGCCGTCGCGATCCGACGCTCCTCGCCGTCCAGGTCGCCGAGGTTGTAGCGGACGGTGCACATGACCAACTCGTTCAGCAGCGCGTCGAGCGGGTACGTGGAGAACGACGCGACCAGGTGCGCCGTCGTGCCGTCACGCGACGGCCGCTGCCAATCCTCCAACGCCTCGCGCCGCTGGATGTCCCCGACGATCGCCTCCATCTCGCCCTTCGCCGTGGCGACGTCAGCGTCCGTCTCGCACTGCTCCCACACTTCCTTCATGAGCGACTCGCCGCCCTGAAGGTCCTCCTCCAACGCCGCGATGATCTGACGACGCGCTAACGATCGAATCTTGTCCTTGCTCACGGGCGCCTCCGCATGGGGACCGCGTCCCCTCGAAAAATGGGTTCCCACTCACCGTTTGACAGCCTCCTCGACCCCTGGGGCTTACGCTTCCGATCAGCCTCCCATCGGCGATCACGGTCAGTGTCACCGGCGCTCACGGGCAAGTCGCTCGCTTCGCACAGGACCACACCGCACAGCTCGATCGGTGCAGCGTCGGTCGGCGGGTGGTCGTGCGCGCACTCCACATCAAGGTCGATCCAGCAGTTACCCGGACACGGCGAGTACGGCGGGTCACCGTACCGGTGAACGACGCCGTCGACGGTCACCGCCGTCACACGCCACGCGGTGCCGTCCATCTCTCGAACGTGCACCTCGATCGGGCGAACGCTGCGCGCGGGCGATACGGAAATTTGCAGCCGCGTGCCCGTCGCACGCGCGGACAGCGGGATGACTTCACGCGCGGGGCTCGCCGACTCATCTCGCGTCATCGTCAAACCTCGACGCTCACGCGGATCCGCGCCCGCCTGATCAAGAAGCGGAGGTACTCCGACTGCGTCATGCCGGCCTCCTCGGAACGCTCGGTGAGCGTCTTGTAGTCGTCGTCCGAGATCCGGATCGTGAGGTTCCTGGAGCGGACCTTCTTCTTCACGCTACGCTTCCCCCATGATTTCGGAGTAGCTGAATTCCGTGCCGAGCGCGTCGTCGATCGTGATCTGCTCGTCGACGGCGCGCTGGAGTGCCTCGCCGTTGTAGATGTAGACGTGCGACGGGACCTTGACCTCGCGGTCGACGAACTTCTGCCCGAGCGGCGTGAGCCTCCAGTAACCTATGCGGGGACTGCCGTCCGCGCGCACGTCGGGCTTCTCCTCGATGAGCCCCCAGAACTTCAGCTTCGCCCAGTCACCGCGCACGGCCGCGGCGCGGCGCGGATTGCCGACCGCGACCTCCGCGATGTAGCTCGGCACGTGCAGCCACTCGTCGGGACGCGGGACGCGGCGGTAGTAGCGCGCGATCAAGAGCAGCACGTAGGCCATCGACTTGTTGAACGGCCGCTTGTACAGCTTCACGAACTGCTGGCAGCAGGGGCACGTCGCGCCCTTGCCGAATCGAACCCGCAACCACTTCTTCGCATCCTCGAGCGAGGCGCTGGGCTGGTGAAAGAACTCGTCCTTCACAGCACTCTTCTTGGGCTCGCTCATGACACCGCGCGCGCTCGTCCGGTTGTCCGTCGTCACCGGACACTCCCAGTTCCCGCAGCGGCAACGGCTTGCAGCGTGAAGAGGCAGTAGCCCTCATGCAGTAGGTCGTCGTCGACCAAGACGAGCCCGTGGCGCTTCAAGACCTTGTTGATCTTGTCGACGACGGCGAGCTGGTCATCGTCATACTCGATGCGGACTTCATTCATCGAAAAGACTCCGACATGGTGTGCCTCCACGCTAACGCTAACGGGTCCCTGTGACGGCGACGGAACACTGCGAACGCTGCGCGAAAAGCGTCACGCCAACCACTCGCGGTAGGCGTCGCCGACGACGCGGCTCGCCATCTCGTTGCTCTCGCGCAAAGAGTGCCTGATCTTCTGGTCAACCGTCTTGTCGGCCTCGAGATCGACGTAGGTCACCGGGTTGTGCTGCCCGGGGCGGTGCTGCCGATCCTCACTCTGGAGCCGCTCCAGGAGCGAGAACGTGTTGCTGTAGTAGAACGAGAGCGAGCTGTTCACCAGGGTCAGCCCCATCCCCATGCTCGAAGCCTTCGCGACGCACACTTGCCGCTTGCCGCTCTTGAAGAGGTCGAGCGCCTGGACCTTGCCCTTCTCGTTCACCTGACCGTCGAAGCGCACGCAACGCGGGGGGCCGAGCTCGCGCGTGATCAGGTCGACGTCACGCGTGAAGCGGCACCACACGATCACCTGCTGCGAGCCGATGTCCTCCAACCAGTCCATGAAGGCGGCGAGCCGTGGGTTCTCCCCCTTGGGGACGAGGATCGGCTCGCCCTCGGGGTCGTCGGGATTCGGCAAGTAGCCGCACGCCACCTGCTGGAGGCGGAGGATCCTCACCATCGCGATCGCGGCGGTGATGAGGACCCCGTTGTCCAACTCGACCATGTACTCCTTGCGAAGCTGGTCGTAGACGCGACGCTGCTCGGGCGCGAGGTCGAACACGAGCCGCTGATAGAGCTTGGGAGGGAGGTCGAGCCCGGCCTGCTCCTTGGTGAGCCGCGTCGACAGGGGCTGGATCATCCCGTGGAGCTTGTCCAGGTCACGGTAGCTGACGACGACGTCAATCGTGTGCCCCGTCGTCGCCACAGCTGGACGCTTCGTCACCGGCGATACTGGCGCGCGGGGCTCCTGGGGCTCCTGCCCGAAGATGCCGTCCAGGTCGAGTTGCTCGTACGCGGCCACGCCCTCCGGGTCGGCGTCGTGCGGCACGATCTGCGCGTGCTTCCTCGACCCCTTCAGCTCATTCGCCTCACGATCGTCCTCGCCGCCGACCACGATCTTCCTGAACACGCAGAACTTCGACTTGAACGCCGTGAACGATCCAATGCCGTGCCGGACCCAGTACATGTCATCGAGGAGCTTCATCTGCGCGTAGATCTCGGTCGGGGCCTGCGTGGTCGGCGTCCCGTTCAAGAGCCTCACGTAGGCGGAGAGCTTGCGCAGCGCCGCCACCTTCTTCGTACGTATCGCCTCGGGGTTCTTGATGCGCGAGCCCTCGTCCGCGATCAGCATAGGACGCGCGAACCGCGCGAGGAAGTCGAGTACCGCCTTGCGACCACGCGGCGTGATGAGGCCATCGTACGTGATCGCGAGCCACGGAAGTTCCTCCTTCGGAGTCTCGAGGAGCTGCGCGAACGCACGATCCTGCGCCTTGGCGCGCGAGCTGTGCCAGTCGAGCCCGCGCCAGCTGACCGGCGAGTGCAACGGGATCTCTTCTGTGATCCAGTTGCGATGCACCATGTTCGGCGCGACGACGATCGCCCCATTGATGCGCCCGGCCTGGTGAAGGCGCGCTGCTGTGTGGATCGTGGGCGCCGTCTTTCCGCAGTTTCCCGTCGGAAACGGCACGCCATTACGACGCAATAGCAAGTGACCACTCGCCACTGTGAAGCAGTACATCTTACCGTCAGGCGAGCACTCATAACTATAGTTGTGTGCTTGCGCCCAGAACCCTCCAACACTTTTCCCACGCACCGAGACTTCCCACAGCGCTCCCCGCACACGATCTGTACCTTGGCGGGCAGGATGAAACGTCCGCCGTGTAACGAGTCCCCTCGACAACAGGACGTACTGAATGAAGTCCGCGTCGGTCTGATGCCTCGAACGATACTGCTTACGATCGCCCTTGATCGATCCGTCCCAACGACATACCTCATCAGCCAAGATCTCCGCCTGACGCTCACTTACCTGCGTCCACCATTCCAATGGATAAACCTTCGCGCGAAGCGGCGCTTCAAAGGAAAAAGCGACGAAGCCCTCAGGCTTACAAGGCCGCTTGTGCCCCGTACGCTTCGCCGAACTCAGCAACTCGGTGAGCCGCGCTATCTTATAGGGCTTCTTCAACCGCACCACGCAACGATTCGTCTGACTCGCAAAGTATCCATCCGCCATGACGGCCACCTGCAAACGAAGATCAGGCTCCGACAACGCAATCCCTGCCCCGCGCATGCGCAGCGTCGACTGACTCGGAAGACACCTCATCTTTGCTTGAGGTAGCTCTCGCGCCTCGATCGTCTTCCAATAGCGACGCTCGCTCGGCCCCATGCCTGCACGCCGCTCTAATAGAGGAACCCGATGATCCAAACTCAACAACTGGTCTGTCCCGTATTTTCCCGAGATGCGTAACATCTGTTCTTCACACGGCAGCACGATATAACGCGAAGGCTCCACAAACTCCGCGAGCCCTGTCTCCGGCCACCACTGCGCCACTTCGCCGCCCCGATACTGATCGATCCGACGCCAGCCCTCGGGCGCGAGGTATTCCGTCGTGCAGTCAACGCATCCGGTCTGAAAGAAGATCGCCCACGCCGACAACTCCCAGGTCTTGTCGAGCAGCTCCTGCTGGTGGCGAAAGAGCGGCGGCGGCTTGCCCGGCCTCATCGGACCTCCCGCTCGACGATCAGCTCCCCACGGTCGTAGTCGACGTGCAAGATCTTGCCGCAGTTGTGGACGCGGAGCGTTCCCCGCTCTCCGAGCTGACGGAGCCGAGACGCGCGCGCGTCCTCGGCCACCGGCACGACCACGCACGGCAGGAGGCCGAGCCGCCGCGCGACGAACCGCCGCCGGAGCCGCCGCTCGATCGGACGGACGACCATCCCGTCAAAGAGCGCCACGACGATCACGACCTGCAAGAGTAGGCCGAACGTCACGCGCGTCCCCTCGGGAGAGCACTCGTCACGGCGCCTCGCGGGCACGTCCACGCGCGCATCATTGCGCCCTGAATCCCTGCGCCTGCAACCAGTCGACGATCACGTACATCAGTCCGCGCGAAGTCTCGACGGCCACGTGACGCTGGGCATCGTCCTGCTGGGCGAAACGATCGACAAGCGCATGTTCCTTGAGTCGAAGCTTCGCGAGCAGCGCCTCAGCGTCCTCATCTTTGATGACAATGACCTTCACGGTACCTCGCGTGCCTTCTCGACCTTCGCCGTCACGAGGATCTGGAGTTGCACGTTCGCACGCACGCAGTCCTTGCACATGATCGACTCGATCCTCGTGCCGGTCCGATACTTCGCCGACCAGTACGGCCGCGACGAGATGCCCGCGTCCCGGTCGAGCACGAGCTCCTGGACGTCGATCTGAACCAGGAACGCCCCCGGAGACCCGCACGAGCAGAGGGGCCGCGCCGGGGCAGGCTTCTCCTCCTTCGCCCTCTTCATCGCGGGCATCAGGGCTTGCCGGCCACCGACGCCGGGGGCTTGCCTCCCGGGAGCAGCGGTGCGTTGGCGATCGTCTCACCGACGTGCTTGAGCAGCTCCTTGCGGGCGGCCTCGTCGCCCGATGTCGCCGAGATCAGGTACACGAGCGCCTCGGTCAAGTACACGATCGGGTCCTCCTTCGCCGAGAAGACCGCGTACAAGAGGGCGTCGTTCAAGAACGTGATCACCTGGCGGGCTGCCCCGCGGGGATCGGTCGCGTTATGCGCGAGCGCCCCGTCGAACAACTGGTTCGCCAGGCCCTCGGGGGTCAGCATCTTGGCAGCTTCATTCGGCATCGCTCTTCTTCCTCTCGTGTTCGTTCATCAGCTTCATCGTTTCCAAGTTGGCGTCGCTGCGGCCCCGCAGGTAACCGATCTCGTACGCGAACAACATCCGCTCCGTGACGAGCGGGGACGGCGCCTCTCCCGTCTCGCGGTACCACCGCGCGACGAACGCACGCGCCGCGAAGCGTCCCTGTTCGCTCGCCCGATCGCCCTCGCCGACGACCTGCTCCTCGGCGTCTTGCTTGGGGGTCACGCTCTCCACCCGTAGATAATCTGACCGTACTCGGCGATGTCGGCCCTACCCGCTGCGAGGAACTCGTCATGCTCCTCCTGCGTGATAGCACCCGTCCGCAACAGCTCACGCTTCGGATTGCCCCCAGCGTACGCGATGATCTTACCGAGCTTCTTGAGGTCAAGTTGCGAAGCGGGCGCGGGCACTGTGGCTCCCACGAGGGGGGCTCGATCGTCGTGGCGCCGGGCAGCGAACAGCCACCACCGTTTGCCATCCTTCAGGAAGTGCGCCACCTCGACGACCCACCCCGAGATCGGCGCGCTCTCCGTCTTGTCCGCGAACCACCGCGCGGAGTCACCCTGCGCGTCTACCCACCACTGGAGCGCGCGAATCTCGCGAGCGATGTGAGCCGCCTCCTCAACGGTGCGCGGCTCGCCACGGTTCACTTCGAGCCAGCGACGAATCATCGGCGGAAGCTCCAGAGGCGTACGATGCTCTTCGACCGCTTCCTTGAGGCGCTTGGTGATCTGCTTCCAGCTCATCCTCCGCAGGCGGGCCTCCAGCGCGGCGCGCTCCTCTCCAGACCATTGCGTCACGGTGTTTCTCCTTCGGTGGTCTCGACCGCGACGACGATCCCATCGACGGCGTCACCGCGCGGACCACCGAGGCACGAGCACGACGGGCACGCGGACATGCAACGCGCACACGCGAGGTTCTTAGCGACGACATGCGTCGGGCACCACCACACGCAACGGTAGGTGCGCCATCCAAGGAACACCGCGGCCGTGGCGTGCGCGGGGCACAGCTGCTCGTAAGCCTCCTCGTCTGTCATCGCCGTCGCCATCGTGCAGGAGAGCGTGAGCATCTCCACGCAGCCCTTCTCATTGCAGTGCAAACCCCAGGACGACTCCGGAGGCGCGACCGGCGGCGGCGTGACCGCGACGTATCCGGTCACCGCGTCCTGCCGCTGTTCCTGCGACATCCGCGCAGCAGCCTCGACCGAGAGCCGGAGGCGCGACTCCAGGTCGCCCGATGCCTGCATGCATGCGGGGCCGAGCCACGCCACGGGGAGCGCCCCGCCGCGGCAGAGGTGCTCGTCGAGGTTCGCCGCCAACTCGGCCACAACGCGCCACCGACCGGCCAGCAGCGCGCAGCGGAGCCGCGACAACTCCTCGTCGACGGCGAAACCGTCGAAGTCCCGCCGTGCGTCCACGCTCGCGTTCGACCGCGTGCTCGTGATCGCCTTCGGGCCTTCCAACTCGTCCTGCATCGCCTCCAGCGGGGACGGCGAAGTCTCGCCGTCCCACGCCAGCACGCGGATCGCCAACTCGACGTGCTCGTCAAGCAGCCCCTCCTCGCTGTCGGTCTGCACGAGACGCTTCGTGTGCATCTCCATGTCGGACCCGTCGTCGAGGATCACGAACCGGTCGACCTCGGGGTGCTTGCGCAGCCAGAAGTCGATCTCGTACCCACGATAGATCCGCTCGAGCGGCCCATACACGTCCAGCATCTCGGGCTCGGCGTGCCCGTCCGGGGTCTCGCCGATGATCTCGGCGACCAGGCCATGCCCGAGGAGTAGGTCGAGCAGCTCGGGCGGGTCGAAGAGCTTGCGCCAGGTGCTGCTGACCACGATCCGCGCGTCGGTCACCGCCACGAGGCGGTTCAGGCGTGCGATCGCCTCCGGGTCGATCTGCTGGTAGAGCTTGAAGCAGTCGCACGACGACGCGCTCTCGGGCCCCGCGGGTGCGGTGTGCCCGAGTTGGTGGTGCTTCGCCTCCAGCTTGAGCAGATAGCTCTCGCTGTTGAGCACGCCGTCGATGTCCAGGAAGATAACCCGCACGCGAACTCCTCGACGGCGCCTTACGCGTTACCTGCGGTGCTCTCGCTGTGCTCCTCGTTGACGAACGCAAGCACGCGCTTTCGATCCGTCAGCGACAGCGGCTCGAGGATCTTGGTGATCTTCGTGATCGCGTCGATCGCCGTCAGGACCTTCGCCTGCCTGCCGGCGTTGCCGTTGGGGCTGCCGTTGGGGCTGCCGTTGCCGTTGCCGTTGCCGTTGGTGGTGCCGTTGGTGGTGCTGCCGGTCGCTGCCTGTGCCTGTGTCATGGAGTTGCTCCTTACCTGGTTGTTACGCGGCCTCGGACGGCGAGTGCCGTCACAGTGCCGTAAAAATTACGCGGGTGGCGGCGCCGTCGCGGCGCCGTCGTCGGGAGGATCGGTCGCCTCGCGGAACGCGAGGCTGTCACGGGCGTCGACGTGGTCGAGCAGGAAGGTCAGCGCCTTCCGCATCTTGCGCAGGACGTCCTCCGCGTACTCCGCAGACACGTCCTCCGTGTTGCCGAGGATCTGCTCGACGCCCGCGCGCAGCTCCTCGGCCTCCTGCCCGTGCACGGCGCCCCCGTGCCGATCGCACGGGAAACCGACCACGCAGGTAGCCGCGAGAGTGACGATCGCCTCCGCGAAGTCCCGCGCGTCGACGCGGGGAACGGCACGTTTCCTCATGCCTTAGCCTGCGGAGCCTTCGCCGACGGCGGCACATCAGGCAGGGGTGGAAGCCCCTCGAGCGTCGACGCAGCAATGGTCGACTCGACCGACGGAGGAGGCGCGGGGGGCGGCACCTGGGGAACAGGCGGCACCTGCGAAATCCACGGCGGAGGCGGGGGAACCTGCGGCCCCGCTCCCTGCCGGAACTGTGGAGCCCACGGCAGCGCAGCGCCCGCGCCGCCCGGGGGACCTCCCGCGGCGAACGGCGAACCCCCCACGAGCAGGCGCGCTGACGGCTCTTCTGGCCCCGGCATCACGGCGGTCGGCACCTCCGGAGACGGAGTAGCCCCCACCGTCGGCTTCGGTGATGGAAGGACCACGAGCGGCTCCGTCGCGGCCGGCTCCGTCGCGGCCGGCTCCGTCGGCAGCAATCCCTTCGCGCGGAAGATCTCGAGGAGGATCGCCTGCCCCTCGCGAAGCCGCTCCTGGAGCGCGAGCGCCAAGCGCGGGTCGTCGAGGTTGTGCGCCGTCACGTTGGCGAGCGCGAGCTGCGCCTCGTCGAGGTGCAGCGCAACCTTCCACCACAGCAACGCCTCGCCGCCTTGTTGAATACCCGGCTGCGACATCTACGCCTCCGCCTTGGGCGCCGCGGCGGCGAGCTCCGGCCCCTTTGCAGCGACTTCGCAGACGACTCCCCAGAGAACGTCGGTGAGCGATCGAAACTGCGGGGGCATGTCTCCCACGGGCGCGACGTCCATCGGCGCGGAGAGCTTCACGACACGACGGCCGAGGTCGGTCTCGACCTCGATGGCATAGATCTTCATGGCGTTCCTTCCTTGGGTCGAACGGTCTTGAGCGCGACGAGGATCCGCTGCGCTTCGTCGATGGCAGATCGCCGGCCGGCGATCATTGCATCGAGCTGGGCGGGGGCGCTGACGATCAGCTTGGCGAGCCATCCCTCCGTGAAGATCGTGGCCCGCATCCCCCGCGTCGGCGAGCGAGCGTCGAGCAGCTTGATCTCGTCGATCACAGCGCCGACCCCCAGGGCACGCCGAGAGCGACCTCGCGCAGCAGAGCACGCGCGCACGCCTTGCCTCCATCCTCGGCAGCGAGGCTCATGGCAGCCCTTCTCCGAGAGAAAGAGACCGCTCGATCCGCTCGGCCCACTCGAGCGTCTCACGAGCGCGGGCTCGCAGGTGCGCCGCGAACGCGGTCGCCGCCGCATGCCCCGCCTCGTCGATCGTCAGGGCCTTGCGCACGAGGAACTTCTCGATCCCGTCCGGCGACGCGCACCCGCTCGGCATGTCGTACCGAATCGCGATCGAGACACCGTCCCGTCCCTCGAAATAGCCGACGCGATCACGACCGCACTGTGCAAGAGCGCTTTCGACGTGAGCCTTCACGGTACCTCCTCAGCAGAGCGCTCGCCACAGCGCGGGTGCGACGCGCGCGCGGCGACGAGGGCTTCGAGCGGGTCGAACGCGCTCGGCCAGACCGGCCCGAGAGGGTCCTCCCAGCCACACGCGCACACGACCGTCACCCTGCCGCCCGGCAGCCGCACGTAACGCAGGGGAGGCTCGACGACGCTCATGACCCCTCCGGGAACAGGAGCCGCGTCGCGCGCACGTACCCCGTGCGCGGGTACTCGGCGAGCCCGCGAGCGCGCAGCCACGACCGGTTGTTGTCGAACGCGCTCGACGTCACGCTGGTACCCGCACCCTTGGCAAACGCCTCCAGCGCCATCTCATCCGGGTACGCTGCGATGAGAACGCGCAGCATGCGCCCGTGCGCGGGCGTGACCTCCCCGAGGATCGCGTCGTGCAGCGCCGCGTTCGTGGGCGGTAGGTCCGGCACCGGCGCGAGCGCACGACCAGCCTCGGTCAGCTGCACGCGCCCGCCCGACGAATAGTCGATGTAGCCGCCCGCGCGAAGGCGCGACCGGTTGTTGTCGAACGCCGACGACTTCGTCGAGGTCTTCGCCACGAACGCCACGCCCCCGAGATCGGGCGCGGGAACGCCGATGCTCTCCCACCACGCGATCGCGGACAGGAGACGCAGGTGCGCGGGCTTGAGGTCGACGGCATGCGCAACGTTCGTCGTCGGGACAGACTTCTTCGTCGAGCGCGGGGTCACGCTCACGTTCACGGACGGCAGGACCGGCCGCGGAGGCTTCGGCACGGAAGGCTCGTCCGGGGCAAGGGCTACCACGTCAGCGACGAGCTTGCCCGCGTCACCGCCCTTGGCGCGGAACGCCGTCACGCGTGCCGCGACCTCCTTGAGCTTGCCCGCCTCCGCCCGCAGCCCCGTGAGGTGCAGCTCCAACTCCGCGTTGGTGCCGGTGACGCGCAGAACGAGCTTGTCGATCTTCTTCACGAGGTCCTCCAGCCGCCGAAGGTCCGCGGCCTTCACGACCTCGACCTCCTTGACGACGATCTTCTCCTTGACCTTCTGGGCCGCGGTGCTCGTCGCAGAGAGCGCATGCACCTCGCCGAGGCGTGACACCTCCTTGCGGAGCGCGATGACCTGGCGCTTCAGCTCGGCCGGGTCGTTCTCCTTCTGGCGTTTGGCTGCCTCGGTGATCGCCGACCCGAGACGCTGGATGTCCACCGGCGCGAGGCGCTTGGCCGCGCGCACCTTCTGGCCAGGCTTGGGCGTCGCTCCCGAGTCAAACGTGCGCTTCACGCGCGCGCGGAAACGCTGGTGGATCTTGAGGCGCGGAGCCCACACCCAGGCGTCGCCGCGCGGGAGCGAGTCGAGCGAGTCGATCATCTCCTCCTGGCGCGCGAAGGCCGCCTCGTTGCCTCGCTTCTTCTTGCGCAAGCGCAACCACTTCTCGACCGCGCCGATGTCGAGGTCGTGGAGCATGCCGAGCACGAACAGCATCTCCACCTGGCTGCGCACGCTCGCGTTGAGCTCGGAGGGGCGCTGCGTGATGAGCGTCGAGCCGATACCCTTCTTGCGCCCGCGCCGCACGACGTGCGCCATCGCGCGAATGCAGCGGTAGTCCTCCTCCTCCTTGGGCTGCTGCGGCGCGAAGCAGTCGGCCTCGTCCACGAACACGTGGATCGGCTCGCGGTTCTTCTTGTAGATCGTCTCCAGGACCTCGCGCGCGAAACGGATCGCGCGGGTGTCGTCGACACCGTCCGTGCAGACCACGCACGAGAAGCGCTCGGCGACGATCGCCTCGGCGAGGCGCGTTCCCGCCCCGGGCTCCGGGTCGAGCTTCAAGTCACCGTGGTCACCACCGACGACCAGGATCGGGTAACCGTCGCGCTTGCCGTCCGCGCTCGATCGCAAACCGCTCCACACGTCGGTCGGATCGATCGCGACGATGACCTGGCCGCTCTCCAGCATCTCCTCGGCGATCACCTGGGCGAGGTGCGACTTGCCCTGCCCCTTCGTCGCGAAGATGCCCGCAGTCGCCGTCACGAAGTCGGCGGCGAGGGAGAGATCGTCAGAGACGCGCAGCTTCACCGTCCACTCCGCTTCGGCGCGCCCACCGCGGAGACTGCCCGCGAGATCAAGGCGTGCAGCTCATCCTGACAACTCCAACCCACGCGGTTGGCCTTGTCGCGAGCTGCCTTCGCGACGAGGTCCTCGACGGTGAGCCCGAGGGCCGACGCCTTGACCTTCACACGGGCCTCTTCGTTTGCGTTGAAGGTAACTGCCATGCTTGTCCGGTTGTCACCCAACCCTCGCAAGCGATCGGCATCCGATGATGCGCCCAGCGCCATCCCGAAGTTGCTGCCCAGGCACGAGCAGATCCTCCGTTGTTCGGCCGGCACGACGTGCCGCTTCTGCCGCGATCGTTGATACGACGTAATATGCGGCAGGCACTCGCGGCGAGCCTGGAACATGGCCGTCCGTCGCTCCGCACGCGAGACAAAACCGACTTCCCTCAGGGACCGCGCCAGGTTTATCGCAAGGGTTTGGAAGTACGGTCCACTCTGGATCGGGCAAGTCCTGAACAGAGCCATAGCTGATTCGCGACGTAGGAATGTCGTCGATCCATCCGGCGAAGACGGCAAGTTCGTTCGCGCGCGCTACCGTACCAGACGGCGGCAATGTCCAAGCGCCCTGTTCCGGGTGGGCTGTCTCAGGAATCGTGATTGCGTGCGGGGTGAGGTTTACGATCTTCATTAGTTGTTCACTTCTTGGGTGTTAACCGGACAAGCACGGTAACTGCCACGGTAGTCCCATGCACGTGCACGATGTACTGCCCGGGGTACTTCGACTTCCGCTTCCGCCGCTTCACAGCGCCCCCTTCACGAGCTTGCGCTTTCGCGACGCAAGCTCGACCGGCAGCCCGCGCGTCACGGACGCACCGTAGCGTCTGCGCCGTCGGACTCACCATCGATCGCCCTGCTTTGTCCGCGTCGAAGGTGACCAGCACATCGACGCCCAGCGCGTGCACGACATAGCGCTTTGAAGGCTGCGGCTTCACCGCGAGGACTCCTTCACCGGCTTGCGCTTCCGCGGCTCGATCTTTGACCAGCCCCCATCGCGAACGCACATGAAACCGATCGCGTTCGCCGCGTCTCGCCCGCACTCCTCGCAGAGCACGAGCTTGGTCGCGGGGACGTTCCGATCGGTGCCGACGTAGACGATCGCCGCGAGCGGGGCGCCCTTCTTACCTCCGCAACCGGTGCAATCCTTCGGATCGCATCCCCGTTCTGGTGTCGGGCTCTCGGCACGGAGGCTCATCGGGGCTCCTTGGTGATCGCGGCGATCTTGGCCAGCTCCACGGCGGCGATCATCTCCAGCTCGGCCTCCACCGCGTCGAGGCGGTCGAGCAGCTCGATCACGACGCACGGCTGCGCGGAGACGATGTACTCGAGCACGCCACGCGGCGCGAGGAGGTCCGGGTGCCCGTCGTACCGGTGCGTCGTCGCGCACAGCACGTCGCCGTCCCCTCCGCCATGCACGCCAATGCGCCGGAACGAGTTCGACGTCTGGATCTCCCAGTCGTCGTCGTTCGCGCCTGTCAACGCCCGACAGCGCGTCGCGGCCAGCGCCAAGGCAGCCGCAGCTCGAAGCTGCTCGCGATCCTCACGCTTCACGGTTCCCCCAACGCACGCGCGCGGAGACGCCGGGCGGCGCGCTCCAGCACGGACTGCTCATCCGACCGTCCCGTGAGCAACGCAAGAGCCGCGACGTGCGCAGCCCCCAACTCCGCCAGAAACTCCTCCATCTCGAGGGACGTGTACGCACGCCCTTGAGCCGCGGCCATCACGTCGAACACCGACGTGACGCTAGCCTCGAACTCCTGTCTCAAGTCCCTCACGCCCGCCCCACCTTACTGTCGAGGGCCTGGGCCACCCCTCCGTAGACGTCGGCCAGCTCGACGCGCGTGCCCACCGCGTGGTCACCGCGCTGGTTGTTCACCGCCGCACGGAACGACCGCTGCGCCTCGCCGAACGACGAGTGCCGCGACCACAAGCCCTTGTTCGGGGTGTGCACGTACACCTCGTAGCGACAGCCGCGGAACAGCTTGGTCACTTGCGAGCCTCCAGCGGACCGATCACCTCGAACTTGTGGAGCAGCGACTTCTTGTCGAGACGCTGCTCGGCGAGGAATTTCCACGCGGCGCTCATCTGCTGCCGGCGCACCGCGCGCTCGCGGTGCCAGAGCACGGTCAGGTAGGAGAGGTGCGAGGGCGCCCCAGCGCCGACAGGGGCGTCGTCCGTGCGCGTGCGCAGCCTCTCGATCAGGCGCTGCTCGACGAGCCACTGCTTGCTCCGGCGCTCGCGCCGCTTCTGCTTCTTCTTCGTGATCGCGACGAGCTGGTCAGGGTGGAGCACGTACTGCGCGCGGCGGCTCGGCACGATCGTCGTGATGAGGTCGTCCGCGTCCGTCGTGAGCGGGTTGCGCTCACCGACGTTCTGGAGCGACCCGAATTGTTCGACGGAGTACCCCATCCAGAAGCCCGAGCCGAGCTTCTCCTTGCGGTGGTCCTCCTCGAACAGCTCCCAGCACTGCTGGACCATCTCGCCGCCGCCAGTGCCCGGCGCGTTGAAGTGCCCCGAGCCCAGCCGCGGTTGCGCGGCGCGGCGGTCGGCCTCGACGAGCACGTCGCGGCCCTTCGATCCGTCGAGGAAGGCGTGGGGACGATCGGCCTCGTCCCACCACTGCTGCCAGTACGCCGAGGTGGCGTAGTCGAGGTCGATCGCCATCCCCATCGCGGCCGGGCTCAGCACGCAGGCCGAGAAGCGCCGCAGGATCATCGGCGTCCCCCACTCGGGCGAAGCGTCGCTGTGCAGCGCCGGGGGAGACCCGAGGGGCCTCAGGGCCGACTTGGCAGCCTGGCGCTTCGTCGTACGACTCCGCGCGCTCATGGGTCCCTCCGCTTCACGACGAGTTGGCCGTCCGCACCGCGCTCGACGTCGAGGATGATCTCGCGCTCCAGGGAACTCCCGCGCGCGTAGGCCGGCGCGAGCACGCCGTTGAAACGGTAGCGCCCGCGATCCCAACCGAGGTCGCGCATCGCGAGGGCGATGACGTGCGCGCGGAGGCGCGTCCGCCGCTCGAAGCCCGCCAACCGACGAGCATCGTCCGCGCGGAGCTTGCCGTTCGCGTCGGCGAGCGCGGAACGCAGGAGCGAGGTCGCCGCGAGGAGGTCCTGGTCCGCGTCCACGGCCTGTTCCTTTACCAACTTCGCGCAACAGCGAACAAGAGCGATCACGCCAGAACGACAGCGATCAAAGCGGAGCAGATCTCGGAAAGGGGCGACGACATCAATGAATTTTGTTCAGCCTTCCTGCGCTCGCGTGGGCAGCGTCAGCCGTGAGAGCACGGGGGTGGGGAGATCAGCGTGTTGATCGAGGCGTGATGGCTGTGTTGTTCATTAGTTGCAGCCGTTGTGGGGGGAGGCTGATCTCCCCGATCAGCCGTTCCTCCCAACATCCTAGAGTGCTCAGGAGTTGACTGCTCGCGGGCCGGCAAGTTGTACCTCCAAGATCCTCTTCATAATCAGGGAGGATCAGGGGGAACAGTAATAAAGACCAATAACTGAAATAGCTTCCTAGTTCCCTCGGGTGCGCCTAAACGCATGTCCAGCAGACACGTGGTATAGTATTGAAATGTCAGCCGCGCGGAACAGGCTCAGCCGGTACTGCCAGCGCTGCCGTCGGTGGCGTGCAGTAGACTGGCGAAATCCTGGATCACCGATTTACTGCCAGGACTGTCAGGCGCTTGTTGACAACAACGTGCCGACCGAGGCGCAAAAAAAGGCACGTCGACGCCGAACCACTCGTAAACAGCAGCGTGTTGCTGAGGTGTTGGTGTGGCTCAATGAGTTCAAAGCCACGCAGGGCTGCCTTCACTGCGACGAGAAAGATCCCAGCGCACTCGACTGCCACCATAAGAACCCAGTCCATAAAAAAATGGACATCTCGACGCTGATCCGGCGAACGCCGACGCTCCCGATCCTCTTGAAGGAGCTGTCAAAGTGCGTGGTAATCTGTGCCAGCTGTCATCGAAAACACCATCACCACAAACGGGCTGCCAAGCAGCTAAAGCAGCAAGATTTGGCGATGCTTGAAGATCACGCTGCTCCAGAGCTGTCTGATCTAGGCGTGTTGGAAGGACGCCGCGAAGCGCTAGTCACTGCGCTTTCGCATGTGGACAACGACCTCGGCGCTTGTCGGAAGATCTCGGATCCTCGGTGTGCAGAGGTAGAACGCGAGCGTCGAGCGATCATCGCGGCGCTCGTGAAGATCGACGCCGAGATCGTCAAGCTGCGAGCAGCTCCCACGCGGCAGCCGATCGTGATGGTGGAAGCTGCCTCGGCGTTTGGTGCCGATGATGACGTGGATCGCGATCTCGAAGCGTTGATCAACGAAATTTAGAACGCCGGCCTTACGGCGTTTGCCAGTGAACGGCGCGACGATATCTCGCAGGAGCTTCGTCAAGCGTTTAACGTCGGAGCATGTCGTTCAATCCAGCGTCGTTCGACCTCAGCTCCCTGTTTCGCGACCCTGCCATGTTCGACACCTCCGACGCCTGGGCCCGCGCGGGGTTCAAGATCCTGCGGGCCAGCGACAACAAGATCACCGTCGCGAGCCACGAGTCGGTGCCGGGGTACCTGTTCAAGAAGTACGTCCGCGCGGGCAAGCGTGACGACGAGGACGACCAACTCGCGAACTACGAGACGCGCCTGGAGGGTGCTCGCCGTCTCCGCGAGCTCATCGCGAGCGATGGGATCAGGCACGTCGTCGTGCCGGGCAAGTGGCTCCGCGAGCTGCCGCCCGCGTTCGGGCGGCGTGGTCGACCGGGCCGGATCCTCATCGTCGAGAGACTGGACCTTCTGGACAACGACGCCTCCGAGCGCGAGTACCGGCGCATCACCGAGGACGTCCTGCGTGATTTGTGTGTCGCGCTCTTCGCGTTCCGCGGTCTCGATTCCACGGCCAAGAACGTGCCGTTCACGACGGACGGGAGGATCGCCCTCATCGACACCGAGCACTGGGAGAGGCACAGCGATCGGAAGAAGAGCAAGCAGCGGCCGTGGCTCAAGTACCTGGGCGAGCACCTGTCGCGCGATCGCAAGAAGCTTGCGGACGAGATGTGGAAGAAGCTCTCTCGCGGCGACGACAGTGGTTTCTCCGACGAGGAGAGCACCAGCTCGTCCTCGTAGCGCGGGCACGACTGGCGTCCGGTGAGGCGCTGGGCGATGATGCGTGTGTGGACCTCACACGCCGATCTTTCCTCAAGGGCGTCGGCGCCGTCTCCGTGGGGCTGCTCTTCCCGCGCAAGCTTGCGCGGGTCCTGGAGAGCCTCGAGCGCGACCTGGTCGCCGAGCAGGAGACCCCAGACCAGGCGCCGACCGCGGCGGACATCGTCGTGGTGCCCGACGCGGCGTTCCGTCCAGAGCGCCTCGTCGTGCACCCCGCGACCGCAGCGCTCTTCGTGATCGAGGACATCCGCGTGGGCGCGGCGGCGCACGTCGTGCAGGCTCTTCCTGCCGAGCTGTTCGTCTCGGACGCTCCGACCCCGGTACTCTCGTTCGACACGGCGTCCGCGGGCGTCGAGATCCGCTTCCGCGTGCGTTACGTCGGGGACGACCCACGTGGCGCGCGGTTCCAGGCCGCGCTGATTGGGAGATCCGTCGCCGGTGTCGGGCGGCTGGTGCTGCCGATCGACTCGGTCCGCGCGATCGTGGGCTAGCTCCGGCCTTGCGACGGTGTTGCGCACCGAGCTGGTTTGCAGGACCGATCGTCGCTATCTTGCGATGGATGAGTCCCGATTCCCCCGCCGAAGCGCCCGGTAGTGCCAACGCGCCTGATGATCTGCCCGACGACATCGGCGCTCTCAAGACGCAACTCGCCGCGGCTGAGGAGGAGAAGAAGGCCCACTGGGACCGCTACCTGCGGGCGGCTGCCGACCTCGAGAATCTGCGCAAGAGGCAGCGCCGCGAGGTCGATGACGCCAAGGTCGACGCGCGCTGCAACGCGCTCAAGGAGCTGCTGCCGGTCGTCGACAACCTGGAGCGCGCGATCGAGCACGCCGCCGCGCAGATGAATGACGTCTCCAAGAGCGCACCGCTGATCGAGGGCGTGCAGCTCGTGCTCCGTCAGCTGCTGACCGCGTTCGAGCGTCTCGAGGTCACGCCGGTCGAGGCGCTCAACCAGCCGTTCGATCCGAACCTGCACGAGGCGATCTCGCAGCTGGAGTACGACGCGGCGCCGGGGACGATCGTCCAGGTGCTCCAGCGGGGCTACAAGATGGGCGGTCGCCTGCTGCGTCCGGCGCTGGTCGTCGTTGCCAGAGCGAAGTAGGCTTCCGCGTCTGAAGCGTCCCGTGCGATCGTTGGTCTGGCGCTACCCGAGGTGCTCGCGATCTCGGATCACGCCTCAGTCGTAGACGACTTCGACGGCGCGGAAGGCGCCTCGGTTATTGAGATAATCCTGGCTGTGCCTGTGGACGATTTGGCCGGCTTTGCATCGCTGGCTCGCCCCGAGCATCCCGTGACCGTCCGTGCCTGTTCCTTCGAGGCCGACGAGCCCTCGGCGGTCGTCCTCCTCACAGGGGCTGTGGCGCTTAGTCGTTACGCCGCCGCAGCAGTAGCAACACCAGCCCACGCCTACGAGGTCCTGGTTCTCGAAACAGCCGCACCGCGAGCACGGCGATCCAGACAGGTAGACACGCACGACCTGGTTGCCCACGCCGGCCTTATCAACAATAGCTGTTGGGATCTTGGACATTTCTCACCAGTACCTGGGTGGGGCCGTGACCGCGAGTCACCGCCCCGGCGTTACCTGACCGCTGTGGTCAGCGCTAGATCAGCGCAGCTTCGCGACGGCCTTCTTCACCAGGGCGGCACCCTGCGCAGCTCCGTCGCTTCCGTCAGTCCCCACGTGCCAGTCGTATGGCTTCTTGCGGAACTCGGTGACGGAGGGGAGGTCTTCGGGGTCGTACTTCGACGTCGCCTTGTAGTCGTAGACCGTGAACGCGCCGCCGTCTTTGCGGAGCACCCAGGCGCTCGTGGTCTGCTCGGAGCTGCGGCCGTTCGGGTTGCCTAGCAGGTGCACGAGGTCGCCGTACGTAGCGCGAATCCTGATGGGCTTGCCTGACGCGCTGTCGAGCCCCGACGTGCCGTCTTCGTCTTCGTCGGGTAAAGCGCTGCGATAGACGCCGACGATGGTGGTCGAGCGAGTGTACGCGGCCTTCTTCGTCTTCGTCGGGCCTCTGCGCAGCTGGGGGTTCATTTGATCATCTCGGCGGTCAGCGCGTCCAGCGGCCATTCTTCGCCGTCGGGTCCCAGGAAGCCTGTGTACTCGTTCATGACGAGCTTCGTGATCTCTGGACCTCCTCGTCCGGCGGCGAGTTCACGCTTGAGCTTGGTCGTGGGTCTCTCGCCGAGCATGTGGGTCAACCCGTTCTTGTGACGCAAGAAGAGTTTCACAGCATCTTCCTACGTACGCGCCGCTAGGTAGCGGTTGAAGACTTCCGCTGCGTAGGCGCGTGCTCTGCGCGGGTCCGACGCTTCTTCGCGATCAAGCGCGTACCTGAAGGCGCCGCGGGCCTCCCACTCGGAGAGCCAGTCCTCGTTCAGTAGCTGGCGGATCTGCTCGTCGGTGATCGTGGCGCCCGTGACTTCTCCGGGCGTGACCTCTTCGGTTGTCTGCGCGGGGCGGCGCGTCTGGAAGCGTGGCAGTGGCGGCTGCTCGCGCGGTTGCTTCGAGGCGCGGAACAACTTCCAGAAGCTCATGCGCCGAGGCTACCACGGTCGATGGGCTCATCGCGGAGTGCCGCAACTTGTGCAGGCGCGCTCGTTGATCCGTCGGCGCTGGACCTCGGAGATGAGGCGCAGGACGTGCACGCTCAAGAGCGGTGACGTCTGGGACAGCTGCGTCGCCGCACTCCGCGTGAGAGCTTCGAGTTCGTCGGCGGTCAAGTCGGAGCCCATTCGCCGAGGCTATCATGCCGTGCGTGGCGGGACCCACGCGAGCAACTGCGCGGTGTCGAGTCCGACGATACCGTCCGCAGCGATCTTCTTGAGCGTCTGGAACGCCTTCACGGCGTCGGTGGTCGCGGGACCGAAGACACCGTCGACGGTGAGCCCGGGGAGTCGACGCTGCACCCACTCGACGCTCGCGCCGGTGGCGCCCTGCTTCTGCACGTTCAGTCGGTCCATGTCCGTCGTCGACTTGAAGCCAGGGTAGCCGAGCGCGTCCCCCATGTACTGCTGGAGAATCCAGGCGCCCTTCCATGGTGGCGGTGCCGGCGGTGCCGCGAGCTTGTCGACGACAGCCGGGTCGTAGACGGCCTTCGAGTGGACGGCCCACGGCCAGTATTTCCACCACCCCGCGCAGTCGGCGAGCTCGGGTGCCGGCAGGTTGTCCATGCCGTCGGGGTCGACCCAGTATTCTTGCGACGTGTAGAGCAGCGGCGGCACGCCGAGCGCGGACTTGATCACGTGGTACGCGCGCGTGACCCAGTCGAGCCACTGCGCCGCGGTGAGCCCGTTGCGATTGCCCTCGACATCGAGCGCGAGCGGGAAGTAGTGGTTGTTGAGCGTGCCGACGACGGCGAGGGCCTTCTGCGCCTGGGCCTCGGGGGTGTCGAGGTTGGGCGTCATGATGAGGTACGGGAAGTGCGGGATGCCGCGCGCGTCGAGCTGGTTGACGTAGGTCGGGTACCACGGGTCCGGCGTCACGCCGTACACGGCGCGGAGGCCGACGAAACGCAGGTGCCCTTGCTGCACGGCCGCGCTCCAGTCGGGGGTGCCGTTGCCGTCTACGCTCGCGATGTCGATGCCGATGGTCGCCATGGGTCACGGTACGTCGCGCGGTGGCGGCGCCGCCAGTTTCGCGTGTAGGATGCGCGCATGGGCAAGGTCAGCGACGATCCGCGCGTGTACATGCGAGAGGCGGTGGCAATCGCCAAGCGCGTCATCGATCGACCGTCAGCGCTCTTGGGTCGTCGTGATGAGGAGGCCGTCAAGCTCGGGGTGAAGGTCCTGGCCCTGGCCGAAGCCTTCGAGAAGGGGGCCTTCAAGCTCGTGCGGCGTACGAAGGGCTGACGTTGACGTTGTCAGCGCGCCGCGCGGGTACTGCTAGGTCGCCGCTGTCGCCGCGTCGCCGCCTGAGAGCGGCGGCCACCCCGTCGTGATACCGACGAGTCGAATCTTCGAGGTCTTTCGGCGTCATGATGATGCTGATGTTCTGGCCGATTTGAGCGGCGGTGAACGCGCTCACGTCCGCGTTGACTTCTGCGACGCTGAGCGCCTTGCTCTCGTTGAAGATGGACGCCATCGAGTGGCCGTCCTTGATCCTGACGTCGTTGATCACCCAGGCATCTTCGTCATCGACCTCGAACCTCACGATCTTGAACGGTGCCTCGAGCGTGCCCGTCGATGTCGTGACGGACATGTCTGCCGGGACGGGGGGTGACGGCGGCAGGGCGATCGTCGCTTCGCGCGTCACGAACGACCCCAAGAAATCGCGGGCGTCGGGCAGAAGGCGCGAGAGGTCCTCCACGCAGGCGGGGCACACGTGCGCCGTGTGCGCGAACATGAGGCCCTTGCTCTCGCTGGTGCCGATGGTGCCGAGCTTGATCTCGACCCACAGCGGCTGCCCGGTCCGCGGGTCGAAGGTGACAACGTTCATGGGTCCCATCCTACTGGATCCGCACGTCAGTTCTGGTTCTCGATCGCCTCATCCATTTGAGTGCAGATCTCGTCGATCATCTCGTTGAAGATGCGTTCTCCGTCGGGACACCCGGCAGCCGCTTGTCCAAGCCCCCGTGCTTGGTACGCCGCCAGGCAACTCACGCATTGGTCGCGGTGCTGGACGAAGGCGTGTTGTTCCCGAGGTGATCGTCCCATATCTTGGCCGTCGCGTCGTTCTTGGCGATGTTGCGGCTCACTGGTCGCTCCCGAGCGCTCCGCAGTCGTCGTCGATCTCGCCGGTGCGCCACGAGCAGCGCGTCGCACCGTTGCTGCACCCACCCTCACCCCAGACGGCGATCGCGCCATCCTTGACGTAGATACGGTAACCGTCGTCCTCGCTCGTGACGTCGTTGAACGGGGTGCTCGAGACGGGGCCCGGTCCGCCACCACAGGAACACGGAGAAATGGAGACCGTGGTGGTGGCTGTCTGGTACGTGACGTCAAAGGCGTACGCGACGCCGCACGCTTCGCTGTAGCGCGCGAACGTCGTCGTGATCACCGTGGGGTCGTCCGCCGGGCTCCCGTCGAGAGTCACCGCGTCGACGCCGTCGTAGCTGACGGCAACCTGGAACTCGAAATCGCTGCTGCATCCCGTGACTATTGCGACCACTGCGACCAGCGCGCGAATGCTGCAAGCGGCGGTCGTCACGCGATCGGTGATGCATGGTGGCGTCATCGCCGCCGAGTCTACGCGAGTCCGCCATCAGGCGTGACCTCGCGCCGAGGTCACTGGATCATGCTGGCGAGGGCGAACACGACGCGCGCGACGGATCGCGGGTGTCGACGTCTGCACTCGCGACGGACGCTCGCCCATCGGCCGAGGTGGTTGGTCCAGGCGTAGGCTGCCCAGGCGATAGGATCTTGGTAGGGCTTCATGGCATCTTCGCGTTGCGGGCTGCGCGATCTCGCGATCAGCGCGTGCCGCCTATATCGAAGCTGTCGGCTTCCAGAACCAAAAGTTCTCCACGAAGTCTTTCACGCCCGCCTCGATGCGTGAGGTTGGATAACTGGCAAGCTCGACTCCTCTGCCAGACATGCGCATACGTCCTTTTGATATTCCAACTTGTACGTTTGTTGGTTTGTCAGCCGGCTTTGCGATGAATCCATCCTCAGTGAGCGTGGCTCCATAGCGCGTGAGGGTCGCGTCGATCAGGTAGCGCTGCTCCAACTTGAGGGCAGGGGCCTTCGTCGTCACCGTCGCGTGCGCGTGCGACATCTTGCAGGCGTGCGTCGCGCAGACGTGGGCCTTCTTGCGCGCGTGGTCTTCCCGCTCCAGGAAGATCCCACGCCGCTCGGCCTCCTCGACGGCCAGCTCGGCGTACTCGTCGCGGCCGGCGCTCTGCTCCTTGTCGTAGATGCCCTGGACCTGGCGATCGGTCGCGTTGCGGAGGAAGCCGCGGAACTCGCGGAGGTCGCTTGGTGAGGTGCGCTTGGTGGAGTGGGCGCGCACGCCGGCGACGCGCTCGTTTGCCTTGTCCGCCCATGCCTGCGCCTCGGCGCGCGTCTCCCACGGCTTTCGACCGACGCCGACGGTGCCACTCACGTTGTCGCGGATCGTGTAGCCGCGTGTGACCACCTTCCAGCGCGCCTCCTCGCTTGAGGATGTCCACGGCACCGCGCCGTAGAGGCTAGCGGTGCGGCCGTCGTCGCGCTTCCACGCCTTGGATTCGATCACTTCGTAGCGGGGCATCGTGCTCTCCTCAGTAGTCCGAACCGGGGCCGCGCATGATCTTCGGACCCTTCTTCGCGCGCGGTTTCGTGGGGTCTGCGACGAACATGACGCCCGGGTGGTCGTCACGATAGATCTTGAGCCACTCCTCGACCTCGTCGGCGCGGACGTGTGGGCGCACGAGCTTCCAGGTGTACTTGAGCGGCTCCGTTGCGCCCGGCGCCTTCCAGTCGACACGCTGCCAGATCTTCGTGCCGCCGGCCGTCTCGCCGATCGTCGCGTGGGAGCGTCTTGCACGGCGTTTCCCCGAGGACATCAGGGGCTCGCCGCGGACGTACGCGCCGGACTGGATCAGGAAGTCCATCTCGCGTGCGAGCGCGGGGTCGACGGGGCGGACGACTTCGCGCAGGGCCTGCATCGACATCGACTGCGTGTCGTGCACGCTCCAGCCCAGCGCGCGCGCGGCGCGTTCGTGCAAGTCACTCACGTCAGTACCCTTCCGTGTAGGCGTGCACGAAGTCGCCGAGGTCGAGCGGTGCCTTCGTCGTCATCCGTGGTCCTCTTGCCGACGCGCAGCGTCCTCGGCGGCGCTCCACCGCGCCCTGAAGTCGCGCGCGAGCTGTGCCGCGGAGGCGGAGTTGCGCTGCGCCGTGATGGTCAGCGTGCGCAGCGCGTCTGCCCGTGCTCGGAGCGACGGCTGGGGCGTCGATGGACCGGTGACGACTAGTGCGCCGAGGCCGAGGCCGAGCAGCACGAGTGTGGTCCCGGGTGTCACGGCGCCGATCCTAGCAGAGCTGCGGCGCGGCTAGTGGCAGTTGCAGCGCTTGCGCTTGTGGCACTTCTTCCGGCCGCAGCAGCTGCGGCCCTCGCCTGCGGGGCAGTTGCCTCCGTTGCAGAGGGTGATGTTGGTGCCACCGCTGTTCGCGAGGTAGCAACAGGGGGCCGGGGCAAAGATTGATGCGAAGTCAGCCATGCGTTCAACCTACCAGCTGCGATCGGTGGGGGCGAATTTCTAGCGGTGACTCACGCGCGAGCCCTCGGCGACGACGTGTGAGCCCTGGCGGATCCGCACTTCACCGCCTTCGCGCGTGAGCAACTCCCACGCGCAGGCGCTCGCGGCGCTCGCGGTGGTGCGCGTACTGCACGCCGTCCAGCGGTCGTCAGGCCCCCTCGTTTCGACGACGAAGAGCCCGACCACGTGCGCGTTCTCGCGTGCGCGCCGGCCTTCCAAACGCGGGGGCTCGCGGTCAGCGGCGGGCGACGAGCACGTTCACGTGCCCGCTACAGCAGTTCGCTCCGGCGACGAAGGAGCGCCGCGCGCGCGCACGCCGTCCCCTGTTGAGGTTCCTGAGCGAGTTGCCGCACGTCTGGCTGTCCGCGCACAGCGCGGAGACGCCCCCCGTGTTGAGGCCGGTGCAGTTGTTGTCCGTCGCGAACGTGGCGCTGAAGTCCGACATGTTTTGAACGTACCAGCGCTCTTCGCGGGGGTCGATTTTTTTGCTGAGGCTGTCGCGACTCGTCGGTCAAGTTGAGGATCGTGCCGTCTTCTTGTGTGGTGATGGAGAGTTGGGCGCACGCTGAGGGCCTTCGGAAAAAAGTGCTCAGCACCTTTGCAAGAAATTCGACCTGCTGGATCGCTGTTGGTAGACTGGCTTCATGTCGTGCAATTGCAAAGATCGTCGTCGCAACCGCTCCTGCAAGTCGTCCCGCAAGCGCGCGAAGAACACCTTCGTCGCGGGCGCGAACGCCTGCTCGAGCTTCAAGAACGTGCTCGTGTGCAGCGGCTTCCGGCACCACGACTGCAACGCCTGTCGCTGATCGTGGGCTGCTGACGTCGAGCGTCGACCGTGTCACGAAGGGCACGCAACCCTCGTGACCGCGTAGTTCAGCAACTCTCTTTTTGCGCAGGTCTTTTCATCGAGGAGCCGTCTCGCGGGCGCGCGCGACGTGCTCCTCGATCATCGTCTTGATCGCGCGGAGCGCTCCCAGGTTCCGCGCCTCGCAGCGCATGACGAGTGCGGGCTGCGTGTTCGATGCGCGGAGCAGTCCCCAGCCGTCCGCGAACCGCGCGCGCACGCCATCGATCGTGATGACGGATTGGACGGCGGGGTCGCCGCGCAGGCTCTCCGTCGCGCGCGCGACGACACCGAACTTCTCCTCGTCGGGGCAGTCGATCCGGATCTCGGGGGTGTTGGTCATGCGGGGTAGGTCCGCGGCCAGATCGACGAGCGTTCGCTCGCTCCGCGACACTAACTCCAGGAGCCGCGCACCGGCGTAGATACCGTCGTCGAAGCCCAGCCACCGGTGCGCGAAGAAGAGGTGCCCTGATAGTTCGCCGGCGAGCTGCGCGCCCGTCTCGCGCATGCGTTCCTTGATGAGCGAGTGCCCGACCTTCCACATCTCGCAGCTCGGCAGCGCGTCGTACAGGGACTGGCTGCACTTCACCTCGGCGACGAAGCATGCGTCGGGCACCTCCGCGAGCAGGGCCCTGCCGAGGAGGATCATCAGCTCGTCGCCCCACAGGATCCGGCCGGTGGCGTCGACCGCGCCGACGCGATCCGCGTCACCGTCGAGCGCGATGCCGAGCTCCGCGTTGAAGTAGGTGACCGCGGTGATCAGGTCCGAGAGGTTCTCGGGCTGGGTTGGGTCGGGGTGGTGGTGAGGAAAGCGCCCGTCGAAGTCGCAGTAGAGGGGCACGACGTCGAAGCCCATCTCGGTGTAGAGCGCGACGGCGGTGGGGCCTCCAGCGCCGTTGCCCGCGTCGACGACGATCCGGGGCTTGCGTGGCCCGAGGCGAAGTTCGCTGATCGCGTGCGCGATGTACGCCTCGCTGACGCTCGTCACGGTGACCGTGCCGCGAGGACTCCGCTGGGGTGCTGCGAGCAGCTCCGCGGCGCGGCGGCCGATCGCGGTGATCCCTGCGCCGTGCAGCGTGTCTGGGCCGATCATGACCTTGAAGCCGTTGTCCTCGGCCGGGTTGTGGCTGCCGGTGATCATCACGGTGGCCGCGGGCTCGAGGAGCTGCTGCGCGAAGTACGCGACGGGCGTCGGTACGATCCCGATGTCCAGGACGTCGGCGACGACGCGCACGCCAGCGGTGAGCGCGTCGAAGAGGCGCGGCGACGACAGGCGGCAGGCGCGTCCGACCGCGACGGTGCCGCCGATGGCGCGCTCTCCGATCGCGAGGCCGATCGCGCGCGCGACGTCGTCGGTTAGGTCGCGATCTGCGACGCCGCGGACGTCGTACTCGCGGAAGATGCGGGGGTTCATGGCTTCCGCGCCTCGACCGCGTGGAGCGCGCTCTCCGCGCAGTCACCGCAAGCGTGCGTCGTGCTCGTGGTGTGGACGGTCCGCGCGTTCCCGTCCTGGTTCACGGTGTGGAGACGCCCGTAATGGACCACGGCCCACTCCATGGGGATGGTCAGGGGGACACCGTTGTCGGGGCCTGTGTCAACCGCGGCCTGCTTGCCGCAGCGCTCGCACGTGTAGACGACTTGCTTCATGGCGCGGACGCTATCACGCGGTCCGTGGTCCACCGTCCGCGCGGCTTCCCTCGCTGGAAGCTGGAAGACGTCGTGGACGGACGTCAAAAAATGGTGATCTTGCGGCAGTATCGTAGGATCAGGAAATGTCTGACATCAAACGGGGCCCCGGAATTCTTCACGAGCGCGGGCCTCGTGGGCCTCGTGGGCCTCGCGGGCCTCATGGAGCTGCCGGCACCACGGGGCCGACAGGCTCTACAGGTTCTACAGGTTCTACAGGTCCAGCCGGCGCTGCGGGCACGTCGTCGAGGGGCCTCGTCAAGTTCTCGGGGTTGATCGAGGCTGGTACCTTCATCTTGGCGGATACTGGAACGCTCTTGGCCGGTACTCCGTTCCCTGGCTATCCAGTCTCCTCCGTGAGTGCCCTGCGAAACCTGGCTGCCAACATCGGGGGGTTCGTCGTGCCTGCCGGCACCATCACCTTCGAGGTGCTGGTCAACGGGGCGCCCGTGGCGGGCTACGCCCTCACGTACGCGGTCGGTGAGTCTGGGGTCAAGTCGCTCACTTTCGGTCCCGTCGCCTTGGCGGCTGACGACACGGTCGCGCTGGCGGTCGCGCCTGTCGGCGTGGGGTTCTCGAGCGCGATTCCGGTGTCAGCGGTCCTCGAGATCGAGACCACGTGATTCGTGCTTCGCACCGCGAGGCGCTTCCCGGCGGAGTGGGTCCTTCGGGGAAGAGCAGTAGTCCAGTTCGGTGAGCACACGTTTGATGGATTCGAGCGTGAAGCGTGAAGCGTGAAGTGGTCTCTCGCGATCCAGCGTGTCTCGTCGATGTTGTAGGCATGCCAGAGCGTCGTGCTGCTGTCACAGGTAGCGCGACCACCCGCCCGCACCGAGAGCCTCGACGAGGTCCTTGACTCGCTGCGCCTGGTCCTTGCGCGTGACCAGGATCGCGTCGCCGAACTTTACCACGACGAGGTCCGACACGCCGATCGCCGCGATTAGGGTCTCGTCGTCGGACACCAGGATGTTGTCGTTGCTGTCGATCGCGCAGGTCGTCCCGACCATGGTGTTGCCGCTGATCTTGCTGGTGCCGTGCACTTCGGGGAGGGCCGCCCACGATCCGACGTCGCTCCAGCCGACCGCCGCGGGTACGACGACCACTCGCGCAACCTTCTCCATTACGCCGTGGTCGAACGACGTGGGTACGATCTGTTCGTAGAGGCCGCGGGGGTCGACGACGAGGCCGTTGTCGCGCACGATCTGGCGCACGATGCCGGCGGTCTGGGGTAGGTGAGCGTCGAGCTCGGCGAGGAGTCGCCGCGCGGTCGAGCAAAAGATTCCCGCGTTCCACAGGAAGCGCCCGCTCGCGAGGTACTCCTCGGCGTTGGTGCGGTCGGGCTTCTCGACGAAGCGCCGCACGGTGCGCACGCCGTCGTCGTTCGAGGGGTCGGCGGACACCTCCAGGTAGCCGTAGCCCGTCTCCGCGCGCGTGGGAGGGATGCCGACGAGCGCGATCACGTCGGTCTTCTCGGCGGCGGACAGGCATGCGGTGATCGCGCGTGCCATGCCGTCGCGGTCGCGGACGTGGTGGTCAGCCGGTAGGACGGCGATCGTTGCGTGGAGGTCGCGGTCGGCGATCGTCGCGGCGGCGAGGCCGATCGCCGCGGCGGTGTTCCTTCCGACGGGCTCGGCGAGCACCTCGACGCCGGGTACGGCGTCGATCGTTGCCTCGACCTGCGATTCTGCGGTCACGACCAGCACGCGGTCGGCCACCTCGCGTCCGAGCGCGACGGCTGCTGCGATCAGGGGTTCGTCGGACGCCAATGGCAGGAGTTGCTTGGGTCGCGATCGTCGCGACGCAGGCCAGAGGCGCGTGCCTGAACCGCCCGCGAGGATCACCGCGTGTCGCATGCACGCATCCTAGCCGAGGGTCACGGCACGATCGAGATAGTCGCGGTCGGGGCTAGAGCTAGAGCACCATGACGGTTCCGACCACCGTGGCCTCGAATACCTCGCCCTCCGGCTCGGGGCCGATGTACTCGACGACCAGGACGAGGTCCATCGCCGTCCTCACGGTCTCGAGGCGCATGTGCTCCAGGAGGCCACCCGGGCCGAATTCGGTGCCGGGCGCGGGGCCGCGGTGACTGGCGAACTGCGACCGGTTGCCGATCTTGACGTCGTGCACGAGCCAGCGCTTTCGATCGCCGTGGATCGTGAAGTCCTCAGGCGTGAACGAGATCTCCTGCGGCCGGGTGATGACGTCGAACTTCTCGCCGGGGGCGAGCTTCATCGGCTGGTATTCGCGATTCTCTGACCGCATCGTGATCGGCACGCGCTTCGTGTGCTTGGCGCGCTCCGCGTGCGCTGCCTCCGCCACCAGCGCGAGCACGGCCTGGCTGTAGGTCTCGATCACGATCGGGAGTTGCTCGATCGGCAGCTCCAGCGACTTGCGGATCTTGTCGAGCTCCCACAGCACGTCGGAGGTGCGTTTGAGGGCCTCGTCACGCATCTCGGCGGAGACGTTGACGAAGACGTCGTTGCGGCCGTGCTGGAAGGGGTTCGGTTGGACGGTAGATGTGGGGGACAGGCGTTGCATGGTGGAGAGACTACTGCGAACGATGGTGCGTCCGCGTGGGCGCGTGGTCGTGGGGAGATCTGTCACGTCTCGAACGGCATGTGCGCGAGGGCGTCGACCAGCTCGCGTAGCCTCACGATCCCGTCAGCGCGGGCGTCCCTTTGGGCGAGGTCGCGCACGCACTCCTGGATGAGGGCGAGCGTCCCGAGGCGGAGGGCCAGCGTGGCCCACTCGGAGATCTGCTCCAGGGACGCGACGATGATCGGCCACGACGGGCGCAGGTCGGTCGGGTCGAGTCTCACCGTCGGCCGCGGGTCTCTGGGGTGGTCGCTCATCTCAAGAGTCTAGGTGCGCGCGCTGTGTCACGCGACTTCGTGACCGCGCCCGTGCCCCATGCCGGCTACTTCTTGGGGAACGTTGCGTTCATGCGCTTGACGAAGGACGCCTTGTCCTTCGTGGTCATCTCGTCGAGCACCGCGAGGCGCGTCTTGACCTTGGCGACCCAGCGCGCGTCTTTCTTGATCTCGGCCTCGGTCATGCCGCGGAAGGTGACGGCGTCCTCGGCGACGTCGAGGTTCGACGATCGGAAGTTGTCCAGGTGCCCGATCAGCAAGTGATGGTCGGGGCTCGGGTGGCTCGGCCACTCGCAGAGCGTGATGAGGTTGCGCATGTCCAGCTCGAGGTCCGCCCTGCCGAGGGCGACGCAGAAGTGGAACGGGAAGCGGTGGTGGATCTGGACGTGCTTGGTGCTTGGGACGACGCAGCAGACGCACTGTGGATGGAGCTTGCGGAACGCCTTCTCGACCGTGGGCCAGTGCGAGCTGCGTCCGCGACCGATCGTGCGCAGGGCTTCCTCGTTACCGCGGTCGATCTTCTTGGGGGTCTTCTCGGGGCTCACCGGGTTCTCCATGAGCGCGTGGGTTCGTGCGCTCGTCGGGGTGCTCGATCACGGATCACGGACGCTTCAGGAAGTGCCGCGGAGGTGGATGCCCCAGGAGGCGCTGCCACCACTCCGCGCGCGTGGCGTCGTTGATCTTCTTCGCGCGCTCGACGCGCTCGACGCGGGCACGATCTTCCGCAGCTCGCAGTTTGGCGTCAGCGCGCCCGCACTTTCGCGCGTGCCTGCGCAGGCCCGCGAGTGTGGGCGCGTGGTAGCCGCAGGGGCAGTAGTGCCCGAGCATTCACGCGACCTCGATGGTGGCCGTCACCGGGACGGCTGATCCAAACGTTCCGGCGGGCGTGACGCGAAGGGCGAACGTGTCGTTGGCCGACAAGGCTTCAGGGCCGAAGGTGATCGTCTTGACCCCTGACTCGCCGGTCGTGTACGTGACGGAGTAGCCGGCCACGACAGCGCCGTTCACCAGCACCTCGAAGACGATGGTACTGGCGGCGGGCACGACGAACCCGCCGAGGTTCGTGGCCAGGTTTTGCAGGGCGTGCGCGGAAGGGACCGGGTAGGCGGGAAAGGTGTTTGACCCGAGGTTCGCGGTCCCGGCGTCGGCCAGGAGCGTGTTACCCGAGGTCTGCATCAGGCCGGAGAACTTGGCCTGGCTCCTGGACGAGCTCGACGGACCGGATGGCCCGGATGGGCCTGTCAGTCCCGCGGGGCCCGTGGTCCCTGATCCTGCGGAGCCGTCGCGTCCGTGGGGTCCGCGGTGTCCGCGGGGCCCGCGTTCGCCGCGTCCCTCGGAGCCGCGTTTGCTGTCGGACATCCGGCGATCCTACGTGACCGGTACAGGATCTCCATTTTTCGGCAGTCGTCGTCCGCCGCCGTGAAGTGTGGAGCTTACTTGGCGCTCTCGCGACGCGGTTGGCCGCCGCCGCGTATCGTCACTGTGGGCCCGCGGCGTGGGGCCCCGCAGTCCATGCACGCGCCCGCGCTGTTGAACCGGTGGGTGCCTCGCGCAACGCAGTCGAACCAGCGGATGACCGCGGCGTCGTAGTTGCGCTCGATCATGCGTAGCTCTCAATCGACGGCCACGCCGCGTGGACCCTGCGCCGGGCTGTCGTGAGTTGGCCGAGGTTGATGCTCCCGTGCTTGAGCATTTGCGCGGCGCGCGTGAGCGCGTTGCGGGCGCGGTCGAGCGTGTCGATGGGCAGTCGGCCCTTGATCCCACGACGCTTTTCCTCGGGGCCTGGGGGGAGCGCGAACTGCGCGGAGGTGAGGGCGCGGCGACCGGACGTCGTGATGTGGTGGTCGCGTTCGTGCGCGGCGAACACTGCTCGACCGGTCGGGGCCTGGTGGATCATCCGCGCGTGACCGACGGCAGGGCGCCGCGCCATCGCGCGCTTGTCCAGCTCGAGACCTTCTTCGGCCTGCGTCATCGGCTCGTCCGACTCGCTCATGTCGGACCAGTGAATGAGGGGCCACGGGCCCGAGTAGCCAACGACCTTGCCGTTGACGGGCCCAGCGATGATACCCATCGACCGCATTCGCGCGGCCGTGCGCCGGACGATGTCGCCGACCTGGAACTTGGGGGCGTCGCCGCGTTTTCGTGTGGCGTGGTGGATCACGCGCGCGTGCCCGAGCTTGACCGTCTGGCCGTTCGTCGAGGTGGGGTAGTCCTCTCCGCGGCGAGCGCGCAGGCGTTGCGCGTGCTCCTCGATCAGGTGCCGAAGGCCGAGTGCGATGGGCACGGGAGCCCACTCCAGTTCCAGCGTTTTGAACGGAAGGAACGCCAGTCGCAGGTAGTCGCCGTGGCGTTGACGCTGCTTGTCGGCGTAGCTGATGCCCGTCGGGAACGTCGCGATGGACAGTCTCTCGGCGGGGTCCTCGTACGACTTCGCCGCGTGCCCGACGCCCGCGACCGGAGGCTGTCTCTCGTGGCGGTAGCCGTGACGGTTGAGCCAGTCGTCGAGTTCGCGCTCCGCGTTGCGTTGCTTCACGGCACTGTGCGCGGCGCTGTTGTCGACGTTGTCGACAGGAGTGACGTCGTCGGGTTCGAGGTACCAGAAGTGGGTGCCGTCGGTGACGACGACGTGCCAAGGATTTCGATTCGAGCCCGTGCCCGTGAGGTGTGAGACCGTCAGCACCGTGTCGCGGAGGACGAAAGGCTTTCCGTCGTATGACGGGATCACGCTCTTGTGTGAGGCAAGCGTCACGCGATCGTTCTTGCGGAGTGTCGGACGTTTTGCCGTCGCCATTTAGCGAGCATCACGTTCGCTCGGACGCGGGTCAAGTTGTCGGCTGCCGCAGATCGCGGGGGCCGAGGGGACTCAGCAGCGGCAGCGACGGTGTCGGCAGCGTCGGCAGCGCCGCGTGGCGTCGCAGGCTGGTACGCCCTGGATGCCGAGTCCCGTGTCGACGGCCAGCATGGTGACGCGACTGGTGCTGAGGGACTGAGGTCCTTCAGGGCAGGCGTCGCGGAGGAGGCAAGCGTCTCTCATGCTTGCCAGGCTACTCAGCGCTCAGCGCTGCCGCCAGTTTTCAGCGCCAGTGCTGGTCGTACAGCTGGCGGGCGTCGCGACTGCCGTACACTTCGGGGTAGCTGCGAATCGTGCCCAGGTGCGACAGGACGGCTTGGCGCGCGGTGTACGGCCCCGAGCTGAGGAAGTCCTTCAGGTCGTCGAAGTGGAACGTGCCGACGCCGTTGAGCGTCGTGCGGATCTTGTCGGCGGCTGCGTTCCACGACGCGCTCGGGACGATCTTGAAGTCGTAGCGTCGATCCTCGGTTCCCTGCTTGCCGGTCGGTTGCAGCTCCAGGCCGTGCTCGTCGAACAGCGTCGAGGCGGCGTGCACGACCGCGTCGTACCACTTTCCGTAGACTTCGTCCTGCGCCGTGCTCTCGGCGGCCATCTGCGCTTCCTCGTCGCCAGCGCCGTGGGCCATCTCCCAGTAGTGCTGCTGGTTCAACTCGTCGATCTTGTCCCAGTCGGGCAGGCCGAACATCTTCGCGAGATGATCGACGTTGATCTTGTCGCTCGTCTTGTCGCCGGTCTTCGCGAGCTTCGTCGCGTGTGCCCTGGCCCTAGGCCCAAGGCTGCGCTTCGTGCTCGTCGCGCTCGTGTGTGCAGGAGCAGACGTGAACTGGCGCTTCTTGGTTTCGATCGTGACCCACGTACCTGAGGGAAAGCGCTTCTGGATTTCGACGGGGTTTGGGGTCGTCTTGGTCCAGAACTCGGCGTCCTTCCGGGCTTCGGCGAGCGTGTCGGTGTGTGCAGCAACACGCCGTGAACTCGGATGGAACACGCGGAAGCTGCCTGTAGGCTTGGCTCTGCTGAAACGAAGGGCGGTCATGAGGGGGAGTCTATCGAAGCGGACAGCAACGCGCAGGTTTCTTGCGGCACGTGAAAGGTGCCGGACGTGAGGCGTGAGTCACCGGACCTGCTTGCGAGCGTGCGCGTGGTGGTAACCGTGACGGTCGAGCCATGCGTTGAGGTCGCGCTCCGAGCTGCGAGACTTCATGGGGCTCAGTGCCTTCTTGGGCACGTATGTCGAGCTGCGCTGCTTCACGGAGCCCAGTGCCTTCTTGGGCACGTATACAGCGGTCGGCTCCCTGGAGAGCCCGTCATCGGAGTGCTCTTTGGGCTTCGCGTGCTTTCGATCGCCCGTGGAACGCATGATCGCGGGCATGGGCGCCGGTGTGCGCGGTGCCATCGTGGCTTCGATCATGTCCGTCATGCGCTGCTGTGAGCCCCGGGAGCGATACTCGTTCGACCGCGTATCCGCCCGACGGGGATCTTTGCCAGATTTCGGGGAAGCGTAGATCTTGACCGAGGTCGTAGCGCCGTCTCCCGCGCCACCCGTGACCGTCACGTTACCGCTCGTGTATGCGTCCGTGGATGTGGACGTCGGCGAGCGTACCTCCGTAGACGTGGACGTCGGGCTGCGTACTTCGGTGGAGGTAGACGTCGGCGAGCGAACGTCCGACGTGGACGTGGGTGGACGCACGCTTGATTTTGCGCTCGGGGCGACCTTGCCGCGAGGGCCCTGCCTCTTTCGGGGGCTGCTCAGCACCTCGTTGATCTCACGATCGAGCTTGTCGGACGTCGAGAGCTGTCGTTCGGGCGTCGAGTCGGGCGTCGAGTCGGGCGTCGAGAGCTGTCGTTCGGGCTTGCCGCGGACGAATTTCTTGATGGGCGTCGAGAGCTGTCGAGCGTGCTTGGCGCGGACGCTTTTCTTGAGGGGCTTCATGATCGCTTGCTTCCGTTCGCGTTGGGGCCGTCGGTTCGCCGAGCTTACCGCCCCCAGGGGTGAAATAGGAATTTCACGTGACTGCTCGGCTGGCTGGGCATGGCGGCGTCGGCACCTTGTGCCGATCACGCGACCGTTACGCCGTGCGATCGACCAGCGTGGCGATCTCTTCCCAGGTCGCCAACTCGGCGTGGAGCCGCGCGACGTCGGCCTCTGAGTCTGGGCGCACTTCACCGTTGACCGTCCAGCGGAGCTTCCCGCTGATCCGGTCGCGCAGGTGGCGCAGCTTCGCGGGCACCACCTTGCGCAACTCGCTCTTGGCTTCAGGGAACGTCCGCACGAACGCGAGAATCTGGCGGTCGTTGGAGTACGGCGTGACAGCCTCCCATTGAACGTGGCCTTTCTCGTCGAGGTACATCGCGGCGCCCCAGTCGGCGTACGTGGACGCTTTGGGCTTGTTCCAGCGCCCCGTTTTGGGGTTCAGGGTCTGCGAGACGAAGCGCCAGCCTTTCTTGGGCTTCTCCTCCAGCCAGTACCGGATCTGCGTGCGCGTGGTGAACCCGTACGGGTAGTCCTCGACGAGGTAGGCGGTAGTCTCGCTCGTGTGGCCGTAGAGGGGGCGCTTTCCGTCCACGGACGGGCGGGAGAGGGCTTCGGCGATCTCGCGGTCGAGTTGTGCGGGGGGTGTCTTGCTCATCGTTTTGTTGACCTCGTTGATTAGTCGTCCGAGTTCATCGCGTCTGACACGGAAAGAAAACCTTTGCGGACGGCCTCGACGAGATCTTCGGTGCGTCCCTTGGTGAGCCCCGTGCGCCGCACGTTGTCGGCGTAGGCACGAAGCTCGCTGTCGCGGACCGACTCGGCGATTTCGCGGTCGAGTTGCTTGGCAGGGGTCTTCGCGGCAGCAAGTAGGCTGGCATTGGCGCGGTCGGTGGCTGATGGAGCCGCTTGGGGCTTGCTGTCGCAACGCTTGGAGTGGCGGATCCAGCCGTTTTTCTTGTCGGCGCGCTCCCAGCCGCCGCACTCCTGGCACTGATAGCGGGCAACGGCTGGGTCGGTGACGTAGGGGAAGGTCACGTTGAGGCCGGCTTGATTCGTCATGGGATTGTTGTCGTGCATAGTGGCACTACGCGAGGAGCTTGGTCTCGGAGATGATCTCGGCGTCGACCACGTCGGACATCGTGGGATTCCACCGGACGGTCGTCTTGGCGGGCGCGCTGCGCGTGGGGCGGCGGGTCGCCGTCGTGGGCGCGTCGACCACGGGGATCGGCGCGCTCTTCGTCGCGGGCGTGTGCTGCTGCGAAGTGCCCCGCGCGCGGCGGGTCGCGGCGCGGCGCTCGTCGGCTTCGCGCTGGCGGCAGGTCGCCGCGCGGGCGAGCGCGATGGCGGACCCGTTCGCGAGCGCGTTGATCAGGATCAGCGTGGCGAGCGCGACGGCGCTCGTTGCGCCGTGCGAGACCAGCATGACGCCCTCGACGGCGAGCGTGAACCCGAGAGCCTTGCGCGTGTCGTTGAACGTGGCGCGACCGAATTTGTAGACGGTGATCGCGCTGAAGCACGCGCACCCGAGCACGACCGTGAGCATGACGAGGGCGAGGCCGTGGTTGCCCGAGGACCACGTGGCAGGCAGCTGCTCGTGCGCCAGCGTGCGCGCGAACCACGGGACGAGCCCGCCGACCAAGGCGCCGATCAGGGTGGCCTGGGGGTAGCGAATCGCGCACTCCAGCTGCGAGACGATGTCGGTGGTGGCCGAGCGATCCGTGGTCGTGCGGCGAGAGCGGCGGCTGGTCTTGCGCATGGTCCTTCGTAAGAGCAGCAAGCGTGCCGAGGTGGGGGTTCGCGCAAGTGTGCGTCCGCGAACGCTGGGTAGCTGGGCACCCAGCGTTCGCCGAACCACGCTTGTGGCACGCCCAATACGGGTAATCAGGTACCCGGAGGAGGCACTAGCGTTTTGAGCCCATGACGGGCGTTGAGGATCTCGGCGCAGCGGGCGCGTGCAGCTTCACGTTCACGCGGCCAGACGCCGGTGTTCGTCGCCTCGTGCGCCGTGTCGGCGGAGATCGCGCTCGCAAGAAACAAGATCATGATCTGCTCGTCGGTGATCGTGTCGGCGGTCAGCATTGGGCTTGGGCTTCCTCCAATTCATCGGTGAATCGAACGTCCTTGATCGCTTCTGCGAAGATGCGCTGCGTATCGAAGCGCTGGTGCTCCATGCTGCGCTTCGCCGTCGCGAGGCACTCCTCGGAGCTCTCGGCGAAGCGCCAAGAATGCCCCGCAGTGCCGTCTTCGAGGTTCCAGCGCCAGCCGTAACCGACGCGCCGCTCGTGTTCCTGTGCAGCTGGCAGTTTGCGCGAAGCTTCCGGCAACTCGAAGGGCAACTCGAAGGGTAGTCCACCGAGGTTGCCGAGCTTGAGCACGGCGCGTTCGACATGCATCGAGCGTCCGCCTTCCACGCGCGGCCCGTAGCCCCAGAGCACCCACAGGGTGCGAACGATTTGCAGGTGCCATTTCATAGGCTCTCGTAGAGCAGCAAGCGTGCCGAGGTGCCTCTCCGCGCAAGTGCGCGTCGACAAACAGGGCTTGCGGGGATCGAGGACCTTACGCGTGGTGGTGCCGATACGGGTGGCGGGCTACCCACGCAGTCATCGGCAGCGTTCAGCGTCAGCGTCCCGTGTCTCAGTACGGACGGGGGCTCAACCCATGAGCCGCTGAATTGAGCGCCTGTGCGATCGCCTCGCGCACGATGTCGAGCAGGCCAGGGTCGTATTCCATGCCCGTGATCGATCCGTAGAAGGGGCAGCCCTTCTCGTTCGTGCCGATGTACGTCACGATCAGTTGGACGTCCGTGGCCGTTTTGGCCACGTCGAAGCGTACGCACGAGTTCACGGCCGCGTCGCCTGGGAGGTCGCCGGCTTGAAGGAACTGCGACCTGCCCGCGATTCTGAGGTCGTTCACGATCCAGTCCGCGGCGCCGTTTTCGGTACCTGCGTTTGAAATCATCAAGCGGTCCGGCCAGAAGCCGTCGGACTGCACGCGCCCTGTGATGCAGCACGTCTGTTTTGGTAAGACGTTCTCGCCGTTGTTGTTCAACGGCAGGATTCCTCGATGGAGGGCTCGAAGAAGGCCCTGTACGCGCGGTAGATGCGTCCCATGAGGGAGCGCTTCTGGATGGACATGCGCCGCTTGAAGGCGTGTCGCTTCGGCGTGGCTAGTCGAGGATCTTGCGGAGGGTGCCGTCGTCCAAGATCGTTTGATAGGGCGCGAGCAGCCCGCGAAGCTCTTCGGCGAGATCGTTTGCCTTGTTGTCCCGCGAAGCTTTGTCGAGGGGTGCGGGAGAGCACTCCTGCGTTGGCCGTTCGTTCACACGGCTCCGAGTTTCTTCGCGACTAGTCCGACGAGCGCGTGCACGCTCTCGAAGGGACTGCCGACGAGCTGTTCGAGGGCCTCTTTGGCGCTCGGCGTGATGAAGAGCTTCGTAGTGGTCACGCATTCCACCAGCTGGGTCACGTCCTTGAAGGGGCCAAAGACTTTCTCGAGGGCCTCCTTGGCGCTCGGTGAGATGATGATCTCCGAGCCTCCTTCGGTGTCCCACTTCTCACGGAGCTCCCTCACTTCCTCGATCGTCAAGCGTAGCTCTCGAACGATCTCTCTTCCCGATCGGCCCTCTTCGATCAGCTCGAAGGCACGCGCGGTGATCTCTCCCGCGTGGCGAGGAGACACCACGCCGGGCCGGTTCATGCGGATGGCGAGCTTCTTTAGCTCGTGGGGGCTGTACACGATCACGCGGTGCTCGACACCTCGGCCGTCGGGGCGATAGGCGTGCTGAGGGTGCAGCTCGCCCTTGCGTTCGTGGTTCGCGAGGGTCTGCCCCGAGCACGCCAACATGTCGGAGGCTTCGTTGCGTGTCAGCCAGTCTCGCGTGTCTGGCGGAATTTTCTTTGGCGCAATCTCAGGGTTTTTGCCGGGGACCTTATAGGAGGTAACTGTGTGTTTCATCGATGGGTGGGTGGGGCTAAGCGACAAGCCGCCAAACTTTAGCGTTAAAGCTTAGGGGAAGGGAATTTTCGCGCAGCGCTTACGGGCGGGCTACTTCTGGTTCGTGCCGGATTCGACCCTCGACGCTATCGATCGCGTCTTCGACTTCATCGACAAGGGTGTCGATGTGGCCGACCACGCTCTCAATCGCGGCAAGCGCACGGCCGAGCAGCACCACGGTCGCCGCGCGAAGCGCTCGGTCATCGACGCCCAGGCAGTCGCGACCAAGGTGTCCACCAAGACGTCCGTCAAGGAACCCGTCAAGACGACCGTGGTCGCACGCAGACCTCATTTCTACATCGTCGAGGCGTCCGACCCGAAGTCCGGAGCCCCGATCTTCGTGGTCACCGACGGGGGCAACGCGCGCACGGAGTGCAGCTCACGCGAGTTCGCGAACCAGATCCTGCGCTCCCTGGAGAAGGCGCCGTGACGGATCAGTACGCACTCGGGCGGCTCCGCCACGCGGGTCTCACGGCCTTCGACGTCAAGATCCTCTCGACCTTGATGCAGACCGGTGGGGAGTTCGGCCTCCACATCGAAGGTATCGCGGAGGAGAATCGTCCCCGCGTCATCGCGGGCCTGAGCTCGTTGGCCAATCGCGAGTTGATCTTGGTCGACGAGGCTCGCTCGACCGTCAGCCGTTGGGTGCTGCGGTTGACCGACAGTGGGCGCGAGGCGTGCGCACAGCTCGAAAAGATGAGCGTGCAGCCCCGCGTCGAGGTGCAGATGCACGGGGACACTCCCCAGGTCGTGAAGCCCTAGCAGGGGCAGTCACAGATGAGCGGCGCTCTTCGCGCCGTGGCCCGTACCGCGCAGCCCGCGGTCGGGCCTCAGCTGATCAAAGAACATGCACATCACCGAAGAACACCTCCATCACATGGCACGTCGCCACCACGCGACGATGAAGAAGCTCGACGGTTTTCGCGAGAAGTTCACGAACTTCTCCCAGAAGTCGTTCAGCACCATCGAGACGGCCGCGGGCGCGTGGGCCGGCGGTCTGATCGAGGGACGCTTCGGTGGGGCCACGCTTGGCCCGCTGCCGGTCAACCTGCTCGCGGGCGCCGTCTTCCTCGCGGTCGGACACACCGATCTCGCCGGCGACAAGCTCAGCGATCACTTCAACAACCTCGGCAACGGCCTCGTCGGCAGCTACCTCGCCGCGACGGGCTACGCGTTCGGCAAGCGCTGGCGCGACACCAAGCAGCTGACCGGGGGTGGCGGCCATCCCTTCTCGCGTCCGTACGAGAACGCCGGCTGGCCGCAGGGCGCGCCCCCGGCGCCGTAGCGTCCGGCACGCTTGCGCCTAAGGCCCGTCCCGAGAAGCCCTCGGCGCGGGCCGTGGGTGATCAGAAGGGCTCCATGTCGGGGGCCGCCGTCGTTCCCCCAGAGCAAGAAGATCAAGGATCAAAGGACTCATGGCCAACATCACCGAAGAACACCTTCATCACCTGGCGCGTCGCCATCACGCGACGATGAAGAAGCTCGATGGCATGCGCGATCGCTTCGCGGGCTTCTCGCACAAGGCGTTCAGCACCATCGAGACGGCCGCGGGCGCGTGGGCCGGCGGTCTGATCGAGGGGCGCTTCGGTGGACCCTCGCTCGGTCCGCTGCCGGTCAACCTGCTCGCGGGCGCCGTCTTCCTCGCGGTCGGGCACACCGACCTCGCGGGTGACTCGCTCAGCGAGCACTTCAACAACCTCGGCAACGGCCTCATCGGCAGCTATCTCGCTGCGACGGGCTACGCGTTCGGCAAGCGCTGGCGTGACACGGGCAAGGTCCTCGGTGACCACACCGGTCATCCCTGGAAGGATCCGTACGGGCAGCCCGGCTGGCCGACCGAAGCTCCGGCGGTGCACGGCGATCTCTCCGAAGGGCAGATGGCCTCCATCGTCCATCGGATGCAGCAGGCCGCGAGGGCCCCGGCGCACCCGTAGTCGTGACTCACTGGATCTTGTGATCCAGCCCTGACGCGCCGGCTTTCCCGGTCGGCGCGCGAGGGCTTGACCACGAGAGCGTCGCCCCTCAAGTGCGAGGAGCCACGTTCCCGTCGTTAGCCGACCTCGAGCGCGAGGTTCGAGCACCAACCCGTCTCCCTCTCTTGCGGCGCGTTTACGCGACCGCGCAGCGACAGCTTTGTCGCGAACGAAAGGTTCCTCTATGCACTCGCACCGTCCTCCGCAGCTCAACCCCCACCAGGTGCAGGCGCTCCTCGCCGGCTGGTACGACATCGTCGGCCCGCAGGTCGGCTTCGGCTACGGCCACCGCGGCCCGTACGGCGGCAGCTACGGCGCCCAGCGCAACCCGTACGCCATGATGGGCGCCGACGCCCCGTCGCTGCCGGCCCCGCCGCCGTTCGCGCCCCCGATGGGCCCGCCGCCGATGCCGCAGCACCACCACCAGCAGCAGCAGTACGCGGACTTCCCGTTCCAGGCGCGCGCGGCGGTGGTGGACGCTCCGCTGCCGACGCAGGCGAACCGCGACATCCTCCCGATGTCGACGGGCGTGCCGATCCTGCCGACGCAGTCGGCGCAGATCACGGGTCGCCCGCAGACCCTGGTCTTCAAGATCGGTCGCTTCGTGATCTCGAACGCGGGCACGGCCGGCGGCGCGGCCGACTGGATCGTGAACGACATCAAGATCGGCAACCGGTCGCAGTTCGTCCAGTCGGGCGACGTCCCGGGTGACCTGTTCGCGACGAACGCGATCGACACGTTCGTGCGCTTCGAGGCGGCGCAGACGGCGATGGACGTCGTCGTCGTGGTCACGTACATCGGCCTCAACGAGTCCGGCTGCCCGTTCTTCGGCGCGATGGTCGGAACCGCGGCGGTCTGACATGGCGTCGCGCGGGTACATGGGTGCGAACGAGGTGCAAGCCCTGATCGGCAAGTGGGTCGACGTCGTCGGCCACGAGCATGATCGGAGGCACCACCACGATCACCACCCTGACTGGCGTCAGCAGCAGCAGCAGCAGCAGCAGCAGCAGCAGTGGCCGCAGCAGCAGTGGCCGCAGCAGCAGTGGCCGCAGCAGTGGCCGCAGCAGCAGTGGCCGCATCCGTGGCAGCAGCCGCAGCAGCCGTACTACCCGCAGCCGCACGTGATCCGGCACCCGAACATCACCGTGACGCCGCGGTCCCCGTTCTTCGGGGCGCAGCAGCATCCCGGGGTACAGGTGCTGTCGCGCACCGGCGCGGAGGTGCCGGAGGGGCTCGGGGAGTTCCCGTTCCAGGCGCGCGCGGCGGTGGTGGACGCTCCGCTGCCGACGCAGGCGAACCGCGACATCCTCCCGATGTCGACGGGCGTGCCGATCCTGCCGACGCAGTCGGCGCAGATCACGGGTCGTCCGCAGACCCTGGTCTTCAAGATCGGTCGCTTCGTGATCTCGAATGGCGGAACGGCCGGCGGTGCTGCCGACTGGATCGTCAACGACATCAAGATCGGCAACCGGTCGCAGTTCGTCCAGTCGGGTGACGTCCCGGGTGACATGTTCGCCACGAACGCGATCGACACGTTCGTTCGCTTCGAGGCGGCGCAGACGGCGATGGACGTCGTCGTCGTGGTCACGTACATCGGCCTCAACGAGTCCGGCTGTCCCTTTTTCGGGGCGATGGTCGGCACGGCGGCGGTGTAGCCATGGGTCGCGGACGTTACGGAACGTACGTCGGCGAAGAGCGTTGGTGGCGGCGCAGGGCCCCCACCGCGTGGCAGCGATCGCGCGTGGAGTGGGAGCGGCTGCCCGAGTGGCAGCAGCAGCGGTGGTGGCAGTACCAGCAGCAGCAGCAGCAGTACCAGCAGCAGCAGCCGGCGTACTACCCGGGGTGGCGCTGGGTGCCTGGCTACGGAGGCGTGGCCGGTCACTGGGCGCGCGAAGGCTGGTAGTCAGCGTCGCACGTCGTCGGGAAGGTAGCTCGAAAGTGGTCACGCGAGGTTCGATTCCTCGCTCGAGCGCAAAAAACGAAGAAGACGAATGAGCGTGGCACTTCCTCGTTGACGAGGGAGGCGCGCTGAAACTCGAAAGGGCATCGAATATGGACCCCCGCCAAATCTACGCACTCCTCGGCAAGTGGCATGACGTTGCCGGCCCCATCGTCGGTCGTGGCGGCCCGCGCATGAGCACTCGCCGTCGTTTCCATCCGCACCACCGCCCTTGGGGTGGCGGTGGTGGTGGCGGGAATTGCGACGACGGCGACGGCGACTGCGGCATGCCGCCGTTCGCGCCCGCGCCCGACCCGGCCGCTTACTGGGCGGCCTACTACCAGATGCTCCAGCAGCAACAGCAGCAGGTGCAGGTGCCGGTGCCGGTGCCGGTACCGGTGCCGGTTCCCGGTGGGGCCCCGGCGCTGGATGGTCCGCCGACCGCGACCGCTGCGGGTTGGTACGACATCACGGGCCCCAGTGTCGGGTTCGACCCCTCGTTCCCGTTCCAAGCGCGCGCGGCGGTGGTGGACGCTCCGCTGCCGACGCAGGCGAACCGCGACATCCTCCCGATGTCGACGGGCGTGCCGATCCTGCCGACGCAGTCGGCGCAGATCACGGGTCGCCCGCAGACCCTGGTCTTCAAGATCGGTCGCTTCGTGATCTCGAACGCGGGCACGGCGGGCGGCGCGGCCGACTGGATCGTGAACGACATCAAGATCGGCAACCGGTCGCAGTTCGTCCAGTCGGGCGACGTCCCGGGTGACCTGTTCGCGACGAACGCGATCGACACGTTCGTCCGCTTCGAGGCGGCGCAGACGGCGATGGACGTCGTCGTCGTGGTCACGTACATCGGCCTCAACGAGTCCGGCTGCCCCTTTTTCGGGGCGATGGTCGGCACGGCGGCGGTGTAGCGTGCCGCGCGGAGTCTACGGGACGCAGGTCGGACGCGGCGGCGGCGGTGGGGGCGGTCATGGTGGTGGCGGTCATGGCGGTCGCGGCGGCGGCGGTCACGGCGGCCATGGTCATGGGGGCTACGGTCATGGCTGGGGTGGCTGGGGCGGCGGCTGGGGCGGTCCCTGGGGCTGGGGCGGCTGGGGTTGGCCGTACGGCCAGTACGACTGGCCGACCATCAGCTTGCCGATCGAGAGCGGTGACGACGACGCCGAGTTCCCGCACTGGGGCTCTCGGCGCTTCTTCGCGCACCGTCACCGTCGCCGGGTGCACTACCTGCTCGGTGCCGAGATCGACTAGGTCGATCGAATCAGTCAAAGGAAGCTCCGAAGGGCGGTGGTGCCGCGGCGAAGGCGCCGTTCGATCTGGTGGCGGTCTTCCAACGAAATGAACGAGCCGCGGGGGCCGCGGACCGCTTGGAACATGATGAACGCTCTTCTTAATTCGCCCTATGTCCGACAGCAGTCGCAGAACGCCACCACCCCTGGGAACGAAGAAGTCATCGCGCATGCAGAGCCAGGACGAGCGCGACGTGGGGGGTCTTGCAGCTCGCCGTGAGCGTGACGCCGCCGCTGTCGCGAAGGAGTTCGGTAGCGACGAGATCACCGGCCGCTACGAGGGCGACGAGCTCGACGAGCGCCGCGCGCAACGTCCCGACACCGAGCGGATCGGCCGGCTCGAGAAGAAGCACGACGAGTTCAAGAAGGATGTCGAGAAGAAGCACGACGAGCTGAAGGGTGACGTCAAGGACGTGCGTGCTGACGTCAAGCAGCTCGCCGTCAACGTGGCGGACGTTCGCACGGAGGTCGCGGGCGCGACCGGGAAGCTTGACGGGCAAGATCGCGTGCTCTCCGAGATGCTTGGCCTCGTGAAGAAGACCGCCGAGCACACGATCGAGCGCGATCACGTCACGTTCATGGCCAAGGTCGAGGTCGACAAGTCGCAGCAACTCGCAGCGATCGAGGTGACCAAGGAGGAGCAGGTGGACGACGTCAAGGCTAAGGGAGACCGGCGCAAGCGGAACCTTAAGATCCTGGCGATCCTCGCGAGCGGCGGGTCGATCGTCGAGTTGCTCCACCGCCTCTGGGAGCGCTTCTGATGGCCTCTCCTCGCGAGCGTGACTTCCGCGGTGTGACGCGGGCGCCGTCGGCGCTCGCGCGTCCGGCGTCGTTGCCGTTGCCGCAGGTACCGCGCCCGCCGGTACACCCGACCTACCGCCGGCACCACTTCCACGACGTTCCGCCGTGGCCCCACCAGCGCTACCACGACTACGCGAACGTCGAGGGCTGGGGATGGTGGCCTCGCTGGTTCCCGTACTGGGACGAGGGCTGGTACGCGTACTGGTGGTACCTCTACGACTACTACGGCGGTGACGCCTACCCCGAGTACGCGGAGTACGCGCGCGACGCGGTGCTGCGCCAGTACGCGCCGCAGTGGGGCCTCGTCGTCGACGACTACGGGGGCGCCACGCAAGTCGGCATTCAGCCGTACGGCGTGGCAGCCGCGGTGCAGCGCTATCCTTCGCACGGCTACGGGGCGAGCCAAGTTGCGGCGTACCGTGCGCTGGCGCTCGAGCAGGCGCGGAGGATTCAGACCGCGGTCAACCGCGTGCTCATCGGCTACCGCGACTCTCCCTGGGGCAGCGAGCTGACGATCTTCGGGACGCGCGCGGGTCTGCAACGCTGGGCGAACGAGCAGGCCGCGGACACCGATGTCTGGTATGCGGCGGCGTTCGACTTGGGGGCGTCCTCGGTGCCGCTCTCGGAGGTCGCGCGATGAGCGCGACGGTGCCCCAGAAGCTCGTGGGCGTGGGCGTCGCCGGTCTTCTTGGCGTCCTCATCTACCTACGCCTACGCGCTCGCGGGTGCCGTCCGGCGCTCTGGCAGAACGAACCACCTCCCGAGCCCGTCGAGCCAGATCCTTCCAGACCACCAACTCGGGGGCACTACCGATGATCACGCCGCTGGTCCACATCACACTGCCCGCGCACTTCGACGAGGACGATCGCGACGAAGACCGGCACTTCGCGCCGATCATCCCGCTGCTTGAGGGGCTCATCAAGGTGAACGAGTGGCACCTTCGTCGCGCGCTTCGTCGCGCGCAGAAGGGCCTCGGCTACCCGATCCCGCCGCTCTACGCTTCGGGTGTGCGCTACAAGGAGGACCCTCCCGGCCAGGAGAACTGGAAGGACTGCCTCGCGGTGCTCGCGGACGGGCACGGTGACTGCGACCGCCTCGTCGCGTGGCGCGTCGCCGAGCTGCGCGTCGCGGGGCATCCGGCGGAGCCCGTCATCAAGTGGCGGCAGATCCCCAAGGACGTGATGATCGGCCTCGGGCACCCCGCGCACATGGTCCCCGAGGAAGGGATCAGCATGGTGCACGTGTGCGTCGGCTTGCCGGGCTGGCACCAGTACGCGGACGCCTACGAGGACAACCCTCTCATCGAGGATCCGTCCAAGCGTCTCGGCATGGGCGGCCAGTACACGAACGGTGTCTGATTACTTTCGGATTGCGATGCACGCGCCAGGTATGATGGCGAGGTCCACATGAGCGCCATTGAAGCCCGTGAGCTGAAGCTCTACATCGACAACGACGCCGACCTGCACAGGTCGCAGCACGTGTCGATCTTGAAGAACCTCGCGACCAAAAAGGCGCGCGGCGCGTACGAGCACCCCCTCGCCGTGAAGCTGTTCGGCTACCTCGTCGAGGCCGGCGCGAAGAAGTACGCCAAGGAGTTCGGATCGCCGGGCCAGGTGTGGCACCAGTTGTTCCCTGCGTCGACGCGCAAGGCCGTGGCGGAGGAGCTGACGACGGACTTCGAGGACGAGCACGCGCTCGGCAACTACGACCACCTCTTGCCGAAGAAGTACCAGCAGCAGGAGAAAGCCCCGAAGGGCGCGACGATTCACGCGAGCAAGAAGATCGCGTGGAAGGTTCCCGAGGGCCTCAAGGTCGCGTGGTCGCCGGTAAATCAAGCCTACTTCGTGCTGTGGCCGGCGAGCGCACCCTTGCAGAAGCAACAGGTCCTCAAGGTCGCCGACGCCGACGAGATGCACTCGTGGCTTCGCGAGAGGTTCGGCGAAGCGTACGGACGCTTGGGGGGCAAGCACGCGCACAGCAGTCGGAAGGCGGGGCTCGACCTCCACACGAGGCTCCACGATCCGGAGGCCCTGCGCGGGGCGACCGACCGCCAACTCCGCGGCTTCTATCGTGACGAGAAGCTCGACGTTGCCAAGGCGCGCGCGGAGGGGGCCCGTCGCGGCATGCAGCTGCACGCGCGCAAGAAGACGCCGAGGCAGCTCGATCAGGAGATCGCCGCGCGGGTGCCCTCGTGGCGGGGAGGTCGGTAGTCGTGTGGTTCCTCCCACTCCTCGTACTGGGCGCGATTGCCTTCGCGGCCAGTCGCTCTTCGCGCGACACCGTGCCTCCTTCGCGCCAGCTCGCGGCGCCGCCTCCGCAGGCTCCAACGCCGGCGATCACGGCAGGGTTGCCGGGACCGATCTCGGTACTCGGGGAGATCCTTCGTCTCGGCCAGACTCCGCCGCCGCCCGTGATCCTCTACGCGATCGTCGAGGCCGAGGCGCTGGGGCGCCGTGACCTCGTGGAGGACATCGTGCAGGCGTTCGTCGTGCCAGTCGTTCACGCGCACGCGCGTCGATCGGGCGCGATGCCACCGCCCGCTCCGGGTTACGCGCGGGGGTCGTGCGTGACGCCGCGTGATCCGCGGGCCGACTACCAGCGGGGATCGTGCGTGTTGCCGCGCGATCCGCGGGCCGACTACCAGCGGGGATCGTGCGCGCCGCCCCGCGATCCGTGGGCCGACTACCAGCGGGGGTCGTGCGCGCCACCGGTGGCAGTCGCTGACGTGGCTCCTCCGCAGGTGGAAGCCCGTTACGCAACGCACGACGAGATCCTCGCGATGCTGCACGACGATCCGGCCGCCTTCCTCAGGGTGGTGGCGTCGGGGCGTCCCCCCGTGATCGACGTGGTGCCTGTGGCGTCGGCCGCGGCGCCCGCGGCGCCCGCGGCGCCCGCGGCACCTGCGGCACCTGCGGCACCCGCGGCACCCGCGGCACCCGCGGCACCCGCGGCACCGGCGGCACCGCCCGTGAGTGCGGCGGCACCCGCGGTCGCGGACCCTTCGGTCACGCTCGATCAGGTGACCGCTCAGCTCAGCCAGTCGCCGGGTTTCGCGGGTGCCGGGGTTGTGCTCGTCGATCCGTCCACAGGAGCGGAGGTCTTCGAGGTGCGCTGGCACAGCGGCTACCCGATCCCGCAGCTGCCTCCGCAGGTCAGCAACTGGCCGGTGCGTGCTGTCGTCATCGACACCTTGCCGAGCACTCAACCGACGGGGCTCCCCCCCGAGGCTGTCGCCCAGATGCAGGAGGCCGCGGCACTCCACGAGGCCGCCGACCAGACACGAGCGCTCGCACTGGGATCTCCGCTCGCTGGCGTGCCGGACGGAGCCTGGCGCGCGTTCGTCGTGCTGCTCGCGCGTGAGTCTCCGCAGTTCGCTTCGTCCCGCCACGTCGGGCAGTATCGGCAGCGTCGCGAGCGCCTCGCCGAGCTCGGCATCGACCCACGGGCGATCCTCGGTTCGGCCTCCGCGCAGCGTGCGGCACTGGACGCCGACCTGGCCGACGCGTACCAGCACGCGGTGGAGGGCGGCGTGATCGCCGCGCACCTGAACCGATCGATCGTCGTCCCGGAGATCGAGGGTACGGCGAGCATCACGCTGTCGGGGCTGCTCGGCGTAGTCCAGTGCGCCGGGCTCGACGGCGCGACGGGGTGGCTCGAGCGGCCGAGTGATCGCAAGCGGTACCCGCACACGTCACGGACGTTCTTGAATACCAATGGAGTCTTCTGATGGCGAAGCCTCAGCAGATTTCGCTGAAAGATCGTTACAGCGGGGGGCTGATTTGGCTCACCGTTAGGGACGGCGTAGTCGTTGGGGCTCAGGGTACGGAGCCGAAGCGCTACGTTGGAATGACGCTCGACGTCGCTAAGCACTACGCACGCTATGGAGGCAAGGCAGAGCGTCACCCGCACAAGGGCCCGGCCCGAATGGAGTCTTCTGATGGCGAATGATCGCGGGCACTACGGCAGCCGCTCTCCGCGCGTGGGGTCCCTGCCGACGATCTACGTCGAGCACGGAGGCGCGTCGATTGGTACGTGGCTCCTCGGCGCGGTTGCCATCGGTGGCGGCCTCCTGTGGGCGCGGCACCAGTCGCGGCAGATCGAGCAGCTCTACAAGACGAGTGGTACGCCCTACCAGACCTTTGCGGGAAGCCTTAGCGAGAGCGCGAAGGAGCTGCCGACCCGCGCGCGCGCGGCGTACCACGGGTTCGTGCGCCCCGCGCCGCCCCTGCCTTCAGCTGACGCGCCCGCGCACAGCGTGAAGCGTCTCGGCAGGAGCTGACTAGGATGCCGTTGACCCCCGACCAGAAGAAGCACTTGCTCATCGGCGGAGGCGTCGGTGCGCTCGCGGCTGTCGTGGGCTCAGCGATCTTCGGCGGGCGCAAGGACCACGCGCACGCTGCTGCGCTGCACCTCCCGCGCGAGGCTCACGGGGAGCACCACCGGCGGCACGCGAGTCAAGATCCCGACGGCCAAGGCGAGAACGAACGCGGCGAGTACGGATCGCGGAAGCACAGGCACCACCATCACCACGAGAGGGAGCGTGGGCATGGCGAGTAGCCCCACGGGACGGCCTCCGTGGGAGACCTCTCCGTGGAGGAGCTTCCACCAGCCCGCCAAGTCGCTCGGTGTGCTCGGCGTACTCGCGATCGCCGTGGGTGCCGGCGTGTTCGGCTACTACATGCTCGACGGGCACACGCACACGTGCGAGGCGTGCAGTCACCGCTGGCGTCACCTCGGCGCGTTCAACCTCGGTGATCCTGTTTCCCACACGTGCAAGCAGTGCGGCACGGTGCAGTGGTGGAAGGACGGTTTTCAGCACGTGTTCAGGGACCCGAGCCAAGCGTCCCCCAGGGGCGCGCCCGCCGCGATCGCGGGGCGTCAGCAAGAAATTCGCGGGGTTCTTCAACCGGATCTACCATCGGGGGACTCCGCGGTTTACCCGCGCGGGATCCTGCGATGAGCTTCTCTGGTGACATGCCCCTCACGGACATCGACGCGATCGCGTTTGCGCTCGCGCGGATCTTCCACACGCCGCTCGGCCAGCTTCGCGCCGAGGTGGAGGAGCACCGTGCGGAGCACGGCGGCCCGTCGCTCGCGATTGTCGGGTCGAAGGCCGGGGGATGGGCGAACCAGGCGGCCGACTACGCGCTCACCACCGATGCGCCGTACGTTGCCACCGCGTACATGAGGCACCCACAGGGGCACATCTACGACCTGAGCTCGCGCTGGGTCGTCTACGCGATGCGCACGCGCCAGGCACTCGACGACTGGTACGGCAGCCTCGTCGGGAAGAGGGACCGCTACCAGTACCTCGCAGCGTTCGACAAGACGGCGCCGGAGTGGAATCAGAGCAGGCCGGTCGCCTCGGCGGTGAGTGATCCGGACGCACTCGTGGGCGAGGCGCCCCCCGTGTTTGATCCGACGTTCGGACCTGGGCGCGTCTTCATCCCTGCGCACCCTTCGCCACGTGAACAACTCCAGCACCTCGACCAGCTCGTCGCGGCTCACGAGACCTACTGGGCTGCGGTCGCGCAGAGCAACCCGCAGTCGAGCGTGATGCGCGAGTTCCTGCGTCGGTACTGGGACCCGTGGTATACGGGCTACCAACTCTCTCGCGCTCGGGATGCGGGGGGCCTGCCCTTCGTCCACGCGGCGTCGCAGGGACTCAGCAGTCTGCGCGCGTTCGCCGCGCAGCGCGGCATCCCGACACCTGACCTTGAAACGGCCGCCGCGACGGTGGCCGGCGACGAAGGAGCACGACAGATGAGCGAGTACACCGACGGCAGTGGTGGCAGTTATCCCGAGGTCGCAGCGCGCGCGGTGGCGTCTGCCCAGCGACAGTCCCCGTCTCCGATCTACGGCTACCTCCGCGCGGGCGTGCAGCAGCACGTCTACCTGTTCCACACGCTCGAGGACGGGCAGGGCTGGTTCGCGGCCCTCGTCCACGGTCAGGCGCAGCCGTACGACTACGCGGCGGTGTTCGCGTCCACGGACGTGTCGCGCCCGGTGGCCGGCCTCGAGAGCTTCGGGCACACGGTCGTGAGTGGCGACGCCGCGGTGGGGAGCGTCCTGCCGTTCCTGCTGGGACTGCCGTTCGGCGGCCTCGCGGGTTACTACCTGCGCCGCTGGCAGGAGGAGAACCCGGGGCACGCGCTCCCGGGCATCACGCCCGGCAAGCTGCCGGCGCCGATCATCCCGCCGCCGAAGGCGTCCGGTGACTACATCGGCGGCCCGTGGCTCGACATCGAGCAGGTCGGCTCGCCGTACGTCGGTGGCCCGTGGCTCGACATCGAGCAGGTCGGCTCGCCGTACGTCGGTGGCCCGTGGCTCGACATCGAGTCGCGCGTGGGTGCGGATCTGGATGCCGAGGCAGGCGTGATCAACGAGGAGCTTGACGCGCTCGCGCAGGTACTGGCCGAAACCTACGGCTTGCCCCTGGAGCAGACCCGCGCCGAGATCATGGCGCTCGCTCGTAGCGAGGCCATGTCACTCACGCACGGCATGAACGTCGGCGTTGGGGGCCCGTGGCTCGACATCGCCAGCCCCTACGACGACCCTTGGCTGGCGTCGAGGGCGTCGCCTTCGCACGCGCGCTTCGCTGACGCGGTGGGCGCTTCGTACGGTTCCTCACGGTACGAGCGGTACGAGCGCCCCCGCGTCCACGTCGAGTCGGACGTCGAGCGCAAGCGTCGGTGGCCCGAGACCCGCGCCCTCATCGAGGCGGCCAAGCGCGAGGTCGCCGGCTACCAGGCGTCGTACCCGGCGGCCGCGTGGGTCTGGAGCCTTGACCCGTCGGGAGAGGCGTTCACGCCCGGTGTGCAGCTGACGGGTGGCACGACGGTCGTCACGCCGTTCTCGTCGCCCGACCAGGCGCTCGACTACATGAGGAGCCGGATCCAAACGCCGCACGTGGCGTTGGCGCTGTTCGACACGGCGAGCCCGCACTGGCCGAACCCGGTGAACTGGACCAAGAGCGACGACCCGGCCTACGCGCCCGTCATCGCTCAGCGCGTCGCGGAGACGCGGGCGGCCGGTCACTACGTGGGCTCGGACGATCCGGCTCGGGACGTCTGGAATCAGCCGCGGCCCGTGCTTCGTGGGCGTGGCGCGCGCGTTGCGCAACACGCCCACGGACGGACCGGTGCCCGGTACCTCGGCGTCGAGCTCTTTGGCCCGGCCGCGCAGGGCCCGGGGATCGGGAATGACGATTACCGCGGGTTCCCCACCCTCGACGCTGCGTCCGATTGGCTGACAGCCGCGCCGGGCGTCGTGATCTATCGCGCGATTTACGATGCAACGGATCCGACGTGGCCCGCGCCGATCAGCGAACTTTTCGGTGACCCCAAGATGAGCAAGATGATCGGTGCGTGGGGTGCGGGGACGTCGATCGGCTCGGCGCTCGGGGACGTACGTGGAAAGGCGGAGTCCCTCGCGGCCCGTCGTGCGGGAAACGTCGTGGGCGTCATCCACACGTCAAGAGATGGCCTGTGGCACTCGCTCGCGTTCCGCAGCGCCGACGACGCGGACGACTGGCTCAACACGGCGACGCAGGACCCGGCCGCGTACACGTACGCGGCGTACTTCGACAAGGGTGGGGACTCCTGGCCGCACGCCTACATCGAGAAGATCAGCGGCATGCGCGGGGCCCCGGGGGCGGAACTCCCTCGGCGCTCCACGACGACGAGCGGTGATCGTCCGCGTCCGCGTCGGTTCGGCTGGGCAGCGTAAGGAGATCCATGAATCGCGGCAGCTACAGCACGCCCCTCGTCGGTCAGCAGCGCACGGCGCTGCCCGGCGAGGACAATTATGGCTTCGTGGACCGTTTCACGGCGGGGCACGCCGCGTTCGGCGTGCTCGGCGGTCTCGCGCGGCTGCCGTGGTGGGGCATGCTCGCGAGCGGTCTCTTCTGGGATCTCGTGATCGAGAGGCAGTTCAAGGATGCGTGGCCCGAGATCTGGCCGAACTCGACGCAGGACACGTGGCAGAACATCACGGGCGACACGATCGCGATGATGCTCGGCTGGAAGGCGGCGAAGCTGTTGCCTGAGGGCAAGACGCCGACGAACACCACGATCCCGGAGCGGACGCGGTGAACGCACGCGGGCATTATGGGCGTGCCGTGGTCGGCGCGCGGCACCCGCTGGAGGTCGCGATCGATCGCGAGACCGATCGTCGCTTCTTCGACGAGATCGGCGGCGATTCGACACGTCGACTCGACCCGAGCAACGAGTTCGACCGGATGCTCATGCACCGCTGGCTGTCGATCCGCTACCAGGTCGCCCAAGAGGTGGCCGCACGCGCGGCGCCGCCGCCGCACGGCCAGGTTACGGTGACGCGCGAGCAGCAGGACAACCCGCTGGCGCGGTCTGACTTCGATGCGGCGCAGGTTGTTAGCTCCGGGGACCTGTCGCCGCGCGCACGCGCGGTCTACCTGGGGAACTTCCTCTACCACTCCGTCGGGGACATCGAGGACGCGGTCAAGCAGCTCGCCGCCGACTACGACGCGGCCTACGCGGACATCGGCCGCCAGATCGGCGTGCTCCCCTACGTGGGGTCGGGTGAGCGCGTCAAGCAGCACCCCGCCTGGTACGTGTGGTGGACGGTCGTCGCGAGCCCGCTGTTCGATCGGTTCACCGCGTTCAAGCACGAGATGCTCGGGGGTGATCTCACCTTCGGGGACGCCTACGTCGCGTACACGAACCGGATGAAGGTCACCTCGTGGACCAACGAGATCGTCAGCTGGCATGACAAGCTCGTCAGCCTGCGGAGTGCCGCCGAGCGCATGGGCCTGAGCTTCATGACGCCCCCGCCAACGAAGCCCGCCACGACGCTCCCCGAGGACGCGCGCGATTTCGGCAAGAAAGCTGCCGAGAAGGCCGGCGAGGGCATCGGGGACGTCTGGAAGCTCCTCAAGTACGGGCTGTGGGGGGCGCTCGGGATCGGCGCTGTGGTCGCGCTGTCGAGCGTCGCCTCGAACCTGCGCAGCGGCCAGGATCCTGCCCAGAAGTACGTGGACCTGGTCCAGCGGCGGCGCACGCCGCGCGCGGCTCTCTCGGGACCTGATCGCCTGGAGTTACCGGCGGGGGAGGGGGCTCTCGGATGAAGTGGTCGGTGCGTCCCCCATCGCCGAAGCACCCGCTGTTCACGACCGATTTCTTCTCGACGAAGTCGTTCGGTCCGGGGCACCTCGTCGGTGCGGGCGTGCTCGTGGTCGGGACGTACGCGCTGGCCAAGGCGCTCGTCGCGCGGGGCCGAGCCGACAGCGATCGAGCGCGCAGGCTCGCCCAGGCGAACGCGCAGGGCGTGAACGTCCGGGGTCAGTACGGAATGCGCCCGTGAACGCCCGTCGTTGGAGCCGAAGCGCCAAGAAGAGGATCGCGGCGACGGGCGCCTGTATGATGCGGGGAGGTAGCGCCCATGAATAGCCTTGATCCCTGGCGCGTTATCGCGATCGACGAGTACGGCGACGTGGTCTTGCCGCGTCCCGTATACCAGCATCCCTTCAACCAACATGTCCCGAGCTGGATCCACTACGGTGAAGGCGACGGGACGACGAGACAACTGTTTGACGGGGCCTTCATCGGCGCCGAGAACGCAGGAGCGTCCATGAGCAACGGCATCACGTTCAAGAAAGAGCTCGACGAGCGCCAGGTCCTGCACGTGGAGATCTGCGTGGATGGCAAGTGCTATCGCACGTCGATGGACCTCGCGCCGGCGATCTCGATGATCCTGGCGAAGCTCTCGCAGTCGCACGCTGACCCCAGGGGGCTGTACCCCGCGCAACCCGCGGACGTGGTGGCCTCCGTTGACCGGGCGGTCGGCGTGGCCGGTGACGCTTTGATCGGGATGCTTGCCGATCGGCACGGGTGCGGTCACCGTGTCGATGTCGGAAGCTTCTTCGGCGACATTGGGCACGCGCTCAGCGGCGCGGCGAACGCCGTTGGAGGAGCCCTGAAGTCGCTCAAGGGGCCGGCATCGATCGCCGCAGGGGCGGCGGCGACGGCCATCGGAGGTCCGGCGGCTGGCCCGATCGCCGCGCAGCTCACGGGCTCGTTGATCGACGCCGCGCCCGGCGGGCACCCGGCGACGCAAGCGGCGGCACAGAAGACCGTGGCGAAGGCCAAGCAGGTCGCGAAGACGAACCCGACGGTGCAGACCGCGCTCGATGCCGCGCACCACGCGGCCTCGCAGGTGACGATGGCGGCGCTGGGTCACGTGCCCGCGGTCCCCGCGACACCGAACACGATGGCGGCGGCGGTGCAGAAGTTCTTGCCGCTGGCGACGTCGGCCGTGACTGGAAGCGGCAGTGGGGGGGACGCCCTTCCGGCGGACCTTCAGAGCGCGCTGTCCGCGTTCGGCGGTGCGCTGAGTGGCGGTGGCGGTGGCGGCGACGGCAGTTGCGCCACGGTCTCCGGCTACCCTCCGGCTTACCAGGTCGCGCAGATCATCAAGGACTCCAAGGCGGGCAACACGCAGGCGCGGCAGGCGCTCACCAGCCTTCGGGCGGCAGCCGCCCGTGGGGACCACGAGGCCAAGGCGGTCCTCCACGCCGCGCGCAGGATCAACCACACACCGCCAGCGGCAGCTGCCCCTGCGCCGGTGGGCGCGTGGTACCAGCTCGTGGACACGGTCGGCGGTTGGTACGACATCGTCGGCGCTGCGATCGACGACGTGCGCACCCACGCGCAGTCGATCGCGGGAGCGAACAACGCGGGCGTCGTGGGCGTCATCCGTACCGCGCGGGGAGTGTGGCAGGCGCGCGGATTCCGCGACGCCGACGCAGCGGACAACTGGCTCGGCTCGGCGACGACCGAGCCGGAGTCGTTCACGTACGCGGCGATTTTCGACAAGGACGACATCCTGTGGCCCCACCCTCTCAACGAGAAGGTCGGCACCGCGTACGTTGCCCCAGTCGAGGGACCCCCGATCCATCGGGGGATCGCTACCGCTAGCGGCGCGTGGGGGTGAAGGTCGCGGGTTGACGAGCGGAAGTCGCGAAGGAAGGCGAGATCATGAGCAAGTCGAACGTCGGAGAAATTATCGCCAAGGCGACGGCGTTCGGTGTCGCGGGGTGGGTGGCGGAGAACGCGCTTGGCGACCACGACCGGTACTCGGCGTTGTTCCGCGGCCACCGGGTCCCGTTCCTGCCGGTCTACGCGGTGGGGGGCGTCGCGATGACGAGCGCCGCGCCGTACCTCTCGAGCTGGCCGACGCTCGCACGGGGCGTTGCTTACGCCATCCTCGGCACCGCGGTCGAGTACGCGGGCTGCAAGATCGATCGCGAGTTGCTTCGCTCGCGGTCGTGGGACTACGGGCAGGGCGACGCACTCGCACGGGCCTCCGAAGGCTGCGTCAACTTCGCGCACTCCGCGCTGTGGGGCGGTCTCGGGCTCATCGCCGAGAAGTTCAAGTAGGGAGCTCGCGCGTGGCTGACGTGTTCAAGGACTTCCTGGTCGTCATCGAGAGCGCGGACGGGAAGCGGCGCGGCTCGCTCACGCCCGAAGAGTTCCGTGCGTCGTCGGGATGCGCAAGGACGGTCTACCTTGGAGACTGCATCGAGAACTACAACGCCCGGCAAGCGCGCGAGGGTGCCGAAGATCGCGCTCGTCTGGAGATGAGGACGGAGCCCTCGAGTGGTCGTCGTCGGAGGTATCGCTGATGACGGACGGGGAGAGGCTCGTGTGGGCGGCGAGCTACGCGGTCTCGTTCGATCGTGGAGGTGACTCCGCCGCGGCGTCGCGATCGGCCGCGCACGCGGTGGAGCAGCTCCGCGAGGCGTCGCACAAGAGGCTCCCTGACGGGAGCTTCGCGGTCGCCCAGGTCGACGCGCGCGACTTCCTCGACGAGATTGTGAGCGTACCGTGAGCCTTTTGATCCTCCTCGCACTCGGCCTCGGCGTGGGGCTGACGGTGTACGAGTTTTCCCCCCGCGTGCACACGCGCGTCGACGCCTACGCGCGTGCGATCCGCGCCGCGCACGATGCGCACGTCGCGGCGGACGCGCACCTCGTGAATGCGAGCGCGGCCTCCGTGACCGCGGGCAACCACGCGCAGGTGGCCGACGCTACGCGCCAGACCCCCGGCGCGCCGCAGGCCGTCGCGGACGCTCACCACGCTGCCGCGCAGGCCGCGGTGGACGCGAGCGCCGACCATGCGGTGGCGGCGACGGCGGCGAACCAGGTAGCTGCGAAGCACACTGCCGAAGCGGCCAAGAACGCGAGGACGGAGGCTGAGCGGCAAGAGGTCGTGAAGAGCGCCGCGCAGGTGCTCGCGCGCTCGGAGAAGATCGCGCAGGCGTTGGCGCACCTCGGCGTGGGGCAGTGCGGTGTCCGATCGTACGCGGGGGTCTCCTCACAGATCGTCGATCAACTCTTGGCGCGGTTGCGCGCCGAGGGCATGTCGGTCGTTGGGGACAACCCTTGGGACATCGAGACGCACCAGTACGACGTGAAGCTCCACGCGGTCTGGGATCCGAGGGTCCTGGAGTTGAAGCTGATCGTCTCGACGGGTGAGGGCGGGTACTTCGGGTTGGTGACCTGCTCGAAGATCTGGGAGAAGATCGACCCGATCATGAAGGGAGTCCTCGGCGGATGACTGACGCGATGACCGAAGGTTTCGGCAAGGTTGCGCTCGGTGGCGTCGTGGGCTTTGGGCTGTACCTCCTTGTCACGGGACTGGGCTTCGGCGGCGGCGGCGGGGGCGGCGGGGCGGTGTCGCGACCCAAGGATCAGAGGCGGCTCTCGTTCGTCATGCAGGGCCCCTCGTCCCCAGGGAGACCGATGATCTTTCGCCTGCGCGATGACGACCCCAGCGCGAAGATCTACTCGCTCGACGAAGCGATCGCGCGCGTCAAGGCAGGGGGACGCGCGGACGTGAACCTGTGGATCCGCGGAGACGTGATCCAGGGTCTCGCTGACCAGGCGATGGACCTGTTCAAGCGCGCCGGGATTGAAGTGTGGAAGGATGCTGCGGTCAGCGCCTCCCGCGTGGCTGAAAACGTTCGCGGTGAGTACGGGCACTGCGCGCGTCGCGGGAGACTGCCATGAGCCGTGAGCGGGGCACCTACGGGCCCCTCGACCGCGATCGGCACTGGGCTCTCGGCTGGGGTACCGACCACGCGGTGGACTACGTTCGCGATCGGACAGTCGGCGCGGTTCTCCGTCCAATCTTGCCGATCGTAGACGACGTGGCGCAGGCCGGGCGTGGGGCCGATCGCTGGTGGACAGCCTCGCGCGCGATCGGTGGACGATCGGAGGCTGGTAGACCGGTGACCGAGATCGGTCAGGAGCTGTTCCACACGGTCGCCGACCGCGACCGCGCGATCGCGCAGCTGTCGACGGGTTTTCGCGCGCTCGCAGACGACCTCGCCGTGTGGCAGACGTCCAACAAGGATCATCCAAACGCGACCGCGAACGTGCAGTGGTTCGCCGCGGACGTGACGCCGACGATCGACGAGTGGAACGAGTTCGTCGCGCACGAGCGGCGATCGTGGTGGGCCAAGGTCGCCACGACCTGGGAGACGTTCGAGGAGTGGTGGAACCGGCTCAAGCAGCTGCGTGGCTTGGCACGCGCTCACGGCATCATTCTCCAGAGCGCCGAGCTCGTGCCGCTCCCCAAGACGATCTGGCAGAAGGGCGCGGAGGGGAAGGGGTCGGAGGCGACGGCGATCCTCGGCGTGCTCAAGATCGGCGTGCTCTCGGCGGTCGCGATCATGGGGGCGGCAGGGCTCTACGCGGGGCTTCGCAACCTCGCCACGAGGGCGCGGGTTTCTGAGGATCGTGAGGCCCTGAGGGAGATCTTGCGCGAGGAGTTGCACGAGAGTGTGAGGTAGACCCGAGATCTGTGTCTGAGGGGTGCACTGAGGGGTGCACGAGAGGGCCGTGTTAAAAGGGTCGCATGGCCGACACCGCGGAGATCCACGGCAAGATCTTGGGCTTCCTCATGAGCGAGTGGGCGCGCAAGGACAACCGCCAGCTCGTTGGTGTCGACCTGCTCTACTCACCGGGCCAAGGTTTTCGCGACGAGGAAGTGCGCAAGTGGGAGCGCGCCGACGAGCCTGAGTTCTTCGCCGAGTTCGTCAACATCGAGAAGCTCGTCGTCCAGATCATCGACATCGCTGAGAGCGAGGCGGATGCCAAGGCCCCCGGCAAGCACCGCTTCGTGGTGCGTACGCGCCAGCACGGGAGCACCAAGGCGTCGCTGTCGTTCGCGCTCTACCCGGGTTACATCGGCAGTGACGAGACGTCGATGGTGCCCAGCGGAGGCGGCGGAGGCGGAGGCGGCGGAGGCGGCGGAGGCGGCGGACGCGATCAGCAGGTGATCGCGAGCCACGCAAGCCAGCTCATGCGCATCAACGCGCAGATGTTCGAGGGCACAATCCGCGTGCTCGGTCAGCAGAACATGAGCCTGCACGAGCAGGTTGCGGCGCTGACGGCGGAGAGCGCGACCCTGCGCAAGGAGTTGGAGGAGGCGCGCTCGAACAAGATGGACCGCGAGTTTCAGATCGCGATGGCTGCGGAAAAGAACGCGCGCACCAACGCCGGGTTCCAGAAGCTTCTCCAACTCGGTACGGTCGTCGCCGCGAAGATCGGGACCGGCGGCGAATCGCAGGGGGCGACGCCTCTCGCGATGCTGATCGGTGAGCTTCTCGCGTCGCTGCGTGAGGACCAGAAGGGGGCACTCATGCAGATGTTGGACATGTCCCAGAAGATCCTGTTCATGGAGATCGTGAACCTGCTCAACCCGCCCGAGCAGAAGGGCGGGGGTCCAGGCGGTCCAGGCGGTCCAGGCGGTCCAGGCGGTCCAGGCGTGCGTCCGCCTGGTGCTCCCAGCGGGGCATAGCTGAAAGCGTGCCATATCCGGTTACCCAGCCGAGGCGCTAGAACATGAGTCATCTCTTGCGTCCCTATTGTTGGCTGACCGGCCACTGGTGGAAATGGCTCGTACGAGGCCGTGTGCAGCAATGCGAAATGTGTGACGCGATCAGGCGCACCTGATGGGAGACCGGATAAGCATGGGGGTTGAAAGGTCGAAGTCTTGACGACGATCCTCGTCACGGGTGCCGCGGGCTTCGTCGGGTCGCACTTCGCGCGTGCTGCCCACGCGGCGGGGCACCGCGTCGTTGCGATCGACGACCTCTCGACGTCGCCGACGTGGCCACGGCTTCCAGACGCGATCGAACGCTTCGTGGGCGATGTTAGCAACGCGCAACTCGTCGGACGGCTCGTGGACACGCGGGACGTTGGGACGGTCGTCCACTTCGCGGGGCGGATCCGCGTCGACGAGTCGGTCCGTGATCCGGCGCTCTACTTCGAGCAGAACCTCGCGAAGACGACGGCGCTCCTCGACGCCGCGACATCGGCGACGAGCCGTCCACTCGCCTTCGTCCTGTCGTCGAGCGCGGCGGTGTATGGGCAGCCAGGACGATCCCCGATCGTCGAGGACTCCCCGCGGCGACCGATCAGTCCCTACGGGGCGAGCAAGCTCGCGGCCGAGGTCGTGCTTGCCGCGTACGGGCACGCCCGCGGGGTCCGTTGGGCGGCACTTCGTTACTTCAACGCGGCCGGCGCGCACCCGGACGGTTCCTTGCGCGAGCGCCACGACCCGGAGACGCACCTCGTGCCGCTGGCGATCGACGCCGCGATCGGCCGCCGTCCGCCGCTCGTCGTCCATGGCGACGACTACCCGACGCGTGACGGCACGTGCGTGCGCGACTACGTCCACGTGGAGGACCTCGCGGACGCCCACCTCGCGGCGATCGCCGCGCTCGAGCGTGGTGAGGTCGTCGGAGAGTTGAATCTCGGATCTGAGCGGGGCTCGACGGTGCGTGAGGTGCTCGCTGCGGTCGCGGACGTCACGGGCTGCCGCGTCCCGCACGCGGTGGGTCCCCGGCGCGCGGGCGATCCAGCCGTGCTCGTGGCCGCCGCGGGACGCGCTGCCGAGAAGATCGACTGGCGCCCGCGGCGCTCCCTCGAAGACGTCGTGGGGGACGCGCTCCGCTCGCGGCGCGTTTGATCAGATCGATCGTCGCCGTGTTAGGATCTAGCCCTCCGCCCTGGGCGCGGTGTTTTTGGACGCGCGTTCCTGCCACGTGGAGACCTCATGGCGATCAGCACTGACACTCTGAACAAGGAGACCGACGCTCGGTTCTGGGCGCAAACGGCCTACAAGCCGGGCCAGAAGCTCGACCCCCGCATCCCGACGGACAAGGCGATGGAGCCGGTCTGGCAGGACATCTTCCGCAAGGTGAAGAGCGAGGCGGAGGGGGGCAAGCTCGTCACGACGTTCGATCACCCCGAGGTCGCGCAGCACCTCTCGGACGCCGCGGTGGCGAACAGTGCGGCAGGGGTGCACGCCGACGTCGCGGCCTCCGCGCCGGACGCCGCGACGTCGCAGGTCCACATCGCGGCAGCGACGACCGCGCAGCAGATCTCCACGCAGAAGGCGCGCGACGCGGCGAGCAAGCAGCCGCCGACGGTCTCGCCCACGCTGGTGAAGGACGCCTCGAAGGAGGTCGCGAAGAATCCGCCGCCGCCGCAGGCCCCCGCGCACGAGCACATCGCGCACGAGCATGTCCACAAACGCGCGCACAGGCACGCGCACGACGTTCACGCGCAGGACCAGGCGCAGAAGGAGGCGCTCGCGGCTCTTTACAAGGAGACCAACGAGCGCTTCTGGGCGACCACGCACTACAAGCCGGGTCAGAAGCTCGACATGACCATCCCCCAGGACGCGGAGATGGCGAAGGTCTGGCTGGCGATCTTCCACCAGGTACAGAGCGCGGCGGACGCCACCGCTCCGGTGCCCGAGGACGCTCCGCCGCCGCCAGCTCCACTGGTCGAGCCGCCGCGCATGCCGCCGTCCCCTCCGCACCCTCCGCAGGCGACGGCGGGTCCTTCGGCGCCCCCACATCCCTCGTACCCCACGCACCCGGTGAGCCCTCCGGTGCCACTACGCCCGGCGCCACCTCCGCAAGTCGCGCCGTCTTCCATGCACCCGGGCATGCACCCGGGGCTGCCGCCGGGCATGCCGCCGGGCATGCCGCCGGGCATGCCGCCGATGCCGTCGGGAATGCCGCCAGGGATGCCTCTTTGGGCCATGCCCTCCAGCGCGCCGATGCCTCCGATGTGGGGGCCTTCGTCGCCGAGCGTGGGTCCGAGGTCGTCGCCGTTCGGCGTGGCACGCCCGCCGGGACCTCAGCAAGGGTCCCAGAGGCACCACCACCACCACCATCCTCACCAGCGTGGCGAAGGGCCGCTGCCGAGGGCGCAGCCCGGTGGGGCGCAGCCCGGTGGGGCGCCACCGACGTCAGGAACATCGGACCCGGGACCGGATCCGTCGGCGGACCCGTCGGACAGTTCGTCGGGACCGCAGGGGTGTGGACCGTCGCCTGATTCGATCTCGGCCGACGGTGGTTCAGCCCCTCCGACGGAGGGAATGTCGTCGCCGCCGCCATCGTCGGGGTTCTCTGCTGGGAAGATCGCGCTGATCGTCCTCGGTGCCGCCGTGGGAGGGACGCTCCTCTACGTGGGTGTGAAGCCCAAGGGCCGGTCGCCGTCGTCCCGATCGCGCACGCCGTCGGGCTCGCGCCTGGCGGAGCCGTCCGCCGGGACGTTCACGGAGCCTTCGAGCGCGCCGCGGCTCCCGCGCGCCGCGAGGGGCTGACTTGTGAGCGATCCGCGCCTTCCCAGACAGCTCCATATCGAGCCGCTCTATCCGAACAACGGGCTCCCCCCGCGTCCCGGAGAGGATCGCCCTGGGCTCTCGCCTTTCGGGCGGCTCGCGATGGGCGGGGTTCTCGGCAAGAGCTCGATCCTCGTCTACAACAACGACGTCGCGGTCGCGCAGGAGGCCGAGGTCGACATGATCAACGTCGAGGGTGACGACCTCGACGCTTTGCAACTCGTGGTGACGCTCCATCCGCCGCGCGTGATTCCGCTCTCGTTCGAGGGGGTCAGCGAAATCCTGGGCCAGCAGAACCTGACCGGAGAGCAGACCAACGTGGAGGTCACGGCCGGCCCCTTCCCGGGGACGGAGCACTCGATCCGGTGGCCGCCCCTCGAGGCTCTCGTCGAGTTCGGCGTTGGCGGCGTGTCTACGTCGGTCGTCGTCGACTACGTCAATGGCGTGACGCTGACGGTGACGGCGTCGTTCTTGCGCGTGCGCGCGCTCGTCTCGCAGAGCAAGGAGCACGGCGATATCGAGGGCACCAGCGCGGCGTACTACCTCGCAGCGCACGTCGGACCGGGCTTCGCTGAGTCCCACGCGCAGCGGACGATCTTCGTGGGTGCTGTCGACGACAAGGCCGACAGCCTCGTGCTCGACTTGCCGAAGCTCTCCAAGGTCGCGGTTCTCATCGGGTGCCGCAGCCATCACCAGTCCAAGCCGACGCTCACGGTCGGCTGGATCCGTTTCTGGCAGGACCCCGAAGGGCAGCACGGCGTCGGAGATTTCTTCGTGTCCGATCACCAGGATCGCGTCGACGTCCCCAACGCTGCTCAATACTTCAGCGTGTACAACGAGTCCGGTCACAAGATGAAGCTGTCTGTGATCTTCGAGCTGGCGCTCTGACGTAGACTCGAAACCTCGAAAGGAATCTCTATGGCCGACACTACGTTGCTCAGGACCTCCGCGATCGTTCAGAACGCCACCGCTGGCGTATCGAAGCCTCCGCTCGTGAGCACGGGCGCGCTCTCGCAGGTGCAGGTGAAGATGACCCCGGCGGGGCCGCAGGTTCAGGAGGGTCAGCAGCGTCCCGTCCAGATCCTGCCCCCGAGAGACGCCAAGAGCGCCCTCCAGACGGGGGGCTTGCCGATGGTGCAGGTGAAGATGACGGGGAATGGCCCGCAGCTCGACGACGGTCAGAACCGTTCTGTCGTGATCAAGGACGGCAGGCCCAGCGGGGTCAACGCGGGATCCTTGCCGATGGTGCAGGTGAAGATGACGGGGAACGGGCCGCAGGTGCAGACGCTGTCCAACGTCCACGGAGGCCCTCCGCAGATTCCTGCGGCGACGCCCGTCTTGAGCGCGCCGCGTGGCGCGCGCGCCGCGGCCCCTCGGCAGGTGTACCCGCGGCAGCTGGCGCAGGCTCAGGTGCAGGCGCACACCGCGCCGCAGGGACCCGAGCTGTCGATCGACCAGCTCATGCTCTGTCGGCACCTCGTCGACAAGTACCTCGGGGAGCAGCGCACGGGTGATGGTACGGCGGAGACCGTGGCCGACAACGTCAAGCTCGCCGAGGACACGATCTTCGTGATCGACCAGGCGTGCGCCGCGGCGACCGAGCAGGTCACTTCCGAGGTGGTCACAGCTGACCTCCTCGACGCCCCTGCCGAGATCCCGGTGGTGCGCGCCACTGGGTACGTGGCGCCCGCCGCGTACACGCCGCTGGGGAGTCCGGTCATGGCACGCCCGGCTCCGGCGCGCCCGGCTCCGGCGCGCGGCTTCGTCGCTCCGCGGCCGGGCGGCGGCCGCAGGGTGGGGAACGTCTCGCTGACGCCGCGCCGCGTGGCGCGCGTGGGAGGCCCGCTGCCGATGGTGCAGGTGAAGATGGACGGCCAGCGCGCCGTGGTCCAGAACCAGGCGGAGGTCGCCGCGATCAAGGCGGCGCAGCTGGCGGAGATCGAGGCACTGGTGCAGGCCCAGGCTCCGGCTCCGGCTGCGCCGCAGGTGGCCGAGGGCGCTGTCCAGGGCTAGCCCTCGTGGTGGCGCGCGGCGATCGCTCCTTCGGAGCAGTGCTCGGTGTCGGCGCGATCGCGGGCCTCGGGATCCTGCTGCTCTCGAGGGGCGCGTCTGCCTCGTCACTCGGATCCCCACGCGAGCGCCCGGCCCCCGTCGGTCCGGGGCAGGTCGGTCCCGGCGGTCCGTTCCCGCCGCTCGTCGAGCGCTGGCGAGGAGCCGTAGCCGCTCGCGCCGGCGATCTACCCGTCGACGCTTTGCTCCAGTGGATCTTGATCGAGAGCGGTGGAGACACGTGCTCTCCCGGGATGTCCTCGGAGGCGGGCATCTTCCAACTCAACTTCCCCGACGACGCGAAGTTCGGCGCGTCGTTGGAACAGCTCCGTGCGATCTGCGCGAAGAGCAAGGTGGCGGGGCGCTCGACGGACATCGGGTGGCTCTCGCCTGAAGAGGTCGAAGCGGAGGTGGGCTCGGGGGTGCGCAAAGCGCGGGCGGCGCGGGACGAGGTGCGCCACGTCCTCGCGCAGACCGGCGTCGCGTGGCCGGAGAGCAGCTTTGATTTTGGATCGTCGGTCAAGCAGGTGCACTCCCTCCCGGGCGTGATCAGCGAGTTGCTCCCGAAGATCGCGCGGCTCCACGGAGCGCCGGTGAGCTGGAGCTCGTTCCGTCAGCAAGCGGTCGCCTTCCCGGTCGCGCAGATGGGAGCCGGCTTGCAGCGCTTCGCGCGTAGTCCCAGTCGCTACGGGCTTCAGAATCGGCTCGAGGACACCATGCGCAATGCCGAGTTCGTGGGGCGCGTGTGGGGTCGTGGGACCGCGCGCGTCGGCCACGTGTGGCGCGGCGCGTAAGCGCGCCGCGCAAACGAAAGATCTCGGACCGATCGGCAGTTCCGATTCTGTGCGAAAACTGGGACCAGATGAAGGATGCCAAGGACGTCATTCCGTGGGCGGTCACGGACATCTCACTGCGCCCCTACGACGGCTTCTGGTCCTTCAACCCGAGCATTCACTTCGACGGGTCGACGTGGAGGTGCGTGCTTCGGTGCTGCGATTACGCGATGCCCGACGGCGTTACGATCCGAAGCAAGAACGCGCGGCCGACGGGGCAGCAGACCAAGAACGCGATGGTGGTCCTCGACCCCTCGTCGTGGAAGCCGATCTCGATCTTCAAGATGCATGAGCATGACGACTACCCGCGCGTGCCGACGCCGCACGTTGGCTATGAGGACATGCGGATCTTTTGGACGTCAAAGGGCGGTCTTCAGGGCATCGCTGCGTCGCTGCACCTCAATCGTGATCGAGGAGCCCACGCGAAGGATTCGCCACAGCATCAGCCTCCTGAGCAGGTGCTGCTCTCGTTCGATGACGCCTACAACATCGTTGCGGCACGACCGATTCGTGGTGATGGCTGGAGTGGGTCGCCCCAGAAGAACTGGGTGCCGTTCGACCACTGCGAGGAGCCACGCTTCCTGTACTCGATCAGCGCGGGCTCGATGTTCGACGACAAGGGGGCAGTTCACGGCGACGCGGCGGTCGTGCGTCCGTGTGCCGCGAAGATCTTCGCGGGCGGTGAGGCTTTCGTGCTGCGTCCAGGGGGTGACGAGGCATCTCCACCACCACCACAGGAGCTGGAGACGCACGACGATCGTCACGATCGTGAGGATCGGCGTGAACGCCCCAAGGTTCCCAAGGTCGTCGACCTGAGGCGCTTTCGAGGTGGCGGCGGCGACGTGCAACTCGTGCGTGGCAGGAGGCTCGCGCTCGACGCGCTCTCCTCACGCCCTTCTGCGCGGCCTTCCGTGGGAACGCCCGCGGCGCGATCCGGCGCGATGCGCACGAGCACGAGCAGCGCTTCGACACGCGTGTTGGGGTCCTCGCGTGGGCACATGCCGAAGTACGACGGGCTGCGTGGTGGCACGCAGCTCGTCAGGATCGGCGATGACGCTTGGCTCGGCCTTGGCCACGAGATGAAGTTCGTCGGGGGCAAGAAGTATTATTGGCACACTTGGTACGTCGTCGACGCTCGCGGCAAGATGACGGCTGTGAGCGAGCCGATGAAGCTCGCCCGGAACGGCATTGAGTTCGCCGCAGGGATGGGAATCGACGGTGACCGCGTCGTCGTGTCGTTCGGTGTCGACGACATGGACTGCAAGGTCGGGGAGACGCGGTTGTCCGCCGTGACGAAGGTGCTCAAGCCATGCAGGTAGTGCCTTGGCGAGCGGAGCTGGGGCTGACGGCGCTTGTGGCGACCGCAACCGCAGCCTGATATCAGTCGCCCTCGGCGCTTTGGTAAACGCCGAGGGCGTGACAGGCAGGTCTAGCGGTGATCGCGGTGATCGCCGTGGTCGCCGTGATCGCCGCGGTCGCCGCGGTCGCCTCGGTCGCCGCGGCGAGCCGGTTGGATCGAGATCAGGGTGCCCATGGAGCCGGCCCCGCCCGGGTTCCCGGTGCCCGATCCCGAACCGCCAGCGCCGCCGGTGACGTCCACGTGCGGGTGCGGGCAGTTCGTGATGATGAGGATCGTGCCACCGTTGCCGCCGCCGCCGCCGCCGCCGAGCGAGACGGAGCCCTCGCCGCCGGGTCCGCCCTTGCTCTGGATCGCGTGGTGGTGCGCCTCGATGTTCCGGGCGCTGAGCAGCATGACGCCGCCGCCGCCGCCGCCGCCGCCGCCGAAGGACGAGGCGCCGGCGCTGCCGCCGCTGCCGCCAGGACCACCGGAGATGTCCTGGGCGACCGCGATCGCCCCGATCATGTAGGTCCCGAAGCCGACCTGGGCGATGCCGATGCCGCCCGGGGTGCTCGTGAAGCTCCCGGCGGCGCCACCGGCGCCACCTTGGCCGGTCGACCGCGACGGGTAGTCCGTCGAGTTGCCACCCGCCGTGCCGGTCGCGCTGGAAGACGCGCCCGCGCCGCCTCCGGCGCCACCCAGCATGGTCCCCGCCGGACCGCCCAGGCCCCCGGCGCCCGCGGCGCTGGCGGTGGCGTTGCCGCCCGGCGCTCCGTTGTTGGAGATCACGCCGTGCTCGTGGATCTTCAGCGTCCCGGCGACGTAGATGCGGTAGCCCGCCGTCACCAGGGTGACGCCCCGATCGATCGTCAGGTCGCGGGGGAAGATGTCACGCGTGAGCGTGTACGTGTTGGAGACGGGCGTGAGGCCGAGGACCGTGTGGCGGCCGTTGAAGTGCGCGACGCCGTCCACGCCCGTGCCGTACCAGCCGGTATCTTCGTCGAAGATGTCCGGCTCGCGCGCGGGCTCGCCTGCGGGCTCGCAGCCCCTCAGCAGAGGACTGTCTCCGACGCGACCGTCTCCGACGCGACCACCGTCTCCGCGCTCTCCGCGACCTCCGACGCCTAGCTTGATGTCTGACATTTTTGGATGGCTCCTTTACTTGGGACGAGTCTCGTACCTTTTGTTCCGAGAGGACAATTTTTTGGCAGCTGTGGCGAGCAAACTTCTCGAAAACGGTCCTTCGCGCAGCCTGGACGCTACCAGCTCTTTGGAGCGTCCAAATGTGTAGTGGACCGTGGGTCTCCGTGGTTCGTGGATCGACGCCGACGTGGTAGCGTGCGCCCTCGTCGAACATGAACTCCGAGGGCGTGACAACCGGGTCGCTTGCGGCCACTCCAACGGACACTGGAATGCGCGAAGCCTTGAGCCTCAAGAGGCACGTCACCGAGTTGGAGAGCGCGATGCTCGCGGACGGTGTCGGCTGGTGCAGCGTCGAAAAGGCGACGACGCTGGCCGCGATCATCATGGCGCTCCGTCCCAAGACGGTCGTCGAGCTGGGTGTGTGGATGGGGGGGTCGGCGATCCCGATGGCGATCGCGCTGCGCCAACTCGGCGTGGGGCAACTCGTCGCGGTTGACGCTTGGGCCGCCGAGGTCTCGGTCGCGGGCCAGGAACCCGTCCACGCCAAGTGGTGGGGTGAGACGATCGGCACGAGTGGTCACGTGGAGGCTTATGAAGCCTTCATCAAGCGCCTCAAGGAGCACGATATCACGGCCGATCGGTGTCGCGTGCTACGGCAGCGCACCGATGAGGCTGACGTGCCGCCGTCGATCGACGTGCTCCACCACGACGCGAACCACGGCCCTCAGGCCGTGATTGACATCGAGCGTTGGACACCCGCGATTCGCGTCGGGGGCGTGCTCGTCATCGACGATCTCGATTGGACGGGTGGACACGTCGCGCGGGCGCGTGACCGAGCGACCGAGCTGGGGTTCGTCGAGCTGTACGCCCTCGGCACCGGATGCGTGATGCAGCGGGTGAGCCGGTAGACCTGGGACATGGGGCATGGGGCAGCGCTTGCGGATCGCGGTCTACACGGCCATCTACGGCAAGTATGATCTCTTGCGCAGTCACCCCGAGGTCCCGGGCGTCGACTTCCACTGCTTCACGGACGATCCCGCCCTGTGCGCTCGCGGGGACTGGGTCGTCCACGCGGCACCGTCGGATCTCCCGGCCCGCCTCGCGGGGAAACTGCCCAAGGTGCTGGGGCCGCAACTCGCGCCGCTCGACACCTACGACGTGACGCTCTGGGTGGACGCTAACTGCGAATTTACCTCGGCCACGTTCGTGGATGAGGCGCTCTCGGACCTCGGGGCGGATGGGTTCGCCCTGTACCGGAACCCTGACCTCGACTGCATCTACGCGCAGGTGACCTCGTGCATGCGCGGCTTGCCGCTGGAGGCTGCGCCCGTGCTCCTTCGACAGGCGGCGCGCTATTACGCCCAGGGGCACCCCGAGCGCTGGGGCCTCTGGGCGTGCGCGACGATGGCGCGCGGGAGGAGTCCCAGGCTCGACCTCGCGATGCGTGACTGGTGGGGCGCGATCACGACGTGGCCCCTCGACGGAGGAGAGTTGCCGTTTGGTCTGCCGCGCGACCAGATCGACCTACCTCCCGTGCTCAGGAAGCATGGGATCCGTCCACGTGAGTGGTCACACGCCCAGCACGAGAGCCCCTGGTGGCGACGCCGTCCGCATGGCATGCACCTGAGCGGGCACGTCGATCTGCGTCGCGAGATCGAGGACGCCACGCCCGAGGGCGGAGACTGGTGCTCTCCCGACAAGGCCGTCGATCTTGCCGCGTTGGTGCTGGAGCAGCGGCCGCAGCTGGTCGTCGAGCTGGGCGTCTGGATGGGGGGAACTGCGATCCCGATCGCGATCGCCCTGCGGTACTTGGGGGCGGGGAGACTCCTCGCGATCGACGCATGGTCCACGGAGGCGTCCGCTGCTGGACAAGAGGGTGTCAACGCGACGTGGTGGCGGTCAGCAGGCATCGAGGGGCACGAGAGAGCACGCCAGACGTTCTTGGAACGCCTCGAGAAGCACGCGATCGAGCCGCAGCGTTGCGAGGTGCGGCACCAACGAGCTGACCAGTCCGAAGTCCCGCTCGTCATCGACATCCTCCACCATGACGCGAACCACGGTCCCCAAGTTGTCGCGGACGTCGAGCGCTGGGCACCGGCAGTTCGGGTCGGGGGCCTCTTGATCCTCAACGACCTGGACTGGCCCGGCGGCCACGTGCGCAGGGCTCGCGACCGCGCCGTCGAGCTGGGGTTCATCGAGCAGTACCCGCTCGGAACGGGCTGCGTGATGCTCCGCGCGCGTCTTCCGTGAGGGTCGCCGGTCGTCGCGCTTCCTGCGGAGGACGGCGGAAAAGTCGCGTGCGTTGCGGCGGGGGCCTAGAACGGTTCGATGAAGATTCCGCAGGTTCGTCCTTACGTCAAGAAGGCGCCGTCCGCGCGCGGGGCCGGTTCGGGGACGTGGTGCGTTCCCGACCTTTGCGAGGCTTACGCGTGGCCGACGAACCTCGCGGGTGGAGGCGTGCTCGCGATCGTCGAGCTCGGGGGAGGCTGGACGCCGTCTGACATGGACGCTTACTTCGCTTTGATCGGGCAGCCCCTGCCGTCAATCGTCGACGTTTCCGTCGACGGGAAGCAGAACAGGCCGGGCGTCTCGGACGACGCCGACGGTGAAGTGGCGCTCGACATCCAGGTCGCGGCGGCGTCGTACTACGTCGCGACGGGCAAGCCCGCCACGATCCGCGTCTACTGGGCTTCTGACATCGCTGCTGCGGTCCGGAGGGCCACGTCGGATGGTTGCGACGTGTGCTCGATCTCGTGGGGTACTGACGAGGCGCACTGGGGTGTGGCGGACGCCAAGGACATGGAGCAGGCAGCGATCGAGGCAGTCGCTGCGGGGATGGTGGTCTTCGCGGCGTCTGGGGACAATGACTCGTCGGACGGGGGATCGTCGCCGGCCAACGTCGATGTGCCGGCCTCGTGTCCTCACGTGATCGGCTGTGGTGGGACCACAAAGACGCGGTCGACTGAGGTTGTCTGGAACGACGTTCCTGGACGCGCGACGGGGGACGGTACGGGGGGTGGCTACTCGACGATCTTCTCGATGCCTGCGTGGCAGGTCCTGGGTGGAGCGCCCAGTGGTCCGGGACGAATGGTGCCGGATGTTGCGGGGGCGGCGGATCCAAACACCGGCTATGAGATCTACTACGGTGGTTCGGTGCAGGTCGTCGGCGGGACGAGCGCGGTGGCTCCGCTCTACAGTGGGCTCGTCGCAGCGCTCGGCACCAAGCGCGGATTCATCGGCAATGACCTGTGGAGCAACGAGGGCTGCTTCGCAGACGTCACGGTCGGCGACAACGGCCTCTACCACGCGAAGGTCGGCGCTGATCCGTGCACGGGACTCGGAGTCCCGATCGCTTCCCGCATCGCACAGTTGTTCACGGTGACCTCGACGCCGACGCCGGTCCTATCGCCGCAAGCACCAACGTCCGCGCTGGTGCACGAGGTGACCCTAGCGAATGCGATCGCGTGGGCGGAGGCGCTCCTGACTGACGCGAGCCTGTCGCTGAATGATGTGGAGCACTACGTCAAGCGAGGGCTCAAGGCGCAGTGGCCCAGCGGGGCGTCGGGTGTGACGCTCGCACAAGCGTTCGTGTGGGCTGTCTCGCAGCTGCCGGACACGCTGATGCTGCGCGTCTCCGCGCAGCATCACGTCGAGCAGGGTCTCCGCAAGCACTGGCCGGCAGGCTCGTAGCGTCTTCTCTGATCCGCTTTGACGCGGGTACGCGCCCTTGACGCGCTCGCTGGCTCGGAGCGAGCATGTTGGCAAGCTCGTGAGACTGTCGATCGTCTACATCACCGGACGCCAGGACCCGCAGATTGGCTGGATGGTCGAGGACCTCGGCCGACAGGTTCGTCCCGACGACGAGGTCCACCTGGTCGTCGTCGACACGTTCGGCCGGTCTGCGAGCGCACTCGGTATCCTGTCCGGAGGTTTCAAGAGCGTGGTCGTCTCGCGCCCCAAGCCGAACATCTGGCAGGGCCCCCACCGTGTGACGGCCGTGGACTGGTGGGCGAACTCGAACGCGCGAAACACGGGGATCGTCCTTGCCAAGACGGACTACGTCGCTTTCCTCGACGATCGTTGTCACCTCGGTCCGCAGTGGCTCGACGTGGTTCGTCACGGCGAGCGGAAGCGTGAGTCGGTGATCGTGGGCGCCTACGAGAAGAGCGAGGACGGCAAGATCACGCGCGACCACCGCATCCAGCGGAGCCCGGAGGGCAAGCGTGACTGCGGGGGCGGTTGGTTGTACGGATGCACGCTGGCGCTCCCTCTCGACTGGTGCCTGGAGGCGAACGGCTTCGAGGAGGGCTGCGACGGGCTGTCAGGCGAGGACTACATCTTCGGGTTCATGCTCGAGAACAACAAGCATCGGATCGACTTCATGCCGTCGCTGTTCGTCGCGCTGGAGCGGTCGAGCCCGCACAAGAACGTGTACGTCCGCGCCGATAAGGGCGTGGCGCCCAACGACAAATCCCACGCGGCGATCGCGCGCTTTCGTTCGCGCAAGCGCTCCGAGTTCACGCCGGACCTCCGAGCGCTCCGCGATCAGCTTGCAGGCGGAGGATCGTTCCCTGTTCCCGACCCGAGGGGCGACTACCGTGACTGGTTCGACGGTACGCCGATCCGCAACCTGGGGGCTCCCAACGCTGCGGAGAGCACGACGCCAAGCAAGTGAGGATCCTGTCAGAAAGAGGCCCGGTGCTCGGGTGGGGTGTAGAACGGGGCGCATGGCGGACATCAAGAAGATCGCTGGCGGCGAGGACGGTGACCGCGGGGGGAGTGGTCGTCGCGGCCCGCAAGGACCGAGCGGATCCGCGGGCCCCACGGGCCCCGCAGGCCCCGCGGGGCCCACAGGTCCGGCGGGTCCTGCTGGTGCGACGGCCTACGGCTTCGCTGTCGCGGACGACGCGCAGACCATCACGGCGCATGCTGCCGCGGTCTTCAACTTGGGCGGCACGCCGTTCCCGAACGTTGGCATCACGGTGCCCGCTCCGGGCGGCACGTCGTTCGTCGTCTCGTCGGACGGTGACTACGAGTACAACTTCTACGTTGCCGCGCACAACCAAGACTCCCCCACGACGCGCGCGCTCGAGTTCGCGCTTGCCCTCGACGGCGTGTCCCAGGGTCCCGCGCACGAGTTTCAGAGCAACCACCAGGGGACGGCGACAACCGCGAACGACCTGATGGTGGTCCGTGGGCAAGGCATCCTCAGCATCGGTGCTGGTACAGCGGTCACGTTGCTCAACCGAACGGGGGCGGGTACCGAGAAGGTCGAGACGGCGGCCACGGCGCCAGGCGGCGAGGCGTGCGCGAACGTGACGCTGTCGCTGAAGAAGTTGTCGTAGCCTGCGGACCCGCATGCAGCCAGCCCTCCTCACGTACGGCGCGATCAAGCTCCTCGACGTTCCGCACGCTGCCGCCTTGGCAGCCGAGATCTTCGAGGAGGATTGCTACAATTTCGACCGGATCCCCGTCGGGACGATCGTGCTCGACATCGGCGCCTGCTACGGCGAGTTCGCGATTCGCTGCGCGGTGGAGAAGCGTAGCCGCGTGATCGCCTTTGAGCCGTCCTCCAAGAATCGAGCGATCCTCGAGCAGAACTGCCGGTTGAACGGGCTTACGGAGGACGACATGGTCGTGTCGCCGCTGGCCGTCGGGGCCCCAGGGCGGCGAGCGTTCACGCACCGTCCTGACCACCCTGCGGGTAGCATGTTCGAGGCCGCGGCGAAGGGGCATGGTTGCGTGGGTACCGTGGAGGAGGTCGAGTGCGCGTCGATCGCAGACCAGATCAGGATCGCGAGGGAGCGGTGGGGAGAGTTGCCGATTTGCGTCAAGATGGACTGCGAGGGCGCGGAGTACGAGATCTTCGAGAGCAGAGCGTGGGTCGACCTCGTGAGCGTCATTGCGATGGAGTGGCACTTCTACGACGGAGATCATTTCCGCCGCCTCCTCGAGCCTTTGGGGTTCTCGGTCTTCGTAGAAGGCGGCGGACCCAAGCCGCGACCGGCCTGGGATCCGACGATCGGCGCGGGACTCTTGTTCGCGGCGCGTGCGTGAAGCGTCGAGTGACGTTCTTGCGGTACCACGCGCCCCTCTCGGTCAAGCGTCCGGAGTGTTGACATTCCACGCGCGCCGGCACTATAAGCGAGTGCAATGGCAAAGCGGCAAAAGACCGTGATGCTCACGCTGCGCATTCCGTCCGAGCTGCGAAGCGCGCTGCGAGACGCGGCCAAGAAGGACCACCGGTCGGTCAACGGGCTCGTCAGCGCGCTGCTCCTCCGGGCGCTCCAAGCCGGAGGCTAGGTGTCCATGAGGATCCTCGTCACGGGGGGCCTTGGCTTTCTCGGGCACCACGTCGTCGAGAGCCTGCTCAAGACGACGGACGCCGAGATCGTCGTGCTCGACAAGATGACCTACGCCTCCGCGGGCTTCGATCGCCTCCGCGACATCCAAGCGTACGACGACAAGCGCGTGCGCGTGCTCGGTTGCGACTTGGCGCAGCCGATCCCGGAGGGTGTCGCGCACGAAGTAGGTGAGGTCGACTACATCGTCCACGCCGCGGCCGAGACGCACGTCGACAACTCGATCGTGGACCCGCTGCCGTTCTTGCTGTCGAACGTGGTCGGCACGCACCACCTCCTGATGTGGATGCGATCGCTCAAGTCACTTCGCCGCGCATTCCTCGTGTCGACGGACGAGGTCTACGGTCCGGCGAGTTGGGACTCACCTGGCAACGTCGAGACGGATCCGTTTCGGCCAGCAAACCCGTACGCGGCAGCGAAGGCTGGGGGTGAATGCGTCGCGTTCGCGTACGCGAACACGTACAGGCTCCCGATTTCGATCGTGAGCACGATGAATTTGATCGGGGAGCGACAGGGGGCTGAAAAGTTTGTGCCCCTTGTGATTCGCCGTGTGCTTGCTGGAGAAGAGGTCAGTATCCACGCGGATCCGACATGCACGCGGAGCGGCACACGCTTCTACATCCATTGCAGGAACTACGCGAGCGCGTTAGCATTCTTGATTGAGCAGGATCGTAGTGCAGGGGCACGGGCACTTGAGGGCACGGTCCCGCCGCTCAAGATCCATGTTGCGGGGGAGCGTGAGATCTCAAATCTTGATCTTGCTCAGATGATTGCCGGCTTCGTTGGAAAGCCGTTGATATACAAGCTCCAAAATTTTCACGAGAGCAGACCCGGACACGACCTCCGTTACGCACTCGACGCATCGAAGATTCGTGCGATGGGCTGGCAGCAGCCGATCGACATCGAGCAGAGCTTGGAGAAGGTTGTGCGCTGGTACCTGCGCGATGAGAACCGCAGATGGCTGGCGATTGGATCGAAGGTCGCGGTGTGATGTCAAAGGCACGCCTTCTTCTGATGAAGGAGGCCGCGCGTAAGAGCCTCAACAAGCGGCGCCGCGATCCAGCCTTTCAAGCCGCTTTGAAAGCTGGACAAGCCGCAGGGCGTGCAGCGGGAAACTACAAGCCTAGTTCAAAGACCCGTCGGAAGATGGCGAAGGCTCGGGCGTTGTGGTGGAAGACGCACGACACCACAGAGACTAGGAAGAAGATCAGCGCGAACCATGCACGCTCGGCTTTAGGTAAGAAGGGGTGCAAAGCACCAGGGTGGAAGGGCGGTCGCTACACAGACAAGCGTGATGGTTACGTGCACGTGTGGGCGCCAGATCATCCTTTCGCACGTCGGAACGGTAAGGGTGATGGAACGTACGTCCTCGAACATCGTCTCGTGATGGAGAGGATCCTCGGGCGCTATCTACATCCCGCTGAAGATGTTAACCACCGCAATGGAATCAAGAACGATAACCGGGACGATAATTTGCGGCTTGTCAGCCATTTCGCTCACTTCGAGGAGCACGGTTGTCCGAAGTGCGGCTTCAAGTTTCTCACGAAGTAAAACAGTGCGTAGGGATCCGCCGCGCGCTCCTTGACGTTTCACCATTGCACGCGCTTGCACTGCCGTCGTAAGAAGTTCGTCAACCCATGGAGCTAACCCACGCTGGTCTTCACGCCGTCGACGTGGAGAAGCTGCGGGCGTACGTCGGCAACTCGGAGTGGTTCTACGGGCCGGCCGGCGTCGAGCATCACCGGCTCCTGGCGTACCTCTCGACGTTGTTTGAGGGCCGGACGATCCTCGACATCGGCACGCACCTCGGCGACTCCGCGCACGCGCTCTCGTACAACGAGACGAACCGTGTGCTCTCCTTCGATGTCGTCGACCACGTGCCGGCTCATCGGCGGAAGCGCCAGAACATCGCGTACCACCAGGTGGACCTCCTTGACCTGGTGACGCGCGAAGCGTGGAAGCAGGAGATCCTGGGCAGCGCGCTCATCCTCATCGACATCGATCCACACGAGGGGTCTCGCGAGTACGACCTCGTCAGTTGGCTGCGCGCGCACGACTACGCGGGGCTGATCGTCCTCGACGACATCTGGCACTTCAAGTCGATGCGCGATCGGCTGTGGTACCGCATCGAGGACCGGTACAAGCTCGACGTCACGCACGTGGGACACTGGTCCGGCACGGGGCTCGTCTCGTTCCGCGACGAGGTCACGTGTGAGGGGGTCTACCGCGCCGTTGACACGACGAACTGGACGCTCGTCACGGGTTACTTCGACCTGACGACGCAGCCCGACGCCTCCGGCCCGATCCAAGCGCGCCCCTCCGCGTACTACCTCGACGAGCACGGGGCGTCGACCCTGACGCTCGAGCAGAACCTCGTGGTGTTCTGCGAGCCCGCGAACGAGGCCAAGGTCTGGGCGCTCCGCCCCGAGCGGCTCCACGCGCGGACGCGCGTCATCACGCAGTCGTTCGACGACTTCCCGCTCACCCGCCACCGCGATCGGATCATCGTCAACCGCGGCGGTGGGGCGTGCCCGAGCGACGCACGCAACACCGCGAGCTACTACCTGTTCTGCATGGCGCGCTACGCGATGCTGAAACGGGTGATCGCCGAGAACGTCTTCGCGTCGACGCACTTTGCGTGGATCAACGTCTGCATCGAGCGGATGGGGGCCACGAACCTCGCGCACCTGCAAGAGGCGCTCGGGCAGCACCGAAACAAGTTCTCGACCTGCTACATCGACTACGTCGACAAGAAGACGACGCAGGACTTCGCTGCCAACTTCGGCCCACGGTGCCAGGGACGTTGCACGATGTGCAGCGGCTTCTTCACCGGAGACGGCGTGCACATGCACGCCGTCTGCGATCGCGTCGAGGAGCAGTTCGTGACGTGCCTCCAGAGCGGTTACGGGCACGCTGACGAGCAGCTGATCAACCTTGTCTACTTCGAGGCGCCGGAGCTGTTCGACTGGTACCTGGGTGACTACCAGGAGATGATCACGAACTACGCGCGCGTCTACCAACGTCCCGAGCGCCCGCTCAGGCAGGTGATCCAGAACAGCTTCGCGGCCAAGGACTGGGGCGTGTGCGCGCGCGCGTGCGACCTCCTCTGGGGTTCGCACCAGAGCGGCGCTTGCCGACTCTCGGACGAGGACCTCTTCACGCTCATGAAGAAGCGTGCCGTCGCTATGGACCAATTGCGGGAGGAAGCGTGACGCGCAATCTCGACCTCGACGATCTCCTGAACGGGCACGCCAGCGACAAGCAGAGTCAGAACGGTTACGCGCCGATCTACCACGCGCTGTTCAAGCACCTGCGCGACCAGTCCGTGTCCCTGCTCGAGATCGGCATCGGGACGGTGATCCCCGGAGCCTACTGCTCGATGTACGGGCACGACCTCCCCGGCTACCGACCTGGCGCGTCGTTGCGCGCGTGGCGCGACTACTTCGCGAGCGGCGTCATCCACGGCATCGACGTCCAGCCGGACACGATGATCGTCGACGACCCTCGGATCCGCACCGCGCTGTGTGACTCGACGGACCCCGAGGCTGCGAGGGGTTACCTGGACCGAACGTTCGGCTTCGACATCATCATCGACGACGGCGCGCACATCCCGGAGCTTCAGGTCAAGACGCTCCGCAACTTCTACCCGAGCCTGCGCCCCAACGGGCTCTACGTGATCGAGGACGTCAACCGCGTGGACCCGAACCAGGAGCGCATCCTGGTCGACCGCAAGGCCGAGTTCGAGAGCGTCGTCGTCGACGCGCTGTACTTCACGGTGAGCCTGCCCAAGGCCGACGTGATCGTGATCTCCAGGCGGGGCGCGTAAACGCGCGTGTGAATGAACAAGCGCCAAGAACTCGAAGCCGCAAGGAATCTGGAGCCCGACTGCGTCTACGGAGCGGTCGGAGCAGGCAGGTACCGTGGGCGCATAGGGGTCCTTTCCATGAAGAAACTCGCGTTCGTCACCTGCCTCTACGACCTTGCCAAGCGCGGCAGCACGGAGCACCGGTCCGTCGACTGGATGTTCGCGAACGCTGACTACGTGCTCGGGCTCGACCGCGAGATGGTGATCTTCACCGAGCCCGAGCTGGAGAAGCGGTTGCTCGCGTTGCGGGGCAACCGTCGAACGAAGGTCGTGCCGATCCCGTTCGAGAAGCTTCTCGGCGCTGCACGAGTCAGCGCTGCTGAGCGCGGCACCCTCCAGCACAACGCGCGCAAGACGAAGGTGACGGCGCCCTACGTCCAACTCATGTGGGCGAAGTACGCGATGTTGGAGATGGCGCTCGAGGTTACGCGTGTCAGTCACGTCGGTTGGATTGATCTGGCGATCACGCACGTGGCCAAGCTCCCTCCAGAGGGCGTCGACGTCTTCGCCGACCCGTCGGACCGGGCGCACGTCCACGTGCTCCGTTGCTTCGACAAGCGCGACGTTGACGCACCTAGCTACTGGCACAGCGTCTACGGGCACCTCGCGGGGGGGCTCATCGTTGGCACCTGCGCGAGCATGCGTGGGCTGATCCGTGACTTCTGGGGCGCCGTCGACCTCGCGACCACGAGGGGACTTGCACCTCTCGACGAGGGGCTGCTCTCGTACGTCGTTGGTCAGCGCCCTGGCAACTACGCTTACAGCTACGGTGACTACGAGGACATCGTGCGGAATCATGACGCGCTGCGGGCCGGTGACGTTTATCGGACGTGGATCAGCGCGGACGCTCAGGCGCGCGGGCTTTCTTCTGTCATGGGAGGCGTCGCGGAGAGCTGGGCGCGGATCGCTTCGCAGGATCGTCCGTTGCTCGGCCTCGTCATGATCGTCAAGAACGAGGCGAAGCGCATCGAGGCAGTGCTCGCGTCGTACCGACCGTACATCGACACCTGGACGATCCTCGACACGGGGTCGACCGACGGGACGCAGCGCCTGATCCGCGAGCAGCTCGACGGCATTCCAGGAGCGCTCCACGAGGAACCGTTCGTTGACTTCGCGACGAGTCGAAACCGCGCGCTCGAGCTGCACGGCACGAGCACGGTGTTCTCGATCATGCCCAACGGGGACGTCCTCTCCGGAGGAGAGGCGCTTCGGAGCTTCCTCGAAGCGCACCGACGCGATCCTTCCTGCGCGTATCGTGTGCGCATCTCCCCCGGGCACTACTACCACCCGCTGGTGATGCGCACGGGTTCCGGCTGGCGCTACAAGTGGCGGACGCACGAGTGCGCGGTAGGCCCCAACGTGGGTAGCATGATCCCGGACGTGATCGTGAACCGCGACCGCGGTGCTCGATCCGACGCGGAGTGGCGCGCGCGGTGGACGCGGGACCTCGACCTCTTGAACCGCGACCGGGTCGAGGACCCCAGTGACCCGAGGCCGTACTTCTACCTCGGGCAGACGCACGAGTGCCTGGGGCAGTACGCGCAGGCGCTCGCTTTCTTCGAGCGCCGTGCCGAGATGGGTGGTTACTTCGACGAGGTCTTCGAGGCGAAGCTGCGCATCGGCAAGATGAAGTCGAAGCTCGAGCGCCCTTGGGCTGAGGTTCAGCAGTCGTTCCTGGAGGCTTACCAACACGACCCGCGGCGCGGCGAACCCCTCTATGAGATCTCCGACTACTGGTACAACAAGGGGGTCCACGCGATCGCGCGCATCTTCGCCGTCGCCGCGGCGGAGACTCCCAAGCCACCGACGGACCTCTTCCTCGATGAAGACGTCTACACCTGGAAGGCGGCGGACCGCGCTTCGATCTCGTCGTTCTATGCAGGGCACAAGGACGATGCGCGCTACTGGGCGGACATCGCGCTGAGCTGGAGTCCGGACGACGAACGCCTCCGGTCGAACCGTGCGTTCTCCGCGCCGAGTGCGGAGTCGTTGTTCGGAGCCACGGCTCGTCCGATCGAGTTCTCGCCGGACCCTGGTTGGAACGCCAGCAATCCGTCGATCTACTCCGATGGCGAGCGGGTGCGCTGCATCGTGCGCACCGTGAATTACCGAATCGTGGATGGCGCCTACGTGACGCCCCCCGGCGACGTCGTGCAGGAGGACGGACCGTGGAAGGGGTGGCAGGTCATACGCACGCGTAACTTTCTCCTCGACCTGGGAGCAGACTTGAAGACGACGCACGCCACCGAGATCGTGGACGCGACGGGGGAGACGCGCACGGCATACCCGGTGCACGGCTTCGAGGACGCACGCTTGTTCGCGTGGCGGGGGACGTGGTGGGCGACCGCGACCGTCTGCGACTTCACGGAGGAAGGTCGCCGCGAGATCGTGCTGCTTCAGATCGGCGATGATGGACGGATCGCGCGTGTCGATCCCATGCGTGGACCGTGGAGCGTGCACGCGCAAAAGAATTGGATGCCGCTCATTGACGGCGACGTCGCGCAGTTCCTCTACGCTACGCACCCGACGACGGTCCTCGACCTGGTCGACGCAGACGATCGTGACGTGAAGCGTCTTGCATGGTTCGCGATGGAGCATGGCCGTTACGCCGTTGGGGCTCCGGCGGATTGGCAGCCGTCGCTGTTCGCGCAGCACGGCAGGCTTCGCGGTGGGTCGCAGGGAGTGCGTGTCGAAGGTGGTTGGATCTTCGTCGTCCACGACGTGGCCTTCCCGGGGGGCTCTGGCAGGATCTACCTGCATCGCTTCGTCATGCTCGACGACCAGCACCGCCTCGTCTCGATGACGGACCCGTTCTACTTCGAGCAACTGGGCATCGAGTTCTGCGCGGGGCTCGCCCAGGTCGGTGACGCGCTCGTCGCGAGCTACGCCGTCAACGACGGGTCGGCGCGCCTGGGCGTCTTCGACTGGAAGGCTGTCCGTCGCGCGCTGCGCAAAGATTTCGTGATCTAGCGACCTCGGAGCTTGATCTAGCCGTGCGCCGCGCGCCGCGCGATAATGCGGTCTATGGATCAAGCTCTCCAGCGTCGCGACGCAGTCAACGTTACGGCGCAGCTCGCGGCGCAGTGCAGGGCACAGCCGCTCGTGTTCGACGAAGTGCGTCCCGAGCTCTGTGTCGCGCTCGAGCGGGTCATCCTCGACCGAATGCAGCGCGATCGCGGCCGGAGGACTGGATCGATCAACGTTGGGGGATGGAAGTCGGGTGAGGATCTCTTCCTGTGGCCCGACTCGGCGGTGCAGGAGCTTCGCCAGGAGATGGTCACCGTGATGGGTAGTCGGTCGCTCGTGGGCTGGGCGATGGTGAACCGTGGGGGGAGTCACCACCCGCGGCACCAGCACCGGATCGCGCGCCTCACGGGGATCTACTACGTGACACCCGGGGACCCCGCGTCGATCACACCGACGGTGTTCGAGTGCGCGGATGGAGAGTTGGGTGTCGATCCGCACCCGGGGCGGTTGGCGATCTTCGGGGGTGAGATGTGGCACCGTCTTCCGGTCTACCCGGGGGACCTGCCGCGGATCACGATCGCATTCGACGTGCGGCGCTGAACGCTGGCTGTTTCGACCGTCGACCTTAGTGACTGATTCGCGCGCGGACCTCGTTGTCACCAAGGATGTAGAGAGCGAGCGAGCGATGGTTCCCGTCGGTGATGTAGAAGCGTTGGAAGGGCGTGTGCTTCACCCTGATGCCTTTCTCGTCGAGAGCGTAGATCCCGCCACGCCCCTTCTCTACGAGCCACTGGAGGGCGGCGCGTTGAGCCTCCCAGCCCTCGTGCGAGGGCACGTCTTTGCCCTCGTAGGCCCTCTTGACCTTGTGAGCTAACTGGAAGAAGGGCAGGTTGTGCAGCGTGCGGAAGCCGAAGACCTCGCGGAAGCCCCACTTCCGATCGCGGTGGAGGCCGATGTCGCTGTGGTCGAGGACCAGGTGCGAGAACGGCACCGTGACCGCCTTGGACATCCCTGATCTATAGCTCGGATCGGCACGCGCTCGGGCGAGCGGGAGTGAGACCAGGCGGCCGTTTTCTTGCCCTGCCTAGCCCCTGAGCCTAGCCTCGTCGTGAAGATGGCGATGATCCTTAACCCAAGGGGCTGCGTCGGGGAGTGCCGCTGCGGCGAGTGCGGCGAGCGTGGCAAGCGTGGTCACCGCGGTCACCGCGGTCACGCCGGCGCGACGGGCGCGACGGGCGCGACGGGCGCGACGGGCGCGACGGGCGCGAGTTCGACTGGTCCGACGGGCCCCGCGGGCGGCAGCACCGGCCCGACGGGTCCGACGGGTCCGACGGGCGCGACGGGTCCGACGGGCGCGACGGGTCCGACGGGCGCGAACGGCATCACGGGCGCGACGGGCGCGACAGGTCCGACGGGTCCGACGGGCGCGACGGGTCTGACGGGCCCGAATGGCATCACGGGCGCGACGGGTCCTGGGCCCGCAGGCGCGACAGGCCCGACTGGCGTGACGGGTCCGACGGGCGCGGTGGGCTCGACCGGCATCGTCGGCGCGACCGGCGCGACCGGCCCGACTGGCGTGACGGGTCCGACGGGCGCGGTGGGCTCGACCGGCATCGTTGGCGCGACGGGCGCGACGGGCCCGACTGGCAGGACGGGCCCGACTGGTGCGGTGGGCTCGACTGGCATCGTCGGCGCGACCGGCAGCACGGGCCCGACCGGGGCCGGGGCTACGGGTCCGACGGGCGGCACAGGCCCGACGGGGGCCACGGGTCCGACGGGCACGACGGGGCCCACGGGACCGGCGAACGGCCCGACGGGTCCGACGGGCGTGGGAGGCGTAGCGCCGGCAATCGCTGTCGCGACCGTCATCGCGAACGCCAACGGTTCTTTCCCAACGGGCTACATCTCGCAGAAGGGCTTCACTGGATCCGTCACTCACGTGGGGTCGAGCGGCATCTACGACCTCACGCTCACGAATCCTCCGGCGAATCTTAACAACCTGGCCATCCTGGTCACGCTCGGGGGCAGCTCCACGCCTGTCACTGACGTTGTTGCAATATGGGAGACCAGCGGCACGAACGTCGTTGTTGTTTCCCTCATCTCACCCGGTGGTGCCGTCGATCGTGGCTTCAGCGTCGCTGTCTTTGACCTCACGTGAACGCGGAACGACTGCGTAGCGTGAGGCGTGCGTGCTAAGAAGGCCGCGTGCAAGAGACAACGACCGTCGACAAGCCCTGGGGCCACGAGCTGATCTGGGCGAAGACCGACCGCTACGTCGGTAAGATCTTGCACGTGCGCGCCGGCGAGGCGCTCTCGCTCCAGTACCACTGCGTGAAGGACGAGACGATCATGGTCCTCACGGGGCGACTGCGCTTCGAGTTTTTTGCGGAGGGCGAGGAGCCTCAGAGCCGCGAACTCGGCCCCCGCGAGCCATTCCACATCTGGCCGGGTTTTCGCCACCGGATGCTCGCGATCGAGGACACCGACGTGCTCGAAGTGTCGACGCCGGAGTTGGACGACGTCGTTCGTCTCGAAGACAGGTACGGCCGCGCGTTGTAAGTTGCGAAGCGTCAGCGTCATACGTCGCGAGCTTGGTGCCATCCGCAGGAGCTGTGCCTCGACAGGCTTGAGGGCCGCTCCGAGTGCCTCGCCGAGCTGACCTACTGTGCAAGAGCGTGCTGCCGCCAGAACGCGGCGCTCGTCCCTGGGTCCTTGCAGCTCGGATCGTTTGGCTCCTGGGGGGCTGCCGGTCCGCCGAAGGCGGTGTAAAGGACGCACAGCGCCTCTTCGTGCGGGCCGCCGATCACTGTTACCGCGTGCTGCGGTCGAGCTGGAAGATTGACCAGGCGTGACGGCCAGGTGCGTGTGCCGCGTACGGCGTATGTGACGGCATCCTCGTCGATCGGCGCGTCGCCCATCAGGGGGCCGTAGAGACTGCATGGGACGGTCCCCAATTCGACAGGGAGGGCGATTGTCTCGATGAAGAAGCCGTTTCGATCGGCGAACCGATCGAGGAGGTAGCGGAGATGGGCCTCGGTGAGGCCGTGGTCGAGGTGGCTGTCGGCGTGCCTGATCATCTACGGGCTAGACGCCGGAGGGTCGTGGGATCTGACAGCCGTGCGACGGGGATCTCGGAATCGAAGCCTTCGTGGTACAGATCGATCGATGCCGTCGCACGCGCGTTTCAACGGCCCCGGCAACGGTTCGAGCCCTGGCGACTCGCACGCGGCCGGTCACGGGCGCCAGAAGCTCAAGCTCTCCGCGATCGCGTACGTGAACGCGCGCCACGGGGTCGACGCAGATGCGGACACCGCGCGTGCCGGTTTTGCGCTCCTGGCGCAGACGTCCCTGGAGTATTTCGAGGCGCTCATGGGGGCTGCCCCAGTGAAGCGTCCGGTCGACGCTTACTTCCAGCACGAGGACGGGGTTGACTCCCCCGAGGTGGGGCGCGCGCGGCAGCGCCTCAAGCTTGCAGCGTTCGCGTATGTGAACGCGCGGCATGGAATCGACGCTGACCAGGGGATGTCTCGCGTTGGTCTCGCGCTCTTGGCGCAAGCGAGCCTCGAGTATTACGAGGCACTCATGGTCGCTAGCGCTGTCTCGAAGAAGCCGTCGACCGAGCCCCGTCGGCAGCTCGGAAACGGTGCCTGATGGGGAAGACGGCGTACCTCGAACGTGAGATTGCCGAGAGCTATCTCGGCAAGCTCGTCACCGCAGCCTCCTCGGGGATCCCACGCCGTCGCGTGACGGGGTTCGCACGAGAAGTTGATGCTTCGAGTGCTGGATCTGTGATGCTGTGGCTTGAGATGCCCGACGGCAGTCGTCAGCACGTGTTCTTGGCCGGTGTCGTCCCTGAAGTGCCTCAAGCAACCGCGTTTCGTCGTCGAGGGAATCGATGAACTGGTCAGCCGTCGACAAGAAGGAGGTCTCATGAGCGCAGGATATGGACGCGGCTACTACGGCGAGGAGCAACTCGCGAGAGTCCCTCGCCGCGGCGGCGTCGGGGGCTGGGTCAAACTGGCGCTCGTCGTGGGCGTCGGCGGCGTGATCTGGTTCATGTGGCCCCGCGGTGCGAAGCTCCCTCCAGAGATCGGGCACGCCGGCGACGAGCCTGTGCCGCCGACCGGGCTGCCACCGCTCTCGATGGGCCTGCCGTCGCCAGCGTTCGTGCCGTCGCTGGCTGGTGCTCCACAGCCGATGGGCCTCCCCGCCCCGGCGGCTTCGCAGATCGCGCAGATGGCGCAAGAGCGTGGATACCCCTCGACGAAGGAGTACGAAGACGCGGTCGTTGCGAGCGCCAAGCAGCTACAAGAGGCCGGTGGCCAGGTCGTGCTCGCCCCGCACCTCGCCCACCTGGCTCCGCGGCTGGGGTCTTGAAGATCTCGCCCGTCAGCGATCGGGTGACTTCTGGCGCGTCGCCACGCTAGGGTCTACGGGTCGTGCCCATCGATCGAGATCCTCACAATCCGGGCGTCGTGAACGACGCCCCCGTTCGTCGCTTCGTGTGCCGCGCGTGCGGGCAGGTGCACGCCAAGTGGGTGCCTCGTTGCGTGGGCTGTCGAGCGATGGAGGGGCTCGACGTGGTCAACGCCGATGCGGAGGTCCCGGTGCAAGCCGTTGCGCAGGACCAGGCGCCCGCACTGCGAAGGGCCCGGCCGGAATTGCCGGTGCCGCAGTTCTCGCGACTCACGGTCGTGCGCGCGCCTTCTCCCGAGCCCGAGCTCACGGAACCTGAGGAGGAATCAGCGGTGGACTCCGCCTCCGAGGCGCCGATCCCGATCTCGGAGATCCCGGAAGCGACGTTCGTTCGTGACTCGACGGGGCTCGTGCCTGTCGACCACGTGCTTGGGGGCGGTCTGGTCGTGGCTTCCGTGGTGCTGCTCGCGTCGCCGCCTGGCATTGGTAAGTGCCTCGGACGTGGAACGCCGGTACTTTTGTTTGATGGCCGCGTGTTGCCGGTTGAGCAAATCTTGCCGGGTGATCGTTTGATGGGGCCTGATGGTAAGCCCCGTGTCGTGCTCTCGACGAATGAGGGGCGCGGAGAACTCTTTCGGATTGATCCGATCAAGGGGGAGCCGTGGATTTGCAACGACGCGCATGTACTCACGTTGGTCGACAGTTACACGGACGAAGTGTTCGACGTACCCCTCGACGAATGGCAAGCGAAGGCGCCGCATTCGGACATGCGTCATCACGGAAAGCTCTTCAGCGTCGGCGTGGAGTCATTTGGAGGAGAGACCCACACGCTCCCGGTCGATCCTTATTTTCTAGGACTTTGGTTCGGCGATGGTACTAAGCAGGTCCAAGACGGGCAGCTCAGGAAGGTGCACGTCACTAAGCCAGATCCCGAGGTGCGTGCGTCGTGTGAAGACGTCGCGCGTTCCTGGGACTTGCAGGTCACCGTGTCGCTAAACACCAGTGGGTGTCCGACGTACGCCATCACCAATGGCAGTCGCGGTTGCGGGACAGTCAATCGCTTGCTCAGCACGCTGCGTAACCTGCTCGGCACGGAGTTGCGCATGCCTGCGATCTATACGAGGGCGCCACGTGATCAGCGTCTCCAGTTCTTGGCGGGCTTGCTCGACCGTGATGGCGATCTGGTTAACACATGTCTCTGCATCACGCAGAAGCGCGAGGATTGGGCGCGGGAGATTTGGTGGATGGCTCGATCACTCGGGCTGTGCGCGACGATCGTGCCCAAACGTGGGCGCTACAAACGTGCCGATGGTTCGATCTTCGAGGGCGATTACTGGCGAGTCACCATCTCGGGTGACACGAACATGATCCCGACGCGCCTTCCGCGTAAACAAGCGCGTCCGCGGCGGCAGAAGAAGGTCGCGACGCGCACGGGCTTCGCTGTCGAGCCGATTGGAGAAGGTCTTTTTTTCGGATTTACCCTGGATGGCGACGGGCGCTTCCTGCTCGGCGATTTCACCGTCACGCATAATTCGTCGCTCACCCTCCAGGTGCTCGTCGGGCTCAAGCACCGTTGCCTCTACGTCACGGGTGAGGAGACGCGCGAGCAGCTCGCGGCGACCGCGCGGCGCATCGACGCGGTGTCTCCCCGGCTCTACGTGATGGCCGAGCGGCAACTCACCAAGATCTTCGCGCACGCGCGGGCGATGCGCGCGCAGACGATCGCGATCGACTCGATCCAGAAGATGATCTGCGAGGACGTTGGAGGGCGTGCGGGGTCCCCGGCGCAGCTCAAGGCGTGCACGGATCGCTTTGTCAGCTACGCTAAGACGACAGGCACGGCCCTCTGGCTCATCGGGCACGTCACGGCGGACGGGGACATCGCGGGCCCCAAGACGATCGAGCACGACGTCGACGTCGTGCTCGAGATGGAGCAGAGCGCGAAGCTTGAGGGACGGGAGAGGATCCTCCGGTGCCCCGGCAAGAATCGGTTCGGAGCTACCAACATCGTGGGACGCCTCGAGTTGACCGACAAGGGGTTCGTCCCGATCGACGGGGACGGGTGGAACGAGGAGTTGTGAGGCTGCGCTGGGCCGGAGACGACTGCGTCATGCGGGGGAGCACGGCGCTCGACTGCCTACACTACCATTGCCACGGGGACCACAGCGTTGAGGGCCAGCGTGGTGACGTGGACGGCGTGATGAGGCGAATTGCCGAGAGGTTCGGTCTTGACTCGGCGTACGTGGCGCAAACGACGCTGCACGATCGCTGCGAAGCGTTCGTGAAAGCCGCGATCGATCGGGGTTTGATCGTCGACCTGAGCACGCAGGCCGTTTCCCCTTAGGAGGGTCCGATCAGGGCGTCGTGTCGAAGCAGGTGATCGAGAAGATGCGATTGGCTGGGGTGCCTGTCGCGTCGAAGGTGTGGACGACGATGTTCGGAGGGGTGCCGCCGATCCAGCTGACCTGTCCACCGATCAAGCCGACCATCGTGACGTTGACGACGAGGTTGTTGTCGTTGGTCGGGAAGTTCGTCAGCGTGAGCGTGTACACGCCGGTCGCCGTGGGGGTGACCGCGGAGAAACCGGGGCTGTCCCCGGGAAAGGTGCCGTTCGAGTTGACCGCTGCCGCCGCGATGATCCGTGCGACGCCGGCCGACCCTGTCGGGCCGGTCGCGGCAGTGGGACCTGTCGCGCCGGTGGGACCTGTCGCGCCGGTGGGACCTGTCGCGCCGGTGGGACCTGTCGCTCCAGTGGGACCTGGAACACCGGTGGCGCCCGTCGGGCCGGTGGCACCCGTTGGGCCGGTGGCTCCGGTACCACCTGTCGGTCCGGTGGCTCCGGTACCGCCCGTCGGGCCGGTCGGCCCGTGGTGACCTCGGTGCCCACGCTTCCCGCGTTTCCCGCGCTCGCGCTCACTCGCGCCCTCGCGCTCGTCGTCGTCGAGGGGGTTGAGGATCTGGACTTCGGTCATGCGACAAAGCTAGAGATTTCGGGCACGAGGGACAAGAAAAGTGCCGCGTTGTCGCGGCTGTCAGCCTCGCGGCGTAGGCTCTCCAGACATGGCGAAGAAGCAGACCCGCCGCACTGTTTCGTTGAACCGGAGCGTCTACGCGGAGGCCAAGCAGGAGGCTGCTCGTCGCGGTGTGACGCTCTCCGCGCTCGTCGAGGCAGGACTCTCGGCGATCGGTGTTCCGGTCGTCGCGCACACGCAGCAGACGCCGGGTCAGGTGAGTGTGGCGGTGTCGCGTAAAGCGGAGAAGCTTGCGGCGCGTGGGGACGGGGGGCTGCCCCCGTCGCGCGAGCGCCAGCTTCTCGGCGACGACGTCGCCGACGCTTGCGGTTTCCAGTGATGACGCCAGCGGAGCGTCGCAAACGCCGTGCTGTGATCGTTCGCCGTCAGACCGCGCGGGCCCAGGCCCAGAGCGTGCGAGAGACTGGACGCAGGCGGCGGCCCGTGCAGACCGACGACCTTGACGAGGTCGTCGGTGAGGATGCACTGCTGGTGGATCTGCCCGAGAGCCTGTTAGGCTGAGGTCCCGATGATGAACGCCAAGGAGCACGTCGACACAGCAGACGGTTGGCTCGGCTTCGACAGTCGCTCGGGACGGTTACTCGCAGGTGAGGTGGACCGGACCGGGGACGTCATGCCGGCGGGCTACATCGTGCTCGAATCGAGGCCCCAGATCCCGTTCCGCGGCAACCGGTTGTTCGTGCATTTACCGATCGCGTCGTCGTTCTTGATCCACTCTCTCCGTGTGGGAACGCGCGAGGCGCTGGCCTCGGCGTCAGCGCCGATCCCGGCCGACGCTTTCGCGACGTCCATGGAGGCGATCGCCGAGATCGACGCGATGTTCGCGCGTGACAAGGTGATCGAGATCAAGGTGGGCAAGAAGGCCGCCGAGCTGCTCGGGTCGCCGTGGACGCTGCCGCTTGCTACCGTGGGCAGCTCCATCATGATCTACGTCGAGAACGTTGGTGACCGCCCGCTGCGCTTCCTCGGCGGGATGCTCGGCAAGGTTTCTCCGTCGTGATCTTCGCTCGTTGTTGGAGGAGTTGCTGATGTCGCAGAATGAGGTTGCGCCTGGACTCTTCGTGGGCTCGAAGCCCGCGCTTGGACGACACGCTTGCGTCGACGCGATCGTCCTCGCGGCGATGGAGTACCAGCCCCCCGCTGACTCGTTCCCCGGCGCGGAGGTGCTCCACGCTCCGCTCGACGACGATCCGCAGCGGCCGTTGCGCGAGGATGAGATCGTCGTTGCGACGAAGGCCGCAGGCCGCGTGGCTCGTCGCTTGCGTGCGGGGAAGCGCGTGCTGGTGACGTGTGCGATGGGGCTGAACCGATCGGCGCTGATCGCGGCGCTCGCGATGCACGACGTCTTTGGCATGAGCGCCGATGAGATCGTCGGTCGACTGCGCGGCGCGCGCGGCGCGTGGGCGCTGTCGAACCCGAATTTCGAGCGCCTTGTTCGCGTCGTGGTCGACGTGAAGCAGGCTCCCGGACGCTGATGCGCATCCAGATCGCACAGATCGCCGCCAGCATGCTGCTGCGGCGACGGGACGCGCTCGTCCTTGACGCTTCGTTGCCGGCCTCTGTGCGCGGAATGATCAACGTGCACCTCGAGAAGCCCTGGATCGCGAACTTTTGGACCGTCGCGATTCGCGCACGCAAGCCGGGCGGTGGGGGCTACCTCGACTTCCCGATCGGTTACGCGGAGGACGGTACGTCCTGGTTCTTCCCGTCGCGCCAGTGGTGGATCGCGCACGCGCACGCGAGCCACCCGCCGGACGGGACCGGCTGCGACGCGGACGCGCACGCGAAGTTCTTGTCGGATGGAGGTCCCGAGCACGAGTTCGACTACGGCGCGATCTTGCGTGACGGCACGATCAGGATCTTGGGGCGCGTGGACTTCGTCGAGGAATGCTCGTGGTGGCGGCGAGCGTTCGCCGTCGCCGCTCAGGAGTGAAGCCTCACGGTCCTGGTGAGCTCGCGAGCTAGGGCTTTTTGTCGGGGCTCTTGGGAATCGGCTGGTCGACGGGCGTAATCTCTTCGTCAGACGCGACGCCTGTGTCGAGGCACGGTTCGGTGGTGAACACTGCGGGATCGATCTTGAGCACGTCCCGCGTGGTGGTGCGTGATGGTTGGGGACGTGGCAGCTCGTCGAGCGGCATGCGGACTAGTGGCACCATCTCGCCGGTACCGACCCGCAGCGGTGTGACGTCGTCGTCGTCGATGAATGGGGGCATCACCAGGTGCGGCACGCGCTGCGGGTGGTCGGGGACGTCGACGAAGATGAACAGGTCGCGCCCTGTGCCAATGCGCAGCGCGGGCAGTCGACCGAGGCGTCGCAAGTCGTCGACCTCTTCCCAGATCTCGACCAGCGTGTCGTGCGTGGTGAGGGCCTCGGCGATCGCCAGGAATTTGCCGGTCTGCCGGAAGTAGATCAGCTGGACCTTGTACATGGGGGACTGCGGAAGCACCCTAGCGTGCCGCGCGTCTGTGGTAGAGAAATCGGCGGTGATCGCGGTCCAGCTTCAGCGCGGTGATCGCGCGTCTCGGCAGCGGAGCACGCGGTGACGCTCGTTCCACGCATCTATTCGTCCTTCGCGGCGTTCGAGCGTGATGAGAGAGCGCGCTTAGGGCTCGAACCGCTCCCTGCGCCCGTTCAAATCGCGTGCATGCCGCCGTCGCCGCCGCCGCCGCCGTCGCCGCCGCCGCCGTCGCCGCCGTCGCCGCCGCCGCCGTCGCCGCCGCCGCCGTTGCCCACGGCCCTCGCGCCGCGAGGGCAAACAGCAGCGCCCTCGCGGGTGCGTGCACGGGCGTCGCTCGTTCAAACGTCGACCACGCCGGAGGCACTCCGAGCGGAAGGCATCCTCGAGATCGGGCGTGCGCCAGGTACGAGCGTCCTCTACGTGCGCACGCGCGTGAAGTTCCACGTGCTGCACGTGACGTGGCTCCCGGATCGACGGCTCGATGACTACAGCGTCAGGCTGGCCGTGAGTTGGATCGAGAACCAGGGGATGCCCAGCTGCGAAGTGGCCAGTAACCTCGGGGTCACCGCGGATGTGTTACGGAAGGCCCTTCTCGCGGCGGGTTACGAGCGTGTGGCAGGCGTAGAAAGAAAGCGCGGTTCGCAGCGCGGTCATCGGCGCGGGCGCTTCATGCGACGCGCGGAGTTGAGCGTCACGACGTGAGCTGTCTGCGCGCTGAGAGCAAGACGTTGACTTCTGATCGGCGGCACGTTAGCATCCTCCTTGTACCCGCCATGTCGATCGCATTCGCTCTCACAGTGTCGTCCAGGTGCCAAGGCACCGTAGGACATCCGTGTGCGCGCCGCGATTGGGCGGGTATGGCGAACTTCGCCGGCCAGGGGACCGTCGTGGGTATCAAGCGCGAGCCGCAGCCCACGACCTACGAAGAGAAGGCTCCAGACGCATAGACCAGGCTGAAACAGCCGAAGCGATCTGGAGCCTCCCTGGGATAACCCTTGGAGGCTCTTCTCGTTTTCGGGCGCGCAGACCGGCGTGGCTCCGGGCGTGATTGTAGATCACGCGTGCTCTGCACCGTCTCGGTTCGATTCCGAGCGCGCCCACGAAAGGAGATTTGATGAAGAAACGAAAACTCTTGACGCACTAATGGGATCATGGTGAAACGGCATCATACTGTCCTTTTAAGTCAAGAGTTGAGGGTTCAAATCCCTCTGATCCCACGATGCCAAGTAAGCGCCAAGATTATAATGCGTACATGCGCGTTTACATACTTAAACGCTATCACGCACGACGTGAGGCAGCGCTCAAGCAACTTGGGGGCGTCTGCTGCAAGTGTGGATCCACTGAGGCGTTAGAATTTGATCACGTTGACCCAAAAAAGAAGTCATTTTCGATCAGTCAGTTGTGGTCTGTCTCCAAGGAGCGCTTCGAGCAAGAGTTGAGAAAATGTCAGGCGCTTTGTCGCGCTTGTCACGAGGAGAAAACAATCACGGAACTCGGACAAGAGGTCGCGAAAGGAAAGCACGGTACCCGGTCTTCGTATCGCTACTGTCATTGCGCCCGTTGCCGAGAGGCTCAGAACAAATACTGTCGTGAGTACAAACGAAAAAAGCGTAAAGATCGATCAGGGGTCGTCTAACGGTAGGACGCGAGTCTCTGACACTCGCTATGAGGGTTCGATCCCTTCCCCCTGAACTGCGGCTGACTGCACCACTCGTGAATCGACGGTCCCCCGAGCAGAGCTCACAGCGGGACGCCAGCGACACGGTGGGGACGGGGCACCTGACAAGTGAATAGTTGACGACGATGACGCGATCGCGGCATGTGGCGCGATCGCACAATTGTCCAGACAGCTTGCGAGGTGCAAGCGCCGGCCTGAAGAGCTGGAGATGATCGTTCAACTCGATCTCTGGGCACGTTTGCGGGCAATCACTTCGCGGTCGTACGCGAGTTGGTGCCCGTTCTTTGCCTCCGTAGCTCCAATGCAGAGCAGCCGGTTCTTACCCGGAAGCGTGTTGGTTCAAGTCCAACCGGGGGCACGCGTGGGTCGTCAAAGCTCCCCTGTGCAGACGACATCTTGCCCGGCACTTCTAAGAACCGCAGGCGCGGAGGTCCCCATGCCGGGGAATAACTGGGATCCAGGGGGAGCAACTTTTCCGAGGTGTGGCCCAACGGTAGGGTACAGCGTTTGGGACGCTGGGACTGGAGGTTCGATTCCTCTCACCTCGACGAGAAGCACGGGCATCCGAGAGCCCGGGCCGGCGATCACGTGATCGCCGTAGCAACGATGAGGCGCCTGAGTTACCCCAACTCGGACGTTGAAACGCGACTCGGGACTTCGTTTTGCGGACGAGGCCGCTTGGTGCGGCGTCAGCTTGCCAAGCTGATACAGGCGGGTTCGATCCCCGTCGTCCGCTCGGTTAGACGTCGCGTTCGACGGGTTTTGGTAACGCGCGAAGCGCCCACGCTACGCGGACCCAGTGCGTGTACGGTTGGCACCTTGTTCCGGATGGGGAGGCACAGCGCGCGTTCGGACATTTCACGGTCAGCGCAAGTCGTTCGCCCCCTTCAAGATCGAGGTCGATGTTGCGTGGTTGCTGGGACATTCATCACCAGCAGCTGTAGTCGGTGACGTCGTGGTGGTTCGCGTTTGATACTCGAACGCGGTCGCACGCCTCGCACAAGACGACGACGCGCATCCCGATGCCGGCGGTCGGCAGCGTGGAGACGCGGAGGTCCCCGTTCGGCAAGTCGCCGCTGTGGACATCGCGCACGTGGGCCTCGGCCCACTCGGAGGCGTCACGAAGCTCACGAAGAGTGAGGTGGATGCTCGATGACATGAATGCCCTCGTAGCACGACGGTCGTGCAGCGGTTTCGTAAACCGCAGGCTCGAGTTCGATTCTCGACGAGGGCTCGACGAGCTTGCCCGTATAGCTCAGCCAGCAGAGCACTCGCCTTGTAAGCGAGGGGCCGCGGGTGCGATCCCTGCTGCGGGCTCGACAGTTTTCGATATTCTTCGGTAGCACAACGGTAGTGCGGCGCGCTGTTAACGCGAGGGTTGCAGGTTCGATTCCTGCCCGAGGAGCTGTTTTGCGGATGAGGCTCGACTGGTGAGGCAGGGCGCTTCCAACGCTCTAAAGGCGAGTTCGATTCTCGTCATCCGCTCCGATGCGCGCGTAGATCAGCGGCAGATTGCCGGGACGACAACCCGGAGCTCGCAGGTTCGATCCCTGCCGCGCGCACTGTTTTTGTCGTGTTCGTCCAGATGGCCTAGGACGCTGGTCCCTCACACCGGAAACGCGGGTTCGACTCCCGCACGCGACACTCTTTGCCCCTGTAGCTCAGTAGACCAGAGCACTCGGCTACGGACCGAGGTGTCGGAGGTGCAATTCCTTCCAGGGGTACTAGCGCTCGCACGCACGTGGGCAGCTCGGCACGGTGTCCCACCACCGTGACGATGACTGGTGCGCGCGAGCCTTTCTTTCTAGGTCGCGCGAGCTGGGCTCGGCTCGGATTCCAAATCCGTAGCGGCAGGGTTCAATCCCCTGGCGACCTGCCACGTGGTCTTGGCCTCGCGGACGGCGAACGCGAGGAGGAAGCCAAAGCGCAGCTGGGTGAAAGTCCCGGAGACCACGCCTTCGCAGCGACCAGTGGATCTGGACGACGGTCTCATAAGCCGTGCGGGGTGCGGTTCAAGTCCGCCCGTTGCGACGAACGATGTACGGATGCGCTACGATACGAACAACGGGGTGTGGCTCAACCTGGTCAGAGCGCTGCGTTCGGGACGCAGAGATTGGTGGTTCAAATCCACTCACCCCGACGACATGGAGGACAGTCCACCTGGCGGTGATGGCGCCCTTACAAGACGCTTGAGGTCGGTTCGATTCCGACGTTCTCTACGATGCGGGACTGTAGCTCAACGGTAGAGCACTTGGTTGATAACCGAGCGATGAGAGGTTCAACTCCTCCCAGTCCTACGACGCGGGCCTCTAGTTCAACAGGTAGAACGTCTGCCTTATTAGCGGAATGTTGAGGGTTCAAATCCTTCGGGGCCTACGATGATTATGGTGACTATCGCCTAGCGGCTAAGGCGCCTGTTTGTGGAACAGGATACGAGGGTTCGATTCCCTCTAGTCACCCCAGCTCGAGCAGTGGCGAAGTGGTATCGCACCGGTTCGGGGAACCGGGGACCGCAGGTTCGATCCCTGTCTGCTCGACGAAAGGAGTTCTGGTGGCGGTGTCAGATCCGCGCCGGGTGGAACGTCTGTAGGATCGAACGAAGGAGAACGAACGCCATGGAGTCGACACATAGAACCCTTGTCCTCTCGCAGAGCTACGAGCCGGTGAACATCGTCTCGTGGAAGCACGCGATCACGCTGCTCTTCCTCGGCAAGGCCGAGGTGATCGAGGAGTACGACCGCAACATCAAGACGACCTCGGTCGTCATCAAGATCCCCGCGGTCGTGCGGCTACTCTCGGCGTTCCGTCGGCACAAGAAGCCGGTGAAGTTCTCGCGCATCAACATCTACGGGCGCGACAAGTACACCTGCCAGTATTGCGGCACGAAGCACTCGATCGGCGACCTATCGTACGACCACGTCTTGCCCCGCTCGCGGGGTGGCACGACGACGTGGACGAACATCGTCACGTGCTGCGAGGACTGCAACCGCAAGAAGGCGAACCGCACGCCCGAGCAGGCGGGCATGCGTCTCCTGAAGACGCCGGTACAGCCGACCGCGTCGCCGGTGCTCGTAGTGGCCGTGAGCAGCGCGTCGGTGCCCGACGCTTGGAGGGACTACCTGTACTGGACCGCGGAGCTGGAGCAAGGGTGAAGGTTAAGTACGGCACCTTCCGTCCCGAGGACCTCGTGCCCTTCACGGAGCCCATCTATCGGTGGGGCTGCCCGGGGTGCGGCGCGAAGCTGACGCTCAAGCCCGACGATCCGCGCGCTCGCGCCGAGCTGGCGCCGCGGTGTGAACGGTGCGGCCATTTCCCCATGGCTCCGATCAACGACGTTCGAGAGCGACCGAATTGACGTGCGAGCGCGCGGCAACGCTCTCGCTCTTTGGGAACGTGGTCCAGCTCGGAGTGGACGCTGCCCTGTCACGGCAGAGATCGCGGGTTCAAATCCCGTCGTTCCCGCCGATAGCGCGTTCGATCAACGCGCGTCGACGACTCATCCTCGCGAGGGGCTCCCTCTAGGATGCCGCGCACGCCGAGCGCTCGGCGACGCGGCTGAGTCTTCTTTGTACTTTGCATCCTGGGGAGGCCATCGGGATGGTGCACCGCCTTGCAAGCGGAGCTGCGTGGGTTCGACTCCCATCCTCTCCACGAAGAAACTTCTGCCGCCAAGGTGCCCGCAGTTCGGCACGCTCGCCTGGTACGCGAGAGGGCTCGGTGCGACTCCGAGTGACGGCTCGACACTGGATGATCAGGAGTCGTCTAACGGTAGGACGCTGGTCTTTGACACCAGCTATGAAGGTCCGAGTCCTTCCTCCTGAACTACGCGGGCCGCTACGATCAGCGGTTTACCACCTTGGCTTTAGGAAGCGGCCTGTTGCAATGTCCGCAAGAATCGCCGGGCTCACGACATGTGCAGATCGGCCCCCGTCCTCGTATCCAGCTAATGGCGCACGTTAGTGGGACAACGATTCCAAGACCCCACAGTAGATAGTTGTTCACCTGCTTTTGTCCGCTGACCTGCTCAGGTGCTCGGCCATCCTGTTCAACAGGTTGTCGAGGCCGAGCGCTGCGACGAAGGCTTGGGCCTCGCGCTCGGTGTCGCAGATCGCCAGAAGACCGCCGCTCAGGGGCGTTCCATCCCGTGACGAGACGCCACCGACGATGTCGACACGCCAGAGGTTTTCTCCAACCTCGCTCGAGGTTGGGGCAGAGATACGAACGTTCAAGATCAGGGGAGTGACGGCCATGAAGTTGAGCGTATCACCTGTTTTGCACCGGTAGCCAAGTGGCTCAGGCACGCGCCTGCAAAGCGCGCAACGCGGGTTCGATTCCCGCCCGGTGCTCGATCTTTTTCTGCTCCTGATGCTCGGTTGGAACGGGCAGCCGTTTTCTAAACGGCCCTTTGTGGGTTCGAGTCCCTCCAGGAGCACTTGCGCGGTGTAGACTCTTCCTCGTGTCCTTCGCGCTTCCGCACCACGACGAGCACACCGGTCGCGCGATCCTGTTAAGGGATGCGCTCGTGGACGGTGCGTACTACGTCGGCCGCTGTCGGAACGCTTCGGTCGCGCGCTGGTGCGCGGCGCGCGGATCCTTCTTTCACTGGCGGGAGAAGTTCAGCCGGATCTACGTCGAGGAGATCAAGCACCCCGTCGACGAACTGGTCTACGACGTGTTTCGCGTCGTACGCGAGCGCACCGATCCGAAGTTCGAGATCCCGTTCGACATCAAGGCGCTCTTCTGGGGCCGCGTCAAGGATCTCAGCGAGCACAGCCCTGAGATGTGGTCGCGAGAGACGTCGGTCCCGTAGCTCAGTGGACAGAGCGTCGGTTTCCTAAACCGAAGGGCCCAGGTTCAAGTCCTGGCGGGATCACTTGATGCGGCACGCTTCCGACGGAACGCGCGCAGGCGCGCGTTGTGCTCGTAGGTGTACTCGAGGATCGTGCAGCTCCCGATTGAATCGCGCTGCTTCGCATCATCGCGTGGGATGCAGTGGCGACCACAGCTGCACTTCGGCAGCTTCCGACGGCGGCGGGATCGGCTCACAGCATAACGTTAGCATCGTCGTCGACTACGCACTATTTCACGCCTCCGTACGTGGACGTGACCCGAGTCTCCGAAGCTCGGTGAGCTGGTTCGAGTCCAGCCGGAGGCACTCCTGTCGGCGTCGTTCAATGGCCAGGACCCGGTCCTTTCAAGACCGAGATACGGGTTCGATCCCCGTCGCCGATACGATCCCTGCGCTTGCATTCGAGTGCATCTGATGGCACAAAGCGCAGCCAGGTGAATGCGCTGGCTGCAAGGGGGATCGCGATGACGACTGCAAACGAGAAGCTGGGCCCGGCGGAGAAGATCCTCCAGACGCTCCTGAACTACGCAGACCACATGGTCCACAACCGTCCCGGCATGGTGACGGCGGACGCGCGGCACGCGGTCGGCGTGCGCTGGGTGCCGGTCACGCACAAGGACGAGAACGGTCAGAAGGTCGTCTACGAGCTGACGAAGGTCGGCAAGAAGACGAACAAGGTCCGCAAGGGCGTGATGCGCGCCGATCGGAAGGTCGAGGAGAACGGGCGCGTGGTCGGCGAGTACCGCGCGCCGGGGCTGTTCCCCGAGGTCGCCGTGTGGATGTACCGCCAGGTCGCCGAGGTCTGGCGGATGGACAACGAGTTCGCTGCGCGCTGGGCCTCGTACGCCTTCGGGCAGGAGCACCGCGACCTCAAGGTCGTGCTCGCGGCATTCATGCTCGTGCAGACCCGCAAGGGTGACCCCGTGCTCGACGGGGGCAAGGTGTCGTTCTACGACGACGACTTCCGCGACGTTGGTGAGGCGATGCTGCTCGTCCACCGGCGGGACGGCAAAGATCTGAACCCGAAGCTCCTGCTCCGCGTCCACAACCTCTTGAAGGTGCCGGGCGTGGCTGCCGTCAACCGCGAGCTGGGTTTCGGCCACTCCGCCCGGCGCCCGTTCCTGGGGCGCTGGGCGAAGGTCGTCGAGAAGTGGCTCCAGTTCCGCGAGGAGAACCCCAAGATGCTCGACGGCCTCATCAAGGCTGGCTTCAAGAGCACGGTGATGGACCTCGCGCGGGCCGTCGGCTACAAGCCCTCGACGCCGAAGTTTTTCGAGGCGCTGACCTGGTCCCAGGATCAGGCAAAGGACGGCCGGCGCTCGATGCTCATCGGCGTCGAGATGTCCAAGGCCGAGAGCTGGGACGAGCTGACCGAGGCGCAGGTCTGCGAGAAGATCGTCGCCGAGAAGCCGGACTGGAAGCGGGTCGTCGGGCTCTTGCCGAAGAAGCTCGGTGTCACGCGGGCCATCATGGCCGCCGCCGTCGAGTCGGGCTCCCTGTCCAACAAGGACCTCATCATCCTCACGCCCACGCTCGAGGAGCTCGGGCTCCTGGAGGTCAAGGAGGTCAAGGCGAAGTGGGAGCGTGCCCTCAAGAAGGCCGAGGACGACATGCGCGCGGCGAACATCGCTAGCAACGTGAAGTCCAAGGCCGTGCAGGAGCAGCTCCAGGGTGCGGCCGACACGGCGCTCCAGAAGGCCGTCGAGCAGGTGGTGAAGAACCTCCGGCTCTACTTCTTCGTCGACATCTCGTCCTCGATGGGTAACTCCATCGAGAAGGCGAAGCGCCTGATGAGCAAGTCCGTTCAGGGCTTTCCGCCGGACCGCACGCACGTCGCCGTGTTCAACACGGCGGGGCGCGTGGTCGAGATCAAGCACGCCTCGGCAGCCGGTGTCGAGAACGCCTTCAAGGGGATCTCGGCGGAGGGCGGCACGGCGCACGGCGCGGGCGTCCTCGCATTGGCGAGGTTTCCTCCCAAGGAGGACGAGGACGTGCTGTTCATCTTCGTCGGCGACGGCGGGGAGCATGGGGCGTTCGCTGAGTACGTGACGCAGTCCAGGCTGCGCCCCACGGCCTTCGGCTTCCTCAGGTTGCCGGGCCAGAACTTCGGGTGCGTCGAGCGCACGGCCGCGGCGCTCGGGCTCCCGTGCTTCATGATCGGAGAGGACACCTTCGACGACGTCTACGCGATCCCGCGGACGCTCCGCGCGCTCGTGGCGGCGACGCCGGTGGGGGCCACGGTCCGCGCGGCTGCACCGCGCGTGTCGCTCGTGGACACGATCCTCAAGACGGACTTGCTCGTGAAGCCCGCGTGGGCGTTCTCGCCGCGATCAATGGCAGTGGGCGCCTCAGCGTGATGACCGTCGCTCGATTGATCGAGCTGCTCCAGGCGATGCCTCAGGACCTGCCGGTCTACCTGGCCGATTGGAACGAAGAGTACGCGGCAGACATCGCGCTCGACTATGTGGCCGCCGGTCGTGAGGCCGATGGCCCGCGGATGCTGCCTCGGGTAGCCGATGCTGTCGTGCGTTCGCGGAAGTGGGATCATCCACGGCGCGTCGTGATCGGTTGAGGCATGGGTTGGCGCGATCTACTCCAGACAGGCGACGAGAGGGTCACCCTCCCGTGGCTCGGCGGCGGGACGTTGTTCGGCAGCGCGCAGCGCTGGTCGATCGAGGGTCGTCAGCCTCAAGAGCACGGGTGGTTCACCTTCAAGGTCGTCAACCGGAGCGCGCGTGTCGAGGGAGTTGCGGACGCTCAGCCGGAGTTGCTCAAGCACTCCGTGCGGGGCTACCTGGTGGGTGACCGCGTCGTCATGGACGACGTTCGCGTTGATCCGGACCCGCGGCGCATCACGAAGTTCTCCGAGAAGGTCTTCCTGCTGGACGACGGGCTGGATCGCTTCGTGCGCGTGCGTGCGGGCCGGGTCAACCCGGAGGGCCCCCTGGTCTACCAGGGGCTGGAGATGCCTCTCGGGCAAGAGGACCAGGTGCTCGAAGCCTTCCTCGATCAGGCGGCGTCCGTCGCGTTTATCAAGAGCGTGCCCCCGGCGCTCGACGCCGCCTTCCGCATGGAGAGCTGGCAGCGTGCCGAGGCCGAGCGCCGTCGCGTCGAGTTTGAGCGCGTCCGTCGAGAAGAGGAGGAGAAGCGCCAGAAGGAGGAGCGGCGCAAGGAGTTGGTGAAGAAGCTCGGGGACGGTGAGGGTCGTCGCGAGATGGCGCTCCACGACTTCGCCGCCGCGGCTCGAGCTGCTCTTCAAGTCGCCGGTGCCGAGCTCCTCGACGCGCGCCAGGTTCGCAAGAACGAGTGGGCGGTCAAGTACCGGCTCGACGGTGCGCGCTACGAGTGCATCTGCAACGAGCGGCTGGGCATCATTGATTCTGGGATCTGTCTGGTCGACCACGACAGCGGAGAAAAGGGCGACACGTACTTCACGCTCGAGTCGCTGCCTGCCGTCCTTCGACAGGCGAAGCGTGAAGGCAAGCTCGTCGTCTACCGACACGTGTGAGGATTGCCATGAAGCCTGTCTACGTGACTGACTACGCCGACGCCTCGCCGGCAGACCTCGCGAGCGTCCCCTGGGGAACGTTCACCGAGGCGCGTCAGGAGTGCTTCATGGCGCTGACGCCGCTGACCTACACCTACGGCTCTGGTCGTGGTGTGCGCACGTACGCCTCGACGCCGTTCTTGCCCTGGGTCGAAGTGATCCGCCAGCACCTGAACACGGCGCCGTTGATCCACGACGGGCTCGGGCTCGCGGTCAAGGAGCGCCAGTACAACGTCTGCTTCCTCAACCGCTACGCGGATGCGGGTCAGCACCTCGGGTGGCACGCAGACGACTCGCCGGGCATGAACCACGAGCACCCCATCGCGGTGGTCTCGTTCGGGCAGGCGCGAGAGATCTGGTGGAAGCCGCAGAGCGCGACCGGGGAGATTCCTGCCGACCAGAGACAGCTCCTCGGGCACGGCGCGCTGTTCGTGATGCCGACGCTCTTCCAGCGCGGCTACTTCCACAAGATCCCGAAGGGCGATCGCAAGATGGCGCCCCGCGTGAGCCTGACGTTCAGGCACTACATCCCGGAATAGGGTGAGGTCATGAAGTTCTCGGACATCAAGCTCACGGACATCGGCACTACCATCCAGATGGTCGGCGTGGTCTACACCGACTCGAACGGCGCGGGGTTCTACTTCCCGTTTCCATCGGCGCGTGACGAGGGCAAGGACCCGACGCTCGTCGAGATGACCCACGATGACTGGAAGGCGATGCTTCGGCAGGCCGACCTCGTCGAGACCGAGGTGCTCGGTCAGCGCAAGGACGGCGATCTGTACAAGGCGATCGCGCGCAAGTCGCAGCGCCAGGTCGACACGCAGGTCCAGTGGAACGTCTACCGTCGGGACAACTTCATGTGTCGCTACTGCGGCACCGAGAAGCTGCCGCTCACGGTCGACCACCTCGTGCGCTGGGAGGACGGCGGTCCCACGATCGAGGCGAACCTCGTCGCGGCTTGTCGGAAGTGCAACAAGGTTCGTGGGGACACGGCCTACGCGGCGTGGCTCCGGCACCCCTACTACGTTGAGGTCTCGCAGAAGGTCTCGTACGCGTACCAGGAGCTGAACCGGAGCGTCGCCGACACGCTCGCCAGCATCCCGCGCAACCCCGTCGTGAAGGATCGCTAGCCGTGATCGAGGCGGGCGTCGTCATCGACAAGAGCGGGAACCCGTTGTTCTGGCATCTGCCCGAGGGGCGCACGGCGGGGAGTCTTCCCGACAGCCGGACCTTGTGGCAGGTCCTTTGGGACGCCTTCAAGGAAGACAAGCTGCTCGGGTTCGCGCACAGTCACCCGGGTTCCGGCATTCCGGACCCCTCGTATTCGGACGTCACCACGTTCGCGGCCATCGAGGCTGCGCTTGGCAAGCGTCTCGACTGGTGGATCATCAGTTCAGACCACGTGGTCCTGCTCCGCTGGGGTGGACCTGACAAGATTTCCTATCGGGTCACGGTCGTTTCAGAAGAGCCTGGTTGGCTTGTCGAATTGCGGCGGTTATCGAATGTGAACGCAGGGTAACGCTGCAAGGCGATCTGACCTTGGCCTTTGCCCTTGACCTGACCTTGATGTCCGTAAACATGACGTGCTAGAACCTGCAATCGGGAGTTTTCTCATGGAAGCGTTGCTGAACATTACGGTGAACGGTCAAAACGGCGATCTCAGAGATCCGGTCTCCTTCGACGCGACAGACGCTGATGTCAAGGCGTGGGCGACTGAAACCGTGCGCACTGGCGGCATTCCCGGGATCGACGCGGACCCCAATGCTGATTTTCATGACTTTGTCGTGGATCGGTTCGCGGAGAGGGATGGTCTTCCAGCTCGCTTGGTGCTTAGGCCTAAGACGCCCTTCGGCGTCTGATGACACGTCGGCGCCTGCTCCTAGATCCGAACGCACTCATCGTCGCGTATCAAAGTGGGACGAGCGCGCTGGAACTAGCGCCGCGGTACCACTGTTCGTTGAACACGGTGCTTCAACGTCTGCGCGAGGCAGGCGTGAAGATTCGACCATCCGGAGAACGGCACACCGTCAAGGAGTTGCGGTTGAGCCCCAGCAAGGAGGCTAGGTTCAAAGAGCTTGTTGATGGTCTCCTACTAGGTGATGGTTGTATCAACCGTGCAGGCGCACTTCAGGTGCCGCAGTCAGTGCGGCGTGCTGGATGGCTTCGGGCGATCCTGCGTCGGTGCGTTGACTTAAAGATCGCGTGTGGAATTACGCCCGCGTGTGCACCAAAACGTGCAGCGGTCATCAAAGGTAGACAGGTGCGCAGCGGGGCGCATCGAACTTTTTACACGCATACGTACAAAGAAACGAAGGAGCAGCGCCTTCGTTGGTACCCGCATGGCGCGAAGCGTGTCCCGCAGGATCTCGCTATTACGCCGCTCTCAGTCGCCTTGTGGTACTGCGGTGACGGCACCGGTTCCGCGAATGGGACCATGGCGTTTTGTACACAAGGATTTTTGAGGATCGACGTTTGTAGACTTGCACGCAGTCTCTCGAAGATCTTCCACGTGCACGCAAGCGTAGGACAGGCAACGGACGGGCCTGTCGTCAGAATTAATCGACGGGATGACGCTTTCAAGCTCAACCAGCTGATCCGGCCCTACGTCCCACGTTGCTGCGCCTATAAGTTGAAACACGTGCGCCCGGCGATACCAAGAGGACGCGCGTTACGTCGTTTGACGCCTACGCAGGTGCGACGTGTGCGCAAGGCAAATGCGCGGGGTGTTTCGGCAGCAGCTCTTGGCCGGCATTACGGTGTCAGCAAGGTGACCATCTGTAACATCGTCAATCGGAAGATTTACCGAGATGTCCTTTAAGGAAGGTCACCCATGATCGTCATCGTCGGAGCCGGCGCGCTGGGCAGCCACCTGGTCCAGTTCATCCGTAACGAGAAGGCGGACATCAAGGTCGTCGACTTCGACCGCGTCGAGCAAAAGAACGTGATGTCGCAGTTCCACGGCAAGCCGGGCGTCGGGAAGAGCAAGGTCGATGCTTTGAAGCAGGTGATGGACTTCCTCTTCAAGAAGAACCTCCAGGTCGTGAGCCACAAGCTCGTCGAGAACAACGTCGACGTCCTGCTGAAGGACGCGGAGCTCGTCGTCGACTGCCTCGACAATGGGGCGTCGCGGAAGCTCGTGCAGGACTACGTGCGCGAGCACAACGTGCCTTGTCTCCACGGTGCGCTCGCGCCGGGCGGTGAGTTCGGTCGCTCGATCTGGGACGATCATTTCGTCATCGACAGCGAGGTCGGCGCGGGCGCCGCGACGTGTGAGGATGGAGAGTTCCTACCCTTCATCGCACTCACGGCGGCGTGCATGGCGCGCTCGGTCCAGCTCTTCTTGAAGGACAAGAAGAAGGTCGGGTTTTCGATCTCGCCGGTCAGCGTCGTCGCCGTCTGAATTGCTTGACAGCGACCCTCCTATTGGTTAAAGTCCCACTCGCTCGGTCACCAACCGAGAGTCCTCACAAGCCTTGGGTTCAACTCCCACAAGTCCTCGAAAGAGGATCTGAACGCCGGTCGGTTCCGGCACCTGTCTCGTAAACAGGCTGAAAAGCATCCAGGACTCTCAACTCGGCGGCCTAGTTTTTGGCGGATAAGGGACGCGGTGTCCCACTTCTTACTGGAAGAAATCCCGACAGCGGCACTCGTCTCCGCGAGGAGACACACGTCGAATGTCTACAAGCCGCTTGGTTCGACTCCAAGATCCGCCTCGAGAAGCAGCCAATCCTTAGAGTGCTCACACGCATAGCTCAACGGTAGAGCGTCGGCCTACGAAGCCGAAGGTTGGGATTTCAAAACTCCCTGCATTCATCCAAGCACTCTTCACTCGGCTGCTCTTATTTTTTAACTGCCCTTCTGGGCGCTAGGCGACAGCTCGCGACTGGCCCCTCGATGTATGCTCCTTCGCATGGACGGCCATGCCTTGCTCGGGGACATCGCGCTGTATTCCAGCCTCTGCGCTGACGGAGGCCCACGCGGGTGTCGCCGCCGCGGCGCTGCGGTGCCGGAGAAGTACCTTCCCGGGCGTTACCTCGGGGGCATGGGCGCCACCGCGCGCGCCGCCGTCATTCGCGCGGTGAACGACGGGGCGCTGCCGGCCCCGTGGTTCTTGCGCTACGTCGTCGATGAGGGCGAGCCGCGGGTGGGGGTGCCCCCGCTACCGGTTGATCGTCGCTGGAGCCGTCGTGGTCGGTGGTCAATGCCGGCGTCGGTGAAGCTCGGCGTGGGAGCGATCCTCTCGAGACAACGGCATGACCGACGATCAGATCATCGTGCAGGTGCTCGTCATCACCACGCAGATCCGGGCGGTGCTCCGCGCTCCGTCAGAGGAGCGCGGCTGAAAATCCCGAAAACGGCGGTTATACTGGACAGCGTGAACCAAGCGATCGCTGCGCAAACAATCCGCCGCATCATGCGCACGGCGGGGTTCGCCGAAAACGAAGACTTCGTCTTCTCGGCCGCCGACAACACATCAGGCAGAACCCACCCAGATGCCGACACGCCAGCAAGCCGCAAGTTCGTGCAGTCCGCAAAAGGTCACGCGCGCGCAGTAGAACAGGCCGTGCCCGGTGCGCGCACAAGCGTCAACGTCGTAGACCAGTGGGTCAACATCAGCGTGACGTTGCCGCCGGAGCCGCCGGAGGCAAGGAAGTCGCCGAAGCAGCTAGATCGCGAGATCGCCGAGGCGCTCACCAAGCCCCGCAAGATCGGCTATGGACTGTCCGCGATTGATGATGATGAATGGTCATGGGTGGTCGAGCAGTTGCGGGAAGGTCAGACGACCTGGGGCACTGGATCCGACACCCTCGCCGAGGGAGTCGAGTACACCAAGGCTGAGGCCGTCACCAACATCAAGAAGGCTTTAGCGAGCCTCGGTGTTGACGTGAAGGATGCGGTGCGGCTGCCGTTCTAGTAGTTGCCGCGCTCCCTGGGTAGTCCTCCACCCGTATCGCGCAGGGCACGCGTGCCTCTCGCGGACACTGGGTGCGTGACTACTCACGCTGTACCACCGGGCACTTGCGGTGCTTGCGGTGTCTCTACGGCCGGCACGAGGGCTGCTCTAGCTATCTGGCGATGAGCAAGCCCAAGCACAGCAAGTCCCGCCGCGGAACGAGCGACCGGTCGGTCATCACCGACGTCGTCACCCAGCTCGAGTGCGCGGTCAAGAACCCCCACGCCGCGGCGATCGGCGCCGTGATCGGCGGCCTCGTCCCGTGGTTCGGGCGTACGCTCGCGCATGAGGAGATCCCATCGTCTTGGACCGCCGGGAACCACGGCCTGGCGGCGGCGATGGTCGCGGTCGTCCTGGGATGCGCGTGCTTCAGCGCGATCTCCGTCTACAAGTTCGGGCGCGCCGCGTTCGGCGACTCGCGCAAGGCGCTGGGGTTCGTGCTCGCCCTGGAGGGCGTCATGCTGGTGTCGCATGGTGCCACCAGCGCCGTCGCACTCGCGGTCCTGGTCGCGATCAACGCGGTCGCGAACGGCTCGGTGATCGCGCTCGCCCGTGACGCGACGAAGCGTCGTTGCGAGGCCGACGCGCGGCGCGCGGCGACGCGCGCGCGCAGCCGGGCGTGCCGTGGCCCTGTCGGCCCCGTGGCCCCAGGGTACGCGCCATACGTCCCTGCGCCGCAAGGGCAGCCCTCCGCGCCCCCCGCGTCTACGCCTACGCCGTCCGCGCCCGCGTCCGTTCCCCCAGCGCGCCGTGCGCGTGGGCCGGTACACGTGAGTGGTGCGGTCGTCACGACGTGGCGCCGCGCGACGCTTGACGACGTGGTCGACGCGGAGATCGTCTCCGAGCAGAAGCTCCTGGCGTAGGGGACCCGATGACGCTCAAGCTCAAACTGCTCGACCTCGCTACCGTGAACCCGCAGCCGATGCTGGGGCCCAAGCGTTGGGTCCCGGTGCCGCAGGTCCGCGTCGACGTGAAGTCGTACGGTATGACCAAGCACCAGCCGGCCGTCGTGATCGCGACGTGCCGTGACGAGTTGCTGCTCAAGCTCTTGGTCGAGCCCCAGAGTGAGTGGTGGTCGGTGCAGCCGGGGGGCCTCGTGAGGGTGGGCATGGACCAAACGCGTCAGGGCCACCGCTTCACGCGCACGATCACCAAGGTCGTGAAGCTCCTCGGACGCCTCGGCCGCGAAGCTGGCCGCGCGCGCGCGACCGCGCAGCAGATCGCAGCGCGCGCCGCCGCGCGTGTGGGGCGTGACGGTGAGTGCCAGGTCTGCGCGAACCGTCAGATCGTGCAGAAGGGGCTGCTCGTGCTCCATGGCTACGAGCGCCCCGGTGACGGCGCGGTGGCGGGCGAGTGCTACGGGCGGGGTTACCCTCCCTACGAGGTCAGCTGTGAACGCTTGCGCTGGTTCATCGATGTGGTCCTCATCGGGGACCTGGGGCGCGTGCGCGCGCAGCTCGTCGAGCTGCCGAGCCTCCCGGAGCTGAACCGACAGGTCCTCATCGGCGTGGAGCACGGGTGGCCGAAGTATCGCGTGGATGTGGTGGCGCGCGGCGCGGTGGGGTTCGACAAGTTGGAGGAGCAGCGGCGTCGCGAGCTGGAGGGACGGATGCGCGCGCTGGAGTTTGAGATTCAGCAGCAGGGGCGTCGGCTGTCTGCGTGGCGGCCAGCGGCCTGATGGTGCTCGAACCTCGATCAGGTACGAGGGTACGAGGTGCGCGCCCGCGCGCCTTGGCACCCGCCGCTCCGCTGCGCACCTGCCTGAAGACCTGAGGTGCTAGGTGCTAGCGTTGAGGGATGTCACGGATGCCGCTCCTCTCGGTCGTGCTGTACCTCGCGGCGAGGTACGCGCCCGTGCCTGTGGCCCCCTACTACTTGCAGACCTGATGCGTTAGCGTCGGTCGATGCTTCGGATGCCGCTCCTCTCGGTCGTGCTGTACCTCGCGACGCGCCTCTGGCTCGTTGGTGGAGCTGCTGAGGGCGTCGACGAGAGCATGCTGGCCTTGTTCGTTCGCGCGGGGCTGCATTTGACTTCACGCGAGATCCTCGCCTCTGACGGTGCCTCTGGCGACGGCGACGGCGACGGCGACGGCGACACCGTGCACTGAGCGTCCAGGCGTCAGGTACAATCGCGCTTGATGAGGCTGGAGACGCACGAAGGGCTGCTCGCGGATCCCGCGACGATCGAGGACGTCACGCGGGCGGTCGCGGGGCTCACCGCGGTCGGCGAGGCGTACGTCATCATGAGTGACACACCGGACTCCGAGTGGTACGTCCAGGGCGCCGGTACCGTCGGCGAGGACTTCATCGTCGAGCGGCGTGACGGCTGCGCGGGTGAGCACTACCGTGGTGACCGTCGCGTGACCGCTGACGAGCTGTTCGAGATGCTCGGCGGCTACCTGCGCGGTGCGACGGACTGGAGCCACGTCGTCTCGTGGCATCGCGTGCGCGTCGACTTCGGCGCAGCGAACGCGAACGCCTAGCGCCTAGCGCTTGACCACGCTGCGCCACGAAGGCACCAGGGTGGCGATCTCGTGGTCGAGCTGCGATGGGGACTTCTTCTCCGCGTGCATGTGCGCGCTGGCGGGAGCCCTTGCAGCGTCGATCTCTTTCTTTGACAGCACCCGAGAGCCTTTGAAAATCTGGACGTGTCGGTCGTACTCCTCTAGCCAGCGATCGGCCGCCGCGATTGCACTCGGCAAATCGGCATAGTCGCCGACGTGATCGCCGTTTGAAACCACCATGAAGGGCGTAGTCGTGGCTGTAACAACAGGCGCACGAGGGGTTTTCGGCACACTTATTTTTGGAGGTGCCGATGAACCTGGCTTGAAGGTTCCTGTGGAGCGGCTCTCGAATAACGCGCGACTCACCGGCCACAGTTCATCGGCTACGGGGTCCTTGGCGTAGTACGTGCGCACGGTGAGACGTTCGCCTCGGAGGGCCGGCTCTTCCGTTGTCCCCAGCGTGACGAGTCCGCGATCCAGTGCCGCGCCGAGCGTCATCACCTCTCCGGTGCCCAACCTGATCTGTTCCTTGGCCTTGACCGGTTTTGCCATGCTCCTTCGAGTCTATCGAAGGCGGTAACAAAACGCGGATTTTTTGCTTCGTTATGTGAGGCGTAGCGCGGCGACTTCGGCGCAGCGAACGCGAAAGCCTAGCGTTTGACCCTGACCACGCACACCTTCGGCGCCGCGATCAGGTAAGCGTCCTCCTTCGGCCGAAACGACGGCTGGCGCTGGCGTTGTACGGCCTAGTCCCGATCGGGCTTCGGGCTCACGCGGTGCCGCCGCCGGACGACGAGCTGCCGCCCGCGTTCTCGACGGCCGCGGCGGTGAGCATCACGCCGCGCGCGTACTCCTCCAGCGTCACGCCGCGCGCGGCGGACTTCTCTTGGAGCACGGCGGCCTGCGCTGCGCTCAGCTCCACGTCGAGGACGTGCGTGCGCGCTGCTTCCGGCACGCGCGTGAGGTCCTCGACCTTGGGTGTCTTGGCGGTCTTGTCGGGCATCGTCGCATCTTCGCACGGCGCGCACAGCGGGCGCGTCAGCGCGTCGCCGGCCTGGTGACCGCCGATACCGCTGCGGGTCCACGTCGCGATCGTCACGAGGTCGCGTGGCGTGCTCGTGGTGCCGCAGCGGACGCACGGTTTCGCGATCGAGCGGTCGGGGTCGAACGTCACACGTGCGCCGCTGTGCTCGAGCGCGAGACCGAGCGCCGTGGTCGGGTCGTCGTTACGCAGGGCTTCATCGAACAGCCGCTGGAAATCCTCGTCGGAACGCTTGTGCATGGGGTCCGCCTAGTTGGTGATCGCGTCGACGCCCCTCGCGACCCAGAACCGTTCGGCGTGGTGGTACTGCAACAGCAGCACCTTCCCGGGGCTCTTCTCGCAGTAGGCTCCAGCCGGCACGCCGCACGTTGGACACGGGACGGCGAGGAGTTGCTCGCGGGTGCACTCGGGTGGTTGTTCGGGCATGGAGTCCACTCCCCGTATCGCGTACAGTCGAGCAGATCAAGAGCGTGTGCGTAGGCCCGCATGACGACATTCCATTTCACCGATCACGCGATCGACAGGTTCGTCAGGCGCCACGCTCCCGACGCCGATCGTGACGACGTTCGAGCGTTCTTGATCCGGAACGCCAGCCAGGCCGTGCGGCTCAAAGAGCGCTCGCTTGGCGGCCAGACGGTGTTCGCGTTGCACGACTACCGCTTGGTGACCAAGCACGACGCTCGCGTCGAGGTCGTCGTGACGATCTTGCCGCATCGCTACACCGGCGGCGGCTCCTACGATCCCGTGAGGGTCCAGGATTACCTCGACGAAGCAGCCGCCCGTGAACGGCGCGCGCGTGAGGAGATCGCGGAGCACGACGCGCGTGTCCAGCGCGAGCAGCTCGCGCTTGTATCCGCGAGAGCTTCGGTCGAGGAGGCGCACAGCAGGCATACGTGCGCGACTCAAGCGGAGGAGGCGCGTGAGGCCAGGCGCGCGGAGGTCGCAGCGAAGCACGTTCTCGAAGAGCGTGTGAGGCTTGAGAAGGTTCGTGCCGCGGACAGGCTGCTGGAACGCGCTATCCTGCGTGACTGGGAGAAAACGGAGCGCCACGAGATCTCGCAGGCGTGGAACGGGGAGAAGCTGCGGCGTGAGATCGCCGTCCTTCGGGCATTCGTCGTAGCGCTCGGGACCCCTGAGAGTGCGACCGTTCTCGCGCAGGTCGATCAGATCCGCGCTGAGCGCAACTCTCCGTTGGTGGAAGCCCCCGACGCGGAAGTAGCGGGTGTCGCGCACTCGGAACCGCGTTGATTCGTCACCAATCGCAGAGAGTGCTTGACGATAGCGCGGGTCCGCGCTAGATGTGGAGTGTCCTCGATGCGCACGTTCCGCTTACCTGTTCGACTTCGCTCGCTACGACTACCTGTCTAGGTAGTCGTAGCTCGCAGCACTTCGTCCGAGTGGCGGATTGGTAGACGCGGTCGGCTCAAACCCGGCTGGGCTTCAGGCTCATGCGAGTTCGATTCTCGCCTCGGACACGCCAGCGTGGCGGATCGGTAGACGCAGTCGGCCTAAACCCGACCGAGCTTGACGCTCGTGCGAGTTCGACTCTCGCCGTTGGCACTCTTGAAAATTAGATACGCGGACGTGGTGGATCTTGGTAGACACGCCGAGTTCAGGGCTCGGTGGGCGCAAGCCCGGGCAGGTTCAATTCCTGTCGTCCGCACGTGTTGTATGCGGCCATGGTGGATTTTGGCAGACACGCCAGCTTGAGGTGCTGGTGGGCGCAAGCCCGGGCAGGTTCGACTCCTGTTGGCCGCACGATTCTTCAACGTAAGTGCCTGTGGCGGAGCGGAATACGCGGCGGTCTTAGGAACCGCTGGGAGTAATCCCGTGCTGGTTCGACCCCAGCCAGGCGCACTGCGACTGCGATACTCTGGGCGTGGTCAGGAGACCCGCCAATCGCAGGTCGCGATCACGGTGGATCGCTGGCCGTTGATCTCGAGGGTCACGTGGAGGTCCGGTGGCGGGAGGCTGTGATCCGCGCGCACGACAGTCCCTTCGAGGCGCGCTGTGAAGGAGGCGCTCTCGTCTAGGCCGATGTAGGTCACGTCGACCTCGATCGCGCTGCCCGGGGCGCACTCGTCGAGCGTGATGAAGCTGTCGATCGCGCTCGTGGAGAACATGTCGCCGGGGAGGCTGCCAGCTTGTACGAACTGCGTCTTCCCGTCGATCCGCAGGTCGTCGATGATCCAGTCCGCGGTGCCCCCAGCTGTGTCGCCGTCGTCGATCTCGAGGCGCGTGGGCTGGAACGTCGCGTTCTGCACACGCGCGAGGATCGTGGTCTTGGTGACGGACTTCAGTGCCTCGGCCGTGATCGGGATGATGGTCGGGCGCTGCGGCGGTGCAGTCCCTAGGACAGACGCGAAGAGCGGGTGACCCTCGGGATTCGGGCCGTTGTACGTCACGATGACCGCGAGCTCGTGTCCACGCTCCACGGGATCGAGACCGCTCATCATGAACGCGGTCGTGGCCTTTTGGTTCGCGGCGACGCCGCGAGTTCCGAACAGCGCGCCGGACAGATCCTTCATAGCGAGCTGCGATCGACCGTCGACTTCGAGGTCGTTCACGATCCAGTTGGCCGCGCCGCCCTCCGTGCCCGCGCCTGAGATGAAGAGGCGCTCGATGTCGATCGCTTCCTTCGCCTGGACCGCGACGCGTGTCGGTTGGTGCGGAGGCACCAGCGACGCTTGCAGCGCGAGGAAGCGTCTTGCGAGCGTTGAGGACAGATCCTCTTTGGGTGCTGCTTGCGACGTTTCGTCGAGAGCGGGCACGGTTTCTGCGTTTTCTTCGGTGAGCTGCCGCCACGCAGCCTGGTAGCTCTCACCGGTCTTGGCTTGGCGCGCACGCACCTGGCGCTGCAACGCACGATCGCGCTTCTTGTCGTCGCTCATTGGAACCTCTCGTGGACTCGTTCGAGCTGTCCCGCACCGATGGCTCGTCCGAGCAGAGAGATTCAAGAGCATCCGGCGGGTCATCCCCTTCATCCCGTAGAGCGACCAAGGTGCGGTTGGTCGGTGGGGCTCAGGCATCCCGGATAGGTGCCGAGGTCAAGGTAGCGCGGGCGCGCAGTACCGCGCAAGCGGGGAGATCTGGGGGCCGGAAGTTAATCGGCGGGGAGCGTCGTATTCACGGCTGCGAGGAGTTCACGGCGGATCACGGCGTCTGGGATCTTCATGGCGCGACACACGGCGACGTGCCCGTTGATCGTGCCGCCGGCCAGGCTGCTGAGTGCCGGATCGTGCTGGAGGGTCTGCAACCAGTGCTGGATGACTTGGGCGTGCAGCGCGGATAGCTTCAGCTCGTCTTCTGCGTCGTCGTGATTGGGCATGTTCGCGGCTACGCGCTCTTCGTCTTCGCCGGTCGGATCGCGTGCCACCAGCCCTCGTGCGGCGTGCGCGGCAGCAGCGCGACGAGCGAGCTCGCGACCTGACCCTGGCACGGGTCGCAGAGATCCCACTGCTGGTAGTTGTTGCCGGTGCTGAGGCGCAGCATACGCGCGAGTCCGTCGCCCGCCGTGGGGTCACCCGCCTTCCAGGGTTTGATCTCATCGCCGCAGCCGTCGCAGACGGTCTTCGTTGCCATGAGGCTGACGATACCAGAACCAAGGAGCTTCGGAGCTTCAGGCTCTCAGGCTCTCCGGATCGGCGAGGCCGAGCTGTCGCAAGTCCTCTTCGGTCAGCGCCCCAGAGCTTGGGCGCTCGGGGTCGCCGATCTGCGGCACTGGCTCCGGCAGCTCGCAGACATCGGTCGACAGCCCCAGGTGCGCGAGCGCCTTCCGCACGCACGTGCGACACAGGTCCAGCGTCAGGGACTCGCGGATCCTGTAGGACTGGCCGGCGATCACGAGGGCCTCGAAGTGCTTGGCGTCGGGCCTGGGTGGCGACACGTGCAGGTTGGCACTCCCCTCGTCGCGGCCGTACTTCTCACCGCAGGCGTCGCACACCATGGCCATGTGCGAGATCGTATCAGTCTTCGACGTCCTCCAACGTGAGCGCCACGTGCCACGCGCGCACGATTCGCCGGCCGCGGATTCGCTCGCGCACCGCCGGTCGGACGCTGCCGTAGCCGTAACACGGACCGTGCGACAGCTTCGGCCTCCCCGACGGGTGACCACTACAACCGCAGTCTCTCTTCTTCGCGCCCTTGTCCTTCAACGTGACCTCCGTGAGCGCCCGCCAGGCGCTCGGTTGTGGTCACGGCACGGGTCCTCGTCGACACGCGGATGAGCGTATCAGAAGGGAGGACCCTGAGAAGGTGCGCTTTCCGCTCGCGGCGCGGCGCGGCGTTCGGCTAGGTTCGCGGCAGGAGGGAACGAGACCATGAGTGACAAGATTGCGAGGCTCGGAATCAAGCGCGACAACGACCTGATGTACTACGTCAAGAACGGTGACGTCTGGGCCGTGCCGCGCAAGCAGCCGGGATTACCCAAGGGTCGCCCCGCGAGGGTCGCGGCGACCGGCCTCAAGCTGGACTACGGACGGTACATCTACTTCATCGACAAGGACGGCGACGTCGCACGCAATGAACGCGCCCTCGGCGGCGGGCGCCGCGCGGGGAAGGCCGCGAAGCCGGGCAGGAGCACGCGGCCGACGAAGTCGAAGTCGACGCCGGCGTCTCCGAAGAAGACGGGGAAGAGCAAGGCGCAGCTCGATCGTGAGATCGCCAGGGCGCTCAGGAGCTAGCGCTTGGAGGTGTGCCCGTTCTGCGACCTCGCGCAGCGCCGTCTGCTTGTTGAAGAGCCGCTCGTCGTCGCCTTCGAGGATGATTTTCCCGTCTCGCGGGGGCACGCGCTCGTCGTGCCGCGTAGGCACGTCGCGACGTACTTCGACTGCACGCTCGACGAGAGGGCGGCGCTCTGGGACCTGGTCGTTCGCGTTCGGAACCTGATCGTTGACGGTTGCAGGCCCGACGGGTTCAACGTCGGGTACAACGCGGGGGCAGCGGCGGGGCAGACGGTGATGCACGCCCACGTCCACGTGATCCCCCGCTATAGCGGTGACGTCGCCGACCCGCGTGGGCGGGGTACGGCACGCTGTCGTAGGACGCGGTGCCTACGACGTTCGGGGCCCCGCAGAGAGACCGTGCCTGGGGCTGTGCACGCGTGACGACAGGGATCGCCTGTGCGTGTCGTGCGGGTGGACGCGCGAGATGAAGGAAGACTTCCTCGACGCGCAGTCGAGTGCTTGAGGAGCGAGGGCGCGGGGTAGCGAAAGTGGCGGTCGGGTCGGAGCGGGGGTAACACTCGCGCCCGATGGTCTTCAGGCTGCATGGAGGGTTCGGCGCGTGAGCGCGAGCGCGGACCAGGCGATCGCACGCCGTGCGTGGCTCGCGGGTGTCCGGTGGGCGCGAGGCCCCCGCGCGTCGGAGGCCCCCGCAGTCTCCGTCGCCTTCGACGCCTGGTGGACGGAGGTTTCCAAGCCGTCGCCCTCGGCGCGGGTGCCCGTCGGGGCTCCGAGTTGGTGGTACGGCCGAGGGTCGAAGATCGGGCGCCGTCTCTACGATCGCCGCGGCCCCGCGCAGCACCCAGCCCTCGACACGCTGCCGCTCGACGGGGGCTACGCTCCGCGCTGGTCGGAGGATCGTCCAAGCGCCCCTCGCGGACAGTTCAAGCGCACGGTCGTGACGAGCGACGGCGACGTCTACACGATCCTCTCGTGGTGGGATGACGTGCACGCGGACTCCAGCTCGTGCTTCATCGTCCGGGGTGACCAAGCGTACTCGAGCGAGGCCCTGCTCGCCGTGTTCCCCCTCCACTTCCCCGGGCAGGCGATCCAGCTCGCCGCGGCGGGCGTCCAACTCGTGGAGGTCGCGCACCAGGGTTCTTGATCGCGGTCGTTCTTTTGCGCCCTCCGTCGAAAGATGCGATTGTCGGCTCACTCGATGAGATGGGCAACGCTCCTCCAAGACCTCGACGAGTCCAAGGAGCGCAAGCGCCTCCGGGGGCGTATCCAGCGCCTCCTCGACAAGTGGCAGCCGATCCTGGGCGTCACGCTCAGTGGTTGGGACCTGCGGAAGATGAAGAAATACTGGGGGTCGTCGAACAAGACGACCGGCCACATCACGTTCAACACCGAACTGGCGAAGTTGCCGCCGCGCTACGTCGAGTACCTCGTGGTCCACGAGCTCACGCACCACCGGACCGACGGGCATGACGGGCGGTTCTACAAGCTGATGGACGAGAACTTGCCGGGGTGGCGGCGGCTGCAAGCTCGGATCGAGGAGCCTCTGAGCCGGTACAGCTGAGTCATGGTAACGCTCGACGCGATCGCGGCGCGCATCGACGACCACGTGACCACGTACATGGGGCTCCTGGACATCAGGGGAGAGCGCCCGACCGTCAAGCTGCGGAGCAACCTCGGGTCGAAGTGGCTGGGGCGCTCGACGTGGTCTTCCAGGCGCCCGCACACGACGCTCTTGGAGCTTCAGCAGGCCATCCTCGGCGAGGATCGCACGCTCGAGCGCGTGATCGCGCACGAGATGATCCACCACCGCGACGCGCTCGCGATCTCCGCGAACGACCTCGTCCTCATGGGTGTCGGGATCAAGCCCGAGTCGCATGGAGCGTCCTTTCGTGAAGGTGCTGCTCGTGTCAACGCGGTCAGGGGACCCGGCTTCGTGACCGAGTTTTCCGACAAGGAGTACCGTCACGCGCCGTCGCTCAAGAAGTTTTTCGTCCTCATCACGCCGCTGCCGAATGGGTTGCTCGGTTGGACGTGGGCCGCGCGCCTCGGCGACAAGGCGAAGGACTGGGCGAACGACCTCGTGGCCCGTGGATCGCGGCTCGTGCAGACGACTGACGAGCGGTGGACCCGAGGGCGCAAGATCGTGCGCTACGGGGGCTACTCGGTCCCACGGGACAGCCAAGAAGCCAAGCTGCTCCAGGATCTGTACGCGACGGGCTAGTTGCGCGACACTCGGCACATGGCGAACGAGCGCGGATCCTACGGCGAGGCCAACGGGGGAGAGGGAAGGCGGAGTGGGGCGCTGCCCGTCCTGCTGATGCTCGGGATCGCGGCAGGGCTCTACGCGCTCTCCCCCGGCGCGCGGCACTTCTACAAGCACGGGAGACTGCCGGTCGTCGCCGCCGAGGAGTCCTCGCAGTGGGAGCGGAGCCGATGAAGTTCTCACCACCGCGCACGCGCTACCTCGGCAAGATTGCCGGGCTTGCGGTCTACCTCGTGTCGGGCGTGAGCGTCCGCAACAACACCGACATCGACTTCACGTGCGGCGGCAACGAGGCGGTCTACCCGAACTACGTGCCGCCCGGCGAGATCTGGCTCGACGACGCGGCTGGTGCGCTCGATCGCACGGCGACGGCGCTGCACGAGATCGTCGAGCGCCACCAGATGATGGAGTTCGGAAAGAGCTACAACGACGCCCACGAGGTGGCGTCGGCGACGGAGCGGCCGTTCCGGCGCGAGCTCGCCAAGGCGCCGCCGAAGACGTTCGACGCGCGCCGCGTCGGGATCGCCTACCGCGCGTACTTGAAGGACCCGGGGCGCTACCCCGTCCTCGATCGGCCCAACGATCCGGCGCGGGGACCGCACCAGATGGACCGCGAGATCGCAGAAGTTCTCGATCGCCGGAAGCGGAAGAGCTGAAAGCTTGCGGACTCCGCGGGGCTCGAACCCGCCAAACCGAGGTCATTACGCTCGGCGCTGCGCCTGGCAGCTCGGAATCCATTGGTGTCGTGTCGAGGACGTTCGACTAGGACGGCGGCTACGGTCCGCTCGTGCGGCGTCTACAGATTGCTCTCGACACGACGTGCAGGAAGCTGGGATCGAACACAGCGACCTCGGGCCATGTGATGTACCCGATGCTCTACCACTGAGCTATTCCTGCGGAGCCTTCGCACGGAGTTGAACCGCGGGTCGCCGGACTAGCAGTCCGGTGCTCTGACGTTGAGCTACGAAAGCATGGCGGAGGCGCCACCTCCGACGTCCAGCTCGCGCTGTGCGCCGGTTGATCCGGTAACGCCTCCAAAAGCGTTTAGCGAACGAGGCGCAAGCTCGACACCGCCTTCCCGACCGTCTTGCGATCGTGTGTGGGGTGCACGCCGATCGCGGTCGCTTGGCCGTCGAACGGACCGGCGTTCTCGCGGATCAGCACGTGGGCAACACCGCGCGCGGTGAGGCGCCCGTCGATCGCGAGCAGCTCGGCCTCGGTGGAGACGCCGAGCACCACGGCGATGGACCCCGATGGCACGGGACCGCTTTCGCCGGCGGCGTGCGCGACGTGGGCGGCGAGGACCCCTTTCGGGAGGTCCTCGCGGACGATCACGAAGTGGGTCTTGGGGTCGCTGCTCGACGAGGGACTCGGAGAGGCGTTCGCTTGGGGCGATGCAGAGAGGACGCTTTCGCGCTCACGGTCAATGCTTCGACATGGAAGTCATCCTGCGTCGCCGTTCACGCGATGTCAAGCATCGTCATGATCCGGAAGTGTGCTTCCGACGCCGCGACTTCGCTTTTGGCGTGTCCTTCAGCAGCAGCGTTGCGGAGATGATTCCTAGGCCCGACACGACCAGCAAAAAATTCCGCGCGAAGACGTCGTCATCAGGCCGAGGAGCTGTGCCGACGTCACCATAGTGCCCGCGCTGATTCATGAATCATCCTACGCAGCGACAACCGCCGTCGTCCACAAATGGGGTGAGCACATGAAAACACCCGCCCCTCGCGCGGGGCGGGTGAAAGAACCAAGCCTGCGCGGGCTCACCAGTCCGTGTCCGATCGTCATCGGGCGTTGCTGGACGCCGAGAGAGGGCGTGCCTTGCGGCAGAGGCCCGGCGGGTGTGTTGCGTTTAGTCTAGCAGGGTGGAGGCGCCGGGAGTCGAACCCGGGTCCGAAGATGCGTCCGAACGAACGTCTACGCGTGTATGGCGCTGTTTGATGTCTCGAGCTCGTCGGTAGCGACCGACCTACGAGCCCAACGAGCTGACGAAGTCTCGACCTCCGTGTGTCAGCGCTTCAGGAGGTCCAGCCTGGTTGTGTCGGTGCTTCGCGGCTCCAGGCGGAAGCTGCGAGCACCGTCGTCACCTGTGTTTCAGGCGGCGAAAGCAACAGCGCCGTTGTCGTTCGCAGTTGCATGGTTGCCCATTTTTACGTGGCCCTGGGCGCCACGACGCGCGATCCGTACATCGACATCCCCGTCGAAACCGGTACGCCCCCAAGTTTTCAGAGAACGAGGCACTATGCAGGCTCCTCCAAGATTCAGTCAAGCGTTAATCGTTGTGGCTTCTGAGCTTCGGTGTTTTCGGTGCGGCGGGTTTAGTCTGTGGCTATGAGCACGTTGCGAGGACGTGAACTGTTACTAGAAGCGATCCGTCGCGGCTATACCGTTGATGGGGACGGAAACGTGTTTGGTCCAAACGGACGAAGGCTCTCTCTCTCTCGCGTAGGGCTGGTAGTGGGTACTGTGCCATTGGTTTGAAGATTGAGGGGCGTGTGATGAACGTCGAAGTTCACCGTATTGCGGCCTATCAGCTTTATGGAGAGGCCGTCTTTCAGGAGAGTCTTGAGGTGCGTCACCTCGATGGGGATTGCACGAACAATAGGTCCACCAACTTGGTTCTTGGCACCCCGCGACAAAACAGCATGGATCGTCTATCGGAAGTTCGCCGATCGATGGCCGTACACGCCTCGTTGAGGCGACGGCGGCTGTCCGATGAAGACGAGGTTGCGCTCTGCGCTGACCGACGGGCAGGAATGGAATTTCGAGATCTCGCAGCGAAGTACCGGGTGTCCGTTGGCGCGGCGCATTACATTTTTCACAAGAATCGATCCTCAGATAGGGCTTGACGCGGCTGTTGTAGTCGCATAGCTTCTTGGTGCGGAGTGGAGCAGCCCGGTAGCTCGTCGGGCTCATAACCCGAAGGTCGCAGGTTCAAATCCTGCCTCTCGCAACCAAGTGTTTCGATGACGTCGTTCTTCTCATTCTCGTCTAGTCGCAGTCGCTCGTAGCTACCCGCTACTGAGCGACTCCTGGATTTGGAGCATGAGGCCCGCATGGCGTGGGCACCCGTCTCGAAAACGGGGAGGCCGGAAACGGTCCGGGTTCGATTCCCAAATGCTCCGCGCATGGAAGATGAACTCGCGGTGGCGCGAGAGCCGTTTGCTAAACGGATGGACCCCGTGAGGGGTTGCGGTTCGACTCCGCCGTCTTCCGCGGAGGCTAGCTATGGACGCATCCACCGGTGGCAGCGGACGCCGCCGAACGAGAAACGCGGGCGCGTGCACACGAGCACGATCACGGTCGCGGTGCTGGAGGAGCCCCAGCTCGCTGAACTCGTGATCCGCGCGGAGGACGTCGACGTCGAGACGATGCGTGGGTCGGGCGCGGGCGGCCAGCACCGGAACAAGACGGACTCGGCGGTGCGCGCTCGACACCGGCCGACCGGGATCGAGGTCCGCTGCGAGTCCGAGCGATCGCAGCACCTGAACCGCGCGTTGGCGATGAGGGTCCTCGCCGCGCGCGTCGCCGAGCTGGCGCGGTCCACCGCGCAGGGCGCGCGTGCTGCTGATCGACGGCGGCAGGTCGGATCGGGCATGCGCGGCGACAAGCGCCGGACGATCCGCACGCAGGATGACCAGGTGGTCGACCACGTTGACGGCCGGACGTGGCGGTTCAAGGCGTACGCACGCGGTGACTGGTAGGCCCGGCAAACCGGATGGTGAGTGCGTGCGAGTGCGATTGAGTGCGAACGAGTGCTCGCGACTTTCGGCGAGATCACGTTCCGTTCCTGTTGAATTATTCCGGATATACCGTTAGAACGTTCGCAGGAGGTACTAAGTGAAGTTTTTTCTGTCTCTCGCTCTCGTGTCCATGATGGCCGCGTCCGCCCACGCGGACGACGCTCACAACTCGTGCGCGGCGCCCAACCCGCACACCGGCGCCGCCGTGTCGATCCCCGCCGACGACGCCGTGCACCTCAACCCCGACGGCTCGTCGAAGTACGCCTACGAGCAGTGGTACTGGAACGCGGTGGTGATCGCCGACGACGGCCACACCTACGGCGTCGAGACGATCCCGTTCCAGTTCGCGTTCGGCTTCATCCCGACGTTCACCGTCGTGCAGATCGCGCTGACGGACGCGACCGCGAACACGTACGAGAGCCAGCTCATCTTCGGCAGCGGCGTGTATCCGCACATCGCCAATGCCTTCGACCTGGAGGCGTCCGACGCGGGCGGCAGCTTCAGCGCGATCGGCGGCGGTGGCAGCGACGATCTGTCGCTCACCTACGATGACGGCTCGGTGGTCGACCTCCACTTCGATGGTCGCAAGAACCCGGCACCGGCGTGGCACAACGGTCAGGCGAGCCTCGTCGACCCGGTCACCGGAACCAACCACGGCAAGCAGTTCTACTACAACCGGCGCAGCATGAAGGTGACCGGGTCGATCTCGCGGCCCGGCAAGCGCGAGGTCAACATCCTCACCGGTGACGGCTGGTACGATCGTGAGTTCGGCACCGTGATCGGGACTCCGGGCTCGCAGGAGAACAACGTCAACTGGCACTGGGTCTCGCTGCACCTGTCGAATGGCTCGGACTACATGCTCTGGGACATGAAGGCGGACGACACCGGCAACAGCTTGGTCCGTACGATCAACGAGATCGGCCCCGCGCCAGCGTGCACCGAGAAGACGATCACGGCGTTCTCGGTCGTGGGTACTGGTGCCACCGTCGTCAACGCAGGGCCGCCGGTGACCACGCTCGACACGTCGGTCCGCCTCACGATCCCCGAGGAGCACCTCGACGTCATCGTCGCGCTTCTCCGGACCAACCAGATCATCATGACCGGCGGCCTGTTCTCTCCGTTCGTCGAGGGCGCGATGGTCACCATCGGTACGCAGAACGGGTGGCCGGTCGTCGGCACTGGCTACCTCGAGCAGTTCGCGCCAGCCGACTCGGGCCCGGCTGCCGGCGGCTGCTGCCAGGGCGTGTAGACGACTGCGCTAGCTCTGTAGAGATCCGTAGAGCGTTTCGCTCCACGATTGCACCGCATCGACCGGCCGTAGCATCTCGCTCACGGCCGGTCTTTGTATTTGAACGGGGACGATACTCGATGCAGTTCGCGTGGCAGCCGATGACGCTCGCGCCCGTCGACGACACGCCGATCGTCACACTGGGGTGCGTGATGTATTGTGGGGGGCACGCGGTTGACGGTTGGCACTTCAGACGAACTCGACTTGTGGAGGTGATGCCATGGAACGCAAGCTAGTTTCGATTCAGACGATCGACTCGATCGCTGCCATCGTTGGCGCGGACAACATCGTGCAGGCCCGCGTTCTGGGCTGGACCGTCGTCGTCAAGAAGGACGAATTCGCGCCCGGTGATCCGTGCGTGTTCTTCGAGATCGATAGCGTGCTCCCCGACGGGCCTGCGTGGTCGGAGTTCATGCGCGCGCGCAAGTTTCGCGTGCGCACGCTCAAGCTGCGCGGCGTGTTATCGCAGGGGCTCGCGCTGCCGATCGCGATCCTCGACGGTGAATCGTCGCGCGATGTCGATCTGCGTGATCGTCTCGGCGTCACCAAGTTCGAGGCGGTGGTGCCCGACACGCGAGAGATCGCCGGACCATTCGCGCCGCATGTGCCGAAGACCGACGAGATCCGCCTGCAATCGGCGATCGGCGTGCTCGACGAGCTGCGCGGTCACGAGCTGTTCGTCACGACCAAGCTCGACGGCACGTCTGCGACTTACGCGCACGACGCCGACGGCTTCGTCGCGTGCTCGCGCAACTGGGCGCTGGTCCGCGGCGAGAACCCCGTGTGGCGGCTCGCCGCGCGCTACGCGCTCGAGACCAAGCTGCCGATCGACTTCGCGATCCAGGGTGAGATCTGCGGCCCCGGCATCCAGAAGAATCTGCTCAAGCTCGACGACGTCGACCTGTTCGTGTTCAACGTCTACGACATGCGCGCGGGCGCGTTCCTCGGGCTCGAAGCGTTCGTCGCGTTCTGCGCTGAGCACGGGCTGCGCACGGTGCCGATCGAGCGCGTCGTGCGCGGCGAGGAGGCGGCGACGTTCGTGCATACGCTCGACGGCTGGCTCGAGGCGGCGCGGGGTCTGTACGGCGGCACGCAGCAGCGCAAGGAGGGCATCGTGGTTCGGCCGGTGGTCGAGATGCCGTCGGCGGTACTCGGCGGGAGGCTGTCGTTCAAGGTGATCAACAACGACTTCCTGCTCAAGGACGAGGACTGACCGGCGACCGGCGCGCGCCGCGCATCTGAGGCTGCGTGCGCCTAACGATCGCGGCTCGTACCGCGTCAGCCCTTGACCGTCAGTAGCGGCCACAACCGGGCGACGCGCTTTGCGACGCGCGCGTCTTCGACGGTCTGCACGACCGGCGTGATGTCCTTGTAAGCGTACGGCGCCTCCTCCTTGAGGCGATCGTGGTACTCGGCGAGAACGTCGCGGCGGAGGCGGACGTCAGGTGCGGTCGGCGCGCCAGATCGTATCGATCGTACCCTGCACGTCGACGAAACCGAGCGCCTGCTCGACCGCCTCGAGTTCAATCGGGACATCGCGGTTGGCGAACAGCGTGATCGGCACGCCGTGAACGTTGGAAATCGATGAGGTCGTTTCGTCCACGCGGTGGACGCTTGATTCGAGATTGGTAACCGACACGAGGGCTCCTCCGGAGATACCGTCCGAAGGCCGGCAGCCTATACCGTCCGAAGGCCGGCAGCCTATTCTACCTGCGCGCGGCAATCGGGGCACCAGTAGCCGATCGTCTGCCAGTTGTCGGTCGAGGCGGCGAGCTGAGCGCCGCAGCGCGCGCACACGAGCTTGCGGCACTTCACGCACTCGTAGTGGCTGCGGTGCTTGCAGTTCGGGTCGTCGGGGGCGCTGAACGGCGTGGACGGCTTCGCGCGCATCAGGCCCCCTGGCGGGAGGCTTCCGCCTCGTGCGCGATCCGCTCTGCCGTGGTCAGCTCTTCCCACTCGTGGTCGCCGCGGCGCCCGCAGATCGAGCACGGGTCGGAGGCCCAGGCGGTGGCTGCCTGGGCCAGTGCCTGGACTGCACGCGAGCGGTAAGCGTCGGTGTCTTCCAGCGAGGCCAACGCTCTCGCGGCGTCGAGGAGTGTGAGGAGTCGGGGGTCTCGTGCTTGGTCCCGCGTCACTGGGGTGGCGTCGTCATCGTCATCATCGTCACGCATTTGTCCTCCCGTTCGCGCGCGTCCTCACCGAGAAGCCGTGCCCCAGGATCCGGTCCACCTCGTCCTGCTCCGTCGGCGAGAGCGATCGCCAGAGGCGCTCGAGCCGTTCGCGCACGTCCTGGCAGTGCGGGTCGTCTGGCGGCAGGGCGTGCAACTCGCGGCAGAGCACGATGACCTCGTGCATCTTGATCCCGTCGATCGTCTCCATGAGGAACCTCGTCGACATCCTCGTCTGGCGTCGGTGCACGCGCCAATTTTCGACGGGCCTCTTCGGGAGGATCAGCCGCGGATCGCGCGTCGCGCCCGTACAGCGTCGCGCTTCTTACCGATGTCGAGGCAGCGGCACTCGTCGATCTTCACCCCGCGCAGCCAGCGCTTCGCGAAGCCCTCGCCCGCGCGCTGCGCCGCGGCGGGGTTCGCGAACTCCCCGATGAGCCGGTGGGCGTGATCGTCGAGCAAGGTGAAGGGGGAGGCATCACGGGGTCCCTCGAACGCAAGCGCGAACCACCGCTCGGCACCCCCGGCGACGTTCAGGAACAGCTCGCGGCCGTCACTGCGCGACACGCTCGTCCCGAGGAAGGACAGCGGCTGCCACGCGAACGTCGTCGGAATCTTGGGCCGTCGCGGGCGCTTCGGTGAAGGAGCGCGGCTCATCGGCCGTGCTTCTCCTTGTCGCGTGCGCGCGTCTCGCGCGGAGAGCCTGTGGCACCGAGGGCGGCTGCCACGACGAAGACCGTGATCAGGAACAGGTAGTTCACCGTTGCGGCCTCGCCGAGAGCTCGGTCGTGAGGCTACGCACGCCCGACATCAGACACGCCCCGCGATCGTGAGCCCTCGCCGCGCGGCGAACGCCTCGGCGAGGCCGGCAGCCTCCTCCGGGGTGCCCTTCACCGGAGACCTGTAGACGTGGCGACCGCTGTCCTTGTCGACGAGCGTCGCGTAGTGGCGCGGTTCTCCGACGCCCGCGCGCGGGCGGTTCCGTTTCGCGAGGACGACCTCGGTCTTCTTGGTCGTGGCGTGGTGGTGGCTGGCCTTGGGCACCACCGTCTCGCGCAAGATCTCGTCGACTTCTTTCCACGTCCACACCTGGCGGTAGGGCTGTCCGTCGCGCCAGACCGTCCAGGGCTCCTCGACGCCACGGGAGAAGACCTCGAAGGGGCCTTGCTTCTTCACGAGGATCATCGCGTCTGATCGTACTACGCCAAGCGTCGCGCCGCGGGGAGAACGGTCGACGTTGGCGTTCTCAGTTGCGCCCCTCCGCGCGGCGTGCGCTCTCGTCGCGCGCGATCTTGAGCACGTCGGCGAGCGACTCGTCGCAGAGGGAGCCGCACAGCGCGGTCATGTGCTCGCGCAGTGTCTCGTGGTAGGCCGCGTCGTTGTCGTCATGCTGCGGGGAGATGATGAAGTCCGCGTGCTCGGGGACGTGGGACTGGGACTCGGAGACGAGCTGCTGCTCTGGCGCGACGCTGGTGGCGACCCGCACGCCAGGGACGATCTTCTTGACCAGCGCGCCCAGCTCGTCGCCGACCTCGGCGAGCGCGTCGTCGGCCACCGACATCCGCAGGCGGAGGCTTTCGCCGCGGCGGATCTCGAAGTGGGTCAGACGGACGCGAGGTCCGCGGGATGACTTCTTCTGCGGGCGGGGTGGAGGAGGCGGCGGCGAGAACCGCGTCGTTGTACCAGCGCTCTCGCTTGGGGCTGTGGAAGCGCCCGCGTCCATGGGCGCTTCCCTCGGCTTGCGCGTGCTCACCGGCGACTCTTGCGGTTCTTGTGGAGCGCCGCCGCGATCTCGCGGTCGAGTTGGGCGGGGGCCTTCTTCGTCGAGTGCTGCGGCGTCGTTGGCCTGGCGCTGGCGCTGGCTCGGGTCATTGCGGCCTCGACCTCGTCCTCCGACAGCACGCTGAGCGTGGCGTTCTCGAGCTGGCGGTAGAGATCGTCGCGCGCCATCGCGGCGGTGCGCCGGTAGTCGGCGGGGAACTTGAGGGTGACGAGGCTCGGGGTGACGACAGTCGCGGCCGGTGTCGCGAACCAACCCCAGCCGCCCTCCGGGCGCCAGATCTTCACGTGACCGTCGTTGCTACGGTACTTGACGATCGTCGCGAGGAGGTTGGGCACGTCCTTGATCCCGTACTTCGGGAACAACGCGCGAGCGAGCTGCTCGATCTTCTGCTTGGTGACCTTCGTGCCCCAGACGGCCATGACGGATCTTCTTACTTCAGCGGCTTGGTTGAGAGCTTGGCGGCCGTGAAGTCGCGCCCCGTCGGGTGGCCGACGCTTGCGGCAGCGATCGCGTCTCGGCGCGTCGTGGAGTCGACCTGCGTCTGCTGAATCTTGCCACGGCTGTCGCGGTAGTTCACGAGCCACCGGTACCACGGGGCGGACCCACCGCCGAGCTTCGTCGCGTGGCGCGGTGTCTTGGTTTTTGACGGCGGCGATCGTCGGATCAGATAGCCGGTGAGGTCCTCGTCGAACTCGGCCTCGTCGGCGATGCCGTGCTCCTCGTCGTCGGCGAACGCGAGCGCACTCGAGGCTACCTCGTCGTACGCCTTCGGCGAGTCGTACGCGATGCCGGGGCCGAAGCCCGCGGGCGCGGGGTTCACGACGCCGCTCCACAGGTGCTTGCCGCCGCTGCTCACCGACGTCCGGTAGTGGCCCTTGTCGTCGTAGACGACGCTGATCTGGAGGTTGCCCGAGTAGCGCTTCGCCATGGTTCGTTCCTGTCGGTAGGTGAGTCTCGTCGAATTGTCGGTCAGTGCCGCGCTCGGTGTCACTTCACGCGCGCCCTTGGGCCTGGAGGCGGCGTACGCGCTCCTTGATCCTCGCGATGATGAGCCGGGAGTTCCCTGCCGGGCGCAGTCCGCGCTCGATCTTCAGGGCTACCAGGCGCACGCGCTCTCGGCAGATCGCGCAGCTGGAGTCCTCGCAGGTCGGGTGTGCAGCGCTCACGAGGCGCAGCTTTCGTGGGTGACCTGGAACGAGCGTTTCCACGCGAACAGGGTCTCGTCGAAGCCTGCCGGTACGTCGCCGGGACCGCGGATGTTCGGCGGGACCTCCAGCGTCTCTTCCGCGCCGCAAAGCGAGCACTTCTGGAGCAGCGTGTTGCCGATGAGCCTGTTGCCGATCCACCTTGCGGCTGGTGAAGCCGCGAGGGTCTCGATCGCGCGCGCGGCCTCCTCGCGGTTCACGGTGTCCTCAGGTTCGCGATCGCGTCGCGCAGGTGCCAGCTCGTGCGCAGGGCACGGCGTCGCGGGGGCCAGTCCTTGAGGAGGTAGCGCCTCGGAGAGATCGGGTCACGGTGCCTCGTCCTCGTCCGGCTCATGGCATCTTCGCACCGGCGCTCGGGGGCGCGGGGACGTACGAGGGGCAGCTCGCGCGGACCTCCCGGAGCTGCTGCTCGATACCTTCCAGCGCGCGTGCCTGCCGGTAGCTGAACGACTGGCCGACGCACGACATGACCGACGCGCCGACGCCGACGCCGGCGATCAGGACGGCCGCCAGGAGCTTGCGGCGCAGCGCCCCCTTGTTCGACGGCGGCGGGGGCATCGGGATCCCCGAGCCCATGAGCAGGTGCGCAATGTCGTCCGCCGACGGAGGGGCGGCGTCGGGCGACGTCACGTCGCTCACGAGCGGACCTCCAGCGCGATCCGCTCCCAGCGGCGGGGCAGGCGGTCGTCGTTCAACGGAGGCTTGACGGCGCTGGGGGCGTGGACGGTCGCGGAGTGCACGAGGGTCATCCTACCCGACGAGGCTGGCGACCCGCCAACAAAGAGAGATCTCTCCGAGCTGCACGCACCGAGGCGGAACGTTGAACTAGCGTGGAAGTCGCGTAACAGCTCCGCTCTTGTCTTCGATCTCGACAACCTGCGTCCAACCACGATCTCGGATCAGAGCCTTGTGATTCTTGGCTGCGTGTTCGGCTTGCGCGCGCGTCATCCAAGGGGAAACGTGGACCGGCTTGGGGGCCCCTTCCACACGCACCGTGACGCGATAGTCCTTCGACAAGGCTTCGGCGATCTCGCGGTCCAACTGAGAAGGTGCTGTGGGCTTCTTCTTTGTCGCGTGATTCCGCCGTACATCGGCGGAGACGCCCTTGACCCCGCGCTCGACGGGTCCGAGGTTGAACGCTGGCGCGCCGTCGGACTGCTGCGCGAAGAGGCGTCCCCGTTCGACCCAGCTCGCACCGGTGGTCGGCAGGTGCCGCCACACGGAGTCGACTTGGGCCTGGGTGAGCGGCGCGTCGCCGTCTACGTGGAAGACGCCGGTACCGAAGTCCATGTAGGTCGTGCCCATCGGGCGGATCTTACTGACGCTGTGGATGAAATGCGACTTCTTCGGCCCGCAGCAACGGCGGATCGTCGACGGGGTTCCAACAGCTTAGATCAGATCGTCTCGGTGCTCATTTTTCAACCCCCAGAAATGGGACTTTCCAAAGAGTAAACATTCAACCGTGATCTCGCAAGAACCGGCGGGACGCGCTCCGTGGCCGCGTGCTCTTCTTTGGAGCCGTAGTAGAGCGTGCTTCGTCGACGCCTCCACGCGGACCCGAAGAGCGCGGTCGAGCTTCGCGTAGTCGCCGACAGCCACCGTACGCGACGCTAGCACGGCACGACGCGCCCCTGACGCACGAAGAAGTGCGCGTTGCAGCCGCCCTGGAGCAAGACGCTCGACGACCCGGCGACGAGCGTGAGGTCGTCGATCGAGGTCCCGACGAGGTCCCAGCGCCCGGGCTTCGGGTCGTGGTCCTGGCTGACCTTCGGCGACCAGCAGACGACGCTGTGCGTGCCGACGGGCCCCACGGGCGGGTCGTCGTAGCACGCGGGGCACAAGAGGATCAGCCCGTCCGCGTGCTCGACCGCGTCGACGTCGATGAGGAAGTCGCAGGGACCTTCCCAGTCGTAGAAGTCGGCCTCGGTCCACGGGCCGTCCTTCCGTGCCTCCCAGACCTCGGGGCGCAGGCGGCGGCGCATCTCGACGCGAACCTCCAGACGGAGGAGGCGTGCCTCCAACTCACGCAGTGTTCGCGGCGTGAGGCTCACGTCAGCTCAACTCCAGCAGTGAGAACCGCGTCGAAGCGTCGTCGGGCGGATCCCGCGGCGGCGGCGCGGCGGGTCCAGCGGTCAGGCGGTTGATCTCCGCGCGCAACCGCGTGACCTCGTTCGACAGGTTCTGGTTGTCACGGCGGAGGCGCGCGCACTCCTCGACCAGCTCGAGCGCCGTCTGGGGCCCGGGCGCCGTCGACGCGGGGAGGGCCAGGGGCGGGGGGAGGGCCGTCAGTTGGCGGGGGCCCGTGATCGTCACGTGCTCTCGCACGGCGATCACGTTGGTTACGGCCTGGCGTGCTCGCAGTGGAGCGCGCCGTCCCTCTATCACGAAACCCGCCGCGGGGGCGTCGGCCGACGAGCGTCGGCGCGCCGTGATCCCGCACGCGGCCAGCTGCTCGACGAGGTCGGCGTTATAGAAGAGGCGTGTGGCCACGAGGTGATCGTAGCGCGGGTTCGCTCAGGGTGTCACGAGGGCACTGAGCTGAGGCGTCCCTCAGGCGAGGGGCACGCCTTCTTTGGGGGGTCGAGTGGCGAGAGGTTCGTTGTAGATCAAGCCGACACGGTTGGCCGTGTCGGGCATATCCGTGTGGACGCTGATGCCGTAGGGCAACTCACGCGCTACGTCCTCGCGGCAGCCCGTGAGGATCTGCACGTCTTCGGGTTTGAAGGCGACGGTGATTTCACCGTCGGTGCCTCGGAACGTGACGACGACGGCTTCGCCTTCGGAGAGTTCGATTCGCATGGGTGCTTTCTACAACGAAGGTCCAGGGAGAGGCTGCGAAGATCGGTGTAAGTTCACCGCATGCGCGGCGTGTCGGTGATCTTCGAGGATGGTCGCGGGCGTGTGTTGCTTCTTCTGCGCGGGCCCACCGATCCGTGGATGCCTCTACGATGGAACCTCCCGGGCGGCAGGATCGAGAACGGTGAGTCTGTCACCGAGGCCGCGATGCGTGAGTCGCATGAGGAGGCGGGTCTCCGTGTCTACGCGCTTTCGCCGCTCACGCAGGTGGCCGTGCCGGGTGGTGGCAGGCTCGACGTACTCTACGCCGACGACTGGAACGGGCTGGTGCGCCTGCTCGACGGCGAGAACACGCGATCGGCATGGGTGCCCCGGGAGGTCGCGTGGACGTGGGACCTGATCCCGTTACACCGCAAGGTGCTGCGCCGCTTCGCCGGCCGCCGTCTCGTGAGGCCACTTTCTTGAGGTCGCGCCGTGAGGACTGCTACGATCAGCCCGTGGTCAAGACCAACCTGATCTGCATCCCCGCGGGCGCGTGCCCGCCGAACCCGCGGGTGGTGACCACGAGCTCGGTCACGATGCTGAGCGTGGACACGGGCCCCTTGCCGGACTGCCAGGGCGCGCTGCCGTGCTTCGGGACCCGCCGCCGCCGTCGGTGCCGGTAGTAGTTCTGGTAGGCTGAGCCCGTGACCACGTCCGCCAAGCTGACGCCCGCGCAGCGTCGCATCCTCGAAGCGGCGAGTCGCCACATGTTCGGTCGGATCGTCGGGGGTGACGAACGCACCCGCGAGGTGCTGCGCGCGCGCGGGCTCATCGAGCCGGACGGTTTCCTCGGACTCCGCCCGCTGTTCAAGGTCACCGGGGTGGGACGCCAGGCGGTGGGAAGCACGCACCATGCGACGAAGAAGACGCCGCCCGCTCAACTGGACAGGGAGATCGCGCAGGCCGTCGATCTCGGTCTCCCCGTCGAGGTCATGAAGAAGTGGCGGTCCAAGGTCGCCGCGTACAAGCGCGCCGTGGCCTCCGTCGAGGCGTCCTACACTGACGAGGGCCACCTCAAGATGGCGCGCACACGCGACGCCCTCGACAAAATGATCTACGAGGCGGGGGGACACGTGCCGTACGTACCTGGGCATCCGGCGTACGAGTCCGAGCCGATCCGCGCGCTCCAGCGCGAGCGCGATGAGCTGGTGTCGAGCACGTGGGCCCAGGCCCAGGAGCACGGTCACGAAGCGAACTACCGTCGATATCGTGAGGAGTCCAAGCGCCTTCAAGAAGAAGAGCGTGAGGCCCGCCGTCCGTACGAGTGGATGCGCCGATGACCCGAGAGGACAAGAAGATGCTGCAAGTCCCGCGTTGGAGAGTGGACGTCACTGTGGGGGGAGCCCCCGTGAAGACGTACTACGAGGCGGCCACCACATCCGCGGCGGCCATCGCCAAGGCCAAGTACAAGCTCCGCGGCGCGGTCTCGAGCGCCGGGGCCTTCAAGTTCAGCGCGAAGAGGGCCGACGCCGACGCGCCCACGCATGCGACGAAGTACAGTGAGAAGGCGTCCGAGAAGGTCGGGCGGACGATGCACGAGTTCAAGCGCGGCAAGCTGAAGAGCGGCAGCGGCGCCAAGGTCACCTCGCGCGAGCAGGCGATCGCGATCGGGCTCTCGCAGGCGCGGGCGAAGGGCTACAAGGTGCCGCCCCGCGCGCACGCGACGATGGACCTCGACGCGCGCGTGAGGGCCCATCTCAGCAACATGCGCCCGGGCACAGAGATCGACGCTCACGGCATGTCTCGCGCCATCGGAGGTGCCGATGTGCTGGGCGTGGGCTACGCGCTGGAGCGCGCTCATCGGGCGGGGCACGCGGTCACCAGCGACGGGCGGTGGTTCGGGCCGTCTGGCAGTTCGGTGCATCACGCGAGGAAGAGGAAGTCCGTGGATGACGAGGTGGTGGAGGACATCGCCGCCGCGATCAAGGCCGTCGAGCGGATCAAGCGCGATCCGAAGCTGAGGGCGCGGGCAGCCCAACTCGATCGCGAGATCACCGAGGCTCTCCGCGGATCGCGTCCGGGGCGTAGGACGGCACATGCCACGAAGGCTGCGAGCGCTTTGTTCGCCGTCGAGATCGACCCGCGCGAATTCGATCGCGGGCGCGACCTCCCGGCCGACGCCACGTGGCGCGACGACCGCGTCCCGCTCGCCGAGGCGGAGCTGGCGCGCGGGCGGTCATACCGGCGGCCGAAGGACGCGCGCTACGCCGTGGTCGAGTGGACCGGCTACCGCGGCGCGGTGGGGCGCCTGCTCGACTGGCTGGAGGCGTCGCCCGGCATCACGCGCTACGCGGAGATCTTCGAGTGAAGTGGAAAAAGGAGCCGGGGATGCCCGGCATCCAGGCTCCGATCTCGCACGGGGGTACCGAGCACGACTACGTGATCTCGCACCGCAAGGACCAGCACACGGTCTCGTTCCGTCCCCCGGGCAAGCACGAGCACGTCGGTACGTTCCCCACGGAGCGGAAGGCGAAGGCGGCGGCTGCGGAACACGCGAAGGCGGCGACTGCCAAGAAGACGCCCGCGCAGCTGGACCGCGAGATCGCGGGCGCGCTGGTGAAGAAGTCGCCGTGCGGGGCCTGCACCTCGAGCCATGCACGGAAGAAGCAGCCGCCGTCTCGGGTCGCCTACCGGCTCCAGCTCACGCCGAGCGAGCTGCGCGCGGTCGAGTTCGCGCGTGGGCGCTACGCCTGGCCGGACATGCTCGCCGCGCACGCCTCGGAGGACGGGAGCGTCGCGTTCAGTGAGTCCGAGATGTGGCAGTGGACCGACGACGTGGACAGCGACGCGGAGGGCGGGCATTCGCCGTTCCCGTTGGCCGCCGCCGCGCTCGCGGAGAAGCTCCAGGGCTTCTACGACGAGAGGATCTAGCGATGCCCAAGACGATCGGACACACGAGCAGCGGCAAGCCTGTGTACGCGGCCTACCAGCTGCACCCGAACTTCGGGGACTGGACGGCCGACGACCACATGGATGCCGCCGACGTGCACCGTGACGCGGAGCGCAGCGACATCATGACGAATAGGTCGATGCACGCGAACTCCGCGGCACTTCACGCCGAGGACGCGCAGCAGATCTACAAGGCTGTGGAGAAGCTGGGGCTGTCGCGTGGCGCGAAGAAGCCCAAGCGTCAGCACGCGAAGATCGGTCGCGAGGTCGACGCCATCCTCTACGCGCCAGGCAAGCACTGTCCGTTGTCCGGCTCGCTGTGCACGAACTGTCTGCGCTATCGGCACGAGCACAACCTCGGCAACAAGACGGCGGCTGAGCTTGGATTGACCGAGAAGCAGTACCGGGAACAGATCGGGATCGCGAAGCAGATCGCGCAGGAGCTGGCGGCGGAGGACGCGGCGCTGAAGAAGCGCGGGCGCAAGGCTCACAGCACGATCAACCGTGACGGGGGGTTGTACCCGACGGCGGAGGCACGCCGTCACGTGCAGACGATCCAGCGCCGCGAGGAGTTCCCCGAGATCCTCGCGATCTCGATGCGTTCGGACGGGACCAACTACAACGTGAAGGTGCCCGACCCCAAGAACAAGCTTGGGTATGACCTCGTTGACGTGCTCATTCACGACAATGGGCTGCGTTCGATCAAGAGTGCGAGTCGCAGTCGCACGACGCCGGATCGCGCGTCGAAGATTGTCGCGCGGTACCTCGCGGCCACTCAGGGCTGAAGCGCTCGACTTTCGACGACAAAAGCCTGCAAGGATGACGCACATGGCCGGCAAGCACTACATCATCGCGACGCAGCGCGGCTACCTCGTCGACGAGGTCACGGGACGTCCGCACGAGTTCCACTCGAAGGAGGCCGCCGCGAAGGCGCTCGCCGAGGAAGTGAAGCACGCCGCGCAAGCGTGTCGCAGGAGCCACAAGGCGTGCTCGGTGGTGGGCAGCGCGCGCAAGGGTAGCGTCCAGATCCGCGTCGGTGGGCGGCAGGGCTACAACCTGTGGCAGCGCTACGTGATCAACGAGCGTCCCGGCGCGCGCAAGCCTCCGCGCGAGGTGAGCGAGACGCCGGTGAAGAAGACGCCCGCGCAGCTCGACGCCGAGATCACCGAGGCGCTCGCGGGCGGCGGGGAGCACGGAGGTCCCGGCGGGCACAGCACAATCGCGACTTCCAAGATCAGTCTGCCACCGGGGGCACCTGCTGCGTGGGCGCACAGACATTTCAGCAAGGCGCATACACCCGACGAGTTGGCAGAAATCTGGCGCGTGATGATGAAGCCCTGGACTGGAATGGGTGCCTACTACGCAAGCAGGACCGGAATCGCTCAATCCGAGATCAATGCGGTGTACCAACAGCATCGGGCTAGGCTTGGAGGGGGGCTCGCGCACAGCACGATCGCGCCCGCGACTCGTGACTACGAGTACGTCGTCTACCCGGAGGCGACGCACCGCCACGCCGAGCGCTCGGTGAAGGTCCCGATGCGCCGCGTGGGCGGCGCGGTGCGGCCGTACGACCTCACCGACGCCAAGCGCGTGGCCAAGGAGATGGGGGCACCCGCGGGGGTCTACAGCGTCAGCAAGGGGCGCTTCGTCGGCTACGTTCACCCGAGCGGGCGCTTTGTGACCTTTCGCTGATCGTGTGCGTGTTCACGAAGCCTCCTCGAAATAACGCGCCGCGATCTTTCTGTACGCTGGCGATGACGCTCCATTCATAGCGGCAATGCCGAACGTCTCCGCGAAGTCTTCTTCATCGTCGGTGATGTTCTCGATGTCTTGCATCAGGGCGGGGGACTCGAGCTTCGCCCACTCGTAAATCACGTGCCCGTACTCGTGCAGGAGCGTTGAGACCAGCGCCCTGTGGAGAGACCAGCCTGTGGCCTTCGCAATCCGTGGGGCTGCTTCGCTGATCCAGAAGATCGGCAGCCGGTGCCCGTGAAATTGGGTCCGACTTCGATACATGCCAATCCATTCGCCCTTACGTGCAGGCTTGATCTTCACGGTGAAGCGGTCTTGCACCCCAAAACGCGCGAGTGCCGTCTCGGCCTCGCGGATCGCCTTGTCGAGGTCGGCGCGCGACAGCTTGGCCGTCACGCTCGCGCTCACGTGCGCAACTCGATGTAGAAGTCGCCATCGTTGTAGTACGTCGTGCGAAGTGGATCGCCACTGGCGTCTAAGACCTCTTCCTTTTTCCAGCGCAATGGCATGCTCGCAAGATCGCGAGCGGAACTCTTGGCCAAGGCCAACGACGGCATCTCCACGTTCAACCCACGATCGCGGAACGACTTGACGACGTAGGTCCCGCTGCTCTTGAAGCCCATGGGCCAAGCCTACCGGCGGCTCGAACAAAAATGAAGTTCCGCGTGGCAAGTGCTCGCCGCTCGCCGCTCGCCGAAGCGACATCCGCGGAGGCCGTCGATAATCAGCACGTCAGCGGCTTTGCTCATCAGAAGCATCAGAAGGTAGACTCGAAAGGCCATGCAAGCCCTTCCGCTCTTCTTGATAGCCACGCTCTTCTTCATCAGCACTTACCAATTTTCCAGGCTTTGTGCTGTGGAAAAGGAAATTGCCGCCCTCCGACAAGCGCGTGTGAGTGGCTGGGGAACGTATCGTTGAGGGCGCGCGTTAGCGCTCGCCGAAGCGGTACCCGCGGAGCCTCCCCGCGACGTCGTCGTGTCCTACCGTGCTCGTGTTCCCGACGTGGTCCACGAGGCTCGGCACGTGCACGAAGCTCGGGCGCGCGAGGTCGAGCATCGACGCCGCGACCACCGCGTCGACCTGCTGCGTCCCCTGGTGTTGGGCGAACCGGGGGTGCCTCAGCAACTCCGCGGCGGCGGTGCGCTCCACGCAGAAGGCGATCGCTCCCCAGAAGGTCCACCCGATGCGGCACTCGTTCCAGCCGTCGACGAACGCTGACTCGACGGCGTCCTTGTCAGTGACGTAGGGCGAGAGGAAGCCGGTTCGCGACGCCTGCCGGACGCTCGTCTGCGCGCGCAAGATGTCGGCCGACCCGGGGGCCCAAATCGCGTCGTCCTGGACGACCAAGAGCCAGCGGGCCTCGGTCTTCAACAGTAACTGCGTGATCGCCTGCTTCCAGTTACCGAAGCAACCGCGCCTGGAGGAGTTGACGTGCACGATCGTGCGGTCGTGCTCGGCACTCGGGTGCAGGCGGCGGGCGAGCGTGCCGGGCTCGGCGAACAAGTGCACGTCCTCGGAGAAACCCGCGCCGCGCAGGCTCGCTAGCGCGCGGATGAGCGTCGGGTGCGGGCGGGGGGCCGTCGTCATTGCGATCGCGATCGAGGGCGCTGCTTCGATGACCATCGTCGGCTATCGTACAGCCGTCGATGACGATGACTCTACAGGTGCAGCTCGAGGACCTCCGGCGCCCCGAGTGGCGACCGCTCTACGTCGGGGACCGCGCGCGCTACGCGACGGCCACGGCCGTGCGGTTCCTCGACCCGTGCACGATCGTCTGCTGCTCGCTCCTCGCTCACAAGATCTACTTGATCCGCTTCGACCTCGCGCGGGGCAGTCATGAGGTGCTCGGGTGCTCGGAGACCACGCACGCCGGCAGCCCCGTCGAGACGGACCTCTGCGACGCGGACGCGAGCGGGCTCATCGTCACGAGCAACTGCGACGGCGGCAGCATGAGCCTCTACCGGAGAATCGGTGACGAGGTGCGGCACGAGCGCGACCTGGCCACGGGGCTCGCCGGCAACTACTGCCACGGCGCGCGGTTCTGCGGCCCTGACGTGGTCGCCGCCACGGCGCTCCGCGCCCCGCGCGGCGTCCACTTCTTCGACCTATCGACGATGAGGAAACTGCTCTACATCGAGACGGCAGGGCTCGCCAAGGACGTCTGCTTCTTGCCGGGTGATCGCGCGGCCATCGTGACGACCGACGGCGCGCCGTCGGCCGAGAGGTCAAGCGATCGCCACGCCTCCGAGATCTTGCTCGTCGAGCTCGACATCGGCCGTGGCAAGCATCGCCTGCTGAACAGGCAGTCGTACGACGCCGGTCAGCTCGACTCCGTCGCCGCCTACGGTGACCGCCTGTTCGCTGTCGACAGCCCCGGGGGCCGAGTGCTCGTGGTCGATGCGCGCACGCTCCGGCAGGTGGACCAGGTCGACGGCTACGACTTCCCGCACGGCGTCGACGTCAACCACGGTCTGATGGCGGTGGCCTGCTACGGCACGAACGCGGTGCACGTGCGATCGCTGCCTGCTTGACGGCTCGGCGGTGCTCAGCGGTCAGCGGACGGGCAGTAGCGACCAAACGCCGGTGCGTTGATGCTGCTCGAGCACCTTGTCCCCTACCGCGCCCACGAGGATCGATCCCATGGCCCCTGACAGGAGGGCCTCCTTGGGACGTTTGGTGACCGCGTACCCGATGACGCCGCCCAGGAGGCCGCCTCCGATCCACAGGAGTCTCGACTTTTGGTAGGTCGTCAGCGGCATGGGATCGATCTTACTTCCAGCCGCGCGGTCGAAGGAAAAAGAAGGCTACTCGCGTTCAACGGCCCGTGGCCTACTGACGTGAGACGACCCCGTTGATCGTCCAGGAGGTTCGTCCAGAGGGACCGTGTATTACCTTTCGCCTGTGCGGGAGCCTCACATGATCAACAGACAGAGAGCAAGCGCGCTGCGCGCTACACCTTCGGGCGTCCGCCGTTGACGAGGTACATGCGACGCGCGAACACCGCGTTGACCCAGCCGTCCCTGTCGCACTCGTTGGTGAACGCTTTGTTCCCGCACGCGCGGTAGAGCAGCGCTTCCCTCAGGCTATGGACGCGGTGGTCGGCGAGTAGCGTCTCGATCTCGAGCACGCCGGCGCGAACGCCCGCGAGCACGTCGCGCTTCCACAGGGCGCACGAGGAAGCGTCGTCGAGGCCGAGGTCGTGGGGGTAGACTTGCATCACGCCGCACGCGGGGCCGGCCGTTGACTGGTACCGGCTCTCGGGCCACATGAGGGCCATGAGGAGTGGCGCGTCGGCGTGGGGGGTGGCCTCCAGCTCGGCGGCCACCCAGGCCATCGCGACGTCGCGGGGCTGAACGTCAGGCTGGTCGAGGGCGCGGAGGAGGAGTGCGATCGGGGCGTTGGCGTAGACCGCGGTCACTACATGCGCTGCCCAGGCTTGTCCATGACGGTAGGCGTCCTGGCCCTGGGCGGTCACTTCGTTCGGGGCGAGGTGGCGTGCGACGTTCGCGTCGCTGGCAGGTGTCAGGATCGCGAGCAGGATTCGTAGGAAGATCTGCATCGGCAGGTCCTATCACGGGCCTCCGTCGAGAACGGCGCTCGGTCTCGGGTAGATCTCCGCGACCCCCGCATGCCATTTTTTGGACGTGCCCTTGCGCTGAGCTTAGAGTCGGGACCTATGGCGGACATCAGCATCGGCATCCCCGGCTGCGAAGACGAGTGCGAGCGCGAGCGTGGCAAGCGCGGCAAGCGTGGCCATCGTGGGCACGATGGGCACGATGGGCCTCCTGGCCCCGTCGGACCGACCGGTGCTGGTGGTACGGGCCCCACGGGCCCCTCGGGTGGACCCACGGGTACCACGGGCCCGACGGGCCCGACGGGTCCGACGGGAGCCACCGGAACGGGCGCGACGGGCCCGACGGGTACGGCTGGTGCGACCGGTGCGGTGGGCTCGACGGGCTCGGTCGGCGCGACGGGCGCGACGGGCATCGCGGCCAGCGGCCTCGTCAGCATGTTCTTTGGCCTCACGGCCGGGACGGGCAACGGCGGCGCGACGGACTACCCGGCGACGATCCCGGTCAAGACTTCCGCGGGCACGGGGCGCGTCCCGTTCCCGCAGAACGGTCCCACCACGGGCGCTGGTACGCGCGTGGATGCCTCGTCCTTCACCCTCGCGCCTGGCACCTACCGCGTGACGGCCACCGTGCACACGACGGAGCCGGGGCAGCTGGAGCTGGAGCTCGCCGGCGTCGCCGTCGACAACTCCGCCTTCGGCAACGCGAACCCGACCTCGGGCGGCCACCCGATCGTCATCGACGCGGTCGTCACCGTCCCGTCGGGCGGCGGCCAGGTGCTCGCGGTGATCAACCCCGTGGGCAACTCGACCGCGCTCACTGTCACGCCGGCAGACGGATCGCTGACGCACGCCTACGCGCAGAAGTTGATCATCGAGAAGCTGGCCTAGCTTCTCAGGCGCGCAGCTCGACGCGCCCGAGGCTCTCTCGCAGCATCACCAGGTGGTGACGGCAGAGCCGGATCTTGAAGCCTCCGAGCTGGAAGACGAAGAGGTCGTCGCCGCGGTCGTCGTGCGGGTCGCACTCCATGCAGCCGCCATGCGTCGCGGCAGTCACGGGTCCGAGCACGTCGATCATCGCTGCCTCTGGTGGTCGTGATCGCGGACGAGCACCCGCCACGCGATGGCGGGCACCAGGCGGTAGACGAACCCAGGCTCGTACACGAAGTCGGCGGGGGACCAGCGGTCGGTAGCGCGCGACCCCGCGATCGCGAAACGTACCTGCTCGACGAGGGATTTGTCGTCGAGGGGCGTGGTGCGCGCGACGTACTGGCGCAGCGCATCCGCGTCCTCGCGCAGGCGCGCGTACGTTTCCGGTGCCAGTCGCCGTACGAAGATCGAGGGGCGTGCCGGGTCAGGGTCGTATTCGGCCAGCGTGGACGAGATGCGGCGGAGTGCGTCTCGTGTACCTGATCGGAGGCGCTCCCAAAGCTCGGGTACGAGGACGAGCTGGAGGGCGGCGTCGGGGCCGGTAAGGTCGTCGAGGCGCTCCAAGTTTCGCAGGCAGACTTGGGTCGCACGCAGGAGTGCGTCATCGCCCATTGCGATGTAGTGCGCGGTCTCGTTCAAGAAGGCCGTACGATCAGGGACTCGTCGCAGGACCGCGGGCGGGATCAGGCGCGCGAAGGTTGCGGCCGTCACGTACGCGGGTCCGTGACCGCGCATGGAGCGTCCTGGCAGGGCGGACCGCCGTCGCGCAGGATCGCGATCGCTCCCGGTAGCAGCGCGAACAGGGGGGACGGTAGCGCATCGAGGGCGTACCAGTCCCAGCGGTCGACCTTGTCCGGCTCGCGGACCTCTGGCTCGCCCGCCTTCCATTCGGTGACGAACGCGATCTCGACGTAGTGCTTCGGCGCGTACTGCGTGGCGTTGCGCACGCACAGGAAGCGCAGTGGGCCGACCTCGATCCCGGCCTCTTCGAGAACCTCGCGCGTGGCGCAGGTCTGGAAGCTCTCCAGGTGCTCGAGGTGACCGCCGGGTGCCGCGTACTCTCCGGCGCCGTGCGAACCGCGACGCTTGCCGAGGAGCAGCTTCCCTTCCTTCAGGATGAGGACGGAGATGCCGACGAGGGGTCTGGTCGTTGCGGTCACAGGAGTGGCTCCGATCGATCGAGGCCGCACTTCTCGGAGGCGTCACGCGCGAAACACGCGAGCGCGTTGTCGAGCGTCTTCCACGCCTCCTTGTCGTAGCCCTCCGTGCCCACAGCTGCCGACCACAGGCGGTGGAGTGTGGCGTGTGCCTCGCGGAACGTGGCCAGGAACTCCTCGCGCGGGTACGCCGCGACGTGCTTCCGCCAGTCGGACCGTGGATCCTCCTCGGGCGCGGGTTCCAGGATGGCGCGGCACTGGTCCACAGCACCGACCAACTCGAAGTGTGCGTCGAAGGGGACCGGGAACTGGCGCAAGTTGGCGGCGGCGAGGTAGACCGCGGTCAACGCCGCGTGCTCCGCGCATAATTGGGTGATCGTGGCTGTCGTCATGAAGCCTCCTGCGCGCGGCGGACGTCACGCTCGATGACCGCGGGGTCGGTCTCGCCGAAGTACGTGCAGAATGGTACCGGGTGCACCATCCCGCGCTCGACACGGCCGGTCCTCGGGTCCTTGACGTGGGTGTCGTGCAACTCGGCGCCGCAGCTCGGGCACGGTCCCAGGAGACTGCCCGTGTCGATGCTGCCTAGGTTGCCGGCACTTGCGGCGTTCAGGCCGTGCAAGCGCTTCTCGTCTCTGGGGTCGTCGCTCATCAGTATCTCCGTGTTCCCATCCAGCGTTTTGCGGTCTCCGCCGCGCGCACCTTGTACTCGGGCGACAGCGCGTCGTATGCGATGCCGAGCGCGTCGAGCACGGCGCGCACGAGTCTCGTTTCCGGCAGCGTGTCGGACGGCGCGATCGCGCGATCGTCGTCACCGCACGCCTTGCAGGACAGCTTCACCCCCTGGGGCGTGATGAGGCAGCTGCCGACACACTGGTGTTCAGGGTCGGCGCTGTCGGCGTGCGAGCAGTGTGCGCGTCGGAGCGCTTGCTCGACGCGGTCGGTGAGGAGCGTGGTCATAGCCCTTTCTCCAGCTTGGCGAGCGCGTCGAGGACCTCCTGCGCAGAGGTTCGGTGGAGGTGGCTGTGCTTGACGGCGTCGCGTGCCAGGTCGACGGCGCAGCGGAGGCGAGCCTTCAGGTCGACGATCTGGGCGCGCAAGATGTCCTTCATCATCTTCTTGGCCTCGTCGAACGTCTTGGTCATCGACTCACCGTAGAGGTGGTCGAGGTAGCTCTCCTCGACGCGGATCTGCGGCGGCGGTCTGTCGAGTAGCCGCGCCTCCTCGCGCTTGGCGCGGACGTGCAGGTTCGCCTGCTCCTCGCTCGTGTCGATGGCGATGAGGTAGGGGCGACCGCCGTCGGAGGCGGCTTCCCAGATGATCCAGCACGGCATCATGCCGGTCTCTGCCTTCCACGTTTTCGCTTCGCTCTCCTTCATGCTTTGTGGCCCCTTCCTTGGGCGCGCATCAGTTCCGCCCTGGCGAAGGCGCGAGAGCCTGTTGCTGGCGTACGTAGTCAGCGACGAGCCGAGCTGCCTGGCGTCGACTGAGCCCGGGCGGATCCTCCTCTGCGGTGCCGTCCTTCACGTAGCAGCTGCACGTGCCGCGGACGTGGCCGATCGAGCCGATCGCGGATCGGAGAGCGCAGGCGTAGTGGTAGCCCGGCAGGAGTGAGTGCGTGAGGTCACCGGGGGCGACGACCTCCGCGCACCATGGGCAGCGACGCACGTTTTCGTCGTGGAACGTCACGGCTTCCGCATTCCACAATGGCCACAACGGAACTCTTCGCTGATGACCAGATTGGGACGACCGTCTTCGTCGGCTACCTGCCAGTATTTCTCGGGGGCGTCTTCGACGTAGTCGAACGATACCTCAAGCGAGGTGCGCACGATCGCCTCGTCTGTATCGTCGTAGCGCACCAGGTCATCCAGCATGGAGATCGCCGCGTCGAGTGACGGAATGCCGCGATAGACAGGTCCGCCGCTGCCACCGATTGTGTACGTGACCGTGACCGTGGTTGTTAGATCGAGAGCACCGGACTCGATCATGTAGCGCTCCTTGCTGCGTTCTGAACGGTCACGGGATCCCTTCGAGGCGCATGACGCGGTCGAACTCGGCCGCCGTCACGTAGACGCCGTCGATGACGTAGTCGGTGCCGTAGACGATGGGCTCGGCCCAGTCCCGCGCCTTGCCGTATTGCTCGACGGTGAATCGTCTGCCGTTGACGCGCTTGTCTGATAGCAGCCAGTAGTTCCACAGTACGGCGTGGCGGGCGTAGACGGCGCACCGCAGCGGCACGGCGCTCTGCTCTAACGGGAGCAGCGTCACGGGGCCCTCCGCGAACTTCGGCGAAGGACCGCGAGTAGCTCGGAGCACTCGGGCGTCCAGACGTCGTGGACGAGAACGTAGTGGTCGGCCTTCTCCGGCCACACGAAGCCGTGGCCGAAGAAGTCGCGCGTGCCGAGGCGCTCGCCGCAGATCCGGCAGTCCGCCCAGCCCATGTACCCCATGAGCACGTCGCCGCCCGACGGGTTCGCGGCGGACCGGAGCTGGAGCGCGCGGGCCAGCGCCTCGCGGTCAGTGCGCGGTACGTCTCGCCTGACGTGATCCCGGGGTTGGCCGTGCCGACGACCGCCGGGGATCACGTTGAGTAGGTCGAGTAGCGGTTGGAGCTCGCCGGCAAGCTCGTCCCAGAACAGGAGCTTCTTGCCCGGTGGCGCGGAGGGCATCAATGGACCAACTCCTTGGGCTCGGTGTCCTCGCCAAGCACGCTCGCGGGTAAGCAGAACTCGATGTCCCCGTGGACGAGGACGTCGGAGTGCGGACCCGGCGCCGAGCAGCGCGTCGTCGTGATCCGACCGGAGCACTTGATGCGCAGGACCGTGCCCTCCGATCCGTGGACCCAGATCGTGTTGCCGTCTTCCTCGAACTCCAGTCCGACGGTCTCTAGTTGGATCCTAGCCACGCGCGGCCTCCTCCCTGAGTGTGAGGTGGACGCCCCACGCGCGCTCCGCTTCCTCAAGCACGAGGAGTGTGTCTCGCGGGGTCTTGGGGTCGCGCCCGGCGACGAAGCCGTGCACGAACGCTTCGCGACGGAGGAGGTCCTTCTGGTGATTGTTCACTGGCGCACCGCCGCGCAGATTGCCGCGTAGTCACCGTCGAGCATGTCGACGTCGCGGAACGAGGACAGGGTGAAGCCGTTCTGCTTGATCAGGCAGCGCACCATCTGGCCGTCGTGGTGGCAACTCCAGATCGAGGCGAGCGCGATGCCGAATCCGCGCATGAACGCCTTATCCTTGACGGAGAGTTCCTTCTTTGCGGACCTCTTCGTCTTCGTCGGGCGGCGGTTCATCTCGCGCTCCAGGTCGACCAGGTGTGCGTCGATCCCGCGGGCCTTGATGTCGGCGACCGCGGCGCCGATCGACGACCGGGCGATCAGCGCGTCGAGGTCGAGGCGCCCTGCGCGGCGCAGGTGGACGTCGATCGCGCGCTCGGTGTCGGAGAGTTGCGAGTAGCAGTCGCTGCCCCAGCCGCACGAGCAGCTCGCGCGGTGACCGCCCATGAGCACGAGCACGCCCTCGTGCGAGGGGGGCACGCGGTGGATCGTGATCTCGTGGGCTTGGACACTGGGTGCCGGAGTCGTCTTGGTCTTGGTCGTCATGGTCGGATGGAGTCCTCGCGGGTCACGGCTGGAACCTGAGGTTGAAGATCACGTACGTGGTCGGGTCGACCTTGACGACTCCTGTGCTCATGGCGCGCCCTTCGTTTCGGTGGACGTGTTGACTTGTGTGGACGTGGCCGCACGAACCGCAGCCTCCTCGCGCGCGGGGTGGTAACCCGCCGCGTGGTAGCCGTAGTCCGCACCTTCGCAGGCCCAGCCGATCCAGGCGTCGCACGTGGGGCACGCGACGGACGTGGCATCGACGGTCGTCGTCACGAGGAGGTCCCCGCTGCGCTGGTCGCGGTGTCGACGGCCTCGATCAGCCCTTCCTCCGTGGAGCTTTGGTGTTCCGCCACCGCGCGCGGTGCACGGCCGGCCCTCCACGCCTTCGCCGCCGCGTAGATCGGTCGCAAGCGTGCCACTTCGGTGCGGAGCACCGAGACTTCCACGAGCAGCTCGACGTGGGACAACGTGCTGATGGCCTTCTGCGGCACGAGCTCGTGCAGCACCGCGGTTGCCTCCGCGGTGGTCAGGCGCTCTCTTGCGCCTCCGCGAAGCGCGTAGAAGTGGACCTCTGCCCTGGGCGGGACCTCCTGCACGGGGACCAGGCGCGCTTCGATCGCGTCCATGCCGGAAGCCGTCGGCAGGGCAGCGTACTGGAGGACCGTACCGAGAGGCGCGGCGTTGTCGTCGTTGGGCGTCATTGTTAATTCCGTGCTCAGCGGTTTAAGGCCACCGCCGTATGATGCGCAGTTCTTCGGGTCGTGAGATCCGATCGCTTCGCGGTCCGGCGCACGCCGCGCGCGTCCTTCGCGATCTGATCTGCAAGCTCGTCGAGACGAAGCGCAAAATATTCGGACTCCTCGCCTGCCTTGAGTGACTCGCCGGCAAGCGTGCCAAGCAGTAGGCGCAGCCGCTTCATCGCGGACTCGTCGAGCTTGGCGGTCTTGCAGTTACACCTCCCGGTCAGGCGCCCGTTCGCGTCGGGTTTGCCGGCGCACTCTTTGGTATGTCGGACGATGATCACGGCTGGATCTCCTTCACATTGGTGTCTGTGAGAGCGCGGCACGTAGCTTGGTGACGTCGGCCAGCGCCGCGTCACGCTCGTGCATCAGCCTCTCTGCCTCGCGCGTCCAGTGGCCGACGCCTTCCCGGCTGTAGCCGAGAAGGAGGCTCAACTCGATCACCGCGCGGGCGAGCTGCGGTTCGCGGGTGCGGACTCGCGTCATGTACTCGGCGACAGCTCTGTCCAGCGAAGCGTCTCCAACGACCCAGGCGGGCTTACCGCGTTCGCTGCTGATTGGCGAGTCGTTGTCAATACGCGACGAGATCACTGTACGGCACCAGCACGCCTCTCCACTCATGCAGGTACCCGTCGTCCAGGGACCGGGTTCTTGCTCCTCATCGTCCGACAGCGCCTCTTCTGCGAGACGGACGAATTTCGTCACCTCGTCGAGCAGGCCCGGGTCCGGGTTCGAGTCAGGCTGAGTCATGCCGAGTCCTCAGGCGCCCCTGAACAAGCGGCCGAGCTGGCCCACGAAGGCGGCGGTCTCGGTGCCGTCGGCGAGATCGCCGAACGGGTTCTTGAACTTCATGTTGGTGCCTTCGAGGAGCGTTGCCTCGTTGCGGAGCCACGGCTCGCGATGTTCGAGGATCAACTTCGCGGCGAGCACCTCCTCCTCGGGGGGCACGCTGTTGTCGTGGAAATGCAGGACCTGCCCGTCGTCCAGGTCGAAGCACACCTTGGTGTTGTAGGCGGCGAGGGCACTCTGCCTGTGGGCGAGGACGTAGCGGTGGCCGGTGAGGCCACCCGTCACGATGATGGCCCGCTCTCGCGCCCACGTCTCGTGCTCTTCGTCATTCAAGAATGAGAGCAGCACTTCGTTCGCGGGCGCGACGGATCCGATCTCGCAGTCGGGGCAGCAAGGCGTTGGGCGCCGCACGCTCGCGGCCTTCGCGGGCTGCTTCGGATCCTCGGTCGCCACAGCTTTCTCGACGGCTTTCTCGACCTTTTCGGCGGCAGCCTCGTCGGCACCCTCGATGACGCTTAGAACTCCATCGGAGAACCAGATCGCCGTCAACGTCTGTTTCTTCGGCCTAGCGAGCTTGAGGAGGATCTTCGCCGCTTTCGCCAGGGACGCGGAGATCGACACCTCGCTCTTGCCGCTCAGGCCGAAGCTCTTGATCGCCGCTTTGCTCATCCAGCCCTCGGCCTCGGCCCTGATCAAGAACTCCCCGATGATCTTCTGCTCGTGCGGAGTCGGGTCGTGGACGACGAGCTTCGACCCTTCGCCGTCGGCCTCGAGCCGAAAGTCGCCATTCCACGACGGGATGTAGAACTTCACGACGTCTGCCCTTCGGGCGCTGCGCCTTCGAGGGGCGCTTCGGCCTTCGAGACGCCGAGCTTCTTCTCGAGGACGGCGGCGACGTCGGCGAGGTTGTTCGAGCGCGCGACGGCGAGCGCCTCGACGAGCTTCGCGGGTGACTCGCCCATCGTCCGGGCCGCATCGACGATCTGCCTGACGGCTTGGACGCCGAAATTCTCGTTGTTGATCGGACCCGTGCCGCCGTATGGCATGGACATGAGGCTGTCGCTACTGAGGCTGCTGAGGCCGCCTCCGACGACGCTGTACGGACCGCCCAAGCCCATCTGATGCTTGCGCATCATCATGAGGGACGCGAGGTCTTGCTGGGCGAGGTTCTCCGTCATCAGGATTTCTCGCGCGGCGACGGCGAACTTCTCGACTTGGGCGGCAATGGCGACGGTGAACGCGCCCTCCCTCTTGTCGTCGCCCGTCCTGAGGATCCTGATCAGCTCGTCGCGGAGCTGACCAGAGATCACCGAGGGCGGATTCTTCAGGGCCGTGTGCAAGCCGTTGTTCTCCAGCGCCGCCGCGGCGCTCTTACGCTCTGCAAAATCATCACCCATCATTTCGAGTCCCTTCTTGATGTTCGCTCTCGTGTCCTAGCGCGTCGTCGACGACCAGCTCACACGGCCCCTGGCATCTGGAGCGCGACGCGTCGATCGAGTCCGATCGCGACCTCGAACTTCACCGGGCCCCTCGTGTGCGGCGGCGCCCGGGCACCACGTCGACGGGCCGCGCGGTCGCGCGGGGCGCCGGACCGTCCTCCTTGAAGTAGAAGAATGGCAGTGCGTTCCACTCGCGCGCCGTCAGCGTCACGAGCTGGGTGTCGTCGTCGCGCATCGCGTAGGCGTACATCACGTCGCTGACCGGCTGGCCGTTCACGACGTCGCGCATGAACGCGGTCGGCATCAGGTAGCGCTTGCCGGTTGCGGGGTTGGTCCAGACCTTCGTGCGCAGCCGGAGATCTTCGGCGGGCGCCTCACGCTCCGGAGCCGTCGCCTCCTGCGGGGGCGCTGCCGGAGCCGGAGCTTCTTGCGGAGCCGTTGCTTCCTGCGGGGGCTCCACCTGAGCCGTCTCCTCCGGAGTCGTCGTCTCCTGCGGCAACAGCTCGACTGGCTCCTGTGGCGTTGACGACGCCTCGATCGACGTCGACGCCTGCGACGGCGCTGTCGATTCTGGGGTGTCCGTGTCGATCGACGCGGGGGCCTCTGCTGCGCCGGTGGCTGGTGGCGCGGTGTCGACGGTGGGCACCGGCTTGCCACGATGCTTGTGCTTCTTCTTGTTGGACACGGTCTCGTCCGCCTTGTGGCCGTCGGTCGCGGCCGTTGGTTTTTCTCCGTCGTGCAGGTCACCGCTCGCCGTACCGTTCACCACGCCGTTCGGTACGCCGTTCGGGGCTGTCTTCATCTCGGTTGTGTTCTCGTCGCTCATCGTAATACCTCGCGCTGGTACCATGCCTCGAAGGTCTCGCCGGTCGTCGCGGAAGCGACGCCTGCTTGGTAGGCGCTTCGCAGCATGTCTTGGAACAACGCTGCGATCGAGCGTGGGCGCTTGAGGATCTCGTGCCCGCAGGACCACGCGGTGATCTCGGGCAGGTCCTGGACGGTCGGGCCTTGTGTGCAGAGCGGACAGGAGATCTCGTGGGGTGCGCTCGGCGTGGGCGGCAGAGGTGCGGGCGTTGGATCTGGTTCGGTGAAGCTCGAGGTGGAGCGCGCGGGGGCCTTGGGCTCGTTCGGCAGGTAGTGCACCTTGGTTTCGCCGCCGCCAAAGTCCTCGGCGATGGACGGGACGTTGTCGTCGCCGCGCGTGCGCGGCGCGATCTCGTAGGCCCCGTTGATCGTGTCAGGGTCGCGCTTGTCCTGGTTCCTGAGGCCCGGGCTCGGCAAGGACTCGGCGGCCTTGCGTGCAGCCTCCGCGCGGTAGCACGCGGGGTCCGCGCACGAGGGGGCCGGGTGCGATCGGTCGCACGTTGGGGCCGTGGAGATGCAGCGCGGGCACGAGACGAATGTCCAGCTCTTCGTCAACTGGAGCCGGGGGTCGTCGATCTTCGCGTCGCACACCGCGGTGTTGGGCGTGCTGAACGGCGTGCGTGTGAAGTGTACGACGAGCCCTCGGTGCCACGGGTTGTAGCAGTAGTCGTCCCAAAGGCCCCTCAGCGTTGCCGTGTGAGGGCGCGGATGAGTCGATCGGCAGGTCGATCGGCAGGTCGGACAGTGCGTCAACTCTGCGGTCACGCCTCCTCCATTCCGACGAGGGTACCGTCCGCGAGTCGGTCGCCCTTCCGCAGCGACAGGAAGTCCGTGCATGACCCGTCCGCGTGCAGGGGCGGCTTAGCGAAGTACGACTGCCGTCGCGGCGTCGGTACCGCGCGGTGGCGGTAGCACTCCGCCTTCCTCGGGCAGTCGTCTCCTTTGCACATGGCGATGTCAGGCACGCTGGTGTCTCCGTCGTCCTAGTTGGCAGGTGCGGTCGTGTTCGGGCCCGCCCCCGTGCAGTTGAGCTCGTCGCACGCGATGCATGCGCCGGCCGCGCTCTTGTCGAGCAGCGACTTGCTCGCGTCATGCCGGAGCTTTCTGCCGACGGGGTCCTTCCTCCACGCGGAGTTCGGATCGCACCCCTGGTGGTAGCCGTCGAGCATCTTGACCGTGTTCCAGTAGGGGGCAACGATCGCATCGTGCAGGAAGTCGTCGCCGCAGCCCGCGGTGCAGTGCACGCGCAGGATGCGGACGTTGCGCACCGAGCAGCGCTTGCCCGTGTCGATGAGTTGGAGCGTTCCGACCGCTTCGAGGATCTTCGTCATGGACACTCCGGCTCAGACGCGGCCTTCGGGGTTGCGTCTCTCTCCAGCCTCTCGATCGCTTCACCGCTCGCGATCAGCGATCCCGGCTTGAGGAATATCAGTGGCTCGGTGATCAGCGCGATCAGCGCGAGGATGACGGTGGGATTGGCGGCGGCGATGAAGGCCGCGTCCTCACGTCTGTCGACGCATGCCAGGCCGTCGCTGTCCCGCATGAGGAGCGAGCGCCCGTTCACGTGCAGGCCGACGGGCCTGTCCACTTCAGTGGTGGTCTGCCACGGCCCCGGCGTGGCCGCCTCTGCCAGCTTCTTGAGTGCGGCGATGACGTCGAGTTCGAGTTCGGTCATGAGAGCTTCGTCTCCTTCGAGTGTGTTTTCTCCAGGACCTTCACGAGGTCCACCTGACGCTCTGCGATGTCGTCCTGGGTCGTGCGGAGGTCCTTCTTCGCGCGACGGAGCTGGCGTGCCTGGAGCGCGCTCACGGTGCCACCTGCTGGACGTCGACCCGCATCGCGACCTGGTCACGCCCACGCGCGAGGCGCCTGCGGGCCCCGTGCGTACTGCCGTGACAGAACCCGAACGCCGGTTTGCAGAGTTGGCCGATTGGCGCCCCGCACGTGGGACAGGCTGCGATCGCGACCGAGACGTGCGTCTTCCACCACGAGCTGCGCGACGCCGGGTTCGCCACGAACGCGACGTCGCCGATCACGTAGATCGTGCGCGTGCGCTTGTACGTCTTCTCTTGCGCTCCGATGACGGCGACGCCCTCGGTGCTCATGCGTCGTCCTCGATCACCGCGACGCGCAACTCGAATTGTCGACCAGCGCGCTCGTAGCGCAGGTGATCGCCGCGGCACCTCACGTCAGAGGTGCCGGTGACCGCGTGGACGAGGAAGGACTCGAGGATGCGGATCTCGGTGGCCTGAACGCCGGCGCGCTGGCGCTCTTGCACGTCCTTGAGCTCCCCCGGCCACAGGTGCCCCGCCCTCGGGGCCAGCGCGTAGCCGGAGCAGTCGAGACCGCACAGCCCGTGCTCCCGCTCGGGTGAGACGCTCCGGCCGTGCGGGCGCTTGGGCCTGTGGCAGACGGTGCAGGCGGGCGCTGCCTCGCACGCGGGGGTGCAGTCGAGGGTGCTGGGGGTAGTGCTCATCGGGGCGTTCTCCTCGATCGCTTGGGCAGTTTGATCTTGTTCGCGTGCATCATCGCGGTGAACGTCAGGAACAGCGCGGGCCCCTTGCGGTCCTTAACCTCCTCCGGAGTCGCTCGGCCCTGCAAGACGAGGATGCGCACGCCGATCGCGTCGAAGCCCATGACGCGGATCCACCCCTGACACGGCACACCACCGCGCTCCTCTTCGGGCAGCGCCCCGGCTTTGTGGCAGAGCATGATGTTCAGGCCGTCGTCCTGGCAGTTCCGCCAGATGTCGATGAAGTGCTGCGGGTCCCAGTAGTCGCGCGGCGCGTCGACACGCCAGGGACAATTGGCGCACGGGCGCCGGATCTTGGCGCTCGGCGCCGTCGCCCGATTGGTCGTCACGGGTCGACTTTCCAGCCGCGTGCGCGTTCCACACGGCCAAGCGCCACGAGGATGTCTCCACGGTCGTAGGACATGTCGAACGTGTACAGCAGCACGAGCTTGCGCAGCATCGCGGGGTCCGTCGCGGTGCCGAGCAGCTTCTCCATCGTTGCAAACTTGTCCACGTCCTTGGGCTCGTACTCGGGGTAGTACGCAGGTGCGGTCAGCATGGGGGCACCAACGCCCTCAGCGCCGCGGCGCGCTCGAGCTGTTCGGGGCGGGGAGCGTGCTCGGGGCCCCCCACGGCGTCGAAGAGGTCGAGGGCCTCGGCGAGCGCCGTACGAAGACAGGTGATCGCGTTGTGCTGCTCGTCCACCTCTGTCCTTAGGCGCGTTCGCTCTTTGATCAGGGCCTCCGCTTCTTCCACGGTGTCGCGGAACGCCTTGAGGGCCCAGCGATCGGCCGCGAGGACTTGCAGCCGGTCGACCTCGTCGAGGAGCCGCGGGACTGCGGTCCGTGCGGCGGCGATGAACTCGCCGTCGTGCGCGCCCTGGGTGGTCGGCGTGTCGCCCGCGATCACGGGCACGTGGCAGATGGCGGTGTTCGGCAGCGCGTCGTACGCCTCCTCAGGTGCGTCGTCTGGGATCTCACGCTCGACGCGCATGTACTCGCGCGTGCGCGGCCCGTCATGCACGGTCGCGTAGGCGAGGAACCAGGGGCCGGGCGTCGCGGCTGCGCAGGTCGCTCGGAGCTGTTGGCGCTCGGCGCTCGTCACGGGTGTGCCTCGTCAGGAGTGAAAGAGAAGCCGTGAAGCTCCCCGAAGGTGTCGTCCCAGAAGCGCGTGAGGATCTCCTCGTGCGATGGCGGGGCGTCGCCGGGAGCGACCCAGGCACCGTTCGCGTTGAGCTTCCGCACGGTGTGCCAGCGCCAGAACGTGCGCGAGCGCCCCGCGTGGGTGACGCGGAACTGAACCGCCCAGCAGCCAGGGTTGTTCGTGGCCTGGTCGGGGTGCGGCTGGACGTCGATGACGCGGGCGTCGATCACGGGTTATCGCCGCGCACGCGGGCTCCTTGAACCTTGAACTGTCGTACGTGGGCTTCTACGCGCTTGATGGCGGCAGCGCACTGTCGCGCACGCACTTCAATGCTGTCCTCGATGTTGTCCTCGATGCGCTCTGTGTGGCCGCAGGCGCAGGCTACGTGGTTCGCGTCTGGTCCGTACGTTGGGTAGTGCTCCAAAGCGTCGCCTGCTTCCCGGAGTGTTGCCGAGAAGTCCCCTCGCGCGATCCAGTGACCGCACTGCCAGCTGAAGCCCTCCTCAGCGGCGAGTTGGTCAGCGGCGAGGGCGCCACAGCGTGGGCATTTGATGTCCAGGCGCACGTGCTCGGCCAAGGAGGCGTAGTCGTCGAAACTGGCGCCGCACGAGCAGCGCTCGCCCGGCGGTCCCATCATCTTGTGGAGCGGAGACGCCATTCAGCCCGCGTCCTTCGCGGTTGCACGGCGCACCCTCAGCTCGTCGAGCGCGCGCACGAGCAGCGTGTCGCCGGACGTCGTACGCGCCCGCAGGAAGCTCAGCTCGGCGTCGGTCAGGTATCCCGTTGCCTTGTTGGCTTCGTGCTGGGTGACCTCGATCAGCGCTTCTGGCGATCGCGGCTTGCCGTCGTCTTGCGCGCAGCCGTGGCCGCGGTGCCAGTCTTGCCAGCGCCCGGTGAACCATGGGGGTGTGTGGTTTGTGCAGGGCTTCGCGGTAGTGGTCATGAGATCCTCGACGGGGTCGTGGGGGTAGTCATCACTCGCTCCAGTCGCTCACCAGCCACCAGCTTGGTTTCTTCTTGCCGACCTTGATCCCCAGCGTCTTGCAGAACTCGGTGAGGGCCTCGTCCCAGGTGGGGTCAACGTCGATGGAAGTGACCGTGCTTGGGTAGCCCCGGTGGCTGATCGTCACGGACGCTTCCACGGCCACGTAGGGCATCGGGCACGAGGTCATGCAGTGCGTGTCGACGCGGCAGCGTGAGGCCGCGACGAGCTTCTTCTTCGCGGTCTCGTACTTCTTGTGCTCACGCGCGGAGGCTTCCGCGTCGGGAGGCAGACAACCACGCGCACGCGCGTAGCGATCTTCCCAGTTGTCGTCCTCATCCTCATCGAGGACCTCACCTTCACCGTCGGGCCACGGGTGCTCAGCCTCGTCGTCCCAGCAGTAGCCGTAGAACAAGATTGCGTTGGTCGAGACGCTCATGGTCAAGGCTCCTCCAACCAGCACTCTGGGTCCAAGCACGTGGGGCGGACGTGGACTCTGTCGCAGAGCAGGAACACCATTCGGTACGACGCGGGGCAGCGGAGGCCAAGGCGTTCGTCGCACACGGCGATCAGCGGGATTGGGTGCACAGGAAAGCGAGAGATCTCGGTGCGGTTACGACGTGACGACGCAAGATCTCGCTCGAAGATCTCAAGGGTCACTTCCTGACGGCAGAGCGGGCACGAGGCACGCACTTTCTTGAACGGCCCTGCGTTGTTCGTCACGCGGGCACCTTCAAACGGCACGCTGGTGGTGTCCTCTGGAGCCCCCATCGCTACGGCGTTCCCGTGTTGGCGCCGTGCTCCGGGCTCCCGATCCACGCGCCGTAGTAGCGTGCGACGTCGATCGCCTCCAGGACGTCTGGCATCGCGCGGTGCACGACGGGGTGCTTGGGACGACCCTCGTAGACGCTCGGGCGGAAGCGCGCGAAGAGCTCGTTGACGCCCGTGAGGTCGAGCTGGCGGTAGTGCAGCTCGGCCTCGGCGCGCGGCAGGCAGCGCTTCATGAACATGCGGTCGAAGTAGACGCCGAGCCCGGCGAGTTGCGCGCGCTCGATCACAGGGGTGCCGTCGTCGCGCTTCTGGATCCTGACTGCGTGCGCGCGCAGGAAGGTCGACAGGTCTTGGTCGACGGCACCGAGGGTCTTGGCGGCCTTCTTCGACCCGCCGGTCGCCTCGTCCCACAGGCCGCTCTTGGCGTGCATGTCGCGCACGACCTCCGGCAGGCGATGGAAGGGACGGTGCGCCACGAGGACGGAGTGGTAGCGGGCCACTTCCTGGAGATCGTCCTCGGTGACGACGCAGGCGACCTCCAGGATGTCGTCGCTCTCGCTGTCGAGGCCCGTTGTCTCGAGGTCGAGGAAGGCCAGCATCAGCGCCCGACTCCTTCGCTAAAGACGAGCGCGTGTCCTTCGCGGTCGTAGATCCTGCGCACGCGCCAGCCCGCGCTCTCGTAGAGCTTGATCACGTCCTCGACAGCGTCGTCCGTGGCACCGGCGATCGCGAAGAACCACTCGTGGTTGAGCGTCGATCGTGTCGCGCTGAGGTAGGCGTCGATCCTCTCGACGAGGTCAGCTACGGCGGGCGAGGCCGCGGTGCTCCTGGCCTCGCGCGCTTGTGCAGGGGTGATCGGCATCGGGGTACTCTCGGTGTTCGGGGTCGTCGGCGCACGGTTGTGCGTCGTGGGAGGCAGGCCGCACTCGAATTGCTCGCGGTGGACGCCGTCGTGCCCCGGCGACAGCTGGCAGCGGATCGTCGCCGACCCGTCGCCGTAGTTGTCTGCGCTGAAGAGGCGCGCGTTGCACGCGCTCTCGAGGTCCTCGGGCTCTCCGAACATCACCTGGCCTCCTTTTGCGGTACGAAGTGCGTCTCGACCTCGTACCAGCCCGACATGTCTCCGACGATGCGGCGCAGTTGCCACCGCGCTGCCCGCGCGCCACTCGTGCGCGTGTTGCCCTGCCCGCGCAGCACCAGCGTGCGCCCGGTGCCGGACTCGCGGAACGTGGTCTCGTAGTGGCGCGTCATCGGCTTGTGGTGTCAGACCGGGGGGCCCGCGTCCGCCGAGGGCTTCTCGGCGGGACCGTGCTCGTGCTGGTGGGGGTCCACCGCGAGGGTGCCCGGCGCGTGCGTGAACTTCGGGGCCTCCATCGCGCGCGTGTCGCCGATCAGCTCGACGCGCGCGGCGTCGAGCCACCGGCCCTCCGGAACCTTGCCCTCCTTGTCGACGCGTGGTGACAGCGCGACTTCCACCTTGCCGCTGAGGTGGTACGCGATGGAGCTGACGGTGCCCTCGAAGCCGGACACCCGGTCACGCCCCCAGCGCCCGAGGATCGCGATCGCGGGCGCATTGGAGCTGAAGTCCGGGACGAGCATGGCCCGCGTGGCGTCGGGCTCCAGACGATGGACGTCCAGCCAGCGCCCGTCGGGCAGCTTGCCGTCCTTGTCGACCCGCGGCTGGACGGACACTTGGATGCAGCCGTAGAGGTCGAACGTGACGCTGGTGACGGCGCCCTCGAAGCGCGTCACGCGATCGTGGCCGTTGCGCCCGAGGAGGTCGACGTAGTTGGTCAGGGGATCGGCCACGTTAGGACTCCTGCCCCGCGTCACCGATCACGGCGAGGACGTCGTCCTCACGCAAGATCACGTGACCCTCGCCGAGGGTCTGCACCTCGGTGCCGCTGTACTTGGCGAACAGCACGCGGTCGCCGGTCTTGACGTCGAGCGGGATCCGCTGGCCGTCCTTGTCGCGAGCGCCGTCGCCGATCGCGACCACGATTCCCGCGACGGGCTTCTCCTTGGCGGCTTCGGGAATGAAGAGGCCGCCGGGCGTCTTTTCCTCGGCTTCGAGGCGCTTGACGAGGATGCGGTCGTGGAGGGGGCGGATGGTCGGAGACGTGGTCGTGGTCGTGGGAGTCATGCGCGATTCACCTTCTGCGTGGGGGTACGGGGATCATCAGGCGGTAGAAATCTTTGACGGGACAGCGTCACGTGCGGGTGTCCTCTTCGCGTGACGCCAGGGCCGCACGCGCGAGCTTGCACGTCGATCCGCCGACGCGGAACTTCTGGCAGACCTCGGGCCGCGTCTCGTAGATCGAGCACGAACAGCGCGCTCCCGGGGTGCCCCGCAGGTACTGGCAGCCGACCGCGCCGGAGGTGAGTTGCTTGGCGCGCGTCGCGTGCCGGGTCTCGCCGCCGATGAAGAACTCGTACAGCTGTCGACGCACGTGCGGCGTCATCCGCTTGACGTCCTTGGAAGTCAGGTCGGCGTAGCCGTAGGTGAGCACCTCACTGCCGTCGCCGGTGGCGACGCAGCACGCGCCGCACGACCGGCAGTCCGCCGCCGTGATCTTCACGGCCTTCACCGGAGCCTCGTGCGGCGGACTTCGGGCTTGTGGGAGCCGATGTACTCTTCGATCTTCCACGCGGTTTCGTCCTCGGCGGCGTTCGCCTCCGCGATGTTGATCGCCTCCTGGGGCGCTGATGCTTCGAGGCGGACGAGCGCTACCTGCTGCACGTCACGACGGAGCGTCACTTCGTAGGCGTCGGACTCGTGCTTTTTGCGCGGTACCGTGTGCGACGGTCGTTCGCGTAGCGCTTGGGCGCGCTCGGCACGTTGACGAACGATGTGGATCGCCGCCCGGGGGGACGTCGCAAGCGCTTCGTGCGTGGCACCCGCAAGCGTAGCCGTCGTCGGTGCTTTCTTGCGTGTCACGCTCCACCCTCTCGCAGTCTTCGCAGCACGCCCTCGTAGAGCTCCACGTTGTTGGGCATTGCGGAGCATGGCTCCGGCGCGGAGCACACCAGTTCGACGAGTGTTCGCAGCATGGCGTGCAAGACCGGCGCGTCATGCGCACCAGCGAGCGCGACCTCTGCGCCCAGAGCGCGCAGCTTCGCGTGCTGCGCGGCGACGTGGGACACTTCGGGGCTCACGCAAGGGACTCGTGGGTGAAGAACTCGTCGATCCAGGGCTCTACGACGCGCAGGTCCGCCACGGGGCGTGACAGCGCGGCCTGACGGATCTCCTCTTCGGCGCGCGCGGTGATTCGTTGCAGGACGCGCTCGGCTGGACTTTCCAGGTTGAGGTCCGGTCGCCCGCGGTGACCCTTGACCCAACCCAAGAACACGTCCCAGCCCTCGACCGCGTTTTGTACGGCGCCCGTGTCGCGCAAGAAGGTGTCGACAGCCGTGCGGATCCACACGAGCAAGGCCTTCGCAGGGTCCACCCCTTTGAGGTACTCCACGAGTGCCGCACGTCCAGCTAAGCCTGGACCGAACGTCTTCGCGGTCTCGAGTGTCTTCGCGACCTCCTCGTAGGTGGCGGTGAACACCGCGTCCTCCATCGCGAGGAATTCACCGTCGGCGTGGAGGATCCACGCGCCGACGGCGGCGGCCCGCGTGTAGCCGTGGATCGCGGGTAGGACGATCTCGGAACCGTGCGTCTTGAACATGATGTCGTGGCCGCCGAACCATTCGGTGAACCGCGCGCGGTCCTCGGGGGTGCCCGTCCAGCGCATCGCTTCGACGCCGTGCTTGTGGCGGTAGGTTTTCACGTCGTCTCCGTGATCCTGCGAATCGTTTCGTCTGCGATCTCGACCGCTCGCTTGGCGTAGTCGTGGGCGGTGTAGTTCGGCAGCGTCGCGGCGCCCGCCAGTGCCGCGGCGACGAGCTTCATCCGTGCCTCGTTCTTGAGCGCACGCTCCATCTTGGCGTAGTCGGCCTTGAGCGTCTCGCGCAGCTGGTAGAGCTGGCTGTGGTGGAAGCAGCCTTCCACGTAGTCGAAGTAGTCGAAGTTCTCGCCCTCGATGCAACGGCAGATGCAGCCGATCGGCCGTGACTTGACCAGCATCTCGATGTCGCTCGCGGCGCCGGCCATGAGGTCGACCACCTGCTCGAAGTCCTTCGGGGCCACGCGCTCAGGCAGCTGCTTCAGGTTGCCGACCAACTCGGCGCACGCCCGGAGGTCCTTCGCGCGTTTGCGGAAGCGCTCATAGATGTCATAGAGGTTCATCAGGACTCCTCCGTGCTGACGTAGGCGGGACTGACGAGGGCGAGGTCGTGAGCGTGGAGGATCATCGACGCGATGGTCCCGCGTACCTCGTCGATGTGCGCGTCCTGGAGGGCGAACTGCTTGAGGCACTCCGCGCATCCCTCCGCGTCGTGGTCGGCGACGTCGTGACTTTGGTCGAGAGGGTGCATTTCGCTGGAGATGTCGACCTCGTCTTCGAGGATCTGGTCGATCGCGATGCAGAGGTAGTCCTCGACGGCGTCGATCTCGATTCGGGGTGACCGCCACCAGTGGTCGCGCTCCGCGGCCTCCGTCCTCAGGAAGGTGATCGCGGTCCGGGCGGTCGCCAGCCCTGGAGGATCCGTCGCGGCCCACTTCTCGGCCACGAGGTCGGCGAGGGCTTCGACCCAGCGCAGCTGTTGCTCGGGTGAGAGCGGGGTCTCGGTCGCGGCGCGGAGGCGCTCCTCCTGCGCGCTGTTCACGCTGTCGAGGAATCCCCGGTCCGTGAGCCATCCGACGAACTCCGGCGTCATCGGGGCCCCTCGAAGTTCGCGAGTCGGGCGCGAAGCGGGTGATCGGTCGTGTTCCGGAGGACGACCCTGACGCGCGAGCACATGGGGATGCCCACGCCTGCGGGTCCGGGCTGGTACACCCGCGCGCCGACGACGGTCACGCGCTCCTTCGTCGGAACGAAGCTGTTGCTGACGTACAGCGCGACGAGCGTGAAGTCGTGGGTCACGACCTCGACGAGGTGCAGGCGCTCGATCGAGTGGCACGTCGCTTCGTACGTCTCGCCCGGGGGTATGATGGCGGGAGAGTCGTCGAAGTCTCTGACGCGGACACGCGCCATGGCAGCCGTTGCGCGGGTGGGGCCCGTCGAGGCGCTCAGCATGAGGGGAACTCCAGGCAGCGGGCGACGCGACGCGCGGCTTCCTCGCGCGTCACCTGCGCCGAGTCGCAGAGGTCGTAGATGACGCCGACGAGGCCCAGCATCGCGGTGAAGACGCGCTCGGGAACGCCGACGTGAGCGGCGAACGCCTCGGGCGTCGAGGCTTCCACGCCGCACGAGCACCCTCGCACGAGCGTCGCGTTGCCGGGGCCCTCGTGGGTCGTGCGCGAGAGCTTGGGGGCGTGCACGACGGACTCCCGCGCGGGCTTCGTGGCTGCGTCGTGCCAGGTGTCGGCGCAGAACACGCCGGACGCGGCTGCCTTACCGGTCACGATCTCCCACGCCGTGTTCGGTGGATAGTGCCCCGTCTCTTTCGCGATGCGCGCCGCTTCGTCCGGCGTGTACTGTGGGCCCCGGTGCGGGCACGGCTTTTGATGAGCGCATGTGAGCTGGCGACGGACGTCGCGCTCGGGTGAGTCGCACGTCGGGCAGCTCGGCGTGAGCGGTCGCGCGGCGCTGCCGGTGTGCACCTCGACGCGCCAACCCTCCGCGGCCTGGAGCCCCTGGGCCAGCACGGCGACCTTGGGCTTCTTCGGCGCGTCGGAGGTGTTCCTGAGGACTGCGCGGACGGCGTGGCCCTCGATCTTGATTGGGGGCGTGAGGTCGTAGTGATGGTCTTCGCTGTGGGCGGTGGTCGTGACAGGCGCTTCGACGACGGGCACGAACCGGTCGTCAATGTAGAGCCGATCGAGTGCGAAGCCTCGGACCATGACGTCCTGGAGCACGCCGAAGTGCGGTGCAACGCACTCGACGGCGTACTCGCCGTCCGACGGTACGTCGGCGAGGGCCTCGGCCGCTGGGGCGAGAGCGAAACCCTCGTCCCAGTCTGTCACGACGAACAGGTGCACGTCGGGGTCAGCTCCAGAAGCAGTTGCGCGAGCCGCCCTTGACGCCCTTGATCCGGCGCTGGGCCGAGCGTAGGTCGGCGAGTCGCTCGACGTCGGCGACGGATCGGTCGCGCATCGGCGTCCTCTCGATGGATGAGATCTCGGCTTCGATCGCGCCGAGCGTCATGGTGGCGACGTCTCCAGATAACCAGCGGCTCATGGGAGAAGACAGGTAGCACGAGTGCATCTGTATTGACAATCGTAAAGCGCCACTGTAAACAGATCTCTGTGGCCTCAGCTCATTCGGTTAACGTCAACATCCGAGCGCGCCCTCGTCAGATGAAGATGTGGCGCGCGGCTGCGAAGAGGGACGACGAGACGCTATCGGAGTGGATCCGTACGCGGTTGGATCTCGCGGCTGTCCCGCCACCGCGGCCGGTGCCACCGACGGTCTCTGGTGACCAACTCTCACTCCTCAAGGACGAGTAGCGCCGCGGCGCTTCGATCATTCACCGCAAGAAAGGTACGCCATGAGAATCGTGCTCGTCCTCGCGCTGCTGGTCAGCCCTGCGTTCGCCCTCGCGGACACGACCTACGTCCTCAAGTCGTCGTCGGGCTATGTCGAGGCGGAGTCGGGTGCTGGCCGCGCGGGGGCCCGTGCCTGCATCGGCGTCGTGCGCGGCCAACTCCAGGCGTGGATCGCGGCGGCCCCGCGGATCTCGGTGACCGACGACGGCGTTGGGTATACAACCGGGCAGAACGCGAGGTACGTCGCCGACGTCACCGACGTCTTCGCGAGCAAGGACACGGACGAGATCTACGCGCACTGGTTCAGCGGCAAGTTTCGTGAGCGCGGCCGACGCCTCATCATCACGCTCAGGAAGGACCACGCGCACGAGCGCGTCGAGGTGACGCTCGCCGGGGATGAGCCGTCGAGTCTCGGCGCGCTGGCGGGTGTGTGCGACTTGTTCGGCCTCTCGGAGTGCTCCGCCGCGGCGTACGGTACGCGCCTGTGCTCCGTGCGCTGGGTCGACGCGGACGCCGAGGTGGTGCCGTGATGACCTCGCTGTTCGACCACCAGGCGCTGGCGGGCAGTCGGCGGGTGCCGGTCGCGCGCCGGGAGCAGCCGACCGTCGAGGATCCCGCGCAGGCTCCTGACCCCGGCGCCGCGGTCGTCGCCATCATCACCGCGCCACTGCTCATCAACGAGCCCGCGATGGTCGGCTTTCAGCGCAAGGAGCGCGAGATCGGCGCGCTGTTCGCGACGCTCTCGGTGCCCGAGTCTCGCGCGTTGCACGCGCGGTTGTCGGTGCCCCAAGAGGGGGACCACGTCGCCGCGGCGTTCAAGCGGTTGACGATCGATCGGCAGCACCGCTTGCTTGCCTTCCTGGCCGCCGCGCGCCGCCGCGTGGCTGTCACCGCTGCACGTTCCCGCTAGTTCTTCGCACGCTCAGCCGGTTAACACCCCAAAGATTAACGAGTGCCTACATACCTAATGGACCAACGGCGGGAGATCTACTTGACCGACGAGCAAGTAGAGCTTGCGCGAATGGCGATCGAGGATCATCCCGATCAACCGGCACGGCTTCTTCACAAAGAGTTCGGGCTGTCGCTTACGCAAGCCGTCTGCGCTGTCGCCTACGCGAAGAAGCACCCTCGTGGGTAACAACCGGCTAAGCAGGCGTTGTTGCGGGACGCCGCTAGTCCCTCATTCTCGCGCTCACCCACTCGCACGCACGAGGTCACCATGACGTTCGGACCGCAAGCCAAGCCCAACTCCTCGTCCGCCGCGCCGCTCGTCGATGCCCAAGCTCCGGGGCCCAACGGCTTCGCGCCCAACGTCGACGACCTCCTGGCCGCGCGTTCCAGTCAGCGCGCGCGCGACCAGGGAGACGGGGGGCTCGGGCAACAGCGCCTGACCACGTTCCGCCGGCCGCTCGACGTCGGTGAGCAGGTGCTCGGCAGCCGCCAGGTGTTCTCGCTCCAGCCCCCCGAGTTGCTGGAGGGGACGCGCCCGCCGACGATCGTCACGGTGACCGTGCCCGACGGGACGCCGTTCACCGCGAGCTGGGCGCCGTACACGTTCCTCGTCCCGCCCAGCGCGGCCGATGCCAAGGCGGCGTTCCAGCAAGCGATCGCCGTGCTGTTCGCGCCCAAGCAGACCGGGGCCTTCGGCACGACCGTGACGTTCTCGGCGATGTGGAGCGACGGCCACGTCGAGCACGTGAAGACCGAGCTGACGGGGCGCGCGCGCAAGATCGACGACGCGCCCGCGGGCGCGGACGAGGTGGCGAGCGGTGGCGCGACCGGTGGCGCGACCGGTAGCGCAGCAAGGTCGACGGCCGACGCGCAGCGCGAGGGTGCGGAGCTGATGGCGAAGGACGCGCAGGACCCCACGCCGTACCCGCAGAACGCGGTGAACGCCTTCGAGGACGCTTCCACGGCGTCCGAGAAGGCCGCCGAGCGCTTGGCCCACACGCAAGGGGATGCCGTGGAGTCGGTGGCGATGGAAGCGAGTCACTACACCGCACCGATCATGCCAGGGCCGCTGTGGAAGGACCTGCTCGAGATCGCGATCACGATGGGGACCGCGGGCGTCGCCAGCATCGTGTCCAAAGCCCTCGTCGGGCACATCGCGAAAGTGATCGAGTCCGCGGGGAAGAGCACCACGGCCTCGGCAGCGATCCGCGCGATGGCGAAGGTTGTCGAGAACGAGGACTCCTTGATCGTGGAGGGCGCCACCGCTGCCGTCGAGGACGGTCTCAAGAAGGCCGCCGAGATGGCGTTGGATCACCCGGAGCCATCGGAGGCGACCACCGACGGTATCGTGGACTTCTTCAACCACCAGAAGGCCGCGCTCCGCGCGCTGGAAGCCGTCAACGGGGACAACGTCCTCGACGCCAAGAAGAGGTTGCGTCCCCTGCTGCGCACAAATCCTGCGATGGGAGCCGCCGCGATGACCGCTATCGGAGACAGTTTCAAGGCGGCGAAGGACGGCGCGCACAACAAGCAGACCACCGCCACCAGCGTTGCCTGGGTGGCCTACCAAGGCAGGGTGCACCAAGGCGTGGCCAAGGTAGCGGGCACCGAGACGGAAGTTACCGACCTGCGCGACGCCGGCAAGGTCAACGACAAGGGCGGTCACGGCGACCTCGCGGCGAACGCGCCGGCTGGGCTCCTCGACGTCGTCGTCACCGACTTCGGGTACGGCAGCGGCAAGGGGCCCTACCAGATCACCGAGGCGCGCGTGAACGGCGTCGCCGCGGCGGTCGCGCACCGCCTCGCGGACGTCGACCTCGGCTCAGCGAAGATCCCGCTGCGCATCGTCGTGAACGGCGGACGGGTGATCACGCGCGACGAGTCGGGGCGCGTCCGCGTCGACGGCAAGTCCGGTCGCGAGGGGGCGATCAGCGCGCTCCCGCACGAGCACGTCCCCGCCGACGCGAACGCCGAGCAGTTCGTGGAGGTCGACGCCGAGCGCGGCGCGCAGGAGATCATCGCGTTCGTCTTGGCACGACCTCTCGCGCAGCGCGGCGTCACCGTGACGAGTGACGACACGTCGCCGCAGTCCGAGACGGAGCGCGCGGGCGAGTCGAAGGAACCGGCGTGAGGATGCTCCTCCTGCTAGTGGTCGTCGCAGGTACGGCGTGTGGTCAGGGCACACCACGGGCCCCGTTGAAGGCCGCGCCGAACCACCCGCGCGTCGTCGCCGCTGGCTGGTACACCGCGGGCTGCACGGGCATGTACCGGGGTGTTCAGTTCGCCACGCTGGCGCAGTGCGTGGACGATCGCCCCCCTCGGCGCGTCTGGCTCTCGTCCTTCGAGGTCGACAGTCGTCAAGTACCGCGGGGCGAGTTCGAGCAGTGCGTTCGTGCGGGGGCCTGCCAGCCGGGTGTCGGAGAGCCCCCGGTGATCTCTTGGGGAGGCCCGGACATCTTCGTCGCCGAGAAGGACGCCGTCGCGGCGGTCGTGACGTGGGCGCAGGCGCGCGCGTACTGCGCCTGGCACGGCGAGGGACTCCCGACGGAGGCGCAGTGGGAGAAGGCTGCGCGAGGAAGCGCGGACGATCGAATCTACCCGTGGGGGAACAGCGTCCCGACGTGTCAGCGGGGGCCCAACGTGAGCCTCTCGGACTTCGAGGTCCCCGCGCAAGAGCACGTCCTCCTGCACTGCACCCTCAACCCGCCGCCCGTCGGCCACTACCCTGACAGCCGCAGTCCGTACGGCGTGGACGACACGTACGGGACTGTTGGCGAGTGGGTCGCGGACCCTTGGGAAGACGGGCGTTGGTACGTGCACAGCAAGGAGGTCAACGGGCATGCCGACCTCAGGGACCCACGCGCGGAACCCAACATCAGCATCGTGACGGTGGACGGGATCCCGACCATCGACCGGCGCTGGACGATCGTCGACTGGCGCGCCACCAACGTGGTCGACCCGATTGGGAAGGCTCCTGAAGACCCGCCTGAGGCTGAGGTGCTCCACGTCGTGAAGGGCCGCGCTGGCGCGACGATCGGTGAGGCAGCAGAGGAAGTGCTCGACAGTGGGCCGGCAGCCTTTCGCTGCGCGCACAGCATTGCGGGGCCGCCCCCGCCGGTGATCCCGCCGCGCGCTCCCTACGTCGGCCCCGCGTTCGATGAGCACGACCTCGACGCGAAGACAGGTTCCGCTGGAGCGCCCGCGACGGCTGCGGCTTCGGGGCCTGCTCAGTAGGCGCATGCAGAGAGCCTCTACGATTACGGGCGTTGTGCGCGCTGTCTTGGCCGAGCGTAAGCTCTACGTCGTCAGACCCGAGCCCCCGACGATGGGAGCTATCGCGTTGGAAGCCTACGTATTTGGCAGGGCGTGCGACGCGACGGCGCTCCAAGGCGCCGAACTCGACGCACTCTTGGAGGAGATAGGTGCCCGTTGCGCCGAGGCCCTCGACGCCAAGGAGCGCGTGGCGGACGACGGCGAGCGTGTGAGCGCACGAGAGAGCGACGCGCCACGGGAGCTGTGTGACGCAGCGACGCCAGGACCGTGGGTGTTCTCCGAAGGCTTCCTGTGGAACGAGGCGCTAGACCACGGCGTGCTGGCGCACGGGGAAATCGTCCAGTGGGACATGACGGCCCCCAACCGCGCCTTCATCGCGGCATCTCGTACACTCGTGCCACGGCTACTCGACGAGGTCGAGCGCATGCGGCCGGTGTACGAGGCCGCGAGGGCGTGCCCGGTCACGTCCGCCGACGGCTGGCTGATGTGCCAACTCAAGGACGGTCATGGTGGACGGTGTCAGATGAAGGACGTCTCGCTCGCCGTCGTCGCCGCGGCGCGAGAGGACGAAACGTGAGTGGCTTGAAACAGACCGTGTTACGCGTGGACCCTTCGCCAATGAACCCGAAGCGCTGGGAGTTGTCCCTCGCGTGCGGCCACCGTTTGTGGGTGACGGCGAACAAGCGCCCGACGCGCAAGAGCGTGGCGTGCGTGGCGTGCGCCAATGGCACGTTAACCAGATAGGTACCAGGGGAGGCTTGTATGGGCATGTTTGACACTGTGATGGTCCCGTGTCCTGCGTGCGGAGCGCGCGAAGCTTGGCAGTCCAAGTCAGGCGACTGCCGGCTGGACACGTACTCACTGGAGGATGCGCCTGACGACGTGCTTGAGGGTGTCATCGGCGATGGGCCCACTCGTTGCTTGAAGTGCGGGGTGCTCTTCGGCGTCGTGATCGAGGGTGTGCCCCGACCGCGGCGCACGCTGAACGTGCGGTCGATCGTCTGGGAGGTCAAGTGAGGGGCGCCGACCGAACGAGCATGTTTCAACCCTCCCCCGGTACCGCGCTCGACGACGGCAGCCTCGACCTCGAGCACCTGGCCGACCACGTCGCGTGGTTCACGGCCAACCTCGAGTTGCGCGTGCGCGCGCACCGCGGCGAGGAGCCCGGACCCGACGCGGCGCACCTCCTCGGGACGATGGCCCAGACCCAGGCGCGCATCACGGCGCGCGGCGCGATTCACCCCGATCTCGGGGCGACGAGGCTGCGATCGCGCCTCGGGTTGTCCGAGACCGAGGAGCAGGTGGTCTGGCTGCTTACGGCCATCGCGGTCGACGGTGACGCGCGCACCCTGGCGATCGCGCTGGCTGGCGGTAGCGCGCCCGACCCCACGCTCGAAGTCCTCCGGCTGGTCGTGTACGGCGCCCGCCCGTCGCGCCGCGCGTTCGCCGAGCTCGGCCCCGACGCGCCGCTGCGTCGGCTCGCGCTGATCGAGCGCAGCGATGGGGGCGGCGCGGACGTGCACGAGACCAAGCACACGTTCACGCTGGCGCGCCGCGTGCTCGCGCTGCTCCACGGCGACGCCTCTCCCGACCCCGCGCTCGCGTGCGTCTCGATCCCGGGCGCCGCGCCCGCGTTGAGCCAGCTCGCGATCGACGAGACCGCGGCGGCGCTGCTCGTCGCGGCGGTGGCGGCGCCGACGGGACAGGTCGTCGTCGCGAGCGGTCCACCCGGGGTCGGGCGCCGAACGTCCCTGCTCTCCGCCGCGACCGCGGCCGGGCTTGAGGTGCTCCAGGTCAACGCGCGCGCGCTGAGCCGCGACCCCGCGCGCCTTGTCGAGGAGCTGCGCCGCGTCGCCCGTGAGTGCAGGCTGCTGGACCGCGTCCCGCTGGTCGTGAACATCGAGGCGCTGTCCCCGACGGAGAACGTGCCCGACCGAGTACCGACGCTCGGTGCCGAGCTGGCAGCTGCGGTCCCCGGGCCGGTGCTGGTCACCGCCGGGGCGCAACCCCCGGCCCTCCGCTGGGATCGCCCGGTCGTCGTGGTCGAGCTGCTGGGACCGACCTCGGCGCAGCGCGGTGCGCTCTGGCTCGCGGCACTCGGCGACGGGACCCCGGAAGACGCGGCCCACCTCGCGGGCCAGTACCCGCTCGCGCCGGCCCTGATCCACGCCGCGGCGCGGGCCGCACGCTCTCGCGCGATTGGCCCGCGCGTCACGCCGGCGGACATCCAGGCCGGCGTGCGCTCCGTCCTCGACGACAAGCTCGGGGGTCTGGCGCGACGGTCGACCACGAGCCAGACGTGGGACGACCTGGTGCTGCCTTCCGACCAGCTCGCGCCGGTGACGGAGCTGATCGCTCGCGTACGCGAGCGCAGCCGCGTTTACGAGGACTGGGGCTTCGCGAGAAAGGTCGGCAAGGGGCTCGGCGTCTCCGCGCTGTTCTCCGGGCCGCCCGGGACGGGCAAGACGATGATCGCCGCGCTGATCGCGCGCGACCTCGGCCTCGAGCTGTACCAGGTCGACCTCGCGAAGGTCGTGTCGAAGTGGATCGGCGAGACGGAGAAGCAGCTCGGAGCACTGTTCGACGCCGCCGAGGCGGGGCACGCGATCCTCTTGTTCGACGAGGCGGACTCGCTGTTCGGCAAGCGCACCGACGTCAAGTCGAGCAACGACCGCTACGCGAACCAGGAGACCAACTACCTCTTGCAGCGGTTGGAGAGCTTCACGGGCATCTGCCTCTTGACGACCAACCACGAGAGCTCGATCGACCAAGCGTTTCAGCGGCGCCTGTCACTCCACGTCCGCTTCACGGTCCCGGATGCAGGCGAACGTCTGGACTTGTGGCGTGCGATGCTGCCGCCCGCGGCACCCGTCGAGGCCCAGCTCGGGCTCAAGGGCCTCGCCCAGCAGTTCGAGATGTCGGGCGGCTACATTCGGAACGCGACGCTCCGGGCCGCTTTCCTCGCCGCCGACGAGCGGGTGCCGATTAACGCGGCCCACCTCCGGCGCGCCGCTGAGATCGAGTACGACGGCATGGGGAAGATCGCCGTGAGCGCAGGGGGCCTGTCGTGAGGGTCATGGTCGTAGCATTGGCCCTGATCGTCATCGCGATGTCCCTCGTCAGCAAGCACTGGAGCACGCGTGCCCGCGATCTAGAGGCCCCGGCAGCGGTCGGTCGGGAGTTGTGCACGGTGCTCCGCGACGGCGGTCTGGGAGACCGCGTTGCGCACGACCCTGACACCGCGCACCTCGCGGCGATCTGTGCGCCGCTGCTCGATGAGGGCGCACGGTGATCTCGATGTTGATCACGTGTCTGTGAAGGAGGCCCGTAATGGGCAAGCATTCAGCGGTTGATGCAGTGATAGCCGTGGCGCTGAGGGGCGTTGCGACCTACGGACTCGTCGCGGGCAGCATGCTCGCACTTGAGTTGGTCGGGAGTGCAGTTTCCTTGGGCAGACGCGCAATCGTGGTGATCTCTGCCGCGATGACGCGCCTTGACTGTCTAAACAAGGACTAGTAGAACGCTAGTCGTGTCTCGCCGCGATCTTCACGACGCTCAAGTCGCGTTTCGCGTGCGCAAGCGCGACCTCGTCATGTGGAAGCGCGCGGCGAAGCAAGCGGACGAGCCGTTCGCGCTGTGGGCTCGGAAGACTCTCAACCGTGCGGTGACCCCTTTGCCGCCGTCTGTTCCGCCGGTCCAGCTGCCCGTTTCGAGCAGCCCGAAGAGAGCGAAGTCCTCGTCATGACACCGTTCACTGGAGCGGAGGCGCGCGCGGTCATCCTCGCGGACGAGGCATTCGTGCTCTCGTACGCGCGAGGGCTCTCCGTGGGGGTCACCGTAGACGCCGAGGTGCTCCACGCTTGGGCGAGTCTCGTCGCGAGCGCCCGTGATCGGATCGCCGAACGCGGGAGCTACTCGCGTTTTTTGCCCGCACGCTACCCGGGCGGCAACGAGCCTGACTTCCAGACGCTCGCGTTGGAAGCCTCCGCTGCCGGAAGAGCGGCTGCGAAGGCGCGCGACACCGAAGCGCAGGCGCTGCGTACCGGCATCGAGACGATCCTCAGCGCCTTCGGCACCAACTCTGCCGAGTGGGCGCAGCAGCTCCGGGCGCTGCTCGACCGCGTGCCCGTCTCGGGGAGGACCGCGTGAGCCGGCCCAACGTCACCGACGATGTCGTCGAGGGTCTCAAGTTCGCGCGCGCCTGCGTGCTCGACCAACGAACGGCCTCGCACGCGCGCAAGGACTACGGCTGGGACAAGCGCTACGCCGCAGCCCTGGCCGCGATCGACTTCATCGCCGACGCGCACAAGAAGGCGACGAAGAAGGGCGCGAGGCGCGAGCCGTGAGGGTGACCGTGCTCGCCTGCCACGAGGGGTCGTCCTGGGTGGTGCAGGCGCTCGAAGAGGACGTCGCCTCTCAGGGGGCGTCGATGCTCGACGCGCTCGCGGACCTCGGGCGAATGTTCGACGCGCGGGACGAGATCCTCGCGACGGAGGCGCACGTCGCGCCGAACCCGCGGGCACCCGTGGAGTACGCGCGGGCCCTCGACCGAGGGCACTTCGTGGGCGTCCTACCGCTCGGGACCGTGCGTGTCGCGCGGGTCTACATTGGGATCTCACCCTTCGCGCGGAGGACTCCATGAGCACCCGGTACCGAGAGTTGGTAGCGGGGCACGAGGTCGAGCACGACTGGTCCTCGATGCAGCGTCCCCTCGTCATGATGACGCGGCCTGGGACCAAGAACGACGCGGCCTACTTCAGCGCGGACGAGGCCCGTCGTCTCGGGCAGGCGCTGATCGACGCGGCGGAGGCCGCCGAGCGGTGAGTTGCTTCCAGTGCGACTTGGACATCGCGCACGTCTGCTACGAGGGGGTCCCTCGGGCGCGGTGGGGCTGGACCGACGAGGCTGTCGCCGCGTTTGAGGGCGCTCAACGAAACGGTTTCATGCTGTCGTCTGCGCGGCGAGAGCAGCAGCGCCCCTCTCGCAAGAAGCGGGGGGCGCGGTGAAGGTCATCCTGGTCGATCACTTCAATCGCGAGCGCCCAGGTCTCTCGGATGACCTGTTGATCGCAGAGCGCGTTTCGGAGCATTTCGTCGAGACGATCGTGGCGTCCTTGAATGGTCCGCGTCCAGACGACGATTACGTCTTCAGAGCGGTTCCCGATGACTACGAGCTTCGGAAGTTCACATGAACCTTCGTGCCCGGTGGGTCGGCCCGCCTCCGCGGATCGGGGACTACCTCATGTCCGAGGTGCGCCCGCGCTTCGCTTACCGCGTTGATCAGGTGACCTGCGCGTCGTCGCGTGTCCACTGGGACTCGACGGCGAAGGCGGAGGCCCGTCAGCTCCAGATCACGGTCAGCCGCGTCGCGAAGGACGGCGTGCCACCGCACGCGCGGGTCCACCCGTGGAAGTGGGACCGACGCGAGGCACGCTCCAGGGGAGCGACGCGGTGAGCGGCTACTCCAAGCGCATGATGGAGGTCGCCGCGGCGTGGCTGCGCGTGAACCCGGACCCCGACGCGGTCCTGCGGCTGCCGCGGGACTTCGACAAGATGACTGACATGAGCGGGGACATCGCGAAGGTCGACGACGCGCTCGCTCGTGCGCGGAGTCTCGGCTTAACAGCCCTTGTTCAGAGGCTGGAGGGCATACGCGCGACGTTCGAGAACATCCAGAACACCCCCGGGCTCGGTGAGCGCCTCGATGGGCTGAGCACCGCGGTGAACAAGCCGTATCAGCTTTCGCAGAACAAGCTGACGCGCACGGTGGGAGACGACCCCCTCTGGTACGGAGCCGAGGCGCCCTGGCTCCTGGCGTGGGCGCGCGCGGGATACAACGTCTTCGACTTGTCCCCCGACTTCGTCGCGGCGATGTTGCTCACCGATCCGAGCGGGATCGACCTGCCCTCCCTGAAGCTGCCGTTCGGCGGCCTGCTCTTCATGATCCCAGACCGGTTCGCAGTCGGCGCGGAGGGCACGTCGTACACGAAGGTCCACGTCTTCGAGGCGAACGACAGTCGCGAGCTCGGTGAGGACGTCTCCGTTGCGGTGAGTCGTGAGAAGCGACCCTCGATCACGATCTACGCGACCGACGGCGTCCGGATCCTGACCACGACCGCGCCGCGCGAGGAGCTGTCGTGGGCTGCGCTGGAGGAGCTTCCGGACGACGTCGTACTCGACGCCGACAAGGAGGCACGCAAGACGATCCAGCGTGTCGTGTTTGGCGCGCTGGCGTACGCCACCGCGGTCGACCGCGCGATCACGGAGCACTTTCCTGGACTGTCGAAGAAGCGCCAGGATCCACAAGCGTCGATCGCGCACTGGACGATCGGGCGCACGATCAAGATCGACCCCGAGCTGGTGCGCGTCGCGCGCGCCGGCGCGCGAGAGATCGCGTTCCGCATCAAGAGTCGGTTTATCGTGCGCGGGCACTACCGCGACCAGGCTCACGGTCCGAAGCGCGTCCTGCGCACTTCCAAGTGGATCTCGCCGTTCTGGAAGGGACCTGAGGAGGGCGCTCGGCTCGTACACACCTACAAGCCGGAGACGTCGGCGACGGAGGACAAGCCATGAGCAACGTGCCTGAAGATCCGGCCGTCACGATCCGGCGCCTCCGTCAGCGCTTGCACGTGGTGGAGCCCGTCTACCGCGCTGCGGTCGCGCTTCACCGCAACGGGGCGAAGAAGACCTACGAGGCTACCGCGCGCGTCGAGCGTGCCGTGGATCAAGCGCTCGACACTGAGCGCATGATCACGGAAGGCTGGTCGATCAGCGACCTCGATCTGATGGAGGGACAGGTATGACCAAGCACGAACGCGATCCAGGATCTCAAAAGATCGTCATCGACTTCGACGCCCTTCGTGGAGTCGCGACGAACCTCGGCGTCCTCCTCCTCCTCGGCCTCGCGCAGGGAATCGGCGCTTGCGGCTTCAACGCCGTCACGTACGCCGACGCGCCGTCGTCGTTGACGATCGACGCGGCGCCGACGGGTTGCGCGAACGACCAGGCGTGCACGGGCACGACCGCGGTCTGTGACCTGGGCGATGCGACCTGCGTGGTCTGCACGAAGGCGGAGGCTGCTGCGTGCATCGGGACGACGCCGCTGTGCGGGAGTGACGACGCTTGTCACGCTTGCTCCGCGCACGCGGACTGCGCCTCGGGGGCCTGCTTGCCTGACGGTTCGTGCGGGGACGACGCAAGCGTCGCGTACGTCGACCCCGCGGGCACGGACAACAGCTCGTGCGTGAAGGCGCTGCCGTGTACCTCGGTGACCAAGGCGCTCGCGACCCGTCGGCCGTTCGTGAAGTTCACCGGCACGACCGACCAGTCCGTGACGGTCAGCGGGCAGACCGTCACGTTCCTGGCTGACCGCGCCGCCAAGCTGACGCGCAGCACGGGCGCTGGCGCGATTCTCACGGTCAGCGGCGACGGCACGTCACTCACCATCTACGACTTGTCGATCAGCGATGGGCCGAACAACGCCAGCGGCTACGGCGTCGTCGTGCCGATCGCGAGCGGCGCCCCTGCGGTCTCCCTCATCAGGGCCACCGTCTCCAACAACCCCGGTGGCGGCATCTCCACGGCGGCTGGCAGCCTGATCGTCGAGCAATCGACCATTTCCAGCAACCCCGGCGGCGGCATCTCCGTGTCAGGCACGGGCACGGCGTTCAACATCACCAACAACTTCATCGTCTACAACGGCACCGCGGGCGGTGACAACGCCTCCCAGGTCGGCGGCGCGACCCTCATCGCCAACACCCCTGGGAGCACCTTCCTGTTCAACACGGTCGCTTTCAACGCCTGTGCCGGGGCCATCTATCGTGGCGGGGTGACGTGCACGGGCGCGAACGTGTCCGCTTCCGGCAACCTCATCTACAAGAATGCGGAGGGGACGACGACCAGTGCCGCGACGCAAGACGCGGGGGGCTGCCAGTTCGGGGACACCCTGGTCGTGGTCACCGACGCGGCTGACCTCGGGTTCAAGAGCCCCGTCACCTCGCCACTCGATTTTCACCTGACCTCGGCCACTCCCCATACGGTCGTCGACGCCGCGGGCCAATGCGCCGTCGTCGATCCTGTCGACCTGGACGGTGACGTGCGGCCTCAGGGTTCTGCGTGCGACTTCGGCGCCGACGAGTACAAGCCGTGAAGAAGCGCGACGAACGGAAGGAGGTTGCCGTCGTGGCCGGGAAGCTCGACGGGCAAGATCGCATGTTCGCCGAGATGCTCGCCCTCGTGAAGCTCAGCGAATTCCGGCGCGGTGTCGTTGCCGCCGCGGACGTCGCCGCCGCGTATGACTCGACCTCGACGCACCCGTACCGCCTCGGCGACTGCATCTTGGCGAAGCTGAACGTCGGGCGTCGGAAGCCTCGTCGCAACCGCGGTGTCCAACGCGGCGAGCGCGACAGCTGGGTGAGCGGCTACGCCGTTGCCCTCGCGGAGATGCACCGTGGCCACGGGGACAGTACGGGCGTGTGCGAGGCGGCTCGCACCAGTGGGCTTACGCTCCAAGCCGCGCGCGCGGCCGGGGTCTCCGCCTTCGACCTGAAGGAACTCAAGAAGGCGGGCGTCCCGTGATGCTCGCAGAGATCACGATCGATCCTGCGGTGTTCGCGCACGGCATGTGGAGGGCGTGCACCGGATGCCACGAGACCGATGAGGGCCACCCGACGGGACCATTCAGCACGCAGCTCCAGTGCCATCTCGGTGGCGGATGCCACGAGTGTGGTGGCCTCGGCGCGGTGTGGGAGCAGTTCGACGAGGAGCGTCCGTGACGAAGGCATTCATTGACGCTGTTAGCTGCGGGGAGCTCGCGGCGAACTTCCGCGCGTCCCGCGACCACGCGACGATCAAGGCGAACCGTGAGCTGTTGCGCGCCGCGGCCGTCGAGGCGAACGCCATCCTCGGGATGGTGCGGGTGCTCTCGCAGACGAACCATTCGTTGTGCGACCACGCGGGAAGCCGTTCTTACTCGGACCGCAGCGGCGCCGCGTGCCTTGATTGCTCGCACTGCGGGGGTGACTAGTGGGGAAGAGCGTGACGAAAGGGCGCACTACGCAGGTGCGGGTGCTCGACGAGAACTGGCGCGTGCCTCGCGGTTTCGGCGCCGCGTACCGTCGCGTGCTCAAGGACCACTTCGCGCGTCTCGCGGCCGGTGAGCCTGGCGCGCTCGTCTCGGAGGTGGTCGACCTCCTCGCGCTCGTCGGCTACCACGCGACGATCGAGCAGGTCGCCGACTGGGACCTCCGCCGCCGCGTCGAGGCCGTGGTCTACGCGGCGACCGAGCACGCGAGCGCGTCCGACAACCCGGTCCAGCGCCACCCGCGGCCGAGCTGGTTGCCGGAGGGTGCGTGGGAAGGGCCGGCGCGCGGTGAGGGGGCCTTCCACGGACCGGGCGGGACGCCGATCCCGTCGTCGTCGGAGGCGGCGTGACGAGCGTCGGGACCTACATCGCGTCGCGTGCGAGCCTCCCCGAGCGCGCGGCGGCGTGGCGTCGGCTGCGCGACCGCGACGGCTGGAAGATCACGTCCACGTGGATCGACGAGGCCGGTGTCGGTGAGTCGGCGGACCTCGGGGCTCTCTGGGTCCGCATCGAGGCGGAGATCGCCGGGTCAGAGCGCCTGGTGCTGTACGTCGAGCCCGAGGACTTCCCGCTCAAGGGCGCGCTGATCGAAGTCGGGATCGCCCTCGCGCACCGCGTCCCGATCCGCGTCGTCTCGCCGGGCGTGGTCATCGAGCCGACCTCGCTCCGGCCCCTCGGGTCGTGGGTGCGCCACCCGCTGGTGACCTTCGCCGACACGATGGCCGAAGCGCTGGAAGGCACGACGGTGAGCATGTGACGGACGTCCGCGGAAAAACAGAGGGCGACGAAGTGCTCTTTCGCACGAGCGTCCAGCGCGACGCCGACTACCTGTACTTCCTCAAGGCGGACGGCGTATGGCGCATCAGGCGCAAGGCCCCAGGAATCGTCGACGAGAACGCCGAGTGCGTGCTCACGATAGCGATTGAGTTGGACTATAAAACGCACCTCTACTTCCTGGACGCGGATGGCAACGTGGCACGCACGCCGCGCACGCTCCGTCAGGCGATCTCGCCGTCACCGTCGCCGACGGGAACAACAAAGGACGACGAGGCAAAACGATGAAGACTGACGACCAACTCGTGAACACGGGCAAGCAGATCGTGAAGCTGTACGTCGACACCAACGCTCTCAACTCAGAGCGGCGCACCCTCCTCGAACTCCTCGAGCACGCGGTGGTTCAAGCTTATCGGACTGGCTACCGGGCGCGCGAGGGGGAGGTGGTCGATAGGTCGCTCGCGACGAAGCTCGTCGAATCGGTGCTGAACAGCCGGCGGGGTTACGGCGTCGACGGCTTGGACGACGTGACACGCGCCGACCTTCTCGGCGCGATCGTGGACGCAGCGCGCGCGGAGGTGATCGCGTGAAGCACTACGCCCAGAGGCGTGTTCCGTTCCGCGCCGTGCAGTGGAACGGGGATCAGGACACCGCAGCGGTGCTCGACCTGATTGCCCCGCATAAGGCCCGCTACGCCATGGAGACTCAGCAACTGGTGCTGCTCAACGGCACACGTGCGCGCGTCGGCGCTTGGATCATGTCGACGGCCGCGTGTGTTTCTGTTGTCGACGACGACGAGTTTCGCGCGGCCTTCGAGGCGGTCGACGAAACGGGGGGACCGGCACGGCCGACGGCTGAAGAGCACGAGGTTGCCGGGAAGGCGTTTGTGCAGAAGCTCGACGCCCTGCTCATCGCGGGGCTGCGCCTCTCGACTGGGGAGCACCCGAGCATCTTCCGCGACCGTGACCACCTCGTGCGCACGCTGCGCGACCTGCTCGCAGACCATGGGTACGTCGTGTCGCTGCGCGAGCGCGAGCGGATGCTGGAGCAGGTCAAGAAGGAGCTGTGGCGATGATCGACCGTGGCCGACACCTGACCGCCGTCATGATCGAGCTTCGAGAGGACGACCGGGAGTCCGAAGGACCGCCCGTGAAGCCGATCATGTTTCCTGGTAGCGGCGTGGGACACGGCTCCCGGCCGATGAAGCACCCGTTGGAGCAGGCTGTCGATCGCATGCTCGAAGCCGATCGAACGTCGCGGACGAGCGGGCTGCTCGTGAAGGTGCGGTCCATGTGCACCGAGGTCCCGATCGACGACCTGCGGACCGCGATCGAGGTGCACCGGGCGAACTGCCAGCCGGACTGCTCGGTGCTCGCCGTGATGGAAGAAGTCGCGGCGGGCGGCGGCGCCGTGGCGCCGAGGGCGCAGTCTCACCGCGTCGAGTTCAGGCTCTCGATGCCGAGTCGCGCGTCGTGGGACGGCGGCTGGTCCGGTGAGGGCAAGCACTACGCGGTCGTGCGCGAGCTGTCCGACGAGGACCTAGCGAGGCTGTTCGACCGTACGCCGGGAGGCGCTGACCTCGTGGAGTGTCGTCGCAGCTGGACGCACCGCTGGAGTGACGGCTGGGTCGCCGAGGTGTCCGCGCGCATCATGCCGGCTGGTGAGGAGCTGGCCAAGAGCGACGGCTTCCACAGCTATGAGTGGATGATCGACAACCTCTTGCGGACCGGTAGTCCCTACAGCGAGGTGACGTCGTGAGCGAGGAAGCAGGCGTCGCGAACAGCCCTTCGCTCGGGCACCTGCATCCGGCGCGGTTGGAGTCGTGGGCACCGGACGAGTTGAAGGAGCGTCTTGCGGCGATCGTTGACGGGATCATCGGCATGAACAGCACTGCTTCGCCGCTCGACGTCGCGCTCGTGCTGCTCGGTGGCGAGCTGGAAGCTTTCGTCCTGTTCTGTCGGATAGGGCACCTCGACCCACCGCGCGAGGACGGCAAGGTGCCGATCGGCATCCTCCAGTGCCTGAGCGAGGACCCCAAGATCGACGCGAAGATCCGTGACGTTGCGAAGAAGTGGGCGACCGAGCAGGAGGGCCGATCGTGAGCGAGCAGCAAGACCAAGGACCCGTCAAGCACGTCACCGAGCAGCTGTGGGAGCCCGAGGTCCGCGAGGACGGCGTCTACCTGGTCGGGGCGGACGACCGCTCGACGGTCTTGAAGATGTGCCGTCCCGACCACGGGAGCGACCTCTTCATCGCGGGACTTCAGTTGCGAAAGCTCCCCGAGGAGAAGCCGTGAGCCTCTACAACCTCCTCCACGGGCACGACTCGAACGCGGGACCGATCCTGCACGCGCTGGGGATCGACCCGGCGCAGGTCGACCGCTTCCGTGACGCCTCGTTCGGCAAGGACGGCGACCAGCACGTCTTCCACCTGCTGTGCCGCACGGGCGGAGGCAACCGCGAGGACTACCCCAACGTCGTGCTCACGGCGCACTCGCTCTACATCCGAGACCACGACGACGAGTACGACTGCACGTACGCCCACTATTACTTCCGGATCCCCGAGGCCGTGGTCGCCGAGCTGCTCGCGCAGGGGCTCTCGCTCGACGACGTCACCGCCACCGAGACGCTAAAGGAGAAGACGGAGGCCGCGCTCGCGGCGATCAAGGCAGCCCGGTGAGCACGGAGGTCTTCAGCACGTTCGATCGGCAGGCTCTCGGCGCCTTGCAAGCACGCGAGGTCCCGCGGGTGCGCGCGGCGGACTACTTCGCCAAGGACGCAGACGCTGGTGCCGAGGCCGATCAAGAGCTGGCGCGCTGGGACGCCTACTTCGCAGGCTTCGCCAAGCTGACCGACGCCAGATGCCTGTGCTGTGGCACGAGCCTGCGTTGCTACCTCGGCATGGGCCTTTTCGGGGGCTTCAAGTGGGGCGCGGTGCACGGTGAGGGTCACTGCGCGCACTGCCAGTACCCGATGCGCGGGCACCATCGCGTCGACGGACTCGGTGTGATTCGCAACTTGTTCTTGTCGTACCACCCGAGCGTGCTTTCGTTCACTGAGGAGGAACCGTGAAGAGACTGCCGAAGACGTTCCAGGGCGCCGACGTCGTGCGGGGCCTGGGCATGAACGGTATCAAGCTCGAAGCCCTGGTCGAGAAGGAGGCTCTCGACCAGTTCGACGCGATGAAGGAGACCTTCCTCGTCGTCGAGAACGGGGCCCTGGAGGACGACATGGGCGTCGTGGTCCGGTGCTTCGCGGACGAGGACGTGGCGCTCCGCTACGCCCGCGCGAAGGCCCACGGCAACGTCGACCACCGTGTGCTCCGCGTGAGCGGGCAGACGCTCGTGGTCGCGACGGACAACGAGCTGTGATGACGAAGTCCGAGGCCGAAAACCTTGGGGCACGGATGCGCGACTACATCCCAGGCGGCAAGCCCGTCGACGTCTTGAAGCTGACGTTCCGTCCCACGCACGACCACGAGGTTCACCTGTGCGGCACGAAGACGGGAGACGACATCCAGTCGGGCCCGTACTACTGCGGCGCCGTCGCCGAGTGGGTTGCCCGGACGGCTGAGGGCCATTTGGTCGCTGTGTGCGACCTGCACGGCAGACAGGCCGGTATCCGCCGCGAGACGCCGGTCGCCACCAGGAACGAGTTGCAATCGCTATGACCGCTGATCCTACGGTCCTCATGCGTGAACGTGCCGCAAGCGTCCGCGCAGCCTTCGCGAACTACATCGACGGCACGGGACGTGATGCCCACGAGATCGCGGCGGCACTTCCCGCGATCCTCGACGAGCTGGAGCGCCTGCGTCGTTACGAATGTCTGCGCGAATTGGACGTCCTGTGAGAGATCACTTCGACGACAAGTGCGCGGGCTGCCGTCCCGCGATGGTGGACGTCAACACGGGTCTTCCGCTCGCGGACGACTCCCCCGAGATGACGATCGTGAACAGCCTGTGGGCCGAGACGACGCTCGACGAGCGCCGCGCCTGGCACCGCGTCACGTGCCAGAACTCGCGGAAGCGTAGGGACGTCCGGTTCGCCAAAGCGTTCGCGGACCGCGTGGCGCAAGCGTTCGCTGCCGCGTCACAGAAGGAGCACAGCTGACCGTGAGGTACTCCATTGACCAGGGACTCCTGTACCCCGCGCTTGAGGTCGAGATCGACGGCGTGCCCCCGTGCCTGCTCTGCGGTGAACCCGTCGCGAGGCCGAGCATGGGCGGCCCGCTCATCTGCGGGCCGTGCGACTGCGGGAACAACCGCGAGGGGTCGCGCTGGACGCCCGAACAGGCGAAAGAGCGGTACGCGCACTTTCGGACTCGTGTCGCGGCATACCGGGCGCAGGCGATCGATCGCCGCGCGAGAGAGGTGAGGGACCTGCTCGCGAGGCCGGACTTGGGAGGGCACGCGGTTACCGCCGCCTTCACCTCGCTCGAGCGTGCGTTTGACCAGATCCGTCGCGCGCTCCTGGACGCGAGCGCTCGGAATGTGGACCCCAGCGCGGATGACCGGGAACTTTTCGACTGCAAGATCAAGATCGGCAACCTCGACGCGGCGTCCTTCAAGGACATGGAGGGGGAGCAGGGCTGGGTGTCCTTCCCCACAACGGACCATGCTTGTCGGGTTAACACCACTAAGACACGCCTGTAGTGGTCGGATGCTGCCAAATTCCATCGTACAACTCCGCGTATGTGGGCGACTCCGAATCGGCGCTCAAGCCGAGCAGCGAGCGGAACGCGTTGAAGGGATAAAACCGCCTGTTGAAACGGAAAACAAACTCGTTCAAGTACGCCTGCAAGTGCTTGGGGCTCACGCCGTGATGCACGCCGTTGAGCCACGCCTTCAAGTTGCTGAAGATGAGGTGCACGATCGGCAGGTAGTCCTCGGCCACGCCCGGCTCGCCGCGCTCGGCGACCGCGAGGTGTTGGTACCCGAGCTTGGCAAGCGACGCGTAGCCCTGCCAGGCATCGGTGACCACCATCTCCGTAGCGGGCTCCACAGCCTCTTGCACGAAGCCGGTGAGCGTCTTGGCGGTACGGTCCGGCACGACCGCGAGCCGCAGCCGGCCCGCATAGCGCCCGCCGCGCCGGGGCTTTCCCTTGCCGTCCTCGCGCTCGGGCTTCGTGACGCGCTGCTTGACCTCGACGGCGCCGATCACGCAGGTCTGATCGTGCACGCCTCGGCCCTTGCCGCGCGTCCGGCCACCGACCCACGTCTCGTCGATCTCGACGTGCGTGCGCATGCCGATGCGACCACTCGTGACGGCCATAGATGCGCGCAGCTTGTGGAGAATCTGAAACGCGGTCTCGTAGCTCTTGATCCCGAGCTGGCGCTGCAACTGCACGGCGCTCATGCCGGGCGTGAGCGAGGCGACGAGGAACGCGGCCCAGAACCACGTCGACAAGGGCATGTGCGTGCGCTCCATGACGGTGCCGGCGGTCAGCGCGATGTCGCGCTTGCACGCCTTGCAGCGAAGGACGCCGGGTCGGCCGAGGTGCATCGGCGCGGCGGTGGACGCGCACTTGGGGCACTGGAAGCCATCGCGCCAGCGCAGGGCTTCGAGGTACGCGGCGCATGCGCCGTCGTCGGGAAACATCCGCTGAAACGCGGGCAGCGACTCGGGAAACTTGTCGGCGAGTCCGTTCACGCCTCAGCTCTCCGTCTCCAGCACGTAGTAGAAGCCGTTGACGGTCTCGGGCACGATCCAGCCGCCCGAGGACTCGATCGTGGCGGCGTCGAACCACTCGATTTCAGAGGCGCTCGAATTCGGCCCGTTGTCGCGCCTGAGCACGACGCGCCCCGAGAGCCCCGGCGGCACGGAGGCGTCCGCCTTGAGCGAGGTGACGCGCATTTACGCGGGCTCCCTTCCGCCGCCACGCTTCGTGCCGAAGTCCTCTTCCGGGGTCGTCAGGATCTCGACGATCTCGGCGTCGATCTGCTTGCCGCGCTTCTTCGTGGGGACGGCGACGTACCAGACCTTATCGCTGGTCGACTCCGACATTTCGCGCACCTTGGTGCCGTTCGGGAGCGTGGCCGTGCGCGCCAGCGGATTCCACGAGGTGAGCGCGCGGACAAGCGCGGGGGTGAGGTAGGCAAGTGCTTGATTCGTCATGGTTCAAATCTCCTATATCTACACACTAGCTACGGATGCTGGTGGTGTCAACCCGATAAGCATGCAACGGACTATGGGCAGCTCCGCGCGGCACTCCGCGCCGTGGTCGGGAAGCCACGACCCGAGGGCCTCCGCGAGTTGCGCGAGCTGGTTGACGATCCGCGGGGGGCGTGGTCCCCGCTATCTCGAACTGCCCTAGAGAGGCTGTTCCCGACGCTGTTTGACCTCCTCGTCATGCACGAGGAGGTCACAAGACTGGTGAAGGAGGCGCCGTGATCGAGATCGACGGTCTCCTCTGGTTCGTCGGCGCGGTCGTCGTCTTCGGCGTCCACGCGCTCCACATCCGGAGTTGGCGTCGCGAGCGGCGCCAGTACCAGGCATGGCTGCGGAGGTACGACGCCAGCGCGCAGCGACGGCACGACGCGACCATGCAGGCGTTCGACCGCGACGACGCCTTCAGCGCCGTGCCTGCGTGGAAACTCGACGGCCGCCGCAAGAGGGGGCGGGCGTGAGCAAGAGACCGGCGTCGCGCGCGTCGATGGCAGGAACCATCGAAGACCGCATCGCGATTTTTCGTCCTGACGTGCGTCCGTCTCTCCGGGCACTGCGCGAGCTCGTCAAGGACGGGGCCTTCACGGCGGAGACCCTCATCGACGCGGGCTTGTTCACGGGTTCGCCCCTCGACAAGAGGGGATCACGCGCCCAAAAGATTCTCGCCATGCAGGCGTTCGTCGACATCGTGACGCTGCCTGAAGCCTGAAGATGCGTAGTCCAGATCACCGACAACAGCTGCGAGAGGGGTCAAGCGTGACGCACGAATTCGATCCGGCGACTCAGAAGATCATCGACGACTTCGATGCGCACGCGAAGAAGCGCGCCGCAGAGTTGATGACGCGCACCGAGAACGCGCCGCTACAGGCGATGCGAGAGATCGCCTTCTGTTTCGGCTACAAAGCGGGTGTCGTCGACCTCGGCGCCGTGCGTCGCGAACAGGGCGTCGTTGACGTTGACGGGGGTCGCGTGATCGACCTTGTCGGGGCACTTGGCTTCGTCGGGCAACTGGTGGCGGTGTTCGACGCGGCGTGCGCGTGGCGGGACGCGGCCTCGCAGCCCCTCTCCAGCAAGGGGATCCTCCAAGAGAAGCTGAGGCTGATCGACGCGATCGACGCGGCACGGGCCGCGAAGGCCGGTTCGTCGTGAAGGTGCAGCACTGGGCCGTCAGCTTCCGCTACGCGGCGAGCGGGGGGCGTCCCGGGAACCGGCGTCATCCTGCCCCGGAGGATTTTCACCGACGGACCGTCGTCGGACCGGCCGCCGCCTCGACCGTCGAGGCCGTTTTCAATGCGCTGGGCGCCCCCGAGGAGGTCCGCGCGAAGGTGCGTGCGAGTGGCGTCATGCGGAACTTCGTGGAAGGCAGGCTCGACCCGGACCCTGCGTACCCGCACCACACGGGCGGCAGACACTACGTCAGTGACGCGCCCGATGCGCAGCTCGTGGAGTGGTCGGTCGACTTCGCGTTCGTCACGCGGGTGATCGTCGACCAGCAGTCCGGAGGTCTGACGTGAAGGCGCAGCACTGGGTTTTCACCGTCCGCTACTTCCCCGAGGGCACGCGCGACGCCCAGCGCTTCGCGATCGTCGGCCCCGCGCGCGCGTCGACCGTCGAGGCGGTGCTCCACCTGGGGAGTATTCCCGAGGCCGTGCGCGCCGAGATCCGCGCGGATGCGGTCGTCCGCAAGTTCGTCGACGGTCAGCTCGACCCCGCGACGACCGGCTACTACGCCCCGTGCCCGGTCGCGGCGTCGACGTCATGGCTCGTCTGCATCGGGTCGGTCCAGGAGGTGCTCTCGTGATCGCGCCGGCGACGATGGACGCGCTCGCCGACGTCGCGCGGGCGCTCGGCTTCGAGCTTCGCCGCGCGGAGCACGCGGTCCCCCTCGGCGTCGACTTCGACCGCGCCAAGGAGCAGTCGCAGTTCGCTCTCGTGCGCAGTGACAGTGGTGGCCAGATCGCGTTCGACGGGACGGCGCGCGAGTGCGCTGCGTTCCTGATTGGTTGGCGCGATCTGCGGAGGCGCCTACTCAATGAACTGCGCGCGCTCGACGCACAAGTCATACCGGAGATGTCCGCGTGCACGGCGTGCACGGCCCGCGATCGGGAGGGCCGGTCCTGCCGTGGCCGCGCAGGTCATGCTGGACCGCACGTGACGCCGGTGCTGTGGGAGGGACCTTGAGGTTGTCCCGGCAGCAGCGCCAGTGCCTGGAGTCGATCGCGCGCGGCGACGGGCCCCTCTTCCGCAGGCAGACGCGCGAGAGCCTCTCGCGCGACAACCTCGTCGAGCATACCAGCATGGGGTGGCGCGTCACCGACCACGGGCGTAAGACCCTTCGCGAGTTGAAGGATTGCGCACCGTGATCTGGAACGAGACGATCAACTGCGCGCGTCTGGGGCTCGAACTCGCTATCCAGAAAGTGCGGGAATTCGACGCTTCCTTGACGGCAAGAGGAGCCCTCGCGCTCCTCGTGACCGTGGCCGACGTCGAGGGCGTCCCCTTCGCCGAACGTGACTACGACATCAAGCTCTATGACGAAGTCCGACGGAGGCTGCAATGACGAGTCGACCGATGCGCGTGTTCGCGGACGGCCTCCGGTGGCTGGAGATCCGGCGATCTGCTACGACGGGTGTGGAGCCTTTGTCGACCGAGGACCTGGTCGCGCTGGCGTACGCGCACGGGCATCGCGCGGGACAGCAGGCGATCACGAGCCTCTTCGTGGGCTGCGACAACCTCGACGCCGTCGAGATCTGGGGGCGTTTCGAGGAAGCGTACGCTTGGGCCGGCGACCCGGTCGATCGGCCCTTCGCGCGTGAGCCGTCCGCCGCGCACGCCGGCGTGCGCCACCACTCGCGCGACCAGCGTCAAGTGTCGATCGCGAACTGGGCCGCCGCTGCGTTCGGGCAGGCCGAGGCGACGAGCCTCCCGCAGCGCGGGCTGCGGCTGCTCGAGGAAGCGATCGAGGCGTTCCAGGCGTGCGGCGGCGACGAGGCGATGGCGCACGATCTCGTCGCGTACGTGTTCGGGCGCCCGCCAGGCCAGATCGGGCAGGAATTGGGCGGCGTCGCCGTCACGACGCTCGCGCTCGCCGCGGCGGCTGGCCTGTCGGCCGACGAGGAGGAGTGCCGCGAGGTGCACCGCGTGCTCAGCAAGCCCTTGGGCGAGTTCGCCGCGCGCAACGCGCGCAAGAACGCGGCAGGTTTCAAGATCGAGAGCGCCGAGTGACGGGGGCCTTCGACACTACGGAGGTGTGGGACGCTTACAGCTTACAGGGCCAGGGCCGCCGTCGCGCTTGACGCCAGCAGACCGCGGGTCAACGGTGTCATGTGCACGTGCGGCTACTGCCTGTCCAAAGACGGCAAGCGCATCTTGAGGACGTACAGTTGCGCGGGGTGCGCCCGACGCGTGCCGTGGTGCTACGGCGGCGGCGGCGACGCTGACGACATGCCGGAGCACTGCGACGACTGCTGGCTCGAAGCACACCCGCAGGAGGGCGCGTGACGCGCGAGGCGCCGCGCAGGATCTCCGATCGTGAGGTGGCGCGCGCGCTCACGGGCTACTTCATGCCGACGGCGTCGCCCCAGGTGCCCGTGCTCGTGGGGATGCCTGGCACCGACGACCTGTTCGTCTGCGTGTTCTCGACGGAGGCCAAGCTCGTCGCTGCGATGAGCGCCTTCGGGATCGGGTACGAGGGCGTGGCCGTCGTCAACGACGACGCCGAGCTGCTCGAAGGTCTTCGAGAAGTGAACGCCCGCGGCGGGCGTCCGTACCGGATCCGCCTCGCCGTCGACCTCCACAAGGTGGACGACGGGCGGGGGCGCTTCGCGGAAGTGTGGCTGGACCTCGACGAGTTGTCGCCGCTGCCGGTGAGTAATTGATGAAGAAGATCGACAACGTTTCCAAGAAGCACGCGGTAACGCTCACGTTCCTGCTCGACGAGGACGTTTCACCGCAGGAGCTCGCGCAGAGGATCGCGCACGCTTGCGGTGGGGGCGTGCTGCGCCCAGGGGACGCGATCCGCGTCGATCACGCCAAGATCGCCTGCGTCGTCACCGACGAGACCCTGTCACTACCGTCGTTTGGCTACCAGTGGCGCAGTTCTATACAGGAGCCAAAACGCGAGAAGCTTACGCGGAACAGGTGCCGGTGATGTCGTCCAACTATCGCGTGTCCATCGCGAAGGACGGAAGCGTCTTCTGGTCCTCGCAGTGGATCTCGGAGGAGCGCGCCGAGGTCATTCGTCAGAAGAACCAGAGGCTCGTCGACGCGCATGGCTGGAAGCACGTCGTCAGCGTCGAGGTCAAGCAGTGATGGGAGCCCCAATGGTGACGTCGTCGAGGTTTCACGAAATGTTCGGCAGTTCCCGCGTCCTGCTCCCGGTGGTCCACACCATCGGGCGCAGCGAGGCCCTCGAGAGCGTCCGCGTCGCGCGCGCGGCGGGCTGCCGCGGCGTCTTCCTGATCGACCAGGAGTTGCCGCCTGCCGAGGTCCTCGCGCTCGTCTGCGAGGCGCGCGACCTCTACCCCGAACTGTGGATCGGCGTGAACCTGCTGTCGTCGCGGTACCCCGCTCAGGTGCTCATGGACGCCGTCAACGCTTGCGGCGGTCGTGTCGACGGTGTCTGGAGCGACAACGCGGGCGTCGACGTGCACCGCCGTGAGCAGGAGCGCGCTGACTTGTTCGTCGCGTTTCGTCGCGCGTTGGGCTGGCAGGGCCTCTACTTCGGGGGCGTCGCGTTCAAGTACCAGCGCCCGGTCGCCGACGAGGATCTTGGCCGCCTCGCCGCGCTCGCGGCGTCCTACGTCGACGTGGTCTGCACGAGTGGCCCGGGCACCGGCGTGGCGGCCGATGTCGCGAAGGTCCGCGCGATGCGGGCCGGGACGGCCTCGCCGATCGCGCTCGCGTCGGGGATTACACCTGAGAACGTGCGCGACTATCTGCCGTACGTCGACGCTTACCTCGTCGGCACCGGCGTCGAGGAGAAGTTCGGCGTGCTCGACCCTCGCAAGGTCGACGCGCTGCTGCGCGCGATGGACGGAGGCGGCGCGTGACGAAGGCGCCCGATGCGCAGGTGCAAAGGGTCGACCTGCGCCCTGGGGAGGTGGTCGCCGTGGGCCGCAAGCTCTACGGCCGTTGCGCCGGGTGCGGTGAGATCGTCTGCGTCAACAAGTGGATCCTCGGCAGCCTGCACCTCTGCGCACCCTCGAAGGAGGATCCTCATGAGTGACACGCTTGATACGAGTGATACGCGTGACACGCCACCAGCAGACGCACGCTGGGAAGCCTGGGATCGCAACAGGCTGCTCAAGCTCGTGGAGAGGCTGTCGAGCACGACGTGCATCGGCATCTTCCATCATAACAAGCGCATGTACTCGGTGTGCCGCGCGTGGGACGACCGAGGCGTTGACCTGCGCTTCGAGGATCGAGAGGGTGAGCCGCAGGCTGTGGTGATGACGAAGACCTACAAAGACCTGCGCGAGGGTCCGAGGATCACGTGGCTCGGCGGCGGACTCCGCGCGTGGGTCGACGCGCTCGAGATCAGTCGTGACGAATTGCTGGAAGCTCTACTGGCGGGTTAGCCCCGAAATGAAGGAAGTGATGGCGCGCTGATGCGGAGTGCGGCGAACTCCATATCGACGAGGGCGAGTTCGCAGCCAAGCTACACCACACGCACTCGTGCCAGAAGTGTGGACTGACGTGGCGCCCTGTGGTCGTTCACCCAGTCGGCGTGCGTTTCTTGCCGGGATTCAAGAACGAGGACAAGACATGAGCAAACCAAAATACAAAGTCGGCGACGTCGTGACTATCGACACGGGCTGGGATCGACAGGTGCTCCGCACGATCACCATCTCGGAGGTGAGCGCGAACCATGGCGCGAAGGGCGCGCATCGTTACTGGGGCTCCGACGACCACGAGCAGCCACACGGGTTTTACGAGGGCGAGGTCCGACAGGGAGACCACCCGTGGACGCGCTCGGACTGGGAGAGTCCGCTGTGATGTGTTGGGTGACAACCGGACAAGCCTGCAAGCAACTAGACTCCACGTCGATCGTGCACGTCCTCACGCAGGACGACCAGCCGTACGGTTCCGAGCGCCGCTGCTGCAACCATTGCGGCGTCATGATCTGGGCGGCGCCGCAGCGCCGCAGCCACTGCACGTCGATAACTGGACCGACTGGCGGGTGCACCCGAACAGGTGCGGTCAAGCGCGGGGGGACGCTTGAGAAGCGCCGCGCCGAACGGCGCCTTCGTGGTCGTGAACCTCGGGTGCCTGGATCCTGGTGGCGGACTCCACGTCGGCGGGGCCCTCCTTCAGGGGTGTTTCCGCGTGACGGGCACCCGGGCGACCGCAGCGTTTCCGCAGTCGCAGGTCGAGCGACTGGTGCGCCGGATCCCCGGCGTGGGCCGCCTCGTCGGTCGGATCCTCCGTGACCGCGAGGCCGCTGATCGCGCGAGAGCAACGGCGCTGCTGAAGATCGATCACGTCGCCGTCGGCAACTGCGCGCGCCCGCCAGCGCAGGTCGCCGACCTGCCGGTCGCAGGTGTCGACGACGTGGTCTCGGTGCGCGTGACCAACTGTGGTGATCGCCCGCTCCTCGCGCGTGTGGTCGTCGAAGGAGTGATCCTGTGAGCGCTACCCTCGCTGAGCAGCTTGCACCGATCGGCGGCCTTCTCGCCGTCGAGTGCTGCGGCAAGAATGTTGGGTTCACCAACCCGCGTCCTTTCACGCGCGAGGCCGCCACTCGCTTCGAGGCGATCCGGCAAGGACACGTCACAGGTGACGACCCGTTCGGCAACGGCTGGACCGCAGACCCGGAGGCGCAGGCGCTGCTCTCCGATCCCGCCGCGCATGGGCCGCCGGACGACGGCCAGCGGCTGCCGTTCACGTGCCTTCGCTGCGGTGCCTCGTTCGTGTGGGCTGGTGGTATCCCGCAGCGCGTACCCAAGGAGGTCGTGTGAACGAAGAAGCGCCGTCCGTCGGCAATGCGGTCCGCGTCTGGCACGACCTCGAGCTGGCGCTCGCGGGCAAGAATGGCTACGGCGGGGACGTCGCGGAGGTCTACGCCTACCTGCTGATCGCGCCGCGACTCAAGGACCAGACAGATCCAGTCCTCAGCACCTGCGCGTCGGAGGCCGAGGAGCGCGCTGCCAAGGAGGCTGCTGCGCGGAACGCGGGGGCGAACCTGACGGACCTCCTGCGCAGCTTCGCGGACCTGCACGACGGTGTATTCTTCTCGATCGAGGAGCGAGAGGGCTTCCGCACGATCGACCTCGACACGGAGGTCTTCCCCCCGTTTGACTGGCGCGTGCACCTCCGGGTCACGCGGGTCGCGGCCGACCCCCCTCCGGCGCCCTCGGTCCACGAGGTGCGCCAGGCCCTCGACGCCACGACCGGCTGCTTGGGCGTCCTCTCCGCGATGCTCGACGAGCTGGCCGTGCACCGCGCGCGCGCGCGCCTCGGCGCGGGGGCACCGTCGCCGTCGCTCGCGGTCACCGGCAGCGACGACCTGCCGCCCGACGGTCCGACGGGCCTCTACCTTGACCGGCCGATCGACGCGGATGAGTTGGAGTGGTTCAAGAAGGCGTGGGACGCGCTCTTGTCGCGGGGAGCGGGCGGGACACCGGAGCGCCCGCTCCACCTCATGCTCGTGTTCGAGGCGATCCGTCGCGACGCGCGCGCGACGACCGAGTTCCTGCGGGTCATGAACGCGGACGTCCTGCCGCTCTTGCGGCGGCTGAGGTTGCGGGATCAACCCCAATTCGCCAAGCTCGGAGCTGTCGACGAATGAAGAAGATCACCAGGAGCCTCCAACGAATGAAGAAGACCCCCAAGGCGAAGGACGCCAAGCCCTCCAAGCCGAAGTTCGATCACCACTGCGACTGGCGTGAAGCTGCCTTGAAGCTCGCAGCGTGCGTCGTCGAGACGCTGCGAACCGACGGCAAGATCGGCGCTGGATCGGGACTCGTGACGAAGGTCGTCGACGGCAAGCGCTTCGTCGAACGCTGGGACAAGGACTTCATCGAGGCACTCGCCTTCATTGGCGTCGAAGTTCAGGAGGCTCCGAAGGCTCCGAAGGCTCCGAAGCGTAAACCCCTTCACCAGATCGGAGCGCCTCGCGCATGAGGACCACGGAGCAGATGACGGCGATCACCACCCGCGCCTTGAAGGAGGTCCACAAGGAGCTCGTCAAGAAGTGGGGTTTCCCCGTCAACGTGATCGCGGGGGCGACGTTCGGTCTGGGCGTCACGATGATGGCCGAGAGTGGTCACACCGAGGAACAACTCGTCGAGTTCGTCCGCCAGGTCGTGGCCGACCTGCGGGGACCACCCGCCGCGCGAGGGGCGTCGTGAGCGACCAGTCCGTCGAGTGTCGGGCGTGCCGCGAGGAGTCCGTCGACTGCCGCGCGTGCCGCGCGGGGCTGGAGCTGGTCTGGTCCGTCCAGTGCAAGAAGACGCGGCACCTGGGGCAGGGCCTCAGCATCGTCGAGTGCCTGCACATCGACGCGCGTGAGCGGCGGTTGCGGAACGCTTGCTCCAACGAGGGTCCCCGTGGCTGACACGATCCTCACCGACGAAGAGGGCGTCCGCTACTCGTTCGGCAATATCCGCACGCAGGGATGGCTCAACGGCCACGCGAGCGGGCTCAGCGTCGCCGTGGAGTGGCTCAAAGAACGCGCGGTGGTGTTGTTCCGCGAGGGCAAGGACGAGGCCGCGACGAACCTGCGCAAGCTCGCGGACGACATGGACCGAGCGCTGCGCCCCGGCATGGAGCAACGCACCAAGCACCACGCTCGCGAGTTCCCGGTCGTCATCGAGGACGCATGAGCCGCGATCGGGCAGATCAGGTTGGAGCGAAGCACGTTGCGATCGACGCGTGGTGCTGCCCCGCGTGCGGCCGACCCGTGATCGACCGCGACCCGTACGCGCTCGACCGGGAGGTCACGCCGTTCGCGACGTTCGGCGAACTCATGGGAGGCACGCCGCGCCCACCTGTCTGGCGGCCGTTCGCGCGGCGGCGTTGGGATCGACGCCTGGAGGCACGAGTGCTTCGAGAGCTACTTGACCAGCATGCCTTCGATGTCCGCATCGGGGTCGCGCGATGAGTGATCCTACGCGCTGCCCGTACTGTGCAGCGGGGTTGCCGAGCGTCTGGGACGCCGTCCTCGACCACTACGCGCATCCCGCTGTTGATGGGTGCAAGCTTACGTTCTGCCACGCCCCGTGGCGCGAGAGGTGTCGTCAATGCAGTGGGACCATCGGTGCTTGCGCCTGCGGGACGCAAGCACCTCAAGTGCGCACGCACATGTGCGAGCGCTACAACGCGGCTGAGCGCCAATGCCCCGGCGACGAGGCGCGCTGGTACCTGCCGATCACCGGCGAGAGCGTGTGCCACCGCTGCTACGAGGGGCTGCTCGCCGTGCTCACGCCCGATGAGCAGCAGCAACTGCGCCGCGAGCCTCGGGACTTCATCGAGCGCGACGCCTGGCGCGATCGCTGGCGTTCTTTGACGAAGCCCCTGACGAGGCTCGCGTGAAGCGGATACACGAGACGCTTGATGGTTTGCCTCTTGGGCTGTCCCTTGAGTACGACCACCTTCCTCGAACGGGACCCTTGCGTATGATCCACTGCGGGTGTTGCTGGCGGCTGTACGAAGATGTCGAGCGCCTGACGGCGGACGGGACGCGCGTCATGGCGGTCATGTGCGAGGCCTGTCGAGAAAAAGGGCGCCTGAAGTGGCTCATGGAGAACTACGTCGAGCTGCCGGCGGCCGTCGTGACGTTCCGCAAGGGCACCTGATGAAGCGCGCGGTCCACGCTTCCCACCGCATGAGCAAGTTCTTCACCGACGTGCGCGCGCCCGCCGGCACGGAGCGTTTCTACAGCGTTCGCCAGTGCCGTGGTTGCAAGGCCGAGGAGATCGTGCACGCTGCCGGTCAGTTCACCGACGACGCCCTCGTGAAGCCCTGCACTTCACCCAAGACGACGAGGAAGCCATGCTGACGCTCAGGAAAGGCCGTCGTGTCACGTCGACGATCATGCTCGACTTCGACAACGAGACCGTGCGCGCCGGGGACGTCATCGGCGCGACGCAGTGCATGGTCGACGGATGCGAGGCGCGTGCACCGATCTGCTACCAGCCCTCGGCCTCAGCCAAGGAGTGGGCCCACGTGCTCGACTCTCAGATCACCGGGTTCCTCACCGGCCACGAGTGCGATCCGAATCGGCATCCTGGCCGGCTTGCGGTCACGCAGGTCCGCGTCGCCGAGCCCAGCGACCAGCGAATGAACAGGAGACTGACATGATCGTAGACACCACACTGCCGAGCGACGCGCCCGTTCGATGCGATGGCTGCGGGCACTCGGGGCGACGTCGCGCGGGCTGCGCCGCGCCCGACCACTGGTTCTTCCTCGAGTCGCCGATGCGCGAGAACGACCGCGACACTGGGCGCGTCTACATCGTCTGGGCGTGTTCCATGGCGTGTCGTGACAACCTGTGGAAGACGGGTCCTGGTCCTGACATCATCGAGGACTCCAGGCTCGACCCGTTCGACATGAAGTCCGTCTCGACGAAGGCGCCCACGAGCGCAAGCACGAGCACGAAGTCCCGGATCACGCTCCGCGTCCGTGCCGATTCCGCGCGGCACGCTTGTGCGGGGCGCGTCGTCACGTTGGACGGGCAGGTCGTCAAGATCGGCCGGGTGGCGTCCGCTCACCTCCGACTCGACGATCCGAGCGTCGGGCGCATGCACGCGATCATCGAGGCGCGCACCGCCGCGGAGGCGGTCATCATCGATCTCGGCTCGGTGAACGGGACGTTCGTCAACGGTCAGCGCGCCAGCAAGCTGGCGATTCGATCGGGGGACGTGGTCAAGGTCGGGGAGGTCGAGGTGGAGGTCACGATCGTGGAGGCGCGATGAACGCGGCTGTGGGCAATGACGCAGTCGTGGCGCTCGTCGCTGTTGAGGTGTCGGACTGTGCGGGCGACATGCAGGCTCCACGCTACGGTGACATCTTGCGTTGCATCGGGTGCGGGTCGACGTGGAGTTTGATCATGAATGGGATCGTGCGACAGGACCGCGCTACGATGATCGTGGCGCCGGTCAACGCGGATCGGGTCGAGGAGATTGGTGCAGGTGTCGCGTGGTTCGGCTGCGACGACTGCGCGTGTTGCAGAGGCAGCCACGCGCGTCGTAAGCAGTGCGCGGCGTGCGTGCGTGCTCCTGACCCGCGGGAATCGTCGCCGTGCTTCGACTGCCGCGAGCTGGGCACGGAGCGCGTCATCCCGCCGCAGATCCCGCGGCACGTCGCTGGCCTCGCGCGGGCCGTCGTCGACCACGTCAAGGCGCTCCTCTCGGGTAGAAGCGATGACGCGGCGCTGACGGAGATCGTGCTCGACGGCGCCGTCCAGGCGTACCAGGTCGAGTGCCTGGGCGAGGAGTCCCCATGAATCCCTTCTCGTGGTGGCGGATGATCTACTGGCGGTTCCGCTGGTACGTGTACCCGCGTCGGCGCTACGTCACGCGCTGCCAATACTGTCGAAAGTCGACCGGTAGGACGATGCACGCCTGGGCCACCGAGGACGTCTGCGAGGCGTGTGACCCGTACCGGTGGATGTCCAATGCCGAGTACGTCGTCGAGACGGGCGACGTGGGTGGTCCGTGAGCTTCGACGCCGAAGCGTGGCAGCGCGAGGTCATCTTGCGCAACGCGGCGGCCGATCCGAGCTACGCCCCGTACTGCCTGCGCTGCCCCGGTCTCGTCCGCATGCGTAAAGTTGAGCCGCACTACTGGCGTTGCGGCTGCGGCGCTCAGTGCGACTACCGGCCGACGTCGCCCGCTGCTCGCTGACCCCGCGGCGGCGAGATCCCGTCTTGACAGGCTCCCGTGGAGTGTGGCTACCTTTGTCGCCACAGATGCCCAAGCCTCCGGTCAAGTCCGTCATCGTGCGCTTTCGGGCTTTCCCGAAGGAGAGGGCCGCGTGGCGGCGCCTCGCTCGCGCGGACGCGATGGGGCTCTCGACGTGGATCCGCGACAGCCTGAACGCGCGTCGCGACGAGCCTTCCTCGCCGTTCGCGGACGGCCCGAAGAAGAAGAAGAAGAAGACGACGACCGGCCGACGGACGTCGTCTCCGTGACCGCCGCGCCGAACCTGCACGCGCTCGTCGTGCCTGAGGGATGGACGCTCGAGAACATCGTGCGGCTACCAGACCAGGCGCTCCTGTCGACACCTCCGACGGGAGTGCGTTACATGGCCACGATCGACTTTCGCAAGCGCGGCTTCCGCGGCGGACACGACACGATGGGGCGCTTCGTCGATGAAGCGTGGGACTCTTCTCGCAAGAAGTACGGTGGACGCGGCTGGCAGCAGCAGATCGTCGACGACGCGGTGGCCTACCTCCGGAAGGTGCTCAAGTGAGCCCGCGTGCGATCCCGTGCCGCATGTGCCAGGCGGGGCTCCAGGAGCCCTGCAAGTACAAGGGAGTCGTGATCACCAGGTCGCTCGGAGGCCACCGTCGCCGCACGCCCCGAGAGCACCGCTGCTACCACTACAAGCGCGTCGCCGACGCCCAGGTCATGCGCGACGCCGAGGCGCTTCGATGAAGGTCTTCGTCGTCCACGTCTACGACGCTGCGGGGCAGCTTCACGACTACTCCGTGCATGGTACGATCGAGGGCGCGGTGCGCCGGGCGGCCACCAACGTCGTCTTCGGTAACTTCAAGGAGACGGACGAGACTCTCATCGACCGCGTGGTTGCCGCCGCCTCGAAGGAGTCCGGTACGGGGCGCTGGCACGTGAGCTGCGAAGCGTGGCGTGCGCACGTCGATGCGATGCAGCTGAGTGAGGACCTGCTTGGGATCGACGCGGTCGAGACGGCGCGGAAGCTGTGCGAGGCGGCGACGCCGCCCCCGTGGCGAGCGGTCGGCAGCAAACCGCCGCACGTCGTCTACGTGCACGCCGCGGGCGTGACGCCCTACGTCGCCAAGCTGCACGACAGCGCGAATGGGGCGGCCAACGCGGCCTTCGTCGTGGCAGCCCGCGCGTTCGTTCCCGCGCTGCTCGACGAGATCGAGCGGCTGCGCGCGGCGATTCGCCTCGTTCCCATCGACAGCGACGACGCAGGGCACACGTGCGCGACGCATGATCCCTCGTGTTGCGATCCATGCATGCAACTCGAGACTGAGCTGTGGAACGCGGTCAACGACTACGCGATCTCGGTCGGTGGCGACCCGTCCAGGCACGTCCACGGCAACACCCCGCGCATGCAGGCCGTCGTCGCGGTCGTTCGTGTCGTGGAGCGGTGGAGGGCCAGGCCGCAGATCGACGCGCGTGCACACGAGACACTCGTTAAGACTGCTCGGCGGCTGCGGACGGCTTTGATCGACACCCGCGGATTTCTCCGCGGATTCGCGGGCCGTCCCGAGCTGGGGCGCGGGGCGCAGGACTTGCTCGACGAGGCCGTGATGCTCGATCGCGTGCTCGACGAAACGAAGGAGTCGCGATGACGCCAGTGACAAAGGAGCGCGAGATCAAAGCGGTCAAGGATCCCGCCGTCGCCGGCTACGCCCACGCGCACGTGGCGGTCAAGCCGTGGACGGTCTACGTCGAGGGCACACGCCTCGTGGACAAGGGAGGGCGTCCTCGCCGCTTCTCGACGGAAAGTGCCGCAGTGGCCGCGGCCCAGAGGTCAATCGCGTGAACGGCCTACTCGAACGTGCGCAGCACTTCATCGAGCTTCGTGCTCTTGGGGCAGCCGCGCTTGTGGACCCCCGACTGGACGTGGAGCAGGCCGAACAGACTCTTGCGCTTGACGTTGCAGGTGCAGCCGTGTTCTCCGGAGCTGGCGTACTGGTGTTTCATGGTGCGCGGACCGTAAGAACGAAGACGCGCGCCTGCAAGGTGCACGCGCGCAGAGAGGTGCGGGCATGACCGAGGTTCCAGAGATCAAGCCCGCGACCCCTGAGGCCCTCGCGCACGCGATCTACGAGCAGGCGGTCCGCGAAGCAGGCGGCGACGCGCGAGAGGCGTCGGTCCGCGTCATGCGCTTTCTTACCGAGGCGCTCGTGTACTCGGCCGGGCTCTCATGTGGCGGCGACGAGGTCACGCTCAAGGGCGTGCTCAAGTTCGTCGGCAGGATGATCACAGAGGCGCCGGTCCACCCGATCGTCGCCGCTGTGTCTGCGGCTGCCAAGGAGGGGGTGCCGTGACCAAGCGCAACCTCCTCGACCCGCACGACCAGGTCGCCGCCGCGCTCGGCGCCCAGCGCGTCTGCGCGTGGTGCGCTCCGCACTTCCGCGCCAAGCTGGCGGGACGACCGGCCGACCACACGCGCTGCGATGCCCTGGAGTGCGGGTGCCACTGCCAAGACCGCACGCGCGTGAACTAATGGGGATTCCGCTGTGAGCTCGACCACCACGAAGGAAGAGATGTACCGCCAGTGCGTCCTGCACGACGGCGACGCGCGGCGCTACCGCGAGTACGTCGCTTGGATCCCCTCGGGAAAGGCGCGCGTCGGCGCCGTGCTCAAGATCGAAGGGGTGCCGGGGGAGTGGCGCGTCGTCAGCGCGGGCGAGCCGCGAGCCGCGTCGATCGTCGCAGCGTACGACGACCACGCGCGCAAGGGGCTGAACGATGGCCACGGCCCGAGCGCTCCGATGCGCGACGCGCAGGACCGCTACGCACGTGACTGGTCGCGGGGGCGTCGATGAGCGCGCGCGTGTAGGAGCGAAAGGACGCAGTCGATGCGAGACCTCGCTGAGGTCTCGACTTTTCAGACGTGCAAACGCCGAATTAATTCGTGTCAGTCACGAGCGCCTCGCGCGCTGCATTCATGCGACAGAAGCAGCATTCCGACGACTAGGAAAGACCCCATGGCAAAGACCAAGACCAAGACCAAGACGAAGGCACACGTGAAGACCAAGACGAAGGCCCACGTGAAGGCGAAGGTGCTCAAGATCGCGAAGAAGGTGCCCGCGAAGAAGAAGGTGCCCGCGAAGAAGAAAGTGCCCGCGAAGAAGAAGGTGCCCGCGAAGAAGCCGCTGGCGAAGCCCACGACTGCGCCTCTGTCGGCTGGGGCCGTCGTGAGCGGCACGGATCCGTGCGTCTGCGGTGGCGCCCCCGAGGATCACGGTCGCGACCCCGAGTTCCCCGGATCGACGGCCTGCACGCACTGCACCGAGTGCTGCGCCTACGAGGCCGATCCCGAGCCCGCCGAGCCCGCCGAATCTGACGAGCCCGCCACGTCAAACGCGCTCTTGGAGCGGCTCCAGAGCGAGGATCGGCTGCATCGCCCGGGGCCGCACAACCCGGTGACCTACGTCGATCTCGAGTCGGACGAGCCCGCCGAGCCCGAGCCCGAGCCCGCCGAGCTCGCCGAGCCCGAGCCCGCCGAGCCCGCCGAGCCCGAGCCCGCCGAGCCCGCCGAGCCCGAGCCCGAGCCCGCCGAGCTCGCCGAGCCCGAGCCCGCCGAGCCCGCCGAGCCCGAGCCCGCCGAGCCCGCCGAGCCCGCCGAGCCCTCCGAGCCATCCGAGCCCGCGCCC